>BNJU01000904.1_pt1 | contig 419992 bp, 539 predicted proteins | sample 8539281 | NCBI WGS metagenome assembly BNJU01 (sample SAMD00202456, study PRJDB9452) | human saliva metagenome | isolation source: human saliva | place: Japan
GTATTAAAAACAGAAAAGAATTTTAATAATGAAATTGGTTTACCAAAAACATTGTTGCAACTTTCACCAGAACACGAAGCCTGTGTTGTAGAAATGGGGATGCGTGGATTAGGTCAAATTGAAGAATTAGCCCTTATTGCAGAACCGACAATTGGCATCATTACAAATGTAGGAACTAGTCATATTGAATTGTTGGGCTCTCAAGAAGCCATTGCTGAGGCAAAGGGTGAATTGATTAGATGTTTAGGCCCCGATAGTGTGGCCATTCTAAATGAAGATGATCATTTCGTAAAAGGCCATGAGTTCCATTGCAGAAAGGAAAAAAACTGTTACTTACGGTATTCATAGCAATGCTACGGTAATTGGCAGTCATTTACGCTATAAAAAGGATGGCATTAAGTTTACCTGCAAATGTTATGACGAAGTATTTGACGTATTTTTGCCTATGATTGGTGAGCATAATGTGTATGATGCGTTAGCTGCTATTGCTGCAGGTCGTGTGTTAGGCGTTAAATCTAGTAAGATTAAAAAAGGTCTTAGTGATTTTACAGGCACACCTATGCGTCAAGAAATTGTAGCATTCGAAGACATTGTTATTCTCAATGATGCGTATAATGCCAATCCTTCTTCTATGAGTGAGTCCATCAAAGCATTGGGTCAATTAGAAGGTAAACGTAAAATTGCTATGCTCGGCGATATGCTTGAACTAGGTGATTTACGGAGGAAGGCCATCGCCAAGTTGGCAGATTATTGGCCGAAGAAGGGTATAGCGTTGTATTTACCTTTGGTGAGGCGGCAAATTTCATTGCTAAAGAAGCGAAATTAGCAGGTTTAGAGGTGCATCGTTGCAATAGCCATCTTGAAATGGCAAATGCCTACAATGATATTCGTGAAAAGGGCGATGTTATTTTGGTAAAAGGTTCCAGAGGTCTTCGAATGGAACGTGTTGTAGAGGAATTAAAAGAACGTGAATAGAGGTTATAACGGCTAGATTCTTCTAGCCGTATTGGCCGTTATTAGAGAATAGGGGAGTAATATGATTTACCACATTCTATTAGCATTTGTAGTGACATTTATAATTACATTAGTATTGGGCAAAATTGGTATTCCTATGCTTAAATCATTGCATGCTCAACAAAGTATACGTGAGGAAGGTCCTGAAAGCCATCAAGCTAAGGCTGGCACACCGACTATGGGTGGTGCATTTATGATGGTAGCTCTTACAATCGGTGTGGCTATTTTTGCACCATGGAATGTGGCTACAGGTATGTTGTTATTCCTTACACTTGGTCATTGTTTACTCGGATTCTTTGATGACTTTGTAAAAGCTGTTAAAAAACGTAATCTTGGCTTAACTGCAAAACAAAAATTATTAGGTCAATTTATTTTAGCGGCTATATTCTGTTACTTTATTACTGAAATTATGGTCATTCCTACAACATTATGGATTCCTGTTGTAGATGCACATATCCAATTAGGCTTTGCCTATTATATGTTAGCTTTCTTGATCATTGTAGGCGCTACTAATGCGGTTAATCTTACAGATGGTCTCGATGGTTTAGCATCCGGTACATCCGCTGTAGCAGCGATTGCGTTTTCTGTAATCGGTTTGATGATATACTCCACTGAAAGTTCTGTGGCTGCTGAAAGTGTAGCTTTCTTTGGCGCCATTGTAACCGCCGTATGTCTAGGCTTTTTGGTATTTAATATTAATCCAGCTAAGGTATTTATGGGCGATACAGGCTCCTTGGCTCTTGGCGGCGCCTTTGCAGGCATGGCTATTTTAACTAAAACAGAATTATTACTCGTAGTGATTGGCGGTATTTTCGTAATGGAAGCCTTGTCTGTTATCATTCAAGTCATTTCCTTTAAAACACGAGGCGTGCGCGTATTTAAGATGAGTCCAATTCATCATCATTTTGAGTTATCCGGTTGGTCTGAACAAACTGTAGTTAATCGCTTCTGGTTCGGTGGTGCTGTTCTAGCCATTTTAGGGGTTATACTTGCAACTGTAACAATTTGATATCAGAAACGTATCTTTGCAAATTGATAGTTAAGTACGTGAAAATACTTAACTTGAACGGCGTTTAATGGTATTCTTATAAGATGAGATAAAAATTTTTCGTGCTTAGTGATTTAGGTGATATAAATGGATTATGGAGAGAAAAATATTCTTGTTCTTGGTGCTGGTTCCAGTGGAATTGGTGCCGCATGGGTATTGGCACAGTTACATGCAAATGTAGTTTTAAATGATTATAAACCAGTAGAGTTTGAACCATCTACGCGTAAACGACTGGAAGACGCTGGTGTAACTATCATTACGGGGCGACAAGATAATAACTTACTTGATGGTGTAGATCGTATCATCATTTCTCCGGGCATTGCCTTATCCATTCCAATAGTACAAGAGGCTTTGCATCGTAAGATTGATGTAGTAAGCGAAGTAGAGCTTGCTTATGATGTTTGCAAATCTCCTATTTTAGGTGTTACTGGCACAAATGGTAAAACCACTACAACAACTCTGTTAACGCAAGTTATGGAATCTACTGGCCTTCCTGTTAAAGTGGGCGGAAATATTGGTGACTCCCTAAGTGAAGCCGCGTATCATATGCCAGAAGGTGGCTATCTAGTAGCTGAACTCTCTAGTTATCAATTAGAAACGATTAAATCCTTTTTGCCCATTAGGCGCTATTGTATTAAATGTAACGCCTGATCATTTAGCACGTCATAAGACGATGGAAAACTATGCAGCTGCGAAGGCTCGTATTTTTATGAATCAAAATCCTGAGAATTTTGTTGTCCTCAATGATGATGATCCTATTGTTCGGGCTATGAAAAAAGATGCACATAGTAAGGTTCTCAGCATTAGCCAACATCATAAGGTTGATAGCGGTGCGTATTTTGAAGGGAATACATGCTATGCCGTATTAGATGGTAAAGCTACTCCGGTTATTGATACAGAACATATCCACATTAAGGGCTCTCACAATATTGAAAATATATTGGCTGTAATTGCCTTAACATATGCTTTAGGTGTAAAGGTAGAGCATATTAAACATACCATTGAACAGTTTCATGGTGTAGAACACAGATTGGAACGGGTTACAACATTCCATGATGTTACATTTTATAATGATTCTAAGGCTACTAATACAGACTCTGTAGTAAAAGCTTTAGATGCCTTTGATAAACCAGTCATTTTATTGGCTGGTGGTCATGATAAGATGACGCCTTTAGAAGACTTTATGAATATTGTGAAAGCACATACTAAAGAGGTCATTTTTATGGGGAAGCAGCAGATCGATTTGAATCTGTTGCTGTAAAAATGGGTGTTCAACATATTCATCGTGCACAGTCTATGAAAGAGGCTGTTGCATTGGGCTATCAATTAGCAAAAGCTGGAGATATTGTATTGCTTTCACCAGCATGTTCTAGCTTTTGACTGGTATAGTTGCTTTGAAGAGCGAGGGCGAAGATTTTTAAAAAAACTGTGTTAGAGAATTAGAGGAAAGGGGCTAAGGGCGTGAAACGAATCATCATTTCTGGCGGTGGTACGGGTGGTCATATTTACCCGGCCATTACGATATATAAGGAAATCATGAAACAGCAACCTGATGCTAAGGTCCTCTATGTGGGAACAGAACATGGTTTAGAAGCTGATTTGGTACCGAAGGAGAACATTGATTTTGTTACATTACCTGTACAAGGTCTGCAACGAAAACTTTCATTAGGTACATTGGTAACAATGGGGAAAACGGCATTTTCTCTTATAAAGGCCAATTTAATTATTTCAGAATTTAAACCAGATGTTGTTATTGGCACAGGTGGTTATGTATGTGGTCCTATTTTAATGGCTGCAGCATTACGCAATATTCCTACATTAATTCAAGAGCAAAATGTTATTGCTGGTATTACGAATAAAATCTTGAGCCGTTTTGTTGATATAGTCGCAGTTGGTTATAATGAAGCAGCCAAATCGTTTGGTAAGGCGAAACGTGTCGTATATACGGGTAATCCAGTGCGCCCTGATGTACTTGTAGATTCTCGTGCAGAAGGCCGCCAATTTTTTGGACTGTCTGATGATATTTTTACAGTCCTTATTGCTGGTGGTTCTCGTGGGGCACGTACGATTAATACGGCCATGATAGATGTACATAAACATTTTCAAGGTAAACCGGGCATTAAGTTGGTACACATTACAGGGAATGGGGAATATAACACTGTATTAGAGCAACTAGGTATTGACGATGGTACTGGTTTGGGAGAATCATCGTTGATTTTGCCATATTTACATGATATGCCAAAGGCGCTAGCCGCTACGGACTTTGGCTGTATTTAGATCTGGTGCTATCGGACTGGCTGAATTGGCAGTACGTGGTATTCCATCTATATTGGTGCCATATCCTTATGCTGCAGAAGATCATCAAACGTATAATGCGCGCATTTTCGTACAAGAAGGAGCTGCGCATATGATTGTAGATAAGGTTTTGACGAGCCATGATTTAATTGGTGAAATCGAAATGTTTATGGCAAATCGTGAATTGTTGGCTCAAATGGGGGCTAGTGCATTGCGTTTAGGTAAAACCGAAATGCAGCTCATGATATTGCTGAATTAGCGTTATCTATTGCGAAATAGTTAAGGAGAGTAATTATGTTAGAAGGTATCCATAAGATTCATCTCATCGGTATAGGTGGATCTGGTATGCGCGCTATTGCGAATATTTTTAATTCAAAAAAAGGATATGAAGTATCTGGTTCTGATGTTAAAGAATCTGATGTAATTGAACGTTTTTAGACAAATGGGGGCTACCGTTCATATCGGTCATAATGCTGATTATGTACAAGGTGTAGATGCTGTAGTTCGTTCCACAGCTATTCGTGAAGATAATCCGGAAATCGTAGCAGCAAAGGAACAAGGTATCACTATTTTACATCGCTCTGACATTGTAAAAGCCGTATTGGATGTTACAAATGGCATTGCCGTAGCCGGTGCTCATGGTAAAACATCTACTACATCAATGATTGGTCAAATTCTCGTAGAAGGACAAATGGAACCAACTGTTATTATCGGTGGCGAAGTTGATTACCTCAAGGGGAGTAGTTGTTTAGGTAAGGGTGAATACTCTGTTGTTGAAGCCGATGAAAGTGATGGTTCATTCTTAAAATTAAGACCTAAGACGATTGTTATTACGAATATCGAAGATGATCATATGGATCATTATAAGACGATGGAAAATCTATTGAATGCATTCTGTCAATTCGTTGAAACATTACCTGTTGATGGTAAAGCAGTTGTTTGCGGCGACAATGATAACATTCGTTATGTTATGAGTAAAGTGGAACGTCAATTTATCACATATGGTTTAGAAGAGTCTAATGATTATGTAGCAAAAATATCCACTATGAAGATAGTTCTTTAGTTTACGATGTAGTTCGTAAAGGTGAAACATTGGGCAGAGTGTCCTTACGTGTACCAGGTAATCATAATGTGCTAAATTCTTTAGCATCTTTTATTGTGGCCCACGAATGTTGTCACGTTCCGGTTCCATCCATTGTGAAAGCATTAGGTAAATTTATCGGCGCTAAACGTCGTTTTGAAACAAAGGGCCACGTAGCTGGTGTATGGGTAGTCGATGATTATGCTCATCATCCAACAGAAATCAAAGCAACTTTAAAAGCCGCTAAGGAATTAGAAAAGCATCGTGTTATCTGTGTGTTCCAACCTCATCGCTATTCTCGTACATCCTTATTGAAAGACGAGTTTGCTACGGCTTTCACCAGTGCAGACGAAATTTATATGACAGATATATACAGCTCTGGAGAAGATCCAATTAGCGGCATTGATGGTCATACAATTCCGAATATTATTAGTGAAGTAACGCATCAACATGTAAATTATGTGGAAGATGTAAATGATTTGCCAGCAGTCCTTGCGAAGGTGGTACGACCAAATGATTTGGTTATTACTATGGGGGCAGGTTCGATTAATCAATATGGTCCAAAGTTATTAGCGTTATTGGAAGAAGGTTTACAATGAAAGATAAACATATCATCGTATTAATGGGTGGTCCATCTGCTGAGGCTGAAGTATCTCGTAGAACTGGCGCAGCCATCGCAGAGGCTTTGATTAGCAAGGGGTATCACGTTTCCACATTAGAACTAAATCCTCGTACTGTATTACAAGACATTGAAAACCTTAAGGGCGATGTTGTATTTAATGCGATTCACGGACGTTATGGTGAAGATGGTGCCTTGCAAGGTGCATTAGAGATGGCTGAAATCCCATATACTGGATCCGGTATCATGGCTCATTCTGTAGGAATGAATAAAAAAGTAAGTAAAGATGTGTTCAAAGGCGCTCACATTCCTACGGCGGAATCTATTTCCTACAATGGCAATCTACAGTCGAAAGAAGATATCATTAAAGATATTGAATCTAAATTCTCCTTGCCGGTTGTATTGAAACCAGCAACACAAGGTTCAAGTATTGGCGTTACCATTGTAAAAGAAGAAGATCAATTGGCTAAGGCTGTTACAGAGGCGCTTACATATGACCCAATTCTTGTGGTGGAACAATATTTAAATGGTCGTGAATTTACCGTTTCTGTATTGGATGGTAAGGCATTGGCTATCATTGAAATTAGACCACATTCTGGTGAATATGATTACGCTAGTAAATATACAGCAGGTGCTACTGATTATTTAGTACCGGCTCCAATCAGTGCAGATATGACAAAAGAAATGCAAGCTATTGGTGAGCTTGTGTATCGTGAAGTACAAGCGAGTGGGGCTATTCGCGTTGATGTCATGACTGATGATAAAGATAATATGTATGTATTGGAATACAATACTATTCCAGGTATGACGGCTACTTCTTTGGTGCCAAAGGCTGCTAAAGAGGTGGGCATAGATTTTCCTGAATTATGTGAAAAAATCTTATTAACAGCAGGTTATGGGAAGTTTTAAATGCTGTAGTATGTAAGGAGAGTAGTTATGGATGATTTTAAGCAACATCCACCCAACTCAAATCAGATAGATACGGAGCATCATAGACCCGACTTTCTTCATCCTGAGACTGAGCCAATCCACAAGGATGATGGAGATTCAATACATAACAGTGAGCGTGAATTAGCTCGTAAACGTAAACAAGAGAAAGCGGAGGTTAGAAAGAAATTTCTAAAAATAGGTGGTGTTGTAGCCATAGTGTTGTTAGGCTTATTTAATCTACCTATTCCGCTTGGTTCTATTAAAGTTATTGGATCTGATAAGGTTACTGTACAGGATGTAGAGGTTGCTGGTGATATTGGGGAACCAGTCAATGTACTTCGTATCAATAGAGAAAACTTGCGACACCGATTATCAAAGGATCTTCGTATTGAAGACGCTCAAATTGGTTACGAATTGCCGTTAACAATGGTGGTCCGTGTAGTCGAGCGTAAGGCTATTGCTGTGATACCAGCTCAATTTGGGTATTTAACCTTGGATAAGAATGGGCAAGTGATTGCATCTGATAGTGTCATTGAAGACACGACGGTGCCTATGATTTCTGGTGTTAAGGGTGGTAATATACTGCTAGGTGATATGGTTACCGATAAGCCGATTGTACAGGCTCTTGATTATCTGCGTGCCTTAGATGATGATACATTTAAGCAAATTGCAGAAATTAATATTGGTGATCCTAATAATATGATGGCGTATACCGTATCAGGTATACAGATTCGACTAGGCGATGGCGAAGATTTGAAAAGCAAAGCCGATTTAACAGCGTCTATGCTAAAAGATTTACCTAAGAGTCAAGGTAATGTTCAATATATAGATGTTAATCCGTCATCTCCTTTCATTAAAACCGATAAGGTAACGGTGCAACCAAAATCTAATAAATCTAAGTCAGACACTAGCCAATCTGAGAAAAAGATACATCAAAACAAAGTGCTAATGTATCAAAATCAAAACAAGATTAGTTATAAGCACAAAAAGGGTGGATGATGTTGTGAAACACGAACGATGGGCTATTGGTCTTGTCAGCTTTGTATTGGGATTCATGGTGATTACTCAGTACAAGATGACACAAGATAATATTCAAGAGAATATACGGCTACAACGAACTGGTGATTTGGTGGCTCAGTTAAAAGATGCAGAACATGAAAAGGATGCTTTACTAAAGCAAATTGAGCAATTAAAAGCCAGTGGTTCCGGTTCCAGTGCAGATGAAACATTACTTCGCAAAGCCGCATTGACTAATGTCAAAGGACCTGGGGTGACCGTTCTAATAGAGGATAGTGCTAAACCAATTCAAGGGGGCGAAAATCCTAACCTATATGTAATTCATGATGAAGATATTTTACGTATCGTCAATGAATTACGAGCTGGTGGTGCTGAAGCATTGGCAATCAATGATCAACGTTTGATTGGTACATCTGAAATCCGTTGTTCGGGTCCTACGATTACCGTGAATGGTAAGGTGTATGGCGCTCCATTTACAGTTAAGGCCATAGGGGATCCTAAAACATTGAATTCAGCCCTCACTATGCGTGGAGGTATTGTAGACTCTTTAAAACATTGGGGCATTAAGGTGACCATAAAAGAGGAGCCATCCATTGCCATTCCGGCATTTACCGGTTCTTATAGAGAAGAGCATTTACAATCAAATGAGTTAGGAGGTAAAGAATGAATATTTATATCTTTGCTATCATTGGACTCATAGTAGGTGTTGTGGTAGGATGGTTTACACCATTACATATTCCAGCAAGCTATGCTAATTATACTTCTGTAGCTGTGCTAGCTGCATTAGATGCGGTATTTGGTGGCAGTCGTGCCGCATTAGAGAGACTATTTGATTTAAGTAATTTTATCAGTGGATTCTTCTCAAATGTAATACTTGCTGTTGTATTAGTATATATTGGCGATTTAATTGGGATTAATTTATACTACGTTGCCTTGATTGGTTTTTGGGTTACGAGTTTTTTTATTAATTTAGCTGCTATTCGAAAGAACATTATGACTAAACGTTTCTAATTATCAAGATTCGATTATAGTTGTAGTGGAAAGTTTTTAAATTTTAGTGTAAAATAAATGTAATTGTTATAATTAACTCAGTATATAAATAGATGTATTCGTATTTATATTGACAGAAATAGATAACGATAAGAGGAGGAAGTTCGATGTCTGATTTTGCAAATATTAAAGTTATCGGTGTCGGTGGTGGCGGTAATAACGCTGTTAACCGCATGGTTGAAGTGAACTAAATGGGGTTCAATTCTTATCCGTTAACACTGAAAGCCAAGTACTTGAATTGTCCAAGGCTGATGTAACTATTCAAATCGGTGAAAAAGTTACTAAAGGTCTTGGTGCTGGTGCTAACCCACAAATCGGTGAAGCAGCTGCTCAAGAAAGTCGCGAAGATATCATCAAAGCTCTTGAAGGTGCTGATATGGTATTCGTAACTGCTGGTATGGGTGGTGGTACAGGTACTGGTGCTGCTCCTGTAGTTGCTGAATGCGCTAAAGAAGTAGGTGCATTGACTGTAGGCGTTGTAACAAAACCTTTTGCATTTGAAGGTAAACGTCGTCGTGCTGCAGCAGAAAAAGGCATTGAATTCTTGACTCAAAAAGTTGATACAATTATCGTTATTCCTAATGACAAATTGTTACAAGTTGTAGATAAAAAATGCTCCTTGTCTGATGCATTTGGTAAAGCTGATGATGTTCTTCGCCAAGGTATCAAAGGCATTTCCGATTTGATCCAAATTCCTGGTTTAATCAACCTTGACTTTGCAGACGTTAAGACTATCATGACTGAACAAGGCGAAGCTTTGATGGGTATTGGTTTAGCTACTGGTGAAAACCGCGCTGCAGACGCTGCTAAGATGGCTATCAACAGCCCATTGTTGGAAACTTCCATCGATGGTGCTAAAGGCATCTTGCTTAATATTTCCGGTAGTGCAAACTTGAGCTTGTTCGAAATTAACGAAGCAGCTGAAATTATTTCTGATGCAGCAGATCCTGATGCAAATATCATCTTCGGTTCTGTTATTGATGAAAGCTTAGGCGATAGCGTTCAAGTTACAGTTGTTGCAACTGGTTTTAACTCCAGTACTAAGAATGTTCCAGAATTCGGTAAAACAACAACTGCTGCACGTCCAGCAACAAACACATCTGCTCCTACAAGCAGCATCCCTGATATCCCTGTATTCATGAAACGCTAATATTTAATATATATACTTATACAATATTAGAATAAAGTAACTTATTAAGACACATATCTATGTGTGTATAGGAGGTACAAATGAAAAAATTAGTATTATTATCTTTAGCTGCAACAGTGATTACTGGCAGTGCATTCGCTGCATCCGTGCCTGTAACTAAAATCAGTGATAATTCCACAAAAATTCAAGCTGATTATGCGTTCAATCAACGCGTATCTAATAGCGGTGGCACTAACAATGATGGCTTTGGTGTATCTTTAGAACATGATTTAAGCAATAAATCTGCTCTTCAATACTCTTATAACAAAGTAAATGCTAAAAATGGCGATATTAAAGATCACCAATTGGCTTATGTTTACAAAGTACATCCTAATGTAAATATTTACGGTGCTGGTACAGCTATCCGTACACATGACACTGAGTTAGGTGTTCAAGCTGGTGTAATTGGTCACGTGCCTTTGACTGACAAAGTTAACGGCTTTGCTAAAGCTGGTTGGGGCAACGATATTAAACAATCCTATCAAGTAGGTGCTCAATATGAAGTTAAACCTAACATTGATTTGAATGTTTATTATGGTTATGACAAATATAGCGTAAACGATAATGACAAGACTTCCAAAGGCTTACATGCTGGTGTAGGTTATACATTCTAATCGTCATATATGCAATTGAAACCACTCATCTTTGATGGGTGGTTTTTTGTATTCACTCATGTATACAATATTTTTCATGAATACTCATTGTATAAATGCTTAACTTTAGGTATGATATTGTTGTAATAGTTCTTTTTAGTTAGGATGGTGTATGCGATGACAAGTGTAGCAGCGAAACACGCAAGAGGAAAAAAATTAAAAGATGTAATCTTTGTAACTGCAGGACAGGCGGCGGAAGATACAAAATTAAATGGTCGTGAAAATGTAGTAAATGGTACTTTGGGTGCTATTTATGATGAAGAAGGTAATTTAGTATTCTTAAAAAAACTGTAAAAGAAGAATATTTAAATTTATCTGACACCGAACATATTGGATATGCCCCTATTGCAGGGATTCCACAATATTTGGAATGTGCTGAAAAAGAATGCTTTGGTGACTCTCGTCCTGATGGCTTTATTCGTAGCATCGCAACCACTGGTGGTACAGGTGGTATTCATCATTTGGTACATAACTATACTGAACCTGGAGATGAAGTATTAACTGCAGATTGGTACTGGGGTGCATATCGTATTATTTGTAGTGATAATGGACGTACACTTGTTACATACTCTTTATTTGATGAACATAATAACTTTAATCATGATGCATTCCAACATCGTGTTAAGGAATTAGCTGCTAAACAAACAAATGTTGTTATCTTATTTAATACACCAGGTAATAATCCTACAGGATATTCTGTAGAGGATAAGGACTGGGATTCTATTCTTAGTTTCTTGAAAGAATTAGTTGCTATTGGTCGCAATAACGTCATCATTGGTATCGATGTGGCTTATTTGGATTATTCTGGTGAAAAAGAAGAAGTCCGCGCATTCTTTAAAAAGATGGGGCACTTACCAAAGGAAATCCTAGTTTGTGTATGTTATAGCTTATCTAAGGGCTTTACAATGTATGGTCAACGTGTTGGCGCTATGATTGGTATTTCTTCTGATGAAGAAATCGCCGATGAATTCTTAGAAGTGAATAAATCGACTAGTCGTGCAACCTGGTCTAATATTTGTCGTCCAGCAATGCGCGCTATGGCGAATATCGTTTCTGACCCTGATAAATTTAAGGCTTATGAGGACGAACGTAATTGTTATTATCAATTGATTCGCGATCGTGCAGATATCTTTAAACAAGAGGCAGCACAAGTGGGCTTACCTATGTTGCCATATCGAGGTGGTTTCTTTATTACTATACCAACTGATTCTGGTACCGCTATTTGTGAAGAACTAAAAAAAGAACATATTTATTGCATTGCCTTAGGCAATGGTATTCGTATCGCTGCATGTGGTATTCCTAAATTCCAAATGAAGGGATTAGCTGGAAAAATCTATGATGCAATGAAACGATTAGGCAAATTATAAAGAAATGAATTTAAAAAGGCACTTCAATTTGAAGTGCCTTTTAGTGTTAGTGAATGTCCTTACGTTCTTTAATTTCTTTATCTGCCTCTAACGCTAAGTTTTCAAGCGCTTTTTTAGGTGCTGTTCGTTCACCTGTTTTAGGATCAACAAATTCAACGCGATCTAAGGTATCTGTGATTTCTCCTTTAATAAAGCCTAAATAGATGTTATATAGCTCTTTCTTTTCGGCTAATTCTTCAGGTGTTAGTTCTTGACCTGATTTTTTCTTAGCTGCTAGTTCATTTATACGTTTTAATGTATCGTTAATATTGGTCATAATTGCCTCCTGTATTCTATATTAGAATAACATAATTTATTATAACATAGAACTTAATGAATACGTATGGTAAGATATAAATTGTACGAGTTCGTACTTTCACAGGTGAGAAAGGAGTTTATCGTGCGTGTTACGAAAGCAATTAAGGCAGAACAATTAGCATTATTAGAAGAGCATTATTTTGATGCTAAACCTGCTCTTAAATACACAAATGAATTTGAATTATTAGTCGCTGTTGTGTTATCTGCACAGTGCACAGATGAGAGGGTTAACATTGTTACAAAACGATTGTTCCCTGCATTAAATCATCCGGCTAAGATGCTAGAGGTTGGTGTTACAAAACTAGAAGCTCTTATCAAGGATTGTGGTTTGTATAAATCGAAAGGCGAAGAATTTGATTGCCACTTGTCATATATTGGTAGAACAATATCATGGAGAAGTGCCACGTGAATTTGATCAGCTCGTTGAATTACCCGGTGTAGGTCGAAAAACGGCAAACGTTGTGGTATCCGTATTATTCGGAACACCAGCTATTGCGGTGGATACACATGTATTCCGCGTAGCAAACCGATTGAAATTAGGTATTGCAAAGACGCCAGAAGAAATGGAACAAAAATTGCAAAAGGCTATACCAAAAGAGAAGTGGTCTGCAGCTCATCATTGGCTGATTTATCATGGACGACGTGTTTGTAAAGCTCGTAAGCCTCTATGTGAAACTTGTTTTTTACATCATCTTTGCCCGTCAGCAGGAAAGGTTTAATATGAAAAAGAATAATGAAGAACTAATTGCCCTTTGTGCTCAATATGGCATAGAAGGTATTGATATCATCAACGAATTAATGCGTTTTAAAGTATTAGATCAATTGCTCTCTAGCAATGCGAATTCTCGTGAATGGGGTGTTACACCAGAGGACTTATATGGATTAGCTGAGAAATCTACAGTGGAATCCTTTGGACCTATTCCATATGATGTAAACACATTCCGTGCATTATATGGACCATCTTTTACGGTAGAGCTCTTTGATTTTATTAGTGATACTGGTATTCTAGATGGCCTTGATGTGGGTGCTATATGGGAAACGCCTGTACGTGAAAGTATAGAAGCTCATAGCAAAACGGGGGAACTCGTATTGTATGCTTATGTAGAAGAATATGCTGGCATGATAGAAGAAATCTTACAATCCTATGAGGATAAAAAGGTGGTACTTTATACAGCATCTCCTGTATGCTATAGCATTATCTCTCGATTGTATCCAATGGCTCAAATTATTAATCAATGGCCTCATCGTAGCTATTTTGACCATATCTTTACAGGTACGGTTGGTATGTTCCAATCCTCTGAAGATATTGTAGAAGAGGTAGCTAATGGTTTGCATAATTTAGTTCCAGAAGGGACTGCTCAATTGTTCTTACCAGCAACGATGGCACAAAATCAATTGGGATTGAATAATATGGCATTACAATTCTTTTTGAACCAGAAACGTGTAGAATCTATTCGTGAATGGACTCCACTTGGGGCTTATGAAATCATTTATGGTAAATATGATGTTAAAAAGATGCGTGTAGGCCTTCGTGAACGAGTTGGTGATGACTGGAAAGCTATTAATTATATTCCATTGCCTCATGGCGTCTTTGCGCAATTACCGGTATTTACTGTATTAAACTACGGTTTGTCTTTACGCTCTATTTTATTGCCTGGCGGTCAAACCGATGTAGCTTTAGGTCAGGATGGCATTTATTGTATAGATAGTCGTGTTTCAGAACTAGGACGTGCGGCACTTCGTGAAAATGGAGCGTATTACTTAGCTTTTACCCGCTATAGTGACCATGTAGAGGTGTCTATGGGTACAGAAGCACCTAGTACGGGTGTATATTGGATGTTCCCTGATGTAGAATTGGCATATATGTGGTATACATATTTCTCTAGTACAATTGGACAAACCTTAATGCAAGAGATTTCTATGCTCGTTCAAACAGAAGAATCCTTCGGCTATATGCTTAGCAGTGTACGTCGCCGTGTACTCGATGTAAATGATGAATCGCTACTAGTTAATGCGGCCAAAAATATTGATGAAGCGTATAAAGAGACTATCAAATCTGCACGAGCATCATGGCAAGAAAATATGAATTCTTTGGGTGCTGACGTAATGCCTCCGACGACATCCATCGATATTGAAGACTACAGTGACTATAAAAAATAATTGTCAATATAGGTAATTTGGTTTACAATATATCGTATCGATTTAGAACTATATAATTTGACACATAGTGTACACTGTAATTAGGTGAGGAGGGAGGTAACAATGGCTGTTATTAATTTCGAAATTTTCAAAGTTATCGGCACATTATCAGAAGATAAAGATGGCTGGAAAAAACAACTTACATGCACAAGCTGGGGGAAATATAATCCTAAATTTGATCTTCGTGCTTGGGATAGCGAATATACAAGTATGAAAAAAGGGATTACTCTTTCCTTGGAAGAATTGATTGCATTACGCGATCTTTTGAATGAAAGTGATTTAGAAACTATCTTAGCGGAAGCAATTGAAGAAAAACAGGCTTCTAAAGAGTAGTTTCTTGATTTGTACGCATTATCGTGCTATAATCTATAAGAATAATATTGATTGCTGGAAAGAGGTGTATAGAATGAAACAAGGTATTCATCCAGACTATAAAGAAGCTACAGTTACTTGCGGTTGTGGTAACACATTCAAAACTGGCTCTGTAAAAGAAGACCTTCGTGTAGACGTTTGCTCCAAATGCCATCCGTTCTTCACTGGTCAACAACGTGCGGCTCAAGCTCGTGGTCGTATCGAACAATTTAACAAACGTTACGGTAAATAATAGTTTATGTAGCGAAACAACTATTGGCAGGGCTTTGGGCTCTGCCTCTATTTGTTTATGAAAGGAAACTTTGGCAAAAAGAACGTATTAGAAGTTCGTTGGTGGACAAGCTGTCATTGAAGGCGTCATGATGCGTGGCCCAGGATATACGGCGACAGCTGTACGTGAGCCTTCCGGTTCTATCGTGGTGCAAAAGGAAGCTACCACGTCCATTCAAGAGCGATATCCTATATTAAAGAAACCTTTTTTACGAGGCTGTATAGCCTTATATGAATCTCTTGTTATCGGTATGAAGGCCTTGTCCTTCTCTGCGAAAGCGGCTGGTGATGAAGAGGAAGAAATGTCGAATAGTGAAATTGCCATTACCATGGTATTTCCACACTATTTGCAATCGCTTTATTTGTAGCCCTTCCTACATTTGTAGTTAAATTTATTCCTGGTATTCAAGATAATCACTTTATTTTGAACCTGGTTGAAGGTGCTATTCGATTGGCTTTGTTTTTGCTCTATATATGGGGTATTGGTCAAACTAAGGATATACAACGTGTATTCCAATACCATGGAGCAGAGCATAAAACCATTCATGCTTATGAAAATGATCTACCTTTGACCGTAGAAAATGTGCGTGCTCAATCTCGTTTACATCCGAGATGCGGGACTAATTTTCTACTCATTGTAATGGTAGTTAGTATATTTGTATTTGCCTTTTTAGGTTGGCCTAACTTGCTAGAGCGCATTGTGTCACGTGTTTTACTGATGCCTGTCGTAGCAGGTATTGCTTATGAATTTATTCGCTTTGCAGGACGTAGTGAAAGCTCCTTTGTAAAATCTCTCGTTAAACCGGGCTTGGCGTTGCAATATATGACGACCCGTGAACCAGAAGCAGATCAAATCGAAGTGGCTATTCGTGCTCTAGAAGAGGTACGTCCTCCAGAAGAAGATGCTTATGAAGATGAAACATATTAAGATTGAGGTTATATATGTTAGTAGATAAATTACAAGTTATTGAAGATAAATTTATGGATCTAGAGCAACGCATCAGTGACCCTGAAGTCATTGCGCGTCAAGATGAATGGCGTAAACTAACACGTCAACATGCCCAATTATCTGAAACTGTAGAAGCTTTTAGAGAATATAAAAAGGTGTTAGCTGGTATTGATGAAGCCATGGAAGTCATTGAAGACAAAACGATGGATGAAGAATTCCGTGAAATGGCTCAAGAAGAATTGAAAGAATTAAAACCTCAAAAAGAGGAATTAGAAGAAAAATTACAAATTCTTTATTACCAAAAGACCCTAACGATGATAAAAATATTATCATCGAAATTCGCGGTGGCGCTGGTGGCGATGAAGCGGCATTGTTTGCAGGCGACTTATTCCGCATGTATACAAAATATGCTGAAAGCCAAGGGTGGCGTTGTGAAATTATCGATGCTAATGAACCTGAACTAGGCGGTTTTAAAGAGGTTGTATTCTCTGTAGATGGTGAGAATGTATATTCCAAGATGAAATTTGAATCTGGTGTACATCGTGTACAACGGGTTCCAGCTACAGAAACACAAGGCCGTGTACATACATCTACGGTTACTGTGGCAGTACTTCCTGAAATGGAAGATGTTGATATTGAAATCAATGATAAGGATTTGAAAATCGATACATATCGCGCCAGTGGTGCCGGTGGTCAGCATATTAATAAAACAGAATCTGCTGTCCGTATTACCCACTTACCAACAGGTATTGTCGTAGCTTGTCAGGATCAACGTTCTCAGCTACAAAACAGAGAAAAAGCGATGCGCGTATTGCGTGCAAAATTGCAAGATAAAGCCGAACAAGAGGCTACAGCTAGCATGGCTGCAGACCGCAAGAGCCAAGTTGGTACAGGTGATCGTAGTGAACGTATTCGTACCTATAACTATCCACAAGGTCGCGTAACAGATCATCGTATCAATTTAACATTGTATAAATTGGATGCCATTTTAAATGGTGATCTCGATGAAATTATTCAAGCCTTAAATGCCGCTGATCAAGCAGCTAAAATGCAGGAGGCTAATACAAATGTATAAGGAGATTTGGACGATTGGTCGTATTCTCCAGTGGACAGAGCAGTACTTTCAAAGCAAGGGGATGGATACACCTCGTCTTGATGGGGAAGTACTGCTTTCTCACGTTTTAGGGAAGAATCGTATATATCTATATACGAATTATGATCAACCATTAGAGCAAGAAGAACTGGATAGATTTAGGCCGCTTGTCATTGAACGGGCTAAAGGACATTCTGTAGCATCTTTAACGGGAACAAAGACTTTATGGGATTGACATTTGCTGTAAATGATAAGGTCCTCATTCCTCGTCCCGATACAGAAACATTAGTAGAATATGTATTAAGTTCCTATCATCAACAAGACTCTATTCGAATCCTTGATATGTGTGCGGGCCCTGGTACTATTTTACTAAGCCTCTTGCATTATCTGCCTACAGCAACGGGGATGGGCCTTGATATTTCTCGTGATGCACTTGAAATAGCCACAAAGAATCAAGAAGCATTTAAGCTAGAGAATCGTAGCGAATTTCACGAATCGGATATGTTTTCTTATTTAGAACATCATAATGAGTTGTTTGATGTGATTGTATCTAATCCGCCGTATATTCGATTAGAGGATAAGAAAATCCTGTCTCCTGATGTACTTAATGAGCCTCATATTGCATTATTTGGTGGTGAAGATGGCCTTGATTTCTATCGTCAGTTAGCTATGGAGTGCGTAAAATATCTTAAACCGTATGGACTTGTGGCCTTTGAGGTAGGATATGATCAGGCTGAAGATGTAAAATCTTTACTGGAGTCTGTTGGCTCCTATGTAGATATATCTTTTGCAGCAGATTTAGCGGGCATTAATCGAGTTGTGACGGCTCGCGTGAAGGGGTGAGAATGTGGAGACTAAAATCATTACCGAACTTACAAGAGATAATCTTCAATTAGTTGCACATGCGTTGCGTCATGGTGATGTTGTAGCAATTCCTACGGAAACCGTATATGGCCTTGGTGCTAATGGCCTCGATGCAGATGCAATGGATAAAATTTATGCTGCTAAAGGTCGTCCTTCAGATAATCCATTAATATTACATGTACCCAATGCGGAAAGCATTAAACCGCTTGTGAAAGAAATACCTGAAACAGCAAGGGCCTTGATTGAGGCTTTTTGGCCGGGTCCTTTAACAATTACATTGCCTAAATCCGATCTCGTGCCTGACCGTGCAACTGGTGGGTTAGCTCGCGTGGCATTACGATGTCCAGATCATGCTGTATGCCGTAACATATTAGAATTGGCCGGTGTGCCCAATCGCGGCGCCTAGTGCTAATATTTCAGGCCGTCCAAGCCCGACTACGGCACAATCCGTTTATGATGATATGAATGGACGTATTCTGTATATTGTGGATGCTGGAATCTGTACGATTGGTGTGGAATCAACGGTTGTAGAGGTGAGAGATGATGGAGTGACCATCTTACGGCCCGGTGGAATTACAAAGAAATGTTAGAACAAGTTGTAGATAATGTGTCCTATGATCCGTTTTTATCGTCTCAAAATGAAGCGCCAAAGGCTCCTGGTATGAAGTATAAGCATTATGCTCCCGATGCACCTATGCGTGCATTTATAGGAAATCCAAAGGATGTGGCGGAAACTTTCAGTAATGTGATTCGTGAACAGGAAACTAAACGTGGTGCATTCTTGGTTAGTCAAGAAACATATGATTTGTTAAAAGATAGTGTACACGGTGAATTTCATGTATATGGACATAGTGGTGATGCGGTTGCATTAGCTCACGATTTTTATAAGACATTACATCATTTTAATGAATGTGATGTAGACTATATTTTAGCAGAAGGTGTTGTGAATACAGGCCTCGGCGTAGCGGTCATGAATCGCATGGAAAAGGCGTGTGCCGGTCATATTATCTATTTATAAGCAGTTAGGTAATATTTATTATGTCCATTCATAATAGAAAAAAATGTCTTTACATATTGGATGTATTTGCTATAATGTATAAATAGCCACAGAAATTGTGGCGGTAAGGATGTCATTATGAATATTTTGTATGTATGTACTGGTAATACCTGTCGTAGCCCAATGGCAGAAGGTATTACGCGAACCTTGGCAACAGAGCTTGGTCTAGATGTGAATGTAGTTTCTGCTGGATTATTTGCTGCTTATGGTGCCAAGCCTACAGAAGAAGCTGTGATTGCGATTCAATCTATTGCCGATATTTCTGGCCATGAATCAAGACCTCTTACAATGGAGCTTGTCAATTCAGCGGATTTGATTATTGGTATGACACAAGATCATAAATCTGTGTTACTTCGTCAATTTCCTTTGAAGTAGCTAAAATTCAAACCCTTGCTGAATGGGGGCATGGTGCAGGAGATGTGGTAGATCCTTTCGGTTCAAATCAAGACGTGTATAATCAATGTGCTGAGCAAATTTATAATTTGGTGAAAGCTGGATTAGTAGCATCAAAAGAATAGGAGATAGAGCTATGAAAATTGCTATTGGTTGTGATCATGGTGGATTACATTTAAAACAAGAAATTAAGGAATTATTGTCTACATTAGGCCATGAAGTGGAAGATTTTGGTACACATAGTACAGAATCTTGTGATTATCCGGATATTGCTGAACCAGTGGCACATGCCGTTGTAGATGGTGCAGCAGATCGAGGCATCTTAATCTGTGGTACAGGCATTGGGATTGGTATTGCAGCCAACAAAATTGCAGGTGTACGTGCAGCGCTTTGTCACGATACATTTTCCGCACATGCAAGTCGCGAACATAATAATGCCAATATTCTTACGATGGGGGAACGCGTTATTGGACCGGGCCTTGCAAAGGATATTGTTACGATTTGGCTTAATACAGAATTTGAAGGCGGACGTCACGCGCGTCGCGTAGAAAAAATTTCTGCTCTTGAAAAATAATACATCTTTATTCAATTAGTTATCACATTATATTTACATATGTTTCAAGGAGGATTCCCATGAGTTTCTTAGGAAAACAAGACCCTAATGTTAAAGCAGTTATCGATCAAGAATTAATGCGTCAACGCGATAAATTAGAAATGATCGCTTCTGAAAATATCGTATCCCAAGCCGTTATGGAAGCTCAAGGTAGTGTATTGACTAATAAATACGCTGAAGGCTACCCTGGCAAACGTTATTATGGTGGTTGCGAACATGTGGACGTAGTAGAAACATTGGCTATTGAACGCGCTAAACGTTTATTTGGTGCAGAACATGCAAATGTACAACCACACTCTGGGTCTCAAGCTAACTTTGCTGTATATTTTGCTATGTTAAAACCTGGTGACACTATTGTTGGTATGAACTTGTCCCATGGTGGTCACTTAACACATGGTTCTCCTGTAAACGTATCTGGCACATATTTCAATGTTGTTCCTTACGGTGTTAATGCAGAAACGCAACAAATCGACTATGATGAATTCCGCAAAATCGTATTAGAAGCAAAACCTAAATTGATCATTGCTGGTGGCAGTGCTTACAGCCGTCAAATCGACTTCAAGAAAATGGCTGATGTAGCTCATGAAGTAGGCGCGATTTTCATGGTAGATATGGCTCACTTTGCTGGGCCTTGTAGCTGCTGGTTTACATCCAAATCCAGTAGAATATGCAGATATCGTTACAACTACAACACATAAAACATTGCGTGGCCCTCGTGGCGGTATGATTTTGTGCAAAGAAGAATATGCAAAAGCTATTGATAAAGCTGTATTCCCTGGTATCCAAGGTGGTCCTTTGATGCATGTTATCGCTGCAAAAGCTGTTGCATTAGGTGAAGCATTACAACCAGAATTTAAAGTATACGCTGAACAAGTTATTAAAAATGCAAAAGTATTGGCTGCTGAATTGATAGCTAAAGGTTTGACTATCGTTTCTGGTGGTACAGATACACATGTTATGCTTGTCGATGTGCGCAATACAGGTTTGACTGGTAAAGAAGCAGAACATCTTCTTGATGAAATCGGTATCACAGCTAATAAAAATACAATTCCATTCGATCCAGCTAGTCCATTTGTAACTAGTGGTGTTCGTTTAGGTACACCTGCATTGACTACACGTGGTCTTAAAGAAGACGATATGAAAGAAATTGCAGATATTATTGCTACAGTACTTCAAAACCCAGAAGATACAGCAAAACATCAAGATGCTGCAAAACGCGTAGCTGCATTATGTGAAAAATATCCTTTATATCCTAACTTATAATTTATAGGTATTGGTATAGTAAGAACCCAAAAGGGTGAGTAAGAGTTTTTCTTGCTCACCCTTTTTATGTTGTAGTGGTCATATTTATATGGCAGGATTTGTAAATATGTGATAGAGTATGTATGAATAGTAAAAGGCCGAAATAATGATTTCGGATTCGGATTGTTTTTATAGGGGGCATAATCATGAACGTTAATGTTATGACACATCCATTGATTCATCATAAGGTTACATTGATGCGTGATGTACAAACAGGTTCAAAAGATTTCCGTGAATTATTAGATGAAATTACATTGTTGATGGGCTATGAAATTACACGTAATTTGCCATTAGAAGATGTAGAAGTGCAAACACCATTGACTAAGATGACAGGTAAACGCATTGCGGGCAAAAAATTAGGCATTATTCCGATTCTTCGTGCTGGTCTTGGCATGGTAAATGGCATGCTTAGCTTGATTCCAACAGCTAAGGTTGGTCATGTCGGTTTATATCGTGATCCAGAAACATTAAAACCAGTAGAATATTATTGCAAATTACCTAGTGACGTAGGCGAACGCGATTTCATCGTTACAGATCCAATGTTAGCTACTGGTGGTAGTGCATCTGCAGCGATTACGTTATTGAAAGAGAAAGGTGCAAAGAGTATTAAATTGATGTGCCTTGTAGCAGCTCCTGAAGGTGTAGAAGTTGTTAATAAGGAACATCCTGATGTACCTATTTATGTAGCCGCTCTTGATGAAACATTGAATGAACATGGCTATATCTTACCTGGTTTAGGTGATGCAGGGGACCGTATTTTCGGTACAAAATAATCACGACATATGATATATCTATAAATACGATGTAAAAGACGCCCGAAAGGGCGTTTTTTACTTGAATAAAGTTGTAATAAGGTATAAAATAATCATGTAGAAGTATTTTTTTATCCTAGGTGGGACTAATTTTGTTTGTCTGGGACGAATATCGTTATCCTTATCAAAGGGTAAAGGAGGAACCCTATGAATGAGTTGTTAATGGTATGCGAGCGTATAGCACCGGAATTAATGACCGTCTTAAAGGATCGCTACAAATTATTGAGTCATCTAGCCTATGAAGAACCTCTCGGCCGTAGGAGTTTAGCACTAGCTACGGATATATCAGAACGTGCAGTACGATCTCATGTTGATGCATTACGTGGTAACGGATTAGTTGAAATCTCTAAACCTGGTATCTATCTAAGTGCTGAAGGACGAGAACTAGTTCCCAAATTAAGGAGTATTCTTTATGAATATGAGCGTGTTGGCGAATTAGAGCAACGGTTGAAAGCGGCATTACATATTGATGATGTTATTATCACACCAAGTGAAGGATCATTAATGTTAAAACGCTTAGGTTTACTGCTGCGAAAGTGGTTCAACGTATGGTAACCGATGAGTCTGTTATAGCCGTTAGTGGCGGTAGTACCATGGCGGCAATGGCTGATGAAATGCCTAGTAGTGTGTTGCATCCCGTGGTTGTACCAGCCCGTGGTGGTGTTGGTGAAGTCGTCGAATATCAAGCGAATGTAATCGCCTCTGTATTAGCAGAACGTTGGCATGGCTCATATAAGATGCTTCATTTACCAGATGGGCTATCTAAAGATTCCCTAGATATGCTTGTAACATTAGAACCACAAATCAAGGAGATTAGCGAATTAATCCATAGAACTGATATATTAGTTTTTGGTATTGGTCAAGCACTCCATATGGCCGATGTACGACATATACCGGAGGATGTGCGCCGTCAACTCGTTGATGGCGATGCCGTAGGTGAAGCATTAGGTCAGTATTGCTCTATGGATGGTTCTATCGTCTATGCGACGAACAACATAGGGCTTTCATTAAGGGATATAGTAAATATACCGCATGTCGTAGCTGTAGCAGGTGGCTTTGATAAAGCTGGTGCTATTATCAGCGTTATGAGGTCTTGTAAAAAGGGAATCCTCATAATAGATGACCAAGCAGCAGAAGGTATGCGCCAATTACTAAATATTCCTGCGTTATAATTTAGTTTATTATTTTTAGTATTATATAGTTCTTTTGAGGAGGACAAAACAATGGCAGTTAAAGTTGGTATTAATGGTTTCGGTCGTATTGGTAAATGTGTAGTACGTGCGGCAATTAATAATCCAGATGTTGAAGTAGTAGCTATTAATGCGACTGGTGATAATGAGGGTACTGCATTATTGTTAAAATACGATTCCGTACATGGCACAATCCCTAATGAAGTAACATTTGACGATGAAAATATTTATGTAGATGGCAAAAAAATCCGCGTATTCCATGACCGTGATGCTTCTAAATTGCCTTGGTCTGAAGAAGGCGTAGAAATCGTTATGGAATGTACTGGTAAATACCGCGATGCAGAAGAAGCAAAGGTTCATTTGAATCAACCTACTGTTAAGAAAGTATTGATTTCTGCACCTGGTAAAAATGAAGACTTAACAATGGTTATGGGCGTTAACCAAGATATGTACGATCCTGCAAAACATCACATTATCTCTAATGCATCTTGTACAACTAACTGCTTGGCTCCATTTGCTAAAGTATTATGCGATGAATTTGGTATCAAACGTGGTATGATGACTACAATTCATTCTTATACAAATGACCAAAAATTCTTGATGCACGTCATAAAGACCCACGCCGTGCTCGTGCAGCAGCTATGTCTATCATTCCTACAACAACTGGTGCAGCAAAGGCTGTTGCTAAAGTATTGCCTCAATTAAAAGGTAAATTAGATGGTTTTGCATTGCGCGTTCCTACACCAGATGTATCCGCTACAGATCTTGTTTGCGAACTTGAAAAACCTGCTACAAAAGAAGAAATCAATGAAGCATTCCGCAAAGCAGCATCTGGTGAATTAAAAGGTATTCTTGGTGTATCCGATGTGCCATTGGTATCCTGTGACTTTAGTTCTGATCCTCGTAGTTCCATTGTTGATGCTGATTTGACAATGGTTATGGATGGTAACATGGTGAAAGTTGTTTCTTGGTACGATAATGAATGGGGCTATTCTGAACGCCTTATCGATATGGCAGCTTTCGTAGCTAGTAAAGGTCTATAATGGGAGGAAATTCTAGGATGAAATTAACCATTTTAGATATGAATGTAGATAATAAACGCGTTTTTGTACGCGTAGATTTCAATGTGCCTATGAAGGATGGTGTCATCACTGATGACACTCGCATTCGTGGTGCACTAGATACAATCAAATATTTAATCGACCACAATGCTAAGGTAATTCTTGCATCTCACTTTGGTCGTCCAAAGGGTGAACGTAAACCGGATATGACATTGGCTCCTTGTGCTAAACGTTTATCTGAGCTTATCAATAAACCAGTTGCATTTGTCGATGATTGCGTTGGTCCTAAGGTTGAGGCAGCTGTTGAAGCATTACAACCTGGCGATGTATTGATGCTTGAAACTTGCGTTACCACAATGAAGAAACTAAAAACGATCCTGAGTTTGCTAAACAATTAGCCTCTCTTGCTGATGTAGCTATCAATGATGCATTTGGTGTATCTCATCGTAATGCAGCATCTGTAGTTGGCATTGCTGATTACATCCCTATGGGTGCAGGTTTCTTACTTAAAAAAGAAATTGATGCACTAAGTGCAGCTGTAGTACATCCAAAAACACCTATGGCTGCCATTATCGGTGGTGCTAAGGTAACAGATAAGATTTCTGTTATTTCCAATCTATTACCTAAGGTAGATGTTATGATTATCGGCGGCGGTATGGCGAATGCTTTCATTAAGGCTCAAGGCTGTAACATCGGTAGTTCCTTATATGAAGATGGTCAAGATGCTATCGCTACAGATTTAGTTATGGAGGCACGCGTTGCAGGTGCTAGATTATTGACACCTATCGATGCTGTAGTAGCAGATGCTTTCAGCAATGATGCAAACACAAAAATCGTGGATGTCGATAACATCGAAGATGGCTGGATGATTTTGGATATCGGTCCTAAAACACGTGACTTATATACAGAAGCATTGGCTAATATGAAAACTATTATTTGGAATGGCCCAATGGGCGTATTTGAAATGGATAAATTTGCAGCTGGTACGAATGCAGTAGCTAAAGCCGTTGCAGAATCTGATGCTATGACTATCGTTGGTGGTGGTGATTCTGTAGCTGCTATTGAAAAAGCGGCTTAGCAGATAAAATTAGCCATATTTCGACTGGTGGCGGTGCATCCCTTGAATTATTAGAAGGTAAGGTTTTGCCAGGTATTGCTGCTTTAACAGAGGCCTAATATGAGAAAACAAATTATTGCAGGAAACTGGAAGATGAACGGAACCATTGCATCTGGTTCTATCTTGATTGAAGCATTTACTAGTTTTCTAGGTGATAAAAACTTGGATTGTGAAGTAGTAGTTTGTCCACCCTTTACTGCGCTTGAGAGAGCTGTGTCCTTAACACGAGATACACAGGTTGGCGTAGGGGCTCAAAATATGGATTATCATGATGCCGGTGCATTTACTGGCGAAGTTTCTCCGTTGATGTTAACGGAACTCGGTGTGTCCTATGTCATTATTGGCCATTCCGAACGCCGTGAGTACTATGGTGAAACAGATGCTATGGTTAATGAAAAGATTAAGAGTGCATTTCATCATAATTTGCAACCTATTGTCTGTGTTGGTGAAAGCCTTGCTCAGAGAGAGGCAAATGAAACGATTTCTTTCATTCACGGACAATTACAATGTGCATTACAAGATATTCCAGCGGATCAAGTGGAACAATTGATTATCGCTTATGAACCGATTTGGGCTATTGGTACGGGCAAGACTGCGACTGCTGGTCAAGCAGAGGAAGTATGTAAATCTATACGTGATTATATAGCGGAACTATATACCTCTGCTGTAGCTGAATCAGTTCGAATTCAATATGGTGGTAGTGTAAAGGCTAATAATGCGCGTGAAATTTTAAGTGAGCCTAATATTGATGGAGCCCTCGTTGGAGGCGCTTCGTTAATCGTGGATGAATTTAATGAAATCATTATGGCGGCTCAAGACGTAAGTAAATAATATACTAGAGGTATAAATATGGCAAAATTACAGGCACCCGTAATGCTAGTCATCTTAGATGGCTTTGGTATGGGGGACCAAACAGATACGACGAATGCCGTAGTACAAGCAAAACCAAGTTATTTTAATTATTTGTGGGATACGTATCCTCATACAACATTACAAGCTTCAGGTCTTGCAGTCGGTTTGCCAGAAGGGCAAATGGGTAATTCAGAAGTTGGACATCTCAACCTTGGTTCCGGCCGTATTGTATATCAAGACTTAACGCGTATTACGAAGGATGTAGAGAGTGGCGAGTTTTTTCAAAAGCCTGTAATACAAGAGTTATACAAGCATGCTAAGCATGGTAAATTACAAATTATTGGCCTTGTATCTGATGGCAATGTACATTGTTCTTTAGAGCATATTAAGGCCGTAATTGCTGGTGCTAAACATGAAGGCATTAAAGAGGTATATGTGCATGCGCTTCTCGATGGACGCGATGTGCCACCACAATCAGCATTAACCTATCTTAAGGATTTAGAATCCTTTATGTCCGATATAAACTGTGGGAAAATTGCTACTGTAAGTGGCCGTTACTATGGGATGGATCGCGATAACCGGTGGGACCGTGAGGAATTAGCCTATAATGCTATTGTCAATGGTGTTGGTAATAAGGCTAATTCTGCGTGTGACGCAGTTACACAATCCTATAATGATGGTGTTAATGATGAATTTGTAGTGCCTACAGTTATCGAGCCAGAAGGTATGATTTCTGATGGAGATGCCGTAATCTTCTGTAACTTTAGACCTGATAGAGCTCGTGAATTGACGAAGGCTTTAACTTTACCTGATTTTGAAGGTTTTAAACGAGAACCTATATCTATCTTTATGGCGACAATGACTAAGTATGAGGATGGATTGCCTGTTCATATTGTCTATGAAAAGGATACGTTGCATCATACATTAGGTGAAGTCCTTGCTAAGGGTGGCTATCGTCAATTACGTATTGCTGAAACAGAGAAGTACGCACATGTAACATATTTCTTTAATGGCGGTAATGAGGTTCCCTTTGAAGGTGAAGACCGTATTCTTGTGCCTTCTCCAGCAGTAGCAACCTACGATTTACAACCTGAAATGAGTGCTCCTGAGGTGACAGCTAAGGTAGTTGATGCCATTCATAGTGGTCAATACGATATGATTATCCTAAATTACGCAAATCCAGATATGGTAGGGCATACAGGAGATTTTAAAGCTGCAGTGAAAGCAATTCAAACTGTGGATGCAGGATTAGAACGTATTGCAAAGGCTATATTAGAGGTTGGAGGACAGCTTTTAGTTACCGCCGATCATGGTAATGCAGAGCAAATGGTCAATCATGAGACTGGAAAACCTCATACAGCCCATACAACGAATGTTGTGCCATTGATTTTAGTGGGAGCTCAGGATATACATAAACAACTTAAATCAGGTAAATTATGTGATATTGCACCGACAATGTTAGCGTTGGCTCATATTGATAAGCCAAGTAATATGACCGGTGAAAGTTTGTTATTAGATTAATTTAGTATATAAATAAGAGGTAGTATTATGGCAGTAATTGAACAAGTCGTAGCTCGTGAAATTTTGGATTCTCGTGGTAATCCTACAGTAGAAGTAGAAGTATGTTTGGAAGATGGTACAATTGCAACAGCTGCAGTTCCTTCTGGTGCATCTACGGGGATGTTTGAAGCAGTAGAACTTCGCGATGGCGATAAAAAACGCTATGGTGGCAAAGGTGTTTTACAAGCTGTAGACAATGTAAATGCTAAAATTGGCCCAGCTATTATCGGCTATGATGCGACTGAACAAGTGGCGATTGATAATTTAATGCTTAAACTTGATGGCACAGATAACAAAGCTAACTTGGGTGCCAATGCAATTTTAGGTGTATCTATGGCTGTAGCACGAGCTGCTGCTGAATCTTTAGATTTGCCTTTGTTCTTATATCTAGGTGGTTTTAATGCTAAAGAACTTCCTGTTCCTATGATGAACATTCTAAATGGTGGTGCTCATGCTGATAATAATGTAGACCTTCAAGAGTTTATGATTATGCCAGTAGGGGCCAAAACATTTAGCGATGCATTGCGTAGCTGTGCAGAAGTATATCACACATTGAAATCCGTGCTTCACGATAAAGGTCTCAGCACTGCTGTAGGTGATGAAGGTGGTTTTGCACCAAACTTAGCATCTAATGAAGAAGCTTTGGAAGTAATCTGCGAAGCTATTCAAACGTGCCGGTTATGAACTTGGTACAGATTTTAAATTAGCTCTCGATGTGGCTTCCAGTGAAATCTATAAAGATGGTAAATATCATCTAGAAGGCGAAGGCAAAGTATTGAGCGCTAGCGAAATGGTTGACTTCTATGAATACTTAGTCGATAAATATCCTATCGTATCTATCGAAGATGGCCTTGCAGAAGAAGATTGGGATGGATGGAAAGTATTAACCGAACGCCTTGGTAAGCGCGTTCAACTCGTAGGTGATGATTTATTCGTTACTAATACAAAACGCCTTGAAAAGGGTATCGACCTTGGCGTAGCTAATTCCATTCTTGTCAAAGTAAATCAAATTGGCACATTAACAGAAGCCTTTGACGCTATGGAAACAGCAAAACGCGCTGGTTACACATGTGTAGTATCTCATCGCTCAGGCGAAACAGAAGATACATTTATTGCAGATATTGCAGTGGCTGTTAATGCGGGTCAAATTAAAACAGGTGCTCCTGCTCGTTCTGAACGTGTTGCTAAATATAATCAATTGCTTCGCATTGAAGAAATGTTATATGAAACTGCACAATATAAAGGTGATGCAGTATTCTATAATTTGAAAAAATAGAATAACACATTTTATTTTAGAATCACATACTAGATAAGAGACTCTTTTGAGTAGTGAAAACTCAAGAGAGTCTCTTTTTTTGTTGTTTTTTTGCGTACCTATACACGCATTGTGGATTTTTTAGAAATAAAGAGGAGTTTTTCTTATTATACAGAATTACATAGTGCAATGAGCAGAGGTGATGTATAAACACACCGCAAGGTATGAAGGAGGGGGTGACATTGTATGTAGATGTTGCATTGGATTCAATCATCACGTATGCCATTACGATTAGTGCTAGTGATATACATTTTGATCCTATTCCGGATGGTGTACAAGTGCGATTGAGAATTGATGGATTATTAACGGATTATATGTTTATCGATGCTACTGATGCGGAAATGATTGTGAACCGCATCAAGGTATTCAGTGGCATGGATATTAGCGAAAAGAGATTGCCTCAAGATGGGCGATGGGAATGGACAGCTAAATCGTATGCTGTCACCATGCGTGTATCTAGTTTGCCTAGTCTATATGGTGAGGCCATTGTGTGTCGTCTAATGGGAAATGAAGGAGTGCATAAAAATTTATTAGAACTGGGTATGTCAGTCGATTTACAGGAGAAGATTACCGCATTACTAAAACGTCCCTATGGGTCTCATTACCATTTGTGGACCTACGGGAAGTGGTAAAACGGCTACCTTATATGCCATGTTACGCATGTTGAATTTAAAAGGAAACAAAACTTATATGTTTAGAGGATCCTGTAGAAGCGGCCATTGATGGAGCTATTCAAATAGGGATTAATGAAAAGATTGGATTTACCTTTTCGAAAGGGTTACGCACTGTATTACGGCAAGATCCTGACTCTATTATGATTGGTGAAATACGAGACCATGAGACGGCACAGCTAGCTGTAAAAGCCGCTTTAACCGGACATCGTGTAATTACCACGGTTCATACGAATACCGCACTAGGTGTTATTGGACGCCTTATTGATATGGGGAGTCGAACCGTATTTACTGCATGCTACGTTAATTGGTTCACTATCGCAGCGTCTTGTAAGACGTATTAATAGCACTACAAATTCTTATCAAGGACGATTAGGTTTGTTTGAATATGTAGAGATACCATCTAGTGATATTGATTGGAATCATGTTGATACATATCTATATGTTTCATTGCAAGATTCGCGCAGACTGCTATTAATTCGGGCATTACAACAGTAGAGGAGGTACATCGTGCAGGCATCTTATTGTGATTGTGTAGTGACAACCGACTCGATGATAACAATAGAAGATGTAATTTCCCTATCGTTAGAGCATAGTGCTACTGATATACATTTAGAGGTGGGAACACCGATTTATATTCGAGCTGCTAATGGGTTGGAATCTATTTCAAGCATTTGCAGTGTGGATATGATTAAAGATGTATTACAACGATGTGGCGTCACACATGATGAATGGCACTCTGTAGATAATGCTTTTCACCAGCAATGGCATTCGAATTCGGGCTCATATTTATAGGGCTAATCATAGAATATGTGGAACATTGAGACTACTCTGTCATGCTAATTTATCGCTTGATACATCTAAAGATAGTGATGTATTAAAAACAAATTTGTGAATATCATGATGGGTTAGTCCTTGTTACAGGCCCCTACAGGTAGTGGCAAAATCATATACCTTAGCTTGTTGCATAGAATATATAAATAAAACTATGAATAAACACATAATAACGCTAGAAGATCCTGTGGAATATGAGTTCATACCATTGCAGTCAATTATTCATCAGCGCCAACTCGGAATTGATGTGGATTCGATGGCGCATGGGATACGTGATGCCTTACGAGAGGATCCAGATGTCATTATGGTAGGAGAGTTGAGAGACCGAGATACGTTAGAGGCCGCATTACATGCTGCGGAAACAGGTCATCTTGTGCTTGCAACCATGCATACACAACGAGCAGTTATGGCTGTGCAACGCATGATATCTCTATTTCCTGGGGAACAACAAGATGAAGTGCGCAGTCAAGTATCACAAGTATTGCGTGCGGTCATATGTCAACGTTTGTTACGATGGGAAACCTCATTTATAACAATACGGGATATTCTGTTAAATACGAATGCAGTGGCAAATCTAATTAGAAATCGAAAGGAACCTCAAATTGTTTCAATCCAAGAAACGCAGGCCCCCATGAAGACATTAGAAATGGCAGTGCGTGATGTAAAAACGCAATATGGATCAGTTCACCAATTACATGCTTTATTGGAACAACAATTATAATAGAGGAATTACATGAATGCTTATGAATATACAGCGATAACAACAGACAAGAAAAGAATACAAGGCTTATTATGGGCCGATTCTGAGGATGAGGTTAGCACTAAACTCAAGTTAGAAGGATATGTCATTTGTAGTATAGCTAGATCCTCTAGCAAATCGGTACGTTGGAATCATAAACAAGTGAGTACCACAGCATATCAACTGGGATTACTGCTACAATCAGGTATTTCCCTTAGGCGTTCGCTAGAACTTTTAATGGATGGCTCGAAAACGATGTTATATCGCTCTTTATACGAGGGTATACAACGAGGCCAACCTTTATCGGAGGCTCTTCGAGAAAAGGGCTTTCCTCCTATAGCCTTGGCATTGCTTGAAAGTGGTGAAATGTCAGGGAATGTTGGAGAAGCTTTACAATATATAGCTTCTTATTATGAACGAGAACGAAAATACCAACAAAAGATAGTAAGTGCTATTTCATATCCCTTATTCTTACTGGTGCTTATGAATGTATTTTTCTTGGTTACTATATTATTTATTATTCCATCGTTCACCCGCGTATTTGCTACTATGCATATAGAATTACCATGGATGACAAAAGGTTTATTTGTATTAGGAACTTCCCTTCGAGAACATCCATTACTGTATGTTAGTGGGCATGTGGTTTTTATTGGAATACTCATATATGCTTTTAAACAATCTGCAATTAGAAATAGATTTGATAGATGGTTATGGCAGTTGGCTCAACATAATACATTTTTAACATCTCTATATTACACGAATATTTTACATATTTGGTCATTATTGCTAGATTCGGGAATTTCAATTATCAATACTATAGATATTACAAAGCATATATGGCGAAATTCGTATGGTGAATCCTGTAGTAATCAAGTTTATGACATGCTTTGTAAAGGACATTCTTTTTGTGAAAGTTTAAAATCATCGTCTGTAGGGAACCCATTTATATGGCAAATGGTCGCTGTTGGAGAAGAAAGTGGTGAATTGGTAGCCATGTTGAATCATTGTAGTCACTATTATGAATCGTTGTTAACACAATATATAGCAAGAATGGAGCGCCTTATGGAACCTATACTCCTCACCATTATGGGCGTTGGCATTGCAATCCTCGTTATATCCGTCATGTATCCATTATTTACATCAATATCATCTCTAGGTGGTCAATGAAAGGAGACTTTTTAAAATGCTTATGTATTGTAGAGAACTATTAATCCAATTAGAACGATCGTTTCTTAGATATATTAGTTTGCGTCGTATGCAACGAACTAAACAAGGTGGATTTACATTGGTAGAACTTATGGTGGTAGTAGCTGTTATTGCTATTTGGCAGCTATTGCAATGCCTCAATTTATGTCCGCTGCCGATAAGGCAAAGAATGCTAAACAAGTGGCAGATATGCAAATCATACGTAATGCGACACAACTCTACATGATTGATAAAAGTTTAGATACGCCACCAACAGTAGAAAAATTATATCAAGAAGGTTACTTAACAGAGCATGTTAAAACTACAAAAGGTAAGGAATATGTTATTACCTATGAACAAGTTGCTGGTAATGCCGGTAAGTCCGTAGTCGTTACGGCTCCTGAAACATAAAGGATTTTGCAATGAAAGGGAGAAAGGAATATATCTGTTTAGTTATATGGATATTGTCCATTGTAATTCCATTAATGTATAGGCATTACACACTATTTGAAATTATATGTTATAGCTTCTTTCACTATTTCTCGTAATAGGTGCTACCATTGATAAGCTATATTTCATATTACCCGATGAGGGTGCTATCGCTCTTACGATTATAGGTATCCTTTATAGCATCGTTGAACAGCATGCAGTTTTCGACACCTGTGTACATGTTTTGATCGTTGCTAGTATCAGTATTGCATTACGCATATTGAGTCGAGGTGGTCTTGGTTGGGGCGATATTAAATGGATGAGTGCTATATCCATATGGCTAACAAACATACAAATTATTGTTATGATTTATGTTTCTTGTTTTGCTAGTACCCTCTATCTCGCCAGCTTATATAGTATTCGTAATACAGGTAGACGGTATATTCCTTTTGGCCCTTTCTTGTGCATTGGTGCATGGAGTGCTTTGCATTTTGCTAATGTATGGGAGGCGATATATTGGTCGGTGATAAAACACATTATTGTAATGGCTCTATATTAGTAGAGTGGCTTGTGGCGATTACCATTCTACTATCCTTGATTGGTATAGGCCTAAGTAGTATCGTTACCATACCATCACGTCATGAGTTGAATAGAAGTACTGAAGAAGTCGTATTAGCTATTAAGAAGGTTCAACTATGGGCTATGCTAGGACACCGGGATGATCGGATGGCACAGGGTGAGTTTATTTTAAAGAAACATTCTTATTCAATTCAAGAAGGTCTTATGCAGCATCATGTAGAGATAGAATTACCAGAACATATAGAAAGTGCTCATACTATGAAGCGCGTTTATTTCTGCTTATGGATTGCCTTATGATGGGACAGAATTTATTTTACAAGACTTACAAACTGGTGCGACAAATCGCATATGGATCTCTGTACAAACAGGGCGTATTCGGTGGGAATCATTGTGATTATGACATGTGTACAAATAAGAACGTATTCAAACTACAAACATAGATTACGAACAGAACAATCTGGATTTTTATATGGTGATGCACTTATGGCAGTAACCTTAGTATTACTCATATTGCCGATTATACTTTATGTCTTGAGTAGTACCTTATCGATAGTAAAGACTACGTATACTCATGACTATATATTGCAGGATTCATTATCTTATATAGAAGCAGGGAAAGCGGTATATGATTCTGGTGGTATACCAACAACAGGAACTATCTCATCATCAAATGGACATAATTTATCCAATATAACATTTAAACAAAGTGTTACAGAAGAAGTGGTAAATGGTGTATCTATATTACGATTTATCGTACAAGCTATTGATAATGGAGTTACTGTTTATGAGATATCTACGTTTCTTGGATCGAGTCATCATTGAAAATCATAGGATAAAATCATTCAATGGATTTATATTACCATCTCTACTTATTAGCGTTTTGATTAGTTCTTTCGTGATTCTCGTAATCATGACAATATGTATGACGTGTTATATATGGACCGAGCGAATTGATGATAGCCTGGCCATGTTAGAGGATGGCCGTTATACAAGACGCGCTATCGTATCTCATATTATTTGGAATCATTCTATGGTATCCATCAATGATCAGGGAGACCTGTTATCTATCAATGATACAAGCCGTACCGCGTTTACCGTTACCAGAAGGGCCTTATATAGAAAATTAAGTGATGGTAGCTTACAACCCTTGAGTGGAAGCCGCATCATAGGTACTGATGATAAGCGTAAACTGGATGCTACCAAACCGTTTTCTATGAATCCTAATAGATTGGTTACTTTTAAATGGTCTATAAATAACCGATTTAATAGTCAAACAGAATATGCAAAAGGGTATGGAGGCATAGCACAGTATGAGGTGGCAACGGCGGTATCAACACATTCAGATTGGTTTAAAAAAACGAAGCATCTCTAACTATTCTTCTGGCATGGTTAGCTATGTAGCCATATATATTATGCTCATTTTATTAGTACTTATTTTAGGAATGAATAGGCTTGCGACCCTGTCACTAAGTAATACAACGGATGAAATGAGACTTATTGCATCTCATTATGCAGCAGAGCGTGGTGCACGATGGTTCGTTACGTATTGCAATAACGGTGGCCGATGGGATTATAGCGAGGCTATTGATGTGGAAAAAAGCGATACTATCCATATATATATTAAGGCGGATCCAAAGGTTACTAATCCTAAACATGTGATGAGCTGTGCTGTATTAGATGGTGTATCAAGTCGTGTTCATATATATGTAAAAGAAAAAGAAAATCATACATTAGAGGTTATTAGTGTAAAACCATATTGAGGAGGACATCACTATGAAAGAGAAAAAACAGATACATACAGGGCTTTGTATTACGGATGATAGAATTGTTGCCACTACAGCACATATTGAAAATAAAACAATGATTATTACTGATGCAATGGAGATGAAACGATCTAGCACAATTGATGAAGATATAGCTGAATTTATTAATACATATGATCTAGAAGAGGGTGAATATAGTATTGTTGCTTGTATACCTACGGAAATGACGATGGCTAGTTTTGATCCTCATGATTTTGATGTAAAGGAATTTATAAAGTGGAATATAGAAGATACATTTAATTTTGGTGAACATGAATTTGAACTTGATGCTTGTCGTAGAGAGTATCCACGACATAATTATTATTTGTTTTTAGCCGCCGTAGACCGGCATGAACTTGAATTACTACGCCAAGGTATACGCGATACATGTGCACCTGTCGATACTATTGATTGTTGGCCATTACCAGTTACGTATGGATTGATGCATAGAACAGGAACGGTTACAGGTATCGTAGAACCAGCCGGTATGCATTTATGGGCTTGGTGGAAGGATACTTGTGTGAAGGAATGTATTGTAAAGATAAATGGTGCAGATATTAGTTCCGCATTGATTGAAATGGAAGAAATGTTGCAGCGATTTGGCGTAGAAGAAATTCAAGGTATACATTTTTATAATACTGATGATTTAAATGAAGAGCAGCGTATCGATATAAGCGCATTACAAGAGGTATACGGAAATACCGAATATATACCTATGATGTTTCTTGGACGAGGTCGCACGCGTTGCACATTAGGTGAATTAGATTGGGATATGGCGATTGGAATGGCTACGCGGGGGTTACGGTGGATTGGACAAGGATGGTAATGAAAGATTAATAAATTTTATGCCCCGTTCATTACGATGGTATATTTGGCTATGTAAATATAAGTTGTATATATACGCTACTGCAGGAGTGATTATATTACTCAGTGCTTTTTGTCTTGGTATGGGGGTCTATTCTTATAAAACTTATACTGAACAGGTAGCGAAGTACGAACAAATACAGATGGATGAACAATCCAAGCATATACGAGATCAATATCATGCTATGGAAGATACCATATCGCGGTTATTACAACATGGCGCACAATTAGACAATCAATATTGTCTTGTTACATTATTGGATGGAGCTATGTCAACAAGAGGAACCATTATGTTACGACATATAGAATTTTCTGATGGAGGATTTACTGTTGATGGTGATGCAACAAATGATGAAGCTTATCATTCGTATGTTCAATATATTCAAGCTCATATGAAACAGGTGATTTGTGATGGAAAACAACAAGTGGAAAAAGCAGATGGACCTTGTTCATTCCATTTGGATGGACATACAAAACAGCATGACACCAAACCTAAGGAGGATATTCCTAGCGTGTAGTATAAGCATTATGATTGCTTTTTCTTCATTATGGATATATAGATACTATACAGAGCAATGCAAAGCGGTGGTAGAGAACATTGAATATTACCAATTGGAAACAACAGTAAAAGAACAATTTTTATCTTCTCATACATATGAGTTGATTTCATCCTTATTGCTGCATGAATATTGGGTAGATGATATATATCAAAGTATAAATAGAGAACCTTTAATTATAACGAGTAGTTCTCATCATGATGATACATTAGATCTTACTCTGGTTGGAACCAGTCAATCCTTTTTATCTTGGTATAATATGGTGCAACAGAAGATAAAGTATTGTCATATACAGATTATGTCTATTGATGCAAAAGGAAATAGTATATTTTTTACATGCAAGGTTACACCATTAGTGATGTAAAGAAAATGAACATACAATAATGAGTAATAATTCTCATTATTGTATGTTCATTTTTGTTTTTATGCCAATTTTATAGTAAAATAAATTTTAACGTAAGAATAAGGGGCAATAGTAACATGATAGTAAAACGAAATATTATTCTCATTGGGTCCATGGGAAGTGGAAAAAGCCATTTTGGACGTAATCTAGCAGATTTAAAAGGATGGCAATTCGTGGATACCGATCGAGTATTGGAAGGTCGTTTTGGGTTGCCCATTGCAGAAATTTATAAAAAGATTGGTGAAAAAGCATTTCGTCGTGCTGAATTAGAGGTTCTAAAAAAAGTTTCCCTATATCACGAGGCGGTTATTAGTGTAGGTGGAAATTTTCCTATAGAGCATAGAACGCTTAGATCACTTAAGAAATTTTCTTTTATTATAGGTATACGAGCGGCACAATACCGAATTGTAAGCCGCGTCAATCGTCGTGTGGGCAAACGACCAACGATGGATTATACCAATGTTTCTGCCTTTGTTCATAATATGATTCAGGCATGGAAGCCAGTATATAAACAGTGTGATTATGTATTGGATACGACTAATGGACGTACCTATGATTTTATGAAAGCAATTGAGCGTCAATTGGATGCTATAGGTGTTCAATTTAAGGCGCGAAGACAACCCAAAACAACTGAAATTGTGTCTAAAGACATACAAGCTGAACCAAGCAGCAGAAGGGAAATAGACATGAAAAAAATAGCATTACTAACAAGCGGCGGAGACGCACCAGGAATGAACGCAGCCATTCGCGCCATCACAAGAAAAGCAATCCATGAGGGCCTTAGCGTATATGGTATAGAACGAGGATTTGAGGGCATTATTAATAGTGAAATAAGACCCTTACACGCTCGTGATGTGGGCGGTATTATTACCACTGGCGGTACAATTCTTAGAACGGCTCGCTATCCAGAGTTTAAAAATTTAGATGTGCAGCAACGAGCCTATCGAATATTACAAGATTTTGGTATCGATCATTTAATCGTTATTGGCGGTGATGGATCACAAAGCTGGTGCAGAGGCTCTGATGCGGATCGGTCAATCTACTATAACCATTCCTTGTACCATAGATAACGATATGAATGGTACTCAATATACGATTGGTTTTGACACCGCACTTAATACTGTAGTTGATGCGGTAGGACGTATTCGGGATACATCAAACTCTCATGAACGAGTGGCTATAATCGAAGTTATGGGGCGTCATGCGGGACACATTGCATTACAAGCTGGGTTAGCGAGTGGTGCAGAGCTTGTATTAGTACCTGAATACCCAATGCCATTAGATGAGGTATGTGAACATATTAATAAGACTCATCAGTTAGGTAAAGAATATAGTATTATACTCGTTGCTGAAGGGGCCTACTCTAGTGGTGAGGTTAAAGAGTATATTAAACAACATACATACTTTGATCCAAGTTTAACAGTTCTAGGCTATTTACAACGCGGTGGGGCACCATCTGCATTAGATGCCATTTTAGCTGCTCGTATGAGTGAGTTGGCAGTGGATTGCTTAGTACGTGGAGAGCATAATTGTATTACTGGGTATGTTGATGGTCAGATTCGAGCTATACCCTATGAAAACGCTAAAACAATGAAGTTTGGCATTGATAAAAGTCAGTATGAATTAATCTCTATATTGAGTCATTAAAACGAATTCGTAAAATTATATTGTATAATCGGTAAAACTCTAGTACAATATGGTAAATAATAATGAAATGACTCATTTATTAAGGAGTATATATGAAAGAATTATTTCAGAAGCACCGTAAACGTATTATTGGTGGTGTTATTGCTATCTGTATATTAGGTGGTGGTGGCTATTACTATGTTCATACAAATAATAGTGCACAGACTCAACAAAAATATACCACAGGTAGGGTTGAAAAGGGCGATGTAAAAACGAGCATCAGTGCTACAGGTACTATTAATCCTGTTAATTATGTCGATGTATCCACAAATGTGGCTGGTAAACTTGAAAAAGTATTGGTCAAGGAAAATGATCATGTTACGCAAGGTCAAATTATCGCCTATATTGATACAAGACAATTACAAGCACAAGTTGATAATGCAAAGGCTGCTCTCGATAAAGCGCGTTTAGATATGAATCGCTATAAAGCGCTAATCGATCAAAATGCCGTAGCAGCGCAAACTTATGATGATGCTGTGACCGCATATGAACAAGCTCAGTCAACTTATGATAGAGTATCTGCTGACTTAAGTGATGCTACTATTACTGCACCTATGTCGGGTACCGTAGTAGGGACACCTCTTAAGGCGGGACAAACGATTAGTACCGGTATTTCGACACAAATGATCATTGCGACTATTGCAGATTTGTCTGATTTAGAAATTTATTTGACAGTTGATGAAACTGATATTGGCAATGTAAAAAATGGCTCTAAGGTAGAATTTACTGTTGACTCTAAACCAGGTCAAACTTTCACAGGCTATGTATCTGAAATTGCAAAAGGTACTAAAGGGAATATGGGTGTTACAAGTAATAGCGTAGTGTACTATACTGTGAAAGTATCGATTCCAGCTGATATTTCCTCGAATTTCTTGCCATCTATGACCGCACGTGCCACAATCTTTGGCGATGATATTAAGAATACCCTTGTTGTACCATTAACAGCGGTACGTACTGATAAACAAGGTGAATATGTATATGTCATCAAAGATGGTCAACCTGTTAGAACTGCTGTATCTACAGGTGTAACGGGTGATACAAATGTTCAAATCTTAAGCGGCGTTTCCGAAGGTGATGAAATTATTGTTAGTGGTGATGTAACGAGCCCTAAGAATAACTCTCGTGGACCATTTTAAGCGTAGGTGAACTATGAATCAGTCAGTTATTGATATTCAAGGTATAACAAAGACCTATGTAAATGGTAAGTTAACGGTTCCCGTTCTACATGGTATAGATTTACAGGTACAAAAAGGTGATTTCGTGTCTATCATGGGGCCTTCTGGTTCTGGTAAGTCTACCTTTATGAACATTTTAGGTTGCTTAGATAGACCTACATCGGGATCCTATCGCTTGAATGGTAATGAAGTAGCTAATCTCAGTGATGATGAGTTAGCGTACGTACGTAACAAAGAAATTGGCTTGTGTTTCAAAGCTTCAATCTATTAACGAAATTAACGGCTATTGAAAATGTGGCGTTGCCCATGGTTTATGCAGGCATCGATAAAAAAACACGTACTGCTCGTGCAGAGGCTTTGCTTACATCTGTAGGCTTGGGTGAGCGTATGGATCATTTACCAGCAGAACTATCCGGTGGTCAACGTCAACGTGTGGCGATTGCCCGTGCATTGGCCAATGACCCTGCTATCATCATGGCCGATGAACCGACAGGGAATTTGGATTCTAAATCGACTATAGATGTTATGAATATCTTTAGAGGCCTCTATGACGAAGGGCGTACTATAATTCTTGTTACCCATGAACCTGAAATTGCAACCTATGCAAGTCGAAACGTTGTATTGCGTGATGGCTTAATTGTGGAGGATAAGAAAAATGTAAATATGACTCCTGTTCAGGAGGTGACACATGTATAAAGAAAGTTTCTTAATGGCCTGGGCATCGTTGATTGCCAATAAAATGAGATCTATTTTAACGATGCTAGGTATTATTATTGGTGTAGCTGCTGTTATTGCCCTTGTGTCAATCGGTAATGGTGTTAAACAAGATATTCAGAATTCCATTTCTAGTTTAGGTTCCAATCTATTGATGGTTATGCCTGGTGCTCCACGTACACCGGGTGTGCGTCCATCACAGGGATCTATGAAATCTTTGAAGGTTTCTGATTATCAAGCTATTAGCAAATTAGATGGCGTCAAGGCAGCAAGTCCATATACAGCTAATTCTTATGTAACTATATACCAAAGTAAGAACTGGACTACTACTGTTAGTGGTGTAAGTAGTAACTTTCAAGATGTAAATAATTGGACCATGGCTGAAGGTCGATTTATATCTAGCAAGAATGTAGAAATCGTGAACGCGTAGCTGTTGTGGGACAAACCGTAGTTAAGAACTTGTTTGCTGGTGAAGATCCAGTGGGTAAGGAAATTCGTGTTAAAAATATTCCGTTCCGCGTTATCGGTGCTCTTAACAGTAAAGGGAATGGTACTATGGGGAATGACCAAGATGATGTTATCTTTATTCCTTACACGACGGCTATGGAGCGGGTAGAAGGTGTCGATTACTTGCGTATGGTCTACGTTGTTGCTAATGATGATAACGGTATTGACCGTTTGCAATCGGATATAGAAAATCTATTGCGTGTACGTCATAGTATTAAGGACACAAACCTTGATGATTTCAACATTCAGAATATGAAATCGATTATGGAAACGATGGAGCAGACGACAGGAACCTTGACCTTGTTCTTAGGTGCTGTAGCTGCTATTTCTCTTGTTGTAGGTGGTATTGGGATTATGAATATCATGCTCGTTTCCGTTACCGAACGGACTCGTGAAATTGGTATTCGTAAGGCCTTAGGTGCTACATACTTTGTCATTGTTACACAATTCTTAATCGAAGCTGTTGTAATCAGTCTCATGGGTGGGCTCATAGGCATTGCTCTCGGTATAGGTGCGTCAAAACTAATAGGATTGGCATCTGGTATGAGTACAGTTATTTCGGTACCGACTATCGTGTTATCCTTTGCATTCTCTATGGCTATCGGTTTGGTATTCGGTATTTATCCTGCGCGAAAAGCGGCTAAATTAAATCCAATTGATGCGTTACACTATGAATAGTATTGGTAGATGCGGATATTTGAAGATTTCATATTTATATAATGTAATAGACATATTCGCATACAGTGCGTTGCATGATACAATTAAGTATGATGTAACGCACTATTTTTAATTTAGTGAGGGAATTATGGCAACAACATTATTAGAATATTTTAATGAATTACGTACACAGAATCCTTTTTCCTGGGTAAAAGATTCTGAGGTGACAACTGTAGAACCTGGTCATGCAGAAATGACGTTACAAACAAATGAAACAGAGTACTGCAATTTTAGGGGCCATTTGCATGGTGCTGTTTGTATTGGCTTTGCAGATAGCTTGATGGGAACGGCGTGCTTTACACTAGGAAAATCGGTGAGTACCATTGATATTAATGGTAACTATTTGAAAGCTGTCAAAGGCGGCACAGTATTACGTGGTGTAGCGAATGTGGAACACAGTGGTAAAACTACGATGGTGGCTACTGCGCGTATTTATAACGAGTTAGGTGAAGTGGTACATATAGCAAGAGGTACGTTTTTTGTGATAGAAGAGCGTCCTTTACCGGATTTACCTTGGAGATTCATTGAAGAAGATGACCCAAATTTGGTATAATGGGGGTTGAACTTTGTAATTTAGGAGGACGGTTGTATGGAACAAGAATTACAACGCATTAAAGAAGAAGCCTTATCTGCTATTAAAAGCGCTTCTGATGAACAAGCGTTGCAAGACGTACGCGTAAAATATTTAGGTAAAAAAGGTGAAGTAACAGCATTGCTAAAAGGGTTGGGTAAACTTTCCCCAGAGGAACGCCCTAAAATGGGGGCTCTTGTCAATGCAGTTCGTCAAGCATTAGAGGAAGAAATCGATGCATTGAAAACTTCTATGGAAGTAGCGGCTATGAACGCTCGCTTGGAAGAGGAAAAAATCGATATCACTCTACCTGGTAGAGCTCCCAAAACAGGACATATTCATCCGTTGACAACAGTAAACGAAATGATTGAAGATTTCTTCATGAAAATGGGCTATACCGTTGAAGAAGGTCCTGAAATCGAACAAGATCACTTTAACTTTGAGTGTCTTAATTTACCAAAAGATCATCCAGCACGCGATATGCAAGACTCTTTCTATATTACAGAAAATTTCTTGCTTAGAACTCATACATCTCCTGTACAAGCACGTACCATGCAACGTCATGAGCCGAACAGTCCGATTCGCATGATTGCGCCTGGTAAGGTATATCGCTGGGACTATGATGCTACGCATTCTCCAGTATTCCATCAAGTAGAAGGCTTGATTATTGATGAACACATTACGTTCGCTGATTTGAAAGGAACCATTGAAACATTCCTACGCCATATGTTTGGTGATGACACAAAGGTACGTTTCCGTACAAGCTTCTTCCCATTCACAGAACCATCTGCAGAGGTAGATATCTCCTGTGTAATGTGTGGTGGTGAAGGCTGTCGTGTATGCTCTCATACAGGGTGGCTTGAAATCTTAGGTTGTGGTATGGTACATCCTCGTGTACTTGAGCTTAATGGCTATGATCCTAATAAGGTGAAAGGTTTTGCCTTTGGTATGGGCGTAGAACGTATTGCTATGTTGTTATATGGTATTGGCGATTTACGTCTATTCTTTGAAGATGATATCCGTTTCTTGGAACAATTTTAGGAGGTAGAAATGAAAGCAAGCTTACAATGGATGAATGAATACGTACCTCTTGATCTAAATCGTCCTGCCCAAGAATTAGCGGATGAATTGACACAAGCAGGTATTCCTGTAGAAGAAGTACTTTCTATGGATCCAGGTTTGAAAAAAATCTATACTGGTAAAATCGTAGAAATTACAAAACACCCAGATGCAGATAAATTACAAGTATGCCAAGTACAATGCTTATCTGAAGATGGGGAAGAAATTACTAAGCAAATCGTTACCGCTGCTACGAATGTGGCTGTTGGTCAAATCGTACCAGTTGCGTATCATAAATCTCGTTTGGCAGATGGTACAGAAATCAAAAAAAGGTAAATTACGTGGTGTTGTATCAGAAGGCATGTTCTGCTCCGTTGCTGAATTCGGTATTTCCTCTGATTTGGTAAGACCAGAAGAAGCACAAGGCATCTATATTTTCCCTGAAGGTACACCAATTGGTTTAGATATTAAAGAAGCACTTATGCTTGATGATACTGTATATGAATTTGAATTAACAGCTAATCGTGCAGACTGCTTCTCTATGGTAGGTTTGTCCCGTGAATTCGGTATCATGACAAATCAAAAGGCTTTATTCCCAGTTATTATGGTGAATGAAAATGGTGAGTCTATCGAAGGTAAAGCATCTGTAGCTATCGAAGCACATGATCTTTGCACGCGATTTACATCCCGTCTTGTTACGAATGTTACCATCGAACCATCTCCATTGTGGATGCAAAATCGTTTGCGTAACAGCGGCATTCGCCCTATTAACAATGTAGTGGACGTAACAAACTACGTTATGCTTGAATTAGGTCAACCAATGCATGCTTATGATTATGATTGTGTAGCGGACCATACCCTTATTGCACGTCGTGCAAAAGCCGGTGAAACACTTACTACGCTAGACGGTAATGAACGTGAACTCAATGAGTCCATGCTTATCATTGCAGATACAAAGGGCCCAATCGGCGTAGCAGGCGTTATGGGTGGTCTTACTAGTGAAGTAACAGATAAAACTACAAACGTCTTGTTCGAAGCTGCTGTATTTAATGGACCATCTATTCGTCGTACATCCAAAGCATTAGGTATGCGTTCCGAAGCATCTGGTCGTTTTGAACGCGGTGTAAACCATAAATATACAGCATATGCTATCGATCGTGCTGCACAATTGTTACAACAAATCTGTCCTTCTTGTAAGGTGAGTGTTGGCGTTATTGATGTATATCCAGAACCAGTAGAACAACGCACTGTAACTTTCACAGCAGAACAAATCAATGACTATCTTGGCACTTCTATTGAAAAAAAGATAGAATGGTAGATATTTTAACGAAGCTTGAATTCGGCATTACAGAATCTGGCGATACTATTGAAGCACTCGTTCCAACATGGCGTGATGATGTAACTGGTATGCCTGATATTGCGGAAGAAATTGCGCGTATCGTAAGCTATGATAATATTGCGCCTACAATTCCTGTAGCGATACTATCCTCCGGCGGTATGACACCTAAGAAAGCATTAACAAAAGAAGTAACGCATTACTTAGCACATGCAGGTCTTAGCCAAATCATTACATTTAGTTTCATGCACAAAGATGGCCTTACGAATATGATGTTACCAGAAGGTGATAATCGTTATACGGCAATTCCAATCTTAAATCCTATTTCTGAAGAGTTCCCATATATGAGAACTACGTTGGTGCCAGCTGTTATTGAAGCAGCTAAACGCAATATTGCACAACAAAACAAAGATTTGTGGTTATTTGAAACGGCTAATGTGTATGAACCAAAGGCATTGCCATTAACAGAAGTACCGCATGAACGCCCTATGGCATGTGGTATTATGATGGGCAAGGTTACAGAGGCCGCATGGAATCAAGCACAACGGGACACTGATTTCTATGATGTAAAAGGTGTAGTTGACGGTTTACTAGCTAAATTAGGATTGACTCAATATGATATTCAACCATCTAGTGAAAGCTATTACCATCCAGGCGTAAGTGCACATTATACAGTCAATGGTGTAACGATTGCAAACTATGGTGAATTACATCCACAAGTGGTTAAAAACTTCGATTTATCTGGTAAAGTATATATGTTTGAAATCGATTTGGAAGCTGTATTATCCATTATAGTACCGCCATTTAGATATCAATCATTCAGTAAATTCCCAGGTACAAGTCGTGACTTGGCTATTGTAGCACCAGTATCTGTTACAAGTGGTGACATTGTAGCGCTTATTAAGGAACATGGCGGAGAATACTTAGAATCCGTATCTATCTTCGATGTTTACGAAGGGGAACATATTGAAGCAGGCTATCGTAGCTTAGCTTATAACTTACAATTTAGATCGATGGAAGGCACATTAAATGATGAAGACATTGATGGTGCAATTCAAGCGATTATTGATGCATTAGCAACTAAAAATTGTAAATTACGATAAATCATCGTGAAAGGGTTTACCTTATGGTAAACCCTTTTATGTCTATCTATCCCCTGTTGTATAATAGAAGGTATAGGTAATGAGTCAGAAGGATTTATTATGGAATTATTAGCACCAGCGGGTACGATGGAAAATTTTATGGCCGCCTTAGAATCGGGGGCAGATGCTATATATTTAGGGGGCAAGGTCTTTAACGCACGGGCTCATGCAGCCAATTTTGGTATTGATGAATTGCGTGAGGCTGTACGGTTAGCACATATTTTAGATGTGTCTGTGTATGTAACCGTTAATATTTTGATTGGCGATACGGAACTGAAGGACCTTGAACAGTATATTAAGGATTTAGATTCCATTGGTGTAGATGCCATCATCGTGCAGGACTTAGCTGTTGCAGAAATTGCAAAACGTGTTGCACCAAACATCCATCTTCATGGGAGTACACAAATGACGGCTGCTACACTTGATGCGGTTCGTTTTTATGAAAGCCTAGGCTTTACACGTGTTGTTTTGGCTCGTGAATTAAGTCTTAAGGAAATTCAACATATATGCAAACATTGTAAGGCAGAAATTGAAGTATTTGTACATGGTGCATTATGTGTATGCTACTCAGGTCAATGTTTGATGAGTTCTTTCATCGGTGGACGCAGTGGCAACCGAGGTGCTTGTGCACAACCTTGTCGCTTACCTTATGAATTATTGGATTCTAAGGGTGAAAGTGTGTTACCTAAACATGAAGCTTATTTGCTAAGTCCAAAGGACCTCAATTATAGTGAGCATATGAACGAACTCGTAGCGGCTGGTGTTACATCCTTTAAGGTAGAAGGTCGTATGAAAAAGGTATCCTATGTTCGTCAAGTGATAGGTACTTATAGAGAGATATTGGATGAGGCATCAATTCACGAAAATCAACGTAAAGCACTAGCCTCTGGATTTAATCGTGGATTTTCCACAGCCTATTTAGAAGATACGGTAGGTCGACAAATGATGACCGTAGTGGCGCCAAATCACCAGGGTAAGCCAATCGGCGAATCGTATACGAAAAAAGGGGAAGTTTACTTATCCTTAACAGAACCTATTGAACAAGGTTCATTAGTTAAAATATTACAATCTAATGGCAGTGTTACCTATTATACGGTAGATGATGAATGGACATGTGTATCCGATACGCTGTATAAAGGGCGACCTGCAGAGGGCTTAGCAGTAGGTCAATTATATTTAGCATCTACACCAAAGAATACAAAGTCACGAGGCTTACAAGAGTTTACCCGTAAATATGATATGTCTGTATATCTCAGTGTTGGTTCTAATGGTGAAACAAATTATACTGAATTAACTGCCATCCTAGACTCTGGTCTTAGTGTGACTGTTACAAATGAGTATGTGCCAGCTATTGCTAATAAAGTGCCCACATCGTTAGAGAAGGTAACAGAACAGTTAGGTCGGTTGGGTAATACATTATTTAGGCTTTCTTATGTAGATATTCCTGATGGCCCTTATATGTGGCCTGCTAGCGTTCTTAATGCACTACGTCGTGATGCCGTAACTGCATTAGAAACAGCGTTAATTACACATCATGTAGAATCATGGCAAGCATTGCAAGTAACAGGCGATGTAGATTATGATTTCAAGGCGCAACACGAGTTATCCTATGATACTTGTCCTATGATTTCAGCTCGTGTCGATGAAATAGATGGTGTGAAAGCAGCAATTTCTGGTGGAGCACAGAAAATCGTTTTTGGTGGTGATAGACTGAGTCGTACACCATATGCGTTATCTGTATATGATGAGGTAGCCCGTTTATGTGCTCAATCTGATGTGATTTGTACCTTTGCTACACCACGAGTTGTGAAAGATGATGAAGTAGAAGCATATAAACATACATTAGAGGCAATCGTACAGGCTCATCCAGATAGTATTTCCATTCACGTGCCACAAGCATTATTATGGCTCCGTGAATTAGGATATACAGGTGCCATTGAGGCTGATACAGGCCTTAATATTTTCAATACACCTACATTGCACTTCTGGGAACAGTTACATATAAGTTGTGTAAATCCATCGCAAGAGTTGACCTTAAAACAAATTACGGAACTAGCTAAACATAGTCACGTTCCTATTGAGACGATGATACATGGCTATACGGAAATGATGATTTCCGAATATTGTGCTATTGCAAGTTTTGTTGGCACAGGTAGTAAAGTAAATTGTCCTATGCCATGTGTTAAGGAATCGTATTCGTTAAAGGATAGAAAAGGTGAAATATTCCCAATTCGTACGGATCCATACTGCCGTATGCACATCATGAATAGTCATGAAATGGATATGCGAGCCTATGTACCTATGTTATTACAAAAAGGAATTTCCATATTACGCGTAGATGGTCGTCATATGAAACCAAGTTATGTGAAAGATATTGTATCCCAATATGTTGGCATAGCAACGGGTACGATGGAGGCACCACCTAAGAAAATAGATTCCCAAGGCGAATCTATTACACGGGGACATTATTTTAGAAGTATTTTATAGAACGAGGTAGTACATTGTTTAATGAAGATGTATTAGATTTTATAAAAATTAAAGAAGAGTTGGCTAGTCATTGTAGTTCAATTATTGCTAAAGAAATGGCTTTAGCATTGGAACCTATGACGAATCGAGAAAAGATTCAAGAGGCTTTAGATGAAACAGCAGAAGCACTGCGCTCTTGGCAAACAGAAATCGAGCAACCTTTAGGGGGGACTCGAGATATACGTGAATCTTGTAAAAAGAGTCGTAAGGATTTTGTGCTTTCACGAGAAGCCATATGGGATGTCTATATAACCATAGGTGCCTATAAACGTATGGCGAAGTTCTTTAGAGCGAAGTATATGGAATACCCATTATTGTCTTTATGGATGCAAGATATGCCGAATATGGACCGTGTGGAACAACGGTTAAAACGTGTATTTGATGAAAAAGGGGAACTGCTCGATACAGCATCTCCTAAATTGGCGAGCCTACGGAATACGATTAGTAAGACGCGAGATCGTATTAAACACGATATTCAAGCCATATTGCATGACAAGGATAATCAGAAATATTTCCAAGAAGCGATTATTACGCAACGCAACAATCGTTATGTAATTCCTGTTAAGCAAGAATATCGCCAATATTTTGATGGTTTAATTCACGACCGATCTGCAACAGGGCAAACATTATATATTGAACCGATGCGACTTGTAGAGCTAAACAATGATTTGCAAGAAGCTTAATTGGTGAGGAGCAAGAGGTATTACGCATTTATAAGGAGCTCTCAGCCCTTATAAAACAACATAGTAATGATTTGATGGATGCCTGTGAAAAGGTATCCCATATTGAGTTTGTCTATGGTAAAGCAAAACTCGCTATGGCCCAAAAGGCAGTACAAGCCACATTGAGCGAAGGGCGTGACGTCAATTTGATGCGTGCTCGCCATCCGTTGATTCCTGCCAATACAGTTGTACCTACAGATATTCGTTTGGGTACGGACTATCGAATTTTATTGATTACTGGCTCCAACACGGGTGGTAAAACGGTGTCATTAAAAACACTTGGCTTATTATCCCTTATGAACCAAAGCGGTTTATTTATTCCTGCTGATCACGGTTCTATATTGCCGATTTTTCACAATATTTTTGCAGACATTGGGGATGAACAAAGCATTGAAGCTAGCTTGTCTACATTCTCTGCACATATGACACAAGTGATTTCTATTATTAAACATTGTGGTCCTAATGATCTTGTGCTACTCGATGAACTCGGCTCCGGCACAGATCCGGAGGAAGGTAGTGCTTTAGCTGTATCCATACTTGAATTCTTCCGCCAAAAAGGAACACTTATGATGGTAAGTACTCACTATAATGAGTTAAAGAACTATGCGTACCATACAGCAGGTATTGAGAATGGTCACGTTGAATTTGATGAGCGCACCTTAAAGCCAACCTATCGATTACATATTGGCGTAGCTGGTAGTAGTCATGCATTGAGCATTGCAGCGCGTTTAGGGTTACCAAAGGACATCGTCAATCGCGCTCGTGATTACAAATCTAAGTTTGGTAGTAGCGAAATGGAAACCGTTTTATCTGATTTGAACGAACAATTACGTAAATCATCGGAACGCGAACGGGCACTCAAAAAAGAATTAGATGAAACACGTCGCATGCGCGGTCAATTAGAAAGAGAAAAGAAACAGTTTAATGAAAAACGCAAACAGATGTTAGCGAAGGCTCAAGCTGATGCGGAATCGATGAAACGTAGTCTCCGCGTAGAAGGGGAAGCCATCATTAAACAGTTAAAGGCTCAATTCTCTGAGACAAATAAGGATAAGCGCTTATCCGCCATCAATGCAGCTCGTAAAGGAATCTCTAATGTTCACGTGCCAGAGGCACCGGTGAACGATGATCGTAAGACATTATCTATTGATGCAGTTGCTATTGGTCAAGTCGTATATGTCACATCTTTGCGCTCGTTAGGGACGGTTTTATCCATTAAGGGCAATCGTGTTACTGTAGATATCAATGGTTTATCTGCTACTGTGAAAGTAAATGAATTGCAATCTACTACGAGAGAAGAATCCAATAAGATTCAACGAGATAATCTTAAGACCCAACCTAAAACACGTAAGAAAGCAGGTGGCTCTGCCGTACAACGTCAAAAAGAAGTGCGTACAGAGATTAATATTCTCGGTCAAACCGTAGATGAAGCTGTTGTTTCTGTAGGTCGATTTATTGATCAAGCCCTATTAGGCGGCATCAACCAAGTTCGTATCATTCATGGTAAAGGGACTGGTGCATTGCGCGAAGGCGTACATCAGTATTTACGAACCTTGCCACAAGTAGCACATTTTGAAACTGCTGGCTATGATGAAGGTGGCGCAGGTGCTACAAATGTAGTGTTAAAATAATATACAATCCTTACGATAGTGCTAGATAAGAAGCAGACAACTATGAGTCTGCTTCTTTTTTTATAGAAAAGAGGCAAAACCATGTGGTTTTGCCTCTTAGTAGTTGCTTCGCTAGTGGTTAGCGATCTTTTTTCTTCTCTTTTTTAGACTTCGATTGACTTGGTTTGGAATCTGTAGATTCTACCTTGGATGATGAGTCATCATCATTTTGAGATTGCATCATTCTTATCCTTACCATCCTTTTTATCTTTGTCATCTTTTTTGTCTTTGTCGTCCTTTTTCGGAGCTTCTTTTACTGGGTTATAATGGCCCTCGCTGACAGCCGCTTGAGCACTAGCAGGTACATTAAAGTCAGAAGCAGGGGGTATTAGCTAATGCGGCCGACATAAATTGTCTCCACATTACTGCCGGCGTTGAACCACCGGTAATACCTAATGTTTCAGATCCGTAGTCATCGCCTATCCAAACCGCAGCAACTAAATCAGGTGTATATCCAACGAACCAAGCATCTTTTTCATCATCTGTTGTACCTGTTTTACCAGCTGCAGGTCTACCGATAGCAGCATTGCCACCAGTACCACCAGTGATAACAGACTCTAACATATCTGTGATGATAGCCGCATCTTTTTCTTCAACGACGCGTTTTTCTTGGATGGAATTTTCTTCCACCACTTGTCCGTTGCGATCCACAATTTTTATGATTGCTGTAGGTTGAACCTTGACGCCACCATTAGCTAGTACGCCATAGGCTTCTGCCATTTCTAATGGTGAAACACCATGAGTTAAACCACCGAGTGCTGTTGATAAGTTGTTATCTTCATCGGTTAAGGTAGTAATACCCATCTTTTTAGCTAAGTCGATAATCTTAGACATGCCCACTTCATCAGCAATTTTTACAGCTGGTACGTTACGAGAATGTTGTAATGCATAACGGTAAGTAATATTGCCTTCATAGTTTCGTTCATAGTTTTGAGGACGCCATCCATTAAAATCAACAGGACTGTCATCAACAATGGAACCTGGAGTTTTACCAGATTGAATAGCAGCTAAGTAAACAAATGGTTTCATAGCAGAGCCTGGTTGACGTTCCGCTTGTGATGCACGGTTAAAGGCATCGTCTCCACGACCACCGACCATGGCAACAATATAACCGTTATGTGGGTTCATTGCTACAATAGCACCTTGTGGTTGGTGTAGACCATTTTGGTCAGTATACATAGTTGGTAGATTTTGCATTGCTGCAATTGCAGCATTTTGAGCATCCATATCGAGAGTGGTATAAATTTTTAGACCATCTTTATAGATTGCATCATCACCATATTTTTCAGAAATTTGAGCAATTACGTAATTGATAAAATAAGATGCATTGTTGTTTTCGTGAGTTTGCTCTTGCTTAGCAACTAAACCTAAATCTGCTTCGCGAGCTGCATCGGCTTTATCTTGTGTGAGATAACCATACTTGACCATTTGGCCCAATACAACAGCCTGGCGTTTTTTACCGGCTTCTAAGTTGTTGAATGGGGAGTAGTAGTTAGGACTTTGAGGTAACCCAGCAAGCATAGCACATTGAGCTAATGTTAAATCGCGTACATCTTTACCAAAGTAAACATGAGCTGCTGATTGAACACCATAAGCACCTTGACCAAAATAAATTTGGTTCATATACATTTCAAGAATTTCTTGTTTGGTATAGTGCTGTTCGATTTTAAGTGCTAATAAAGCTTCGGAAATCTTACGTTTAAGAGTTCTGTCTTGGGAAAGAAATGCATTACGAGCCAATTGTTGTGTGATTGTAGAACCACCTTCGGATACACCACTATGTACAACATTAACCCAAATAGCACGTAAAATACCGATAGGGTCGATACCGTGATGGCTATAAAAACGGGAGTCTTCAGTAGCTACAAAAGCATCTTGTAATTCTTTTGGTACTTCATTAATTGGGACTGGCAAACGATTCTCTGTGGAGTGAACCGTAGTAATTAAATTGCCATGTACGTCATAGATCTGAGACGATGCAGATGGTCGTACGTTAGATACATCTGGAAGATTAGACATGGTAGCGCTTATAAAACCACAACCGCCACCGGCTACAATAAGAACAAGTAATAATACAATCATCCAAATCGTCTTTTTAGTTGATGCCTTTGGATTGCTCGGGTTAGGAGCTGGCTTACGACGAGCTCTTATATTTGAGTTATTACCCATAGAGTCACCTCTTTTTTAAAGTAAATATAACGTAAAATATATTACGCAGTTATAAATAGTATACCATAAAAGACATAAAACAAACACTATATATAATTGTGAAAGCCTATTTATAATGGTATACTATAAAGAACAGATTTTATGTAGGAGGAATTCCATGATTACAGCACAAGAACAAGTGCGCCAAATTACACATGGCGTATCTGGAATAATTAATGAAGAAGACTTAGTCAAAAAAATAGAACGTTCCATTAAAGAGAACAAACCATTGATCGTAAAATTGGGCCTCGATCCTACGGCTCCTGACATTCATTTAGGTCATACCGTACCACTTCGTAAGCTTCGCTTGTTCCAAGAGTTTGGCCATCAAGTGGTTATTGTAATCGGCGGTTTTACGGCTCGTATTGGTGACCCTACTGGTAAAAGCGTAACACGCCCACCACTTACTAAGGAAGAAGTATTAAAAAATGCGGAAACCTATAAGACACAAATCTTTAAGGTATTAGACCCTGAAAAAACAATTGTACGCGATAACAGTGAATGGCTTGAATCCATGAACTTCGCTGATGTACTTCGCTTGGCAAGTTCTTATACAGTAGCACGTATGATGGAGCGCGATGACTTTGATAAACGTTACAAAGAAGGTCGTCCTATTGGTGTACATGAATTTATGTATCCATTGATGCAAGGTCAAGACTCTGTAGCATTGCATGCAGATGTTGAATTTGGTGGTACAGATCAAACTTTCAACTTACTTATGGGGCGTCACTTGCAAGAATTGGCAGGACAAGAACCTCAAGTAGTTATTACTATGCCATTGCTCGAAGGCCTTGACGGCGTTCAAAAGATGAGTAAATCCTTGGGTAACTACATCGGTATCGATGAAGCACTAAAGATATGTATGGTAAAGCCATGTCTATTCCTGATGAATTGATGATGCGTTATTTCATGCTTGTTACGGATATGTCTATCGAAGATCAAGACGACATGGAAGAACGTTTAGAAAATGGCACATTGCACCCACGTGATGCAAAAATGCAATTGGCAAAAACTATCGTTCGTTTATATCATGGTGAACAAGCAGCGCAAGAAGCGGAAGATGAATTTAAACGCGTATTCCAACAACATGCATTGCCAACAGATATCCCTGAATATGCTATTGATAAACCTAGCGAAGCTATTTTCGTACCACAATTCTGCACGGATGCTGGTTTGACTGCTTCTAATGGTGAAGCACGCCGCTCCATTAAAGCTGGTGCATTCAAAGTCAATGGCGAAAAATATGGCGAAGAAAACCTAGTTCTTGAAGATGGTATGATTGTTCAAGTAGGTAAGCGTAAATTTGTAAAAATTAAATTTAATTAGTTGATATTTTTTGAGTCAATAATATTAATATAAAAACAATGGGGAGCTGATATAATTAGCTCCCTATTGTTTTAACTGAAGATAATTTTTAATATTTTTAACCCCAAAAACTTATAATTAAAGGCTGTTTAGTATAAAGTGGAGTATAGTATTGGAGAAAAAAATTATACATGAAGAAATCGTTAGAATTATTGCTATTTAAACCTATATCTTCTGGTGCTACATATCTAATTAAAAAAATGAAACTATAAAATCAGCACTAACGTTATTTTTGTATCGGTTGGATTACAGTGCGTGGATTGTATTTAATAAATGGAATTCATGTTAAAGCTTGGCAAAAGTATTCATATTTCATATTTAGATACATTTGTTGGTTTTAATTTATCATCCCTATTTAATTGACTTTTACTTATCGATTATTTCTTTCTATTTTGATTGCATTTATATGTTGGATTGTTATGCGAATTTGGGTTAAAGTAGACTTTTTAAAAAGTTTTTATGGTAACCCTAGTAATATCTGCATTAAATTTTTTTGTTACTATTCCTAATATTTTAGTTTTTTTAATTTGGTTAAGAAGATTTCTATTGATAGTCTTTTTTTGGGGAAAACTATATATGATTTTTGTTCATTTTCTAGTAGGGCTATTTGAAATTTATGTATACTTTCTATTTACTGTACTCTTATACAGATTAACTAATTTAAACAAATGGGGCATAGCAATATTGTTAGCGTTATTGCTAGTAGGTATATCTATTGTTTTTAAGCCTTTAGTAGCTTTTTTCAGTTGACTATTAAATAAAGAGGAATTTAATGTTTCAAGATTCAATACGATTATTAGTACATCCTAATAAAGAGACGATACTAGATATAATTCAAAGTGTTACATTTGAAGGTGCAATATGCTTATATACGCTGGCTTGGATTATCTTGCGAATAGTTATGGGGGATGCTGGTATTGATGTTCTTCATATTTTACCAATTCTTGATCATAAGCTAGTTTATGTTAATTACATAATAGTTTTTGTTGTAGATTATATTTACATAATGTTTAAAAACTATAATATTAGCATTCTTGTTATGGTTATTATTAAAATGGTGGCATTCAACCTTATTAAAAAGTTTTTATAGTAATGACAATATATTCAATGGGGCTTTGTTTTTTATTTGCTAGTATAAAATTTTTATCTTCAGTTTTATTTTTTTGAGTCTGAATTACTTAGATAATAATTGGAGTTTTATAATGTGGAATATTGCCGGTCTATTTGGCAATATTTTTAATTTTTCTATTCTTGGATATTATATTTAATGATATTGTATCGCTTAACAAATATTAATAAGTATTTATTAATCGTTTGCGCTGCATTAATTTGTTATGCATTCTATGCAACGCAAATAACTATATCCATATAGTAGTTTTTAGAGATGGCCGTTTATAATTTAAATGGTCATCTTCTTGTTTTTGTGATATATATTTGAAAATATACCCATAAATTGACATAATTTAAATTAAGTTATACTATTTATATGTAAAAGGTTTAATGTGTTGCACTAATTACAAACAGGAGGTTCTCACATGAATCGCGAAACAGCTTATGTATTATGGTTTGATGAATTAAAACGTGAAGACGTAAATTTAGTAGGTGGTAAATCCTCATCTTTAGGTGAATTAACTTCCTCTACAAATGTACCTGTACCTTATGGTTTTGCAACAACTGCATATGGGTATCGTGAATTTATGAAAGAAACTGGTCTTGAAGATCGTATTCGTCAAGAGTTAGATGATTTGGATGATGTAGAAAACTCTGCATTGCTTCGTGAAGTTTGTACAAAAATTCGCCGCATGATTTGTCAAGAAGAAATGCCTGCTGCATTGGCTGAAGCTATTCGCAAATCCTATGAAGAACTAGGTGAAAAGGTAGGCGAAAAAGATCCTTTCGTAGCTGTTCGTTCTAGTGCAACTGCAGAAGATTTACCAGATGCTAGTTTTGCTGGTCAACAAGATACATATTTAAATGTTCGCGGTGCAGATACAATTATTGAAAAAGTAAAAGAATGTTATGCATCTACATTTACTGATCGTGCAACATATTACCGTGTAAAACAAGGCTTTGACCATATGACAGTAGCATTGAGTGCAGCTGTTCAAATGATGGTATTCTCTAAAGCGGCTGGCGTTATGTTTACGGTTGACCTTGTAACAGGTAATGACAACAATATCTTAATCGAAGGTTCTTGGGGCCTTGGTGAATATGTAGTACAAGGTACAGTTACACCAGATAACTTCCGTGTAGATAAACAAAAAATGGTTATCACTGATCGTATGATTAATGATAAAAATATTCGCCTTGTACGTAAAGCTGATGGCGATTGCATAGAAGAAATCGTACCTGCTGATGAAGCTAATAAACAAGTTATTTCCGATGAACAAGTATTGGAATTAGCTGAATACGCTAAAGCTATTGAAAAACATTATGGTTGCTACATGGATATGGAATGGGGCGTAGATGAAAGAAATGGTAAAATCTGGATTCTTCAAGCTCGTCCAGAAACAGTATGGTCCAGAAAAGATAAATCTGAACAAACTGCAGATACAAGCGTAGCAACTACTACAGATCGTGAAATCGTAGTTAAAGGTTTACCAGCATCCCCAGGTAAAGCTGCTGGTAAGGCACATGTTATCATTAATCCTGAAGATATTGATGAGTTTAAAGAAGGCGAAATCCTTGTTACAGCTATGACAGCACCTGACTGGGTTCCAGCTATGAAAAAGCCAAAGCTATCGTTACAGATGCTGGCGGTATGACTTGCCATGCGTCCATCGTTAGCCGTGAACTTGGTATTCCTTGTATCGTTGGTACTAAGAGCCGTAGCCATGAAGCTACAACTTCTATTAAAGAAGGCCAAATGATTACTGTTGATGCAACTAATGGTATTGTTTACGATGGTGTGTTAGAAGATGTTGTTAAACCAGCTGCGCCACAAGAACAAGCTGTTGTAGCGAGTGAATATATCCCTGTAACGGGTACTAAGATTTACATGAACTTAGGCGATCCAGACTTGGCTGAAAAATACGGTGTATTGCCTTGTGATGGTATCGGTTTGATGCGTGAAGAGTTCATTTGGACTACTTTCATTCATGAACATCCATTACACCTTATTGAAACAGGTCGCAGTGATGTAGCTGTTAATACATTGGCTGAAGGTATGCGTAAAGTGTGTCAAGCACTAGCACCTCGTCAAGTAGTAGTTCGTTTAAGCGATTTTAAATCTAGTGAATACCGCGATCTTAAAGGTGGCGACAAATATGAACCACATGAATCCAGTGCATTACTTGGCTGGCGTGGTGCTTCTCGTTACTATGATCCTAAATACACACCTGCTTTCAAATTAGAATTAGAAGCAATCAAAAAAGTACGTAATGAATTTGGTTTCAAAAATTTACAAGTTATGATTCCATTCTGCCGTACTGTTGAAGAAGCTGAACTCGTAACTAACTTGATGGCTCAAGAAGGACTTGTACGCGGTAAAGATTTCAAAATCTGGCTCATGGCTGAAATTCCAGCAAATATTATCCTAGCTGACCAATTCAACAAATACGTAGATGGTTACTCCATTGGTTCTAACGATTTGACAATGCTTGTTCTAGGTTGTGACCGCGATAATGAAACAGTCCAACACATTTATGATGAACGTAATTTAGCCGTTCGTAGAGCTATTCGTCATCTTATCGAAGTAGCTCATAAAGATGGTAAAACTGTATCCATCTGTGGCCAAGCACCAAGTGTTTACCCTGAACTTTGTGAATTCTTAGTTAAGAGTGGTATTGATTCCATCTCTGTTAACCCAGATGCGGTTAAAAATACTAAGAAAATGGTGGCTCAAATCGAGCAACGCATGATGATGGATGCACTTACAGGTCGTGGTCGTCAAGATGTAGAAGACCTTGAATGGTAATAAAGATATACTTATTTGATGATGTAAAGAGGAGGCGAGAGCGCCTCCTCTTTTTCTAAAATGATACATAGGATATAATATTTATATGTGAAAGGAGGGACGGGTGTGAAACTTTCAAAACGACAAGAAGCAATAGCCCATATTGTACGTGAAAAAGGACCTGTTACGGGAAGTGCTATAGCGGAACATTTGGATGTGACACGATCTGCATTGCGTTCGGATTTAGCCGTGCTCACCATGATTGGCGTTCTCGAAGCAAGGCCTAATGTAGGATATTACTATGTTGGCTTGTCGCCAAAGGACCAAACTGCTGAAATTTTAAGGTCTTATAGTGTACATGATGTGCTTTCACAAGCCGTTATCGTATCGCCAGAGACCAATCTATATGATACAATCGTGACTATTTTTACAGAGGACGTGGGTACGATTTTGGTTTGCGAAGGTTCCTATTTACAAGGTGTTGTATCACGCAAGGATTTATTGCGTGCCTCCATAGGTCAAACCGATGCACATACAATGCCTATCTCAATGATTATGACACCCGTTAGCAAAGTTATCACCGTAGAACCATCAGATTCGTTGGCTGTGGCGGCGCAAAAAATGATTGACTATGAAGTCGATTGTTTACCTGTTATAGTTAGAGAAGACGATGAATCACAAGACAGTCCTAAGAAACGATTAAAGGTGGTAGGACGTGTATCTAAAACAACTGTGACTAAGGCGTTTTTAGAATGTAGTACACAAGAGGTATAAAGAATGGCAGAAAAAATTATTTATGCGATATCTGACTCCTTAGGCGAAACTGCAGAGGCCGTTGCGAGAGCAACAGCAAGTCAGTACGATAAGGAACAAATTGAAATTGTTCGCATCCCATATATTGAAGATAAGGCTCAAATTGATGAAATTATACAAGATGCCAAAAATGGTAATCACGTAATTTGTCATACAATTGTGTCGTTAGAATTGCGGAACTATTTACACGAAAAAGCGGCAGAGAATAATATTCCTGCTGTTGATATTATGGGCCCTGTATTGGATGCTGTAGGTACAGTGGCATCTACCAAGCCACGTATGACAGCTGGTATGGTTCATAAGCTAGACCAAGAATATTTCAAAAAGGTAGAAGCTATTGAGTTTGCAGTTAAATACGATGATGGTAAAAACCCATCAGGCTTCGAAAAGGCTGATGTTGTGATTATCGGTGTATCTCGTACGAGTAAAACGCCGTTATCCATGTTTTTAGCGTATAAAAAAATTAAAGCGGCTAACTTACCACTAGTTCCTGAGGTGCCATTGCCAGAGGAATTATTTAAGATTCCGTCTAAGAAAATTGTGGGGTTGATTATTGACCCCTATAAATTGAATAATATCCGCAGTGAACGTTTGCGTGCTATAGGCTTAGAAGATGAGGCTAATTATGCCTCTATTGAGCGCATTAATTCTGAATTAGAATATGCAAAAGCTATTATGCGTCGTCTACATTGCCAAGTGCTTGATGTTTCTAACAAATCCATTGAAGAAACAGCATCTCTTGTTATGCAATTAGTAGATAAAAACCGTATGGCTGCCGGAAAATAAATAGGGGAGGCGCAAGCCTCCCTATTATTAAATATTATATTGTTAATATTTTTGATAAAGAGGTACTATGAATATTAGAGAACGTATAGAAGAACGAGAAGATATGATCTTATCTCCCTATGCGGCGAGAAGCAGTATGGCATTGCGTGATATTGATGAAGAACCAGATCCACTACGTACCGCATTTCAACGGGATCGGGATAGAATTATACACAGCAAGTGTTTTCGTCGCTTAAAACATAAGACACAAGTATATATTGCACCTGGTGACCATTATAGAACAAGAATGACGCATACCCTTGAAGTAGGACAAATCGGTCGTACTGTTGCGCGTGCTCTTAGACTTAATGAAGATTTAGTGGAAGCCATTGCGATGGGGCATGATGTGGGGCACACCCCATTTGGTCATGTCGGAGAATATGCATTACGCGATATGGTGGGCCATTTTAACCATAATGAACAAAGTTTGCGCATGGTCGAAGTATTAGAGAAACATGGTAACAGACAAGGCCTTAATCTTACAAAAGAAGTACGGGATGGCATTTTAGGCCATACGGGACCAACCATACCATCTACATTAGAAGGGCAGATTATACGTATTGTAGATCGTATTGCGTACTTGTGTCACGATTATGATGATGCACAACGGGCTGGTATGCTAGAAGCTAACGATTTACCAGAAGAAGTGCGATTTTATTTTGGCGATACTCCGTCTAGTATGATTACGGCCATGGTGAAAGATATGGTTGAACAATCGTTGGATAAGCCAGCGATTCAGATGTCTGCTGATATTGAAAGCACGATGAATGTTTTTAGACAGTTTATGTTTAAAAATGTATATCTAGCACCTGCATTAATTCCTGACCGTAATAAGGCAGCTCATGTAGTAAAAAATTTATTTACATACTTTATGGAGCATCCAGGTGATATAGAAACCTATGTAGAACGAAATGGTGTGTATTCCACTGTTGATATTGTCGATTATGTGGCAGGATTAACAGATCAATATGCTATAAAATTATTTAAAGATTACTTTATTCCAAATATTACGCTGTAATAGGGCGACAAAAAGACCGTTACCATTTGGTAACGGTCTTTTTGTTTAAGAGTACATGTACTATTTATTTTACGCGCGTGTAATTTTATTAGAACGAAGGCAGCGTGTGCATACATTTACTTTTTTTGTAGCACCGTCTACAACCGCCCGTACTCTTTGAATGTTCGGTTTCCAAGTTTTTCTTGTGCGAATGTGAGAGTGACTCACGTTCATACCGCTAGATGTGGATTTGCCACATACTTCGCAAAGGTTTGCCATAGTTTCCACCTCCAAGCTTAATCTATAACATAACAAAAGTATATTATCATAAAGACAAGGTTTAAGCAAGTGTTTTTACTACATGCATTGATATTTTATGAAATATACTACAATATTTGGTATACTATAGCTAATATTGTAGTCGAAATCTATGAGATATGGCAAGAGAAATATAAAAATGGATATATTTTCACTATATTCATTAAGTATGTTATATGTGAGGCATTATAATGAACGAAGCACTGACCTCTATTAAGGGAATTGGACCAGGTCGAGAAAAACAACTTCATAAATTAGGCATTGATACTGTATCCAATCTATTGGCTTATTTTCCACGCTCTTATGAAGATAGACGCAAAATTTATTCCATAAAAGAATTGGAAACTGGTATTACTGCAGGGGTGGTAGGTACTGTGGTATCCATTATGGAAAAACGTCCACGGCCTCGCTTATCTATTTTAGAAGTTACCATCACAGATGGTACTGGTCCGATGAAGATTATATTATTCAATCAAGGATATAAAAAGAACTTTTACAAAAAAGGACAACGCCTTTATGCGTATGGAAAAGCAGAATTTCAATATGGTTCTATGCAGATGAATTCTCCGCAAATAGAAAATCTTGGGCCAGATGCTATGCCGGATACGGGGATTGTCCCGATTTACCCCTTAGTGGATGGCGTTTCCCAATATGTTGTGCGTGGGTCTATTCGAAATTGGTTTGAAGCGCATCATATAATGGATGAAATTTTACCGCCTGAAATCATGGAGCATTATGCGAGTATGATGCGATATGATGCATTTAAAGAAATGCATTTTCCTTCAAGTAGTGAAAGTTATGAAAAAGCACGGTATCAATTAGCCTATGAAGAACTATTTATCATGCAGGCTGGGTTGGCTCTGCTTAGAAATAAAGAGCAGTGTCATGTAGGGCCTAAGATGGAGCCAGATGGTACATTGATGGAACAATGTAGACGAATTTACCCTTTCAGCTAACGGGTGATCAAGAACGGGCGGTAACAGAAATTTCACAGGATATGCAAGATGAACGGCCCATGCAACGATTATTACAAGGTGATGTGGGCTCTGGCAAAACTGTTGTAGCAACATTGAGCCTTGTGAAAGCTGTAGAAAATGGATATCAAGCTGTTATCATGGCACCTACAGAAATCTTAGCGACTCAACATTTTGAAGGGATAACTGAATTTTGTAACAATTTACCTATTAATATTGCTTTGCTAACAGGATCCACACCTAAAAAAGAAAAGGATAGAATCTATGAGGAGTTAGCAAATGGAACCATCCAATTGATTATCGGTACCCATGCGCTCATTCAGGATAAGGTTCAATTTAAGAACCTAGGATTGGTTATTATCGATGAACAGCATCGTTTTGGTGTTAATCAGCGTGCCGCATTACAACATAAGGGCGTATATCCTCATGTTTTGATTATGACGGCCACACCGATTCCAAGAACAATGACGCTATCCGTATATGGTGATTTAGCGGTATCCCTCATTAAGGAAATGCCTCCAGGACGCAAACCGGTTAAGACCTATGTAGTAGATTGCTCATATAAAGAGCGATTGCGTGTGTTCTTTGGTAAGGAAATGGCGGCAGGTCATCAAGTATATGTGGTTTGCCCTCTTGTAGAGGAATCTGAAAAACTAGATTTGCAAGCAGCAGAAGAACTCTTTTTGGAATTGAAAGACTATTTTTATAAAAGTTTTGAAGTGGGCCTTGTTCACGGGCGTATGAACCCAAAAGAAAAGGACGAGGTGATGCAAGCCTTTCATGATGGCCGTATTCAATTACTTGTGTCTACAACCGTCATAGAGGTTGGCGTCAATGTTCCTAATGCGACGATTATGTGCATAGAAGGGGCTGAGCGTTTTGGATTATCCCAATTACACCAATTACGAGGTCGCGTTGGACGTGGTGACATTCAGGCGTATTGCATATTAGTTAGTGATTCCAAGGGGGATGTCAGTCAAGAACGGTTGCGGTTGATGGAATCCACGCAAGATGGATTTGAATTAGCCGAACAAGATTTATTACTGCGTGGATCTGGCCAATTGTTTGGACTTGCGCAATCAGGATTACCTGATTTACGGGTCGCTAATATCATAAAAGATATAGATATACTAGTGGCAGCGCGTAATGATGTGCTGTTATATATTCGAGAATTTGGCATCAATCAACTAGAAATTCAAATGAAAGAAGAATTATCAAAAAGATTTGGTGAAAAATTTCTTAGAATATTGTATAATTAAGAGGTAGGGCTAATAATTCTATAAGGTGCGATAATACTAGGTTTTATCTAGGTTTTCCCCTTGTATATAACGGCCTATTCTCGTATAATATAAAAAACAATATTTTTGTATCTATGGAGGTGCCATATGCCATTAATTCATGTTGAACTCGTTGAAGGTCGTACAAAAGAACAAAAGAAACAATTAGGTGAAGCTATCACTAAGGCTACTGTAGACATCGTAAAGGTTCCTGCAGAAGCAGTTAAGGTTATTTTTGTTGATATGAAAAAAGATGAGTTTATGGAAGGCGGCATTTTGCGGTCTGAACGCTAATGAAAGCTACGATTATCCGTTCTAGCCCACTGGGCTAGAATGGGTCGTAGTTTTGTTTTTTATTATACGAGAAAGGAAAAACAAATGAGAGACGATAAATTCGGTATGCGTGGATTGACTTTTGATGATGTATTGTTAGTGCCGGCAGCATCTGATGTATTACCATATCAAGTAGATTTAAAGACACAATTAACACGTGATATTTCACTAAATATCCCAATGATTAGTTCTGGTATGGATACTGTTACTGAGTCCCGTATGGCCATTGCCATGGCTCGTGAAGGCGGTATGGGTGTTATTCATAAAAATATGTCCATCGAGGAACAAGCTCATGAAGTTGATACAGTTAAACGTTCTGAGCATGGTGTTATCGTTGATCCGATTTCCTAAGCCCTCAGAACCTTCTCTCTGATGCAGAAGAATTGATGCGTAAATATAAAATCTCTGGTGTACCTATTACAGAACATGGTAAACTAGTAGGGATCATTACAAATCGCGATATGCGTTTTGAAACTGATTTATCCCGTCAAATTGGCGAATGTATGACAAGTGAAGGTTTAGTTACAGCTCCTGAAGGTACTTCCTTGGAAATGGCTAAATCCATTTTGAGCAAACATCGTATTGAAAAATTACCATTAGTTGATAAAGATAGTAATTTGAAGGGTTTAATCACTATTAAAGATATTGAAAAAGCTACAAAATATCCTAATTCTGCAAAGGATACTAGCGGCCGTCTATTAGTTGGTGCTGCTGTTGGTGTTTCTAAAGATATGTATGATCGTCTAGATGCTCTCGTAGCAGCTAAAGCCGATGTTATCATCGTCGATACTGCTCATGGTCATTCTGCAGGTGTGTTGCGTACATTAAAAGAAATTAAACAAGCATATCCACATATTCCAGTTATTGCTGGTAATGTGGCAACGGCAGCTGGTACAGAGGCTCTTATTGAAGCTGGTGCAGATGCTGTTAAAATTGGTATTGGACCTGGCTCTATTTGTACAACACGTGTCATTGCTGGTATTGGTGTACCTCAAATCACTGCTGTTTATGAGTCCGCTCAAGTAGCAAGACGTTATGGTATTCCAATCATCGCTGATGGTGGTATTAAATATTCTGGCGACATTGCGAAAGCGATTGCAGCTGGTGCCAATGTTGTTATGATGGGTAATATTCTTGCTGGTACTGATGAAAGCCCAGGAGAAACTGTTATTTACCAAGGCCGTTCCTATAAAGTATACCGTGGTATGGGTAGCTTAGGGGCTATGAAGCTTGGTAGTAAAGATCGTTATTTCCAATCAGAAGCTAAAAAATTAGTTCCTGAAGGTATCGAAGGTCGTGTACCTTATAAAGGTATGTTGGCAGATACTATTTTCCAAATGGTTGGTGGTTTACGTGCAAGTATGGGATACTGTGGTTGCCATAATATTAAAGAAATGATTGAAAATACTCAATTTATTCAAATTACGGCAGCAGGCTTGAAAGAAAGTCATCCACATGATGTAAGTATCACCGTAGAAGCACCGAACTATAGTGGTTTATAATGGAGTATTATTTTGAGTAAACGTATTTCGGTATTATCCGTCCCTATTGATTGCATCACTATGGACGAAGCAGTTTCAAAAATTATAGAGATGACGAAGCAATCAGGGCTACATCTTGTAGCAACTGCCAATGCTGAAATGGTTATGCTAGCCAATCAGGATCCCGTGTTACACGGGATCTTGAATTCCGCTAGTCTAGTTGTTCCTGATGGAGCTGGTATATTATGGGCAGCGGAACGCATGGGTGAAAGAGTGCCTGAACGCGTTACTGGTGTTGATATTACCAAAGAATTGTTTAAACAAGCTGTAAGCAATCAAATCCCCATATATTGTTTAGGTGCTGCGCCTGGTGTAGCACAACAAGCAGTTTCTAATTTACAAGCAATGTATGGTACTATTAATATAGCTGGCATCCATGATGGGTTCTTTGATGAAGCAGAGGAACAACGTATTATTAACGATATTAAAACTTCGGGTGCTAAGCTCGTATTTGTTGCATTAGGTGTGCCAAAACAGGAACAATGGATTTCAGAAAAACTATCCTCTTTACAAGGCGTTGTAGCCATCGGTATAGGAGGGTCTTTTGATGTATTGGCTGGAAATATTCCACGCGCACCTCATTGGATGCAACGTAATCGTTTAGAATGGTTATATAGATTATATCTAGAACCTAAACGTATAGGCCGCATGTTGGCTATACCAAAGTTTATGTGGACTGTTATTAAGAATAAATAGGGGAGTTTAGTTGTGCCTACAGGACCAATAATAAAAGAAGGATTTCCTTTAATCGGAGTGATGCTCTTCATTACGATTATAGCGGCGTATTTTGGATATTATAGTATCGCAATCATTACATTTATTTTGGCATTATTTTTTTGTGAACTTTTTAGAAATCCAAAACGCAACATTCCTACCGACCCAGACGCTATATTTATCTCCAGCTGATGGCAAGGTAATGGAAATTGAAGATGTATATGAAGATTTGTATTTACATCGAGAATGTAAAAAAAGGTAACAATCTTTTTATCTGTTTTTGATGTGCATGCCAATCGTGCTCCTATTGAAGGTAAAATTACATATCGTCATTATACGATGGGGAGTTTTTTACCTGCTTTCAAAGAAGATGTGGGGTTTGAAAATGAACGTCATACAATTTGTATAGAAAACGATAAAACAGAAGTACTCGTCACACAAATTGCAGGTTTATTGGCTCGTCGTATCGTTTCTTGGACCGATCTTGATAGTGTATTACAACGTGGCCAGTTATATGGTATGATTAAATTTGGTTCATGTACTGAAATTTACATGGATAAAAATGTAGAGATTTGCATTAAAAAAGGTCAGCATATTACTGGTGGCGATACAATTATCGGGAGGCTCCGTCATGAATAAATCAGTTATTCCAAATTTATTTACTAGTTCTAATTTAGCATTTGGTGTTATCGGCATTACATTGTCTGCTACGGGCAATACATTTGGGGCGGCTATTTGTGTGATACTATCACTGATTGCAGATGGTTTAGATGGGCGTGTGGCACGTGCGTTAGGCGTAGCAGGTCCTATGGGGCGTGAATTAGATTCTTTATCAGATGTAGTCGGATTTGGTGTGGCTCCAGCTTATATGCTGTATGTTAATGATTTGCAAGGATTAGGATGGCTCAGCTATGTTCCATTATTGGCCTTTGCTGTTTTAGGCGCTTTTCGTTTAGCTCGTTTTAATATTAAAACCGATGAAGTTCACGGCTATTTTGAAGGCCTTCCTATTCCAGCAGCAGGTTGTTTAGCGGCTACCTATATTTTATGTGGTGTGCATGTTCCACAGCTAGTTTTGTTTGTGTCCATGATTCTTGTTGGTATCTTAATGGTTAGTGAAGTAAATATCCTGACTTTAAAGGTCACAGTGCAGTTCGCATTAGCAAAATTGCTATCGCATTGGTTGCTCTTATCATCATTGCTGCATTGGTGTATGATTGGCATACATGGGCTGTTATGATTTTTACTGGTTATGTGTTGTTTGGTCTGTTTAATACGGCGTTGAATATAGTGCGCAAATAGACTGTGGAGGTTTGTCTTATGGATTACCTACTGGATCTGATATTGATCCCTATGCAGGTAATAATCGTAATTTATACGGTTTATTATTTCGTACTTGCCGTTATAGGTATGTGGCGGTCTCGAGTTCATAAAAACTATACGCCCAAAAATTCATTCGCCATTGTTGTGTGTGCTCATAATGAAGAGGCTGTAGTAGGAGAGCTCGTAAAAAACTTAAAAGGTTTAGATTATCCAGACGAGTTGTATGATATTTTTGTTGTAGCAGATAACTGTACTGATAAAACGGCTGAAGTGGCCCGTGCCGCAGGCGCTAATGTACATGAACGTTTCAACAAAGAAGAGGTTGGCAAAGGGTATGCCATGGGGTGGATGTTTGACCGCGTGGATAAAATGGATAGAAAATATGATGCATTCCTCATCTTTGATGCTGACAACTTGGTACATCCTCAATTTATGTTAGAAATGAATGATCATCTTGAAAAAGGTGAATCTGTCATTCAAGGGTATCTTAACTCTAAAAATCCAACAGATTCTTGGGTTGCTGGTACGTTCTCCATCATGTTCTGGATGGTTAACCATATGTGGCATTTGGCAAAATATCGTATTGGTTTATCAACTGCACTTGGTGGTACGGGTATGTGTATTCGTACATCTATTATTAAAGAATACGGATGGGATTGTACAAGCTTAACGGAGGACATGGAGTTCTCTATGAAGTTATTAACACATGGCATTAAGACAACATGGGCTCATGATGCCATCGTGTATGATGAAAAAGTAACAACTATGATGGCTTCTTGTAAACAACGTTTGCGTTGGGCACAAGGTCAATTTGATTGTGCAGATCGTTATATTCCTAAATTATTTGCAGCGGGCATTAAGCAAGGTAATATTGTTATTTTAGATGGTATTTTGCAAGTGAGTCAGCCATATTTCTTATTGTTGACGACCGTATATTTGGTATTTTCTTATATCAATGCATATGTATCGATTTATACCAATATTTTGTACCAAATTATGCCTATGTCCGTATGGCAAATCATAGGTATTGGACAATATCTATTCCCATTGATTGTGTTATTGAAAATTAAGGTGCCACCTAAAATCTGGTTTTACTACTTGTTATATCCAATTTGTATATTCATGGGTTCCAGTAAATATTTTAGGATGGTTCCGTCGTCATAATAAGGAATGGTCTCATACGGTGCATACAAGAGCTGTTGGCTTGGGGGATGTTAAATTAACTCGTATGGGAGATATGAATAAGAATAAAAAATAGAATCTATAGGAGTGACTATGCATATCTTAATGTGTAACGATGATGGCATTTTAGCTGATGGCTTACGCCAATTAGCGACGTATTTAAGTCAATATTATCGTGTTACCGTTGTAGCACCAGCTACTGAACAAAGTGCTAAATCCCATGCATTGACGACTGAGATTCCTTTAAAATTAGATGCGTACAATGGCGAGGATGAAAATCCTCGCCTTTATGCACTTACAGGAACTCCATCTGATTGTATGAAATTTGGCCTCAGTTATTTATTAGCCGATGACATGCCTGATCTTGTTATTTCAGGTATTAATCATGGCTTTAATTTAGGTTCTGATGTATTGTATTCAGGAACCGTATCTGCAGCCATGGAAAGTGCTTTTTATGGAATCCCTGGCCTTGCTTTATCTGTAGAGCGATATTCGATTGAGCGTGGTCATGAAATGCATCCGTTTATTCATGAATTAATTGAGAAAATTTATGTGAATGGTAATTTTGAAGGCTTATTAAATGTTAATTTCCCATTGCGCGGCATTTGTGATTGGGATCATTTTAAATTGGTGAGTCAAGGACTTCAAACCTATAGTAATATAATTGATGCTAGAATTAATTCACGAGGTCAAGATTATTATTGGTTGGCTGGAGACTTGGATTGTGGAAAGGAAGACGTACCAACGGATGTTGAATACGCTCGAAAAGGTTATATTACAGGTGTTACTTTGACCTGGAAACAGCAAGATGATGCGGCGATGCATACACTCACAAATATTTTAGAAAAAATATAAAAAATTTGTTGACAGACCTTTGCTATTCCTATATAATTACAAATGTTCCGAGACGCCGGAGTGGCGGAATGGCAGACGCACTTGACTCAAAATCAAGCGGGTAACACCGTGTGGGTTCAAGTCCCACCTCCGGCACCAACTACAAGCGGAAACGCTTAAACAGGTGATAAGAGTAATCTTATCACCTGTTTTTTGTTTTATACGATTCAAGTAAAATGATAGAGGTTTCTATGGACATACAACATATCATGGATTATCTACCAATAACATATGCACTGCAGCAACAAGATGTTAGCAAGACAATGGTTGATTTAAAACTGTTAAAAGAGATACCCATTGATAGTTCCGTCAATCAATGTCAAGGATTCTGCTATAACTCAAAAAAAGATGTATTTGTACTAGCTTGTATTAATTCTGAAAATACGCGACAAGTTATATATGAGATAGATCCAAGAACATTTGATATTGTTGGAACCTATAAGTTTCGTGATGCTAATGTATTAGCACATATGAATACGCTTACCTATAATCCAGACACTAATTTGTTATACACTACGAATGCCATGGTTGATGGTCATCGTATTACTACAATAGATGCAGATACAATGAGTATTGGCAATACTATTACGATTCCTGAACGGGTATTTAATTTAGCCTATGATAAAAAGACGAATCAGTTTATATCGATTGTCCCCATAGATGCCACAATGAGACGTATCAATTATTATAACTCTCAGTTTCAACTAATTCGGTCTATAGATATAGATGCCCATCATGATGATTATAATAATAATGGCGCATTTGCTACTGATGGTAAGACTATATTCGCAACATTATCTACAGTTGTTACAGTAGATAAAACTGGTAATGTTACAAGATTTCTTCGTTTCCAAAAGATCTTGAAATTGAAGATATGGATATGCGTCATAACATAATGTATGCAGCTGTTAATATGAATCATAAGGTTTTTATTTATAGTATGCTTAACTATTAATGGACTGCACTTCATCAATGATTAATCTAACAAAATTGTGTATAATAAAATGATAGATAATCGATACATAAGAGGTTATGACATGAGATTAGGTACAGATATTATAGAAATTGATCGAATTAAAGGGGCCATAGAGCGGTCAAATCGCTTTCGACTGCGCGTATACACGGAACGTGAAATCGCTTATTGTGAAAGTAAACGTACAGGGGTATACCAATCTTATGCTGGTATTTATGCAGCTAAAGAGGCTTTTTTGAAAGCATTGGGAACTGGACTGCGATATGGCTCATGGCAAGATATTGAGGTGTGCCATGATGAATTCGGGGCACCATTTCTGAGCATAACAGGGGCTTTCAAAAAAATCATTCAAGAACGAATGTATACGGAATGTATAGTTTCTATTAGTCACTGTCGGTCGTACGCTATGAGTACGGTCATCATAGAGGGGTAATTATGTACAGTTTAACGAGAGAAGCATCACAACATATTGATGCCTATGTACCACGTCATCTACATGTGCCATTGGAAGTGCTCATGGAAAATGCAGGTCGAGGTATAGCCGATGCGTTGGTAGATGTAGAAGGAGACCGTTTTAGGGAGGATCCTTTTACAGGTATGGTTCTATTTGTGTGCGGTGTTGGTAACAATGGAGCCGATGGACTGGTAGCGGCTCGTCATTTAATGGAACAAAGAATTCCCGTTACCATTGCATTAGTAGGCAATGTGTCACATGGTAGTGAGCTATTTAATAAACAACTAACCATGGTTCGTGCCATGGGAATTGATATTGTTTCTTTTGAAAGTTTTAGTGATTGGTCCCGTGTTCATGTTGTCGTAGAAGGTTTGATGGGAACTGGTTTTCAAGGTGAATTACGTGAATCTATAACCTCTGTGCTACATGACATCGATGTGGAACGCAACCAATATGGATTTTCCCTATGGGCTATCGATGTGCCAGCCGGTGTTGATGCCACTACCGGACAGGCTTCTGATTATACATTATCCTATGATACGACAGTAACCTTTGGATCTATTAAAGAAGGTCTATTGTTATATCCTGGTAAATCCTTAGCCGGTACCGTAATAATTGCACCATTGGGTGTGCCTTGGGAATTAGCATTAGGAGCAGAGGCGCCATTTAACACATCCCATTATGTTTTGTATGACCGTTTAGCTTCACTAGAACTCAGTGATCGTATGCCACAGGCACATAAAGGTGTTAATGGTAACGCTTTGATTGTCGGTGGTTCTGAATCCATGATAGGGGCACCTATCATGAGTGCAGAGGCAGCTGTACATGGTGGAGCCGGTAAGGTTTCATTAGCTGTTCCTAACGGTGTGCGACCTATCGTACAGTCTAAATGCATACCAGAAGTCATGGTATTGCCATTAGAAAATTTAGGTTCCATTAATTTACAATCGTATGACGTCGTTGCTGTTGGCCCTGGATTAGGTCGCACAGATGAAGCTAAAGTATTGGTAAATTCTCTGTTAGAACGACAATCGGGACATATGGTTATCGATGCTGATGGATTATATGCTCTTGGCACCATAGGACATGTATATGCACATGGGGATAAGACTATTACTTATGAAGGCAATATGCAGTTTAAAAATTGTATTATGACACCTCATTTAGGCGAGTTTAGCCGTCTTATTGATACATCCATTAATTTTATAGAGAAGCATTATGTAGAGTTAGCGATTCAATTTGCTGTAGCTCATAATGTAGTGCTCGTTTTAAAAGGAATTCCTAGTTTAGTTGCCTTTCCTACCGGTGAAGTATATATCAATATGATAGGCAATCCTGGTATGGGAACAGGAGGAATGGGTGATAGTTTAACGGGGATTATAGCTGCCTTTGTAGCACAAGGTTATTCTTTACAGTCTGCGGCCTTATTAGGTGTCTATGTACATAGTCGAAGTGCTGATATATTGGCTAAAGAAAAACCTTGGGGCTATACACCAAGTGATGTAAGCCAATCCGTTGGTTTGGTACTACAAGAGTTATTGAAAGGATAGGTAGATGACGAGATTACAACGAATACTACTATGCTTCATAGCTTTATTAGTGCCACTGTTTGTACTAGCAGGTTGTTCGAATTCAGATGTATCCAAAGCGGCTACACAAGCCGTGTCAGCATCATCTAATTATTCTATTGATACAAAAGCAAACCAATGCAGAAGGTCATGTTGACATCTATATGCTAGATATCGGCCAAGGGGATGCAATACTTCTTAAAGTTGGTGATGAGTATAGCATGATTGATACGGGAGATATAGAACATCGTGAAAATATTGTAGCCCAACTACATAACCTCGGTGTTACTAAAGCTTAAAAATGTCATCATCACACATCCTCATGCAGATCATATGGGTGGTTTTTTTAGCTATTGCAAAAAGCAATGCCTATAGAACATGTATATGATGATGGTATTTCTGTTGACAATAATATGTATAAAACATATGAAAAATGGATTGAGAAAAAGAATATTCAACGCACTACGTTAAAAAAAGGTGGTACTGTTGATTTTGGTCATGGTGCAGTATTTGTAGTATATGCGCCTTGGGATGATATATTAGTAGATAAAAAAGGGCAACCGGATTTAAATAATAATTCTATTGTTGGTAAATTTATATTTGGTAAATTTTCTATGCTCTTTACAGGTGATGCAGAATTACAAGAAGAACAACGGCTTATAAAAGAGCAAAATAGTAAGCTCTTTGCTCGTATTTTGAAGGTGGGGCATCACGGATCACGAACAAGTAGTTCTGAAGATTTCCTAAAATCCGTCAAACCAGAGAGTGCATTAATCTCTTGTGGGTTATATAATAAATATGGTCATCCTCATGATGTGACATTACGTCATTTGAATGAACACAATATCGCCATTTATCGTACAGATACGATGGGACGTATTCACATTAGTACGGATGGGAATGAATGGCAAATTTCTACAGAACGATGATAGATATGTATAATCCGTATACTTATCTTCATGTTTGTATGAAATAATCTATCTATAATCTAATATTAGTTTATGGATAGATTGGAACGATGAGACGAAACATTAGTATCATCGGCTCATCTCTATGGTTTGGACAAAAAGTATGTCAGTTAGATTGGAGTGAATGTATTGCGTAAACTATTTTTAATTTGCTTTGCTTTTCTCATGGCTGTACCACTGATGTTAAGTCAAGCAAAGGCTGCTAATTTACAGGATGCTCGTTGGGTAACGAGAACTGATGCACCTGTTCCATATGTACGTATGGTTATGGATTTATCTACTCCTGTAAACGCGGCAGCATCCATCAGTAAAGATGGAAAAACGACAACGGTTACTTTGAAGAATACGAAGCTAAAAACGACGAAGAATACTATTTATATGGATTCTTCCATTGCTAGCGTAGCTCAACTTTCACAAGTAGGCAAAGATGTGGCAGTTACGATTAAAACTCCATCCGCATTGGATACTAATGATGTGAAGGTTTTCTCTTTGAAGAAGGATACAGTCAATCAAAAGCCGTATCGAATTGTTGTAGATGTACAGAAAAAAGGCGTGGCTCCAAAACCTATCAATTATGGTAAGAAACCATCCCCAGCTACAGCGCCAGCAAGTAGCAAAGGGTCCGGTATATACTCTGTATCAGGAGGATTATCCGGTAAGGTGATTACTATTGATCCAGGTCATGGTGGTAGCGACCCAGGTGCTATCGGCCCTACAGGGTTCCAAGAAAAAAAAGTGCAACATTACCGATTGCTAAATATTTGAAATCAGCTTTAGAAGCTCGCGGTGCTAAGGTATTCCTGACTCGTACTACAGATGCCGATGTATATGGTCCTAATGCGAGTGGTGTTGATGAGTTGGGTGCTCGCGTTAATATAGCAAACTCCCATAATTCAGATGCCTTTGTAAGTGTTCATATTAACTCTTTCAACAACCCAAGTGTAGGTGGCATTGCTACATACTACTATTCTAAAACTGGTAATGACGCTCGCTTAGCACAAAAAGTACAAAATCAAATTGCTAATGTACCAGGCTTCAATGGTGACAGAGGTATTCAAGAAGGTAATTTGTATGTATTAAGACATACAAATATGCCGGCTATTCTCGTAGAATTAGGCTTTATTTCTAACCCTAATGAAGAACGTGCATTGAAGAGCGACCAAACAAAACAAGACTTTGCTAATCGCATTGCTGCTGGTATTGCTAGTTACTTTGGAGGCTAAGGATGAATATTCGAAATCAAATAACAGTGATTGCTTGTATCGGCATCCTAGCTTTTACAGCGGGCTGTAATTCCAATCAAATGCAAAACACAGGTTCTACAAACGTAAGCCAAGAGGTCAAGGTCAATAAAGATGCTGAAACTGCTAAGACTTCTAGTGAATCCGTTAAAATGGTATTCTTTGTTCCTACTGAAGATGGTTCCGGTGTTAAACAACAATCCGTGGATATCGCAGCAGATAAGGTGACGCCGAAGGCGGCATTGCTTGCCATGTTAAAAGCTGATCGCCAACAAAGTATCCTATCTTTGATAAAGCGATAGAAATTAACTCTGTAACAGTTAAAGATGGAGTTGCTTCTGTAGAGGTGAATAAAGCTTTTGTTGATGGTAAAGGTGGCGACTTAACTGTTAAGTTGCAAATGGCTGCTATTGTTAATACATTGACCTCTTTTGATAATATCAATGGAGTGCTCTTTGTATGTGATGGCAAAAAGGTTCCTATTGTAGGCGCATTTGATACGAAGAGTCCTGTTAAACGGATGGAACAACTCATAAAAAAATAATGTACGAATCGACCTCATCAGTATGATGAGGTCGATTTTTTTTGCATTCCTATATATGTTACAATACATATAGTGTATAAGATAAAAAAGGTGATATTGTGGAACTTAAAACTCTTGGTGAATTTAATTTCATACATAGTATTGAATCGGATACAATATATGACGATAAGACAGTAGTGCAAGGTATTGGCGATGATTGTGCCATTTATAAAGCTAGTGAAGGGTATGATCAGCTCATAAGTACGGATACCATGGTGGAAGGTGTTCATTTTAGCTTTCATTATATGGCGCCCTATGATGTAGGATATCGTTTGATGACGGCTAATTTGAGTGATATTGCAGCTATGGGAGGTATACCACGTCAGGTTGTATTATCTGTATCTGCACCAGGTCATATTGACACGCGAATTTTAGATGAAATTTATAGAGGGATTAAGGATCAGTGCCAACGATATCATGTAAATCTTATTGGCGGTGACACGGTCAGTATAGATGGCCCCATGGTGTGGACCATTACTATCATAGGCGAAGTGCCTAAAGGTAAAGCGATACTACGAAGTGGTGCTCGACCTGGGGATGTGGTGGGCGTTACTAATTATATTGGTTATGCTGCCACAGGGTTAGGATCCTTATCATATAACCTTGATGGCTATCCTATGACGCGCATCGGTCATCAACGACCAGAACCTCAAATTGAATTAGGCCAATCGTTACGCGAACTTGGTATTCACAGTATGAATGATATTAGCGATGGCCTTAGTAGTGAGTTGAATGAAATTGCAAAAGCATCACATGTTTCAATCGTCATTGATGAAGCACTTATCCCATTGCATGAAGAAACATATAAACTAGCTGCTGTATTACATACTAATCCTGTTGATTATGCCTTGTTGGGCGGTGAAGATTTTCAGCTTGTATTTACGGCGCCTAAGGAACTTTCACAGACATTAGAACAGTTGGGATCTATCACATTAATAGGTGAGGTCATAGAAGGAAAACCGATGGTACAATCGGTGACTAAGGATAAAGAGATACGCTTATTAGAAGCGAAAGGATATAATCATTTTCATGAGTAAAAATAAAGTTACATTAGAAACATATTCTGTAGAGGATACGCAATGTTTTGGTGAACGCCTAGGGCAGTGGGTCAAAGAGTCTGCTAGTCCACTATGCATGGCATTAATCGGTAATTTAGGGACTGGTAAGACTCATATGTCTCAGGGCATAGCAAAGGGTCTTGGCGTGTCGGAGGATATTACAAGTCCTACATTTTCTCTTATGAATACCTATATGACATTGGCTGGTGAAATATACCATTTTGATTTATATCGCATGGATGATGTAAGTGAATTAGAAAATATTGGATTTTATGAATTTACAGAGGATCAAGTTGCCATTGTAGAGTGGGCGGATAAGTTTGAAGATGAATTGCCCGATGAAACGTTATGGATACATATTGATTCGATTGATACTCACTCTAGACGGATTACATTAGAGAGCGATGTACTTGACGCTGAAACATTGAATACTTTAGGAGGTATGTATGTGGTTGGGAATTGAAACGAGTTCTGTCGTTTCTAGTGTTGCTGTGATGAATGAAAGTCAGTTACTTGGTGAAATTACTATACAAGCAGGATTGACTCATTCTGAGCAGTTGGTACCACATATTCAATCATTGCTAGAGATGACGAGGGTAGAAAAATCTGATTTAAAGGAATCGTTGTTGCTAGTGGTCCCGGTTCCTTTACGGGTTTGCGCATAGGAATGGGGACGGCAAAGGCTATGGCCTATGCATTACAAATACCTTTATATGGGGTTATGACTATGGATGGATTAGCGCGTAATATTCCATACACTACTGATACGATTTGCACGGTAATTGATGCGCAAAAGAAACATGTCTATGCGGCTCTGTATACATATGATGGAGAGCATTTACAGGTTAAAGAAGAGCCATTTGTAGTAGAAGCTGTTTCATTAGTAGAACGATTACGAAACCAACATAAACGCGTCGTATTTGTGGGCGATGGTATTAAGCGGATTGCTCCACTAGTAGAAGATGATGAGTTATTAATCATTGGTGATCCTATCTATCGCATACCTAAGGCTAGTTCTTTATTATTAAGCGCCCGCTCTATGATTGACCGAGGTGAAAGTGCTGATCCTATGGATATGGTACCGTACTATATTAGACGGTCTGAAGCAGAAGTATTGTGGGAAGAAAAGCATAAAGATAATCCTGCTATATTAAAGGAAAATCCTACAGTCACTGTAATCGAAGCGGCAGGTGAAAAATAGACATGACAGTCCGTAGAGCAACGATTGAGGATGCAAAGGAAATTTTTGCTATTGAAATGGAATGCTTTTCTGTTCCTTGGAGTTTAGATTCCATAGAAACAGAATTACTGAATGAAGATAAGAAACTCTATTATGTCATAGAAGATACCAATGGTGTTGTAGGTTATGCAGGGGCATGGCTCGTATATGATGAAGGGCAAATTACGAATATTGCGATACGTCCATCTGCAAGACGCCAAGGCTTTGGTGCTAAACTTACGAGTGCATTGATAGAGGAATGTTTTAAACGAGGCATGCATGAAATCTTTTTAGAAGTTCGTATATCTAATTTGTCTGCTTTATCTTTATACCGACAATTGGGGTTTACTGTAAAAGGTATGCGAAAAAATTATTACTCAGAGCCTAAAGAAGATGCGTATATCATGTCTCTTATTAAAGAGGAAGGAAAATGAGTGTATATACATTAGCATTAGAAAGTAGCTGTGATGAAACATCGGCAGCTGTACTTAAGGATGGCCGTACAGTACTTTCTAATGTCATATCGAGTCAGGTGCCAATTCACCGAAAATTTGGTGGTGTAGTGCCAGAAATTGCATCCCGTCATCATATAGAACAAGTTATTCCCTGTTATTGATAAGGCTTTAGCGGATGCTCATGTCACATTGGATGACATTGATCATATAGGGGTTACCTATGGTCCTGGATTAGTAGGGGCCCTATTAGTTGGTGTAGCGGCTGCGAAAAGGATTATCCTTTGCTACGGGTATTCCTTTAGTACCTGTTCATCATATGGAAGGTCATATTTTTGCTAATTTCTTAGCTAATCCTACATTAGAACCACCATTTTTAAGCCTTGTTGTATCAGGTGGTCATACTATGCTAGTTCATGTGAAAGGCTATGAAGAATTCAAGATTTAGGACAAACACGGGATGATGCGGCAGGAGAAGCCTTTGACAAAATTGCCCGCGTTATGGGGTTTCCATATCCAGGAGGACCTCATATTGATGCATTAGCAACAGAGGGCAATCCAGATGCTATTGAGTTTCCGAAGGCCCTTAGTGAGTCGGGAAATTTTGAATTTAGCTTTAGTGGCTTAAAATCAGCTGTTCTAAATTATTTAAATAGTAAATCACAAAAGGGTGAAGACATACATAAGGCTGATGTGGCGGCGTCCTTTCAAAAGGCTATCGTAGATGTCCTCGTAGAAAAAACTAAGGATGCAGCTCATACACTAGGGGAAACTAAAATAACCATTGCTGGTGGTGTATCTGCTAACCAAGGATTACAAGTAGCATTAGAGAATATGTGTAATGAAGAAGGGTTTACGTACTATAAACCAGGTAAAATTTTAGCTACTGATAATGCGGCTATGATTGGATGCCGTGCTTACTATATGGCACAAGCCGGAAAGTTCTGTGATTTACATTTAAATGCTAAGCCTAGTGTGCCAATTGGTACCGTTGCATGGGTAGAAGGTAACTAGTATGACTGTACATATATATGATGAACTTGTTAAGGAAACAAATCTATCTAGTTTGCAAGCAGCCTTACTAGTTCATATTAGTCATATGATTCGCTTTGGCCAATCGGTGAGTAAACATAAGATTGTTTTGTTTACAGAGATTGCGAATGATGACATGATGTGTATATATGAGTCTAATGACTCATTAGTTACATCTCGCATACCTAGTTCTGATATGTGGAAAAAACTAATCACCACCGGTGAAAGCTTTCAACAATCCACACAAAATGGATTTGAATATCTATTTCCCATTGTCGATAATGGCGGTAAGACTATAGGAGGCATTTCCTTCTCGTATATAGCACCTGCCAATGGTGTGGAAGGTAAACAAGGATTTATCGTAGCCGATACAATGCACCGATTGATGTTGACGGCCACAGATGAACAAATTAAAGAATATGAGCCTATATCGTATTTGGATGGGCTCATCATTTTTGACCAAAATGGGACTATCTTGTACGGCAATGATACGGCGTTACACTTGGCGGATATTGTCGGTGTTGATCGGCGGTTGGTGGGCACATCTATTTTTGGTAGTTCTTTAAAAATATCTGCTATTCATCGTGTCATAGATGAACGAAATGATTTTGTATCCGAAGAAATCTATCATAATATGGTACTAAGACAGCATTTGATTCCTATTCCGATGGGACGCAATGAATGTCGTTGCTTTTTAATACTTCACGATTGTACCCGTGAAAGTAAACAGCAACAAGAACTACTAGTTAAATTCCATTATTAAAGAGATACATCACCGTGTTAAAAATAACTTACAAACAGTAGCAGGTTTACTACGGATGGAAGCGCGGCGCTCTGATTTACCAGAGGTAAAATCGGCATTACAAGAGGGTATTTCCCGTATTGAAAGTATGGCCCTTGTCCATGATTTAGTATCTCACTATGATGAAGACTATATTTCTATACGATCTATATATGATGAATTGTGCCGATTATTACGCCAGAGCATGGTAAATCGTAATCAACATGTAGAATTTCGCTATCATGGAGACGATTGTATTATTTCATCTCATCAAGCCAGTTATATTTCTCTTGTATTCAATGAACTGATTTCTAATAGTATTGTGCATGGGTTGGATGGGACTGATGGTGTAATTTCATTATCTGTATCCACTATGAATGATACTATTGCTCTAGTATTTACAGATTCAGGTAAAGGTTTGCCTCGTGATTTTGATATGGCTAAAAGTAAGCGATTAGGCATGCAAATTATTAATAATTTGGTGACTCACGAGCTACAAGGTCATATGACGATTGAAAATGGTGATGTTGGGGTTATTGTTACAATTCATATTCATAAGGAGCAATAAATGCGTATTTTAATCGTTGATGATGAATCTTTAATCCGCATGGATTTGCGAGATATTCTAGAATCTGAACAACATGAAGTGGTTGGGGAAGCATCGAATGGTGTTGAAGCTATTACGATGTGTAAAGAGCTAAACCTGATGCGGTGTTAATGGATGTGAAAATGCCTGAGCTAGATGGCATAGAAGCAGCTCGTCAAATTGGATTTAACCACTTGGCACCTGTTGTACTTCTAACTAGTTATAGTCAACAGGATTTAGTGACAAAAGCTCGTGAATCTGGTGTATATGGATATTTAATAAAACCTGTCAGAGAAGAGCAGCTGATTCCAACATTAGAAATGGCATGTGGTCGATTTTTAGATGATTTAGAATCACGTCAACAAATGGCTGATTTAGAGAAAACTCTAGAAGAACGAAAAATAATACAAAAAGCTACAGGCATTCTTATGGATTTATATAAAATTCCGGAGGATGAAGCATATAATCGAATTCGGCAATTAAGTATGAAGAAACGAGAGTCTATTGTCAACATATGTAAGCTAATCATTCAACAAGCATCGTCTAATTAATAAAAACTATAGGGCGATACATATAACCTTCTATATAAGATATAAAAGCTTATATAGAAGGTTATTTTATATGAATTAGTACTTGTAAAAACTAAAAAGTCAAAAAATCAAAATTAGTACTTGCAATTATTTTGACATAGGTTATAATAATACATGTGATTAGCACTCGATAAGTTAGAGTGCTAATGAATTATGAATAATACATAGTAAATAAGGAGTGACATCATATGTTAAAACCATTAGCTGACCGCGTTCTTATCCGTTTAGAAGCAAAAGAAGAAAAAACTAAAAGTGGTATCTTCCTTCCTGATACAGCAAAAGAAAAACCTCAAGAAGGTGTTGTTGTAGCAGTAGGTGCTGGTAAAGTATATGACAATGGTCAACGTGTAGCTCCAGAAGTTAAAGTTGGCGATACTGTTATGTTTGCAAAATACGCTGGTAGCGAATTAGAAATCGATGGCGCTACTCACTTGATTATTAGCGAACGCGATATCTTAGCAGTATTATAATAGCTTTCAAGGCTATACATGTTAATGATACATTCTATATTGCCTTAGGGCATATATTTCTTTACATTGGATAGTGTTACTATCTAGGAGGTAATACATATGGCAAAAGAAATCTTGTTTAATGAAGAAGCTCGTCGCGCATTAGGTCGTGGTGTTGATCAATTGGCAAATGCTGTAAAAGTTACATTAGGACCAAAAGGCCGTAATGTTGTATTGGATAAAAAATTCGGTTCCCCAACAATCACAAATGATGGTGTAACTATTGCTCGTGATATCGAACTTCCAGATCCATTTGAAAACATGGGCGCTCAATTAGTTAAAAGAAGTTGCTACTAAAACTAACGACGTAGCAGGTGATGGTACTACTACTGCAACAGTATTGGCACAAGCTATGATCCAAGAAGGTATGCGCAACGTCGCAGCTGGTGCTAACCCAATGATCTTGAAAAAAGGTATTGAAACAGCAGTTAAAACTTTGGTTGAAGAAATTAAAAAACGTTCCATTAAAGTTTCTGGTAAATCTGAAATCGCTCAAGTTGCAAGTGTATCTGCTGCTGACGAAGAAATTGGTGGCTTAATTGCTGAAGCTATGGAAAAAGTAGGTAACGATGGCGTTATCACTGTAGAAGAATCTAAAGGCTTGCAAACTGCATTAAACGTAGTAGAAGGTATGCAATTTGACCGTGGTTATATTTCCCCTTACATGGTAACTGACCCTGATCGTATGGAAGCTGTTATGGATAACCCATACATCTTGATTACTGACCGTAAAATCAGTGCTATCGCTGATATGTTGCCAACACTTGAGAAAAGTGGTAAAAGTAGGTAAAGAACTTCTTATCATCGCTGAAGATGTAGAAGGCGAAGCATTGGCTACATTGGTAGTAAACCGCTTGCGTGGTACTTTCAAAGCAGTAGCTGTTAAAGCTCCTGGCTTCGGTGACCGTCGTAAAGCTATGCTTGAAGATATCGCTATTTTGACTGGTGGTACTGTAATTACTGAAGATATGGGCCGTAAACTTGATTCTGTAGAACTTACTGATCTTGGTACAGCTCGTCAAGTTCGCATCACTAAAGATGAAACTACAATCATCGATGGTGTAGGCGATAAAGACGTAATTGCTAAACGCGTTAGCCAAATCCGTGCACAAGTAGAAGAAACAACTTCTGAATTCGACCGTGAAAAATTACAAGAACGTCTTGCAAAATTATCTGGTGGTGTTGCAGTTATCGAAGTAGGTGCTGCTACAGAAGTTGAAATGAAAGATAAAAAACTTCGTATCGAAGACGCATTGAACGCAACTCGTGCTGCTGTTGAAGAAGGTATCGTAGCTGGTGGTGGTACTACATTCATCGATATCATCCCTGCATTGAACACATTGGAAGCTACTGGTGATGTTCAAACTGGTATTAACCTTGTTAAACGTGCAGTAGAAGAACCTCTTCGTCAAATTGCTTACAATGCTGGTCTTGAAGGCTCCGTTGTAGTAGAAAAAGTTAAAAATACAGAAGCTGGTGTTGGTTTCAACGCATTGACTGAAGAATATATCGACATGGTTAAAGCTGGTATCGTGGATCCTGCAAAAGTAACACGTTCTGCTCTTCAAAATGCTGCATCCATCGCTTCTCTTGTATTGACTACTGAAACAATCGTAGCTGATAAAGTAGAAGAAAATGCTGCTGCTCCTGCAATGCCTCCAATGGGTGGCATGGGCGGTATGATGTAATCAACTGCTTTTAGCGATACATAGATAATATATTAAAATCCTAATGAATGTAGATTGCTACATTCATTAGGATTTTTTATTCTTAGAATGAGTCTTGATAAATTGATTTCATAAACAATTTATGATATAATTCTATAGAATTTCATATAAGAGTCTTGGTTTGACAGACACTAGTATATAGCATATAATTTTTATATCTAAAAATATCTATATAATAAAGAGGTGTTACTATGTTGAACTTTTTATTTAAAAGTAAACCTGATTATATTAATTTTGGGCTTTTATTCTATCGCCTTGCATTAGGTATTTCCATGTTCTATCATGGATACTTAAAATATGTAAGTGGTGAACAAGGTCTTTATAAGGTAGGGGCCATGTTGTCCGCCTTAGGTGTACCAAGTGGCTTTGAGGTTATATTAGGTACCATCGCATCTTATGCAGAAATGGTCGGCGGTATTCTTCTTATTATAGGCCTGTTTACACGTATTGGCACGCTTCTAGTTGTAGGTACCTTGGCGGTAGCGACCATATTGAATCTTAACGGCAATTTCTTTAGTTGGGATTATCCGTCCCAAATGGCCTTTGGTGCCATTATGTTGTTCTTTGCTGGTGCAGGTCGCTATAGTTTAGATAAGGCATTATTTAAATAATCAGTTAATTAGAAGACTCATCATAGATGAGTCTTTTACTATGTAGAGAGGTTATTATGAATCAAAAAACAGTTCCATTTACATCTGAACAATTAGAAGCAATTATTGCTAACTATCCGACTCCGTTTCATATTTATGACGAAGAAGGCATCGTTAATAATATGAAGAGATTTATCTCCGCGTTCTCTTGGAATAAGGGATTTAAACAATATTTTGCTGTGAAAGCTACTCCAAATCCATATATTATGCGTGTGTTGCAAAAACTAGGGGTAGGCGCTGATTGTTCTTCCTTAGCTGAATTACTTCTATGCGAAAAGGTGGGCATTACAGGCCATGACATTATGTTCACATCCAATGACACACCTTATGTAGAGTATAAAAAGGCTTTGGATATGGGGGCTATCATCAATTTAGATGATATTACTCATATTGAATACTTAGAAAAACATCACGGATCTCTACCAGATACATTCTGCGTACGTTATAATCCAGGTCCTTTGAAAGAAGGGGGCAATACGATTATTGGCCTTCCAGAGGAAGCAAAATACGGTATGACTCGTGAGCAAGTATTTGAGGCATATAAGCAATTACAAGCAAAGGGTGTAAAACATTTTGGTTTACATACTATGGTTGTATCCAATGAACTTGATATTGATGGATTGGTAGGTACAGCTGAAATCTGCTTTAACCTAGCTGTAGAAATTAAAGAAAAATTAGGCATCGATGTTGAATTTATCGATCTTGGTGGTGGTGTAGGCGTAGCATATAAACCAGAACAAACGCCTGTTGACTTTGAAAAATTGGGCGAACGTGTTCATGAAGCTTATGATCGAATCATTAAAGGCCATGGTCTTAAGGATATTGCTTTGGCCTACGAATGCGGTCGTATGGTAACTGGTCCATTTGGATATCTTGTTTCCACAGCTATTCACAAAAAGGACATCTATCGTCATTACATCGGTTTAGATTCTTGCATGGCGAATTTAATGCGTCCAGCATTGTATGGTTCTTACCATCATATTACGGTAATGGGTAAAGAAAATGCTCCTAAAGATCATGTGTATGATGTAACTGGTTCCTTGTGTGAAAATAATGATAAATTTGCTATTCAACGAGAATTGCCAAAAATTGATATTGGTGACCGTATCATCATTCATGATGCAGGTGCACATGGTCATTCGATGGGCTTTAACTACAATGGTAAATTACGTTCTGCTGAATTGTTGTTGCACAAAGATGGATCTGTTACACAAATTCGTCGCGCTGAAACATACGATGATTTGTTTGGTACATTAGACTTCTCTAATTTATAATATTGAGAATTAAATAGAGTTGAGAACTACTATTAATAAACGATAAGATATATGGATATATAGGGATTTTTTCTAATTCCTGTATATTTTAGTAGGAATATCTTGCTATCATTTAGATAAGAATGTATAATGAGTATAGATTGTTATGCACATACTTGCTAAAGTGGCGAGAGAATACGGCGGTATCACCCTTGTGCGTACCGCCGTTTTTCTATGTGACTATAAAGTTTTAATCATATAATCAGATTATCTGATACGAAGGAGTGAAATATTTTGGCTGAATTACTTCAGATTAAAGATTTGGAAGTGTCTGTAGAAGAGAAGAAATTCTTAAAGGCATTAATTTAACAATAAATAAAGGTGAGATTCACGTCGTAATGGGTACGAATGGTGCTGGTAAATCCACATTGGCAAATGCTATTATGGGTAACCCATTGTATACAGTCGATAAAGGTTCTATCGTATTTGATGGCAAGGATATTACAGAAGATGCTGTAAATGATCGTGCAAAAGCCGGCATCTTTATGTCATTCCAAAGCCCAATTTCCGTTCCTGGTATTACTGTAGAAAACTTCATCCGTACTGCAAAATCTACAATTACAGGTGAAAATGTACGCGCGTTGGCTTTCAAAAAAGAATTGAAAGAAAAAATGGATGAATTGTCCTTTGACACATCCTATGCACAACGTTATGTAAACGAAGGTTTCTCCGGCGGGGAACGCAAGAAAAATGAAATTCTTCAAATGTCTATTTTAAATCCTAAATTGGCTATCCTTGACGAAACTGACTCTGGTCTTGACGTTGATGCTGTTCGCATTGTATCCGAAGGTGTTAATCGTTTCCATAATGAAGATAATGCAGTATTAATCATCACTCACCACAATCAAATTCTTCAAAAATTAAAACCTGATTTTGTACATGTTTTGATCAACGGTAAAATCGTTAAAACTGGTGATGCTTCATTGGTTCGTGAAATTGAAGAAAAAGGTTACGACGCATACAAAGCATTAGCATAGGAGGCAACATGGAAGAAAGAAAGAAAACCCAAGTTGCGGATATGGACCGTGGCGTCTATGATATAAAGAATAATTTTGAGTATTCCTATATTGCTGATGCTGGGTTAACAGAAGATATTATCCGTGAAATTTGGTCTAATAAAAATGAACCGGAATGGATGCTTGACTTCCGTTTGAAATCCTTAGAGATTTACAATCGTATGGAAATTCCTAATTGGATTCCTGATATTTCTGGCTTAGATATGGAACATATTTACACATATGTAAAGCCTAAAGTAGATATGAAGGGCGATTGGAATGAAGTACCTGACGATATTAAGAGCACATTTGATCGCCTCGGTATTCCAGAAGCAGAAAAAACATCTCTTGCAGGCGTAGGTGCCCAATATGACTCCGAAGTCGTATATCACAGCATTCAAGAAGATCTTGTAAAACAAGGCGTAATTTATACTGATATTGAAACAGCACTTTCATGAACATGAAGAAATCGTAAAAAAATACTGGATGACATTGATTCCTCCTACAGATCATAAATGGGCAGCTCTTCATGGTGCCGTTTGGTCTGGTGGTTCCTTTGTATATGTTCCTGCAGGCGTGCAAGTGGATATTCCATTGCAATCCTATTTCCGTTTGAATGCACCAGGTGCTGGTCAGTTCGAACATACGATGATCATCGTAGAAGAAGGTGCTAAGGTACACTTTATCGAAGGTTGTTCTGCATCTAAATACGATGTATCTAATCTTCATGCAGGCGCAGTAGAATTGTTCGTTAAGGATAACGCTACGTTGCGTTATTCCACAATTGAAAACTGGTCTAAGAATATGTACAACCTCAATACCAAACGTTGTGTTGTAGGTAAAGGCGGTACTATTGAATGGGTATCTGGTTCCTTTGGTTCTCACGTATCCTGTTTGTACCCAATGAGTATTCTTAATGGCGAAGGTGCTCATGCTGAGTTTACAGGCGTAACATTTGCTGGTGAAGGTCAATTCCTTGATACTGGTTGTAAGGTGGTTCACAATGCACCATATACAACAAGTAATGTAAACTCTAAATCTATCTCCAAATCCGGTGGCGCTGCTATTTATCGTGGCCTGTTGAAAATTGGTCCTAATGCAGAACATGCAAAAGCAACTGTATCCTGTGAATCCTTGATGTTGGATGAAATTTCTCAATCCGATACAATTCCAGCTATTATTGTAGAAAATGATAATGTCGATTTAGGTCATGAAGCTAAGATTGGCCGTATTTCTGATGAAGCTATTTTCTACCTTATGACGCGTGGTATTAGTGAAGAAGAAGCTCGTGCAATGCTTGTTCGTGGTTTCGTAGAACCAATTTCTAAAGAATTGCCATTGGGAATATGCTGTTGAAATGAATAATCTAATCAATCTTGAATTAGAAGGTTCTATCGGTTAAGGAGGTACTATGAGCGAATTACTATTTAATGAACTTCCTAGACCTACCTTTAGATGGTTGCGTGTTAACCATACTCCAGCAAGTCTTTGGGGAGAATCAGACAAAACTACAGCTGTATTGGTAAAAGGTAATGATGCCATTATAAGCCCATTGCCAGCTGGTACAGCTTTGATGAATACAAACTATAAAGGTGCTAATGGTGAGGCTGTAGCTAAGCTTGTAGCGAAGCTGAAGGCTATCGTATCCATGTGCCTGCTAAGGCAAAAGAAGTGGTAGGTATTCGCATTGATGCGAGTGCACGTATTGCCAGTCTTTTCCAATTTATCGTTGAAGAAGGCGCCGACGTAGAAGTACAATTCTTCTTAGATGGTGGTACAAAAGAGGCGACTAATATTCAATATCTTAATGAATACGATGTAAAATCTAATGCCAAGATTGTCGTTAAAAAAGTAAATCTTTTAGACGAAACTGTACAGCATATCGAACATCGCTATACAAAACTAGAGGATAATGCCGATGTGGAATACATCAATGTAGAAATTGGTGGCAAAGAAAACTTCTTAAACTATGAACATGATTTACAAGGTGAATCTAGTAAAATCGTTCATGACATTGCTTATTTAGGCAATAAGGAACAAAAATTTGATATTGCTATGCTCATGACACATGGTGGTAAAAAATCTTTTAGTGATATTCATACATTAGGTGCCTTAAGCGATACATCTAAAAAATCCTTCCGTGGTACATTGGATTTCCTTCGCGGTGCCGTTGCCTCTGAAGGTGCTGAAGAAGATACATGTTTATTGTTAGATCCTACTGTTAAATCTATTTCTCTACCATTGTTATTGTGTAAAGAAGATAATGTAGTAGGTAATCATGCAGCTAGTGCAGGACAAATTGATCAAAATAAATTGTTCTACCTCATGAGCCGTGGTTTTAGTGAAGTAGAAGCTAAACATATTATTGTAGAATCAATGATTCGACCAATCATCGATCGCATTGGTGATGACGTGATTGAAGAAGCTGCTTTGACTGCAGTACGTAATAAGATTTAAGAGGATTGACTATGAGACCTATTACAGAAGCATATAAGGATTTTCCTATTTTACATAAAGAGCATAATGGTCATCGCCTTATCTACTTAGATAGTGGTGCAACGGCGCAAATTCCTCAAATGGTAATGGATCGCCTTACAGACCATATGCTTCACCATAATGGTAATCCACATCGCGGTTCTCATATCCTCGCTATTGAAGCGTCGGAAGCGTATGAAAATGCACGTGACCGCGTTGTTGAGTTTATCAATGCCCGTGAGCGAGAAGAGGTTGTCTTTACCCGTAATAGTACGGAATCGATGAACCTAATCGCTCATAGCTATGGCGCTAATTTGTTACAAAAGGTGATAAGATTGTCATTACTGTTGCAGAACATCATGCCAATCTTGTTACATGGCAATATGTTGCTGAGAAAACAGGTTCTACATTAGAGTATATGTACTTAGATGAATCAGGCCATTTGAAAGATGGTGAAATCAATAAGATTGATGAAAGTACTAAAATTGTGGCATTTGCCCATGTGAGCAATGTTCTTGGCATGGAATTTCCTGTGAAAGAATTGACTGAAAAAGCTCATTCTGTAGGGGCTATTGTCGTTCTTGACGGAGCTCAATCTACACCTCATATGAAGGTAGATGTACAAGCCTTGGACTGTGATTTCTTCGTATTCTCTGGTCATAAAATGTGTGCTTCTCAAGGTATTGGTGTGCTCTATGGGAAACGAGAATTACTTGAAAAAATGCCACCATTCTTACTCGGTGGTGATATGATTGAATATGTAAAAGAACAATCTACTACATTCAATGAATTACCATATAAATTCGAAGCTGGTACACCAAATGCTCATGGTGCTGTAACATTACATGCCGCTATTGATTATCTCGAATCTTTCGGCATGGATGCTATTGAGGCACATGAAGAAGAATTGGTATCCTATGTATTGCCTAAGATGCTTGAAATCCCTCATGTTCACGTATTGGGATCTCAAAACCCTCGTGAAAAACATGGCGTTATCGCTTTTACAATAGATGATGTACATCCTCATGATGTAGCGACTATCCTTGATTCTAAAGGTATCTGTGTACGCTCTGGACATCATTGTGCACAACCTTTGGGCGCATTCTTTCACGTAGCTGCATCTACACGTCTCAGCATGTATTTATACACGCGTAAAGAAGATTTAGATGCATTCTTAGAAGTATTAAAAACTGTCCGTTCGGTAATGGGCTTTAAAGATTAGGAGACATTCACATGGAAATGGATCAATTGTATACGGAACTTATTTTGGAACATAATCAAGATAAGCGTAATAAACGTGAGTTAAGTGAATTTACTGCTTCCGAACATGGCCACAATCCAAGTTGTGGTGATGATTTGACGCTACAAATTGATGTACAAGATGGCATTATTAAAGATGCAGCTTACACAGGCTCTGGTTGTGCTATCAGCCAAGCTTCAGCATCCATGATGATTGATATTATCAAGGGTAAATCTGTAGAAGAAGCATTGCGTTTGGTAGAATTATTCTTGGGTATGATAAAAAAAGAGGTTACCGACGAATCTAAGCTTGAAGATTTGGAAGATGCTATGGCCTTACAAAATATTTCTAATATGCCTGCTCGTGTAAAATGTGCTGTATTAGCATGGCATACATTAAAAGAGGCTTTAAAGAAATAATTATGAATAAGACCATTATTTTTGACTTGGATGGAACCTTAACAGATTCAGAAGAAGGAATTTTGAAGAGTGTCACATATGCACTCGAATCCTTTGGATATGAAATTCCACCTCATGAAACATTGTTATTATTCTTAGGCCCTCCACTTGTAGATTCATTTCAAGAACACTGTGGCATGGCATTAGAAGAAGCAGAAAAAGTATATAAAAAGTTTGGTGAACGCTATGGTACTATTGGTAAATTCGAAAATCAATTGTATCCTAACATCATCGACCTATTGGACAAGGTTAAAAATGAACATTATACTGTGGCTTTGGCTACGGCTAAGCCAGAAGTTTATGCACGCGAGATTTTAGATCATTTTTCTATTACACAATACTTTGATGTCATTGTAGGAGCCAATTACAAAGAAGGCTTGGTTCATAAGAAAGAGATTCTACAAAAGGCTATCGAATTGTGTGGTAATCCATTAACTGATGATACGGGACGTCGTCTCGTATACATGGTAGGGGATAGAAAATACGATGTTGAGTCAGGCAATGAATTAGGTTGTATATCTATAGGTGTTACCTATGGATATGGTACCGAAACAGAGTTAAACGATGCAAATGCAGAATATCTTTGCGATGATGTAGATGATATTGTTATGACCTTGGACTTAGAGGAAATGCTTGTTCGTAGATAAGACTATTAATGTTTATATTAAAAGGCTAGAGATTCGTCTCTAGCCTTTTTGACGTAGTAAAAAGACCTTGTTCGTATTGAGCAAGGTCTTTTAGATTTTTCTTATGTTATTTTTTTAGGCCACTTTTTTTAGCTAATGATTTGATAACCTTAGCGCTTTGTTTTTTGAGTTTGCCCCCAGTTTGTTTTAATTGAATACGTGTGCGGAATACACGACCAAGTGTTGTAATTTTGGTTTTGCGACGCGGTTTCATATCGCGTTCGTTACCAAAATCGCCACGTTGGACAGTGGTTGCTTTTACCTTTTCAGAGCCAAATGATTGACGTAAGGATTTCATAAATTGTGTAAGTGGTAGAGTACGATTGAAGGCGAATAAATCAACTGCTACATAACCCAATTCCGGATACGCATGTAATGTGAAGTGAAATTGTTTTGCAATAGCAAGAACGACAATTTCATCATCCATAACTTGATAGTTAATTTCGTCTAATTCAATATCTGCTAACTCAAATGCAGCAGCTACACTTTCTTGTACGGCTGCAGCGGAAGAGAGGGATTCTTCATTGCAAGAGTATAAATCTAGTAATAATTGATGACCTAATGCATCTGCCATTGTAGCACCTTCTTTCGTACATACGTTATTATATCTTTAATATTATACATTGAATTCTTATATTAGTCTATTCGTAGAAACATTTACGTACATACATAGATTTGGTGGCGTAATTCATGTAATAAATTTACGTATTTTGGTAATAGTCAAATAATAATTTATAAAAATTTGACTTTATATTTGACAATAGTCAAATAGTCAAATATAATAAAGCTATATTAAAAGAACAAAAAGACAAATTAAGAGATAAATTTATAAAGAGGTGTTATTATGAGCGTTATAGCTGATAAAATAGAAAAATTTATACTTAATAAATTAACAGAAGAACAAGAAAGATTGATTTTAAAGAGAAATGAGTTGGCCGATGAATTAGATTGTGCACCATCTCAGATTAGCTATGTATTGAGTACGCGTTTTTCTAATGAACGAGGATTTGATGTTGAATCTAGACGTGGATTAGGTGGATATATTAGAATTCGTAAGTTGCAACCAGAATCTTCTAATATGGTACCAGCAGTGACAACCTATCATATCTATGAAGGTCCAAATCGCGTGGAACGGTTAATCGATTTACGCGATGTTGATCAATCTTTATTTCAATTGTTACAAGATAATAAAATTACAAAGCGCGAGGCTCAAATGATGCATAATTCATTTGCCAGCATCATTGAACATGTAGATTATGAATCTAGAAATGATGCAATTCGCAATCTTTATGCATCCATGATAGAGACATTGCGGAAGGAGTGATGTCATATGAAATGCGATCATTGCCATACAAACGAAGCAACAGTGCATATGACAAATATCGTTAATAATCAAAAACAGAACAACATTTATGTTCGTCCTGTGCTAATAAATTACAAAAAGATGGTAAGTTATCTCCCTTTAGTTCTTTCGTAAATGATATTTGGGACAATGACTTTTTCTCCAATGATTTTTTCAAAAATATGGTGTACCCAGACCATATGTTGCAATCACAGCAGATGAAACGCTGTCCAAATTGTGGAAATACATTTGAAGATTTTAATCGATTTGGGAAATTTGGATGTCCTAGTTGTTACGAAACTTTTAAAAATCAGATTGCATCATTGGTTCAACGCATTCAAGGGTCAGTTGAATATGAAGGACGCGTACCAAACCAAGGGCATAATGTGTTTAAAGCACAATATGAAATTAAGCAATTACGACGTCAATTAGAAACGGCCATCGGTGATGAAAACTTTGAAGAAGCAGCTCAAATTAGAGATAAAATCAAAGCTTTAGAATCGAAGGTCGATAGTAAAGAAAATTGAGGAGGATAGTATGTTTGATAATATATTAGATGCAGCCCTTAGTAAATGGCTCCAACATACGCCATCCGATTCAGATCATATCGTTATTTCTAGTCGTATACGATTAGCTCGGAATTTCAGAGACACATTATTTACCAATAAAAATGATGGAGCCGCTCTACATCATGTTGATTCTATTGCACGTGGTTTGGTTACTACGTTAAAAGATTCCGACAATCAAGATTATTACTGTATTAGTCTTGATAAATTATCCGATACAGAGCGTGCTATTCTTGTGGAAAAACATTTGATTAGTCCTGTTATGGCTGAAAAAATGCCATATCGTAGCTTACTTGTATCCGATGACGCATCGGTAGCAATTATGGTTAATGAAGAGGACCATTTGCGCATACAAACTATGGAGGCGGGCCTGAATTTAATAGATGCTTTTCACCATGCAGAACGCATTGATGATGCTATTGATGAGAAGCAACCATTTGCATTTAATGAATCTTTTGGCTATTTAACTGCATGCCCAACGAATGTGGGCACCGGTTTACGCGCCTCTGTTATGCTTCATCTTCTGCATTAGCAATGACTGGACGCATTAATCGTCTTGTTCGGAGTATTGTTCAGCTTGGCTATTCTGTGCGTGGTTTATATGGCGAAGGTTCTGACGCATTAGGTCATATGTATCAGGTGTCTAATCAACGTACGATGGGCATTAGTGAAGCCGATACCATTGAGCAATTGACGAAAATTGTAGAAGGTATCATAGCAGAAGAGCGAAAATGTCGCCAAACATTGGTGCACAATGATAAAGATGGTCTTGAAGATCATTTGTGGCGGTCCTATGGTATATTGCGATATGCAAGGTCTATAAGTGGTCAGGAGTCCCTAGAAAAATTAAGCGATGTTCAATTAGGTGTAGATTTAAATATCTTACCAGCATGGTCGAACGATAGTTTTAATGAGTTGGTGGCTATTACAAGACCTAATTTTTTACTTAAATATATGGGAAAAGAAGAGATAAGTCCTCAAGAATGCGATAATTATAGAGCAGCAGTTATTAGAGAAAAACTTTCACAAAAATAATAAGTGATTTTCCTATTTTCTATGATATTTAAGAATACTATTCATGGAGATATTCAAGAAATTCCATTTTATATAGATTGATAAAATGTACCTTAATTTCATGAATGAAGTTTATATAAAGAGCGCAAACTGATGTTTGCGAACGAGGTAATACATATGATGCAACGATTTACAGATGATGCACAACGAGTGTTATCCTTCGCCCAAGAAGCGGCCTTAGAACTAGGGCATGACTATGTGGGAACGGAGCATGTACTCATCGGGCTCATAAAGGTTAAAAATAGTGTTGCCGCAAAGGCTCTTAATGAGCTTGGTCTCAGTGCAGAGACTATTATTGAAGATGTTGAAGAGCATATAGGACGAGGTAATAAGAAGGCTAGTTCCGTCTATATGACTCCCCGTGTAAAACATGTGCTGGAGTTAGCTGTTGAAGTGGCTAATCATATGAACCACAATTATGTGGGGACAGAACATATTCTATTAGTCTGTTGAGCGATGGTGGTGGCGTAGCAGTAGGTATATTGCGGAATCATAATATTCGTGCAAATGATATTGTGGATACGATTCGAACGATTCTCGGCTCTTCTGACAGCGCTAGTCATAGTGGGGAAGATAGGAAAGATAATAGTTCATTAGGTGAACTTGCTGATTTTAGCACAGATTTAAATGAATCGGCTAAGCAAGGTAAAATTGACCCCGTTATTGGTCGAGATAAGGAGATTGCGAGGGTCATTCAAATTTTGAGTCGCCGCACTAAAAATAATCCAGTGCTTATCGGTGAACCAGGTGTAGGTAAAACGGCTATTGCAGAAGGGTTGGCTCAGCGTATTGTAAACGGTAATGTGCCAGAAATTCTGCGTAATAAGCGAATTATTTCATTGAGTATCAGTTCCATGCTAGCCGGTGCGAAATATCGTGGCGAATTTGAAGAACGATTGAAAAAAGCCATTGATGAAGTTCAAAAACATGACGATATGATTATATTCATCGATGAAATTCATACATTAGTTGGCGCTGGTGCCACTGAAGGCGCTATGGATGCAGCGAATATTTTAAAACCTGCATTAGCTCGCGGTGAGTTCCAAGTGGTTGGTGCTACGACTTTAGATGAATATAAAAAGCATATCGAAAAAGATGCTGCGCTAGAACGCAGATTTCAACCGGTTTTGGTCGGTGAACCTTCTGAGGAGGATGCACTCGAAATTCTAAAGGGTCTACGCGATCGATATGAGGCCTTTCATAAGGCAAAGATTACCGACGAGGCATTGGAAGCTGCGGTTTCACTATCCAGTCGTTATATTACGGATCGGTTCTTGCCGGATAAGGCTATCGATGTTGTCGATGAGGCGGCGTCCAAGGTGCGGATGAAAGTGTTTTCTGCCGCACCCGATGTGAAAGCATTGGAGACACAATTAGCAGATGTAAAAAAGGAAAAAGAAGCGGCTGTAACAGCTCAAGAATTTGAGAAGGCGGCTGAGATGCGTGATGAAGAAAAGCGCATTGAAAAGGAAATCAATGATAAGAAAAAAGCGGCTAAGGAAAATAGCGATGCTAAGTTAGTTGTGACTGACGAAGATATCGCCTCTGTTGTAGCACAATGGACGGGGATTCCTGTTTCTAAAATCGCACAGGAAGAATCTGAATCATTATTACATCTAGAAGAAGAGCTTCATAAACGTGTCATTGGTCAAGATGAGGCTGTTGTGGCCGTTTCTAAGGCTGTTCGCCGCGCGAGAGCCGGTCTAAAAGATCCTAAACGTCCTATAGGGTCATTCTTATTCTTAGGACCTACTGGCGTTGGGAAAACCGAATTGGCTCGTGCCCTAGCTGTTGCCTTATTTGGTGATGAGACGGCGATGATTCGCCTAGATATGTCCGAATATATGGAAAAGCATACGGTATCGCGTTTAGTAGGTGCGCCTCCAGGCTATGTTGGCTATGAAGAAGGGGGACAATTAACTGATGCAGTTCGCCGCAACCATATAGCGTAATTTTACTTGACGAAGTAGAAAAGGCTCATGCAGATTTCTTTAATATCTTATTGCAGGTTCTTGATGATGGTCGATTAACAGATAGTCAGGGTCGCACTGTTGATTTTAGAAATACTGTTATCATCATGACGAGTAATCTAGGTGCTAAAGCTCTGCGCAAGGATTCACCTGAACTAGGATTTTTAGCAGCTAAGAAGGCTGATAGCAACACTGAAGATGTTAGTGTTGTTAATTTTAAGGAAGCAAAAAAATCTGTTATGGATTCTGTAAAGCGTCATTTCCGTCCTGAATTTTTGAATCGTATCGATGAAATGATTGTATTCCATGCTTTAACGTCAAACGATTTAAAACAAATTGTTACAATTTTAATGGATACTGTAGTAAAACGTCTTGGTGATATGGGATTATCACTAGAAATTTCACCAGCTGCTATGGATTTGCTTGTGAAAGAAGGATCTGATTTCTCTATGGGCGCACGTCCATTGAAACGAGCTATTCAACGGTTAATTGAAGATCCTATATCAGATCTTATTTTACAAGGTAATGCTCCTGAAGGAGCTATCATCAAGGCCGATGTAGAAGATGAACACATTGTGGTAAAAGCTTCTAATTAACTGGGAATAGATATTATTTTCATACAGTCTTTTATGTAAAATTTAATGTCAAAATGGTATACTATTAGTGATAATAGTTGACCGTAGTATAAATTATGCACAAAAGGTCATGAGTGAATTATCATTCATGACCTTTTACTTTTCATGGGGGTTGTATGGCAAAGGTAAAAACAGTTTTCTTTTGTAATAATTGTGGTGCTGAATCTGCCAAGTGGATGGGAAAGTGTCCTCAATGCGGTGAATGGAATACACTGGTTGAAGAAGTGGTGAAAGACACTAAACACAGCCGTACACCATCTGTGCGTGGGGTGGGCACCAATACGACTAAACCCGTGGCATTGCCAGATATTGAAATGTCAGCTGTGTCTAGAATTCCTACGACCTATAAGGAGATAGATAGAGTGCTTGGTGGCGGTATTGTGCCTGGTGCATTAATGTTATTAGGTGGTGACCCTGGTATTGGTAAATCAACACTGCTTTTACAAGTTTCTCAAAAGGTGGCCGATACAGTTGGTACTGTTTTATATGCATCTGGCGAAGAATCACAATTACAATTAAAATTGCGAGCGGAACGATTACATATTAATAGCGAACGATTACATGTTATAGCCGATACAGATTTAGACCATATTCTTGAGGTCGCATTAGATCAAAAACCATCATTACTGGTCATCGACTCCATACAAACAATGTTTACTGCAGATATCGAAGCCGCACCTGGTAGTGTTAGTCAAGTCCGTGAGTGTACATCGCGTTTATTACGGTTTTGTAAAGAACAGAATATTCCGACCATTATCATTGGTCATGTAACAAAGGAAGGCAATATTGCAGGCCCTCGTATGCTTGAACATATGGTGGATGTAGTACTCTATTTGAAGGGGAACGTTCCTATCAGTTCCGTATATTACGAGCTATCAAAAATCGTTTTGGTTCCACATCGGAAACCGGTATTTTTACCATGATTGAAGATGGTTTAGCAGAGCTGGCTAATCCGTCGGCGTCCTTGTTAGCTGAACGAGCAGATGATGAAAGTGGTAGTGCGGTCATGATTTATCTAGAAGGGGTTCGTCCCATTCTGGTAGAGGTTCAAAGTTTGGTAGCTACAACAGCCTTTGGAATGCCAAGGCGTACGGCTATTGGCTATGATTTGAATCGTCTAATTGTGCTACTAGCAGTATTGGAAAAACGCTGCGGCTTTACGTTGGGCAATAAGGATGTCTACGTCAATGTAATCGGTGGGTTAAAGGTTAATGAACCGGCTTGTGATTTATCGATGGCCGTTGCCATTGTATCCAATTTAAAAAATCGCGTAGTGCCTCATGACATGGTGATTCTTGGAGAGGTTGGATTAACCGGTAATGTTCGTAGTATCCCACGCATAGAACAACGAATTAATGAAGCTAAGAAATTGGGTTTTACAAAGTTTATTATCCCAGAAGGGAACTATAAGCAAATTAAGCACGATGATAAGTCTATTCAAATCCGTGGGGTTACGTCAATTGCACAAGCGATGCAACTCGCATTTTCTTAATACATGTTATAGTTCATAGAAGGCTAATTCATTGAGTATAAACTCTATGGTAATTGAAGGAGGTGATGCCATGATTTATGGCATTTTACGGTATGTGATTGCTATCCTTATCGGTACGGCTGCATACGTAGGTATGGACAATTTAGCCCCTATTATTGATCCTTATTTAGTATCTCAATTTGCAAGCTTTGGAGATATGTCGCTCACTGTAGCACGTATTTCAGTTATTGTGCTTGGTACGATAATTGGTATTTAATCGGCTATTTTATTTCGTCCTTTATTTTAAAACAAGGTTTAGTCATTGCTAGACGATTGGAACGGGTATTAACACATATTCCTAACCAAGAATTGATTGCAGGCACCATCGGTTTATTATTTGGTCTTATTATTGCTAATTTAATTGGTGCAGCATTCAATCAGGTTCCTATCATTGGACCGTATATTTCAATCATCTTAAGTGCCATTTTTGGCTATAGCGGTGTACGTTTGATGGCCCGTAAGGGACCTGAAATGTATCTTAACTATTTAAAGCAATGGAAACGCAGTGAAGCGGGGACTAAAAAAAGTAGAGGCTTCAACATGTTTGGATCTCACAAGTCCAGTGACTCAAATTCAACTGCAAAGTTATTAGATACTTCTGTTATTATTGATGGGCGTATTAAGGAGCTGTGCGCTACTGGGTTTATTGATGGCCCATTGATAGTTCCTGTCTTTGTTTTAAATGAGTTACAAATCATATCTGATTCCGCAGATGCGATGAAACGAAATCGTGGCCGTCGTGGGTTAGATATTTTAAAAGAAATGCAGGATGCAAAACTTGTATCTATTGAAATTGTAGAAGATGACTATGATGATCTACACGAAGTTGATTCTAAACTCATGCGATTAGCTTTAGAGAAACAATGGAAGCTTATGACAAATGATTTTAATCTCAATAAGGTGGCTCGTGTACAAGGTATTAAGGTTTTAAATTTAAACGAATTAGCCAATGTCTTAAAACCAGCCCTCATTGCAGGTGAATGGATTCGCGTACAAGTGATGAAGGAAGGTAAAGAGATTCAACAAGGCGTTGCCTACTTAGATGATGGGACTATGATTGTCGTAGAAGATGGTCGTCCATATGTAGGTCAAGAGGTTGAGGTTATGGTTACATCCATTTTACAAACCAGTGCAGGTCGTATGATTTTTGCGCGTGTAGATGGAGGTAAGCATGAGTAAGGTTAGCTGTATTGTATTAGCTGCCGGCGCAGGTCGTCGGATGGGTCATGATGAGAACAAAATCTTCATTAAACTTGGCAATAAATCGATTATTCAATGGACGTTAAGTCATATTGAACAAGTTAAAGCAGTGAGTGAAGTCATTCTCGTTGTTGCTGATGGCGAAGCAGACTATATGAAGCAGCATATTGCATCATTAGGGCTTTCAAAATCAATTAAAATTATCACAGGTGGCAAAGAGCGACAAGATTCTGTGTATGCAGGTTTACAAGCGGTTAGCGATGATATGGATATTGTCCTCGTTCACGATGGAGCTAGACCTTTAGCAAAGCCAGAGTTATTTGAACGTGTCATTGCAGGGGCCAAGACTCATGGTGCTGTGACTATAGGCGTACCATCTACAGATACGATTAAGCGTGTTGATATCGATGGACAGGTTTTAGAAACATTGAATCGTAACGAGTTGATGAATATTCAAACACCACAAGGTTTTCTAAAAGATATATTCAAAGAAGCTCAGGAAACGGCTAAGCGTGATGCTTATTTGGGGACGGACGACGTGTCCTTAGTTGAATATATCGGTAAAGATGTGTACATTTTAGATGGCGATTATGAGAACATCAAGGTTACGACACCAAACGATATAGCGGTGGCTAAACGGTATTTAGGAATCAAGGAGCAACAGATGCGCGTAGGTTTTGGATATGATATTCATCGATTGAAGGAAGGTAGACCTTGTATTTTGGGTGGTGTTCATATCGAATCGCCTGTTGGCCCCGATGGTCATTCCGATGCAGATGTATTGATTCATGCGTTGATGGATGCCTTACTTGGTGCTGCTGGTTTAAAGGATATAGGCTACTATTTTCCACCAGAAGATGATGCATATAAAGGGATTTCTAGCATGATTTTATTAAAACATGTGAATTCCTTGTTGAAAGAAAGAGGCTTAGAAGCCTATAATATAGATATTATGGTTATTTCTGAAACGCCAAAATTAAAGCCACACATCGATACGATGAAGGCTAATTTACAATCTGTTTTAGAAATTCCATTAGATCGCATTAGTATTAAGGCTACTACCAATGAAATGCTTGGTGCCATCGGGCGCCGTGAAGGTATTGCAGCACAGGCAGTAGTTTCCGTATATGAAGGAGAGGTTTAATTATGAAGGTACGTTTTGCGCCAAGTCCAACAGGTCCATTTCATATTGGCGGTGCTCGATCCGCTTTGTTCAACTGGCTATTAGCACGTAAGGAAAAAGGCACGTTTGTACTTCGCATTGAGGATACAGATTTATCTCGTTCTACTCGTGAAAGTGAAGAAAATATTAAAGCATCTTTGCAATGGCTCAGTATGAATTGGGATGAAGGTATCGACGTAGGTGGTGAAAATGGCCCTTATCGTCAAACAGAACGTCTTGATTTGTATAAAGAAGTAACACAACGCTTACTTGATGAAGATAAAGCTTATGAATGCTTCTGTACAGCTGAAGAGCTTGATGTAGTACGTCAGGCGCAAATGGAACGCGGTGAAACCCCTAAATATAATGGTCATTGTTGCCATCTTACAGAAGAAGAAAAAGAAAAATATCGTGCAGAAGGTAGAAAACCAACTATCCGTCTTCGCGTACCTTTGAATAAAACCTATGCATTCGATGATATGGTTCGTGGTCATGTATCCTTCGAGTCCAATGGTGTAGGTGACTTTGTAATCGTAAAATCCGATGGTATCCCTGTATATAACTTTGCCGTTGTAATGGATGACCACATGATGAAAATCACTCACGTTATTCGTGCGGAAGAACATTTATCCAACACACCTCGTCAAATGGCTATCTACGAAGCACTTGGTTGGGAAATTCTATATTTGGTCATATCTCCTTGATTCTTGGCAAAGATTATAAGAAGATGTCTAAACGTCATGGTGCTACATCTGTTGATCAATATAAGCAATTGGGCTACTTTGCCAGAAGCATTAGTAAACTTCTTGGCACTTCTTGGTTGGGCTCCAGAAGGTGAAGAAGAATTCTTTACACAAGATGAATTGATTCAAGCCTTCTCCATGGATCGCGTTGCTAAGAACCCAGCTGTATTTGATATCGATAAATTAAACCACATCAATTTCCATTACATGAAAAACTTGAGCGATGAAGAATTATTCCGCCTTTGCTTGCCACATTTAAAAGAAGTTGGTTTAGCTCCAGATAGCTTGAATCAATCTGATATTGATTGGTTAACATTACTTTGCTCTACATTCCGTGATCATATTAGCTTTGGTGCTCAAATTAAAGATCATGTAGGCATGTTCATGGGGGAAACAGTATTCCTCGAAGAAGGTCATGAAGAAGAGTTAAAGGCAGTGCTTAACGAAGAATCTGCGCCAACTGTATTGAATGCTTTCAAAGAAAAATTAGCAGACATGGAAGAAGTTACACCAGAAGCCGTTAAAAAGGCTATCAAGGCTGTTATGAAAGAAACTGCTTTGAAAGGTAAATTTGTATTCATGCCATTGCGTGTTGCCTTGACTGGTCAAATGCATGGTCCTGACTTAAACAATATCGTTACATTACTTGGTAAAGAAAAATGCTTACATCATTTAGACAATGTAGGTGCTTTAACTAAATAATAGAACTATTGAAAGGCTCTCATACCTATGGTGTGAGGGCCTTTGTTGTATATAATGTACAGATTTGCTATAATTAACGGCGTATTTTATTTTGATTTTTATGAAAGTGAGTATTTTGATGAGTTTTATTCGATCTATTAACCATCTCTTCAATAGCTATCTGTCTTGGATAGTATTATTGATGGCCGTATTGGCTTATATGCTACCAACATTTTTTGCGTGGATGACGCCATATGTGGCATATATGTTACAATTTGTAATGTTTGCCATGGGTTTAACGTTAACAGCACAAGTATTCCTTGATGTTTTCAAACAACCAATGAAGGTTATCCTCGTATCTGTTATTCAATTTTTATGGATGCCTTTAGCAGGCTTTTTAGTAGCCCTTATCTTTAACTTTCCGCCAGAAATCGGGATTGGTTTTATCTTGTTAGGTGCATGTCCAGGTGGTACGGCTTCTAATGTCATGACATTCCTCGCTAATGGCAATGTGCCATTGTCCGTATCTGCTACAACTGTATCTACCTTGTTGGCTCCAATTTTAACACCATTATTCGTAGTATTGTACGCAGGTGCTACATCATCCATTGAAATTCAATTTATGCCGATGTTTATATCCATCGTTAAAATCGTATTGGTTCCAATTATTTTAGGTATTGTATTGAATTACTTTATTGGATCTAAAATTGAACCTGTTAAATCTGTATGTCCTACCATAGCGGCCATTGCAGTATTACTTATCTTGGCAGCCGTAACAGCGGTTAACCAAAAACAAATTGCTGAAACAGGTCTCATCATTTTTGTAGCTTGTTTAGTACAAAACTTGAGTGGCTACGTTGTTACATTCTTTATTTGTAAAATTCTTAATATCGATGTATCATCTCGTCGTGCTATGCAAATTGAAGTGGCTATGCAAAACTCTGCATTATCCGTTTCACTAGCGATGAAACATTTCACACCTCAAGCAGCAGTAGCTGGTGCTGTTTTCTCGATTATTCATAATTTTACAGGCTCTATTTTTGCCGGTATTTGCCGTAAACATGATGATAAAGAAAAATTAGAACAAGCTTAGTCATTAACTCATTAAGTAAATCGTTCTAATAACTTATAATTGATAATATATTTCAATAAAATATACAGTTAAACCTCCATTTTCATAATCCTTAATATGTTTAATTCCCTTGATAAAGGGACATATTCAATGGTTTTGAAGATGGAGGTTTTTCTTGTAATTATTGACATTATATAGCATTATTGGTAAAATTATTTTATATCTTAATATAGGTATACATTAAAAGCTAAGATTGAAAGAAGTACTCTACAACTAACTTTTTAGCGAGAACCGATGGTGGGAGGGTTTAAGGATAGGTAGACGAAATGCATTCATGAGCTGACATTCCGATTATAGGTAGGTTTGTCCGGTGACGCGCCGTTATGCGATGAGTGGGTACCACATTGGTGCCTAACAGAGTGGAACCGCGGACCATCGTCTCTGTATGAGATGAGGGTTCTTTTTTATTTTTCGAATATGGAGGCATCAGTATCGATGAGAGAAATTACAGTTTATAATACAATGACGCGCCAAAAAGAGGTATTTACTCCTGTAACACCAGGTGAAGCAAAGATGTATGTTTGTGGTGTAACACCATATAATCATCCTCATATTGGTAATGCTCGTCCTTTTGTAACGTGGGATGTAATTCGTCGCTACATGAAACATGTAGGATATAAAGTAACGTATGTACAAAACTTCACTGATGTAGACGACAAGATTATTAATACATCTAATGGTGAAGGCGTGGCATGGGACGTAATTGCTAATCGTTATATCGATAGCTATTTGAAGTAATGGATGCACTCGGCGTAGAACGTGCCGATGTATACCCACGCGTATCTACTCATATCCCTGATATCCTTAAGATGATTGAGACTCTTATCGATAAGGGTTTTGCTTATGAGCTAGATGGCGATGTGTATTTTAGCGTAGAAAAATTTGATCATTATGGTGAATTGTCTGGTCGTACATTAGATGATATGGAAGCAGGCGCTCGTATTGAAGTAGATGGTCGTAAAAAGAACCCTATGGACTTTGCACTTTGGAAAGCTGCTAAACCAGGTGAACCATTCTGGGAAAGTCCTTGGGGCAACGGTCGTCCAGGTTGGCATATTGAATGTTCCGCTATGAGCCAAAAATATTTAGGCGAAGAATTTGATTTCCATGGTGGTGGTAGTGATTTGATTTTCCCTCATCATGAGAATGAAATTGCTCAATCTGAAGGCTGTTCTGGTCATCATCCTTCTGTAAAATACTGGTTGCATAATGGATTCATTACGATTAATTCCGAAAAAATGTCTAAATCCTTGAACAATTTCTTCTTGGTGAAAGATATTTTGGAACAATATAGTCCAGATGCTTTGCGTTACTTCTTACTTAGCACACATTATCGTAGCCCATTGGATTTCTCCGATGAACGCTTAGAAGAAGCAAATAAATCTTTGGAACGATTAGGTACTGCTATCGAAAATCTTTTATATCTTGAAAAATGTGAAGCTGGCCCTTGTGACGATGCTCAACGTTTATTAGAAAAAGCTAAAGAATATGAAGAAGAATTCGAAGCCGCTATGAGCGATGATTTCAATACTGCTTTAGCTACATCTAGCATGTTTCGGGCTTGCTAAGGAAATCAACATTTATTACCAAGCTGTAACTGGCCGTGAAGGTGTTGTTTGCCAAGAAGCAATCGCTGAAGTAAAACGTATCTTCAAATTTATGACAGAGGTCATTGGCGTATTAGAAAAAGCTTTGGGAAGGTAATACTGGTGCTGATGCCGCAGAATACGAACAATTGATGGATGTTATTCTATCTGTTCGTCAAGCATGCCGTGAGCAAAAACAATGGGCGCTTGCGGATTGTATTCGCGATCGATTAGCTGAAATTGGTATTACTATTGAAGATTCCCCTACAGGAGCACGGTGGAAAAAGCGTGAAATTTAAGCAATTTCAATTTCTGAAACAAGAAGCTATAAAAAAATTAATACTCTTAGATATGGAGGACCATTCTTTTGTATCTAAACCAGCATCTGAAGTATTAGCTTCAGATGCTGTTATGTTGGCCTATATTGGTGATGCTGTATATTCTATGTACATTAGACAACGCATTGTAGAAATGAGTATTTCGAAGGTTCAGATTCTACATACATTGGTAACTGAATTTATTTGTGCAAAATCTCAGTCAAAAGTATTGGAACAATTAGAATCAATGTTTACAGAGGATGAACAAACAATTGCTAGACGAGCTCGAAATAGTAATGTCAATGTACCTAAGAGTAGTTCTGTACGGGAATATCGAAATAGTACCGCCTTTGAAGCAGTCCTTGGTTTCTTATATGAAACAGGTCAGCAGGATCGACTTAATGAATTGATGAAAGAGGCCTATTCTATTACATTAAGAGGACTTTCACATGGATAATTATATTGTAGGCAGAAATGCCGTAAAGGAAGCATTAAAAGCAGGCCGTTCTATACAACGCATTTTAGTGAGTGACGATAAAATTAAAACGGGTTTATCTGACATCGTGGGTCTAGCGAAATCCAAGGGGATAGAGGTTCGTCCCACACCTGTTAAACAGATGAATCGATATGAAACGGATGTACCGCATCAAGGTGTTATTGCATTTGTTAATGCGGTAGAATTCAAAGACCTTGGAGAAGTACTGCAAGAGTCGAATCATGAGAATCCATTGCTTATCTTAACGGATGGTGTAGAGGATCCTCATAATATGGGGGCTATTATCCGGACCGCTGAATGTGTGGGAGCTACTGCGGTTTTAATTCCCCAAACGTCATAATGCACCAATCAACGCAACGGTTGCTCAAAACATCTGCTGGTGCAGTGGAACAAATTCCCCTTGTTCAAGTTGGCAATGTTACACAAACGATTAAACAGCTTCAAAAAGCAAGGATTTTGGGTTCTTGGTGCTCATATGGAAGGTGACCGTACCTTGTATGAAACCGATTTAACGATACCTACCGTCCTTGTTATTGGAAATGAAGGTAAGGGGATTAGTCGTGTCGTAAAAAGAAGCTTGTGATTTCCTAGTTACCATCCCTATGTATGGTAATTTAAATTCTTTAAATGCATCTGTAGCAGCTGCTATTCTCATGTATGAAGCAGTTCGACAACGGACTATGAAGGTAAAATAGAGGTGCTAAATGTTAAAGGATATTTTAATCGTCGATGGGTATAATGTCATCTTCGCATGGCAAAGTTTAAAAAAACTGGCTAATGAATCCTTGGAACACGCTCGAATGGAATTACGTAATCAGCTTTTAAACTATGGTAAATTTAAAGGCTATGAGGTTATACTCGTGTTTGATGGTAAATATACTAAGTCGATAGCGAGTATCGAAGAAATCACTAAAGGGTTTATAGAAGTATATACCGATGATGGTGAAACGGCAGATTCTTTTATTGAACGAGAAGTATTCTTGCGTCAAGGTAAGTATACTAATGTATACGTCGTTACTTCTGACGGAGCTGAACAAAATCAAATATTAGGCTCTGGTGGACTTCGGATTCCAGCAAGAGAATTGCAAAATGATATGCGTCTTGCCAAGCAAGAGGAACGCTTGCAATATACACATAAACATCATCGTGACCAAATGGTACTCAGGAGAAATGAGGTATATGACCACTTAGATCCCGATGTGGCTAAAAAATTAGAAGCTATACGGAGAGGTACAAAATAAGCACAACAGATAGACCTGCTGTAGTAGTATGAAGTACATTCTATTTCATAAATATTGCAGAACATATATAATTCAAGTATAATAACATATATTGGTATTTCTACAATATGTGATTGTATGGAGGACCTATGAACAATTTTCATATGCAACAGTCCGATTACAATTTCAAAGAAATGACTGATGAGCAAGTTGTGGTCATAGCTCAACAAGAGCAAAATGAGTTTGCAATCGACTATATAGTCAATAAATATAAAAATTTTGTGCGCGCTAAGGCGCGTACCTATTTTCTTGTAGGTGCCGATCGAGATGATATCATTCAAGAAGGCATGATTGGCTTGTATAAGGCTACTCGTGATTTTAGACATGATAAATTAGCCTCTTTTCGGGCCTTTGCAGAACTATGTATTACACGGCAAATTATTACGGCCATAAAATCTGCGACGCGTCAAAAACACGCACCACTCAATTCTTATATTTCTTTAAATAAACCTGTGTATACAGAAGAGTCTGAACGGACCTTGTTAGAAATGCTTTCATCAGCACGAAGTACAAACCCAGAGGACCTCATTATTAGCCAAGAAGAGCTAGATGATATAGAAAAAAACATAGGACATATTTTAAGTGATTTAGAGTGGCAAGTGTTAGAAGGCTATTTAGATGGTAAATCATATCAGGAGATGGCAAAAGGTACTGATCGTAGCATCAAGTCGATTGATAATGCTTTACAAAGGGTTAAACGTAAATTAGAGAAGTTTTTGGAACATCGTGTATTAGATGCTCCTACACAGGAAGGATGACTATTGTGACAAATTTTTTGATGGTTTTAGAAATCATTGTGTCCATTTTATTGATTGTTGTTGTAATTGCTCAAACTAGTAAGAGTTCTGGTATGGGCGGCGCCGTTTCTGGTGCGGCAGATTCTACATTCGGCGGTAAAGAACGCGGCTTAGATGGGTTCTTATCTCGCTGTACAATCATTTTAGGTATTATCTTTGCTGTGTTGAGCTTAGTTCTAGGGGCAATGATTAACCAATTCTAATTTGAAAGCCTGCCTAGCAGGCTTTTCTTTTTTTCAGCATATATAAATATTATGCAAAGGAGGTGTTTATATGAAAGAAAAAGTGTTAGCGTTTTATAAATCTATTTATCCCCATACATATCATATCGACGATGCTGCTATGGATTGTCATATTAAGGGCGGCCGTGAATTGGATGCCTTTATGGATGCTGCTAGAGAGCTATTAAAAGAGGGGCGCTTAAGCTTTATACGAAAAGATGTATATGCCTATAATAATGATACAGAATTTATTGAAGGTATTTACAAGGGATATAGAAAATCCTTTGGATTTGTTATTACTGCTCCTGATGAAGAGGATGTGTATATAGCAGAACAAAATAAGGGCACTGCTATGCATAATGATAAGGTTCGGGTACGTATTATCACATCTCGTGATTCACGCCATAAACGAGAAGGTGTTATAACTGAAGTCATAGAACGAGCTAATGAAACTGTTGTAGGTACCTATGACAGACAGCATTCCTTTGGATTTGTAATCCCTGATGATGAACGATTGGGAACAGATATTTACGTTGACTTACATAATACCCTAGATGCTCGCAGTGGTGCTAAGGTGCTTGTAAAAATTATCAAATGGCCAGAAGGCGATAAGAAACCAGAAGGTGTCATTACAGAAGTATTGGGCTATAAAGGTGACATAGGCCTTGATATTAACTGTATTATGGCTAATTATGACTTGCCATTTTCTTTTCCAGAAGATGTTGTGAAAGCGAGTCAACATATCAACACGACCATTACAGATGATCCTAAACGTTGGGACTTACGCGACGTGCCAATGGTTACCATCGATGGAGAAGATGCAAAGGACCTAGATGATGCTGTGAGTGGTCGTAAACTCGATAATGGTAACTATGAACTAGGTGTACATATTGCCGATGTAAGCCATTATGTAGTGTCACAAAAGGCTATCGATAGAGAAGCCTATAAACGCGGTACATCTGTCTATCTAGTAGACAGAGTTATCCCTATGTTACCAGAGGTACTATCCAATGGTATTTGTAGCTTAAATGCTGGCGAAGATCGGTATGCCATGACCTGTATGATGGAAATTGATACAAATGGTAAGGTAGTTAATTATCGGATTCAACCATCTATCATCCATGTGAATCGCCGTTGCAGTTATAAAGAGATTTATAAAGCATTAACCGAAGATATTATTCCTGATGACTTGGCACCTCTTATGTCGATGATTCACAATTTATCTGACATCGCAAAAACTTTAAATGATATGCGCCGTCGTCGTGGTGCACTGGATTTTGATTTCCCTGAATATAAGGTGCTTTTAGATACAGAAGGCACACCATTGCGCATTGTACGTCGCGACCGTACATTAGCGGAACGACTTATTGAAGAATGTATGCTTATAGCTAATGAAACGGTAGCTACTCATCTAAAGAATACAAACCGTACGAGTGTATATCGTATCCATGAAACACCGAGCGAAGAAAAGATGAGTATGTATCAAAAGGTACTCAATTATTTAGGTCAAGATATTCGATTACATCTTGATGAATTAGAGCCACGCGTGTTCCAACATATTTTAGATGCTGTTAAGGGCACGGATATTGAACAAGTGGCTCAAATCATGACATTGCGTTCCATGCAACAAGCTAAATATAGCATCGATAATGCAGGTCATTTTGGGTTGGCGTCGAAATGCTACACACACTTTACATCGCCTATTAGACGATATCCAGATCTCATGGTACATCGCTTATTAAAAGCTGATATGGGATGGCCTGATGGATATGCACACCGCGATACTAAAACAGAATTTAGAACGTGCTGCTGTGCATTCTTCAGAACGTGAACAAGTGGCTGTAGCTGCTGAGCGCGACACAGTCGATTTAAAGAAAACCCAATATATGGTTCCATTTATTGGCGAAGTCTTTGAGGGCAAAATATCTAGCATCACATCCTTTGGTATGTTTGTAGAGTTAGATAATGGTATCGATGGTCTTGTTCATATGAATATGATGACTGATGATTACTATTTTTACGATGAAGAACATTTCCTATTAGTTGGCAAGCGTACGGGTCAAATCTATCATTTAGGTGATACGGTAACGGTGACATTGGTGAAAGCTGATGTAGAAAAACGTCAAATCGATTTCGTACTTGGCGAAGTGGATAATCTTATGAGAATTCAAGAAATGATGAAGAATTCCGAAGATTATGTAGGGGTAAGAGAAAAGAAACCGTTTGGGCGTTCTGGTATCTCTAAACAATCTAAACAAAAAGGCAAGGGACATAGCAAGTCTTCTAAACGAAGAGAACAATATTCTGGCTTATCTAGTGTTACAAAGCATAAAAAGGGACGTAAAGACCATAAAACGTCTAAGAAAAAAGTAAAGAAACGTAAACGATAATAAAAATATTAATACCTATTGTGAGGTGACTATGGCAAAGAAAGATGCACCATCATTAATTGCAGATAACCGTAAGGCACGTCATGATTTTAATATTCATGAAACCTATGAAGCGGGCATCGCATTGACGGGAACAGAGATTAAATCAATTCGCCAAGGTAAATTAAATCTTAAGGATAGCTTTATCCGTATTGATAAGGGCGAAATGCTTCTCTACGGTGTTCATATCAGTCCTTATGAACAGGGCAATCGCTTTAATCATGAGCCTGAGCGAACACGTAAACTATTGATGCATAAATCGGAAATAAAAAAAAATTATTCCAACAAGTGAAAGAAAAGGGATTCTCCTTGATTCCGTTGAACTTTCATTTTAGCCGTGGCTATGTGAAGGTAACGGTTGGTCTTGTAACAGGCAAAAAATTGTACGATAAACGCCAAGATATGGCAGAACGGGATGCAAAGCGTGACATTGCTAAGCGTTTGAAAGAACAACAAAAATACTGATATATAATAGGAGGATGTTTAGTGGAAGTTAATCAATACTTTTATAGTTTGGCAAAAATATCAGCTCAAAAAGCAGCTGAAAACGGAGTGCATGTAGATCCTAAATTTATATATACTCAATGGTACATTGAAACAGGTGGGTTTACATCTCAACTACAAGCAACACATCATAATCTAGGTGGTGTTACAGCATCAGATGGCAGCTGGAGACATTTTACGGATTTTATTGATTTTGCAAACTATTTTGGCAATTATTTGACATACTATAGAGAAGATGGCATGACAAATGCTACATCTCTGTATTCGTATATCAATGCCTTGTACAATGGCGGATACTTTACAGCAGATTTTAATTCCTATTATGGCTCTGTATTACAAGTGTTTAATACAATCAATTTCTAAATATGGTTAAGGGACTGTTTTACAGTCCCTTATTTTTATGCATATTGTTAACTTAATACAAAATATAAGTTGATAAAAATCACATATTTTCTTATAATGTAAACAAAGTGTGATTTATATAGTTGACAATGTAAGTACATGAAGAGGTGAATACTATGAGTCAAATTCGTCAAATCACAGAAATCGGTATTTTAACTGCTATGATTACAATCTTGGGCGCTATCAAGATTCCTAATCTTGTGCCAGGCATTGAGTTCCAGTTATCGGCACCATTAGCGGTGGCAATTTGTGCGGCTTTTGGGTTTAAAAAGTATATCATCAGTGGTTGTTTATCCAGCCTTATTGGGTTGGCATTGGGGACTCAAAATTTTCTAAGTGTTGCTATTGCTATGCAATTTAGATTAGTTGTGGGTTTCTTATTGTGGATTTGCAAAAATCATATGCTTGGCGTTATTCTAAGTGGTCCTATTGCTTCGACGGTAGCTCGATTAACTCTATCCGTCTATGTTGGTAAAGGAGCTCTAGCTATGGTTATGCTCGCAGTACCTGGTATGATTTTTACTGCTGTTGTAGCACCAATTATGACTGCTGTATTTAAAAAGGTTATATCCGCTGCTACGCATAGTGTACCTCGAAAGGTCGTGCGATGATGGGGTTATACAGTATTCGTATGCGTGGTGCAGAAGGGGGACCTCATGAAGAAGGGGGCCGTCATATATCAGGTGCTGAACGCATAGTAGAAGAAAGTGATTTAGAATCTGTAGCGGCCTCTTTAATTCATCGTGCATTGCATCATAGTAAAGGCAAGTCAGATTTTATAAATATTCGTATAGATGCGGTTCACGATGAAGATATTGCTTACGTTAATTGTATCGCTATTGATGAACATCAGACTGAGTCTGTAAAAGAATCGCATGAATTAGCAAAAAGAGTTATTACAGTCAGTAGTGGCGCGTAAGGCCGTAGAACATGCTTTCACAGAACTAGGCCAACTACCAGGTAATATGCGTGGTGCCATTCTGATGGATGCCAATACAGGTGTGCGATTGGATCAAGATACTATGCGCGGTGTTCGCGTAAGTCATATGGATGCGTGTGGCAACGAAACAAGATCTATGAATGTGCATATGCGTGAAGCACTAGTACTAGCTACAAAGGTACAGTCCTGCCCTGGTATTGTAGGTGAACTTTGTTGGTCCGACGATCCAGATTATACAGTGGGATATGTAGCATGTAATGGCATATATCATCGCATTCCGAATATGAAAGAAATGGGAAATCCTATCGGGGGCCGTGTATTTTTTTGTAGATACACATAGGCCTATTCGTGAAATTGTTGATTATTTAGAGAATACAACAGTATTGGTACGGTGGTAGCATGGATTATTATCAAGACTTTCAAAAAAAACTAGAGGCTAAGGAGCAAGAGCAAAATAAAAGAACGATTAAGATCTACGAGCCCTTAGATGCAGTACGTGTAAAACGCAATGATAGTGAATATATCATGATGGCATCTAATAATTATTTGGGACTTACCCATGATGCTCGAGTACAACAAGCGGCTATGCAAGCAATTCAACGATATGGCACCGGTTCTGGTGGTGCTAGACTTACATCAGGATCGTTTCCATTGTTTAAGGAATTAGAAATCGCTATAGCCAATTTTAAAGGAACGGAACAGTCACTTGTGTTTAATACAGGCTATATGGCTAATGTTGGTACGATTACGGCCTTAATGAACAAGCATAGCGTCATCATTAGCGATGAATTGAATCATGCTAGTATCATCGATGGGTGTCGCCTCAGTGGAGCTCATATTGAGCGGTATAAACATAAAGATGTAGAACATGCTGAATATATTCTTAAGAATTATAAATCTGCGTATAAAATGATCATTACTGATGGTGTATTTAGTATGGATGGAGATATTGCACCATTAGATAGGCTGTATGAGTTAAGTAAGGAATATAATGCTCTTCTTATGGTAGATGATGCGCATGCGACAGGTGTCATCGGAAATGGGCGAGGTACGGCTCATCATTTTGGTCTTACCAATGTAGATGTACAGCTTGGTACCTTGAGCAAGGCCTTAGGTTCTCTTGGCGGCTACGTGGCGGGGCGTAAGGAATTGATAGAATACCTAATTAATTATAGTCGTAGCTTTATATTTTCTACAGCTTTGTCCCCGGCGGATATCGGTGCGGCTTTAGAGGCCCTACGAATTGTACGAGATGAACCATCTGTGGTCTATACATTACGTGATAATACTGTGTATATGGCACATAAATTACAGGCTATGGGCATTGAATGTGATGATGAAACACCGATATTCCCGATTGTGGTAGGCGAGAATGATCGAGCCTTAACATTGGCCCGTGAGTTAGAAGAACGAGGGATTATTATTACGGCTATTCGACCTCCTACAGTTCCTGTTGGTGAAAGTCGCCTACGCATGACGGTGACTGCTGCTCATAGCAAAGAACAACTTGATTATGTCGCACAAACACTGCATGAATTACTAGTTGACATGAATATACATTAGGGGTATGATAGATAAACCAACAAACCCATGGGGATGTAAAGGTTTCGACAGGGGCGAGTGTGGTATAGATAGCGAGTCGGCGTTCCATTGGGCCGTTAAACGGTGGGAAAACATTTAAACGCAGAAGAAAATTTTGCATTAGCTGCATAAGCTACGTCCCTCATACTTGTGCCTACCAAGTGTGAATGGACGTCAAACCGTAGGCTGGCTTAATTTAGTCGTTCATATGAATTAGGCGAGACAACATGAACTGGAGTACTGTAGTTTGTCTGTGAGCGATAGGTACTTGAGATTTAAATCATAGACTGTGCTCGGAGAAGTCTATATGGCAACGCTTTTGGACAGGAGTTCGACTCTCCTCATCTCCACCAGAATGCGAAACGTCGAACCCTATTCTTTTTCAAGAATAGGTTCGCGCTTGAATATAAATTCGAGGGTTGCTAATGCAGCCCTCGTTTTTTTGTTTGTACTCAAAGCAAGATTCCAAGACCCAAGACAGAGCGTGTGCCTCACGGCGATGCTGCGCCGCTCGACACACGAAGAAGACGAGCAGTGCACAGGCAGTGGCGGGGTTTATGGCATAGAATGCCGTTTCTCATAAATGAGGACATGCCTTGAAGATATGACCAATAATTTGACCAAATGACCAACTATTTTTTATCTACCGTATATTTTGTTCACGCGCGTAGTAATTCTAAAATGAAATGGAAAAAAGTTAGTCATTTGGTCATTTTGGAAAAATCAATCCATAATAGAATAGCACCTCATCGGTGTGCTCTACCAAAAAGTCAGGGTTAGAGATGATGTAGAACTGGAAGAGCTCATTGTCTAAGTCACTGTTTATCAGCTCTAATGGGCTTTTTGCAATCTCGTTGGCAAGCATCATGCCTCTCACCTGCTTAGCTAGGTCTTCGTATGTCTTGATGTAATCATTGAAATCCATGGAATCCTCCTTATTTGAGTGCAATCTCGACCGTCGTCAGACGGTCTTGCTAGATACGGAAAAAGGTTGATATACAAGCAGATTGAGTATATAATTATATACGTATATAACTAGAAAGGCGAGGTAACGTATGGATAAAGAGAAGATGATCCGTCCAGAGAGTGACGAAGAGAAGAAAACAACGCTCACGCTTTCATTGACCGTGAGCGACAAGAAGAAACTAAAGGTGATGGCTGCACAGCAAGAGACCTCCATCGCTGCAATCATCCATGAATGGGTGAAAGAACATACAGAGGAGGTAAATGCTTAAATGTCAGGAAATTCTGGCTTGAGTAATGCTACAAAGGCAAAGAAAGATGAATTTTATACCCAGCTCACTGATATTGAGAAGGAGATGCGCTACTACAGGGGACATTTCAAGGGCAAGACGGTCTTTTGTAACTGCGATGACCCTTTTGAGTCCAACTTCTTCAAGTACTTTGTTCTTAATTTCAACAAGTTAGGCTTGAACAAGCTGATAGCTACATGCTATGCAACCTCACCGATTGCAAATCAGCAGCTATCTCTTTTTGATGTTGTGGGCGGTAATGAAGAGAGTAAGGATAAGCCCTATAAAGCTATTGTAACCAAGGTTTATGACAAGACAGGTGACGGCGGCGTCGATATGTTCGATGTGGCAGAGTTGTTCAAGTCTGGTGAAAACGAGCTAACAGAGCTTGCAGGTGATGGAGACTTTCGCTCAGAGGAGTGTCTTGAACTCTTGGATGAAGCAGACATCGTTGTGACGAATCCGCCCTTTTCACTGTTTAGAGACTATGTTGCAACACTGATGGAACATAAGAAGAAGTTCATCATCATTGGAAACGTGAATGCCATCACGTACAAAGAGGTATTTCCACTGATTATGAATAATAAAATCTGGATTGGAGCAAGCATCCATTCTGGAGATAGGGCATTCCACGTTCCTGATGATTACCCTCTCAATGCCTCTGGCTGTGGGATTGATGCAGACGGTCGTAAGTTCATTCGTGTAAAGGGCGTGCGTTGGTGGACGAACCTCGACTACAGACAGCGCCATGAAGAATTAATTTTGGTTAAGAAATACAGTCCTGAAAACTACAGTAGCTACGATAATTATGACGGAATCAATGTAGATGCCACGTCTGATATTCCGTGTGACTATGCAGGCATGATGGGTGTTCCCATTACGTTCCTCGACAAGTACAGCCCAGACCAATTTGAGATATTGGGTGTAACGCAATCATGGTGTGGAGTGGCAAGCAAATATATCCAAAGCAGGTTCAAATTGATAAAAATGGTAAACGCTCTCAGGTAACAAAACTCAATGATGGTGCGGCAATAAAGGTTGAAGTACCGCCTAAGGGAAAGACTTATTACGATGTTGATGGAGAACTATTTGTAAAAACATATGCACGTGTGCTTGTGAGAAACAAACATCCAGAAGCTCCGAGGGAGGTATAATTCGTGCAGATAGAACAAAGAAAAGTGACTGTTAGAGAGGTCACAGAGGGGATATTTCAATGATGCCGAAGAAGGCGTTGTTGGGTATGATGAACGACTTGATATTCGACCAAAATATCAAAGAGAGTTTGTCTATAAGGATGCACAGAGAGATGAGGTTATCCGAACGGTACGCCGCGGATTGCCTTTGAATGTGATGTATTGGTGCCGTACAGGTGAGGATACCTATGAAGTGCTAGACGGACAGCAAAGAACAATTTCTCTGTGTGAGTACGTCGATGGTACTTTCTCGGTCGATGACAAGTATTTCTATAATTTGCCTTCTGATCAGAAAGACCAGATTCTTGATTATGAGCTGTTTGTCTATGTATGTGATGGCACAGACTCAGAGAAGCTGGACTGGTTCAAGATAATCAACATCGCTGGTGAACGTTTGACTGACCAAGAGCTGAGAAACGCTGTTTATGCTGGCTCTTGGGTTTCTGATGCAAAGCGCTATTTCTCGAAGACGGGATGTGCTGCTGATACGTTGGCGGGCGATTACCTCAAGGGTGCATCCATCCGTCAGGAGTACTTGGAGACTGCTATTAGTTGGGCTGCTGCCACTGATGGTGAAACCATCGAAGGCTATATGGCAAAGCATCAAAACGAGCCTACCGCTCAAGCATTGTGGAGCTATTTCCGCTCTGTCATTGAATGGGTTGAGGCTATCTTCCCTAAGAAGCGCAAGGAGATGAAGGGCTTGGCTTGGGGCTTGTTCTACAACGAACATGGCAAGAGAACAGACCTAGACCCTAAGAAACTTGAGCTTGAAGTACGGAGGCTGCTTGGTGATGAGGACGTGACCAAGAAATCAGGTATCTATGAATACTTGCTAACAGGTTCAGAACGTGCATTGTCTATTCGTGCATTTGACAGACGTGATGCCTTGGCAGCTTACGAAAAACAGCATCACAACTGTGCTATTTGCGGTGAAGAGTTCGAGTTTGAGGAGATGCAGGCAGACCATATCAAGCCTTGGAGCAAAGGCGGTCACACAACTCCTGAGAACTGCCAGATGCTATGCCGTGATTGCAACTTGAAAAAGAGCAATAAATAGGTGATTTAATGGCAAAAAGAAAGAAGTTCAAATAGAACGATAATAATTTAGCCATCGCATACTATTACTATTCTTTCCATTCTCAGAATGATGCGTTCATCGAGGAGCAACAGGAGCTTGCCAAGCTCTATGCAGATGAGTACGGTTAAACTATCATCAAGGAGTATGAAGACCGTGCTATATCTGGACAGGATGACAACAGACCTCAGTATCAGATGATGCTGTCCGAGGTTACAAAGTTACGTCTGCTATTCTCATCATGTGGAAGAACTGGTTTATGTGAAGGCGATTATCCGTGGCGCTGGTTGCAAGATTGACTATGTTGCCGAACCTGCTCCAGACGTGACCACAGTACAGGGCAAGCTGGTCGAGGGAATGATTGTCTTGTTCGCCCAAATGTGAAATGACACATCGCGCGAAAATATCGAGCGTGGACTAAAATATAATACCAAGAACGCGCTATCCAATGGTCACAGAATATTGGGCTATAAGACGGGTGCAGATAAGCGTTATGAGATAGACCCTGTGAAAGCGCCTGTTGTACAGAGAATCTTCCATGACTACGTTGACGGTAAGTCGATGAGGCAGATAGCCGATGAGCTGAATGCACAGGGGATAACCACGGATCTTAATAGGAAGTTCACGGTTATTGGGCTGCAAGCGTGCTGAAGAATGACAGATACACGGGTGTATACAAGTATGCGGATGTAGTCATCCCTGATGGCATGCCCGTCATCATTGATAAAGCCTTTTTCAATAAGGCACAGGCGATGTTTGCACTGAACAAAAGGACAGGTGCAGCCAATCGCTCAAAGCACGTGGCGGATGAGCCGAGATACTGGCTTACTGGAAAGCTGTTCTGCGATGAGTGTGGAAACTCCATGTAGGGCGTGTCTGGAACGAGCAAGATAGCCGTTTCGCATTTCTATTACTACTGCAAGGAATAGAGACGCAAGCGATGTAAGAAGAAGCCTGTTAAAGCAGTGTTCATTGAGAAATTGGTATTACAGTTCTTGAATGAATTGCTGAGCGATTCCGAGAACTTCATGTCACTTGCTGTGAATGCGGCGGCTTACTACAAGGAGTACTACGTCGAATCTAATTACCTTGAGACCCTTGAAAAGAGCTGACTGATACTAAGAAGGATCTTAAAACTCTAGTCAAGGCGATTGAGGCAGGGGTATTCAGCGAGACGACACAGGAACGCTTGTAGGAACTCGAAACCCGCAAGAAGGCACTGACAGAGGCTATCGAGACAGAGAAGGCGAAGAGAGAACTTGCTGAGGACGAACACAGTATCAAGGCATACTTGGTAGATTTCTGTACGCGAACCTTGATGACCATGCGGTCCGAGATATTATCTTGGAGTATTTCGTCGATAAGATTTACCTCTACGATGACAAGATTATTCTGACGTGCAAATACTCAGATGCCGACTATGAGGTTGACTGGGAGGACTTCCAGAAAGCAAAAAAAGCTGAAAGCAAGAAGGTTTAACCTTCTCGCGTTCTAGTCCACCAATATTCAAGCTAAAGCTAGAAGATACGTATTTACTGGATAAATGCAGTAATTACCTAATCTTCTAGCTTTTTTTAGTGTTCGTATATGGTCGCTTAAATACGCATTAGTTCGCTTGAAATTTCTCCATGATTTCTCCACGAGATACTTTTTTTAAAACCATGGAAAAAGTGCTTAACAATAGCATTTTATAATTAAAAAGACCGGTAATAATGCCGGCCTATTTATGCAATAATATCGATCGAATCGAGTATTTTTTTTCTTGCTCTTTCATCGCATCTGTAACATGAGTATAAATAGAGAGTGTAGTCTTAGGTTCATTATGTCCGACACGAGCCATAATCGTTTTAAGAGGAGTTTGTTTCTCGGCTAACAATGAAATATGAGTATGTCGGAAGGTATGAGTCGTTACTGTTATATTAAACGGAATTGATTTAAGTATTTTATTTAAATAATGGCTATCATAAGGAACGCCGCCATCTGTAACGAATATATAATTATCGTAGTTCCTATAGTGTTGCATGATCTGCTTACGGCTATGGTTAAGTGCCTTAAATGTCAATAAGATATGTTGAGCAAGTTTGTTTAATTGTACTTTACGGCCCGAGTATTTATTTTTAGGTGGTAGACGTAGGCCCTTATCACTTAACGTCGAATTGACGTCAATATACTCGTTTTTAGTGTTATAATCCTTTACTAGTAATGCACCAACTCACCGATACGTATTCCGGTTAATGCTTGGAATTCGAATAATAGGGTTACTCGTTGATTCTTCTTAGCAATCGCTGTAAGGAAGGTCTTATATTCGTCGACATCAAAGCCCTCGTAGAAGCAGAAATGACTAGCATTATCAAGCAGTTAGAAGACGAAATTAAAACGACGACTTCTTACTGGCGGGGTTTTTCTTTTTATAGCCGATATGATATTATGAAAATAACATGAAGTTGTGTAGTGTTTTATAAAGGAGTTTTGTATGGGGAGAATTATTTTTTTGTTAATGCTTTTGTTTGTACTATGGCTTATTTTTTTAAAAATACTTAAAGGTATAATCTCATTTTTTTATTTGGCAGCAACAGTAACAAAGAGACTTCTAGTCAGACTGTAGAAGATATCGATAGTAATAGCAACAAAGAAACTTCCAATCATGATGAAGGAACTATCGATGATAAGCTATCAGATCTGAAATATGATAATGAAGTCTATATATCTTTTTAGAAATAAAGTTCAGAAAAGCTTATGAGAGTTATAAAAAAATCGGGATATAGGGTATCATGGGATTCAGATAATGATGGTTTCCTTATGTTTGATAACGATTCAGCATCAGTTGGTGGCTTAATATATGAGATCAATGTTCGACATGACGATAGAAATATTTTTTTAAATTAGATGATCCATTTTATATAGTTGTGTCATACGGCATTACTTTTGATAGACGCGATTATGATGACTATGAAGAGAAGGCCGAGTATTTGAATAATAAAGAAACAAGAAGTACTTCAATTTTTTTATACTGTAGACATCATTGAAGATTCTAACTTTGGAGTATATTATACTCATTTTTTTAGCATCCAATAATGAAAGTTTATGTAAAGAGACGAAAAGAATTCGGTGAAGCCGAACTCTTTAGACAATTAATTATCGTGGCAAAAGAAGCTTATCATGAAGGGGAAGAAATTTATGGTGATGAAGTATTAAGAGGTGCAAAAAATTTCTCCAATTAGTTTCACCACACGTTTCACCATGAATGGTATGCTGTCTATAAATACAGATAAATGCTATATTTATAATGTGTAGTACCATCATCTCCACCATGAGATGATTCATACCGAAGATTAGTATCTTGTAATGATACTAAATCTTCGGTATTTTTTGTTTTGTACACAAATTTTTATAAAAGTCAACAATATATAGTGTGAGATTGTACGCAATTGAATGTATGAAAATATAGATAATATCATGCTTTATTAGAGGTTTATAGGATATAGAAATCTTGACTATCTAATCGGAATAAAGTACAATATATTGAGATATTTATGAATTTGGATCTTATAAATTTAGTGTTATGAAAAGGAGTACATGTAATGAAGTCTCGATATTCACGCATGTTAGCAGTATTAGCAGTATCCGCTTTACTGGTAGCAGGTTGTGGTAGCCAACAGCAGCAAGGAACTGATGTGGCTGTAAATTCATATAAAAATCGTATCGCAAAACGCACAAGTTGATCAAACCTATACGGGTACGGTTAAGGCAGAAAAATTCTGTGGCTGTACATGCTCGTGTTACTGGTTATGTGGTGGAAAAATTTGTTAAAGGTGGGGACCAAGTAGTAGCTGGTCAACCTTTATATCGCATCGATTCTCGCCAATATGAATCCAATGTAGCAACAGCGGAAGCTAATGTAGCAAGAGCTAATGCAGATTATCAAAATGCAGAAACTGATTTAGGTCGTTACGAAACATTGGCAAGTCAAGATGCGATTGCACGCCAACGCGTAGATACTCAACGTTCTGCTGCAGAACAAGCTAAAGCAGCTGTAGAAGCACAACAAGCAGCATTGAAGATTGCGCAAGATAACTTGGGTGACACTATCATTTATGCACCATATTCCGGCACATTGAGCATGGATGCTGTTGATATAGGTACATTTGTTAATGCTGGCTCTACGACATTGGTAACCATCGATTCTGTAGATCCTATTTTTGTTGAATTTAGCATGACTGAACAAGAGTATCTTGAATTCATGGCTACTCGTTCTGGTGATGAAAACAGCGGTCTTAATTTAAAATTACGCTTAGCTGATGGCAAGGAATATAATCAAGTAGGTTCTGTTGTTCAAGCGGCAAGAACATTAGATCCTTCCACAGGTAAGTTGATTTTGAAAGCTTCCTTCCCTAATCCTGACCATTTATTGTTACCTAATATGTTTGCTACCGTTATTTCTCCTGGTGAAAAATTAACGGATGCCATTTTGGTACCTACAAAAGCTATTTTACAAATTATGGATAAAAACTTTGTCTATGTCATCGGTCAAGATGGAACAGTATCTCAAAAGGCTGTTGAACTTGGTGGCACTACAGGGGCTTTCACAATCGTTAAATCTGGTCTTGTAAATGGTGATGAAATCGTTGTAGATGGTTTAACTAAGGTTAAAAATGGTGCAAAGGTACAAGCCACTGAATTGTCTAAAACACAAATTGAAACAGCTAAACAATAGGAGGTAAGACGTGTCGAAATTCTTTATTAATCGACCTATCTTTGCCATTGTTATTGCCATCATGATTACATTAATCGGTTTGCTTTCAATGGTTAATCTTCCGGTAGCTCGATATCCACAAATTTCACCACCAAGTGTACGTGTTAGTACCATGTATACAGGTGCTACGCCTCAAGTACTGAATGATACTGTAGCCAGTGTAATTGAGTCTCAAATTGTAGGCGTTCAAGATTTAGACTATATGACATCTGATAGTGCTAGTACTGGTACATATTCTTTGTCATTACAGTTTAATCAAGGTAGTGATCCCGATATGGATACGGTTAATACCCAAAACCGTGTGCAAGCGGCGCTAGCTCAACTGCCTTCAGAGGTCCAACAAGTTGGTGTAACAACGACAAAATCCTCTGGCGATATGGCGTATATTTTCTCCTTGAATTCTCCAAATGGTACCTTTGATAGTACATTCCTTAAAAACTATGGTACAAACTATTTGATGGATGCCATTAAGGGCGTAAAAGGTGTTGGTTCCGTTCAAGAATTCGGTTCTGACTATGCAATGCGCATTTGGTTAGATCCTAGCAAGATGCAAAAATTAGGCATTACCATGTCTGATGTAACATCTGCTATTAAAAGCCAAAACGTACAAGCTGCGGCTGGTACAGTTGGTAAAAATCCTACCAATGGAGAACAAGCATTCCAGTATCCAATTAAAATTGATGGCCGTCTAGTGACAGAGCAACAATTTGGTAATATTGTTATCAAGAACTCTAATGGTACTGTATTACATTTAAAAGATATAGCTCGTATTGATGTGGGCGCAAAAGGGTACGATTTTGTCGCTAAGTCTTCATATCGCGATCCAAATGCTCCATCTGGTGAGATTTTATTTGTTGAACATCGTCCGTCTGCTGGTTTTGCCATTTCTTTACAAAATGATGCAAATGCTTTAGAGACGATTTCAAATGTTCAAAAAATATTGCAAGAACAGTCTAAGTCTTTCCCACAAGATTTGGAATATCACGAAGTCGTAGATAATACGAAATTCGTACGTGCCTCTATTAATGAAGTAGAGCATACATTCTTTGAAGCTTTATTGCTCGTACTCATCGTAGTGTATGTATTCTTGCAATCTTGGCGTTCTACATTGATTCCGATGATTGCAGTACCTGTATCATTACTAGGAACATTTGGCGCGTTTGTATTATTAGATTTCTCCATCAATACATTAACACTGTTTGCCATGGTATTGGCTATCGGCCTTGTCGTCGATGATGCTATCGTAGTGGTAGAGGCTGTTGAATATGAGTTAAAATATAATGGTTTATCTCCAAAAGAAGCTGCCATTGCGGCTATGAAAAATGTACAAGGCCCAGTAGTTGGTATTGCCTTTGTATTAGCCGCCGTGTTTGTACCTGTTGCATTTATGGGTGGTATGACCGGTATTTTATATAAGCAATTCGCCTTAACAATTGCCGTTTCTGTGGCGATTTCCGCAGTTGTTGCGTTAATTTTGACACCATCGTTGTGTGCATTGATGTTAAAACCACATGTACAAAATGAACGTGAAGACTTTGTTCATCGTCAACTCAATAAATTTAATCGTGGCCTTGAACGTTTTAGTGATTGGTATGGTAAGGTGTTAGCTCGGTTGAGCCATCGTCTGAGCTTAACCGTTATTACATTACTCGTCTTTGCTGCTGGTACAGGTATCGTATTCCATTTCTTACCTACAAGTTTCGTACCTGCAGAAGATAGTGGATATTTCCTTATTGCTGTAAATGAACCACCAGGAGCAACGTCTGCTCGTACCGTGGAAACTCTTGATAAAATCAAAGATTTCTTAGAGCAAACACCGGGCATTAAAGATAATGTAGAACAAGTATTTACTGTTTCTGGGTTTGACCTTTTAGGGGGCTCTCAAAAATCTAGTGCTGGTGTTTCCTTTGCGGTATTAAAAGATTGGGATCAACGTAAATCATCTAATCAATCTGTTAATGCTATGGTGGGTGCAGTATTTGGCTTTGGTGCGAAGAATGTACCTGAAGCCAGTGTAGTAGCTTTGAATCCTCCATCCATTCCAGGCCTTGGTAACACTGGTGGCTTTACAATGTATATCATTAATAAAGCTGGTGATAGTGCTGAGGTAATGGCGGAACGGGCTCAGGCATTTATGGCAGAAGCTAGAACTAATCCGGCTATTCAAACAGTGTATACCACATTTAATACATCAACCCCATCCTTACAATTTGAAATCAATCGTGATAAGGCTGCTCAAGATGGTGTTCAACTCACTGATATCTTCACTGCATTGCAAGGTTTCTATGGTAGTATTCAAGTTAATGATTATACATCGTATGGTAAGAACTATAAGGTTGTTGTTCAAGCAGAAGATCAATTCCGTCAAATGCTGACAACTTGAATATGCTTGCTGTTCGTAATAGTAAGGGTCAAATGGTTTCTATTGCTAACTACATTACGAAAGATAAGACGTCAACCCCTTCATCCATCACGCGTTTCGATAATGCTATGGCCGTTAAAATTGGCGGCTCTGCGGCTCAAGGATATGCTTCTGGTGATGCAATTCAAGCATTGAAGGATGCAGCTGCTAAAACATTGCCAGCTGGTTATACCTATGATTGGGGCGATCAATCCCGCGAAGAATTGAAGGCTGGATCACAAACCATGTTGATTCTAGGTCTTGGCTTGACATTTGTATTCTTGATTCTTGCTGCATTGTATGAATCCTGGAAAGTTCCATTTGCTGTATTATTCTCCGTACCATCTGGTATGATTGGTGCTGCATTAGTACCATTCTTGTTGAATTTTACCGGTCGATTCCAATTAGCAAATGATATTTACATGCAAATCGGTTTATTAACCTTGGTAGGTTTGGCGGCGAAGAACGCCATTCTGATCATCGAGTATGCGAAGATTCGTGTAGATGAACGCGGTATGGATATCGTCGATGCGGCTATCGAAGCGGCTAAGATTCGCTTGCGTCCAATTTTGATGACATCATTTGCATTCATCTTTGGTGTATTGCCATTGGCAATTTCTACTGGTGCCGGTTCTGGTGCTCGTACATCAATGGGTATCACGGTAGTAGCAGGTATGACAACCGCTACATTCTTGGTATCTTTATCATTCCAATGCTTTTCATCATCATTGAAAAGATTGGTCCTGGATTCTTTACAAAACGTAAAAAGAATCACTAAATCCAAATTTCATAACACAAATAAAACACGCTTATAACATAGCTTATAGGCGTGTTTTTTTGACTGTTTTATGGTATAATATGCTAGTTAAAACGATTTAATTATCGCCTGGGCGATATTGTGAAATATTTATATAAAAGAGGTATAAACATGAGTGATGTAAAAACATTTGTGGCTGGTCATAAAAGCCCTGATACTGATTCTATTTGTTCTGCTATTTCTTATGCTAATTTGTTAACACAAATGGGTACACCTGCAACGCCTGTATGTGCTGGTGATGCGAATAAGGAAACTAAATACGCATTGGAACATTTCGGTTTCGAACACCCACAAATCGTTACAAACTGGGAAGAGTTCGCTCCTAATGGTGGTGATTTATACTTAACTGACCACAATGAATCCAAGCAAATCATCGACGGTTATAAATCCATGAATATGTGTGGTGTTATCGACCATCACCGTATTGGTGATTTCGAAACTGATGGCCCTGTATTCATTCGCATGGAACCAGTAGGTTGTACAAATACAATTTTGACTAAACTTTATATTGAAAATAATCAAGAAATTCCTAAGAATATTGCTGGTTTAATGTTATCTGCTATTATTTCTGATACTGTATTGTTCCGCTCTCCAACATGTACAGAAACAGACAAGGAAATGGCTCATAAACTAGCTGCCATCGCTGGTGTAGATATTGAATCCTATGGTTTAGAAATGTTGAAAGCTGGCGCAGATATTTCTGATTTAACAAACGATGAAATTGTTCGTACTGATATGAAGGAATTCTCCGAAGCAGGTCAAACGATTTCTATCGGTCAAATTTCCGTTATGGATACAACTGATGTATTGGCTAAACAAGCTGAATTAGTAGCAGCTCTAGAAGCTCTTCGTACAGCTAATGGCTATGCGGCATCCTATATTATGGTTACCAATATTCTTGATGAAAGCACAACATTGATCTATAGCGGTGATGTAGAATCTGTTGTAGTTAACGCATTTGGTAAAGATGTAAAAGATAATGCTGTATTCTTACCAAATACAATGTCCCGTAAGAAACAAATTGTACCTCCAATTTTAGGAGCTATGAAATAATAAAGGATATAGACATATCATGGTAATAAAAAAACGTTGCTCTTGCAACGTTTTTTTATTATATGTGATGGTCATTTATAATTACTCATTTTATGTTATAGATAAGGAGATACCATGCAATCATTGTTAGATGGCTTGAATCGGGAGCAACAACAAGCCGTACAACATACCGAAGGCCCACTATTGATTTTAGCAGGTGCAGGATCAGGGAAAACAAAGGTATTAACTGTACGTATAGCATATTTACTAGCTCAAGGTGTAAATCCTTATGAAATCTTAGCCATCACATTTACCAATAAGGCGGCTAAGGAAATGAAAGCCGTGTAGAAGGCCTTGTAGGCGATGTAGCTAATCGAATTTGGCTAAGTACATTCCACAGCTTTTGTGCTAAATTTTTACGCTTTGAATTAGATAATTTTTTAGGTTATAACAGTAATTTTACAATTTATGATACATCTGACTCTCAAGTTGTTATAAAAGCAGCGTTGAAGGCTCTCAATCTGGACGATAAATACTATCCTGTAGGTGCTATGATCAGTGCTATTTCTGATGCGAAAAATAAATTGATGTTTGCCTCTGATTATAGAAAACAAGCACGAGATTTTTACCAACAAAAGGTAGCTGATGTCTATGAATACTACGAACGAGAGTTGCGTAAAAACAATGCATTAGACTTTGATGATTTGTTGCTTGTAGCGGTTAAATTATTACAATCTAATGCAGCTGTGCTTGATAAATATAGCAAACGATTTAAGTATGTCATGATTGATGAATATCAAGATACAAACCACGCTCAATACTTATTGGCTTATTTATTATCATCGCATTGGAAGAATATTGCCGTCGTAGGTGATGCTGACCAAAGTATTTACGCATGGCGTGGTGCAGATATTCAAAATATCCTCGATTTCGAAAAGGATTATCCAAATTGTACATCCATTAAATTAGAGCAGAATTACCGTTCTACAAAAATTATATTAGATGCGGCTAATGCAGTTATCGACAATAATGAAGGGCGCCCAGAAAAGAATCTTTGGACTGATAAGGTAGAAGGAGCTAAAATCCAGCACTTTACGGCCCAATCGGAACATGAAGAGGCGGCTTTCATAGGCGATACAATCGTAAAGAAACACGATATTCACGGCGTACCTTATGGTGACATGGCCATCCTATATCGTACCAATGCGCAATCCCGTGTGTTAGAAGAAGCGTTGATTAAACGTGCCTTACCGTACACTATGGTAGGTGGCACTAAGTTCTATGATAGAAAAGAAATTAAAGACGTGCTCGCCTATTTGCGCGTATTATATAATCCGTTTGATGATTTAAGTTTATTGCGTATTATTAATGTACCAAAGCGTAGTATAGGTGCTACTACGGTTTCTAAATTACAAGATTATGCTCGTGAAAATGGTACATCCTTATTTATGACCTTAACGCAATTGCATTTGGTCGATACCATTAAGGGTAAAACGAAAGAGAAACTTGAAGAATTTGGCATTTTAATTTTTACACTTGTTGCAGAAATGGATGATAAATCCGTCCTTGATATTTTAGAGGCTATTCTTGATCGAACTGGCTACTTGGCTCAATTAGAGGAAAGTACGGACCCACAAGATCAAGCACGGGCCGAAAATATCGGTGAATTATTATCTGTGGCAAAGGATTTCCAAGATACGAATCCAACGGGTACTGTTGAGGATTTCTTAGAACAAGTGGCATTAGTAAACGATGTCGATTCATTTGAACAAGAAGAATCCAAGGTTACTTTGATGACATTGCATGCGGCAAAAGGTCTTGAATTCCCTATAGTATTCCTTGGTGGCTTAGAAGAGGGCTTATTCCCACATAGCCGTACCTTGATGAATCCAGAGGAAATCGAAGAAGAACGACGCCTCGCATACGTAGGGATTACGCGTGCTGAAAAGGAATTATATATTTCTAATGCTACAACCCGTACCGTATTCGGTCGTACTAGCAGTTATTTACCGTCTCGTTTCATCGATGAAATTCCAGCGGAACTCGTCGATAGTTTACGTGCAAAACGAAGAATTCCTGATGATATTAAACAAACGGTGCCAAGACATATGTCGGTCGCTAGTCGCCCTGTAACAAAACCGATTATTCGCAATGAAGTTATCGCTGATTGGAAGGTTGGGGATACTGCGATTCACAGCAAATGGGGAAATGGTAAGGTCGTCAATGTTTCCGGTGAAGGGGCTGGCATGAAGCTAACTATAGAATTCCCTACACAAGGTGTTCGTGTAGTTATGGCTAAGTTTGCACCGGTAAAAAAAGGTTAGAACAATCACTGTATGATATAGAGGATAATTATGAATCCTAAAGATAGAATAGAACAATTACAAAAAGAATTGACTCATGCTCAGTATCTATATTATGTAAAAGATAATCCGACGATGAGCGATTTTGAATATGATCAAAAATATCGTGAGCTCGTGGATTTAGAAACGGCACATCCTGAATATATTGTGCCATCGTCTCCGACACAGCGGGTTGGCATCAAGTCGGATGGTCCTTTTGAAAAAGTAGTCCATGGTAGACCTATGCTCAGCTTATCCAATGTGTTTAGTGCGGATGAAGTGCGTGCTTTTGACCAACGGGTAACGAAGGAATTGGGACATCAAACAAAGGCTTATGTGGTGGAGTTGAAAATTGACGGCTTAGCTGTTAATTTGCACTATGAAGATGGTATCTTTGTCCGTGCCGTCACACGCGGTGATGGTAAGGTAGGGGAAGATGTAACAGCCAATGTGCGTACCATCAAATCCATTCCTTTATACCTAGAAAATGCACCTGAGTTTATCGAAATTCGCGGTGAAGCGTACATGCCACATAGCGAATTTAAACGTATCAATGAGGAACGCGATGAAGAAGGGTTACCGACCTTTGTCAATCCTCGCAATGCAGCGGCAGGTTCCTTGCGTCAACAAGACCCTGCTATTACAGCAAGTCGTAATCTTGCGTTCTTTGCCTATGCTATCGGTTCTGAAAGCGGCGCTAATATTCATACGCAAGAGGAATTATTACATACATTGGAGAATTTCCATTTTTCTGTAAATCCTCATTATCGCGTTTGTAATACCGTAGATGAAGTTATTGAGGCTATTAATTATTGGGGCGAAAAACGTCATGAACTGCCATACGATACAGATGGTATGGTCATAAAGGTCAATGATTTTAATGATCAAGAGATGTTAGGCTCAACAGCAAAGGACCCTAAGTGGGCTACGGCTTATAAATATCCTCCAGAAGAGGTAGAAACAGTTGTCAAAGATATAACCATTAATGTAGGACGTACTGGTGTATTGACGCCAACTGGAGAATTAGAACCTGTGTTTGTATCCGGCACTAATGTGAGTCGTGTTACATTACATAATCAAGATTTCATCACTGAAAAAGATATTCGCATTGGTGACCACGTCCTCATTCACAAGGCGGCTGAAATCATTCCAGAAGTCATTCGTGTATTGCCTGAAACGTACGGGCAGTGAGGTTCCTTTCACAATTCCCAATCGTTGTCCTGTTTGTGAAAGTCCAGCAGTACGTCGCGAAGGTGAAGCGGCCATTCGCTGTACCAATAAACATTGTCCTGCTATAGAAAAGGAACAAATCATTCACTTTGCATCTCGTGATGCGATGAATATCGATGGACTTGGCCCAAGTATTGTGGAAAATTTAATCAATGAAAAATTGATTACCAATGTAGTTGATTTATATCATTTGACTACGGAATCCATCATGGGTATGGACCGTATGGGTAAAAAATCGGCAGATAATCTTGTGAAAGCTATTGCAGATTCTAAATCTCGTGGGTTAGACCGCGTATTATTTGGCCTTGGCATTCGCCTTATCGGTTCTAAAGCGGCCGGTACAATTGCTAATGTTGTGAAGTCTATGGATAGATTTTTAACGATTAGTAAAGACGAATTAGTGGCGGTAGAAGAAATCGGTCCTACCATGGCAGATAGCATTATCGAATATCGAGAGGACCCTCAACATATTAAAATCATCAATGGATTAATCGAAGCCGGTTTAAAAATGGACGTAGATGTGCAAGAAGCCGCAGGTAATGAAATGGAAGGGGAAATCATTGTTCTTACTGGTAAACTCGATGTCATGGGTCGTAGCGAAGCTGGTACACTATTAGAAAAACACGGCGCTAAGGTGACCGGATCCGTATCTAAGAAAACAACACTTGTTATTGCTGGTGAAGATAGTGGTAGCAAATTGACAAAGGCGAATGAACTTGGTATTCGCGTTATCAATGAAGACGAATTTATAGAATTACTTAAAGATTTAGGTGAAAACTAATCCTTTATTTTGAAAATATATGTCATATGCTTTATAATTAAAAGATATGAAAGGATGTGGACCGATGAAAATCAGCCAAGAGGAAATTAAAAAAATCGCTTTACTGTCCCGATTAGAAGTAAAAGAAGATAAAATGGCTAGCGTTGAGAAGGAATTATCCGATATCTTAACGTATGTAGCAGAATTAAATGAATTAGAATTAGATGATGTAGAAGTAATGGCTCATGCTGTTCCTTTGCATAATGTATTTAGAGAAGATGAGACTAAACCTTCTTTAGATCATGATTTAGCATTGTCTAATGCACCTGAAGAAGATGATGGGTACTTTAAGGTGCCTCGCGTTGTACAAGAATAGGAGGTTTCACTGTGGCAACAATTCATGAATTACACACTAAATTAGTGAACAAAGAAATCAGTGCTGTAGAATTAACAAATGCAGTGATTAGTCACAAGCAAAAGTGGAACCAGAGGTACATGCGTATTTATCTGATTCTCACGAATTAGCATTAGCATCTGCCAAAGCTGTAGATGAAGCAATTGCTAAAGGTGAAGCTATTTCTCCATTAGCAGGTATTCCTGGCGCTATTAAGGATAATATTTGTATTAAAGATCAACCTGCTACATGTGCATCTAAAATGTTGGAACATTTCATTCCTCCATATAATGCATCCGTTATTGAACGATTACATGCTAATCACTTGGTTAGCTTAGGTAAACTTAACATGGATGAATTCGCTATGGGCGGTTCCACAGAAAATTCCGCATTAGCTAAAACAGCTAATCCATGGAATTTGGAATGCGTACCAGGCGGTTCTTCCGGTGGTAGTGCAGCTGCAGTATCCAGTGGTTCTGCTATTTGGGCATTGGGCTCCGATACAGGTGGTTCTATCCGCCAACCAGCATCCTTCTGTGGTGTGGTAGGTATGAAGCCTACCTATGGTAATGTATCACGTTATGGGTTGATTGCCTTTGCATCCTCCTTGGATCAAATTGGACCTGTTACACGGGACGTAACTGATGCTGCATTGGTATTAAATGCCATTGCTGGCCATGACCCTAAGGATTCCACATCCATTCCTGGCGAACGTGTAGATTATACAAAAGCGCTTGTGAACGATGTTAAGAATTTAAAAATTGGTGTACCAAAAGAATTCTTTGGCGATGGTCTTAATGCAGAAGTACGCAAGGCTATCGATGAAGCTATTGAAACATATAAAAAATTAGGTGCTGAAATCGTTGAGGTTTCCTTGCCTAGCACAAAATATGCTTTGTCTGCGTACTATATTATCGCATTGGCAGAAGCAAGTTCCAACTTGGCTCGTTATGATGGTGTAAGTTATGGTTTGCGTGTGCCTGCAGATAATTTGGTAGAAATGTCTACTAAAACTCGTACAGAAGGCTTTGGACCAGAAGTACAACGTCGTATCTTGCTCGGTACCTATGTATTAAGCGCAGGTTATTACGATGCATATTATTTGAAAGCTCTTAAAGTACGTCGCGTTATCAAATGAATTTGATGCAGCCTTCTCCAAGGTTGATTTGTTATTGGCTCCAACAGCCCCTAACACAGCGTATAAGTTTGGTGAAAAAATCAATGACCCATTAGCAATGTACTTAGAAGATATTTGTACAGTTCCAGCTAACTTAGCAGGTATTCCTGGTATTAGCATTCCAGCGGGCATGAGTAGCGATAACTTGCCAATCGGCTTACAATTATTGGGTCCTGCAATGGGCGAAGAAACATTGTTACGTGCCGCTTTCACATTCGAACAAGCACGTCCAGATTGTCAATTAGTAGCACCAACTGGGGAGGTTTCTCTATGAGTAGTAAATACGAAACAGTCGTTGGTTTAGAGGTTCATACAGAGCTTAAGACTAAGTCTAAAATCTTCTGTGGTTGTACCACTGAATTCGGCGGTGATCAAAATACACATGTATGCCCAGTATGTCTCGGCTTACCTGGTGCTATGCCTGTGTTGAATAAACAAGTAGTAGAATTTGCCATCAAAGTAGGTTTAGCGTTGAATTGTGAAATTCTTAAATTCAACAAATTTGACCGTAAAAACTACTACTATCCTGATTTGCCTAAAAACTATCAAACATCTCAATATGATTTGCCAATCTGCTTGAATGGTCACTTAGACATTGAAGTAAATGGTGAAACTAAACGCATCGGTATTACACGTATTCACATGGAAGAAGACGCTGGTAAATTGGTTCATAGCGGTAATACGATTTCCGATTCTAATTCTTCTAATGTCGACTATAACCGTACAGGCGTACCTCTTCTTGAAATCGTATCTGAACCAGATATTCGATCCGGTGCAGAAGCGAGAGCATACGTTGAAAAAAATTGCGTTCCATTTTTGCAATATTTAGAAGTATCTGACGGTCGTATGGAAGAAGGTTCCTTGCGTGGTGACTGTAACGTATCCGTACGCCTTCGTGGCTCCAAAGAATTTGGTACACGTACAGAAACTAAAAAAACGTTAACTCCTTAACAGCTATTCAAAAAGGTTGTTGAATACGAAGCATTGCGTCAAGCTAAGCTTATCGAAGCAGGCGGCAAAAGTAGACCAAGAAACACGTACGTGGGACGATGCACAAGGCATCACTCTTGGCATGCGTAAGAAGGACGAAGAAAATGATTACCGTTACTTCCCAGAACCAGACTTGGTACCAATCGTAATTACGGACGAAAAAATCGAAGAAGTACGTAATTCTTTGCCTGAGTTACAAGACGCTAAAATTGCGCGCTTTGTATCCGAATATGGTTTGTCTCGTGAAGATGCAACCATCCTTACCATGGCTCGTAAGACGGCTGATTATTTAGATGCAGCTGTGAATGCTGGCGCAGATCCTAAGACTGTGGCTAACTGGATGCTTGGTGACTTGTCTAAGATGATCAATGAAAGCGGCTTAACATTTGGTGAATCTAAGGTAAGCCCTGAAAACTTGGCTGGTATGATTGCTCTTATTGAAAAAGGCACCATTTCTGGTAAAATTGCGAAAAAAGTTATCGTATCTATGTGGGAATCCGGCAAGGATGCTGATGCTATCGTAAAAGAAGAAGGTCTTGTTCAAATTACAGATACTGGCGCTATTGAAGAAATCGTAAAACAAGTTATCGCTAATAATCCACAACCAGTGGCTGACTTTAAGGGCGGTAATGGCAAAGCTATCGGTTTCTTGGTAGGTCAAGTTATGAAAGAATCCAAAGGCCGTGCTAACCCTGGTATGGTTAACCAATTATTACAAATTCTTAAACGACTAAGACTGTCTTGACTTAGTTCATCTTAATATTGTATAAACGAATTGTCCTCTATGGTATATTTACCATAGGGGATATTTTGTTTCCATGACTATTATGGTATAATAAATTGTATAAAATTGATTATATGTTTTGTGATAAGGAATATATCATGAATAACCAAGATACAATGAATGAAAATAAAGAACAAGAAACTAAGACACGTGTCCTAAGCGATACAGAGCGCCGCGATTTTGATGGCGTTACCATTGATGAAGAAGGGGATACTGTACAAGTTGAATTTACACCTACTCAAAAAGAAGAAGACCGAAGTGGGTATGAGCAATTTCAAGACTATGGCCCTCGTGTGAAGGTATATCATTTTGGCGGTTCTAGTTGGCTAAGCCGTATCATTATGATTATTGTATTAGCTGCAATCTTAGCAGCTATCGTATTCTTTGGCGGCATCATCTTGTCCATCGTTGGCGTGGTCATCCTAGTAGGGGCTATTATCTCCTTTATCTTAGGCTTGTTTTAATGGTATAATATATCTATTATGACAAGACGGTGGCAAGTCCATTCGATGATGCTAAAGGGGTACTATGAACGTAGTTCTATCAACATTAAACTCAAAATTTATACATTCTTCACTAGCCTTGAGATATCTCAAGGCTTATGGTGAAGCCCATGGACAGGCATACGATATAGTGGAATATACTATTAATATGCCTGTTTTGCATATTCTTAGCGATATTACAGAGCATGATATCGATGTCCTAGGTTTTGCCTGCTACATTTGGAATATTGAAATGACATTGCATGTGGTGGACATGGTGAAATCCGTACGACCAGATATTAAAATTGTATTGGGCGGACCAGAGGTTTCTTTCACAGCCGATAAATTATTAGAACGGTGTCCGAATATCGATTATATTGTACAAGGTGAGGGCGAGGAAGCATTCCATGCTCTTGTAACAGCATTACAGCTTGGTAATGATGGATTAGACCCTGTGATTCCCGGCGTGAGAGGACGTAGGGATGGTAGTATTCTAGGATCTTTAGAGGCTGTAGAGGTTTCTGATTTATCGTCTATACCATTTCCATATACAGAAGAAGATATGGATGATTTAGAGCATAAGATCATTTATTATGAATCCTCTCGTGGTTGTCCTTTTTTTCCTGTCAGTACTGTTTGTCGGGCAATAAGAATACTGTACGATTCTTTCCTCAAGAGAGGACATTAGAAGAATTGCAATGGTTTATTGATCATGGTGTGAAGCAAGTAAAATTTGTAGACCGCACCTTTAACTGTGCACCCTCATCATCATAGACCACTTATGGAGTTCATGAGAGATAGCGATACAGATATGAATTTCCACTTAGAAATGGAACCAGAGCTTATGACGGAGTGGGAAACTAACATTCTTTGTGAAACGCCGCCTGGACGCATTCAAATCGAGGTAGGTGTACAAAGTACGCATAAGAAAACATTAGATGCTATCAATCGCTATAATGATTGGCCATACATCCAAAAATCCATACGTCCTATTATTCAAGCAGGACGTACGCATGTTCACATGGATCTTATCGTAGGATTGCCTCACGAGGATTTTAATCGGTTTGGACAATCTTTTAACGATTTATTTAGCTTACAACCTCATGCATTACAAATTGGATTCTTAAAATTACTAAAAGGATCTGGTGTACGACGGATGTGTGAATATAAATATGTGGCAGATCCATTGGCTCCATATGAGGTTCTAAGCACGCATGTACTACCTTATGATGATGTACGTTTCTTGAAATATTTTGAAGATGTATTTGAGCGTTTTTATAATAGTGAACGATTTAGAACGACATTTGGCTATATCGGACAACAATTGATTCACGGTGAAACGGATGCATTTACCTATTTTTGTGATATGACACGTGCATGGCTAAAGGAAGGTAATCATAAGGTTAATCTTAAGGATATAGACCAAATTGAATTCTTATATCGTTTCTTCCTTGCAAAAGGTGATACGATAGCTGCAGAGTTATTGCAATACGATACATTGGTAAGCTATCGCGGTAAGGTGCGCAGCGACGCAGTTGGATTGCCTAAACAAACAAAGGAATTACTACAAGTAGGCGAAGCGTTTTGGCGCAACGAAGAGATTGCGTCTATATTTATTCCCAATTATACATTTAAAGAATGGCGTAAAATTCGTCAGCAATATGTGGAAATGAATATGAGTCGTGAAACAGCAACCTATTTAGGAATTCAACATATACCAGAAGGGGATTTCACAGTGATTATAGATGTGAATAAAGAGGTGAACCCATTCATTCGCCCTGAAAACATACAATGATATAGAGGAGTGTTATGTCAGATACAACGAGACCGAAACGGTACCGGATGGTGTCAAAATTTTATAAAGAAACATATGGTGAAAAAGGTATATAAATTACCTGTTGCATTACCTTTAACCTGTCCTAATCGAGATGGATCAGCTGGTGTTGGAGGATGTACATTCTGTGGGGAAATCGGTGCTGGTTATGAAAATAGACCTGCATGGATGACGGTGCGCATGCAATTAGAAGAAAATATTGCACACATTGGACCTAAATATAAGGCTAAAAAAATTTATACCTTATTATCAAAACTTTAGTAATACCTATTTACCTCTTGAGGATTTTTAAATCCTATATGGAACAAGGTTGTATTGATGAAGCCGTAGGGATTGCAATCGCTACGAGACCTGATTGTATTTCTAATGAGTATTTAGATGTATTACAGGATATACAACAACGATTTCATAAGGATATCTACATTGAATTAGGATTGCAAACCGTTAACTATCATACACTTGAGAAAAATCAACCGAGGCCATGATTTAGCGCAATTTATCGATGCGGTTTTTACGCATTAAGCGTTATGGATTTAATGTGACCACACATATGATTGTTAATTTGCCTTGGGATACGATGGAGGATACCATTGAAGGGGCCAAAATTTTTATCATCCCTTGGCGTTGACCAAGTAAAGTTACATGCTCTATATATTGTGAAACATACATTGATGTCCAAATGGTATGAAGAAGGTCAAATCACCTTGATTAGCGCCGAGGAGTATGCGGAGCGCGTCGTTCAGTTTTTACGCCATCTCCATCCAGATATCGTGTTACAACGATTAGTGGGTCGTGCCCCAGAGGATAATACATTATTTACCAATTGGTCTATGGGCTGGTGGCGTGTACAGGATTTAATCGACGATATGATGGATGAACTAGATGCACATCAAGGCGATTTATGTGATTATTTAAATGGTAAAGCAGTACGTAAATTTATAGATGGGGGACAAGCATGAGCGAACGGGTATTTACCTTTCCTACCTATGACTTAGCACAATCTATACTAGGTCAACACAATAGATATTTACAAATGATGAATGAAGTCATTCCTGCGGATATTGTATCTCGTGGTGATACAGTTGTCATAAAAGGGGACGAGCTTCAGGTAGAGGCATTGTATCGGACATTAGAGGAACTGGTATTCCTCTATAAAGAAGGCAGCACGATTACAGAATCTCAAGTTCGCATTGCTGCTAAGATGGTGATGAATGGCAAAGGGGATGCCCTTCACTCTATGTTCGAGGATACTTTGTCCGTAACGATGCGCGGTAAAAGCATTACGCCAAAGACGGAAGGTCAAAAGCAATATGTAGACAGTATTCGCAAGAATACTATCACCTTTGGCATTGGACCTGCCGGTACAGGTAAAACGTTCTTAGCTGTTGCATTAGCCGCATTTTACTTGAAGAACCGCAATGTAGATAAGATTATTTTGACGCGACCTGCCGTAGAGGCTGGTGAACGACTAGGGTTCTTACCTGGCGAATTACAAGATAAGGTAGATCCTTATTTGCGTCCGCTTTATGATGCGTTGCACGAAATGTTTGGTATTGAACAAGTACAACGCTTTATGGAACGGGGCACAATCGAGGTGGCACCATTAGCGTACATGCGCGGTCGTACATTAGAAAATGCCTTCGTCATCTTGGATGAAGCACAGAATACGACGGCAGAGCAAATGAAGATGTTCTTAACCCGTTTAGGTAATAACTCTAAAATGGTCGTCAATGGTGATAAAACACAAATTGACTTGCCTCCGCGTGTGACATCTGGTCTCTATGAAGCAGAAAAGGTATTAAAACGCGTGTCTGGTATTCATATGGTGTATTTTACAGATCAAGATGTGGTGCGTCATGATTTGGTAGGTCGCATCGTTAAAGCCTATGATGCATACCATCAAAAGCTTTCAAAGGAAGAATAAGAATTATGCATATACAAATTAGTTATGATGATGGTATAGCCCGAGATGCTAAGATTGAAGAGGTTATAAAAAAGGTTTGCGATGAAGTGAGCCGCGTGTATGGACTTGAAGATGATGAGTTAAGCATTCTACTATGCGACAATAAGAAAATTCATGAACTAAATAGGGAATATCGTGGTATTGATAGACCAACAGATGTATTGTCCTTTGCCCTTAATGAAGGGGACGATTACGAAGGCAGTGATGAGGAACATCACCTATTGGGGGATATGATACTCTCCTTGGAACGAGCTCATGAACAAGCTGTCGAGTACGGGCATAGTTTTGAACGGGAATTAGCCTATTTAACAACACATAGTTGTTTGCATATCTTGGGCTATGACCATATGACCGATGAAGATAAAAAAGAAATGCGCACAGAAGAAGAATTTGTGCTTTCTAATTTAGGGTATGTACGAGAGGATCAACCATATAATGAATAAAGCAGAACATTTTAAATCTGGATTTGTTGCCGTTGTAGGGCGACCAAATGTAGGCAAGTCTACCATGATTAATGCCTTGATAGGCGACAAGATTGCCATTGTATCCGATAAGGCACAGACAACGCGTAACCGCATTATTTGTGTTTACACCGATGAAGAAAAACAAATCGTTTTCATGGATACACCTGGCGTACATAAGCCAAAACATAAATTAGGTGAATTCATGGTCGATGCAGCCATTGAATCGTTGAAGGAAACAGAGGCTGTTCTATTTGTTGTGGCTGGTAATGAAAAACGCGGTCCTGGGGATAATTTCATCATTGAACAATTAAAACGCGTGAAAGTACCGGTATTCCTCGTGGTCAATAAAATTGATACACTGCAAAAAGAACAGGTATTAGAAGCTATCGTATCCTATCAAGATGCGTATCCATTTGCTGGTGTCATTCCTATTTCGGCAAAGAATAAAGAAAATTTATCTGAACTTCTTAATGTGCTAGGTGAGCATTTGCCAGAAGGTCCTCAATACTTCCCAGAAGATATGATTACGGACCAACCAGAACGATTGATTATTTCCGATATCGTTCGCGAAAAGATTTTGTTGTCTACCCGTGATGAAATTCCTCATGCCATCGCTGTAGATGTAGATGAAATGAAGACTCGTGATGATGGAACCACATATATTCGTGCTACCATCTATTGTGAACGAGATTCTCAAAAGGGTATCATCATTGGTAACAAAGGTGCGTTACTACGCAAGATTGGTGCAGAAGCGCGGGTGGATATTCAAAAGTTATTGGCTACAAAAGTATATCTTGATTTATGGGTTAAGGTTAAAAAGGATTGGCGTAATAAATCGGGTATGCTTTCAGAATTGGGATATAAAAAATAGATTATTTAGATTGATTATAGTTAGAAAGGATTGTTATGGACAGTATAGATGCCCTGTTACCGATTGGGTTCGGCATAGTATGTATTTTCTTAATTAACTTTTTGGTGGTAGCAAAATTCTCTTTTGCACGGTTGCGCAAGGAACACGTAGAAGATATGGAAATCCTACATGAAAAGGATCGCCAATTCTTGTTAAAGCTATACCAAAATCCTGAGTATTTCCTTAATACTACACAATTTCTAATACTCTTTTTTTCATTCTCACCTTAGCAGGTACTGGCACATATATCTTTAATAGTTTTTGTGGTAGGTATCATGGATATTTTTTTAATATCCATGGTACATGGGTTCATCATATTTTAGACCTGATCTTGCTTATTATCATTAGTCTTATCGTCCTCATCTTTGGCGAAATTGTACCGAAAGCATTGGGTTTATCATTCCCTACAAAATATGTAAATATGCATAGTCGCATCGTCGTTGGCGTTGGTCGTATTGTATATCCTTTTGTCTGGTTAGCTAGTAAAATATCCAATTGCATCCTTAAATTTTACCAAACAAAATACTTAACTGAACTAGACCTTGTATATACGGAAGAGGAACTACGCATGATGATTTCTAGAAGTCATGAAGAAGGTCAGTTAAATCAGGTAGAATCTGAGTTGATAGACAATGTCTTCAACTTTGTGGAACGTATGGCAAAAGAGGTTATGGTGCCTCGCCAAGATGTGGATTGTATTTTCGTGGAAGATGGTTATGACGAAGCCATGAAGGTGATTCGTTCTACATCGCATACGAGATACCCATTGTGTGTGGAAGATAAGGATCATATTGTAGGCCTTGTACATATTAAGGATTTGATGGAACGTCAAAAGCAGGCTAGAAAAGATTTGCGCAACATCAAACGAGATATCTTGACGGTTCCTGAGGTTATGAAATTATCTACCTTATTGCAATACATGCGAACGCGTCGTATTTACCAAGCTGTTGTTGTCGATGAATACGGCGGTATGGTAGGCCTTGTGGGGTTAGAGGATATCATCGAAGAATTGGTAGGGGATATTCAAGACGAACATGAACCTCATTTGCCGGCTACGATGAGTTATTCTGATGGTTCCTTTGAATTTGACGGCAAGGTTCTTGTGGATGAAGTGTCTGAAATGATGAATATTCACATTGAAGACTCCGATTCCGATACGATTGGTGGCTATATCTTCGGTCTATTAGGCCGTACTCCAATTGTGGGGGATACTGTTGATGCTTATGGTTATACATTTGAAGTAATTAAGATGCAAGGTTATCGTATTTCACGTTTGCGTGTAACACCTTTACCTGAGTCTGAAACTGTTACGGATGATGAACATGAACAAGATTAGTGGCGCTTTTAATACGCCGGCCATCGTGGTGAGCCGAAAAAAATACAAGCTCTATTCGGTGTTTACCTTTATCACACCGTCCTTAGGTATTATTAGGGCTTCTTTTCCGCATAAACGATTGCAAACATTGCGTAATGCATCGTATTTACGCCCCTTCAGTGCTATGTATATAACAGTTGTGCAGGATGGGGAATTTGTGAAAGTCACACAAATTGATGGGTCCTATGTGGTGGAATCGCTAGATACAAACCTTGATAACATTGCCTATGCAGCCGTAGCCAGTGAACTGATACAAGAACTATTTGCATTGTATGATGTTGATCGTAATGTATTTAATACTGTAGTCAATTATTCAAAATCGATACGTCAACGAAATGTACGATTAGGGACGATCATATTGGGATGGCAAATGATGTCGTTAGCGGGGGTAATGCCGCAACATGATGCTTTTACTACCGGAGATGGAATTGATTTATTCTGGAACGAACTACGGATACATACGCATATGAATCCATCCCTTTCATTACGCAACGCAATGCCAACTATTTTGGCCTATCAATGGGGCGATGCAGCACCTATTGAACTTCCTGGAACTGTATGGAAGGAATTAGAACGATTACTATTTTCTTATTGTGAACAGGAAATAGGTAAACAACTGCAAAGTGTAAAATTTCTGATGAGTTTATAATATATACTAATAAATTGTTAGGTATCGATTCATAAGACTCCTTATCAAAAATTTTTATAAATTTTAAACCACTTATCTCGAATAGGTTAGATAAACCTATTTAAGATAAGTGGTTTTCTTATATAGAAAAAATATAATGTATTACCTGAACATATATCTCATTTATGAGTTAGAAAATGGGAACAAAAAAAGTTTTATACTAAATACATTAATGGTTGTTCTATATATGGTAGAGTGATAGTAGAGCCCTATAGTGATGGCTCTATTTTTATTTTTTTATTTTTAAAACTATAGATTATAGAAATTTATTAAAGGATTGTATGGAATGGAATTAATCGAGTATATAAAGACATTAGGTAATGTAGGTGTGGCTCTATCTGGTGGTGTAGATTCATCCTATTTAGCATATGCTGTCAAACAATCTGGCATTCCATGCAAAGCATATACTGTTAAGTCTCAGTTTGTGCCACAGTTTGAATTAGATGATGCCAAGAAAATTGCAGAATATATCGGTATTCCCTTAGAAATCATAGATATTGATGTACTCGAACATGATGATGTGACGAGCAACCCAAGTGATCGATGCTATTACTGTAACATCATGTATTCACAACGATAAGTGAACAGGCTAAACGCGATGGATTTTCCATATTATGCGATGGAACCAATGCCAGTGATGAGGTAGATGATCGCCCTGGTATGAAAGCAATAGCTGAGCTATCTGTTAAGTCGCCACTAAGAGACTGTGGCTTAACAAAATCTATGATTCGCCAGTTGGCCAAACAGGCTAATTTATTTACCTGGGATAAACCATCCTACGCCTGCTTAGCTACGAGATTTCAAGCGGGACAGCACATAACAGGTCATGATTTAGAACATATCGAAAAAGCGGAAGGGTATTTATTTTCGTTAGGTTTATCAGATTTTAGAGTTCGTCTGATAGGAAATACTGCTAAAATTCAAGTCCCAGAGAATCAAATAGCTATTGTTATTAAGAATAGGATTGAGATTCTCATATGTTTTAAATCTATGTTTGATGATGTTGTATTAGATTTAGAGGTGCGTTCATGAGCGATGATATTAGATCTCTTCTAGAGCAAGTAAAAAATAGACAGGTGGATGTGGATGCAGCCTTATTAAAGCTAAAGATGAAACCGATAGAGGATTTAGGGTATGCAAACGTAGATTTACACCGTCAATTACGACAAGGTGTACCAGAGGTTATTTATGGTGCTGGTAAAACTAGTGAACAAATCGTGGGTATTATCTCCTCTATGCAGTCTAATGGGCAAGGTCATATATTGATTACACGATTAGCACCTGATGTGGCTGCAGAGGTTCAAGAACACCATTCCTTGACATATATCAAGGATGCTCATATCGGCTACGTTGGTGATATGCCTACGAAGAAAACAGAGTCAAGTATAGCTATTGTTACCGGCGGTACAAGTGATTATAAAGTGGCTGAAGAATGTGCTGTTACGGCTGAGTTTTACGGCAATACAGTGAATCGAATTTATGATGTAGGTGTGGCGGGCATTCATCGCTTGTTACAACATTTAGATACTATTATGTCCGCTAAGGTTATCATTGTTATTGCCGGCATGGAAGGGGCTTTAGCAAGTGTTGTTGGGGGTCTTGTGGATGTGCCTGTCATTGCTGTGCCTACTAGTGTAGGCTATGGAACAGCTTTTGGGGGCGTGACGGCCTTATTATCCATGCTCAATTCCTGCGCTAGCGGTGTTACGGTTGTTAACATAGACAATGGATTTGGTGCTGCTTATACGGCAAACATGATTAATCATATAGGTGAAAGTAAATGAAACGATTATTTTTAGATTGCCAAATGGGCATTGCAGGAGATATGCTGACCGCGACATTACTCGGTTTAGTAGATAACCCTAAAATATGGATAGAACGGCTTAATCAAATAGGGATACCTAATGTTACCTATACACTTATTCCGAAAGAAGATAAGGGCTTACAAGGTTATCGGGTAGCAGTTACCATTAATGGTATAGAAGAGTCTGAACATCATACAGGTAGTCCCCATGACCAACATAATACTAATCATCACCATCACAATGCTCATCAGGAACATGGTAAGACAGATACGCATGAAGAACATTCAGATTACCATATACATAGTGAACATCATGTACATGGTCGAGGCTTACAAGGTGTAACGGATATAATTAATAGCTTATCTATTTCCGATACGTGTAAACAGAATGCTATAAACGTATATAATCTGGTAGCTCAAGCGGAGGCCAAGGTTCATAAATCGACGGTAACGCAAATTCATTTTCATGAGCTAGGCATGCTCGATGCTATTGCAGATATTGTAGCCGTTTGTGTACTTTTAGAGGAATTGAATTTTGATGAGATTATTATCTCTCCTATACATGTAGGAACTGGCACGGTTCACTGTGCTCATGGAGAACTGCCTGTGCCAGCACCAGCAACGATGGAATTGTTATCTGGTATTCCAATGTACGCAGATTATCAAATTAAAGGGGAGTTATGTACACCTACAGGCGCAGCGTTATCCAAGTATTTTGGCACAGCTTTTAGCCATATGCCAGTTATGACACCAACAAAGGTATCTTATGGATTTGGCACGAAACAATTTGAAAGACCGAATTGTATCCGCGCTTTTGTTGAAATAAACAATGATTTAGAAGACACAATCATTGAAATGTCTTGTAATCTCGACGATATGACGCCAGAAGAAATCGGCTATGCAGTAGAACAGTTATTACTTTCACCAGCACTAGACGTGTTTACCACACCGATTATGATGAAAAAACAACGACCTGGTACGATGCTGACGGTCCTTTGTAAGGTAGGCGACATGGATAAGGTGCGAGATTTAATATTTAGACATACTACGAGCCTTGGTATTCGCTACCATCGCTGTAATCGATATATTTTGAACCGGTCTGCAGGAGACATAGATTGGGAAGGCAATAGAATTGCTTTCAAAACAAGCAGTGGATATGGTGTAAAGAGACATAAATATGAATATGATTCACTGGCTACTATTGCTAAGCAAAATGATATGAGTTTATTAGACCTTAAACGACAATTGCGTAAGAAGGAGGATTGATTTGTCGTAGCGGGTTATTTATAGTTTGTTAGTGTTAAGTTAAGGAGTGATTCCCATGAAAACATTTAATGTACCCTATGCAAAAGGATTTGTAGATATCAATATTCCTGATCAAAATATCGCAGGTGTATTAGAATCTAAAGCCCATTCCTATAAGGCTGAGCTTTCACAAGAGGCATTGGTAGAACATGCACTAGATAATCCTATCGGTAGCCAACGCTTGGAAGAATTGGTTAAGGGTAAATCCAACATGGTCATCATCACAAGTGACCATACGCGTCCAGTGCCTAGTAAAATTACGATGCCAATTCTACTTCGCCGTATTCGTGAAGCTAATCCATCCATCGATATCACTATTTTACTAGCAACTGGTTTCCATCGTCCTACTACGCATGAAGAAATGGTAGATAAATTCGGTCCTGAAATTGTAGCCAATGAAAAGATTGTAAACCATATCTCTGGCGATGCTAGCCAAATGACTAAAATTGGCGTGTTGCCATCCGGTGGGGATTGCATCATCAATAAACTAGCTGTAGAAACGGAGCTATTAATTTCTGAAGGTTTCATTGAACCACATTTCTTTGCTGGTTTCTCAGGCGGTAGAAAAAGCGTATTGCCAGGCATTGCTTCCGAAGTGACTGTAATGGCAAATCACTGTGCTGAATTTATCAATAGCCCATATGCTCGTACAGGTATTATCGAGAACAATCCAATTCATAAGGATATGGTATATGCGGGGTCGTACTGCGAAACTAGCATTTATTTTAAATGTTGTCATCGATGCGGAAAAACATATTATCAATGCTTTTGCTGGTGATATGGAACAAGCTCATGAAACTGGCTGTGCTTTTGTATCTGAACTAGCTAGTGTGAAAGCTGTACCAGCAGATATCGTTATCACTACAAATGGTGGGTATCCATTAGACCAAAACGTATATCAAGCTGTAAAAGGTATGACCGCTGCCGAAGCATCTTGTAAAAAAGATGGCGTTATCATCATGATTGCTGCTTGTAATGATGGTCATGGTGGGGAATCTCTATACGAAAACCTTAAAAATGCCAAAACACCTCGTGAATTACTAGACCGCATTGCTAAGGTTCCTCGTAATGAAACAATTCCAGATCAATGGGAAATGCAAATCTTGGCTCGTATTCTAGATCAATTTACAGTTATCGTTGTAACAGACCAATGCGACCCTAAGATGCTTACAGATATGCATTTGCAACATGCTACAACATTTGATGAAGCATTGAATAAGGCTTTGGAATTAAAAGGTAAAGATGCAAGCATTACAGTTATTCCTGATGGCGTGTCTGTTGTGGTGAAAGCGTAATTTACAATGACATAGTGAACTCTTAGATCGTATCGCTAAGGGTGAATAAAATGAACCACCTATTAAAGATGACTGGTAATCTTTGGTAGGTGGTTTAAAATTTATTAATATTCTTATATAATGTGATATAAATATAAGATTAATAAATTACAAACTTTACTAGATTAAGAGAGATGGGAATATGAGCTATATACAGGATGAGTATTATATTTTTAAAGCAAAATTTGATAATGCTTAAGCATAATATTCGTTTAAATAAAATTGAATATACTATAGCTTTATTATTATTTATATTTTTATACGTTATATATAATGGGCTATTTATTAGCAGCCTTAAGCGAAGGAATAATTAGATTAGAGTTTCAAAATTTTTGATTTGTTTATAATAAGTGATTTAAGGATTACTGAATCTGAATATATTATATTAGCAAGTTTACAGTTGCTTATTTGCGCTATAGGAATGTCAAGATTAATACAGTATCGTTTTAATGATAGTGATTTACATACAGGTGGAAAACTTGTTAGTTATTGTTTTGCTTTTGCTTTAATATTCTTTGGTGGTATATATATTTATCGTGTTTTTACTACAGGTTTAAATTCGGTTACATTTGAATTTTCTCTATATTTTTTTGGATGTCAATACGAATCATGTTACTAGCTTTTTTGTTTATTTTACTCAAGCATATTCCAAGAAACTTAAAATATGGTTTAGCTAGTTATGGTGCTTTAATAGGCAATCATAAGATTATATATCACGATCTCATTGAATATAGGAAATTAGATGAATCAACTATTGAATATATTGGATTAAATGACATTTTTAAGGTGATGAAAAAAACATTTATTACCGATATGTTGAATATCAAAGGTAGGCAAAGTCGCTCAAAGATTATATGGTGTAATATTATATTTATCATAACTATTGCTTTGTTAAATCAAATTATAAGTACCATGATTCAAAAGTCAATTTGTATCTCATATGTGGCACGATTATATAGCATATATTTTTTATTATTGGTTACTATTGGCTAACATATGTATGATTATTAGACGATTACATGACTCTGGAGCAAGTGCGTTATGGCTATTGGGATTATGGATACCTTATGTAAACATATATGTTTTATATTTAATTCTTTTTTTAAACCCTCTATTATAGGTATTGAGGAGGTTTAAATTTATATTCAATGTATAAAGTTTATAAGTAATCTAATTAATATTATATAAGTGAGGAAAATGAGTAAATTAATTTATCTAGGTTACTTTTTGTGTGGTCGCGGTACAAACATTATTAGGAAGACAAATAATCCGAAATAAATTTTTTTATTTGTGTTAAGCCCAATTCTACTTATAGTATCTTCGTTATTAAAAAAATTATTTTGATTTTAACAGATCATCATACAAAAACAATGAGTCAGATGATTTTTTTCCTGTACTCATTATTAGTCTATTTATTACACTCTACATTAGGCATGAGCAATATAAAAAGGAGAAAGAATAGTGTTACATGATTTTTTTAGTAAGTTATACTTGGTGGATTATACCAGTATTTTTCTTTTTGTATTATATTAGGATATAAGTTTCATATAAAAAGGATTTGACTATTCAATTCGATTGAGTGGTGGTAATTTTTTTTGCGTATAGTTTTATGTCCATAATAGGATTTTTATCTTGATATCTTTTTATTTAGTAAACTTAATGCTATAGAGAACATCAGTTATGGTTCTTATTTGATATATTATATTTTTGATATGTTTACTTGGTATATTTTTGTATCTCCTGGTACTTTTTTTAGCTGGTATGAGACGTATACAATCTATTTCATCTATACCAGCATGGAGTTATCCAATTTTTTTCTTATTGTTGTGGGAATAGTTTCTAACTATATTGATGAAGTATCGTATCTAATTATTGGTGCTCATCTGTATATGATATTTGCTAAGAGTAAAGCATAAAGATATTTAGATAAATGAAAAGCTTAAAGGACAAGGAGAGTATAATAAATGAAATTAATATATTATGTTTCTACTACATTCTTGTTTTTTTACTCTTTGCCTATAGTGTAGTCCAATATATACGAAGATCTAATAAAGATAAAAAAATGAATTATATAGACTTATTAGTTTGGGTATATTTTTTTATTTGTATTTTTTTACGGACTTCAAGTTTTTAGATTTTATAAATAAACAATTTAAGTATCTAATTGAGTTTTTTTGTTATTATCATTTAGTGCTTACCTGTTTTTCACTAATATTTAAAAAAATAGTGATAATAAATGGATTTATTACTTATTTTTCTTTGTTTACCATATTATTATTTTTTTAATGGCCATTTTATTTTTATGTGTAATTTCATATTTATAAGATTGGGAGATAAGATCATTCATATATGATGAGTACCTTGTGAATATGGAAATGATATTGTGAGAAGGTACAAAAATGATGATATAGAAATGTACAATTTTGATTTTTATTATATGGTTAAAGGTAACATAAGCGAATAAAGAATAGTAAATAATAGGTTAGATAAAATGTTCGGGCCGTAGAATCATAAGTAAAATTGATTAAAAAAAGAGATATTGAATAGTTAAACATCGTTAAGAAATAGAGTAGTGTAGGAATTATGATTAATCATATAAATAAAAAAACAGTTTAGATATACTTGCAGGTATAATGAATCAACATGTAGATAATATTTTTTTCTCAAAAAAATTATTTGGATTTACTCCAGATAGAAGTCAAAAAAATTTAGATGAAAATAATGATGTAGTGATATATTTACAAATTCAGGATTCATACATTGAGATTGTTAATGACTATATAGAAACTGAAGAGTATGATGAATACCCTAATTTTGAAATAAAACGTTGTATTAAAATGAATGAAGATACAGATTACCATCAAATAGTATCAAATAATATTAATGGAATCATAGAACAGATTATTATTGTTAATGATGAATTTACCACATTTTATTCAGATGAAATAAATAGTATTGATATAGCCATAAAAAAATTACTATTTCTGGTCATGATTACTATATTATTGCTTGGGATGCCATTCAAGGCAATTTAAGTCTTATTGATAAAAAGTATAATTTGTAAGGAAGATTTTTTTGGCTTATTAGAAGTCAGATATCTAAATTTTTGGATAAATAAAGATTTAGATTTAAGATACTTTTTATAGAAAAGAAATATCCATTACGGATAGGATAAATAAATGAATGTATATAAACAGAAACGTAATTTCATAAGTCTGATTAGGTATAGATTATGGTGTTCTTTATTTATGATAGTTGCATGGACATTAAATGCAATAAATGCTATACCTATTGATGGTATTATTGCGGTCCCACAGGCAACACTAGTATGTACTATTATAGTAGTAATACTTATGTGGCCTCTCATTTGTCATAGAAAACTTTTTGTTTTAATATATCGAAAATATATCAATAAAGGACACTCTACATTTTATTTCTGTTTATGGTTCTTAGTAGGATGGATAGATAAAATTGTGAAAGAAGATGAACTTAATAATTCTGCTTTTTAGACTTTCATTTGGATCCTATTCACTATATGACTATATATGGTTAATAATTTATATTCTATTTTTGATATGGATTATCTTCTATGCGGATATGAATAATTGGGAACGATTGATTGCTGGAGGCTCTATAATTCTTTGGATTCTTAAATCTTTATATGTAAAAGTAACCGCATTACTGATGCCCATTAATTTATATCTGTGTTTACTCACATGAATTACTTATATATAGCATGATTGGACTCTTATTTGATTTTTTTAAGTGAATTTAATTTTTTTATAAGGAAATTATTAAAATGGCTGTTGTAAAAAAATTCTTTTTTTCTATGCATTTGCATTATTAATCTTAATTTCAATAATATATAGTATTGCTTATGATTATATGACCGGTGCCGAAATTCACTATGATTTTTTTATGGAGCATTCTTTGTTTGTTGGTTAATATTCTTTGGTATACTAAAACGTGTTCTAAGAGTATAAACTTTTGACTTAAAAATGAAATTTTTATATCTAAAATAGATTTGATCTGAGATTTTTATAGGTATTAAATAAATCATTGAAAGGAAAATATAATGCGACGATTAATAGTATATGGATTTGCAGTATTAGCTATACTTTATATTTTATATGGAATAATAGATGATATTTTAACAGGAAGTGCAATTCACTATGATTTTTACTTAACATCTTTTGTCTGCTTCTCAATATTTTTTATTATATTGAAACTAGCTTTACGTGTATAAAATATTAGTTTGACATTCATCCCCCTGTATTGCTACAATATTGTGTATAATATATGCGATGAAGCAGAGTAGTAAACCTCTCTAGCGAGTGAGGATGGTGTAAGCTCACATTTGGTTGAAGGCGCTGTAGAGCATTGGCAGGAACGCAGGTATCTGTTAGTAAAGGCCAACATAGAAAAAAGAGGGCGCAAGCCAAATAGGGTGGAACCGCGGGTATACTCGTCCCTGTAACGTTTTTCGTTACAGGGACTTTTTTGTTTGTAACGAAATGGTTGATTTTATGTCGGTTGTGTAAAGTGGAGGCAGCAATGACATTTCAAGAGATTATTTTAAATCTACAAAAATTCTGGAGCGATCAAGGTTGTATCGTTCAAAATCCATATGATATCGAAAAGGGTGCAGGTACAATGAACCCTGCAACATTCTTACATGCTATTGGTCCTGAACCATGGGCTGTATGTTATGTAGAGCCTTCTCGTCGTCCAGCAGACGGTCGTTATGGTGATAACCCAAACCGTTTGTTCCAACATCATCAATTCCAAGTTATTGTGAAACCTTCTCCAGATAATATCCAAGAATTATACTTACAATCCTTGGCAACTCTTGGTATTCATGCAGAAGATCACGATATCCGTTTCGTAGAGGATAACTGGGAATCTCCAACATTGGGCGCTTGGGGCCTTGGTTGGGAAGTATGGCTCGATGGTATGGAAGTAACGCAGTTTACATATTTCCAACAAGTTGGTTCCATCGACTGTAAACCAGTGTCTGTAGAGATTACATACGGTTTAGAACGTTTGGCTATGTACATTCAAGGCGTAGAAAACGTATATGATCTTAAATGGAATGAAAACGTTACATACGGCGACGTTTGGCATGCTAACGAAGTTGAACAATCCGTTTACAACTTTGAATTAGCTGATACAGATATGCTTTTCAAATTATTTGATATGTATGAAGCAGAAGCAAAACGCGTTTGCGGCGCAGGTTATGTATTACCAGCTTATGATTATGTATTGAAATGTTCCCACACATTCAACTTGCTTGATTCCCGTGGTGCTATTTCCATCAGCGAACGTACAGCTTTCATCGGCCGTGTACGTGCATTGGCTCGTATTTGTGCACAACAATACCTTGCTAAACGCGAAGAATTAGGATTCCCACTTTTGAAAGGAGATAAATAAGATGGCAAAGGATTTATTATTTGAAATCGGTGCAGAAGAAATTCCTGCCGGCTTTATGCCAAATATCTTAGGTCAATTGAAACAATTGGCTGAAACAAAATTAAATGATGCCCATCTTCCTTTTGAAAGCATCGCAACATACGGTACACCACGCCGTTTGGCTCTTATCGTGAAAGGGCTTGCTGACACCTCTGCTGAAATTAGCGAACGTCACAAAGGCCCTTCTGCATCCATCGCCTATGATGCTGACGGCAATGCTACAAAAGCAGCTATCGGCTTTGCCCGTGGTAAAGGTCTTGATGTAGCTGATCTCGTTGTAGAAGACGGCTATATCTATGCTGAAACTAAAACTGCTGGCGTACCTGCAAAAGATATTGTCACAGACATGTTGCCACAATTGATTACAGGTCTTAACTTTCCTAAATCCATGCATTGGGGCAATTTAGATGCTAAGTTTGTACGTCCTGTACGTTGGCTTGTAGCATTACTTGATGAAGAAGTCATTCCTGTAGAATTTGCTACTGTAAAATCTGGTAATGTATCTCGTGGTCATCGTTTCTTAGGTGCTGATGAAATCACTATCAAAAATGCAGCATCCTATGTAGACACATTAAAAGAAAACTTTGTTATGGTTGATCAAGACGCGCGTCGTGAATTGATTTCAAAACAATTACATGATATAGCAGCTTCTAAAAATGCATCCATCGTTTGGGATGATGATTTGTTAGAAGAAATTAACTATCTTGTTGAATGGCCTACAGCATTGTGTGGTGGCTTTGAAGAGTCTTACTTGGCACTTCCAGATGCAGCTATCATTACACCCATGAAAGACCATCAACGTTACTTCCCATTGGTTGACCAAGACGGTAAATTGTTGCCAATGTTCTTAACTGTTCGCAACGGCTCCGATCATTCTATTGAAGTAGTGCAAGCTGGTAATGAACGCGTATTGCGCGCACGTCTTGATGATGCTAAATTCTTCTTCAATGAAGACCGCAAGAAACCTCTTATCGACCGTCAAGATGGTTTGACTAAATCGTATTCCAAGAAGGTCTTGGTAATTTAGCAGATAAAACTGAACGCTTGCTTAAATTGGGCCTTGTTTTTGGTGAAGAATGTGGTTTACACGAAGATGCAGCTGTTGTATTGGAACGCGCTACAGAGCTTGCTAAAACTGACCTTACAACAGGTATGGTTACAGAGTTCACTGAATTACAAGGTGTGATGGGTAAAGAGTACGCTTTACTTGATGGTGAATCTCCTGAGGTAGCAGAAGCTATTTTTGAACAATATTTACCACGCTTTGCAGGCGATGTATTGCCTCAAACAGAAGCAGGTAAAGTATTGTCCATCATCGATAAAGTAGATAATATCGTGGCTACTTTCAGCCGTGGTTTAATTCCTACAGGCTCTCAAGATCCATACGCATTGCGCCGTCAAACAATTGGTATCTTGAACATATTACTCAATAGCGAATGGAATATTTCCTTACGTCCAATCATCATGGAATCTATGAATCTTCTTAATGTGCCTGCAGATAAACAAGATGAATTGCTTGGCCAAGTAGAAGAATTCATTACATTGCGTTTGAAAAATATCTTCCTTGATCGTGAAGTGCCTCATCACGTAATCGACTTGTTGTTATCTAACAATGAATTGTCCGTTGCCGATGCTGAAGGTCTTGTGAAAGCTCTCTTGGCAAACCGCATTGATGAAAATGTTGAATTAGTACAAGCTTTCACACGTATGTATAATCTTGTGAAAGATGTAACATATACTGGTGTTGATGAAAGTCTATTAAAAGAAGATGCAGAACGTGCCTTGTATGAAATGGCTACGAAAGCATCTGAAGCAAGTATCGATGCATGGGATAAAAATGACTATGACGCTGTTGTAGCAGTACCTGCTACATTGGTGCCTGCCATCAACACATTCTTTGAAGATGTTATGGTTATGGACAAAGATGAAGCTATTAAAGCTAACCGTTTACAATTGGTTCGTTTGGCATATAGCGTAATGGCTATTATCGGCGATATTAGTGCATTAAAAATAACATATATTTTTATATAGTTAGGAAATTACATTTGTCTTAACTATGTGAAACTGAGGAAAGGCAACTGTAGTTGCCTTTTCTTTATGCAGGAATTTTGGCATCTATGTCGAATACATAAAGTATACAAAGTTGTAAGGAGATGTCATTATGATTACAAATGTTGAATTATTCAATGCCCTCCGTAATGTGACGGCTAAGCGTGAAGGTTCACGTTATAGAATACTTATGGAATTATATACAATCGGTAAGGGAACAAGCCAACGTGTATTAGTGGATAGTTTACAGATTCGCCCAGCTACCGTATCGGAGCAACTGGATGTACTCATACAATTGGGATTTGTAGAAAAGACCATCGATACGATGGATAAGCGGACAACTGTTGTGACACTAACCGATGCAGGGAAAGAAGAAGCACATAGTTTAGTTGAACATAGGGAACAGCAGTTATCTCATCGGTTTAGACGATTATCGCCAGAGGATCGGCAAGATTTGTATGACCTATTAGGCCGTATTGATTAAGGTATTTACTTGTATATAGTTGCGGTCAAATGGGTATATAAATCTATACAAGATATAGTGTGTAACCTCTTGCATTGTACATTGACTTGTGATAATATATTACTGTTAATTTGAGACAGTCCGCTGCCTATAAGGTGTAGGTATTGAATGTCTGCAAACAGGAGGAAACAATGAACATTATTAACGTACTCGAACAAGAACAACTTCGTACAGACATCCCTACTTTCCGTGCTGGTGATACAGTACGCGTACACGTAAAGTAGTGGAAGGTAGCCGTGAACGTATCCAAGTATTCGAAGGCTTGGTAATTAAACGTCAAAACGGTGGCGTACGTGAAACTTTCACAGTTCGTCGTATTGCATCTGGTGTAGGTGTAGAACGTACATTCCCACTTCACAGCCCACGCTTAGCTAAAATCGAAGTTATGCGCCGTGGTGTTGTTCGTCGTGCTAAATTGTACTACTTACGTAACCTTACTGGTAAAGCTGCTCGTATTCGCGAAAAACGCTAATGTTCTTAAAAGGCTGCCGTTGGCAGCCTTTTATTTTTGCTAAAATATAGATATAAATATATTCATACAAGATATATAGAAAGGAGACATTATGGCAGATTCACCTATCGTACATTGGTTCCCTGGGCATATGGCGAAAGCTACGCGCATGATAACGGAGTACATCAAAAAGGTTGATGTTGTTATCGAGTTATTAGATGCGCGTATTCCTCGTTCTAGTGCGAACCCAGTTATCCTAGAGTTAGTTGGTCAAAAACCGCATATTGTACTGTTAAATAAGGTAGATTTAGCAGATCCAAAAGCAACGAAGGAATGGACAGAATTCTTTACGCAACAAGGCATTACTGTATTAGCCATCGATTCCAAGTCTGGTAAGGGTAATAAGAAATTAGTATCTACTGTAGAACGTCTCAGTAAACCTATCATTGATCGTTGGGTAGCAAAGGGGATTCGTAGCCGTTCTATACGTACCATTATCTTAGGCATTCCTAATGTAGGAAAATCTACATTGATTAATTCCTTGGCTGGTTCTGCAGCAACCCGTACGGCTAACAAGGCAGGTCACACGCGTGGTCAACAATGGGTTAAAATTGGCAAGAATATGGAATTGCTTGATACGCCAGGCGTATTATGGCCTAAATTAGAGGACCAACGGGCTGCTGCTCGTCTTGCTATGACAGGTGCCATTTCTGATGATGTATATGACTTAGAGCACGTAATTAAGCAATTGTTAAACCATCTATTGACGAATACACCTAATATCTTGATTGAACGCTACAAATTAAAGAAGAAGAGATGGCCGATGTGGATACAATTCTTGAAAGCATTGGTCGTCGTCGAGGCTGTCTTGTAAGCGGTGGTGTTGTTGACCTTGATAAGGCGCGCCGCATTATTTTGCAAGACTATCGCAATACAAAGCTTGGTACAATTACACTAGACCAAGTTGATGAAGAACCGTATTATCCAGAAGATGGTGAGGAAACATATCATGGATAAGGATATCTTCGCTAAGTTAAAGGTAGCTGATATTAAGGCCCTTTTTGAAACGGAACAAGCTTTGGAAATTTTACCATTAGCACAAGAGGATACTCGTAGTTCCGTTCAGAAATTAGCGGCTTCTTATATTAAACGTCAAGAAAAAGAGCTAAAAGAACAACAACGCTTGATGAGCATGTACGATTATGAAGGTATATTCTACGATGAAGGGTTATATCATGTGGCTGGCGTCGATGAGGTAGGGCGTGGTCCCATTGCAGGTCCTGTTACGGTGGCTGCCGTTATTTTACCGCCTATGACATTAATTCCAGGCCTTAATGATTCTAAAAAGCTAACTGAAGAGAAACGTGAAGCATTGTATGACATCATCATGGAGGAAGCTGTAGCGGTCAGCTGTATCTCCTATGGTCCAGAAAAAATTGATGAGCTCAATATTTATGAGGCCACACGTCAAGCGATGTATGAGGCTATTCGCACCCTTGATGTACCTGCAGAGGCTGTCGTAGCTGATGCTATGAAATTACCTGATTTAACGATACCTGTTGAATCTATCATCAAGGGCGATAGTAAAAGTGCAAATATTGCAGCGGCATCCATCATTGCGAAAGTTACACGGGATCGATATATGAAAAGCCTTGATGAAGAATATCCTGGTTATGGTTTTGGCATACATAAGGGATATTATACAGAACTCCACAAAGAGGCTGTTGAGCAGCAAGGTGTGACACCATTGCATAGAAAGAGTTTTGAACCGATTAAGTCAATTGTTGGATGGCATCGAGAAGAAAAATAAATATATAGATTACTCTATTGTGAAATAAAAATGAAAAATCTATAGAGAAGAGGTTCCTATTGGTCACCTAGGTGACTATTAGGAACCTCTTTTCTATTTACATTCATGGTCAGACCGTCTTATGTTGTATATATAAGTATTCGAAAGCATCTATATACATAAGGAGGTAATCATGAATACGATGAATTGTGAACAAAATTGTAACCTATTAGATGCAAAAGCTCTTGGTAATTGGGGAGAAGATATTGCTCGACAGTATATTGAGCAACAAGGATTAAAAATTGTAACGACCAATTACAAAACCAAGGTAGGTGAAATCGATATTATCGCCAAAAATGGGCTGACCTATCATTTTATTGAAATCAAGGCGCGTCGTGGTGTCACCCATGGATTGCCACGGGAGGCAGTTTCAAAACGTAAACAAAGCATATTAAGCAGGCAGCTATGTATTTTATACGGGATTTGCGGGCCCAGAATCGAAAATGGAAGGAACTATCCTTTGATGTAGTTGAGGTATATGTACATGAGGATTTTAAGGCCACTGTACACTATATGCCTCAGTGTTTCATGTAGGAGGTCCATTATGTATGCAAAGGTCTATGGTGCTACCATAGATGGTTTAGATGGCGTCGTTGTAACAGTAGAGGTGGACATATCTCAAGGGCTACCTGTCTTTGACATTGTGGGACTCCCAAATCAAGCTGTAAAAGAATCGAGAGAACGCGTGCGGGCAGCCATTAAAAATAGTGGATTTGATTTTCCTATGCGTCGTATTGTTGTTAATCTAGGGCCTGCAGAGGTCAGAAAAAGTAGTTCCGGATTAGATTTGCCCATAGCCATAGGTGTATTAGCCGCATCAGGTCAAATTAGGCTACGCAAACCTAAATTAACAAAATTATTACAATCAACTCTGTTTATAGGCGAATTATCCTTAGATGGCAGTCTAAAAAAAGACACAAGGCATTCTTAGTATGGCTATGAAAGCACTTGATGACAAGATTCTTACGATCTTTACAAGTTCGGATAATGTATCATTGCTGCACAATATAGAAGCAATCACATCCTATGGTGCACATACATTGGCGGATATTGTGAAACTTGTAATACGACCGGATGAATATCGTGTAGACACTGTTGATGACGATTGTAATGACGCGGTCAACAGCCTCATTGATTACAAGGATGTACAAGGCCAAGAACTAGGAAAACGAGCCATGGTTATTGCTGCTGCAGGTGTTCACCACGTGATGATGATAGGTCCGCCTGGATCTGGTAAAACTATGTTGGCAGAACGATTACCAACCATTTTACCACCCCTAAGTTGGGAGGAGCGGCTAGAAACAACACGCATTCATGATGTGGCAGGGTTGCTCGAAAAGAATAGGCTGATTGCTAAACGGCCTTTTAGATGTCCTCACCATACAGCAACCTTGGCGAGCATCATAGGGGGCGGTAGTAATGCAAAACCGGGAGAAATTACATTAGCCCATAAAGGGGTGCTATTTATTGATGAAGCACCAGAATTTCCGCGCTATGTATTAGATGCGTTACGGCAACCATTAGAATCTCATATGATTACTGTGAATCGGTTACAAAATAGTTATGACTATCCAGCAGATTTTATATGTATACTCGCCGCAAATCCATGTCCTTGTGGATATTATGGGGACCCTCATAAGGAGTGTGTTTGTAGCTCTACAGAATTAGAAAGATATCAGCATAAAATATCTGGACCTATATTGGACCGCATAGATCTATTCATCCTTGTAGAGAGACCTAGTTTTAACGATATGTTATGTATGGATTCTGATTCTATGAGCAGTGCAGATATGAAACAACTCGTGGAGCAAGGGCGCCAGATGCAATTAGAACGTTTCCAAGACCAACCCTTTAAGTCGATGGTGCCTTGCCACATGGCGCTATTCGTGAACTTTGTAATATACGCGATGATTGCTGGGGCTTGTTAGGAGACGTATATGAACGATTTCATTTTACAGGGCGTAGCTTTGATCGATTGCTGAAGGTGAGTCGAACCATTGCAGATTTAGATGGATCCTTATATATAGAAAACGAACATATTTCAGAAGCGATGATGTATCGGCACATTCCATATCATGTGTCGAGGATAGGAGTTCATGATGGAGCAACAGTATGAAAGTAATTTTTATATTGCCGCCATGCAGAGTATTTCTTCACTAGGAGCGGCAACGATACGTGATTTAGTCGAAAAGTTTGGAGATCCTTATAAGGCATGGTGTGCTTTACAAAATCGTAAGAACCTAACGACAATACTAGGCATTCCGTCCACAAAATATAGGCAAATCGAGAAAGAGGCGACCGACGAACGATTACGGACTATCTATAAGGCTCTTAAGAACTGGCATATAGAATATATTACGTACCTTGACGTATTATTCCCTGGGCATTTGCAAGAGATATACAATCCGCCAGCCGTCATATTTGTGAGAGGAAATATATCGTTGTTAGATGATGAAACTATGAAAATTGCCATGGTAGGAGCTCGAAAATGTTCTGATTATGGTCGTAATGTGGCACTGCGGATAGGTAAGGAACTAGCTGCGTATAATGTAGCCATAGTCAGTGGTGGTGCGAGGGGGATAGATAGTCATAGCCATGAAGGTGCTTTAGCGGCAAAGGGACAAGTGATCGTTGTAATGGGATGCGGTTTAGATATTGTATACCCACCGGAGAATAAACGGTTATTTGATGCCGTTCTTAAGAACAATGGTTTATTAGTATCAGAATATCCTCCCGGTACACCGCCGTCAGGTGTCCATTTTCCCGCAAGGAATCGCATTATTAGTGGGCTTTCACAAATCATTATCGTAGTAGAGGCCAAGGCGAGCAGTGGGTCTCTGATAACGGCTGATATGGCCGCCAATGAAGGACGTGAAATCTATGTGGTGCCTGGCAGTATTTTAAGCAATGTAGCGGAGGGCAATCACTGGCTCATGCGCCAAGGGGCTAATATATTAACGAAAGCACAAGATATAATCGAGGATTATGAGTTAAAGCCCCGTGTAGTTGATACGCAAGGGTCCGATGTGTTAAGCTTTAAGGTGGAATGGGAGGTCGTGTTGAGTACAATTCCTACCGATCAATGTATTAGTGTAGGCGATTTAATCAAGAAAACACATATTCCATTACAACGATTACAAAGTATTTTATTAGACCTTGAAATGAAACATATGATTGAGAAGGTTCATTCTAAGGGCTATATTAACATAATCGGGAGTGATGTACTTGTCCATTAAACGATCTATCGTTATTGGGGAACCGAAAGAACCAAAACAAGAAACAAAAAAGAAAAAGACTACGATTAATAAAAAGGTAGCAAAAGAAGCGTTGACACCAGTTGGTATTGTACGCGACAAATCGATTGTTGCTACATCGATGCCACCAGAGCAACGAAAACCTCGCGTATATAATCCGGATGGTAAAATCCTTGTCATTGTGGAATCACCGGCTAAATCTAAGACTATCGAGAAATTTTTAGGCCCTAATTATATTGTGAAAGCCAGTATGGGCCATCTTCGGGATTTGCCTAAATCTCAAATGGGTATCGACATTGATCATGACTTTACCCCACGATATAGTAATCTGGTAGCACGTAAAAAGGTGATTGACGATTTGGTGGCCCATGCCGATGAAAGTAGCGCCGTATTGCTCGCAACTGACCCGGACCGCGAAGGGGAAGCTATTTCCTGGCATTTAGCATACATTCTAAACGTAGATATCACATCTAATTGTCGTATTACTTTTAATGAAATTACGAAAACTGCTGTTGCAGAGGCCTTAGAGCATCCACGTACTGTGGATATGAACATGGTTGACGCACAGCAAGCACGTCGTGTACTAGACCGCATTGTAGGGTATAAATTAAGCCCTCTATTATGGAAAAAGGTTTGCAAAGGTTTGAGCGCTGGTCGTGTTCAATCCGTAGCTGTACGTCTCATTTGTGAACGAGAACGTGAAATACAAGCTTTTGTACCTCAAGAATATTGGTCTATTGAAGGACAATTTAAGACGAAAACTAATGAAGAGTTTTCCGCAGAACTAACTCATGTAAAGGGCGACAAACTAGATATTACATGTGAAGCAGATGCAGTAGCAATCCAAAAGGCTATTGCGGACCATACGGCTACTGTTACATCTGTTAAGAAAAGTAAACGAAGCCGTAAACCAGCTCCGCCTTTCACCACATCTACATTGCAACAAGATGGTGTTCGTAAGCTTAATTTTGGGGCTAAACGGACCATGATGATTGCTCAACATTTATATGAAGGTTTGGAAATCGGTTCTTATGGTCACGTAGGTTTAATTACCTATATGCGTACAGACTCTACACGTATATCCAAAGATATGCAAGAACAGGCAAGAGTCTATATTAAGAGAACCTATGGCGATGACTATTGCCCTGCTAAACCGAATGTATATGGTAAGAAGGAATCAGCTCAAGATGCGCATGAAGCCATTCGTCCTACATCTCTTGAATTGACACCTAAAATGGTAGAACCATTTGTAAATCGCGATGAACTAAAGTTATATACACTGATTTGGAATCGTTTTATGGCTAGCCAAATGGCACCACAACAAAATGAGTCAACTACTATTGAACTAGATATTGATGATACTTATACATTTAAGGCAACTGGTTCTCGTGTGTTATTCCCTGGATTTAGTGCAGTCTATGAAGATAGTAAGAAAGAAGATACGCCACAATTACCAGCGTTGAAGAAATCTGATGTGGTGGAAACTGTACTTATCGACCCAGAACAACATTTTACGCAACCGCCTGCTAGATATTCTGAAGCAAGCCTTATCAAAACATTGGAAGAATTAGGCATTGGTCGCCCAAGTACATATGCGCCAATTATAGATACTATCGTTAGCCGTAACTATGTAGAAACAAATAATAAACAATTCATACCTACAGAACTCGGCTTTGTAGTAGTAGACTTTTTAGTGGCCTATTTTGAAAAAAATCATCAACACTGGGTTTACTGCAGAACTTGAAGAGGAGCTCGATGCGATTGCTAATGGTAAGGATACGTATGTGAAGGTATTGACTGATTTTTTTACAATATATTTAAGCAAGAATTGGATGATGCTAGCGATGTAGACAAAATTCAAATCGCATCCATGGAAAGTGATGAAACCTGTGAGCTTTGTGGTCATCCTATGGTCTATAAATTCGGTCGCTATGGTAAATTCTTAGCATGTTCTAACTTCCCAGAATGTAAGAACACTAAACCGATTACGGTTGGTACCGGTGTTGCTTGTCCTAAATGTGGTGAAGGGGAAATCGTAGAACGGAAATCTAAGCGTGGTCGTATCTTCTATGGTTGTAATCGTTATCCACAATGCGATTTTACGTTATGGGATAAGCCTACTCATGAGTTCTGCGATACATGTGGCAGCATTATCGTTGAAAAATCATATAAAAATGGTACGACGAAGAAATTCTGCTCCAATGAAACATGTCCAACTAGACCACCTAAGAAAACGAGAAAGAAAAAGTCTGATGATTCAGTAAAGAAAGAAGAGGATAGAAAGAGTGAGTGAAAATAGAGTTACTGTTATAGGGGCAGGATTAGCTGGTTCTGAAGCAGCGTGGCAACTTGCCAATCGTGGTGTTGCTGTCGATTTATATGAAATGCGTCCTGTAAAGAGTTCTCCGGCTCATCAAACGGATCAATTTGCTGAATTAGTTTGTAGTAATTCTTTGCGCGCTGGTAATATAGAGAATGCTGTTGGTCTACTAAAGGAAGAAATGCGTCGATTAGGCTCGTTAATTATGGAATGTGCAGATGCAACAGCTGTACCTGCTGGTGGTGCCTTAGCGGTTGACCGTCATATATTCAGTGCTATGGTAACTGATAAGATAAAAAGTCACCCTAATATTACAGTGCATCATGAAGAGGTGACATCTATCCCTACAGAAGGAACCGTTATCTTTGCTTCTGGTCCATTAACATCTGAAACACTAGGTGATGCTATTAGAGAATTAACCGGTAATACGGGTTTTTATTTCTATGATGCAGCGGCCCCTATTGTGACCGCAGAGTCTCTTAACTATGATAAGGTGTTTGCTGCGTCTCGCTACGATAAAGGCGATGCAGATTATCTTAATTGCCCTATGAATGAAGAAGAGTATAAAAACTTCTGGCACGAATTGACCCATGCTGAGGCCGTACAGCCTAAGGATTTTGAAAAGGAAATCTATTTTGAAGGTTGTATGCCTGTGGAAATCATGGCATCTCGTGGAGAGGATACATTGCGTTATGGTCCATTGAAACCAGTAGGCTTAGTGGATAAGCGTACCAATGAAGAATCCTATGCGGTTGTGCAATTGCGTAAAGAAAACAAAGAGGGAACTATGTTTAACCTCGTAGGGTTCCAAACTCATTTAAAATGGGGCGAACAAAAACGCGTGTTTGGTTTAATTCCTGGCCTTGAAAATGCAGAATTTATTCGGTATGGTGTGATGCATCGTAATACGTATATCAATTCTCCAGAATTGCTCAATCATGCATTCCAATTACAGTCTGATCATCGACTATTCTTTGCTGGTCAAATGACAGGTGTAGAAGGGTATCTTGAATCAGCCGCATCAGGGCTCATGGTAGGGTTACAGGTAAAACGATACCTTGATGATAATGCATTTATCAACTTCCCTAAAACGACGGCTATCGGATCATTGAGCCACTATATATCTTCCTATGAAGGATCTAATTTCCAACCTATGAATGTTAATTTTGGTATTATGGAATCATGGCCTCAACGGATTCGTAAGAAAAAAGAGAAAAATGCTCTCATTGCCAATCGTGCATTAGAAGAACTTGACGCATTAAAGGCACAAGAACAACTGTAAATGATGCTTGTCGCTCATGGTCTATCGTTAGAATAATTGAATAGATATAAAAAATCCTTCATTCATGGATGTTGTGTATCCGTGAATGAAGGATTTTGTTATTTACGTTTCTTTTGTTTTTGTGGTGCTTCTGGTACTGTTTCAGCCACACCTTGTTGCTTTTTATCTAGATAACCAAAGTAGATAAATAAACAGATACCTACAATCATAACAATGAGGCTCGTCATCTGTGCTGATTTAAGTCCCATTGTGAGGTTTACATAATCACCGCGTAAGAATTCTAAGCAGAATCGCGCTGCGGAATACAAGATAGCGTATAGAACGAACACTTGTCCTTTAGCATGTTTGAATGAGCTAAAGAGTAGTAAGATCACGAAGATTAGAATATCGATTTGGCCTTCCCAAATTTCAGCTGGCCATAATGGCTGATTACCATAGGTGCGGTATGCAAGGGTGCTTTCAGGATAGAGAATACCAAAATTTCCACCCGTAGGATGACCAAAGGCATCGCCGTTAAACAGGTTAGCCATACGCCCAACCGATTGAGCTAAAATGAGGGCTGGCGCAAATATCGGCAAAGGCCCAGAAATCGATTTTATGTTTTCTTAGATACCAATAACCGGCTAATGTACCGAATACGACGCCTCCTTGAATGGCCATGCCGCCTTGCCATACGAAAGGAATTTCGAGGAGATGATTGCCATAGTAATGCCAATCGAAGAAAAATACATCCCATAAGCGGGCGCCGATAAGACCTGCTATAGCGACTGTAATGGAGAAATCAACAATGTGCTCGTGCCATCCACGACCGTCTTTTTTGAGTAAGAAATAGGCTACAGAGGCACCGCTAATGATGGCTAGTGCTAACATGACACCGTAGGCCCTAATCGGGAAATCGCCTATGAAAAATAGATATTGATGCATATGAACTCCTTTATGAATAAACGTTCATGCTTTTATAAGCATAGAAATTATAAGTGTCGATATATGTATGATATAATATAGGAATTGTTATGTAAACAAAGCTAGTCAGCATAAATTATAGGAGACATACATGTTACGTAAATTTGCTATGGTCACTACCTTGGCAGCTGCTGTATTATCTAGTATTTCTGGTAATACTGTACAGGCTGAAGTATTGGTGCCATTACAACAATATTTAAATACGACCAACCGTAATTATGAGGCCAATCAATATAAGACATCTTATACAATCTATGTACCACAGCTAGAACTGAATGGTACAACCATTACGATGAATCCTAAAGCCGTTGGAGAGCCCGTTAAATTGCCGATTACCAAACGGGATGGTGCCGAGTATGTTGATGTAGAAAATGCAACACCGTTGATAGGCGTCACCTATACGAAGGATGGTGACCACGTTCAATTGACCGCTGCACCAGAGACGATGCAAGTATTGCAAAATAAACCTGTACAAGGACCTCTATCTTGGGCCTTTGACCCATGGCCTAACCAAGATGCGCCGTATGCAAAAAAATTGAATGTCAGCGGAGATAACATCATCTCTCCAAGTTGGTTCAAATTGCATAGCCTTGGCTTAGAATCTAGCCCTAATATTAATGTGGACTATGTGAAAGTATACAAGGCCAACGGATATCATGTGTGGCCTCTTATTACAAATCGTTTTGATCCAGATTTTACGAGTGGTATCTTAGCCGATGAAGCAGTGTGGAAAAAATATGCTCAAAATCTCATTCAATACGCTTATATTTATGGATTTGATGGATATAATTTTGACTTTGAAAATGTAGACTATTCTGACCGTGATAAATTGACAAGATTCGTAGCATACTTAGCTGACGAATTACATAAGTATAATATTCAATCCTCTGTAGATGTAACGGGATATTCTAATAGTCCAAATTGGTCTCTTGTATATGACCGTAAGTCCTTCGCTAACAGTGTAGATTATGTCGTATTAATGGCTTATGACGAAACATGGGCCAAGAGTACTACGGCAGGACCGGTTGCAAGTTATCCTTGGGTACGCGATCATGCTGAGAAGATGTTGCAAGAGGTACCAAGTCATAAGCTTGTTCTTGGCATTCCATTCTACACTAGAATTTGGCATGAATCAGGCGGTGTGGCACGGGGTGAAACATTGGCCATTAAAAATGAATCATCTTATTTCACGAATCACGCATCGAATATTATTTGGAATGATACGTTAAAATCTTATTATGCAGCTATTCCAACAACTAGTGGTACCGATAAGATTTGGTTTGAAGATAATAAATCCTTAGGATATAAATTAAACCTAGTGAAAGAATTACAATTGGCCGGCTTTGCTGCATGGCGTAAAGGCTTTGAAGATGATACTACGATTACAATGATTCAAGGCGTTGATTTAGGTAAAGGTACACCTAACACAGCACCAGTTGTTGAAGCTCCTAAGCCTGTTGTTGAAAAACCATTAACAAAGGCTGAACGTAAGGCTCTTGAAAAAGCAGCTAAAGAAAAGGCGAAAGCAGAAGCTAAAGCAGCTAAGGAGAAGGCAAAAGCAGAAGCTAAAGCTTCAAAAGAAAAGGCGAAAGCCGAAGCTAAAGCATCTAAAGAACGTACAAAAGCGAATGCTAAGACTGTGAATGAAAAGCAAAAGGTTGATAATGATATAGCGTCTATCGTTCCCGCTGTTCAAGTAGTAAAAAAGTAGATAAATTGACGGTTTATGGTACGAAGTAGTACAATAATACTATTAATTAGAATCACAAACAGATTTGAGGAGGCACCTACATGAACGAAAAATATGTAGCCCAAGATATTGAGAAAAAGTGGCAAAAGTACTGGGATGAGAACCATACTTTTAAAACTGAATATGACGAAAGTAAAGAGAAATACTATGCATTAGAAATGTTCCCATATCCATCTGGCAATTTGCATATGGGCCATGTGCGCAACTATTCCATCGGCGACGTAGTAGCGCGTTTTAAGAAAATGAATGGTTTTAATGTATTGCATCCAATGGGCTGGGATTCCTTTGGTATGCCTGCAGAAAATGCAGCTATTAAACATGGTATTGCACCTAAAACATGGACTCTTGATAATATTGAGAATATGAAAAAGCAACAAAAAGCATTGGGTCTTTCCTATGATTGGGACCGTGAAGTTGCTACATGTAAAGAAGATTACTATAAATGGACACAATGGTTCTTCGAACAATTCTATAAAAAGGTTTAGCTTATAAAAAAGAAGCAAAGGTTAACTGGTGTGAAACATGCCACACTGTATTAGCTAACGAACAAGTTATTGATGGTCTTTGCTGGCGTTGTGATAATCCTGTAGAGAAAAAAGATTTATCTCAATGGTTCCTCCGTATCACTGAATATGCAGATCGCTTGTTAGATGATCTCGATACACTCGATGGTTGGCCTCAACGCGTTAAATTGATGCAAAAGAATTGGATCGGTCGCTCTGAAGGTACAGAATTCTCTTTTGATGTGCCATCCATTAACGAACGTATTTCCGTATATACGACTCGTGTAGATACAATCTACGGCGTAAGTTACGTTGTATTGGCTCCTGAACATCCATATGTAGAACGTTTAATTGAAAATGCACCTAACAAAACTGATTTAGATGCTTTTATCACGCGTATGCGCAACATGAGCGATATCGATCGCACGTCTACAGAAGCACCTAAGGAAGGCATGTTTACCGGTTCCTATGCGGTAAATCCTATGTCTGGTGAACAAGTGCCTATTTGGATTGCTAACTATGTTCTCGTAGATTATGGTACTGGTGCCGTTATGGGTTCTCCTGCTCATGACGAACGGGACTGGGAATTTGCTCATAAATACGATTTGCCTATTAAACCTGTTGTTTCTCACAATGGTGAAAACTACAATTTCGATACATGGGAAGAATCTGACCACGAAGATGGCGTGTTGATTAATTCTGGTGAATTTGATGGTCAAACATCTGAAGAGGCTCGTAAAAATATTACGGCTGCACTTCATGAACGCGGTATCGGTGAAGGTAAAACTAATTTCCGCCTTCGCGATTGGCTTATCTCTCGTCAACGTTATTGGGGCGTGCCAATTCCTGTTGTATATTGCGAAAAATGTGGTGAACAACTCGTACCAGAAGAAGAATTGCCTGTACGTCTTCCTGAAGATGTTAAATTTGAATCCGGTGCTGTATCCCCATTGGCAACATCCGAAGCTTTCATGAACGCTAAATGCCCTAAATGTGGTGGCCCTGCGCGTCGTGAAACAGATACTATGGATACATTCATCGATTCCTCTTGGTACTTCTTGCGTTACACTGACGCATTGAACGATAAAGCACCATTCGATTCCAAAATTGCTAATTACTGGATGAACGTTGACCAATACATCGGTGGTATTGAACATGCTATCTTGCACTTGTTATACTCTCGTTTCTTTGTGAAAGTTATCCATGATTTAGGCCTCATCGAAGCTAACGAACCATTCCGTGGTCTTTTGACACAAGGTATGGTACTTAAAGAAGGCAGCAAGATGTCTAAATCTAAAGGCAATGTGGTTTCTCCAGAAGAAATTATCAATAAGTACGGTGCTGATACAGCGCGCTTATTCATCTTGTTTGCAGCACCAGTTGACCGCGATCTTGATTGGAGTGACCAAGGTGTTGAAGGTTCCTATCGTTTCTTAGGTCGCGTATGGCGTATTGTTGATGCGTATGACCAAGCAGCAAAAGAAAATCATACGGGTGACCTTACAAAAGACGAAGTAGCATTACGCCGCGAATTACACCGTGTTATCAAAAAGGTTACAGAAGATTTAGATAATAACTTCAACTTTAATACGGCAATCAGTGCGATTATGGAACTTGTTAATGCTATGTATGCACACAAGGACAAAGCAGAATCCGTAAATGCTGATCTTGCTAATGAGTTAACACATAATCTCGTGTTGTTGTTAGCTCCATTCGTACCACATATTACAGAAGAATTGTGGCATGAACTTGGCGAAACTGAATCCGTTCATACTATGAACTGGCCAACATACGAAGAATCTGCTCTTGAAGTAGACGAAGTAGAAGTGGTTCTTCAAGTTAATGGTAAGGTTCGCGATAAATTAACTGTTTCTGTGAATATTACGAAAGAAGAATTGGAAGCATTGGCTAAAGAATCCAGCCGTGTTCAAGAATTTACAGAAGGTAAACAAATCGTTAAGGTTATCTACGTACCAGGTAAACTTGTGAATATCGTTGTAAAATAATATTTCTATATATGATTTGTTAATATAATGAAAGCCCCCAACTACATAGGTAGAAGGGGGCTTTATTATCTAGAGAGGTTATTATGGCAAAACGTAGCGATTATATTTCTTGGGATGAATACTTTATGGGCGTTGCTATTTTGGCTGCGCAACGATCCAAAGATCCTAATACACAAGTGGGGGCCTGTATCGTCAGCAATGATAATAAGATCTTATCCATCGGTTATAATGGCATGCCCTTAAATTGTAGTGATGATGATTTTACGTGGGAACGGGATACGGCAGATGATAATAAATATTTTTATACCGTTCATAGTGAATTAAATGCGATTCTAAACTATCGCGGTGGTTCTTTAGAAGGGTCTAAGATTTATGTAACACTATTCCCTTGTAATGAATGTGCAAAGGCTATTATTCAAAGCGGCATAAAGGCCGTTATTTATCGAGATGATTTGTACAAAGATACTAAAGAGGTTAAGGCTTCAAAACGTATGCTAAAGACGGCCGGTGTAGATATTATTGAATATCAATCGACGGGCCGCGTATTGGAAATAACACTATAATAGATAAAAGAGGGATGGTGTATCCTTCGAAAGCGACTTTGGCCCTGCGGAGGCCGAAGGCCGGAGTCAGACCCGGCCGGTGGAGCTTACGGAGGATGTACCATCCCTTTTATATGTTGTGTGTTATACCAATAAGCGGCCGTCAATCATGATATCTACTTGTTGGCCGTCTTTTGTAATGCCTTTAATATTCATGTGTTCATGACCAATCATAAAGTCCACATGAGCGAGGGAGTGGTTGAGACCACGTTCTTTGAGTTCCTCTTCAGATAAACCATCGCTATTTTTTAGACAAGTTGGATAGGCTGCACCGATTGCTAAATGGCAGGATGCATTTTCATCAAACAATGTTTCATAGTAAATTCTATTGGATTGACTAATAGGGACTATAGTGATCCACGAGGGCTACTTCACCAAGATATTGAGATCCTTCATCCGTTTCGATGAGTTCTTTAAGAATATCTAACCCTTCTTCAGCCGTGTAATCAACAATTTTACCGTTTTCAAAGGTAAAGGAGAAGTTAGAAATAGGATTGCCTTGGTAGATAAGTGGTTTTGTACTGACTACTTTACCATTTACACCATTCCATTGAGGTGCACAGAACACCTCTTCTGTAGGTATATTAGCATTGAATTTGATACCCTCTTTGGAGAACTCTTCGCCACCTTGCCAAATATGGTCTTCTGGTAATTCGAGAAGTAAATCTGTGCCATTTTCACATGTATATCGCAATGCTTTCAAATCAAGAGCGTTTAATGCTTCGCGACGATGGCGTAGCTTAGCCATGTGATGCGCATATGTTTCTTTTGCCTCTACATCATTGAGACGACATAACTTTAGTAATGTAAGCCAGAGTTGGTTGAGTTTCTTCATCTGATCCGTCATAGCCAAGAAGTTCAGCCCAAAGCACTGTTGGCACAGCGGCTACACACCATGTTACGGATGAGTTCATGATGGCTGTATGGTAGAAGGACAGAACCTTGTTGAGATTGCGTGAGTTTAGGCTAATGCGCTCTGTAGGAATTCCTGCTAACGCCTTTGGGTTGGCACTGATAAGTGATAAAAAGGCAGCTTTTTCCTCTACATATTGCTCGTAATATACAGGAATCCATTTAGCCGGTGTTTCTAGAACCGACGCATCAGCATGTAATAAGCGTTGTCGTGTAATTGGGGTATGGCGCCAATTGATGATAACCTCTTTGGCACCCAATTGATAGGCTTCTTCCGTAACGATGACTGCAAAATCTTTATTGTCTACATCAACAGATACGATGAGTGTTTGCTTTTCTTGTAAATTAACGCCAGACTGCAATAAAGTACGGGCGTATTTACGTAATAATTCTTGATTCATTATAGACTCCTTAACATAGTAATAGGATATACCGGTAAAGTATGTTCCTTTAATTCGATATAATTTTGAAAACTCCTGCTTATGTGACTAATAGAGTCACATATAGGAGTTTTTTGTTGCATATGGAAACTGTAGTAGTAGGAGGTGACCATATGAAACAAATGATTGTGTCACATAAGTGGATTGTAATAATCCTGTGTATTTTAGTAGGAATTTATTTCCTATGGCCTATTATAACAGAAGGAAGCACCACAATGCCAGATTCGTCTGTATTAGCGGCTAATACGTCAGACGTGAATAGCATTAATCATCATGAAAGTAATTCTATTCATGCTAATAATGGTGTAGTGCAACCTGAACAACATACTGAAGGTACAGATGCTATTGTGTATGTGACGGGTGCTATTCAATCGCCAGGTCTTTATAAGGTGGCATCTAGCTCGACAATTGGCGATGTTATAAAGGGGGCTGGAGGTGCACTACCATATGGAGATGTAGAGTCCATCAATTTAGCAGAGACAGTGACAGGTGGACAGCATATTCACATCAAATTTAACTTTCACGGGAATCCTGAATCATTACTACGAAATCAAAAGATTAATATTAACACAGCTACAGTTAAAGAACTCGATTCACTGCCTGGAATTGGGCCAACTATGGCAAAACGGATTGAAGAGTATCGTCAAAGTAAGGGCGCTTTTACATCTATAGAGGATATCAAGCATGTCAAAGGTATCGGCGATGGATTATTTAAGAAGATACGCGATAAAATTACAGTCTAATTTACCTACGTATTTGACCCTGAATATGCTGATCACCTATTCGGAGATAGCCCATTATATTCTAAGTGGTATCATACTAGGCATTTTATGTGCCTATAGCTCGCATTATGTATTGCTCGATACGAGTTGGTATTGTATGTTTGGTGCTGCTGGCTATCTACTATATACATTGGGTAAAGCTGTGGTTCGCTATAGGTTACAATCGTCTTTGTCAATTAAATATATAGTTGTAACCTGCATCGTCTCATGTGCATTAGGTGTCATATCATTTGTACATGTAAACCATCAAATTAATCAGTATGTAGGGCACACTAAATTCTTTTTATCACAAGAAGGCGAATATGCACTACTCATTGATTCTCCGGTAGATTTAAAAGTGATTGATGGGAAAGAATATAGATCATTTAGTGCTATATTGTTAGGGTTAGTGCCACACAAGGATACGGCAAAAGGCGTGCATATTAAGGCCGATGGGCATATTAGAGTAACAATACAAGAAAATTCTACACATCTTCATATGGGGGATTCGATTATCGTTCATGGTACGCCTAGATCTCTCTATTTGACAGAAGAGAGAGGCACTATTGATAAGCGAAATAAGGCAATTCGTAATGAAGATATGGGTGCCATGTTTGATGGTACCTATAAGGTGGTGGATTTACATGCTCTAAAACAGTATAAGATAGATTCTTATATCGGTTATTATCAACGGTGGCTTCACATAATTGATTCGATGCGTAGTGCTGTTGAAGTATTGATGGAGCAGTATCTATCAGATACAACCAAATGGCTTGGAATTTCATTAGTTCTAGGCGGCCATTATGGAGAATTAGGTCAAGATGTGCTACGTCAATTTGGCTACACTGGTATCATTCATATTTTATCTATATCGGGTTCCCATATTGCACTGTTATTTTCTATCGTATATGGCCTATGCAGAGTATGTCGTATCAGGAAACGTTATGCTATGATGGGTGGTATTATACTATCTATCTTTTATTGTATAGTGGTTGGTTTCAGTGCACCTGTTGTGCGTTCTACCATAATGGGGATTTGGCTTGCTTTAGCCTATGTAAAGGGCCGTATGTATACGGCGAAGCAAGGATTAGCAGTGACGGCCATACTATTTTTACTATATGATCCGTTACTTATATTAGACGTGAGCTTTCAACTATCCTTTGGAGCTACCTATGGGCTCTTATTATTTGGCATGCCATTATATCGATGGATCATAGTATTGCCACCGATTGTGAAAGCTCCACTAGTACTCTGCATCAGTGCACAACTTTTATTGATACCATTCCAGCTCTATTACTTTCACTATTTGAGTTTAGCAAGTCTTTTTGCAGCTATTATTATTACACCTTTACTTGATATAGCTATTGTTATGTTATTTGGTTGTACCATAATATCCTTATTTATACCAATAGGTATGGTGTGGAACGTAATCGACTGGATATTAACTATCTGTTTATATGTAAATGCGCATCTCGCTAACAGTTCTATATGTCTATGGTGGATAGGTACCATTTCTGCCACATTAGGGGTGTTATACTATGGATGTGTGGGATTACTATATATTAACCTAGTCTCATTAAAGCTTAAATTTAGAACTTTCACAAAAGGAATTGTACTTATGGGAATTGGCATAATTGCTATAGCTTATAGTGGCATCTTATATAGGAATGAAACGATTTGCATATTATACCTATGAAACAGTCAAATGCATTCCTCATTGTTAAGCCTTATGAAAAAATAGCTATGGTATATATTGATACACCTGATGCTATTCCTATGAAAGCTAGTGAAATTCGCGTAAGAAATGGACTCCAAAGTTTTGGTATTCCATTAAAAAATGCTCATGTTCAACGATTTCAATCGACGGGCAAAAATACTGTTTTATACAAAAATGATATATCGTCTGTGATGGTCTATAATAGACAAAATGGTGAAAAAAAACTACAATTAAATGATATGAGGAACACTATTTTGATTACTTCTCAGTCGTATATGATGAATCAAATTGTAGCATTACATTTGAATCATCCCGTGCTTGTTAGCATGCCTCGAGGAGCGATGCGAGACATTGATCCCGATGCAGAACATGTTCATTTATGGGGGTATCAATATATTCCGGACTATCGATTATGAAAGGAGGACTGGCGATGAATCAAGTATATCTAATCTATGGTAATGAACCACAACTCATAGAAGAAGAGAAACAAAAGTTTTTCTTATCTCATAAAAATCTAGATGTGCGCGTATTGCATGATGAAGCAGGTCCTTCCAAAATATCAGAACAATTGATGGAGGACTCTTTATTTGGCGATGCCAAGGTATTTTGTCTTATCAATCTACCTATCTTGAAAAAAGCAGGCCAAAAAGAGAGTCAAGAATGGGATACACTGGCCGAGTTGCTGATGAATTATACCGGTGATAATCCAGTACTTATTATCTATCACGATATGGTGGATAAACGATTAAAACAAAATAAAAAGATATTAGAATCTATTCCTAATAAGGAATGTAAACGATTAGAAGGTGACGATTTATTGATGTGGATTCGTCAGTATTGCACCTCTAATGGATATACGCTGACGCCTGATGGGCACGACTATGTATCTCATCTATTGGAGTTATGGCAAGATGTGCCGGTTGCGTTTATGCGTACCGAGTTTGATCGATATTTTCTGTTATTAGGGAATCATAAGAAAATAGATAAATCCTTTTTAATGGAACATAGCAGTAATTATGGAGCTAAAAATATCTTTACCTTTAAAGAAGCTTTATTAAAACAAGATGTGAATACCTTATTAGAATTATTTCCGTTTATGTTTAGCTATAAAGAAATCGACCGTGCCATGGGCTATATCGAAGGACAATTGCGGCTCCAATTATTGGTAAGTGAATGTCGTGCTGCAGGTATGACAGCTAAACAGGTAGAAAATTTTTGTAAAGAAAATGGGGCCTCTTATAAGCCGTACCCTATAAAACTGGCCTATGAAGCAAGTTCTCGTATTTCTATAAAGGCTTTAAAAGCACTCTTAAAAGGATTATATGAGGTAATATTAGATAGTCGCACGAGCAAAGGGGATATGTGGCGATTTAGGGATTTATGTTTGACCTATTGTGGGTATAAGGGATAAAAATGAAAGTACGTTATCGAGTAGTACCAAAACAGAATAGTAAACCTGCTTTCTATGTGAATTGTGATGATAAACAGGTAACCATACAAGCAGCAGATTCAGCATTTAAAACATTAGTGTCATTACAAGAACGATTAGCTGCTTGGTATAAAGAAAAAAATATTTCCTTTGATACGATTCCTACCAATGCAACAACGTCTTGCTGCTTTGCGTGGAAGGTAGATGACGATGATGAAGAATTTGCACCGTACTACTATGCCGGTGGTTGTGGTGTAGGTGAATTTATTGAAGACGTTGAAGCGCATCGTCAGAGATTAGAGGAAGAAAACATGCCAGAGAGAGGAAAGTCCTTTGCTGGCAATAACGATGATGAAATTGATTATGCAGATGAGTTTGTGCCATTTATGGATGCGGTGGAATTGGACTATTTTAATCCAGACCCCACATCGTATGAGTCTGTAACTACAAGAAATCCATCTGTATCTAGTAGCTCATCATCTACATCTTCAGCTAATAGCGGACATCAACACAAAGGTGGTAAGAAATATCCACAACGCGCGCCTAAGGATGCACCAACTGATGAGGGTATGATTTTAGGTCCACGCATTGAGGGCACGACCTCCAGCATCATGGGCACTGTAGAAACACCAAGTGTCATTTTTGAAGGTGTGTTCGTTGGCCTTGATAAACGCGATACTAGGACTGGTAAAGTATCGTAAATGGCAGTATCGTAGATGATACGAACAGTATGAAGTTTATCAAGTTTACGAATAGTCCAGAAGAAGGGGATGCCTTATTAAAACAATTAAAGAAATTGCAAAAGGTGCGCGTTCAAGGTAGTGTCAACTTTGATGATCGATTTGATAAGGACTATATTTTATCTATACGTAGTATCGAAGCTATCGAAGAAGACAATACAAATGAACGGACAGAAGACAGACCAGATTCTCGTGTTGAGCTTCATCTCCATACTAAGATGAGTGATAAAGATGCACTCGTATCGATTAAGGATTTATTTAAAACTGTCAAAAAATGGGGCCATCCTGCGGTCGCTATTACGGACCATGGTGTTGTACAAGCCTTTCCTGAAGCACAAGCACTTGGTAAAGAACTTGGTGTTAAGGTTATTTATGGCGTTGAAGGATATCTCGTTGATGATGCGGATTTAGAAAAGGAATTATCCTTAGACGTTGTAAAACGAAAAGATGAAGCGCCTCGTTATCACATTATTTTGTTAGCGCAAAACATGGTGGGCTTACGTAATCTGTATAAAATGATTTCTATATCCCATTTGGAATACTATAAACGGAGACCTCGTTTGCCTCGTTCTATCATTGAAGAGCATCGTGAAGGTATTCTTATAGGGTCTGCCTGTGAAGCAGGTGAATTGATGCAGGCTATTGTTAAGGGGGCTTCTAAAGAAGAGCTATTAACGATTGCATCATTCTATGATTACCTTGAAATTCAACCACATACCAACAATACATTCTTAATTCGCAAGGGTATCGTGCCAGATGAACAAGCTCTTATCGATATGAATAAGACGGTTATTGAATTGGGCGAAGCCCTCAATAAACGTGTATGTGCTACCTGTGATGTTCATTATTTAACACCAGAGGAAAAGATATATCGTGAGATTATGTTAACCGCTTGTGGGTTCCCTGATGCGGATGAACAACCGGATTTACATTTGCGTACTACTGATGAAATGTTAGCTTCATTCCCATATTTGAGTGAAGAAAAGGCCTATGAGGTTGTTGTTGCGAATACACGGGCCATCAACGATAGTATTGAAGACATTAAACCAGTGCCAGATGGCACATATTCACCTAAAATCGAAGGGGCCGATGAAGCTTTCACAGAAATGTGTTATGTAAATGCGAAGAAGATTTATGGTGATCCATTGCCTCGTGTTGTACAGGAACGCCTAGACTATGAACTCGATTGTATCATCAGCAATGGTTATGGCGTGCTTTACTATATCGCTCATAAGCTGGTAAAAAAATCGCTAGATGATGGCTATCTCGTAGGTTCTCGTGGTTCTGTAGGTTCGTCCTTTGCAGCGACCATGTCGGAGATTACAGAGGTTAATCCATTGCCACCGCATTATATTTGCCCTGAATGTAAGTGGTCGGAATTTTATGAAAATGGTGAATACGCCGGTGGATTCGATTTACCGCGTCGTGACTGTCCTAATTGCGGTCATCCATTACAAACGAATGGTCATGACATTCCATTTGCTATCTTTCTTGGTTTCGAAGGCGATAAGGTTCCAGATATTGATTTGAACTTCTCTGGTGACTACCAAGCGAAGGCCCATAAGTACACGGAAGAACTGTTCGGCCGTGATAATGTATTTAAGGCCGGTACTATTGGTACCATTGCAGATAAGACTGCATTTGGGTATGTAAAGAAATATGCAGAGCTAAGAAATATTCAGGCTCGCAGTGGATTCCTTGAGCACCTCGCAAAAGGTTTTACAAATGTAAAAAATACAACAGGCCAACATCCGGGTGGCATCATGGTTTGTCCTCGTGATATGGATGTGCACCATTTTACGCCGATTCAGCATCCGGCCAATAAAAAAGAGAGTGGCGTATTAACGACTCACTTTGATTATCACTCTATTGAAGGGCGTATGACAAAACTCGATATTCTGGGCCATGATGATCCAACGATTATTCGTATGTTGGAGGATTTGACCGGTATTGATGCGAAGACGATTCCTTTTGATGATCCGAGAACGCTAAGCCTATTCTCATCAACAGAGGGTATCGGATTGACGCCTGAACAATTGCAAGGGGACCAAGTAGCTAGCCTTGCCGTACCGGAGTGTGGCACGAAATTTGTACGGGGCATGCTAGAAGATTCACGGCCACAAACCTTCTCTGATCTTGTTCGTATTTCTGGTTTCTCCCACGGTACGAATGTATGGCTCGATAATGCACAGGAACTCATTAAAAATGGTACTTGTAAATTGAATGAAGCCATTTCTACTCGTGATGACGTAATGAACTTTTTGATTCATCGTGGCATGAATAAGAAAAACAGTTTCTTCGTCATGGAAAATGTTCGTAAAGGGAAGGGCATCGAAAAGAGAAATAAACAAGGCCAAGCGACTACGGAGTTTGAAAAAGAAATGCGAGAAAATAATATTCCTGAATGGTTTATTGAGTCTTGTAAAAAGATTTCCTATCTATTCCCACGTGCCCATGCCGTTGCTTACGTTATGATGGCATTCCGTATTGCGTGGTTTAAGGTATACCATCCGTTGGCATTTTACGCGGCCTATTTCTCCATCCGTGCAAAAGCCTTTGATTTACGGATCATGACCGGTGATTTGAATACACAATTGAAAGAATTTAATCGTATCAAAGCGCTCGACCGTGGTGCCAGCCCTAAAGAAAAGGATTTGATGTCCGCCTTGGAGGTATCCATGGAAATGTATCAACGGGGTTATCGTTTTATCAACGTAGATATTCAGCATTCCGGTGCTCGCCGATTTAGCATTAAGGACGGCGCACTATTACCACCATTCTTAGCTATCGATTCACTTGGTGAAACCGTTGCCGATGCGATTGTAGAAGAACGGGAAACAAAACCGTTTACATCCTTAAAAGATTTGCAACGTCGTTGTAAGGTTTCGGCTACCATCATTGAAACAATGAAAGAACTTAAATGCTGTGGTGATTTGCCAGAGGACGAACAAATGTCGTTATTTGGTTAATTCATCTGATTTAATTAACATTAAAAGGTGTCATCGCTGATGACACCTTTTTTTGAAAGTTTTGCAGTTTAATTATTTTGGCAGATTTTAGTATAAGGATTTATATTTCATCCAGTTAGTTTTAGCCATTTCTTTAAGTTCCGTACCACGTCCATCAAGGATGGCGTTGATCAAGTATTTACTAAAGCCTTTTGCTTGTTGGTATGCAATTTTTGGAGGCATAGCAAGTTCTTGTTTATCAACACGGACATTGATAATGACAGGACCTTCATTATAGTTTAGAGCTTCCTTGATTTTTTCATCTACTTCGCTAGAGTTTGTAATGCTAATACCTTTGATACCAGCTGCTTCGGCAAGTTTACCAAAGTCAGGATTTACAAAGTCTGTAGCATAATCTAAGTAACCAGAAGCTTTCATTTCCATGGCAATGAAGCTAAGTTCTTCATTGTTAAATACGAATACTTTCACAGGGAGATTTAATTGTTTTAATGACAACATTTCGCCCATCATCATTGTAAAACCGCCGTCTCCAGAAAGGGAGATAACTTGGCGATTTGGACATGCATTTTGAGCGCCTATTGCATGCATCATTGCATTGGCCATGGAACCATGGTTGTAGGAGCCAATGATACGACGTTTGCCATTCGTTTTAATATGGCGTGCAGTCCAGATAACAGGGGTGCCCACATCGAATGTAAAGATGGCATCATCAGCAGCCAATTTATTGAGACGATTTACGAAATATTGAGGGTGAATTGCTACACCATCTGGTTCTGCAACAGCATAGCTGTCTAAATCACCACGGAATTTAGTATATGCTTTTCGCACTGTATCGATGAATTCTGTATCATCGCGTTGTGTAAGATGAGGAAGTAGTTCGTGTAATGTATCTTTCACAGAACCTATGATGCCTTGTGTTAATGGAACGCGTGCACCTAGGGCAGATGGATTGATGTCTACTTGAATTACCTTAGCATTTTCAGGATAGAATGGACGATAAGGGAAATCGGTACCTAGCATGATTAGTGTATCGCATTGCTCAATAGCACGGTAACCGGATGTATAACCAAGCAAACCTGTCATGCCCACATCATAAGGATTGTCCCATTCGACCCATTCTTTGCCTCTGAAAGCATGTACAACAGGGGCTTGTAATTTAGTAGCAAGTTCAACCACTTCGTCATGAGCACCGGCACAACCAGCACCACAGAAAAGTGTAATGCGTTTGCCATTGTTTATATGTTGGACCATTTCAAGAATATCCTCTGATTGAGGAATTACGCGTGGCAATTTAGGTGCATGCCATGTAGGTAATTCATCAATTTCTGTTTCCATAACGGCCACATCACCAGGTAGAACGATTACGGCTACATCGCGATTGCCAACTGCGGCATTCATGGCGCGGAATAGGATTTCCCGGCATTTGCTTTGGATTAGAAACGAGTTCACAGAAACAAGAGCACTCTTTAAATAGATTTTCTGGATGTGTTTCTTGGAAATAGTTGAGACCGACTTCGGATTGTGGAATATGAGAGGCAATAGCGAGCACTGGTACACGATTGCGATGACAATCAAATAGACCATTGATCAAATGGAGATTACCAGGGCCAGAGCTACCAGCACATACGGTTAATTTACCTGTTAATAGAGCCTCTGCACCAGCAGCGAAGGCTGCAGATTCTTCGTGGCGCACATGTTCAAATTGAATTTTCCCATTACGACGTAAACTATCGTTTACCGAGTTTAAACTATCCCCAGTAATACCATAAATTCTTTCGATGCCTGCGTTAGCTAATACTTCTATGAGTACATCTGATATACGTTTTTTTGCCATATTATCACCTCTATATGATAATTAATGTTATTTAAAAATATAATTCATTGTATACTATAAATAGTAGTATCTTATGATTGCATATTATGTGACTTTTATCACGATTTATTGTATACATCACAAAATTAGTTCAATTTCTAAAAGTGCTATATAGTTGAGATGGATATTAATAAGTTTTCTCATATACAAATGTATAATCTTGCGAAAGTATCATAAAAGTGGTACTATAAACCTATAAATTAATATGATAAGTCTTTGGGGATAGGTGAAATTCCTTACCGGCGGTTATAGTCCGCGAGCTATATGGCATGAATCGGTGCAATTCCGATACCGACAGTAGAGTCTGGATGAGAAAAGACAATAGCACATATATTTCGTATGTGTATATATGATGACCCAAGGACTATGTTTATAGTCCTTTTTTTATTGAGGTATTATGATGAACGACGAATTATATATGAAGCGTGCCATTTGTCTTGCAAAAATGGCAACTGGACATACATCGCCCAATCCCTTGGTTGGTGCCGTCGTAGTAAAAAATAATACAATAGTGGGCGAAGGGTATCACCATAAGGCTGGTGAGGCCCATGCGGAAGTGCATGCGTTAGATGCCGCGGGAGACAATGCTACGGGGGCTACCTTATATGTAACTCTTGAGCCTTGTGCGCATTATGGTAAGACCCCGCCATGTGCAAAGCGTGTCGTTGAATCTGGTATTACTCGCGTTGTGATTGGTAGTACCGATCCAAATCCACTAGTGGCTGGTAAGGGCATTCAAATTCTTACTGAGGCAGGTATAGAGGTAACTACAGATGTATGTGTGGATGAATGTATTCAGTTGAATGAACATTTCTTTACATTTATTCAAACACATAAACCGTTTGTAACCATAAAAAGTGCTATGTCCCTAGATGGTAAAATTGCTACTTTCACAGGTCAATCTCAATGGATTACGAATGAAAGTTCCCGTAAGGACGGACATATATTGCGAGCGTCTCATGATGCGATGCTTGTTGGTATTGGTACCATCTTGGCTGATGATCCATTGCTTAATTGTAGGCTCACTAGAGATGAATTATATGAAGCAATTATCGACAGACACGATGTCTCGATAGATAATACATTAGAGGTGCATCAGCCAGATATTATTATTCTGGATAGTCAGGGGCGTACGCCAACGGATGCAAAGGTATTTACGATACCAAATCGTAAGGTTATCATTTATGTAGCGAAAGGTTGTCCAGAACAGCGTAGAATTGCTTTGGCTAATGTTGGAGCGATTGTAGAGGAAATCCCAACAAAATCGGTGCGTCAAGGACGTACCACCGATGTAGCTATAGATATTAAGAAGATAGATATTCAAGCGTGTTTGGAACATCTTGGGGAACAAGAATACACATCAGTGCTTGTTGAAGGTGGTTCCACCATTATCAGTTCCTTTGTTGAATCGTTGGCCTTTGATAAAATTGTTACCTATATAGGCAATCTTGTCATAGGGGGCGCGAATAGTACATCTGCTGTAGGTGGTACCGGTTTTGCTACATTACATGAGGCGCCTACACTCGAATTTGCTAGTTCGAGAATACTAGATAATAATATTCGTATTGAATCCTATCGTTTAGGAAGGGAGGGCTCCTATGTTTACAGGCATCGTTGAAGAAGTTGGCAAAATAGTAAACGTTAAAAAGGGTGCCCAATCCTTATTATTGACAATCGGTGGCAATACAATTTTTGACGATTTAAAAATCGGCGATTCTGTAGCGGTTAATGGCGTTTGTTTAACAGCAACGTCAATTGGTAATCATCAATTTACAGCAGATGTGATGCCTGAGTCGATTAGCATGACGACGTTTACTAATTTAAAGGTGAACCAGCCGGTTAATCTCGAACGGGCGATGGCTGCTAATGGAAGATTTGGCGGTCACATCGTGGCTGGTCATGTAGATGGTACAGGTCGCATCGTCAATATGAAACGAACAGATAATGCCATTGTTTTCACTATTTCTGCTCCAACATCGATTATGGATTACGTCATTTATAAAGGATCTATTACAATCGATGGCATTAGCTTAACGATTATGGAGAGAACGGAATCGACATTTTCTGTATCTATTATTCCGCATACACTGAGTGAAACCGTACTAGGCCATGCGTCGATTGGTACAGAGGTAAATTTAGAAACAGATATTACAGGCCGTTATATTCGTCATTTTATGACATTAGATGAGCCTACACATACAAGTAAGTCTCAAAAATCCATGGAATCTCTATTAGTAGAGAATGGATTTATGTAAAAGGAGGAGTTGTCTCCATGAATTATACATTGAATACAATTGAAGAAGTTCTTCAAGATATGAAAGTTGGTAAACCTGTTATTATCGTTGATGACGAAAGTCGTGAAAATGAAGGGGATTTAATTATCGCTGCCGAGTTTGCTAATCAAGAAAACATTAATTTCTTTGTTAAATATGCACGTGGTATCGTGTGCACTCCAATGAGACGAGAAGCTTTAGAACGTCTCGGCATTCCTGTAATGGTTACGAAGAATACGGATAACCATGAAACAGCGTTTACTGTTACTGTAGACCATGTAGATACAACAACAGGTGTTTCTCCTGCAGAACGGGCCTATACGATTCAAAAACTATTGGATCCAACTGCAAAACCTGCTGATTTCCGTCGCCCTGGTCATGTTTTCCCATTAGTATATAAAGAAGGTGGCGTTCTCGTACGCCAAGGTCATACGGAAGCATCTGTTGACCTTTGTCGTCTTGCTGGTTTGCAAGAGGCTGCTGTTATCTGTGAAATCACTAAAGATGATGGTGATATGGCACGTTTACCGGATCTAATCGAATTTGCCAAGGAACATGATTTAAAAATTGCATCCGTAGCAGAACTCATTGAATACCGCAAACAACATGAAGATATGATTGGATTAGGCGCTTGTTCCAAATTACCAACAAAATTTGGCGATTTCAATATCTTCGTATTTAAAAATGATTTAGATCATAAAGAGCATCTTGCAATCGTTAAGGGCGATGTACAAGATTGTGAAGATGTGCTTGTACGCATTCACTCCGAATGTTTAACAGGGGATGTATTTGGTTCTAAACGTTGCGATTGTGGTGAACAATTAGAAAATGCATTACGCTCCATCGAAAGAGGGCAAAGGAGTTGTCGTGTATATGCGTCAAGAAGGTCGTGGTATTGGCTTAACCAATAAAATTAAAGCCTATGCATTACAAGAACAAGGCCTTGATACAGTAGAAGCGAATGAACAATTAGGTTTCCCTGCAGATATGCGCGAGTATTCATTAGCGGCTCAAATTATTCGTTTCTTAGGTATTAAGAGTATCCGTTTATTGACGAATAACCCTGAAAAACGCCATGGATTAGAACATTGGGGCGTTGATGTACACAAACGTGTACCTCTCATTATTCCTGCCAACAAATTTAATGCAGGCTATTTAAAAACAAAAGAAGAAAAAATGGGTCATATGTTAGAGGACTAATTTTTCTTTACTAACTTAGATATGTAAACTAATCATTCATAGGAGGCTATAACATGATGGTTCAAGAAGGTAATTTGGTTGGTACTGGTAAAAAATTTGCTATTATCGGTTCTCGTTTTAATGAGTTCATTACATCTAAATTAATTGGTGGCGCAGAAGATTGTTTATTGCGTCATGATGTTAAACAAGAAGATATTACAGTCATTTGGGTTCCTGGTGCTTATGAAATTCCTTTGATTGCAAAAAAAGCAGCTTTATCTGGTCGTTATGATGCTGTTATTTGTGTAGGTGCAGTTATTCGTGGGGCTACTACACATTATGACTATGTTTGTAATGAAGTGGCAAAAGGTATTGCTCACGTTTCTTTGGAAACCGGTATCCCTGTTATGTTCGGTGTAGTAACAACTGAAAATATTGAACAAGCTATCGAACGTGCTGGTACAAAAGCGGGTAATAAAGGTTACGATTGCGCTATGGGGGCTATTGAAATGGTTAATCTTATCGATCAAATCTAAATTAACCTTTGAAAACACTCGGTATCATATGATACTGAGTGTTTTTTATATCGAAAATATGTTCTTTTACTAGAAAAAATACTTAAACAAACATATGTTCCTGCATAATGGAAAATATACATATATCATGCTATACTATATAGGCACTAAAGAGTGTAATACATAATAATTTGATTATATATAAGGAATGATTGAATGGATTATATAAAACGTTTTACTACCCGTGAAGGGGTTCGTATGTCATTAGCCGTTACAACGGATACGGTAGAGACCGCGCGCGTACGTCATGATTTATGGCCAGTCGCAACAGCTGCTCTAGGACGTGCCATGACGGGTGCTCTATTATTGGCGGGTGATTTTAAAAATCACGAGAATGTAAGTCTTCGCATTAAAGGTGATGGCCCACTCGGTGTTGTACATGTCGATGCATTTTCTGATAATACTGTTCGCGGTTATGTAGATGAGCCACATGTGGATGTGCCATTAAAACGTGCTGGAAAACTCGATGTAGGTGCTGCAGTCGGCCACCATGGGGAAGTACAAGTTACAAGATTCACTAAATTGGCTCAAGATTATACATCTACTAGCCCTATTCAAAGTGGTGAAGTAGCAGAGGACTTGGCGTATTACCTTTATACATCTGAACAGGTGCCATCTACGATTAGCTTAGGCGTTCTCGTAGACCCAGATTATCATACCATTGTAGCTGGTGGTTTTATCGTTCAAGCTTTACCTGATGCTACCGATGCTGCATTGGCTATGGTAGAAAAGAATATCAATGAATTAGGACCTGTTACAGAATATTTAAAAGCACATCCTGATGGGAAAGGCCTTGTTGAGAAAGTGCTAGACGGCCTTACTGTTAATGAAGTCTATAACGAACCAGTATCTTTTAAATGTCGTTGTAGTCGTGATCGATTCGCTGGCGTTCTTATGACATTGCGTGAAGATGATAAGAAATCCCTCTTAGAAGATGAAACAACAGAGCTAGTTTGTCATTACTGTAATGAAAAGTATCATTTCTCTAAAAAAGAACTAGAAGATATGTTTACGCCTAAAGGACCAATTCAATAATAGAACTTTTTCTATAGATTGTTTTATCATTATATGCGAAAATATAAAGATAGAGTATTTTTAATAGGAGGCAACTATGAGTGCAATCGGTGTAATTGGCGGAACAGGTGTTTATGATCCGTCTATATTTGAAAATATTCATGAAGAATCCTTGATGACTCCTTATGGAGAGATTGATTATGTTCAAGGAACATATAAAGGTAAAACTGTAATTTTTGTGGCTCGTCATGGTAAAGACCATACGATTCCTCCACATAAAATTAATTATCGTGCCAATATTTGGGGCCTAAAAAAGCTAGGCGTTAAATTCATTATTTCTACGACTGCTGTAGGTTCTTTGAATAAGAATTTTGAACCTGGTCATTTTGTCTTAACAGATCAATTTCTTGATTTTACAAAAAATCGCGTTACTACATTCTATGAAGGTGGCGAACGTCCGGTAGCACATTTAGATGTGACAAATCCATATTGTCCTGAGCTTCGTCAAATCATTGAATATGTAGGTAAAGAACAAAAATTGTCTATTCATAATGGCGGTACCTATGTATGTACAGAAGGTCCACGTTTTGAAACACCTGCAGAGATTAAAATGTTCCATATGCTTGGTGGCGATACAGTTGGTATGACGAATGTACCAGAGGTTAATCTAGCAAACGAAGCGGAAATGGCGTACACAACAATCTCCATGATTACGAACTATGCAGCTGGTATTTCTGAAAATGCTCTTACTCACAGTGAAGTAGTTGAAATGATGGGCGAAATGGCATCTCAATTGAAAGCTCTTATTTTAGGTACAATTGAGGCGATTGATATGAATGCAGATTATGCAGCTCATCATCGCATGGCTGAGTATGGTGGTTTTAAATTATAAGAAATCGTATCCATTTTGATATGACAATGTGGAGGGAGTTCTCATGAACAATATTGAATGGCGTGATGGTACGCTCATTTTATTAGATCAAACAAAATTGCCAACTCAGGTGGAATATTTGCATTGTACCGATTGGCGACAAGTGGCCGAGGCTATAAAGATGCTTCGTGTCCGTGGAGCTCCTGCTATTGGTGTCGCTGCAGGGTATGGCCTTATTTTAGCGGCTGTGGAGGCGAATCGTTTAGCTGTTCCCTTTTCTGAACAGCTATCAACCTTTTATGAGTGGAGTGAAGAATTAAAGGAAACTCGACCGACGGCGATTAATTTAGCTTGGGCTGTTAATCGTATTATAGCGATTGTGAAAGCCGGTCCGTTTGCGTCTATGCATGAAATTATATACCGCATCACGCATGAAGCCATTGTTATCCATGAAGAGGATGTACAACTTAACACACGTATGGCTATTAATGGGGCCACTTTATTTAAAGGAAAACAAAATTTACGAATCTTAACACATTGTAATGCCGGTGCTTTAGCTACAGGTGGTCTTGGCACTGCACTTGGTGTGATTCGTAAACTACATGAACAGGGACAATTAGAAATGGTATATGCTGATGAAACGCGTCCTTTATTACAAGGTGCACGTTTAACGGCTTTTGAACTCCATGAAGATTGTATTCCTGTTACATTAGAGACAGACAATATGGCGGCCTATGCAATGCAACAAGGTTTAATTGACGCTATTATAGTTGGTGCCGATCGCATTACAACAGAAGGTGATGTAGCTAATAAAATTGGTACTTATGGATTAGCAGTGCTTGCAAAATTCCATAATATTCCATTTTATGTAGCTGCTCCATATAGTACATTTGATTTTACACTCAAAGATGGTAAGGATATCCCCATTGAAATGCGCGCTGATGATGAAGTGTTGACATTCCAAGGTGTGCCATCTGCGCCTACGGGTATTCATGTATTAAACCCTGCTTTTGATGTAACACCTCATGAACTAGTAACAGCTATTATAACTGAAGAAGGTGTTTTAACACCAAACTATCAAGAGTCTATTGCTCGCTTACAATCCGTTGTTGACAATAAGTAGATGTCATTACGGATGTATATAAAACTTATCATGTTAAAGTAAGTTCTTTTCATAACCTGTATATTATTAATTGAAGAATGAAGGGGTACATATGCAATCATTAATTAAAGATATCAATCTCGCTGCTGAAGGCCGTAAAAAAATCGATTGGGTTTCTAATTTTATGCCTACACTAAATACATTAGGCGATCGTTTTGAAAAAGAACAAACTTTCAAAGGCCAAACAATTGTTGTTTCCGTTCACTTGGAAGCTAAAACTGCATACCTTGCAACTGTATTAAAGCGCGGTGGTGCTGATGTCATCGTTACAGGTTCAAACCCTCTTTCTACACAAGATGATGTAGCTGCAGGACTTGTTGACATGGGTCTTACTGTATATGCTTGGTACGACTGTACTGATGAAGAATATTTTATGTTCCTCAACAAAGCGTTGGATCATAAACCTCATATTATCATCGATGACGGTGGTGACCTTGTTAATTTATTACACACAACACGTACTGACGCAAAAGAACGTTTGTTAGGTGGCAGTGAAGAAACTACAACAGGTGTTCATCGTCTATATGCTTTGGAACATGCTAAACAATTAACATTCCCTATGATTGCTGTTAATGATTCTAACTGTAAATACTTATTCGATAACCGCTATGGTACAGGCCAATCTGTATGGGATGGTATCATGCGTACTACCAACCTTACAGTAGCAGGCAAAAACGTTGTAGTTGCTGGTTATGGCTGGTGCGGTAAAGGCGTTGCAATGCGTGCTAAAGGTTTAGGCGCTCACGTATTTGTTACAGAAGTTGACCCTATTAAAGCTATTGAAGCAGTATTTGATGGCTTTACTGTATTGCCTATGATAGAAGCTGCTAAAATTGGCGATATCTTCTGTACGGTAACAGGTTGTAAAGATGTTATCGTAAAAGAACATTATGAAGTTATGAAGGATAAAGCTGTTCTTTGTAACGCTGGTCATTTTGACTGCGAAGTAAATGTTCATGATTTAGAACAAGTTGCAGTTAGCCATGAACGTGTTCGTAAAAATATTGAAGGCTATACAATGGCTGATGGCCGTAAACTCTATGTATTGGCTGAAGGTCGTCTTGTAAACTTAGCAGCAGGCGATGGTCATCCTGCTGAAATTATGGACTTGTCCTTTGCTATGCAAGCATTGGCTGCTGAACATGTATTAAACAATGGTAAAAACATGGAGCCAAAGTGTATGTATTGCCTCGTGAACTTGATGAAGAAGTAGCAAACATTAAATTACACTCCATGGGCTACGATTTAGATGCATTAACACAAGACCAAATCGATTACTTAACAAAGGTAAACTAATATAATCTTTAACTTGAACATCTAATTAACAGAGTCTATATAGACTCTGTTGTACCTATATAAGGAGGCATTATGTCAGATTTATTAATTACCAATGTAGATGTTCTTACCGACAATGGAACATTAAAAAATCATGCTATTGCAATCGAAAATGGTTATATTACTGCTATCTTAACCGGAGAAGAAGCAAAATCTGAACAATCAAAGGAAACACTAGACGGTAAAGGTCAATTGGCCGCACCAGGTCTCGTCAATACACATACGCATATAGCGATGGGATTATTCCGTAACTATGCTGATGATTTAGAACTTATGGATTGGCTTGAAACAGCGATTTGGCCAACGGAAGCTAAATTGAATGACAATCTTGTTAAATGGGGTACACAACTAGGTATTGCAGAGATGCTACGTTCTGGTACAACTACATTTAGCGATATGTATTTCTTTATGAATACAACAGCTGATGTTGTGAAAGAAACCGGTATTCGAGCTGTATTGTCCCGTGGCCTTGCCGGTGTTTCTCCTACAGCTGATCAAGCGCTTGTGGAAAATGCAGATTTGTTCCGTACCTATCATGGTTATGATAATGACCGCATCAAGGTCCTATTAGGACCACATGCGCCATATACTTGTCCAGATGCGTATATGGAAAAGGTTATTGCTTTATCTCATGAACTAAATTGTGGCATTCATATGCACTTATCCGAAACCAAAGGGGAAGTGGAAAATGTTATAAAAGCGACTGGTAAGACACCAATCGCTCATATGCATGATTTAGGTTTGTTCTGGAATACTACATTGGCAGCTCACTGCGTACATGTAACAGAAGAAGATATGGCTATTATGGCTGAAAATAATGTAGCTGTAGCTCATAATCCACAATCTAACTTGAAACTGGCTAGTGGTATTGCGCCTATTCCTGAAATGATAGAAAAAGGGATTACTGTAGGTCTTGGTACAGATGGTTCTGCATCAAATAACAATGCGGATATGCTTGAAGAAGTTCGTTTAGCAGCTACATTACATAAAGCTCGTCTCTATGATCCTAAAGCTATTCCTGCACAAGCGGCTTGGAATATGGGGACTGTAGAAGGGGCCAAAGCTCTTGGTTATAATGACCTCGGTAAAATTGCAGTAGGTCAACGTGCCGATATCGTATTATATGATGTATCTGGTATGCATTGGATGCCTCGATATAATGATGTAGCAGCACTTGTATACTCAGCTAATAGCTCTGATGCAAATACAGTGATTGTAGCTGGCAAGGTTCTTATGAAAAATAAAGAACTATTGACTATCGATGAAGAAAAATTGCGTAGCGAAATCGGTAAGGCTCAAGAGTATTTTAAAAACTAAGATTATATACCTCATATAATGAAAACCCACTCATGATATAGTTCATAGAGTGGGTTTTGTGTTGTCTAGCGTAATACGAATTCTATTTAATCGCTTTTACCAAAAACATAGGCACTGGGATATAAAATTCATCCTCTTCTGCATAGATGCGAGGACCTACAGTAGGATCAATAGATACAGAACTAGCACCTATCTTAGTGAGCAATTCTATGTCCCATTGTGGACGTGTAAAGGAAGAAATATCGAGCATATGATAAATGGTATGACAACGTTCCTTTAGTTCATTACTCACATGTTCATGTGCATGATGTACAGATTGTGGTAAATTATGATGATTGCGTGCATGTTCCGCATCATAGTTTAGAATTAATCCGCCAGGACGGATGACACGCAACCATTCAGCATAGGCTTTATCTGGATGTGGTAAATTCCATGTTACATTACGAGCTACAACGATATCAAATGTATTCGTATCAAAACTTAAATTTTCAGCATCCATAACAGAGAAGGTAGCATCAGAATCTAAGGATTGAGCTAATTGCTTTGCCTCTTCAATCATATTAGGTGTGATGTCAATACCATGTACTGTATGACCCAATTCAGAGAGAATAATACTGAAAAAAAGCCTGCACCACAACCAATATCTAAAATACGTAAAGAACGGTCAGAATCAAAAATATGACTCATTAACTCATCACGCCAAAGTTTAAGTTTAGGGCTTTCTAATTCTTTAGCTCGTAAAGATCCAAAATCACGAGCACGGTCACTCCAATAGGAGGTAATAAACTTTTTATCATCCTTCATAGGATGATTTTTTTCAAATATATCATTCATTTTTTCAGTTCTCCTCATTTTTAATACACTTAATAGTACCATAAAATGAGAAATGTACCATACTATAAATATCACACTTACTCCATAAATAATTAATATTGAGTATGATATAATACATCTATATTTTTGTTTTATGAAAGGACAGGATAATGATTTTACAGACGGGACAGCGTACGGATATTCCTGCCTTTTATGGGCAATGGTTAATTAATCGTGTCCGCCAAGGATTTGTAGATGTACGCAATCCCTATAATCTGATGCAGATAACACGATATCCTATCAATCATGAGGTCGTAGATGGTATTGCATTTTGTACAAAGAATCCGTTGCCTTTCATTCCGCTCTTACATGAAATAAATGATTATAGACAGTATTGGCATATGACTATAACTCCATATGGAGCAGATATAGAGACTAATGTACCACAAGTGGATTTAGTAATAGACGGATTTAAACACATATCTACAAAACGTAATCCTCAGTCCATGGTGTGGCGTTATGATCCTATTATTTTAACTCACAACTATACAGTTGATTTTCATTTTGAAAGCTTTTATAAAATGGCCAAGTCTCTAGAAGGCTACACAGATACCGTAGTTGTCAGTTTCATAGATATATTTGATAAGGTAGCTCAGAACTTTCCCGAAGGTTATAGACCGAGTTTAGATATTCAAACGAAGATCATTAAAGAATTAGTATCTATAGCTCATTCTCATCATATGATACTTAAAACCTGTGGAGAAGGGGACGTTTTCAAAGAATTAGGTGTTAATACAGAGGGCTGTCTTACGCTAGACTGTTATGAACGTGCTTGGAATGTAAAATTAAAGCACCGAAACGTACACCAGCTAGACCAGAGTGTAATTGTTATTTACATGGTGATATAGGAGCTTATGATAGCTGTAGTCACTTCTGTCGCTATTGTTATGCCAATACAAATCAGGCTGCAGTTCATCAAAATCGCTTATTACATGATCCGAACTCTAGCTTGCTTATTGGTACACTTTCAAAAACAGCAATTATTAAGGAGAGTACGGAAAAAAGCTGGATTGTAGATACAAATTACACACAAGATTCTTTATTTTAAGGAGAATTATGACCTGCTTTTATGCCTATAGCGTTGACGTATCGTGTAAAATATAGACAAAAGGGGTTGGGTCACCTCAAGAATATAAGAGAGTTAAACTACTTTTAATTGTTTATGTATTATTACAAGGAGGTGGAGTATGATCACCTATAAGACTGACAGTAAAGAATCATTACAATCATCTGAATCGTCTATGCCAGTACTAGCTATGTGTTATGATTTTGATAAGACCTTAACACCTGATGATATGCAGGCACAAGGCTTTATTCAATCTGTTGGCTATGATGAAGAGCAAATCAAACAGTTCTGGCAAGAATCTAATCAACTGGCTAAGAAAAATGATATGGATAATAACTTGGCTTATATGTACAAGATGATTCAAGAAGCAGTGGGCCATTTTTATGTAACTCGAGAAAAGCTTATGGAATATGGCAATCAAGTAGAACTATATGAAGGTGTTCGCACTTGGTTTGAACGTATTCGTGAATATGGTTTAGAACACGGTGTACGCATTGAACATTACATCATATCTTCTGGCTTAAAAGAGATGATTGAAGGCACTGAAATGGCAAAAAATGGAGCTTTCAAAAAAATCTATGCCAGCGCATTTATGTTTGATGATAAAGGCGTAGCCGTCTGGCCTGCACAAGCTATCAATTACACGAATAAAACACAGTTCCTATTCCGTATACAAAAGGGCGTGTTAGATATAAATGATCCCAGTGTAAACGATTACATCCGTCCTGAAGAACAACGTGTACCGTTCCGCAACATGATTTATATAGGTGATAGTGATACAGATATCCCTTGCATGAGCCTTGTCAATGTCAATGGAGGGCATTCAATCGGTGTATATGATCCAGATAGCAAGAATAAAGATAAAGTATATAAAATGATGCAACATCATCGCATTCGTTATTACGCACCAGCAGATTATACAGATGGGTCCGATTTAGACACTGTAGTTAAACAAATCATTCAAAAAACAGCAGCTTATGAGGCGCTAGAACAACAATATGTACGTAATAAGCATGAAGCAGAATCATATAGTTAGGAGTTTCTATAATGAATACACAGGATATATCAAAAGAATGGATAGACACATTTAATCATCTCGGCAGTGAAGGGAAATTAAAAGCACCTGTTGATTATCATGCCATATTCGAAGCTGATGAACTATTTGGTAAAAAACTATATACATTGCCGATGGGATATATAACTTTACCAACAGGTCGTATTGTTGCGTGTGATCCATTAACACATTTAGCTGCTGTTGATAATAAGACATATATACGTACTGTAGATCCGGGAACATATCCAATAGAAACTAAAGTAGCTGAATTAGATACAGATTATTATCGTTATGTATTAACAAGAGTTTTGTTTAAGAATACAAAGCCTGTACAATATGAATTAGCCCTTAAAGGTCATGAGGATTTAAGCGAGTTAGAAGATGATGAAAGTTATATTGGTTTTCCTGTAGATGCAGGATTGGCCACCATTGTTGATGAAGCAACTGTAACTGCGTATAGAGAATTTGACCGTCATTGGTATGAACAACATCCTAATGGCAATATTTATGATGATTACTTTGACGAGCTATTTAAATTAAATGCTATCGCTTATCCAAAATTTCAACGTCCAGGTGGCGATTGGATTAACTTTAAAATACCAAACACCGATTTGTATGTACCGATGATACAATCTGGCTTTGGTGATGGTTTATATCCTGTATATTGGGCTTTTGATGAAGCCGGAGATATATGCCAAATTATTATTGAATTCATAAGCTGTAGCTCTAATGAGTAGTAATAAAAATAGTATATAGATCTATGAATACAAAAATAAGGCGCTTAGCAATGCTAGGCGCCTTTAGTATATTAATATATATTTGATTATTAGATGCCAAAAATCCAGTTGATAATAACACGTAAACAACTGAGACCTACAACGATTTCTGCAAGAAAACGCAAGGAATGTTCCATACCATTTCCTAGATTTTTTAAACTGCCAATTTTAGCTTTACTTACGATATCACACCAGCACATATAGTAATCCTCCCTTGAGAGTTAATATGAGAAATATACATAGTTTATATGACTATTTTACAACTATATTCGATAAATTTCAATATAGAAAATAAAAATTATGATAAAAATAATAATTATTATTGTGTTATATGAAAGAGGGTATATTTTATGAGGAGAATTTTTATTGCTTTAGCAATACTTCTTGCACTAGGTAATACGGCTGAAGCTAAAAACTATATTACGTTAGAATCGCCATCAGGAAATACAATTGTTGATGAAACAGGTAAGTGGATTTTAGGTCCTTATAAAGATTTACATGTAAATTACATTATTGACTTTGGAGAGAACTATGCATATGCTTCGTTTTATGATAATGGTCAAAAACGCTATATAAATTTAAATACGATGGTTTATTTACCGGCAGGATATGATTACGAGTTTTCTTATGAGTATGCAAAGGCTTTGACAAAGGGTGGATTTAAGTTAGTAAAGTCTGATGGTACATATGCTATAAATGATGTTGTTAGTGCTTATAATTATTGTTCGGATAATTTAATATACGGTAAAAAGGGTGAGTTTTGGTATCTTTATAATATAAGTACAGGTTCATTAGTTATAGATAATCCTATTACAAGTACATGGGAAAATGTAAATAAATATTATAATGGATCTGGAGCGGTTGTACTATTAAAAATAGATACAGCAGACGGATATGTCAAATATGTAACTAATGATGGTATAGAAATAGATGAGGATACTGCGATTCATAATATAAATAAATATAATTATGAACTCATGGATGGTGCTGGTACTGGAGATGGAGAAGGAAATGGTTATAATGGAATTAGATATAGTCGACAACCGGCTACTCAATTCATACCATTTTCCATTGTTGATAAAAAAAGGGGAAAACTTTATATGGTATTAGATTATCGAATGATAATGTATTAATTGCTCCTAAATACAATTATATAGAACCTTTAGGAGATGATTTTAAGTATTTTTATTGCAGCGGATAAACATAATAAATATGGTATTATAAATGTTGTAGACCAAGTAGTCATACCATTTAAATATGATTCCTGTAAAAGATTAAGTGATCGTAGCTTTTGTGTTAAAAAAAACAGCTGAAAAAAAATCTTATATTTTTAATGCAGAAAGTGGAATATTAGTTGATAAGGCTTATGATACGATTGACACATCAAAACCAATTTATATGATTGATAAATTTACTGTAGCCACATTAGAAAAATAAAAAAATATATAATTGATTCTAATGATGGTCATATAATATTAACATTGTCAGAAACAATTGATGATATCACGGCTTATTATGATAATTTATATGTAGTTAAATCTGGTAATACATATGGTCTTATGAATATGTATGGTAAAAATTTTTAGTTAGTCCTGAGTTTAATAAAGTTACTATTGATGAGCCTAAATTTAATAACTATATGAAATACTTATCGGAACATGATGATTAATTTATTGTAAAAAAATAAACTAGCTTATAGAAATATAGGCTAGTTTTTCTTTTTTTGTAATTACTTCCGATAACGATAATTTATCGGAAGTAATTTAAGGCATAAAAATTGGGCCTAAGCTAGGCCCAATCAATATTTTCAAGGTTATTAGTTTTTACGTTTAAATGTATATGGTTCGTATTCTACTTCGTTTTTACGACCAGTCCACCAAGACCATAAGGCTTTTGCGATTTTCCATGCAATGCAACCTACGATAATACCTAATACTAATCCAGTTAATACATCTGTTGGATAATGTACAAATAAGTATACTCGTGCAAATGCTACTACACAGGCACCAATCAACGCTATAACGCCCCAGAATCTCTTTGTTGGACATATATTACTTAATCCTAAGTATAATGCTGTTGCAGCCGCAAATGATCCAAAACTATGCCCTGATGGAAATGAATATGTCGTTGCTGCTGGTGGCGGTGCTACCAATGGTACTTCAGGGAAATCTACAAATGGTCTTAAACGCGCTACATGAGGTTTTAACCCTTGGTCGCCTATGATGAATACTAAGACTAAGGAAATGAACATTCCAAGGCCAATAACGCGATATTTCTTTTGAATCATTAATATAATAGAAATTAAGATCCATAAAGCACCTGCACTTGTTATTTTTGATAACCAGTACATGATTGGTGTTAAATAAGAACTAATAAAATGTTGTTGTATATAAAATATGACTGTATGGTCAAATTGTAAAATTGTATCCATAGTGAACCTCAACTTATGATTTTAATTGATAATTATTGAGAATGAAATGTGTAATTTTAGCGTTTTCAGGTATAAGCACCTTACTACAAGTTAAAATAATAGCCTAATCTATGCATTCGGTCAATAGATTAGGCCATATTTAATAGAATGTTAATATTTATCTTTTTGTTTACTCTTTGGTGAGTCTTTTTTTGCAGGTTCTGGTGCTGCAGGTTTCTTAGTAATAATCGTATCTACTGGATCATATGTAGACTCAAATACATCTGTTGTAGTGACCCAATTACCATATGTTATTGTACGATATGTATTAATTCTAAATCCAATATGACCTTCTTCTGTACTATCCTCTTTGGCAGAAGGATCTATTTTGGTAATCGTTTGATTTGGAATATCCGTACGGTCGCCAACACTGATGGAAACAGACTTCGGTACGTCTTCTGGTACACCTATGATATATATTGTTAGTTGTCCGTTATTCATAACACTTAATACATAGATATTATGAGCATATGGGTTTTTAAATTGAAAGTCCAAATATCCGTATGCAACGGTTGCATCACGTCCTGCAGGAATATAGCTAACAGGTTCAAAATGAGGTGTCCGCTCAATGATGTTCATACCAGATAGTAATGCAGTGTTAAATAATGTAGAGCTAACTTGGCAAATACCGCCACCAATACCCGGTACTAATTTTCCATCAATAATAACCGGTGCATCATCATAGCCAGCTTCTGCCGTACGTTCACCGACGACATCATTAAAGGAAAAGACCTCGCCTGGTTTGACTAATGTACCGCTAATTTTGGTTGATGCTAGCTCAATATTATGAGTTCTATTGGTGTTAGACGTATCAAAATTTGTAGTATAACTACCTAGAACAGCTGTTAATGGTTTTACATCATCGTTTGTAACACGAACTGTATCTTTAGATGTAAATTCTATAGAAATGTTGTTAAAATCATTTTCTTCTAGTTGAGCTTTTAATTGTTTAATTGTCTCATCAATATCAACGCGTTTTCCTTCTTTTGAAGGTGTCATCTTGACTTGGCCATTTTCAACCGTTAATAACGCATCATGACCTGATACATCGATTTGTTTTGCTAATTCTGTAAAATATGCTTTTGCTGTTACTTCATCAAGTTTATATACAGGATTTATATGTACTTTATAGATAAAAGCAGTAATCCTATGCATGATGAGCATTTTTAAATCATCTTCATAACCATAGGTAAAAATATTAGATTCCGTACTAGCTGTATCAAGCGTAATTCCTAAATCTTTTACTTTTACTTGTCGCGTACCTTGATTTGGTATTGTTATCGTAATTGTTTTATTATTACTAGCCTCTGTATGAATTAAGGAGCTAACAGCATCTCTAGAATATCCTGAGATATCTTGATCCTCATAATACAGGCCATATGTAATTGTGCCATCCATAGGAATTAAGCTGCAACCACTAGTAAATAGACAAAAACCGATTAATACACTACATAATAATTGTTTTAAGTTCATCATTATATCTTTCAAATAAAATTCGAGAAATTTGGTTCAAAATCATCTAATTATAGCATAATTCCATGTTTCTATGTGATACAATAATAGCATAGTGTTAGTAAAAGGAATATATATGTCACAGTCTAAAGAAGAGAAAAAACATTTCTATTTGCGTCATAATGATGCGTTAATGAATAGTACAAAATTATCGATGAAAGCAAAACAAAGCATTTTACTTTCAAAGGCTGAAAATACAGTAAATGCCTATGAGTCAGATTGGGATGACTTCGTTGATTGGTGTAATTACCAAAAGGTATCCTATTTTCCAGCAACACCAGAAACAATTGTCAATTATATTAATGACTTAGCAGATTATGCAAAGGCTAATACGATTGCTCGTCGCATTAGTGCCATATCAGAAAACTACAATGCTTCTGGGGCTAGAGAAAATCCATGTATGTCCCCTCTTGTGAAACAAGCTTTGCGAGGGATACGACGTTTAAAGGGAACCTTTCAACAAGGTAAGACCCCTATTTTATTAGATGATATTGAAGATATTTTAGAATGTATCGATGGTAGTGATATTCCAAAGATACAGAAATTACGAGATAAAGCAATTTTACTCATTGGATTTATGGGGGCTTTTAGACGCAGTGAAATTGCAGCCTTAACGGTAGAGAACTTAAAGTTTTCTCCACAAGGCCTTGAGATATTTGTCGCTTCATCTAAAGCTGACCAAGAAGGTCAAGGTGCTATTGTAGCGATTCCAAGTCTACAAGGTTCTCCATTGGATGCCGTACGAGCTTTAAAAAAATGGTTAACTGCCAGTGGCATTACATCTGGACCTGTATTTCGGGGCTTTACTAAATCAATGTCATTACGAAAAACGGCAATTTCTGATAAGTCCATTGCAGAGATTGTAAAAAAATATATTTCTCTTATCGGACTCGATCCTGCCATGTATGGTGCTCATAGTTTAAGGCATGGCTTTGCTACGACTGCAGCCGCTTATGGCGTCGAGGAACGTAATATCATGCGTCAGACGCGACATCACAGTGTAAATATGGTACGCCGTTATATTAATGAAGCAAATAAATTCGTCGATAATCCTATCTCAACAATTTTTGAAAAACGATTAAAATAATATTATATAATGAAAATGGCTAGTATAGATGGTTTTCTCATTGAAGAACATCTATACTAGCCATTTCATATATATTTAATTTTGAGCCATATAGTCCATAGCTCTTGTTGGACTATCAGTTTTATATACAGGCACCTTTATTTTGGTCCCTGGTGTTAAATTACCAGAATCAGAAATATTATTTAATTCCTTTACTGTATGTACTACCTCACGAACATCCACATTAGATGCAGTTGAACGTGATGCAATATCCCATAAGGTATCTCCAGATTTTACAGTAATCTCTTGAACACTATGTGATTCCATAGCAGGAGTTGTTTGTTGATAACCGATAACCATTGCAAAACAGATACCAAGCATAATCATAATGTGTCTCATAATACATTACCTCTTTTATATATCGAACATAAAATTCAGAACGTTTGTTTGTTTACAATAAGATAATAGCACACAAACGGATGTTCGGTCAAGCATTTTAAGAACAAATGTTTGCAAAAGTATAAAAATATCTATATAATAAGGGATATAAAGAAAATAATTATAGTATACACTTTTACATATCCCATTTTTAGTACATATATGGAGGTTCCTGTGAGACGCCCAGCTACTGATATTAATACAAAACAACGTCGTATATTAGAGTTTATTCGAGATTCTTTACATAATGAATATCGTTGCCCTACTGTTCGTGAAATTTGTGCTTATGTAGGTCTTAGTTCTACGTCCACTGTTCAATCACATTTAAATACATTAGAAAAATTTGGGTATATTAAACGCGATCCTAATAAAAACCGTGCTATTACGATTTTAGATGAAGGAAAACCGAAGGTTTCTGTATCTAAAGAGAACAATGAAACTACTAGCTCTGATAATTTTGAATTCCTTGGTGCAGGATTAAAACAAGTTCCTCTTATCGGTACAGTACAAGCAGGCACACCAATTACAGCTGTTGAAAATTTAGAGGCTACATTGACCTTACCTGTTCAGCTTACAGGTGATTCTGATTGCTTTATGCTTCGTGTTCAAGGGGAATCGATGATGAATATTGGTATGTATGAAGGCGATATGTTAATTGTACGTCATCAAAATACAGCCAATAATGGCGATATTGTGGTAGCTCGTATTGATGATGAAGCGACTGTAAAACGTTTCTATAAAGGGAAAATGGTCATATTCGTTTACAGCCTGAAAATGATAATTTTGATCCTATTATTGTTGATGATTGTCATATTGAAGGACTTGTCATTGGATTAGTACGTGATAGAATATAACAAAAAGACGGCAACATATGTTGCCGTCTTTTTGTTATATTGAGATTTTATTTCTACGTATACTAGCGAAAATTGCACCAGATATATTATGCCATACACTAAAAATAGCTCCTACTAGAGTTGCGAGAGGGTTTAAAGCAAAATTAGTTGCTGCTAGCGTTACGGCTAACCCACTATTTTGCATACCTACTTCTATTGCTAATGCAGTAGTTTTATCGTATTTTAATTTAAGAGTTTTTCCTACAATTAACCCTAATAGTAATCCTAATACATTATGTATACCAACAATAATAAGAGTTAATAAGCCAGAAACCAATAGTTTATCCCTATTAACTGCAATAATAGCTGCTATTAATAATATAATAGCAATCATTGAAAATATAGGACTTATACTGGTAAGTGTATTAATGTGTGATTTACAAACATATTGAATGACACCACCTAATAAGATTGGTATAATAATGACTTTCACCATTGTAATCATCATTGGTAGCAATGCAACATCTACCCAAGCACCACCAATATATAAGATTAATAATGGTGTTACAATGGGTGCTATTAATGTCGATGTAATTGTCATTCCTACTGATAGTGGTACATCACCTTTAGCGATGTAGGTTATAACGTTACTAGCCGTGCCACCAGGACAGCAACCAACTAATATAACGCCTATTGCAATATCTGGTGGTAAGGTAAATATATGGCAAATTCCCCATGCTAATAAAGGCATGATTGTGTATTGTGCAAGCACTCCAATACAAATATCTTTTGGATGCCTAAATATTACATAGGTTTTCAAACTTAATTGTAAGGCCCATACCGAACATAGCGATACCAAGTAAAAATGGTGTATAAGCAACAGCCCATGTAAAATATGAAGGAACTATATAGGCCATACATGAAAAACCGATGATTAGAACCATTAAGTATTTAGAAATTAACTGAGTCAGTGTTTGTAAATAGTTCATAGTTTCTCCCTTCTAATTTGCATCGAAGGAAAAGTTATCGATAAGTCGCGTAGATCCAATATATACAGCCATAGCGACTAATACTGGAGATGTAATCTCATGAACTGGTTGCATTGTATTAGCATCAACAACTGAAACATAATCTATCTTGGCTAAGGGCTCAGTATTAATAATTTCTGTCATAGTATTAATGATACTATCAGCAGAAGCACCATGTTTAATGGTTTGTTTTCCCATTTGAATAGCTTTATATAATATGGTAGCCGCTTTTCGTTCTTCCTTAGATAAATATGTATTTCGAGAAGATTTTGCTAGACCATCCGATTCACGAACGATTGGCACTCCAATTATATTGACCGGAAAATTTAGATCATAAACCATTTTACGAATAATGGCTAGTTGTTGTGCATCTTTTTCACCAAAGTAGGCATTGGTAGGTTGAATAATATTAAATAGCTTCGTTACAACTGTACAAACACCTTTGAAATGAATAGGTCTACTAATACCACACAATGTATCAGATAACTCAACAATATTTACAAATGCTTTTCTATCATGATACATTTCATCTGACGTTGGAGAAAATATAATATCCGCCTTATGGGCTTCACAAAGGGATTTATCTCTATTAATATCACGTGGATAAGAATTTAGGTCTTCGTTTTCACCAAACTGAGTTGGATTAACAAATATAGATACAATGACCTTATCATTATCCTTTCTAGCTTGATCTATCAATGCGGCATGACCATCATGTAAATATCCCATTGTTGGTACAAAACCAATAGAATATCCCTTTATCTTTCCAATGGTTTACTATGCTGCGTATATTTTCGATTGTAGTTATAATTTCCATAATAATGCCTCCGGTACTTATAAATTGTAAATACGAAGATAGTCCTATACAGTCTACTGTAATTCGATCAAAAACAGTTAGTCTTGATCAACTAATAAACCATGTTTTTCATAGTTTTTTTATATGACTTATCTTATTATTTTCATCTACAAATACAACAAGAGGCTTATGGCTCTCTACTTCTTTTTCATTTAGTTGAGCATAACACATGATAATTACTTTATCATGTACTTGCACATGTCTTGCTGCAGCGCCATTTAAGCATATAACACCACTGCCTGCTTCGCCAGCAATCGTATATGTGCTAAAACGTGCTCCATTATTAATGTTTACAATTTGAACTTGTTCATATTCTCGAATTCCAGATGCATTCAATAAATCTGTATCGATAGTAATGCTCCCGACATAATCAAGTTCTGCTTGTGTCACAGTAGCTCTGTGAATTTTACCTTTTAACATTGTTAGTTCCATGTTAAACTCCTTGTGTTTTAATGTAATCGCCTTATGGTCGATTCGAAATATCACAATCATTTTGTTTATCATGAATTAACAGTAGACTAGAGTATAGTTAAAAATACTATCTCCATGTGAGATTATATCATAATACAATCTTTATAAGAAAAAAATATATTTATAGGCATATAAAATAATATTTATAATGTATTTCTTATAAAATAAAACCAGTAGTTATAAATCATAGCTACTGGTTTTAGTATCGTAATATTTTATTGTAAATATTCAGCTAATGCCTTATCAATGTATGCAGCTTCTTCTTGAGAAGGTTCACACATAGGTAAGTTGAATATACCTGCTGGTAAACCTAATTTTCGAGCTGCATATTTAACTGGAATTGGATTTGTTGTAATGAACATAGCTCTAGTAATTTCAGCTAATTTTTGATGTAATTGTGTTGCTTTTTGATTATTGCCCTCTTCAAAGGCTGCAATCATATCGTTCATATCTTGACCGGCCACATGAGATACTACAGAAATAACGCCTGTTCCACCAACGGAAAGAATAGGCAATGTAAGACCATCATCTCCGCTGTATACCATGAAATCTTCACCAGGCATTAAACGTTTAATTTCAGAAGCAATCATCAAATTACCACTAGCCTCTTTGATGGCACAAATATGTGGATATTCCTTATGGAGGCGTGCTAGTGTAGCTGGAAATATTCCAGTTCCTACGCGACCAGGTACATTGTATACCATGATTGGTAACGTTGTAGCCTCTGCAATAGATTTAAAATGCAAATATTGACCTTGTTGATTAGGCTTATTGTAATACGGTACAACAACTAACAATCCATCAATACCAGGAATCGTAGATACTTCTTTCACAAAGTCTACAGAACCTTTTGTATCATTGGAACCTACATTAGCTATAATAGTACCTTTATCACCGCACGTTTCAGCAATCGCTTTAAATAAAGCAATTTTGCTTTCACGGGATATAGTAGGATTTCACCTGTGGTACCACAAACAACTAAGCCATCAGAACCATGATTTAATAGATGCTCTGCAATGGCAACTGAATTTTCAATGTTGACTGATCCATCTTCGTTAAACGATGTAATCATAGCCGTTAATACACGACCAAAGGTTTTCATATGTTTCTCCCCCTTGATAGATATTAAAATGCTTCCTTTTCTACCAAGTATTCTGCAATTTGCAATGCATTTAGAGCAGCACCCTTACGAATTTGGTCACCTACGATCCAGAAATTCATGCCTTTATCATTGTATAAATCTTTACGGATACGACCGATTTCACAGTCATTTTGATTAGATGTATATAGTGGCATAGGATATTCTTGTTCTGCTGGATTATCTTTTACTTGTAATCCTGGAAATGCAGCACAAGCCTTGCGGAATGCTTCTGCAGATACTGGTTCTTCTGTTTCTACTAATACGGATTCCGAATGAGAGCGATATACTGGAACACGAACAGTTGTTGGCACTACTTGAATGGTGTCATCATGAAGAATTTTGTGTGTTTCATTTACCATCTTCATCTCTTCTTTAGTATAATCGTTTTCTAAGAATACATCAATTTGTGGTAACAAATTGAACGCAATTGGGAAGTGTTTTGGTGCAGAACCTGTTGGCAACAAGTTAGCAGTCATTTCCTTGCCTTCAGCATATTCTTTTACTTGGTTTTGAAGTTCTTCAATACCTTCTTTACCAGCACCAGATACAGCTTGGTATGTAGATACTACAATGCGTTTAATTGGAGAAATATCATGCAATGGTTTTAAGCCAAGGCTCATGATGATTGTAGAACAGTTTGGATTAGCAATGATACCCTTATGTTTCAAAATATCTTCAGGGTTAACTTCAGGTACAACGAGTGGAACCTCTGGATCCATACGGAATGCACTGGAGTTATCAATAACAATAGCACCGCGTTTAGCAGCTTCTGGAGCTAATGTTTTAGAAATAGAGCCACCTGCAAATAATGCAATATCAATACCATCAAAGGATTCAGGTTTTGCTTCTTCAACCACATAGGTTTTCCCATTAACTGTAAGTTCAGTACCAGCAGAACGAGCAGAAGCCAATAGTTTTAAATTTTCATAAGGAAAATTACGCTCTTCAATAAGTGTAATGAATTCTGCCCCTACTGCACCAGTAGCACCAAGAATTGCAAGATTAGGTTTTTTCATTGTGTATCTCCTCAATTAATCAATTGTTGTTCAGTATTATAAATAATGTTCTAAGCCATATGTTAAGCCTGGTTTAGAGGCAATTTTCTTACATGCTAGAACGACACCAGGCATGAAGGATAAACGGCTTAAGCTATCATGACGAATTGTTAATGTTTCATCATAGCCGCCAAATAATACTTGTTGATGTGCTACATAACCAGGAAGACGAACGCTATGGATAGTAACATTGTCTACTTTTGCACCACGTGCACCTGGCAAACTTTCACGTGTTAAATCTTCAGAACCTGTCACATTTGCAGCCTCTTTTGCATCATTGATTAATTTAGCCGTCAAAATAGATGTACCAGATGGCGCATCATATTTATGGTTGTGATGTAATTCGATAATTTCTACATCAGGGAAATATGGCGCTAATTCAGCAGCCACTTTCATCATCATAACAGCGCCTAATGAGAAATTAGGTGCTACCAAACAATTGGCATTATGTTTTAAACCGATTTCATTCAATTCGTTGCGTTGTTCTTCAGTTAGGCCTGTTGTGCCTATTACAATATGCACGCCAGCACTAAGAATTTTTTTGGCATTTTCGAAAATAACAGCAGGATTTGTGAAATCAACGATAACGTCAGGTTTATTATCGCTCAATACTTCGTCAATAGTTTCAGCCATTGTGATATGTAATGGTTCAATTCCTGCTACAGTGCCCACATCTTGACCTGCTTTAGATGGATCGATGCCACCAATCATTGTCAATTCAGAATCTGCATGTACTGCTTTTACGACTTCGCGACCCATTTTGCCGCCTGCACCGTTTACCATTACTCTAATCATATTTACCTCCAAAAAAGCCAGTGGAGGCATCCACTGGCTTAATATATACGATATATGACACATCGTTCATTAAACAAGAATTATGATAGCACTCCACCAATGTAATATTGGTGACAGTCGTCTACCTATTAAATAGACAACCAGCACGATGATTTGGCTGTCATCCCACTTCGGCAAGTACACCTTTTATCATGAATCATTGTTTGCCGGCTCCTCATGATGACTATTTATACCCGCGCCTCTACCTTATTATTGAGTTAATATAATAAGTATAAGTAATTATGCGTATTTAGTCAATGAAAATGGTCAATAAGTTCTTGTGCAGCAGCAAGTGCTGTATGAGACATTCCCTTGCCGGACATCATGGATGCGATTTGTGAAAGCCGTTCTTCCTCGCTCAATTCAGATAATGTAGAAATAGTGCGGCCTTCTTGTTCTTGCTTAGATAAGTGATAATGCTGTTTTGCAATACTTGCCGTTTGTGGTAAATGAGTAATACAGAATACTTGATTTGTCTTGGAAAGAGCTAAGATTTTTCAGCTACCTTCAATGCTATATCTCCACTTATACCGACATCGATTTCATCGAATACAAGTGTTTTGTGATTATCTGTACGGAATACGGATTTTAGTGCCAGTGCAATGCGAGCCAATTCACCACCAGATGCAACTTTATGTAATGGTAGCAACTGTTCGCCTTTATTAGCGGTAAATAATAATTCAATTGATTTAACGCCTAATGGTAAAAGTTCTTCACTTTCATCTATGAAAAAACGAATATCCCCTTTTTCCATACCTAAATCAACAATTTCAGCTCGTAGTTGTTTAGCAATTACATCTGCATTTTCACGACGTATAGAAATTAATGCTGCTAAAGCTGTTTTTGCAACCTTTTCTTTTTCCACTAATTGTTGTTCTAAAGCACCTTGTTCACAAACTTCGGATTCTAATTCCTCTAAGCGTTGTTGCGCCTTTTCTTCATAATTTAATATATCTTGGACTGTTTCGCCGTACTTCTTTTTAAGACCATAGATTACAGAGTCTCTATCTTGGCAGTATGCATAGCGTTCTTCGTCATAACTAATAGAATCTCGGTATCGATCAAGAGATTGAGCAGCCTCTTCTAATTGAAAGTATGCGGAATTAACGAGTTCAGAGATTTCTTTAACCTCATCATCATATTTTACAAGATCATTTACTTCTACCTTGATAGCATTAACTGTATCTAATAATGGATGCCTGCCTCCATAAAAAGCATCATAACATGAACCAAGTACCTTATCGATATGATCGAAGCTATCTAAACGTTTCAGTTCTTCAGCAATAGATTCATCCTCGCCTATTTGTAATCCAGCCTCTTCTATTTCATCGATTTGAAAACGAAGCATATCAAGTTCACGGGCTCGTTCAGCCATGTGCTCAGATAAATTATCTAGCGCTTGCTTGGCCTCTTTATATTCTTTATAGGCTGCTTTATATTCTTTATAAGCCTTACTACCAGCCTGGTTATAACCATCTAAATACTCATGATGTGAATCAGGATTTAATAATTTTTGATTGCTGTATTGACCATGAATATCGGCTAATAATAGACCAATCTCTTTAAGCGCCTTTAGAGGAATGGGTTGATCATTAGCCAATATAATAGATTTACCAGATGTATTAAAGGACCTAGATAGAATTAGTTGATTGTCCTCTACCAATATATTTTTTGATTGTAATAAATCTAATAAACTTTGGTGATTGGCAATATCGAATATGCCATCTATAACAAAACTATCTTTACCATGACGAATAAACTCGCTGCTAGCGCGTTCTCCTAATAGAATACTGAAAGCATCCATTAATATGGATTTACCTGCCCCAGTTTCGCCGGTAAAGATAGTTATGCCATCTTTAAATGAAATATTCATTTGCTCAATCAACGCAAAATTTCGAATGCTCATTTGCGTCAACATATAATTACTAATCCTTCATTAAATCTTGAATTCTAGAAAGAATTGCAGGTACCTCAGCCTCGGAGCGCGCGATAAGTAAAATTGTATCATCTCCTGCGAGTGTACCAATTAATTCAGACCATTTTGCATGATCAATAGAAAATGCTACAGATTGAGCAGAGCCAGGAATCGTATGTAGCACGACCTGATTTAAGCTATGATCAACCTTGATCAAGGAATCTTGGAATAAACGGTTAATACGACTACGTGATAATACTACATTTTCTTCTGGAGATAATGCGTATCGATAATGTCCATCGCCAGTTGGTATTTTAATTAACATTAATTCTTTGATGTCACGAGAGACAGTAGCCTGTGTTACTTCTATGCCTTCTTGTAATAAAGCCGCTGCTAACTCCTCTTGTGTTTCAATCGCCTTAGACTGAACAATTTCCTTAATTTTGTTATAGCGATAGCGTTTCATTTTTTGCTCCCTTTTTAAACTTGCACATAAAAGAGAATAGTATCTTTCTTACATTATTATACCATATATTCAAAATTAATATATGGTATATTCCGTATATACCATACGTGTTATGCATATTGTACTAATAATTAATAATTAGTTAATTTATGGAGTTTTCAACTCTTATAAACACACATAATATATGGTTCATCTATTTATAGCGAATTTATGATTAACGATTTTTACAGGTGTGTTGCATAAATAAAAGGCCCTTTAATGGGTCTTTTATTTCGTATTATGCATTTTTAGTATAGTAAAAGTATAGATTATTTACTATAAGTATAAGATGGCTGTTATGGGAATTATCGTTTTTGAATTAAATATAATTCAGGTGGATTGTTAGCTTGATTTATAGGATGCCAATGGCATACATTATACTTTGCTTGATCTAACTGTGAGATATACTTATGCAATGCTTCTTTCTCTTCCATACCCTCAGGTGTGCCAGGATATGCTACGATAGTAATGATTCCATCCTTAGCGAGTTTAGGAAATGCATTGTTTAGAGCTTCAATCGTATTATGAGGGCGTGTTATGATGCTATGATCTCCACCGGGTAAATACCCTAAATTAAATATAATTAAATCAATGGTATTTTCTTTGATTTCTTGATGAAGTGCAATGTCATGAGAATTGTGTAAAAATGTAATTGTTACATTTGACTGCAATTTCTTGGATGCTAGTAATTCCCTGCTAGCACTGACAGCCTGTTCTTGAATGTCTATGCCATATAAATGACACTCAGATTGAGCTCGTTCTGCTAAATACAGTAAATCGTGGCCATTGCCACATGTTGCATCCACTACAACAGAGGCAGATTTCATAATGCGATCCCAAATAAGATGTTGAAATTGAACTGCATTGTTGATATTAATCATATGCGTTCACACTCCTTATAATAACTCGTCCCTACGAGATGCTAATTTTTAAATAATGTGCCAAAGAAGCATTGATCTTTAAATCGAACAAATAAACAATACACAGGATTCGATGAAATATGTAAAGCTTCTTTGTTAGTAAATGAATAGTCAAATGTACCATCTATGCATATATGCAGTTGAGGTTCACGATCAGGCATTGTAATTTGAATGGTATCATGTTCTTCTAAGACCATAGAGATACCTTGAATTAAATGTGGCGCAACTGGAGTTATAATAATAGAACGATTATCTGGCTTCATAATAGGACCACCAGCGGATAAATTATATCCTGTAGACCCTGTAGCTGATGAAATAATCAGTCCATCAGAAGGATACATCTGCGTATGTTGTCCATTTACAGCTAAATTGATACGCGCCATTTTAGCTGGTTCAGAACGTGTAATAACGACTTCATTAATAATTGGGACTAAGTCTTCTCTTGTTCCGTCTTCCCTATCTATATAGGCATGAAGATGTCCTCGTTTTTCAATTGTATAGTCACCTTGAGCAATGCGTTTAATATGACTTTGTAATTGATGGACTTCAATTTGATTTAAGAAACCAAGTTCTCCTAAGTTAATACCACATACAGGTATATTATAAGAGAAAATTTGACGTGCTAAATGGATAATGGTGCCATCGCCACCAAAACTAAATGCTACATCAATATGTTTAAAAATCTCTGGTCTAGGAAGTACATTTTCCTTTGGTATTTGTAATACCTTGTAAGTATCAGGTCTTTCAAGATCATCTGGTAAATATACTTCTATTTGCTCTTCTCTACAGATATGAGCTGCCATTTTAAGAACGGCCATGATTGTACTTTTACCCATATTAGGGAAAAAACCAATACGCATATATCTATCTCCTATAGCATGTGAGCCTCATCTACAACTGCTGTAATTAATTCATCAGTTATAGATAATGCACCTTCTTCAGATTTAGTAAAATATCCTAAAAACTCAATATTGCCTTCCGTCCCTTTAATTGGTGAGAAGGTTAATCCGTGTAAATATAATTTGCAATCGTAAGCAACCTGTAATATACGTGAAAGTACCTCTTCATGTACTGCTCTCTCTCGAACAATACCTCCCTTTCCGACCTTTTCTTTACCGGCTTCAAACTGAGGCTTGATGAGAGCTACTAATGAACCTGTATTTTTTAATAGTGTAGTAGCTACAGGTAATACCTTATCGAGAGATATAAAAGCTACATCAATAGATATGAAATCTACAAGTTCACCCAATTGTTCTGCAGTAACCGCACGTATATTTTGCTTCTCCATATTGATTACGCGTTCATCTTGGCGAAGTTTCCAAGCTAGTTGGTTATATCCTACATCTATTGCAAACACCCTGGATGCACCATTTTGCAATGCACAATCTGTAAATCCACCCGTGCTAGCTCCAATATCAATCATGACTGCATCGGTTAAATCAATGGGATATATTTGAATAGCTTTTTCTAATTTTAAGCCTCCACGACTTACATATGGTAAGGTATTACCTTTCACTGTGAGATTTGCATCTACAGGAACCTTTGTACCAGCTTTATCGATTCGTGTTGTATCCATAAAGATTTGACCAGCCATAATAGCGGCTTTGCTTTTTCGCGACTTTCAAATAAACCTCGGTTAACAAGGAGAATATCTAAACGTTCTTTATTACTCATATGACACCATTATACACATAGAAATATTGAATATAAGCTATTAGAATACCTAATACTAAACCACCAAATACTTCAACTGGCGTATGACCTAGTAATTCTTTTAATGCAATTTCTCGGTCTTTTAAAATAACAGGAATATTTCGTTTACTAAAATACTCCACAATTTGGTTTAATATTTGTGCTTGTCGACCAGCTTGACGACGTACACCAGACGCATCATACATGACTACAATAGAAAATACTAATGCTACCACAAATATATCAGTAATACCATTATTTTTAAAGTACAAAGCGGCAGTAGTAGAAATTACAAAGGATGTATGTGAACTAGGAAATCCTCCGGAACCTACTAAACGTTCAAAACGCAATGTACGATAACGGACAAGTTGCCATAAGAATTTAATGGCTTGTGCTGAAAACCAGCCCCAAAATGCGGCTTGCGCTATATAATTATGACAAATTTCCTCTAAAATATGGTACATATAACTTTATCCTCTAATGTTTAATGTGTACGATCCAATAAATAATCAATAATAGCACTTAGTATATGTGTATCATCATCTATTGTTGCTAAAGCAGCATGTGCCTTTTGTGCGACTACATGTGCTTCATTACGTGCCTCGTCAAGCCCTAACAATGAAACATAAGTAGATTTATCTTGTCGTATATCACTACCAGGTGTTTGCCTAACTCTTCAATGGTTCCCGTTACATCAAGAATATCATCTGTAATCTGGAATAGCAAACCAAGACAATTGGCATATGTCATATAGGCCGCATATTTTGCTTGGTCAGCATTAGATAAGATGAGACCTAACTCAATGGCCGCATTAAATAAAGCACCTGTTTTTCCACTATGTAAAACTTTTAATTCCTCAAGAGGGATATGTTTTCCTTCGGATAGTAAATCAAAAGCTTGTCCGCCAACCATGCCTTCAGGACCAGCTGCGGTCGCTAAACATTGGATAGCCTTGATTTTTTGCTCAGCTGATGCGGTTGTATTTTCACTACAAAGTTGAAATGCATAGGTCAATAAACCATCACCTGCAAGAATGGCCATACCGTCTCCATATACCTTATGGTTGGTTAAATTACCTCGGCGATAATCATCATTATCCATAGCTGGTAAATCATCATGAATCAGTGAGTATGTATGAATACATTCCAATGCACATAGGAACTCTTTATATAATGATGCATCAACCTTCATTGCATCTAAAACAGCTTTGGTTAAAATAGGACGAATTCGTTTTCCCCCTTGTAATAAACTATAGTTCATAGATTCATATAAACGTTTATATTCTGGTATAGGGGAATTTAATACGGCACTTAACCAGTGTTCAATCGATTGTTTGCTAGTTTCTAAATATGTCTTTAACATAGCTTATTACTCTCCGATGCGTACCTCTTCGATAATCTGTTGAATTTCACCTTCCACAGAATCCAGCATATCTGCACATTCCTTAACTAAGGTTAAGCCTTTTTTATATTGATTTAACAGCTCTGACATAGATAATTCACCATCGTCGAGTTGACGAACGATATCTTCAAGAGCTTTATATTTTTTTTCATAACTTTTCAGTGATGTTGCCATCCTGTAATACCTCCTCTACAACTGCTTTTATAGAACCATCACGCAATGTAATTTTAAATACATCTCCTTTGGCCATATTTTGAATTGAACTTATGGTATGACCCTCTTTTTCTATTTTGGAATAGCCTTTCACCATTAAATGGATTGGATTTTGTAGTGATAATTCCTGTGTTATAAGTGAAAGTTTATGCTTTTCATATTGCCATCGTTGTGACGCTAAAGTTTGTAATTTCTCCTTATAGGATTGTAAGAGGGAATTTTGTTTATGCAGTAATTGTAATGCAGGAAACCCGAGGCGACGATTAAAAATTGTACTTAATTCAATACGTTTTTGCTGTAATGTTTGATCCATTACATACTGTAAATAATCAAGTTTTTGTTGTAAATGCTGTTGTAGTGTAGTCAACGGAAGCACTGCAATTTCTGCGGCATGACTAGGTGTAGCACCACGCATATCAGCAGCGTAATCAGCTAATGTATAATCTGTTTCATGACCTACTGCAGAAATAATAGGTGTAGATGCATTGTAAATAGCTTCGATAACAACTCTATCATTAAAGCACCATAAATCCTCCATTGAACCGCCGCCGCGACCGACGATAATGACATCAACATCTGGATCTTTATCTGCAGCTTCAATTCCTTTAGCTATGATTGGACCCGCTGTTGTTCCCTGAACTGGTACAGAGAATAATTTAAATTGCATAAGCGGATTTCTATGTTCACTAATATGTAATATATCGTGTAAAACAGCACCTGTAGAGGATGTGACAATACCGATACAACTTGATAGAACTGGTATTGGTTGTTTATGAGCATCATCAAAATAGCCCAATGCGGATAATTCTCTTTGCAGCGCATCGAATTCAAGCTGTAATGGGCTTTTAGAACCAACCTGCATATCCGATGCGATAAGATTTAAACGGCCCATTTTGTTATAGAAATTAACGGATGCCTTGATTGTTACTAATAATCCATTTTGGAATGCATTAGCGAGTCCTTTACTTTGAACCGTACTAGACCACATCGTTACATCTATAGATGATTCCTCATCCTTTAAGGAAAAATACACATGACCACTACTATGACGCTTAGCATTTGTTATCGTACCACTAACATAGACATTTTTTAGGAGATACTCTCTATCTATTGTTCGTTTTATTAAGTTATTTAATTGGGTAATACTCAATACATTCACGATATACCTACTTTTGTGTTGCTAAAAATGCCCCATAAGCATTTCCCGTAGCATTGTCGACAGAGAATTTAGGATTTGCAAAATGAACAGTTACGTTATTCTTATGACAAAAACCATTTAGACGATTGCGTAGTATAGAATTACTCATTACACCACCAACGGCAATTAATGTTGATACTGGTGTATGTTTGAGATGATAGGTTAATAATTTTTCCAGAGAATTTCCTATACAACTAAATAGTGCCTTACTCATAGATGCAGGTGACGCCCCTTTTTCGATATTACGCAGTGCAGCACTACAAGGACCAGCAAAGCTAATCCATCCTTCTTTAACAGAGGAAGGTAGCGGATCATACGTATCTGTTTGTGAAGCAAGTAGTTCTAATTCTTTGCCACAAGGAAATTGAATACCTAATGCAACACCTACACGATCGACAAATTGTCCGCCTTGTAGATCCTTAGAACCACCGATAATAGAGCTTTCAAAAATCCCCTTACCTTTATATTCTGTTAAAACGAGTTCTGTAGTACCACCAGAAAGATGTAAGCTATAGAATGGAAACGTAGGGACATGTCCAACTTCCCTTAGGGCTGCTAAAATATGATTTCTTGATGAGCAAATTTATACATTGGTACTTGCATCATATGACTTAGTGATCTAGCAAAACCATGACCAACAAGAAAGGCCGGCATATAAGAATCATCAGAGCGTCTAGGAAAAGCACTAACACCAATACCCGATAATGGAACTTGAGGTAATTCTTCGATAAGACGAGGCAATACCTTTGTATGTTGAAACACCATATTAGATTGTTGAAGTCCCTTCATTCCTGGCTTTACATCTAATATTTTTCGAGCTTCCCCTACTATATTTAGTTCATCATCAATAATGGCACAGCTCGTCGTATAACAGCTTGTGTCAATTCCTAGAAAATATCGTTTCATTATTTACTCTTATTATAAGCATCTAGAATCGCATTGATTAATTTATAGGATGCATCAGAACCAAAGGATTTTGCTAATTGTACAGCCTCATTGATAACAATAGATGGAGATACATCTTCACTATTGTAGTTGAGCTCCCAAATCGCAAGACGTAAAATGGCGCGGTCTACTTTATCCATAAGTACAAATTTCCGTTTTGTGCAATATGGTTCAAGTATTGTGTCGATTTCTTCAAGATGGGATAACACACCATCTATTATTTGGTTTGCATAAGCAATATCCATAGACAACGAGATTTCTCCATCTGGGAAAATCACATCATCGTTAGAGGTATGAAATTCATTAGCGTATAGGACTTGGAATGCATATTGACGTGCTTCACGTCTATTTCTCTTTTTAGACATATTGTCTCCTTATTCTTTGATAATTCCTTCAATATGTACATCAACCTTTACGTGATCAAGGTCAAGCGTATTCTTTAGTGTTTGTTTAATTTCAGACTGCAATTGTTTTGCTATATCTATTACATTGTATCCGTATAGACAACGGATATACACATTAATTTCGATAAAGCCTTTTCTATGCTTTACATTAATGCCTGGTAAATTTTTTTGTCCAAAAGCGTTCGTTATACCATCAACAATTTCATCATATAAGCGTGGACTTAAAGAATGAATACCAGGAATTGTACTTAAGGGCTTAATAGCAACATCAATGATGACGGAATCTGCAATATCTACTGTTGCTGTATCTAAGCCATAGTTTAATTTATCGTCTTGACTCATAGGCCCTCCTATTATTCATTACGCTGAATTGGTTCAGGTGTAAAATCATCAAAAATAATATCTTGGACTACGATGTCAATTGTTTCAACTTCTATTTCAGTGTAATTGACGAGTGCAGTTTTAATCCGCTCTTGTAAGCGCAGTGCAATATCAGGTATGCGATACCCATAGGAGATACTTACATATAATGTAACTGAAATTGCTCCGTCATCGTTAAAGGAAATCTTTACACCTTCATGGGCATTTTTACGTCCAAAAAAGGTATTAACCCCATCATTAAAGGTAGAACTCATATGATGGATTCCTTTAGTATCCAATGCGGTCATACTAATAATAGTAGCATATACATTGTCTGCGATTTTAATTTTACCAGTTTCTAACTCAGTATTTTTCTTAGTCATATAGGCCTCTTTCAAAAAAGAGCACCTGTCCCTATATAATGACATAGACGACAAGTGCTCAGCTTAACAAAGATATATGGGGGACTATATTACATTTAAAAGATCTGGCCCACTATATCAATGAAATAGTTTTAGGCACGTTCGATGTATTGACCAGTACGAGTATCAATACGAAGTACATCATCTACTTCGATAAAGAGAGGTACTTTTACAGTGTAGCCTGTTTCCAATACAGCTGGTTTATTACCACCTGTTGCAGTATCGCCACGGATACCAGGATCAGTTTCAACTACGCGAAGTTCTACAGCTACAGGTAAGTCAATACCGATTACAATACCTTGGAAGAACATGATGGATACTTCCATGTTTTCAAGAAGGAAGTTTTTAGCATCACCTAGTTGTTCAACATTCAATTCCACTTGATCATATGTTTCGTTGTCCATGAATGTGTATGCGCCATCAGCTTCGTATAAGTATTGCATACGACGACGGTCAACATGTGCTTTTGGCACTTTTTCACCAGCGTTGAAAGTACGTTCTACTACGGAACCAGTTTGCAAGTTTTTCATTTTTGTACGCACGAATGCAGCACCTTTACCTGGTTTAACGTGTTGGAAATCAACTACTTGCCATACATTACCGTCGATCTCAACGGTTACACCTGGGCGGAAATCATTACTGGAAATCATCTAACTCTTCTCCTTCTAAATACCTATTTCGATTAACTCTTTTGGACTATGTGTTAATAATTCACAGCCATCAGCTTTAACAATAACACTATCCTCTATTCTCAATCCGATTTCACCAGAAAGATAAATACCTGGTTCTACCGTAATGATCATATTTTCGGAAAATACCGTATCGGACTTTGCATTGGCTACTGGTTCTTCGTGGATTTCTAGACCCACACCATGTCCCGTACCATGATTAAACTCCTTGGTATATCCTCGTTCTCGTATATAGTCACGACATACTGCGTCAAGTTCTTTGCCTGTAATTCCTGCACGAACTGCTGCAACACCTCGTTTTTGAGCTTCTAAAACTATACTATACAAATTCTTTTGTTGCTCTGATGCGGGGCCCATAACGACAGTTCGAGTCATATCTGAATGAAACCCTTTATACACGGCGCCAAAATCAAAGGTGATAAAATCACCGGCATCTATAATCTTATCACTAGCCACACCATGAGCATACTAGAGCGATTACCGGATGCTACAATTGTTGCAAAAGAAGGTTCCTCTGAACCTCGTTTTAACATTTCTGATTCGAGTATGATACGCGCGTCATTCTCCGTCATACCCACCTTTAATTGCGGTAATAATGCTGCAAATGCATCGTCTCCAATTTTAGCAGCTTTACGCATTAATTCTAATTCATCTTCTCGTTTTACAGCACGTAATTTTGCAAAATTGATAGATGTAAAATTAAAGCGTTCATCTAAAGTATCACATAAGGTTTCATATGTATCAACAGGCATATATTTTCCTTCGATACCAAAGAGACCATCGTGGATGTGATTGTCATTAAAAATATCTACAAGAGTATCCATAACTGATGTTTCATATTGAATAACCTCATAGCCTTCACATTGTTTTGTAGCTTGCTCTGTATATCTAAAATCGGTAATCATGAAAGCTTTATCTTGTGTGACAATAGCAAATCCTGTGGTACCTGTAAAACCAGCAAAATAATGTAAATTTATAGGGTCAATTAAAACGACACCAGTTAATTCTTGTTCTTTAATATACTTTTGTAGCTGATTTAATCCGTTCATAATCATGCTCCTAGTCTATAAAGTACACCTTATAATACCATAAAATGCCTATATTGAATAGATTTTCATGCTATTTTTTAAAGTCTACTACATCTTGGTCATCTATTTCTGAATATGTATTAATAGCCTCAATGCCATTTAATGTAATATGACCTATGGACAATCTTTTTAAATAAGTAACTTCGCCTCCAGCGGCCCCAATCATACGTTTAACTTGATGGTACTTGCCTTCTTCAATGGTTATATGTAGAGACTGTTCAGAAAGAACGTCTATATTAGCCGGTTTACATTGGGTTCCATCCCCTAATACTATTCCTGTTTCTATACGTTCAAGACCATCTTTTGTGAGTTTACCATTAAATTCCACATAGTATACCTTCGGTACATGTTTGTGTCCATTAATGATAGAATGCGCCCAAATACCATCGTTTGTGAGTAATAATAGACCTTCTGTATCTTTATCTAGGCGTCCCACAGGAAATACACCCATTTCTTAAACTCAGGTGGTAATAAATCCATCACTACAGGATGCGTAGGATCTTCTACAGCCGTAATATATCCAGCAGGTTTATGAAATTTAATATAATACTGTTGTTTTGTTGATATTTGTACGCCATCAACTGCAATGATATCATCATCTATATGTATGGATTGGTCCTTTTTTAGGATAACAACACCATTTACAGTAACACGTCCATCCCTTATAATTTGGTGAACCTCTTTGCGACTACCAAAGGCTTTATTGGCTAATAGTTTATCTAATCGCATCTTAATTCCTCTTTCATAGCATTTGAAAGAATCAATTATACATGCCCTCTTAAATTATCTACGTGAGCAGTATCATTTAATAAGTTTAAAATATTATGGTCCGATGGTCCCATACCATTGTAAAATATGCGATTAATTGCGGTATTACCTTGGCTGAAATTCCAACAGTGACCAATGGGAATATCAAGCATTTTACATAAAAGTGTACGAATCGTCCCACCATGACAGGTTATTAAAATTGTTTCGTCATCATCATTTTGACTTATAAATTCTGAAAGACCATCCCATGCACGATTTTGTACTTCTTGAAAGCTTTCTCCATTTGGTAGCTTGACAATATCAGGTTGTCGATACATTTGATCAATAAGGCCTGGCCATCGTTCTTCGATTTCTGAGAACAATAATTTTTCCCAGTCACCAAAATCAATTTCTCGCATCCGAGGATCTATTGTAATATCGATATTTCGATTACCACGAATCGTTTCTGCTGTTACGAGGGCTCTAGATAGGTCACTTGATAAAATACGATCAAAATGTACATTCTTCAATGCATGAGCGCAAGCTTTTGCCTGTGCTATTCCATTGTCATTCAAAGGAACATCGGTTATGCCTTGATAGCGACCTATCTTATTCCATTCTGTTTCGCCATGTCTAATAATATATAATGTTTTCATGTTGTGTTCCTATTTCTCAAATATGGTACTTAATAAATGAATAAGTTCCACGTTGTGTGCATGATCTTTTATAGCAATCCGCATCCATTTTGGACCTAACCCTTTATAATTAGCACAGCTACGAATTAATAGATTATGTTTTTCTAATCTAGTTTGTACATCTGTAACTGAAATATCAGGATCATTAATTTCCATTAAGATATAATTTGCAGATGGCTTATAGACTACTAAATCTTTAATAGCAGATAATGATTCATACATATACTTTGCTTCATTAGCCAATACCATCTTACTATCGTTAATATACTTAGTATCGGTTAGTGCGGATTCAGTATAAGCTTGTGCCAATGTATTTACAGACCATGCAGGAATATATTGACGCAATTCTTGTATTAATGTTGGATTGGCAAACACTGCACCAATACGAAGTCCTGGTACAGCATAAAATTTTGTAAAAGAATGTACGATAATTACATTGTCATATTGATTAATGAGCTCGCGCATAGAGTGGCTATTGTCTCGTAACGATTCATTACCAATAAAATCAATGAACGATTCATCGATAACAAGTAAGCTATTAGCATCTTTTAACATTTGTGCTAATACTTTGATTGATTGTTTATCCAACAATGTTCCATCTGGATTATTAGGGTTACCTAAAAATACGATAATGCGTCCATCTTGACCTTTTAATTCAGCAGCAAATGTTTGTAATGCTAAATAAGGTACTTCAAAATATGGGGTGCCATCATCATTTTGTCGCTGACGATAAAAAATTTCCCTTACCGGTATGTTCGCAGCATCCATAGAGGCTTGGTATTCAGAGAAGCCAGGCGCAGGAACAAAAGCCCCTGTAAATCCAGATAATCGTCCAACTGCATAGAGGAGCTCTGCAGCTCCGTTACCAAGAAGTATAGAATCTTTTTCTATACCATATACATCGGCAATAGTATTCATAACATCATCATTTGTAACATCTGGATAATGAGATATATATCGCAATCGTTCGTTTAGTGCTTCTAAACCTTTTGGACTAGGTCCTAATAGATTAATATTGGCACTAAAATCAGTTACTTCAGATAGATTTATTTTGTGGTCATGAGAAAATTTAAAGATATTTCCGCCATGTGTATCTGGCATAGGAGATCCTCCTTTATCGTTTTATATATGTTAGTCCTTCATTTGTTGTTTCCACAATATCAATATATTGTAAGGTAGGTAATTTTTTTTTCGATGTATCGCTTACATTCATCGATAGCCGTATAATCACTTGGAAATAATAGACCCATTATTGTACCACTGTGAGCAATGATTGTACCAACGCTATGAAAAGCATTACCAATGTCATGAAATTCATATAAATTTGGTTTATATAAAATACGTTGATTAGCAAAGGCACTCAATGTAGCGGCCTGTCCTATCAACGTAATATCATGTGTTTCTAGACCTTTTTTGAAGAGCTCTAGTGATTCTCTAATGATAGGCTCTTTCTCCTGTATTTTATGGAATAAATCTTTTTGCTGATTAAAAGAGATGGTATCAATAGTACCACCTTCATCAAAAATTAGTATTTTTAAAGGCGGACACGTTCCTAAAAAATTACAGATGGACCCATTTATATAATCAAATTGTGTAATACCAGGATAAAAAGCAGCATCCGTCGGCTCTACTGATAAACAGATGGTTTCTAGCTCTTTTGGTGTTAATGCTCTATTACATGATAAAGCAGTGGCCATTGCGGCTACTGCTATATCCGCAGAGCTAGATGCCATTCCTTTTCCTTGAAGAATATCTGATCTTATATAGATAGCAGTATTGTCACAGCTGGGAATATGTAAAATATCCTTTACTAAGTTGCGAGCTTGACTAGACTTAGGTTGTAAGGAGCAATAATAGTGTGGCAATGGATGTGTTACCTGGCTCAGTGCATAGGAATAGCGGTTGATTGGACATGTCACAAGAAATGATTGTCCATCAATGGCCCCTTGGATAAATTCCCCACAAGTGCCTGGCGCACGAACATAATAAGTCACTAAATCCTCCTTACACAATAAAACAATCTATGTATAATTAAATAATTAAAGAATAGGAGCTTTCACAACAGAAGATAATAATGTCAACGTAATTATATATACTAATATCAACAAGACCTCTGTTACTTCAACAACGAAGCCATATGTATCACCAGTAGTTCCACCAAGTTGTTTAACAATATAGTGATTGATAATACGATTAATGATATAGCTCACGATCATTGAGAAAATATTGATTTCCATTAATCCAACCAAAGCATATGCTAAACCAAAGAGAGCTATACTATATGGTATAAATGGAATCGAAAGCATACTTGTTATACCTAAAGCGATTGCATATAGTAATGATAAAAGTAAACAAATAATAATAGGCATACAGAAAGTAGAAATCGTGCTCCATGTAATGACATGTTTTGGTGCATATACTGCAAAGGCCTGCCCCATACCCGATTTTCGAGCATATGGATAAGAGCGAATACTTAAAATCAATGTGTATCTACTCATGAGAGGCATCATTACAAGTATAATAGGTATAAATTCAGGTATAGGAATTGCAGTTAACAGTTGCCATTTTAACAATGTGATAAATACAAAAGCTACAACCCCAAAGGAACCAACACGGCTATCCTTCATTATTTCTAGTTTTTTTCTCTTTCACGGCCAGAAAAAAAGTCCATCACTTGTATCCATTAATCCATCAGCATGTAAGCCACCGGTGAACAAAAAAATTCACTGATAACGATAATAAGCATTAAATGGCATAGGTGACAAAAATTGAGAGAATATAAAATAAATTAGGGTTAAAAATATACCGATGATCAATCCTACAAAAGGAAATGTAGCAACAGACTTACCAAAATCTTCCATGGACCATTCTGTTTGATTTACTATTTTTAGTCTAGTTAGAAATTGTAAAGCTATAAAGAAAGGTGTCATCTATGTATTACTCCATAAATTGATAAGCGACTATGGTGGTGATGATTATCATAAGTATTGTTGACACATACATCATATATATACATCGAGTAATATGTAGTCGATGTAGCGTTTCTAATGCATCACCCATATATTCACGAAACGTCATCTTTTTAAAGTACTGGTTATAACCGCCTAGGCGAATGTGCAATGCCCCTGCTACAGGCGCTTCTGCATAGCCACCATTAGGGCTAGGATGTTTATAGGCATCGCGAAGACCAATACGAAATGCGGATTTGCCATCAAATCGTAATATAAAGGCAGAAATAACTAATAATAGGAATGTTAGTCGTGCTGGAATCCAATTTAATATATCATCTAAACGAGCCGCCACACGGCCAAAGAACATATATTTTTGGTTCTTATATCCCAACATGGAATCCATAGTATTAGCTGTGCGATATAATATAGCTCCTATAGGACCACCTAGTATAAAGAAAAATAGTGGTGAAATTATGCCATCAATAGTATTTTCTGCTATCGTTTCTACTGTGGCCCGAGTGATTTCACTTTCATCAAGGTCTTCTGTATCGCGCCCTACAATCCATGAAACGCGATGTCTTGCATCATCGATACGACCTTGTTTAAGCAATCTATTAACTTCAAATCCAGCCGCACCTAATGAACGAGGTGAGATTGTAATGTACACGATGAGAACTTGAATAAAATATTCTACCCATTCATTAATGAGACTACCAATCCATAGAATCAATGAGGCTATGATATAAATGGTTAACAATATAAATCCAACTGCAATACCACCATACCAAAGTTTTTTTGTATCATTATCTGTATCTTTATAAAATACAGCCTCATAAAATGATATGACACGACCAATTAGGGCAACAGGATGAAACTTACTATTGGGATCCCCAATAATCGTATCAATAATAAATGCCAAAATTGGAATACACACATAGTTGTAGTGTTTAAACCACTCTAAGAGAATGTTTAAATCCATTAATATCACCCATTATCCTTTAATAGAGTCATAATGTAATCCATATCCAAATGTTCTTCTACGATGTCTGCTAAACGATTATACGCATTGTTTTTATGTTCGAAATAATGGAAAACAACAGGTGTTTCATCTAATCCTTTACGTAAACGCAATTGATTTATAATAAAACGACGGAATTCATCATTATCAAAAACACCATGAATGTAGGTACCCATAACTTGATGACGACCATCGATAAACCCATCTACGACCGTTATAGGAATTTCACTACGTTTAGTAATGGTAAAACAACGTTTTACAGTATCATCATTTGGTGTTGTATCCCCATATGAATTTCATAGCCTACGAGTTCACTACCAGAAAATGTACCGTTAAGGAAATGTAAATTCTCAACATCAAATGTGACTTGATGTGTCGTTTTTTGATCCTTCATGGTTGTAGTAGAGTTAACTAAACCGAGACCTTCACTCTCCTCAATATCCCCTTCCATGTGATGCGGATCATATATAGCAGTACCAAGCATTTGGTTACCACCGCAAATACCGATTACAGGAGTTCCTTTTTCCGCGAGCTCTTTAATCTCATTAGCTAAGCCGGAGTTTTTTAAATATGTTAAGTCAGCCAATGTATTTTTTTAGAACCTGGTAAAATAATCAAATCAGGTGTACCAATAACATCTCCAGAACCGACAAAACGAACGGATACATCTGGTTCATAGTTCAATGCATCAAAGTCTGTAAAATTAGAGAATTTTAGGTGTTTGGATTACAGCAATTTGAATGTCTTTAGAACCTACATTCTTTTTTTATTTTTCCAAAAGCTACAGAATCTTCTTCATCAATATCAAGGTTTTCTATGGCAGGAATAACACCAACTACTTTTTTACCTGTTTTTTCTTCGATGAAAGTCAATGCTGGTTCTAATAACTTAATATCGCCACGGAATTTATTAATTACGATCCCCTTTATTAAATCGCGTTCTTCTGGTTCGAGTAATTCTAATGTGCCCACAATAGAAGCAATAGCACCACCTCTATCTATATCGGCAATGAGAAATACAGGCGCTTGTGTCATTTTAGCAATACGCATATTTACGATATCATTAGCTTTTAAATTAACCTCAGCAGGACTACCAGCCCCTTCGATAACAATCATTTCAAAATTTTCATCGAGAAAGGCAAGAGATTCTTTGACCTTATCAAGAGCTGTTAAGGAGTAATGGGTATGATATTCTTTAGCACTATAGACACCAACTGGTTTGCCCATTAATACGACTTGAGATGACTGATTTCCTGTAGGTTTAAGCAATACAGGGTTCATTTGTACAATAGGATCAATACCAGCTGCTTCAGCTTGGGCAACTTGAGCACGTCCTATTTCATCACCCCATTTGGTTACATAGGAGTTTAAAGCCATATTTTGTGCTTTAAATGGCACAGTTTTATAGCCCATTCGATAAAGAATGCGGCATAATGCAGTACATAAAATACTTTTGCCTACATTAGAGCTCGTTCCTTGGAACATGATTTTTTTAGCCATTTATATGAACCTCCTGAGATTTTAATTCTATGGTTACTCCCACTAATCGTTAAATACATTTTATTGGCAGCACTAGCAACCTCTCGATTTACACGACCAGTTATATCGCGGAAATATCTTGCCAATTTATTTCTCCGGTACAATACCTAATCCAATTTCATTGGTCACAAAAATAACAGTTTTATCATTACTGTTATTAATTTCCTGTAATAATAGTCGCAGCTCTTCTAAAATAATAGATTCAATACGATTAGAATCTTCCTGCGTATTGATATCCCCATGAGCGAAGACGTGATTTGATGTAAACATTGTAAGACAATCAATCAAGATGACATCACTTACATTCTTAATTTGTTCCCAATTTTTGTGTAAGTATAGTGGAATTTCGAAGGTAATCCACTCTTTACCACGGCGCAACTGATGCTTTTTTTAATACGATCTTTCATTTCGTCATCAAAAGCTTGCCCTGTAGCAACATATGCCTTTCGCCCTTTTAAGGATAAGGCTAATTGTTCTGCAAATTCACTTTTTCCACTACGAGCTCCTCCGGAGCATAGAATAATTGTAGATTTCATAAACCACCTATACAAGTATATATAATTTCTGTATCATTATTAGTATAACAAAAGGAGATACACTATGGAAATTATGAATATGAAATTAAAAATGATGTCTACCCTTTGGGAAAATACCTATCGTGTAGCTATTGAAGATGGTCAAGGTGGATATATTGGTACATGTCGTGTAGTTGTTAATGTACCGCTAGACCCTTCTGAATTACCTCCTAATGCACCTATTGTGGAACCACAAATGTTTGTATTAGTAGAGGATTTTTCTTTTGATGCATCTAAAATTATAAATTTTGAGACAACATTAGCAGATTTATTGCGTGAAAAATTTAGATATCAAATTCCTCATATCTTCTTTTTCTATCCAAGTCCACATGATGTATTGAATCAAGAAATTACACAATCTTAATAAAGAAAAAAGCTATGTGAAGACATAGCTTTTTTTGTTTATTCTTCTCCGATTTCTTCTTCTACACGACTTAATATGAAGCATAAATCAGATAGTCGATTTAAGTATCGCAAATTAGATTCATGTACGCTTTCACCAGCGTCTAATACACGCCATAAATCACGTTCTGCACGACGAGCAACTGTTCTAGATACATGTAAGTAGGCAGAAGATTTATTCTCACCAGGTAGAATAAATTCTGCAAGAGGTTCTAATTTTGCATCAAAACGGTCGATAACCTTTTCCAAATGTTTTACTTGTTGATCTGTTATTTGTGGTGCTTGATTCAAGCTAGCAATATCAGCCATTAACGTCCATAAGGAACGTTCTATATCGAGTAACTCAGCTTGTACTCTTACGTTCTTTGCATAAGCTCGAGCTAATCCCAAGAAGGCTTGAAGCTCATCAATTGTACCATAGGCTTCAACGCGAAGAGAAGATTTCTTTACACGTTCACCTGTATAAAGACCTGTTGTACCTTGATCACCTGTTTTTGTATAAACACTACTACTCATGGCCGTACCTCCTAATTAGATGTTATTTATATTCTGGGAACCATAAATGAATTTCACGTGCTGCTGAATCAACTGAATCAGATGCATGTACAACATTAGAATCCATAGTTAAGGCATAGTCACCGCGAATACTACCAGGTGTGGCATCTACAGGATTAGTTGCACCATTGATAGTACGTACAGAAGTAACGGCATTTTTTTACCAGCTAGTACAAAAGCTAGTACAGGTCCAGAAGTGATAAAATCAACCAATTCACCAAAGAATGGTTTGTCCTTATGCTCTGCATAATGTTCTTGTGCTAATTCTTTTTGGAGTTTGAAGTAATTTCATAGCTTTTAATGATTAAGCCTTTACGTTCATAACGTGTAAGAATTTCACCACAGATTTGACGTTTTTACACCATCTGGTTTAATAAGAACTAAAGTTTCTTCCATCTTTAAACCTCCCTTTTATTAAAATCTATAATGTGGATTTAGAGATAGTTTTTTTCAATCTAGCAATACGATCCTTAGTACTAGGATGTGTGCTAAAAAGATTCGACAAACTAGCACCAATACCCATCATAGGATTAATTATAAACATATGCGCTGTAGCATTATTGGCATTAGGTAATGTTCCATATTTAGAATATTCTTCAATTTTAGCCAATGCTGATGCAAGTCCTAATGGATTTTTTTGCTTAACATAGCCCCACCCTCATCCGCTAAATATTCACGGGTACGAGAAATACTCATTTGGATAATAGCAGCTGCTAAAGGTGCCAAAATAACCATACCAATCAATGCAAGTGGATTGACATTATCATCGCGATCAGCAGAGCGGCCACCAAAGAACATACCAAAATGGGCAATAGTAGATATAGCGCCTCCAATAATGGCAGCAATAGTACTGATTAGGGTATCACGATTTTTAACATGTGTTAATTCATGACCTAAAACGCCAGCTAATTCATCATCTGTTAATAAACGTTGAATTCCGGCTGTTACAGCTACCGCAGCATGTTCTGGATTACGACCAGTTGCAAATGCATTTGGTACGTCCGTAGGGATGATATATACCTTTGGCATCGGTAGTTTACCGTTTTTAGCCAATTGTTCAACCATACCATATAATTTAGGATTTGATTGAGCGGTAACTTGTTGTGCATTGTATTGTGCTAACACAATCTTATCGCTATACCAATACGATGATATTGACATGCCTGCAGATATGATGAACATTAACATCATTCCACGAGCGCCGCCAAAAGCATCGCCTAATAATACTAGTATCACTATTAAAGTGGCTAGTAACATTGTTGTTTTAAAATTATTCATAGAATCCTCCAACATAAGTTTTTGGACTATGCCTTAACTAGATTTATTATACCACATTTTGAATAGTTGTGGCCCCTATTGTATCTGCCTCTAACACATATACCTTGTTTTCGATGCCATGGAACTCAAAGATTTGTCCCATTGCTTCAGCTACTGTTTGTACATGAGCTTTATCTGTATATGCAATTAAGGTAGAACCAGATCCACTGATAGTTGCACCATAAGCGCCTGCGGCTTTTGCTGCAGAGAATACCTTATCACAATGAGGAATCAACGTTTTCCGATACGGTACATGGAGATTATCCTCCAGTGCAACTGCAAGATTATCCAATTGGTTCGTAATTAAACTAGTTACGAATAACGATGCATGACTCACATTTTGAACGGCCTCTTTAAAAGGCACATGATTTGGCAATACGGATCGTGCATATTCTGTGGAAACCAATACCTCTGGCACAACAACGGCAAAATGTAGTGACTCTGGTACAGGGATAACTGTATTCAACACTTTATCTTTTAGGCCTGTAGCACAACAAAGATTACCAAAAATGGCTGGTGCCACATTATCTGGATGGCCTTCCATACGATTGGCAATGATGAGTAACTCTTCTTTTGAAAGTGGTTTATTTACGAGATTATTTGCTAGTAAAAGCCCACCTACAATAGCAGTACTACTACTACCAAGGCCACGTGATGGCGGAATTAATGTTTCCGAAGTAATATGACCATATTGTATTGGTTCTTGTGCTTTAGCAAATACTTGTTCAATAGCTATTCCGATGAGATTTTTTTTAGGATCTTCTTTTTCTAATAAATCAGCGCCATACCCATGAAATGTATAGCTAAAAGATGTAGCATTTGCATCAGGTGTAAATTCAAAAATATTATATAGATTTAATGCTAGTCCAAGGCAATCAAAACCTGGTCCGCAATTGGCACTTGTAGCAGGCACTTGTACACGAATTGTTGTCATAATATTACGCTTCCATAATTCTGATTACACTACATACATCTTTCACAGATCGCAAGCTGTTAAAAGAATCAATTAAATTTAAAATATAGGAATGTGGACATTTAGAAGTCACAATAGCAAGTACTGCTGTTTCAGGATCTTTATTTCGTTGAACGATTGAAAGAACAGAGATTTTTTGCTCTGCTAATTTTGTAGCAATTTTTGCAAGAACACCAGTTTTATTATCAACAGCTAACCGCATATAGTAACTGGATTGTATTTTACCTGGGGAATAAATATTCTTTTGGTCAAAGTAGAATGGTTTAAAACGTCCTGTAGATTCAAAAGCTACGTTTTTAGCTACTTCCATAATATCGCTAACAACGGAGCTGCCTGTTGGTAAACTACCGGCGCCACGTCCATAGAACATGGCATCATCAATGCCATTACCCTTGATATAAATTGCATTGTACGAGCCGCGTACAGATGCAAGTGGATGTGTTAATGGTACGAAAGCAGGGTATACATTGAGAGATAAACCCTTTGACGATTCTTTTGCAATGCCAATAAGTTTAATATTGTATCCGAATTCCTTACCAAAGGAAATATCTTCTGTATCAATTTTAGTAATACCTTCTACAGTTACATCCTCGAAGAATATACGACGGTTAAAGCTAATGGATGCTAAAATAGCAAGTTTACGAGCTGCATCTAAACCTTCTACATCGGCAGTTGGATCAGCTTCTGCATAGCCTAAATCTTGAGCCTCTTTTAATACATCCCCGTAGCTTAATCCTTCATCTGTCATTTTAGATAAAATAAAGTTTGTAGTACCATTCATGATACCAACAAGTTCAGTAATGCGATTACCGCCAAGGGAATCGTATAATGTTCTAATAATTGGAATGCCACCTAATACAGAGGCTTCAAAACGTAAATCTACGTGGTTTTTATACGCTAAGTCAAATAAATATGGGCCTGCTTCTGCTAATAAATCCTTATTGGCTGTAACAACACTTTTTCCATGTTTTAAAGCTGCTTCAACACAATCTTTCGCAAATGTTGTGCCCCCCATTAATTCAACGACAATAGCAATCGATTCATCATTAAGAACATCATCAATGTTAGTCACGTATTGTGCAGTGCTTGGTAGTGTAATATTTGTGTATTTATCTGGGCTGCGAACAAATATTTTTGAAATCTCGATAGTTACACCGCTTCTGTTAGTAATCAAATCGACATTATCTTGTAATAAATTAAAAGTTCCTTGGGAAACAGTACCAAATCCTAATAAGGCTATTTTAACGGTCTTCATAATGGTCCTACTCTCTTCTGACTGGTCAATATAATATTTATATTATGCTTGACCTAAAATTTCTACTTTAATAATTCCTTTCATATTGCGAATATCATGTAATAATTCCTCTAAGGAACCTTGCAAGTTTTTGGTTTCGAAAGAAATACTACTATTAGCAATACCCTGTAATGGAATATCTTGATTTATGGTCAAGATACTTCCGTTTTTATCGGCTATTGCTTTTAAAACACTTGATAACATACCTGATTCATTGGACATTGAAACGGTAATGCTAACAATTTTTCCTTGAGCAATCTCAAAAAATGGAAATACATAATCTTTATATTTATAATAAGCAGATCGACTTAAATCCATTTTCTCAACAGCTTCATTTATGGTTTTTACTTCACCTAGTTTCAAAATCTCTTTTACTTTAATCGTTTTCTTAATCGCTTCTGGTAAAATATCTTCTTGAACTAAATAAAATTTGTCCTTTTTCGGTTTTGTCATACTAATTCTCCTTACATTAATTAGATGTTTCCTGAGCAACAAACTGACGTCCATATAAAGTTAATACTGCATACATACCTATAAAAAATGGTACATATTCTGCCATCACACGCCACGCCACAGCTATAATACCTACAGTGCCACTCGGTACGAATGGTGCAAAAAGTAAAATGAATAATCCTTCAGCAATACCTGTTCCCCCTGGAGTGGGTGCAAAATAAAGTATTAAATTTAACAATATCATTCTATCTAATATCGTAATAATTGGTACATCATTAGTAAAAGCAAACATCAATGCCGGTGCTATACAGTATAAGCATAATAAACTTAATCCTGATTCGATAAATACAATAAAGGATTGAGTAGGTTTTTTATACAATAATGCAAGCCCTTGATTTAGTGTTTCTAATTTCGCCAACCAATCTTTAGTCTTATGGGCCTTAAAACGTTGTGCTAAATTATATACGAATTTCCTCATATATACCGTTTGTAAAAGATATGTTCCTAATAAGGTAGCCAATACGGCAAAAAAAGAAAATAGTAATAACATATCTCTTGAAATATATGGTATTTCTATGGAGTCATATAAAAACACAATCGGTAACATGATGACTAAAAACATGATTGAAAAAACCGTACGTATCAATACGATTGGAGTTCCCTTACTTATCGGGACATCATAGCTTCTTAATACGAGTACTTGAGCCACAGCTCCACCACTGGCACCTGGTGTGAGCATAGCCATAAAATAGTTGCTAAATATAACCCGAAGTACAGCTTTTATTGATAAATGATAACCGCCAATTTTAACAAGGCGCTGCAATCTTAATCCATCAAAATACATCCCTAAAGCAAGTGCAATAATGGCAAGCAACAAAGATTCACCATTAAAAGTTGTTATTGTTTTTAAGGGCTTCTAAATCGATAGTATAATAAATGATTCCTAAAGATACGGCAAAAAGTAGGACAAACATAAATATGCCGCGTCTCATCATCTTACTCATAACAAATCCCCATAATTAATGAGTTCTATATTATGTTGTGAAATATATCTACGTACATTTTCGGATGTCATAGCAGATAATTCATCTTGCCAATGATAACCCCAATTATATTGATTTCTTAAAATTTCATCACTAATGCCTGGATGCGTCATAATTTCATGGGCCCCAGATAGAGAGCTAACTTGTTTTAAAATCGATAATAATTCTGTTTCTCCTAAAGCACCACCATTAATCATGCCCCAGAAGTATTGTGTAAAGTAAATCCCCTTGTCGCGAATGCTAGGCAATGCTTGAGCAGCCACGGTGCTCAAACCACATTTCCCCATAATACGAACAGGATTATGCACGCCATTTAAAAATGTTATTTTTTCATTTGGCACCCGTATAGCTTTAATTTTATATCGCATAGCCTGTTCTAAAACTATAGGTAGAATACTAGGTAATACATGCATATGTTGGTGTCCATCAATATGAGTTACGTTTACACCAGATTCCATAATTTTAGAAACTTGCTTTGTAATCTCTGTTCTCACTTCATCATAATTAATAGAGCCACTATATATGCGCTTCATAAACTCTATATAATTATCAACAAAAACACCTTCGTTTGTTACAAGACTAGGAATTTCACTAGGATCACTTACAGGAGCGATTCCTCCCACCAAAGCAATGTGAATACCTATACCCAACTTTGGATATTCCTTTGCCATATCTACTGCTTCATTAAAAGCAGCACCACTTGCCAATATAGATGTGCTTGTAATAGCACCTTTAGTATGCCCTACGATAATACCTTCATTTATAGCTGAATGAAGGCCAAAATCGTCAGCATTTATAATTAATTTTGACATATGCGTGCCTCTTTATTCGTAAAAACGGAAAAACAATGTTCACTCAGAAAAGATATATGTTATTTTAACAAATACAGGTATATAAAATCAATACAAAATAGTAATACTTGTATACTGGAAACGGACTTTTTATATCGTTTTCACATAATTTATATACCCTTCTATCATAGATAATCATATTTTATACTACTATAGAAAATTATATACCCTGTCATCAAAAATGATCGATGACAGGGTATCGTTATAATATATATTAAATTTGTTCTCTTACTTTATACATACATAGGGCGGCTGCAATTGATACGTTTAAAGATTCTATATCACCATACATGGGAATTGTAATAGCCTGATCACACATTTCAATAATTTCTCTAGACACTCCATTTCCTTCATTACCGAGTATAATCATGGTTCGTTTTAGGATATGAAATGGTATGATAAGGTTTTGCATTTTTCTAGTGAGGTAACATAGGTTTTTTTATCGTATTATCCTTTATGAAATCATAAAATTCAGATAATGTGACATCTTCAAAAATCGGAATATTACAAAGCGCACTCATCGTACTACGTACGCATTTTTCGTTATAAGGATCTACGGTTCCTTTTAACAAGAATATACCTTTTGCACCAGCAGCCACCGCTGTACGAATTATGGTACCTAAGTTTCCCGGATCCTGTACACCATCTAGTGCGACATATAATCCATCCTCTACTATCAATGAATGCAAATCATTAACACATTTTTTCGCTATACCTAGTATACCCTGTCCGTTTACAGAGTGCTCAATTTTATCAAATATTGGATCTTGTACTACATAGACGGAAGAAACAGTAAAACCTTTTTGCACTAGTGGTTCCAATTCACTTCGCTTTGATTCTCTAATTAAAATAGAGCGCAAAAAGTCTTTTTTTCCTATATCCGTTACAGCACGAATTCCTTCCACCGTATATTCACCAAATTTTTGCCGATATTTTCGCTGTTGTAAACTGATAATATGTTTTATAGTCTTATTGTCTTTCGATTGAATATAATCTATTTTTGGTGATTCCATAACTCGTAAAAATCCCCCTTATGTTGCATAAGCTCATCAAATGTTCCATCTTCCACAATCTTACCATAAGAAAGAACTAGAATTCTATTTGCTTTTTGTACAGTTGATAAACGATGTGCTACATTTATAATTGTTTTTTCACCACGTATAGTTTCAATACTTTCTTGAATTTGTGATTCCGTATGACTATCGATATTTGCCGTTGCTTCATCAAGCAATAAAATCGGTCTATTTAAAATCAACGTTCTTGCAAAGGCTAATAATTGCTTTTGGCCATCTGATAATAGCGATCCCAAATATCCTACTGATGTTTGATATCCATCTGGCAAAGATTCAATCATATCGTGTAATTTGACCTTTTTAGTAGCGTCTATAATAGTGTCCATAGAGATAGAGGAATCATATAAATTAAGATTATCTTGAATCGCACCTTTAAATAAGTATGCATTTTGAAATACATAGCCCATAATATTTCTAATCATTGAAGAATCATATTGGCTAATATCATGACCATTAATATAAATGTTGCCTTTTTGTAGGGCGCAATATGCCCATCAATAATGAAAGTAATGTTGATTTTCCACTACCAGATAGTCCTACAATACCAAGATACTCCCCTTTTTTTACTGTAAAAGAAATGTTATTCAAAGCATATACATCACTGTTATCATAGGAGTAATACACATCTTTTAATTCAATGGTATCAATCGTTTTAAATTCATTGGGAACAGTTGTTATCAACTCACGCTTTGGTTCATCTAAAATAGGAATCAATCGTTCTGCACCGGCCAATGCACTTTGCAAGGAATTATATTTATCAGCAATTTCTTTCATAGGTTGAAAGAATCGATCCATATATTGTATAAATGCAAATACCGTGCCTGCATCTGCTACGGATTCTAATAGATTTGTCATTGTAAAAATAACAATAAGTGCTACAAAGAACAAACCATCTACGAGAGGTCTAAAAATAGAAAATGTTGTGACCTCAAATATACCGGCTTTTAAAAACTCACGATTAACAGAATCGTACCGTTGTTCAATACTTCTTTCACCTAAATAAGTTTTTACAATTAATATGTAATTCAACAATTCTTTGATGCTCGAATTAGATGCTGCTACAGAAGAGCGAACTTGTCTAAAAGCTTTTCTGGAAAATTTTTGATACACCCAGATAATAAACCCCATTATAGGAATCAACAAGGTCATAACAATTGCTAAGGGCACATTAATAGCATACATAAAAGCTAATATGCCCAAAATCATCAATGCACTGCTTATGAGTTTTAGCAATACATCTGTATATAATGTACGCAATGATTCTACGTCATTGGTAATACGGGTCACCCAATTACCTATAGGCAAAGACTGAAAATCTTCGGCGGATTTATGAAGAATTTTTTCAAATACCGTACTGCGTATATGAAAAATAATTTTCTGCCCAAATGTAGATAATAAATAGTTTTGTAAGAGAATAAAGACAACGCTGCCAACTATAGTTAATGCATATAGTCCAGCATAATGCTGAATAGTATTCAAATCTTTCATAGCAAAGCCTAAATCGATAGCTTGTTTAGAAAGATATGGACGTATAAGCGAGCATAATAGATTACTAATAAGGGCTATACTAGCCAAAATGAGTAGCCATAAATAAGGCCTAATATATTTTGTTAAATATGTAAATAGGCGCCAATCATTATACTTTAGTTTCATTATTGGGCCTCCTTATTTTGAGCTGTATACATCTGAAAATATAAACCGTTTTTACACATTAACTCATCATGTGTTCCAACTTCGCAAATTCTACCTTCATCAAATACAATGATACGATCCGCATGCTTGATTACCTCTAGTCGTTGAGATATACATAAAATGGTTTTATCCTTTGTAGATTGCAATACTTGTAACATTTTATCTACAGTTATGGCATCTAAAGCAGAGAAGCAATTATCTAATAATAAGTAAGGTGCATTTTTGTAAAATCCACGTGCAATATTGATGCGCTGTTTTTGACCACCTGATAAATCGCGCCCTTCCTCTGCTAATACGCTTAATGGATTCTCCAAATCCTTTCCTAAGTCACGATATAATTGAGCTTTTTTGGCTGCTTCAGCAACGGTAGTATGATTTTTATTTTCATAACCGAAGCTAATATTGTCAGCAATTGTTGAACTTAGTAGATATGACTGGGTTGGTACATAAGAAATCGAATTTCTAACAGTACCAATGGGCAATGTCGTAATATCTTGATTATTAATATAAATAGTCTTTGATGGTGCTTTTTGGAGCCCTAATAACAATTTGAAGAGTGTACTTTTACCAGAGCCAGGCTTACCCACTATACCTACAAACTCTCCTTTTTTGAAGGTAATATTAATTTGACGTAATGCAGGTGATTTAGATTCATCATAGGTAAAATTTAAATATTTTATATCAATATCGCCTAAACCAAGTTGTTTACCATCAGTGTCATTACATTCTGCAGGTAGACTCATAAAATCAATAATTCGATCAAGGGAGGCCATCCCCTTTTGAACTATGGCTACTAATGAACCTAAAGAAATCAATGGGCCTATAATAAGCATAATAAAAGCATTGATTGTAACGAATTCACCGACAGTCATAAGGCCTTCTACGGCTAAAGTACCACATATATACATACTAATACTGATACATATAAATGGCGCAATCATAGTTAGAGGCGATAAAATAGCATCAAGAATAGCTACACTCATATTATCGGAATAGTTTTTCTTGTTAATACGATTAAACAATCCTCCTATAATCGATTCTTTATTAAAAGCTCGAATAACATCCATGCCCTGGAATAGTTCTTGCCCAAATTCTGTCATGTCACTATATGTGGTTTGAGCCTGACGTTGTTTCTTTCGTAAACGCCGGCCTAGTGTAAAAATTGAACCTAAAATAAAAATAATCGGTGTCATAATCTTTAAGGCTAAAATAAAATCTATTTTTTGAATTAATATGATAGAGCCCAATATAGAATATAAAATAATATCAACAACGATCATAACACCTAAACCTAGGGCAACGCGTAATGATGTAACATCATTTGTCATTAAAGCCATTACCTTACCAGGTCCGTTAACATCATAATATGTAGTAGGAATTTCTAAAGCACGAGCACATAATTTTTGGCGGAATAAATACTCCATGCGTCGGATAGATCCTAATAATGTTCTACGTGATATAACTTTCAATACAGTAATAATGATTAATAAACCAATGAAATAAAATATATAAAGAGTTAAGCCCTCTTTATTATGACTCAATGTATCGATGGCACTACCAATTAATTGTGGTACGATTAAAAAGCTACATCGATTGCGATTAGCATAGTTAATCCGATGAGATAATATATACCTTCACGACGAAAAAATTCCTTGAAAATTGCATATGGATTCATCGACTACCTCCTGTTTTCTTTCTATCGTACCATTTACTACATAATTCTTCTACCTAAAACATTAAACTGAACTATATCCAAAATTAATAACAAACTATATCGAAAAAATTAGTTTACTAAAATGGATAGAAATGGTATACTAACCATAGAAACATTGTTTAATCTATTTAGTATACAAACTCTTAGGAGGAATAAAACATGGAAAAACGTACTGGTGTTGTAACATTTGCAGGTAACTCTATTACATTGGTAGGCCCAGAAATTAAAGTAGGTCAACAAGCACCTGATTTCACAGTATTATCTAATGATTTACAACCTAAAACTTTGAAAGATTATGAAGGTAAAGTAAAGGTAATTTCCGTAGTACCTTCTCTTGATACTGGCGTATGTGATGCACAAACTCGTTGGTTCAACCAAGATGCAACAGGTTTATCTGATGATGTTGTAGTATTGACAATTTCTATGGACCTTCCATTTGCTCAAAAACGTTGGTGCGGTGCTGCAGGCGTAGATAAAGTAGAAACATTGTCTGACCACAAAGATGCTTCTTTCGGTACAAACTATGGTTTCTTAATCGAAGAATTACGTCTATTATCCCGTGGTGTTGTAGTTATCAATAAAGATAACAAAGTAACATATGTTGAATATGTTCCGGAAGTAACTCAAGCTGTTAATTTTGACGCAGCATTAGAAGCAATTAAAGCTGATATCTAATATTGCCTACTTATTAAGGTCGTACATCGTACGGCCTTTTTCTATTCATGGGAGTTATGTATGTGGATTAAATTTTCAAAACTATTATTAACTATAAAAAATATCGCCCTCCTCGGCGTTGGTATAGCCTTGTGTATCGCTTTAGTTAATTCACTAATTAATTTAGGTGTTATTACATGGGCCAATATTAATGATGAAAGCACATATTACAATCTTATTGAAGAATTAATTACCTTCTTCCTCTATTTTGAGTTTATTGCGTTAATTGTAAAGTACTTTAAAAATAACTTTCACTTTCCTTTAGACTTTTTTCCTATATATTGGTATTACCGCCATTGTTCGATCAGTAATTATTGCCCATGATACAGCCTTTGACATCCTCATATGGGCTATCTCTATTTTTTTGTGCTCGTATGTAGTTTAGTATTGGTAAAAAAATATATTGGTCACGATGAATAATATAATTATTTATGATTCTATAATACTCAAAAAGGTCCTACCGATTTTCGGTAGGGACCTTTTTTCATATCCAAAGGATTAGAAAAATGTGTTTTTGCTGTAATTGGCGTATTTAGCTTCTAATTCTTCCATTTTGTCATTCATTTCGATTTGTAATGCAGATGCAGTATCATAATCTTCAGATTGTAAAGCTTCTACAATACGTGTGAATAAGGATTTTGCGATCATCGCTATCTTTTGCAAGATAGAAACGTAAGTCATTAACTTCTGCAAAGCGTTTGTCATCAATGCTATTACGGCTATCTGTGTGAATGGAAACCATTTTACGTACTGTATCCATATTATCAGGAATGATACGATGAGCCAATACGAGTTTCCAACGTTTCAAAATGGATGCAATGAAGGAATCCATTAAGTCATGAGCAAATGCATCACCTTGTGCCAATGTATTTACAAGTTCAGGATTATTTTTATAACCTTTAATGTTTTCCCATACTGTTGCAGGCGCTACGCCGAACATTTGATTACGTTCTTCTTGAGTGTAGTCTTCGAATACATCTTTTTCAGAACGGAATGCACGTTCTTTAGGTAAGTAATCTGCATCTTGACCAGCTTCTTTGGAAAGTTCTGCTTCCAATTGTGCTTGCGTTTTACCACTTGTAATGGCATATTTCATGCCATCAAATGCAGAGATGAAAATCAATGCTAATGCAGTGTATGTATTTGTATAAGGGTTTGGAGAACGCAATTCAAAACGTGTAGCCATAGGATTGTCGATATCGCGAATCAAACCGCAAAGGATTGTACGGTTACGGCTAGGTTCAGAAGGATCATTACCTAAGGAAGTTACGATACAAACTGGAGCTTCGAATCCAGGTTTCAAACGATTCAAGGAATCTGTTGTAGAGCTGATGAATGGGTTAATAGCTTCATAGTGTTTCAATAGACCCATGATTGCACCAATACCCAATGAGCTAGCAGATTCTTTTTTCATATCTTCTGGGCTGAACAAGTTAACAAGTTTGCCAGATTTTAATTTTGCCATTACGCCAAAGTGAGTATGTTCACCAGAACCAGCAACACCGATAATTGGTTTTGCATTGAATGTTACATCAAGACCATTTTCACGGAATACTTCACGAACGATAATACGAGCTTGTAATTCGTTATCTGCTGTTTGTAATGGGTTACCAGAGAATTTCCAGTCGATTTCCAATTGTTCCAATACAACGGATTCATGACCATCTTCATCAAGTTTAGCTTTTACACCACCAACTTCTTTATGGCCCATTTCAGCTACCATACCGTATTTATCAAGACGTTCTACGGCTTGTTCTAATGCAGTACGAACAGTGCCGTGTGTACGTTGCCAGTATTGTTCTTGCAAACGTTGAGAAACGGACAATTCTTTTTTAGTAACTGTTTTAGAAGGTGTTTTTACCCAGAATTCTAATTCAGTAGCAGATGTGAAAACAATATCTACTACATCATCAGCTTTCACATGAGGCATACCAGGTACACCTTTTTCTTTGATCAAGGATAACAATTCTGCACGAACATAGTCACAGCTGCGTTTCAAAATAGAACGAGAATCTACATAGCGGTAATTATGCATCAAGAATGCAGGAATACGAAGTGTACCAGTTGGCAAACCTGTTGCTTCATCAATGTTTTCGTAGTTGTAATCAACAAACCAGTTTACACTTGGGTCGCCCCACATATCAACACGAGCATTGTTCAATGTAGCGATATTTGTCAATACTACAGAGGAACCATCAGTTTGAACAGCACGGCCTTCAAAGAATGCTTCATAATCATCAAAGAATGCAGCCATTGGGATTTTTTCATCTGTATCATTACCAGCTAAGTCGATACCTACTAAAGATACGAATTTAATTTCTGGATGTTGTTCTAATAGAGATAAAACACCTTCTTTACCATATTGACCTGCAGGAATGTAATACAATAATTCTTTTGTAGCCATATTTGTTCCTCCTAAACTATAAAAAAAGACTCCAACAATATAGATATACAAACTGCATACCTATCCAGTGGAGTCTTCATTGACTAATTATTTTCTTGAGTACATATTACCATAGTGAGAAAATTCTTGTCAATAAATTTCTATAGAATTTTACCAGAATATTAACCTAGTAATTCTTTTACGATGGTATTTACTAATTTACCATCTGCACGGCCTTTAGTATGTGGCATAACATGTTTCATAACGTTACCCATATTTACATTATCTCCGCACTCAGCAATGGCTTTTTTTACAACATCGCGAATTTCACCTTCTGTCATTTGCGCTGGCATATATTTTTGAAGAATAGCTATTTCTTCCTTAACATGACTAATTAGATCTTCACGACCTGCCTTTTCAAATTCTGTAAGAGAATCTTGGCGTGTTTTCATTTCTTTAGCTAAAATGCCTAATACACCATTATCATCAAGTTCAATTTTATCATTTATTTCTGTATTTTTAATGGCACTATTGACCATACGAATAACAGATAAAGCTATTTTGCCTTCTTCTCGAGCCTTCATAGCAGCTTTCATATCTTCTTTTAATTGATCTTTTAAACTCATGGGAACCTCCTATATGACTCAATCATTAAATACATATTAGCACCTTAGAAAACTAATATATAAAGAAACCCTAATTCTGGATTTCATGAAGCCATGAAAAGGCAGAATTAGGGTAATCATCTTATGCTCTGAATTTGCGTTTTCTTGCTGCTTCAGATTTTTTCTTTCTTTTTACGCTTGGTTTTTCGTAGTGTTCGCGTTTTCTTACTTCAGACAAAACACCTGCTTTTTGGCAGGAGCGTTTGAATCGACGAAGAGCACTTTCAAGCGTTTCGTTTTTACCGACTTTAATTTCAGACATCTATATCCCTCCCTCCAAAATTAATCTCAGGGAAGTGCTGATAATTTTATTTACGCACATATACATATTATATGTAGAACACTAGGTTCTGTCAATATATACCGCTACATTTTATAGGAATTTTATTACAAATCAATATTTTTTGATGTCTTACTACTTCAAAATTAATAATTTCCTATTACAAGCTATTACGCTTCAGGCCAACCCATTTCTTCGCCACCTAATAGATGAGCATGCATATGGAATACACTTTGACCAGCTTTTGCGCCAGTATTAAAAATCAATCGATAGCCATCCTTAGAAATACCAAGTTCTTTTGCCACATCACGAACAAATGGTAATAAACCTTCAACATAGTCTTCATTCTTCTCTGTAATATGAGCAATATTAGCAACATGATTTTTAGGAACAATAAGTACATGAACTTTTTTTACAGGTTCAATATCATAAAAAGCATAGAATTTATCGTTTTCTAATACTTTTTTTGATGGAATTTCGCCATTAATAATTTTACAAAAAATGCAGTCGCTCATGGGGACCTCCTCTATCTTATTCAATGATTACAAAATCTTTTTCAACAGCCACCACAGTACCGCCTATGAGATCACCTATAGAGTGTTGACCATCTGATTTAACTCTACCATGAATATATTCATTTGTTAAGCCTGTATAATATCCATTTTCCTCTTTTTCAATGAGGATTTCACCAGATTTACCTATACGAGATGTTGCATACGCATGTAAACCTTTTTCGCTTAGATCATTTAAAAGTGCTACGCGAGCCTTCTTAACGGCTTCTGGTACTTGATTTGGCATTGTTGCAGCCGGTGTACCTTCACGAATAGAATATGGAAATGCATGAATATGAGTAAAGCCAATTTCTTTTACCGTATTCATTGTTTCATCAAAGTCTTCATCCGTTTCTTGTGGAAATCCTGCAATGATATCAGTAGTAATTGATAAATCTGGGATGCGATTTCTTAAATTCTTAATCAAATCTTTATATTCTTGAAGCGTATAATGACGTTTCATCAATGTTAGAACATGATCTGACCCCGCTTGTAGAGGTAAATGTAAATGTGGACATACGCGCTTATCCGTAGCCATTAATTCTATGAGTTCATCCGATACTTCAACAGACTCAATAGATCCAAAACGTATGCGATGTAAATTTGGAATTTCTAAGAGAGCTTTTACCACATCTGCTAGCGTAGGTCTTCCTGGTAATTCAACACCATAGTTTCCAAGGTGAATCCCGGTTAAAACGATCTCATGAAATCCATGTTCTACTAAACGTTTTCGCTTCATTTACAATATCATCCACTTTACGGGACTTTTAGTTTTCCCACGCGTATAAGGAATGATACAAAATGCACAATAATTATTACAACCTTCTTGAATTTTTCATGAAAGGCTCTCGATTTATCAGATTCATTACCAAATAATGGCATCTCTTCAAAATTAGACTCTTTCATGATATCGCGAACAGCATTAATTTGACGTTCTGTTGTTTCGAGTTGTTCAACAAGTTCAACAATTTTTGAGCGATTGTTTGTGCCAATAACTAGATTAACGCCATCAATGGCAGCAATTGCATCAGGATCAAGTTGTGCATAACAACCTGTAACGATAACATAAGCATCTTGATTTTTGACGTTTAGCTTTTACGAATTAATTGACGAGACTTTTTTTCTCCCCATATTCGTAACAGAACATGTATTAATAACGTAAATATCAGCCTTAGAATCAAAATCAACAGCTTCATAATCATGTTTGTAAAAATAAACCCCTTTCATAGCATCCGTATCATACTGATTGACACGACACCCTAGAGTTGTAAAAGCAACGGTTTTCATTGCACCTCCCATTTCTTTTATAGATATCATATAGTATGTATATAGTATTTTATAATTCTAATTCATAGTGAACCATCGATAATGCAGCAATCGCAGCCGTTTCGGCACGTAAATATAGTATGACCTAATGTAACTGATTTGTCCACCACATTCTATAATATCATTGATTTCTTTCTCTTGAAAGCCCCCTTCAGGGACCAATACAAATTAAGATATCCCTATTAGTTTGAATCACTATGTAATAGCCTTTAAAGCATCTTTTATGGTATAGCCCTCTTCATTTTCATAAGCAACTAATTTTAATACATTCAGATTCGATGTCTAATACATTAGAAAGGGGTCTCATCCACAACAAGTGTAGGTAGCTGATTTGCGCCCGCATTGTTGAGAAGCTTCCAACATAATCTTTTTCCCAACGACTATATTTTTGACTGTAATTTTTATGCATCATACTTTAGCAACACAGTTCGAAGTAGGTACAAGATATACGGTATCAACATTAAGCTCTGTAGCTTTTTGTAAAACCCATTCTAATTTTTTTCACCTTTTAAATAAGATTGTACTAATATGGTTCTATGCATAGATGTAGGAGAATCAATGTATTCTATAAGACTAGCTTGTGCTAAGCCATTTATCTTCATCATTAATCTGATAGATACCACAACGATTATCGCTACCTGTGACAGTAATTGGGTTTCTCTATATTATGGCGAAATACATGTAATATATGATGAGTCACATCTTTTAGGTAATACAATCGATTCATCTAATGGTGTAGGAATAAATATCTTTTTTCATCGTTTTTTTCCAGCGCAAATGTATGCCAAGGTCCAGCAATGCGCTCCTCAATAATATGCCACTCTTTATTAATATAAGGCATAATCTCATCATACCGATCATCAATAATACCACTAATGATGAGAAATACCTTTATCATCAAGTTTTCTACCAATTTGTGGTAATAAAATTTTTTTAAAGGATCTACTGTTAAATTCGCTAAAATCAATTGAGCGGTTCCCATTAAAATCAGTATCCAAATTACCACAAATGATATCAGCTACGACATGATTATTATCACAATTAATTCTTGCCTGTTTAGCTGCATATTCTTCTATATCGATACCTACAAGATGTTTTTATACCCAAATGAGCAGCTACTAACAACAGAATACCTGTCCCAGTCCCAATATCTAAACAAGTAACAGAATCTAAATTCATGGATTTACTATAGGCCTGTAAAAGTTCTGCACAAGTTCTCGTAGTTTCATGAGAACCAGTACCAAATGATATATCTGAATCGATTTCGATAATAGTTTTATTCTGTTCATTATCATATTCTTGCCATGCAGGTTTGATTATTAAATTAGGTAGTATTTCTGTAGGTTCTATATACTGTTGCCAAGAATTTGAGCCACGTAGATTCATCTAGTATATGTGCATCTATTGATGTGATTTCGATATTTGCTTTCGTTAAGACGCCCTTTATATCAGACACTTTAATCGTGTCAGGATCTAATGATGCATCAGCATAAAGCGTTAATTGTACTAAATTCGGTTGATTATCTACATCTTCTTCTATAATTCCATTGTCTGCATAATCGCCAAAAAGAGTAGTCACCTCATCGGTGGCTACTCTTTCGCAGACAATAGATATTTCTATCCATTGCATAAATGCTCCTTTACTATTGATGCGCAGGAACAAACCATTCACGCATCAGAGCTGTTCATTTAGTTAAACGATCCTTGATTTTTTCAAATAAACTCTTACTAACTTGTAAGTTATTTACATCTTCATTACTTTCTTTTGCAAATCTAAGTAATAATTCACGTTGTGTTTCAGTTAATTTTTTAGGTGTTTGAACTGTAACGACTACGTGTTGATCACCACGTTGTTTTGGATTGCGTAAATAAGGAATACCTTTGCCCTTAAGTCTGAATGCAGTTCCCGTTTGAGTGCCTTCTGGGATCTTTTCAATTCTACTTTACCATCTAAGGTATTCACTTGTATAGTCGCTCCTAATGCAGCTTGTGCAAAGCTAATAGTAACACGACTGATAACATCATTGCCATTACGTTCAAATTCTTTATGAGGGCGTACGTAAATGTAAACGTATAAGTCGCCTTTTGGACCACCTAATATACCCGGTTCACCTTCATTTGAAACGCGTAGACGAGATCCATTATCTACACCAGCTGGAATCTTAATATCGATTTTTCGTTTTACTAAGATTTCACCAGATCCACGACATTTGGAACATGGTTTTTCAATGACCTTACCAGAGCCATGACAACGAGAACAAGTACGAGCAGATTGCATACGACCAAATGGTGTATTTTGAATCACAACCTCTTGACCAGAGCCATGACAATTAGGACATGTATCAACTTTAGATCCAGGTTCACCGCCGGTACCGTGACAATGATTACATTCTTCATGACGTTGAATATTGATTGCCATTGATTTACCAAAGGCAGCATCCTCAAAGGATATATCTATGTCTTCACGAAGATCATTGCCTTTTTGAGGACCATGTTGTTGGTGTCCACCACCAAACATGCCACCAAAGAAATCACCAAAGATATCACTGAAGCCACCAGCTTGACCACCGAAACCGCCAAAGCCACCTTGGAAACCACCGGCGCCAGCGCCGCCTCCTTGTTTGAAGGCGTCGTGGCCGAATTGGTCATATTGAGCTTTTTTAGTTTCATCAGACAATACTTCGTAAGCTTCGTTAGCTTCTTTAAACTTTGCTTCTGCTTCCTTTGGATTATCTTTATTTACATCTGGATGGTATTGGCGAGCCTTTTTACGGAAGGCTTTTTTAATTTCATCTTGGGTTGCATTTTTGCTGACCCCTAAGATGTCATAATAATCTCGTGCCATTAGTTACCAACCCTTCTTATTTCTTATCGTCATCAACTACAGTGTAATCAGCATCAACTACATTATCGTCAGATTTTGTTTGTTCACCTTGCTTAGCATCACCAGCAGCTTGTTGTGCTTGTTGAGCAGCAGCATACATTTGTTCAGCTAATTTGTGCAAAGGTTGTTCCAAAGCTTCACTATCTTTTTTAATATCTTCAATGTTGCCAGCTTCGATGGATTTTTTCAATTTATCCTTAGCTTCTTCAACTTCTTTCAACAATGCAGCATCGCCATTACCTTCAAGATCTTTCAAAGCTTTTTCAGCTTGGTATACTAAGGAATCTGCATTATTTTTAACATCTAATTCTTCTTTTCTAGCTTTATCTTCTGCTGCATGAGCTTCTGCTTCTTTAACCATGCGTTCAATTTCGTCTTCTTTCAAAGCCGCTAGAAGAAGTAATTGTAATTTTTTTGTTCTTTTTGAGTACCCAAATCTTTAGCTTTTTACATGTACGATACCATTAGCATCGATGTCGAAAGTTACTTCGATTTGAGGAACCCCACGAGGAGCTGCTGGGATACCATCCAAGTTGAAACGACCCAATGTTTTATTATCTGCTGCGAAATTCACGTTCACCTTGCAACACATGGATATCTACAGATGGTTGGTTATCAGCTGCAGTGGAGAATACTTGAGATTTAGATGTAGGAATTGTAGTGTTACGATCAATGATACGAGTAAATACACCGCCCATTGTTTCGATACCAAGAGACAATGGAGTTACGTCAAGTAACAATACATCTTTAACTTCACCTACTAATACACCACCTTGAATAGCAGCACCGATAGCTACGCATTCATCTGGGTTAACGTTTTTAGTTGGTTCTTTACCCAATACTTTTTTAATAGCTTCTTGTACAGCTGGGATACGGCTAGAACCACCAACTAACAACACTTTATCGATATCAGATGCAGATAAGCCAGCATCGTTCATAGCTTTACGAGTAGGTTCAATAGTAGCTTGTACCAAATCAGCAGTTAACTCTTCAAATTTAGCACGAGTCAATGTTACATCCAAATGTTTAGGACCAGTAGCATCAGCTGTGATGAATGGCAAAGTTGATATTTGTGCTAGCTACGCCAGACAATTCAATTTTAGCTTTTTCAGCAGCTTCTTTTAAACGTTGATCAGCTAATTTATCATTGGATAAATCGATACCAGTTTCTTTTTTGAATTCTTCAATAAGGTAGTTCATGATACGTTGGTCGAAATCATCGCCGCCAAGATGGTTATTACCAGATGTTGCCAATACTTCGAATACGCCATCACCAAGTTCAAGAATGGAAACGTCGAATGTACCACCGCCAAGGTCAAATACAAGAACTTTACCATCTTCGTCTTTATCTACACCATATGCAAGAGCAGCTGCTGTAGGTTCGTTGATGATACGAAGTACTTCAAGACCTGCAATAGCACCAGCATCTTTTAGTAGCTTGACGTTGAGAGTCTGTAAAGTAAGCAGGAACTGTAATAACAGCTTGTTTTACAGGTTCGCCCAAATAAGCTTCTGCATCAGCTTTAATTTTTTGAAGAATCATTGCAGAAATTTCTTGAGGTGTATAAGATTTACCTTCTACAGTTACTTTGTAGTCAGAACCCATATGACGTTTAATAGAAATAATTGTGTTTTCTGGATTGGATACAGCTTGACGTTTAGCCAATTGACCAACTAAACGTTCGCCATTTTTTGCAAAACCAACAACGGAAGGAGTTGTACGTGCACCTTCTTGGTTTGTAATAACCGTAGGTTCGCCGCCTTCCATAACAGCAACACAAGAGTTTGTAGTACCCTAAATCAATACCAATTACCTTTGCCATAATATATGACCTCCTAATACTTTATAATCTATTCAACAACCTTAACCATTGCTGGTCGAATACAACGACCATCAACAGTATAGCCAGTTTGCAGTACTTCACATACCGTATCAGATTCATATTCATCTGATGGTACGCGCATAATCGCTTGATGGAAATTTGGATCAAATGGTTTACCAACTGCATCAATAACAGCTAAACCATGCTTTAGACAACATAGCCATCAAAGTTTTGATGAATCATGATAAATCCATCAAGGAATACCTTTGCATCTCCCTTCTGCAGGAGCTTGCAACAGCTCGCTCAAAATTATCTAATACAGGTAGCAAATCTTTTAGGACATCGCCCTTTAACAAATCCTGCCAACTGTTCTTTTTTTCTTGATTAGTACGGCGTTTAAAATTTTTCAAAATCCGCTTGTAAGCGTTTATAACGATTATCAAAAGTCGGCTTTTAATTCTTCTAACACCTCACTTGCATCAACTACAGACTTCTTCAGCATTTTTGCGCTTTCCGATTTGTTCTTTCGTTGCTTCTGTAGGCTCAGAATTTCTTCATCTACCACATCTTGTTTAATTTTGTTCTTCAGACATGCCTTATCCCTTTCTATGTTTGATTCCTTGCCATCGTTTCCATTAAATGTTTCATATAGGAAAGCATATTAATAATTCGACTATATTCCATTCTCGTAGGGCCCTAAATATAGCCAATGTACCAAGTTGATTATTATCTTGAGAAAATCAGTTTGAATAAGACTCATATCACTTTCAATGCTTCCGTTTGATTTTTCTGAACCAATCTTTAATCTTTAATTGGTTTGTTTGAATTATCTTGCAATATGTGACCTAATTGTTGTTGTTCTTCTAATAATGAAAGTACAGGCTGTACCTTTTTCAACCGTTTTTAAACTCCGGTTGTGATAACAACTCTGTAGTACCTACCGAATAAAATAAGCGTCGTTTAGTGATGGCCCTTAATAAGGTTTCTCCGATTTGTAATAAAACGGATTTTGGACCGTCTATATGAGCGATAATAGCACTAATATGAGCCGATGTAATATCCCTTAAAAGCTTGTTTTGAACAGCATTGCTAAATTGTATAGCTAATCGTTGTATTTCATCAGCTTTTTCACAGGTGATGTAAAATACATCAATTCATTATCAAGTGCTCCGGTTGCAGTTATAACAACCATAACAGCTTGGTGACCATCAAGAGGTAAAATATGTATATATTTTAATAATGCTTGATCATGGCCAGGTGCTAATAACAAGCTCATACTATGACTTATCTGAGAAACTAATCTCGCCATATGTAACAGCATTTCATTGCCCGATAGTTGTGAATCATTCCATATCGTATGGATTTGTTTCACATCTTCATCTAATACTGGACCTTGATGCATCATAGAATCAACGTATAAGCGATAGCCTTTTTGACGATGGTATTCGTCCAGCTGATGTATGAGGTTTTTTTCTAAAGTATCCTAAGTCCTCAAGATCAGACATTTCGTTACGCACCGTGGCAGGACTAATACCTAAATCATAGTTTTTAGCAATTGTCCTAGAACCAACAGGCTCAGCGGATTTGACATAATCCTCTATAATCGCTCGTAAGATGCGTTGTTTTCTTTCATCCATAATGACACCTCACTTGTTAGCACTCAAAATATTTCGAGTGCTAATCGCATGTATAATATTACCATACCAAAATAAAATGTCAAGTAAAATTTTATCCTTAAAAAAAGCCTAATAAAATCAAGTTTAGTCAAAAAGACAATGTAATATTTTCAAACAATTAGTCAAAAAGACAATTTATTTGAATTTTTCACAAAAATAGTCAAAAAGACAAGCTATCATCAGTAATTTATGAGGTACTTTATAGAAATATGAAAATAGCTCCTAGTCAAACTATCACTAGGAGTTTATTTCTATTATAAATTAATTTTTTCTAACGGGTTGCCGAGTCGTTCTAATAGTTTCCCCATTCTTTCTTTTGGTTCTCCATGTTCTGCATACCAGTCAATTAAAATATCTGCAGCTTTTTTTGCTTGCTCAATAGTTAATTTACGAAGTAGTATTTGACCGGCTTCTGGCCGCATGCCTGTATTACCACCCTACAGCAAGCATAAAACCTTGAGACGTACCAATAAATGCAATATCTTTAACCATAGCATCAGGACAGTTACGACCACAACCACTAATACCAATTTTACATTTATGACTCGTTTTACGCCCATAATGTTTACGTTCAATATAATCGGCTAAATCTTGCGTTTCCATTTGACCATTTTTACATTTACCTTTGCCAACACAGGCAATTAAAGAATTTACGCCCCTATGGATAACCGTTGTAACCCCTTCAGGTAATTCTGAAATTAATTGTTCTTTATCATCCTTTTCAATGCCTGTAATTTGAATCCCCGTCACAACATGCCGAAAAGAACCACCATATTTTTCCGCCAAACTTATGCATGCTTTCATTTGGTCCAAAGAAAATTCATTATGTAAACCATGTAATATAACAGATGTCTTCATCGTTCCTCCTAAATAAGCATGCACATTCATCATCATCCCAAATATCATAACATCTTATTTATTGAAAGACTGTGAAATATCTTACCCTTCTATGAATTGACTAAATACATAATTTCCATGTTTAGTACCTTCTGATGTAAGATGATATGATTTACCATCTTGTAACAATTAAATCTTTTTCTATCAAATTCCTGTAAAATAGAACCATATATACTGTCTAATGTAACATTAAACTTTTCAAAAAAAACTGTCGTATTAATTCCCCATTTAGTGCGTAGCGCCAAAAAACAATAATCTTCGATAGCTCTTTGTTGATCAATTATTTCTTCATCAACGATAGGAAACTCAAAACAATCAATTTTTCTAGCATAAGGCATAACATTACGATTATTAGCTCTTCTTATCCCTTCAAAAAAGGAATGAGCTCCGGCACCAAAACCAAGATAGTCGCTATATTGCCAATATTTTAAATTATGGGTACTGTACGCACCATTTTTAGCAAAATTAGATATTTCATAGCGTTCAAATCCTAATTCTTGAATACCTTGCATCATTGTTTCGTACATCCTATCCTCTAAGGATTCATCAGGTAAAGAAATAAGTTCTTTCTCTACTAGATGATACAATCTCGTGCCACGTTCTACTTGCAAACCATAAGTGGAAATATGGTTAATAGGTAATTGGCTAACAAGAGTGATGTTTTCTTTTATTTCCTCAATCGTTTGTTTCGGCAATCCGTAAATTAAATCGATATTAATATCTGTAAAGCCAACCTCTGCCGCCCACTGAACGGCATCAATAGCAGCCTTACTATTGTGGCTTCGATGTAAACTTAATAATGATTTATCATTAAATGTTTGAACCCCAAAGCTAATACGAGAAAATCCAAGTTTCTGTAATCCCTTCAAATACGATATATCTATTTCTCCTGGATTTGATTCGATAGTAAATCGACAATCATTAGATAAGTTATAGGTACGTTTTGAATCGTATTTATGATTTGCTCTATTTGTGAAAGTGATAATTCTGTTGGTGTGCCACCACCAAAATATACTGTGTCTACCAATTTAGTGCGAGCTTTTGGATAGGTGTCCCCAAACATCGTGATTTCTTGTAGTAATGCATATATATAGGTATCGTAATACTCTTCCAGGTTTTGATATGCTGGAAAGTCACAATATATACATTTTTGTTTGCAGAACGGGATATGGACGTATATCCCCATATCCCGCTGTACAAACAAATCATTATGATTTGTTTCCATATTAATCTTCTACCTTTAATATCGCCATAAAAGCTTCTTGTGGAATCTCTACAGAACCAACAGCTTTCATGCGTTTCTTACCGGCCTTTTGTTTTTCCAAGAGTTTACGTTTACGAGAAATATCGCCACCATAACATTTTGCTAAAACGTCTTTACGCCAAGCTTTTACAGTTTCACGAGCTACAATTTTTGTGCCTACTGCTGCTTGAATAGGAATTTCAAACATTTGACGAGGAATTAATTCTTTTAATTTCTCAGCTAATGCACGGCCACGTGTAGCAGCGCGATCCTTATGAACGATGATAGATAATGCATCTACAGGTTCTCCATTTAACAAGATATCCATCTTAACCATTGGAGATTGTTTATAACCAATCAATTCATAATCAAGAGATGCATACCCCTTTAGTAGCAGATTTTTAATTTATCAAAGTAATCATAAATGATTTCGCTCAAATGGTAAGTGATACACTACGGATACACGTGTTTCATCCAAGTATTCCATGGATTGATATTCGCCACGTTTATCTTGAGACAATTCCATAATAGTACCAACAAAATCCTTAGGTACAATAGTCGTAGCCTTTACATAAGGCTCTTCAATATAATCGATTTCCGTTGGAGGTGGCAATTTAGCCGGATTATCCACTTCAAGCATTTCTCCGTTTGTCTTATACACCTTGTAGTTTACAGATGGAGCTGTTGTAATAAGCGTCAAATTATATTCTCGCTCTAACCGTTCTTGAATAACGTCCATATGTAATAGTCCAAGGAAGCCACAACGGAAACCAAACCCCAGCGCCAAGGATGTTTCTGCTTCGTATTCTAATGCTGCATCATTAAGCTGTAGTTTTTCTAATGCATCACGAAGATTTTCGTAGTCTTTAGACTCTGTTGGGTAGAGACCACAATATACCATAGATACAGCCTTGCGATAGCCTGGCAATGGTTCTGGTGCAGGATTATTAGCTAATGTTACCGTATCACCTACGTGACAATCTTTTACATTTTTGATACTAGCTGCAATACAACCTACAGATCCACAAGGTAATTCTTGTACTGGAACAAGATTTGGTGTAAAGATTCCAAGCTCAGTAACATCAAAATCCTTATTATCATGCATCATACGAATTGTATCTTTTGCCTTGATAGTGCCTTCTTTTACCCGTACATACGCAATAGCACCTTTATAGGAATCAAAGCGGCTATCAAAAATCAATGCTCTCGTAGGTTGGTCAGATTTATCTGCTGGTGCAGGAACCTTTGTTTACAATCGCTTCTAGAAATATCAGGAATGCCAATGCCAGATTTAGCAGAACATAATACTGCTTCTGATGCGTCTAAACCAATGATATCTTCAATTTCATGTTTAACCCGATCAGGATCGGCAGAAGGCAAATCAATTTTGTTGATAACAGGAATAATTTCAAGATCATGTTCTAAAGCGAGATACACATTTGCCAACGTTTGTGCTTCTACACCTTGTGCAGCATCGACTACGAGTAATGCACCTTCACAAGCTGCAAGAGAACGAGATACTTCATAGCTGAAATCCACATGGCCCGGAGTATCGATGAGATTCAAAATATACTCTTCCCCATCTTGAGCTTTGTACAAAATACGAACGGATTGCGCTTTAATAGTAATACCACGTTCTCGTTCTAAATCCATAGAGTCCAAAACTTGAGCCTCCATTTCACGCTTTTGTAATGTGCCAGTATATTCAATTAATCTATCGGCAATGGTAGATTTACCATGGTCGATATGAGCTATAATACAGAAGTTTCGAATCTTTTTCGTTGACATACTATGTAAACAAGTTCAAGGAACTTGTATTCTCCTTTCTAACATACGCGATCGATAACAGCACCTCCTAATAATTGAGTGCCATTATAAAAGGCTACGGACTGACCTGGGGTGATAGCCCGTTGTGGTTCTTCAAAGATAACCTCCATCGTATCATCATCTAAGATACGTGCAGTACAAGGCGAAGGATTTGCGGCATAGCGAATCTTACCTTCCGCCTTTAATTCTTTATGAATTGTATCATCTAAGAAGTTATAAAATTTACAAATCATACGATTTGTAAAGAGTCGTTCATTAGGACCTACGATGACCTCGTTGCGATCACCATTAAAGCCAATAACGTATAATGGGTGCTTATATGCAATACCAAGGCCTTTACGTTGACCAATAGTATAGTTAAATAAACCATTATGCTTACCTAATACTTCACCATCTTCGGTAACGATATTACCAGCCTTTGGTTTTGCCTTCATCTCCTCTACCACCAACTTTTGATAGTTCCCATGAGGCAAGAAGCAAATATCTACACTATCTGGTTTTTTAGCTACTGGCAAACTCATATTCAGCAGCTAATTTACGTGTTTCAGTCTTACATTGGCCACCTAGTGGGAACATGAGGTGACTCAAAATGCGTTGGTTCATATTGTACATAACATAGCTTTGGTCTTTGGTAGGATCAACGCCTTTATGTAATTCATATAAACCTGTTTCTTCATTATAATTGACCTGTGCATAATGACCAGTAACCATATGTGTGGCACCCAGTTCAAGAGCACGGTTAAGCATCAAGTCAAACTTGATGTTCTTGTTACAAAATACACAAGGATTTGGTGTACGACCATAGGCGTATTCTTTTACGAAGTAATCTACGACATTCTCGTAGAATACATCGCGTGCATCGATAACATGATGCTCAATACCAAGAAAATCACACATCTTCTTAGCATCTGTTACAGCAAGAGGTACCTCATCATAAGGCGAGCCACTTACCCACAGCCACAGGGTAATACCAAATACTTTATAGCCTTGTTTTAGTAGCATTGCAGCAGTTAAAGAACTGTCTACGCCGCCACTCATAGCTACAGCGATAACTTTTTCCATACTTTCTCCTTTTAATGATCTCTTGACCATAAAACTAATCAGGGTGAAAGCCTGACGTGTAAAAACACTAGTTCGGTGTAAAAGTCCGAGTAGTATTACTATAAAATTATAGCAACTTATATTATATCCTAGAACTAGGTACATTGAAAAGATTTGAAATGAAAAGAATCCCTTTCCAAAGAGAAAGAGATTCTTAAGATTATCTATGTTTCAATAATTCTTCTGCAGCGCCTAATATACCGAGCATAGAATGCTCAAATACAAGACCACCTTGCATGAAGATTGTATATGGAGGGCGCACAGGACCATCGGCACTAAGCTCAATAGATGACCCTTGTACAAAGGTACCGCCAGCCATGATAATTTTATCTTCATAACCAGGCATATCCCCAGGAATTGGATGCACATGCGCATCTACAGGAGAGTAAGCTTGCATGCCTACACAGAAATGCTCCATTTCCTCGCCATTTTTTAAATTGATGGCTTGGATCAAATCATAACGATTTGCATCTACCTTAGGAAATACTTCATATCCTAATAATTCGCCTACTGCAGCTGTGTATACAGCACCTTTAAGAGCTTGTAAAACTACGTGAGGAGCCATAAATAAGCCTTGGAAGAATAGACGATAGCCAGGAGCATAGGATCCCCATATGATCACCAAGCCCTGGAGCCGTCAATTGATATGATGCATCTTCAACTAAATCCTCACGGCCCACAATATATCCACCGGTTGGTGCTAAACCACCGCCAGCATTTTTAATAAGTGATCCGGCCATGATATCTGCACCAGCCTCTAATGGCTCTTGAAGTTCTGTAAATTCACCATAGCAATTATCAACAAAGCAAATGGTATCAGAATTTTTAGCTTTTACTACATCCACGATAGCTTTAATATCTGCAATAGATAATGGTTCACGCGTACTATATCCACGGGACCTTTGAATAACTACGGCACGAGTATTATCATTTACTGCATTTTGAATCCCCTCTAAATCATAACGATTATTTTTAAGCGGTACTTCTGTATAAGTAAACCCCTTCTCAATTAGAGATCCTTTCACAGGACGAGTGTGGCCGATAACAGATTGCATCGTATCATAAGGAGCTCCGACAGCATAAATAAATTCAGATCCTTTAGATCCATTTCCCATAATAGCCATTAATGTAGTTGCTAATGCATGAGTACCAGATACGAAATGTGGTCTCACTAAAGCCTTTTCGCCTTTAAAGACATAAGCAAAGACTTCATCTAATTTTTCACGACCACTATCATTGTATCCATAGCCAGTAGTGCCATTAAAATGATAATCAGACACTTGGCACTCTTTAAATGCTTCAAGCACCTTTTTCGTATTAGCTAGCGCGATTGGTTCAAATTTTTTAAACTGTGGTTCTGCCATCTCGAGGGCTTTACTGCGTATTTCTTCTAATGTCATTCTCTATCCTTTATTTCTTATAGGCTCGTATCTATCATGGTACGTGCCATATTATAAATTTCAATCTCTGTAGTATTTGAATCAATAGTAATCCAATTAATGTAAGGCATACGTTTGTACCAGGTAATCTGACGTTTGCAAAGTGTCGCGTATTCTTTTGAATTAAACCAATGCATGCATCATAACTTATTAGACCTTCTAAGTATTGAACTACTTCTTTATATCCAATACCTTTGAAAGCCTGACAATCTGGATTTACCCCATTATTAATTAGACTTATTACTTCATCCACCAATCCTTTTTCAAACATGATTTCTACTCGGCGATTAATGCGATTATATAAATCACTTCGCTCCCTTTGTAAGCCAATAACTGGTCCTACATAAGACAATCCTTCTTTTGTTTGATTGGTCAAAGCGTTGTAGTCGCCAGCACACATCAACTCAATAGCGCGATATAGTCGGTGTTTATCGGTGAATCTTATTTCTATGCCACCTTTTTCTGCCAATTTACTAGCACGCTGACGTAACCCCTCTATACCTTGTTCAATATATAGTTTATCTAACTCTGTTCTTAGCTCTATATTGGGTTTAATATCATTAAAGTTATAATTCTCTAACAATGATTGAACATATAATCCAGTACCACCTGATAAAATAGGTAAAATAGAATTATGGTTTAAATTTTTCTATCAATATTTTTTTGCTTGTTGTTGAAATACTGACACACTGTAATCTTCATTGGGCTCTAATATATCAATAAGATGATGAGGAACAGTATCTAGTTCTTCTTCAGTTGGCTTTGCAGTACCAATATTTAACTGTTTATACACTTGATATGCATCACCTGATATAACCTGTCCATGATAATATTTAGCCAATGCTAATGTTAAATCAGTCTTGCCTACAGCTGTAGGACCTACAATTGTAATTAATTTGTTCATTGTAACTCCTCATTTCTGTATACACCATAACCTATACGACTATATTTACCACCCACCCATTTCGTTGGTGGAAAATCTTTAAAAACTGAACTAAAGGGACGTTCTTTTATAATAAAACCTAGTCGACTAACACGCTTAGCTTCTTCTATGACATTTCTTTTTATAGCCCCTTCAAAAGTATGTCCCCGTAGCGGTTTAAATTGTGGACTTTCTTCAATAGGCACTTCAAACATAGGGTCAAAATATAATATATCCATACTTTTATCTGGTAAATCTGATAAATAACTTTCAAAATCACAGTGGATGGCTTCTATACGACGTAACACTTCCGTTACAACATCATTATCATGTTCATAATGATGCAAACCAAACCACGTAGATAACCAAATGGGATAGGATGCTTCTAAACCCGTTATATTAGCATTCGGAAATGCATAAGCCATAACAATACTATCACTACCAATGCCAAGCGTACAATCAACGATAGAGATATGTTTAGATGATTCGTGTGTAAGAGTTTCTATAGCTCTCACAAGATGATCTTCCTCATTGCGTTCTAAACGCAGAATTCGCAATTGAGCCATTGATAAATGGAAGCTATGTTCTTGCTCTTCATTAAAATGAATTGTTAGCTTTTTATTAGAAACCACCGCAATAGGATTATCTATTAAAAACAACTCTGAAATAGGCTTTTTATGGCGTTCAACATAGGATAATCCCAATGAATTAGCTAGTTCTAGTGATTCTTTTTTTATTGTTGGTGATGCTTTTTGTGAAGTAGTAATAATCATGTTAAGACCTTAAGAATAATTTACCTAATTCATCAGGTGTAAACTTAATGATTGTAGGACGTCCATGAGGGCACACATAAGGTTTATCAGTATGAAATAAATCTTCAATCAAGGTAGTTATCTGATACATATTAAGATTATGACCGGATTTAATTGCTCCTCTACAAGAAGCATAAGCTAACATTTCATGACGCAATTGTGCCTTCGTAGGTTGTTCATGTTCATGCAAATAAGTAAATACATGGGATAATATTTCCTGCGCTTTACTTTCAACTAAATCTATGGGAGCTCCAACCAATTTAATTTGATTAGGACCGCCCAATTCAACTTCAAAACCTAAATCTAATAATGCATCTTGCTCATTTTCAACAAGATTCATTTCATCTTCTGTAGCATTGCTAAATACAGGAACTAATAAATATTGCATAGGTATAGACTCAGAGGATTTACATAACCGATCGTACCGAACCCTTTCATGGGCAGCATGTTGATCGATTATATATAAATCATCCCCTTTTTAGCCAATATATAACAAGAAGCAACCTGTCCCATTGGTAAAAATCCAGATTTTTGAATTTCTCTTTGTTCATCGTCTATGCGTTGTTCTTGTAATTGATGAAATTTCTCTTTATCTTCCGTCGTATAGCTAGTATAAGCTGTAGGAACTGATGTAAATGAGGATTCCTCAAATGTTTCCTGTTCATACGTCGCTTTTGGAGCTGGTGGTGTAAACCCTTTTTCTTTTAAGGCATCTACAAAATCTCGTGTATCCTGACGTAATATCTCATATCCCTTAGTGCGCCGTCCGCCAAAAACCTTATCATAATCAATAGCTGTTGCAATATGCTCAGCTGTATCACTATGATCACTTAATACTTGTGGCGTTTTATAGGAATCATAGCTATTGCCTTGATTCTCTGTTTCTAATGGTTGTACGAATGTTGATGACTCACGTTCGTAACGTTCATGAAGTGGATTATTTAGTGCATTTAATATAGCATGATATACGGCCTTGAATATGATTTTATCATCTTCAAATTTAACTTCACTTTTACGAGGATGTACATTGATATCTACCATACCTGCAGGAACTGTTATATGTAATAAAACTAAAGGATATCCTGATTTTAGGTAATAATGCATGATATGCATTATCAATGGCTTTTAAAAATTGTTTTTATCTGATATAACTCGATTATTGACAATAATAGTTTGCCAAATACGTGTGCTTTTTAACAATGTTGGTTTTGATACAACACCTTCAATATAGATATGTTCACTTTCATAAGCGATAGGAAATATATCATTCTTGGTTTTATAACCGTATAATGCAGCTACTGTATCTTGTATTGAGCCAGATCCTGGTGTAATGATGGCTACACGATCATCAATAGTTAATTTAAAAGCAATATGCGGATTACTTAATGCCAATTTACCAACAATGTCTTGGATTTTAGATGATTCAGTTCGTTCGGTTTTCAGAAATTTACGACGTGCTGGGGTATTGAAAAATAATTCTTTTACCTCAATAGTCGTTCCTGGTGCTGCACCATAAGGAATACAATCGGTAAAAGTACCACCATCGATAAGAATGCGAGTACCTAAATCTTGTTCTACAGTTCTAGTTGTCAAAACAAAATGAGATACGGACGCAATACTGGCCAAAGCTTCTCCGCGAAAACTAAAGATGCAATATCAAACAAATCCTCTACTGATTGAATTTTAGATGTTGCATGACGTAATACGGCAAGGCGTGCATCTTCTTCAGTCATTCCCTTTCCATTATCGGTAATACGCATGTATGCGCTACCACCCTCACCAATTTCAATCTCTATTGATGTAGCACCGGCATCAATTGAGTTTTCGATAAGCTCTTTAACAACCGATGCTGGTCTTTCTACTACTTCACCAGCTGCAATTTTATTTATTGTAGTCTCATCTAACACATGAATGGTTGCCATTATTTACCGCCTCCATTACGCGCCTCTACCTGTAATTGATGAATAGCATTTAATGCCTCTATAGGTGTCATCGTATTAACATCAATAGCAAGTAAAGAATCTACAACAGAATGTGTAAATAAATTACTAAACCCATCTGTATCAATAGAAGGTTTAGCATATTTAATAGTAGATTCTGCTGTCATAACACGATTATTTAAATCGTCTGTATCAGGGTTTTGCTCTTCTAATGATTCTAGAATCACTTCCGCACGTTTTAAAACTTGCGCTGGTAAACCTGCTAATTTTGCTACATGAATACCATAGCTTCTGTCTGCACCACCCCTAATGATGCGGCGCAAAAAGGCAATATCTTTCCCTTTTTCCTTAACAGCCACCGTATAATTCTTTAATCGTGGATATACGTCTTCTAAGGGAATCAATTCATGATAATGCGTAGCAAACAATGTTTTAGCATGAATATGTTTACAAATATGCTCTACAACTGCTTGCGCAATACTCAAACCATCAAAGGTACTGGTACCACGACCGATTTCATCAAGAATAATTAAACTTTTAGATGTAGCATTTTCAAGAATATATGCTACCTCCTTCATTTCTACCATGAAAGTACTTTGACCTGTAGAAATATCATCACTAGCACCTACACGAGTAAATACACGATCTACAGGAGAAATGGTAGCCTCCCTAGCAGGAATAAAAGATCCAATTTGAGCCATAATCATAAGAATGGCCACTTGTCTCATATAGGTTGACTTACCTGCCATATTAGGGCCTGTAATAAGCATAAATTCATCATCATCATGATTGAGTAATACATCATTAGGCACGAAAACTTCGCGCTTTAAGAATTTTTCTATTACCGGATGACGCCCATCGCGTATATTGATTTGTCCATTCATTACGATATTAGGACAAATATAATTTGATTCATACGCTACGGTTGCTAATGAGGCGAGTACATCTAGTTCCGCTAAAGCCCTTGCTGTTTCCTGTACACTTTTAATAACACCCTTAATTTGATTACGTAAATCTTGATATAATTGCTGTTCTAAGGCAACAATTTTTTCCTTGGCACTGAGAATTTTAATTTCAAATTCTTTTAAATCAGGTGTAATGTAACGCTCTGCATTGACTGTTGTCTGTTTGCGAATAAAAGTACGCTGGTACCTTATCGATTTGTGCCTTACTAACTTCAAAGAAGTATCCGAACACTTTGTTATACTTAGTTTTAAGCTTTAAACCGGTTTCTTCTTTTGCCTTATCTTCTAATTTTTGAAGCCACACTTCACTATTAGTAGCTAAAGAACGGAGTTCATCTAACTCTTCATTATAACCATCTCGTATTACACGGCCATCTTTTAATGTTAAAGCAGGTTGCTCCGCAATCGCTCGATTTAATAAATCATAAATATCAGCATGATTATTAATACGCTCATTAATGGATGTTAGAGATAATCCAGAAAACTCTTTAAGAAGTTGTTTAATATGTGGCAATACTTGTAGAGATTCACGGAGAGATGTGAAATCTCGCGGAGATACTGAGCCTGTCTCAATACGGCCTACAATACGTTCAAAATCATAAATGCAATCTAAATAACTTTGTATTTCACAGCGTTCTCCATTTCGTGTGATTAGTTCTGCAACGGCTGCTTGACGACGTTGAATATGTGGAATATCCGTAAGCGGACTTTCTAGCCATTGTTTTAATAATCGAGCGCCCATTGGTGTTAAGGTGCGATCTAATATATCTAATAAGGTTCCTTTTACACCACCATCCCGTAAATTATGGGTGATTTCTAAATGGCGCAATGAAGATGTATCTAAAATCAAACGATTACCTACATCCATTTGATGAACGTAATTGATATGGGAGATTTCAGTTTTAATAATATCCTGTAAATATAAGAGCATAAAGCCTAATGCGGCCAGTACATCCTCCTCCATAAGGCCCATATCTTGAAAGTGATTATTTGCTAATCGAGATGCATCTGAAGCACATTCAAAGGAAGAAAATGGAGATAGCACAACATTATTAAATTGATTTTGCAAGAAATCTATTATAGGTTGTGGCAGATTAGTGCCTTCTGGAATAATAATTTCTGCTGGTCTATACATACTTAAGGAATCATATATTTGACTGATATTATCTTGAGACACGCGGTCCCAAATAACCTCCCCAGTTGATACATCAGAGAATACAAGAATCCACGCTTCCTTAACCATATAGAATAATGCTAAAAAGTTATTACTTCGTGCATCATTACCATTTTCTGTCATTACTGTCCCTGGTGTAATTACTTGGATTACATCACGTTTTACGATGCCCTTTACAGCCTTTGGATCCTCAAGTTGCTCACATATAGCGACCTTGTACCCTTTTTTTACTAATGTTTCAATATAGCTTTCAGCAGCATGAAAAGGAACGCCACACATAGGTGTTCGTTCCTCGTTGCCTGTAGGTCTACCTGTTAAGGTAATATTCAATTCTCGAGATGCAATGAGTGCATCCTCGTTAAATAATTCATAAATCACCAAGGCGGAAAAATAAGAGTTCATCACTATGTCGCGATTTAATTTCTAAATATTGCTCCATCATTGGTGTTAATTTTGTTGCCATTCTTACCCCTTTTGAATGGTGCCGTAGCAGACCCATGTTTGTGCTTTATCAATATAGGCTGGTACAGTATCACCAATAGTTAACTCATCATCTTTTGGGAATAATACCATTTTATTCCCAGACGTACGGCCAAACCACATGGTTTCATCTTTAGCACTTGGACCTTCTACAATAATATCAAATATATGACCTTCCATAGCTTTGTTAAGTTCTAAGGAAATTTCATTTTGAATATCCATCAATAGTTGCAAACGAACACGTTTTACCTCCTCAGGAACTTGTTCCTCCATAGTAGCAGCAGGCGTACCAGAACGTTTGGAATAAATAAATGTATAAGCCATATCGTAGCGAACATCTTTTAATAATTGAAGCGTCTGTTCAAAATCTTCCTCAGTCTCCCCAGGAAAACCTACGATAATATCGGTTGTCACAACTACATTTTTAATTTTTTCTCTACAATAAGATAATAATTCTTTATAATGTTCCACCGTATAATGGCGATTCATCTTCTTTAAAATTCTATCAGAACCAGATTGGATTGGTAAATGTAAATGCGTAACGATATTGCTAGATCGACCTAATGCATCAATCATTGATTTAGTCATATCTTGAGGATGACTTGTCATATACCGAATGCGTTCAATACCTGGAATATGATCAAGTGCATCTACTAAGGTGCCAAAATCGGTACCATCTTTAAAATCTAAGCCATAGGAATTAACATTTTGTCCTAACAAGGTAATTTCCTTAAATCCTTTTTGCCCCAAGCTCAGTTACTTCTTTTACAATAGCTTCTACAGGGCGACTAATTTCACGGCCCCGTACATGAGGAACGATGCAATAGGTGCAAAATTTATTACAGCCATTCATTATAGGAACCCAAGCAAAAAATGTACCATTAGGTTTTGCCTGCAATTCAGGAAGTACTGTATTATCCATGTCAACATTGATTTGATGCTTATGGGTACGTTGAACCTCAGCAATCATTTCATTAATATGTTGAATATTATGAGTACCTAGGACAATATCGATATGAGGTGCGCGTTTAAACATTTCAGCTTGATTTTTTTGTGCCATACAACCTGTAATAGCAATGATCAAATTTTTATTTTTTTGTTTTAAACGTTTTAATTCACCGATACGACCAAATACTTTTTGTTTCTGCCGTTTCACGTACTGCACAGGTATTCAATAATATTAAATCTGCCGATTCTACATCATCGGTCGGTATATAACCCTACTGTTTCAAGTTGATGTGAAAGACGCTCAGAATCAGCGGTATTCATTTGACAACCATAGGTATATATATAATATGACTTCATTATATCTCCTAAATATGTTTTATAACCTTACGTTTTGTTTCAACTATAGTTTTTAACTTTAATAGACATGCGCTCAACAGACATGCCAGTAATATATTCTAATTCATTGCGAACAGATTTTTGTACCTGCTGCATAAGAGGTTTAACAGGGTGTCCATGTTCAATCACAACAGACATATCTAACATTAAACCATTTTGTCCTTTAGGGCTCTTTTTAAAAGCAATATCTGATGATGCATCAACACCAGCAACCTTTTTTAAACCATTGCGGATTAGTTTAATGATGACATCATCATCAAATGTTAAGCGTCCATAATAACTAAAGGCTGGTCTTACTACAGAACGTTCAAAGCCTTCAGAACCAATTTGACCAATTTTATCTGGGTCTTGTTTACGTAAGGTACGACGGCGCCAAATTGTTTTAATTGGATCAATTAAATACCCTTTAAAATGGGGCTTTAGCTCCATAGTAGGAACCGGTATGATATGTTTACCTTCCTTTAGGCGAGCATGTTGCGCTCTTTCAATTTCCTTTTGGGTTGCCACATCTTCAATGCGAATATAACGATCTGGTTCTTGAATCCCCAAGGCCTTTGTTATTTTCTTTACCATATTATCGGATGTTCCGATAATCATTAATCGATTTGGATTAATAGCGTCTAACTGACCTCGAACCTCTTTAACTTGAATCGGATCTTGAAATATAGCACGACGAACTGCTTTTAAACGACTAGATTCTTTTTTAGCGGAAAAACCAGCCACAATTTTATTATCATGAATCAAAATGCCATCGTCGATAATACATTCCACACTATTTTCATGAGCTAGCACAAGAGCACGATGGCTTTTACCTGTACCACTACCACCTACAAAAGCAATGACTTCCATAGTACACCTCACATCTAAACTTACGCAGATATACAACGTATGCGTTCAATAAACCGATTTACTAGATGACTATCAACCACATATTCACCTATATGATAAGGATATCGATTAGGTATTCCATGATAATCAGATCCACCTGTAATAAATAAGTTCCGCTCCTTTGCCATAGCCAAATATTTTTGTTCATCCGCTTGATCGTGTTTGGAGTGATATACTTCAACACCATCAAAGCTATAATCTAGTAGTTCTGTAACATAATCATCATTGCGAACTAGTTTAGGATGGGCCAATACAGCTAGTCCATTTGCATTGTGAATAATATCTAGTATTTCAGGAACTTCTAATTTGACCTTAGGAATATAACAAGGACTTTTTGAATTTAATATGCCATCAAACACCTCTTGTACATCTTTGGCATAGCCATGGTCTATTAGTAATCTAGCAACATGTGGTCTACCATAAGATTTGGTATTTGGATATAGATCTTCTAATTCTGTAAAAGAAATATTATAACCATGATCAATACATCGAGAGATAATATCTTTTATTCTTGATTCACGCTTTTCCTTAAAGAATTCAATGAATTTATGCAGGCCCTCATCATGGTGATTGAAAACCATAGCCTAAAATATGTATATCTTTTCCTTTATAATGAGCACTAAATTCACAGCCTGTAATAATTTGAATAGGACTCTCAATGGCTAACATTGTATCTATTCCAGCAATCTCATCGTGATCAGTTAATGCAATCATTTTCAAATCAGCTTCCACAGCATGTTGCAATAGCTGCTCTGGTGTTTCTACACCATCAGAAAATGTAGAATGCATATGAAAATCTACACGCATAATTACCTCCAAATTATTACAATACCCTATCATTTAATTATGACTTATTCTGCTAGTTTATTCAAGTTTTTTTAAAAACTAATCTCTGAAAGTTTTACAACTATAATTAGAATATTTCTAATTCTCTATAATATAAAAAAATTGCGATTCTAATGAGCATTCACTAGAATCGCAATTTAAATTATAATTGACTCAATAATTCTTGTACCTTACTGGATACTTCACCAATTGGACAATTAATAGCTTCACCTGTTTTTACGAACGCGGATTTCAACCTCATTGCTTTCCAACGTATTTTTTTACTTACTGTAATACGTAATGGGATAACCAATAAGATCAGCATCTTTAAACTTAACACCAGCCCGATCTTTACGGTCATCTAATAAATACATCTACTTTATTGTTTAACAATGTATCGTAAATAGATGTACTTGTGGACATTAGAGCTTCATCTTTTGCGTTAATAGGAACAATAACTACTTCAAAAGGAGCTATAGCACGAGGCCAAATAATACCATTTTCATCATGATATTGTTCAATAGCTGCAGCTAATGTACGGCTAACGCCGATACCATAACAGCCCATAACCATTGCATTAGGACGACCATTTTGATCAAGGTATGTAGCTTGTAAACTTTCAGAATATTTAGTACCCAACTTAAATACTTGGCCTACTTCGATACCTTTACTGTATTCTAAAGGACTATGACATTCAGGGCATACATCGTCTTTTGTAATTAAACGAATAGGTGCTACAATAATATCTTCTGTATTAAAATCGCGTTTAGGATTGATATTAATATAATGAGCATCAGCTTTATTAGCACCACCACAAACATTATATGTTTCCATAACAGATTCGTCTACAACAATAGCAAAATCGTCTGTTTGTTTAAGGCCTACCGGACTGATGAAACCAGCAGTCAATCCAACCTTTTCCAATTGTTCAGGTGTTGCCATTTCAGGCTCTACGGAACCATTAACCGCATGTTGAACAGCCACTTCATTCACATCATGATCACCGCGAACCATAGCTAGAATTACTTTATCTTCAATGGCATATACTACGGCTTTAATAGTTTTTTCTAAAGGTAAATTGAGCATTTCAGCAACAGCTTCAATAGTAGATGCTTGAGGCGTATCCACAACTTCTAATTCTTTTAAAGCCTCTTCTACTTGTTTCATGATGCCCGGTTTACCAATTTCAATATTTGCAGCATAGTCACAAGCGGAACAGTGAATAATATCTGCTTCGCCAGCTTCAGCAATAGCCATAAATTCATGAGTATTGCTACCACCAATAGCACCGCTATCAGCTTCTACAGGTCTAAAAGTAAGACCGCAACGAGTAAAAATACGACTATATGCATCATACATAGTTTTGTAAGATACATCTGCAGCTGCATCATCAATATCAAAGGAGTAACCATCCTTCATAATAAATTCGCGGCTACGCATTAAACCATATCGTGGACGACGTTCATCGCGGAATTTGCTTTGGATTTGATAAAGATTAACTGGTAATTGACGATATGAATTAATTTCATTTTTTACCAATGTTGTAATCATTTCTTCATGAGTTGGTCCTAAGCAGTACTCCACATCATGGCGGTCATTAATGCGCATCATTTCAGCACCATACGCATTCCAGCGACCAGATTCTTTCCAAATGTCAGCAGGTTGCAAAATAGGCATCATGACTTCTTGTGCTCCAGAACGGTCCATCTCTTCACGAATGATGGCTTCAATTTTTTTGATACTTCGCCAGCCCAACGGTAAAAAACTATATAAACCATTGGCAACCTTGCGCATAAAACCTGCACGCAACATAAGTTGTTGACTTACCACATCTGCATCAGATGGAACCTCCCGCAATGTTGGGGCATATAATTTACTGGCTAACATACAATTACTCCTTATCAAGTGTTTCTAAATATTGATCTATTTCTCTAAATAAAGTATCTACTAATTCAGATTCAGGAACAGTTTTTAATACCTCCCCTTTTCTGAAATAATGCCTTGACCATTACCACCGGCAATACCAAAATCAGCTTCTCTAGCTTCACCTGGACCATTTACAACACAGCCCATAACGGCCACCTTAATAGGTGCAGAAATAGATGCTAAACGTTCCTCTACAATACCTGCCATATCAAACAAGTTAACTTGGCAGCGACCACATGTGGGACAAGAAATCATAGTGGCCCCAAAGTTTCTAAGGCCTAAATTACTTAAAATACTTTTTCCCACTTCGATTTCATGAATGGGATCACCTGTTAAGGATACACGCAATGTGTCTCCAATACCATCCAATAGTAATGCACCTATACCCATAGCAGATTTAATAGTACCTTGTTTAATAGTACCTGCTTCTGTTACACCTAAATGTAATGGATATGGTATTTTATCTGAAAGCTTTCTATATGCTTCTACCATGAGAGGAACTTCAGTAGCTTTAATAGAAATCTTCATGTGTTTATAGTCTAATTTTTCTAAAATGCGCACATGCTCTAAAGCAGTTTCAACCATTCCATCAGCTGTAGGATGACCACCATAAGCCTTTAATATATGTTGAGGTAAAGAACCGGCATTAACGCCAATTCGAATAGGTATTTGTTTAGGTTTAGCTTTTTCAATAACCGCTAAGACCTTATCCTCACCACCGATATTTCCTGGATTAATACGAAGACCATCTACATTATTCTCGATAGCTTCTAAGGCCAATTTATAATCAAAATGAATATCTGCTATTAAAGGGATTGTAATGCCTGCACGTACCGCTTTTAATGCTTTGGCAGATGCCATTGTCGGTACTGCTACACGCACTAATTCACAACCTGCTTCAGCCAGTCGATTAATTTCAGCTATCGCCTTTTCTGTATGTACAGGATCAGTAGTAATCATAGATTGAATACTAACTGGTGCATAGTCGCCAATTTTTACATTGCCTACATAGATGCCATTTGTTGGTTTTCTAGTAATCATATATAACTCCTAACTATGACTCTTATAGTAATTGTATAATATCTTTTGCCGTAGCATATACAAAGATAGTGACTAAAAGAGCGATACCAACCATTTGAATATACATCAACGCTTTAGCAGGTAATTTACGTCTTGTAATAGCCTCAATCAAAATGATGATAAGATGACCGCCATCTAATACTGGTAGTGGCAATAAATTAATTACGCCAAGGTTGATGCTAAGTAATGCAGCAAAGCTCAATAATGGGGCAAACCCTTGTTGTGCTATAGAACCAGCCATATGTGAAATGCCTACTGGCCCAGATACTTCTGCCTGTTCTTTGCCGACAACCATCTCTCTAAGACCATCTACCATGGCTCCAATAATATATCCTGTTTTTTGAACAGCTAATACAAAGGACTCCCCAATACTATGAGGTATTGTTTCATAGGATTGATAAATACCAAGTTTAGGTGTATCCTTTTCTAATTTAGGAATCACTGTAGATTCTACTGTTTCTCCTTTACGCTCTACTACTACAGTAACCCCATGATTAGCGGTACCTTTTAAACGTTCAGAAATCTCTGACCATTTTGAAATAGGTTGATTATCAATGGAAAGAATTATATCTCCACCTTGTAATTTACCTAAATCAGCAGCACCACCTGTTACTACACTACCAATAATTGGTTTATCCGTAGAGACCATCGTTCCTACTGTTGCATTTAAGCCAAAGTAAATCACGATAGCTAGTAAGAAATTAAATATTGCACCAGCAGAAATAACAATTAACTTTTTATAGGCTGGTTTATTGTAAAAAGAACCTTCATCCAAAGGCTCATCAGGTGTCATACCTGCAATTTTATTAAAACCACCTAAAGGAATACAACGAATGGAATAGAGTGTTTCGCCATATTGTTTTTTGACTAAAATAGGACCAAAACCAATGGCAAACTCATCAACGCGCATTCCAGATAATTTTGCAGTTATAAAATGACCTAATTCATGAATAAACACAATTAGACCAAATACAAATATTGTGGCTAAAGCCGTAATCATACTATCTCCTATTTATAAACTCTGTTGCTTTTATGCGAGCCCATTGATCGACAGCCAATAAGTTATCAAGGGTGAACGTATCATCAGGTTCCATAGATTCTAATACAGCAGTAACAATTTTATAGATGTCGCTAAACACAATTTCCCATCTAGGAAGGCGTAAACAGCAGTCTCATTAGCCGCATTAAAAACAGCTGGTTTAAAACCACCTATTTTACCTACTTCATAAGCTAAACGTAGTGCAGGAAAATCGTCAACTCTAGGAGGCATAAACTCGAGAGTGAGTAATTCTTTAAAGTCTAAATGCTTCATATCAAGAGACATACGATCAGGGTAGGTTAAAGCATATTGAATAGGTTCTCTCATATCAGGATTTCCCATTTGTGCAAGAATAGCACCATCCTTCAAACGAATCATGGAATGGATAATACTTTGAGGGTGAACCACAACATCGATATGATCAAAATCAAAACCAAATAACCAGTGTGCTTCAATTACTTCTAATCCTTTATTGAATAAAGAAGCAGAATCAATAGTGATTTTGCTCCCCATGTTCCAAGTTGGATGCTTTAAACAATCCGCTGCAGTTGCAGACGCAATACGTTCACTAGGCCAAGTACGAAGTGGTCCACCAGAAGCAGTTAAGATTAATGAATCTACATTAGCTTTAGTTTGACCTTCTAAGCATTGAAAAATAGCACTATGTTCACTGTCTATAGGTAAAATAGCAACGTCATATTCCTTGGCAATAGAAGTAATTAAGGGTCCCCCAGCAACTAAGGTCTCTTTATTTGCAAGACCAATGGTTTTACGAGCTTTAATGGCCTCCACAGTTGGCTCGATTCCTACAGCACCTACAATAGCAGTAATAACCATAGTTGCCTCTTGTATTGTTGCTGCCGCTATCAAAGCCTCTTTGCCACCAATTAGTTTAGTAGATCCAGTGTAACGATCTTTAAGAAGAGTATACGCTTGCTCATCAACAACGCCAGCTATAAGAGGTTGAAATTCATTGATTTGCTTTTCTAAAAGATCAATATTTTTATTTGCTACTAAGGCAACTGCCTTAAATTGATCTGGATGTTGTTTGATAACATCTAGCGTCTGAGTACCTATTGAGCCAGTGCTTCCCAATATACTTACATATTTCATAAAAACCTTCTTTTCTGCTTAAGTTATTATGCAAAAAATAAAATAAGTAATAATGTAACAGGGGCCGTAAACAGTAGACTATCGAAACGATCTAATACGCCACCATGACCAGGCAATAATGTACCCGAATCTTTCACATTACATAATCGTTTTTAATTTGGACTCAAATAAATCCCCTAATGGTGCTAATACACCGCAAATAATACCTACATAGGCACCAAAATAAACAGGTATATTGCTTATACTAGCATAAATAATACCCGTTATAATACAGCCGATAAAACCACCAATAAAGCCTTCTAATGTTTTATTAGGACTAATAGAAGGTACAATTTTGCGCTTACCAAATGCACGACCCGCAAAATAAGCAAAGGTATCACTGGCCCATGTACAGAATAATAGTAGCCATAGCATAACTACGCCCCAGCTTTCACCAGCTATAGGCATAGTTAAGGAATAATATAGCCAATCATGACGAATTAATAGTAATGAACCTAATCCCATTACTATATATATCAATCCAAATAAGCTATAGGATACACTACTCATAGAATATGTATTTTCGCCAAATGTACACATTAGGTAATTAGCGATGAATGCAAACATAAGCGCAGTCAAACCAAGTGTGTAGGTTCCGAACCATAAGGATATCATTATAGCGATAATCGATATATATCCCCATAAAACCGGTACCCGCACACGTCTAGCCTTACTGAGCAGAACAAATTCACGCCACCCAATAAGGGCCAATAAGGTTATGAGAGCATCATAGGTAAAACCACCTATAGTTATAGCACCTAATGCAATAATAAAACCAATAACCGCAGTGATAACACGTGTTTTAAGCATCGATTATTCCTCTTGCAAGCCACCAAAACGACGTTCGCGCTTTTGATATGCTGCTACAGCTTCTAATAAAGTTTCTTTTGTAAAGTCTGGCCAATGCAAATCTGTAAACCAAAATTCGGCATACGCTAGCTGCCATAATAGAAAATTACTGATGCGATAGTCTTTACTTGGTCGTATCAATAAATCCACATCACTAAATTCTTGAGTATACAAATGATCACTAATATATTGTTCTGTAATATCTTGAACTGCAAGTTGGCCATCTAACACAGACTGTGTTAATTCTTGTACAGTTCTAACTATTTCATCACGCCCACCATAATTAATAGCTAATTGTAATGTTAGGCCTGTATTATTCTTGGTTAATAATTCTGAGTCAGAAATAATTGTCTGTAATTCGTCTGAAAGTCCTTGAATATGTCCAATAAAACGTATGCGAACATTATGTTCATGCATATATTGTACATTTTTTTGTAAATATTCTTTGATTAAAGCCATCAAAAGAGAAACCTCTTGTTCAGGCCGTTTCCAATTCTCCGTAGAAAATCCATATACAGTTAAAGCGCTAATACCGATTTCATCAGCAGCAATAACTATTTCTTTTAATACATCAGCACCTGCTCGATGTCCCATTGACCGAGGCATGCCACGACGCTTTGCCCAACGTCCATTACCATCCATAATGATGGCCACATGACGAGGCACATTATTTTCATCTATGTTGATTGTAGACGAGGTATTGCGTTTAAATAGTTTCCTCAGCATACATTACCCCCAGAGTATGTCCAAAATCACTGGCTATCATAGGTCTATATACAACGATATGAAGCACATCCCCACATTCAGTAATTCTTGCGACATAATAGCCTTCAGAGGCTATATCAAAAAAGCGATTAAGATTATCGCCAATTATTACCTTAAAAGGAATATGGGCAGCCTGCAATTGAGACTTTGCAAGCTGCCAAGGCATTCCTATAAGACTACTAGAATGAGTCATTATACTTCTAATACGTCCTTTTCTTTAACGGCTTTCAAATCATCGATTTGTTTAATCTTTTTGTCCGTCAATTTTTGAATTTGATCTAAACCATCTTTAACATCATCTTCAGTAATGGTTTTAGCTTTTTCTTCTTTTTTCAATACATCATTAGCATCGCGACGAATATTGCGAACCGCAACCTTTGCATCTTCAGCTTTTTTATGTACGATTTTTACAATCTCTTTACGACGTTCTTCTGTTAATTGAGGAATTGTCAAACGAATTGCAGTACCATCATTACCAGGATTTAAACCTAAATCAGATTGTAGAATAGCTTTTTCAATAGCACCAATCATAGATTTATCCCATGGTGCAACCAAAATCATACGAGGTTCTGGAACAGAAATATTGGCTACTTGATTGATTGGTGTAGGAGAACCGTAGTAATCAACCATAATTTTATCAAGTAATGCAACACTAGCACGACCAGTACGAATAGAAGCAAATTCATGTTTTAAAGACTCAATGGATTTATCCATGCGTTGCTCTTGTTCTAGCATTAAATCTTTTAATTCCATAGTGATTATTCTCCTCGAACGATAGTCCCTATTTCTTCACCTTTTGCAGCTTTTGTAATATTACCAGGAATATCCATGCTGAACACGATGATAGGGATATTATTATCTTTACACAATGTAGTGGATGTAGAATCCATTACTTTTAACTCTTTTGTAATAATATCATTATATGTTAATTCATCAAATTTGATGGCATTAGGATTTGTTTTTGGATCGGAATCATATACACCATCAGCAAATTTTTTCGCCATCAAAATTGCATCAGCTTCAATTTCAGCAGCGCGCAATGCAGCAGTTGTATCAGTAGAGAAATACGGTTTTCCAAGACCTGCACCAAAGATTACAATACGTTTTTTCTCTAAATGACGAATAGCACGACGACGAATATAAGGTTCTGCAACCTCTTGCATTTCGATAGCTGTTTGAACGCGTGTATCTACGCCAGCTTGTTCTAAAGCATCTTGCAATGCTAAGGAGTTCATTACTGTTGCTAGCATACCCATATAGTCAGCTGTAGCACGATCCATACCTTGATTGCTGCCAGCCAACCCTCTCCATAGGTTACCGCCACCAACAACAATAGCGATTTCTAAATCAGTGGATTTAGCTAAAGCTGCAATTTCTTGAGCAAACTTTTCTACAACATCAGGATTAATACCAAATCCTTGATCACCTGCTAATGCTTCACCACTCAACTTCAAAACAATACGCTTAAAGTGTCTCTTTGCCATTTGTATACTCCTCTATTGCAAAATAAGAGAACACGGTACGGTGTTCTCTTATTATTTCTTAATTATTTACCAACAGATGCCATTACTTCTGCTACGAAGTCATCTTGGCGTTTTTCAATGCCTTCGCCCAAAGCGTAGCGAACAAAACGACGTACGTTGATGTTTTCACCGATTTTTGCAATATTTTCATTAATGATATCGGTAACTGTTTTGTCACCATCTTTAATGAACGCTTGTTCTAATAGGCAATTTTTCTTTATAGAATTTTTTTCAATACGACCAGCAACCATTTTTTCCAAAACAGCTTCAGGTTTTGGTTTACGACCTGCTTTAACGTCTTCTTCAGCTTCTACTTTAGCTTGTTCCAACAATACTTGTTTTTCATGTTCGATAACTTCAGCAGGAACCTCTTCACGATTCAAGTATGTAGGGTTAACAGCAGCGATTTGCATTGCGATATCGCGCGCTAAGCTTTGGAAATCATCAGTTTTAGCAACAAAGTCAGTTTCGCAGTTAACTTCTACTAAAACACCGATACGACCACCAGCATGGATGTAGGATTGTACTACACCTTCAGCTGCGATACGACCAGCTTTTTTAGCTGCAGCAGCCAAACCTTTTTCACGAAGAAGGTCAACCGCTTTATCGATATTACCGTCAGTTTCTACCAATGCTTTTTTAGCATCCATCATACCTGCGCCAGTCATGTCGCGCAATTCTTTTACCAAAGCAGCAGTAATTGCCATTATTTTGTTCCTCCTAGTACTAATTAAGGTAAGGATATAGTCCTTACCCTAATTATATATGTTATAGATTTATCTTTCAAATGCTAATCAATTATGATTAAGTGCTAACAGAATTATTCTGCAGCTTCAGCATTGCCTTCTTCGAAGGATTCGCCTTGACGACCTTCAAGAACAGCGTCAGCCATTTTACCAGCCAATAATTTTACTGCACGGATAGCGTCATCATTTGCTGGGATTGGGAATTCAACTTCGTCTGGATCACAGTTAGTGTCAACTGTTGCAACTACTGGAATACCCAATTTTTTAGCTTCTGCAATAGCGATTTTTTCTTTTTTAGGATCAACTACGAAAAGAGCACCTGGCATTTTAGGCATATCTTTGATACCGCCAAGGTATTTTTCAAGTTTTTCCATTTCATGACGAAGGCCGATAACTTCTTTTTTAGGCAATACTTCGAAAGTACCATCTTCTGCCATAGCTTCCAATTGTTTTAAACGTTTAATACGAGTTTCAATTGTTTTGAAGTTAGTCAACATACCACCCAACCAACGTTCGTTAACGAAGAACATGTTAGCGCGGATAGCTTCTTCTTTAATAGCTTCTTGAGCTTGTTTTTTAGTACCTACGAAAAGGATAACTTCGCCTTGGGAAGCAACTTCACGTAAGAAATTGTAAGCTTCTTCTACTTTTTTAACTGTTTTAGACAAGTCAATGATATAAATACCATTACGTTCAGTGAAGATGAATTTCGCCATTTTAGGGTTCCATCTTCTAGTCTGATGACCAAAGTGTACACCAGCCTCTAATAATTGTTTCATTGATACTACTGCCATTGTGGCACCTCCTGTTAATTAACCTCCGCCGCTTCATCCTCCGGGTCACCCAAAAATTAGGCACAGTACCGAAGTCCACTGACGTGCATATTTTTTTCATACCCAGTAATTTTATCAGAAAAAAATATTGTAAAAGCAAGAGAAGAGTCAGTAATTATTTAATAATTACTAACTCTTCATCAAAATATCATTTTTTTACACAGTCCATAATACATGTACGAGTTTTAGTTGTTTCGTATTGATTCTATCATTTTAGCTCTATCTTGAGCACCAAACACAGCTGATCCTGCAACCAATAATGTAGCACCTGCATCTTTTATTGGAATACATGTAATATCATTGATACCACCATCCACCTCAATGACAGCATCTTTATTGCCCGCTGTTTCCAATAGAATTTTTGCTTGCTTAACTTTTTCAACAGCTCGCGGAATAAATGATTGTCCACCAAAGCCAGGATTTACAGACATAATTAAAATCATATCGAGATCTACTGCCACATCTTCTAATGTAGAAACGGGAGTTCCTGGATTAAGTGCAACACCTGCCTTCATTCCATTAGCTTTAATTTGTTGAATTAAACGATGCATGTGTGGAACTGTTTCTTGATGAAATGTAAAATATTCAACACCAATTTTCGCATACTCTTCAACATAATCAGCAGGATTAGTAACCATCAAATGCACATCAAATGGTAATGTGGTATGAGGGCGAATGGCTTTCACAATAGGTGCACCAAATGTTAAATTTGGTACGAAATGTCCGTCCATAATATCAATGTGAAGATAATCCGCACCAGCTTGTTCAATACTTTTAAGCTCGTCACGGAGCATAGAGAAGTCAGCCGATAACATAGATGGAGCTATTTTAATCATATTAAAACCTCTTTCTTTGGTTCTGAATATCCTTTCGAATGATTGTATATGCATCATAACGGCTTTCAAAAATCTTATGATTAGCCAAAGCTTTCTTGATACCACAAATTGGTTCATGTTCATGATAGCATGGATGAAATTTACAAGCCTCTACATAATCAGAAAACTCTGGAAATAGCGTCGGCAATCGTTCCAAAGTAACATCAGTAAACTCAATGGCGCTAAAACCAGGCGTATCCATAATAAAGGAGTCAGTATTTAAGCTAAACAATGATGCATGTCTTGTTGTATGTTTTCCGCGTTTAATTTTATCGCTTATATCACCCGTTTGAAAGGCAAATTTTTCATCAACAGCATTTAATAGACTGCTTTTACCAACACCTGAAGGTCCTGCAAAGGCAGTCACCTTATGCAGCAATTTATTACGTAATTCATTAATGCCAATCTTCGCTGTAGCAGAGGTTGTAATAACTTGATAACCAATGGCTTTATATTTATCGATAAGTTGATCTGTAGATGTATCACCTACATCATACTTATTAACACATAGCACTACCGGAATATCGGCATGTTCTATCATGACAAGCATCTTATCCAATAATAATTCATTAATATCTGGATTATGTGCAGCTACGACGAGGATGACTTGATCAATATTGGCCACCGCAGGGCGAACCATAGAATTTTGACGTGGCAAAATACATTCTACAAAGCCATCTTCTGAAAATTCTACGCGATCACCTACGAGTAAACTATATCTTGATTTTTTTAAACGTCCTCTTACTTTGCATTCATGAATGGTCCCTAATTCATCTTGAATGTAATAGTAACCATTCATGTTTTTAATAACAATACCTTTATTCATAAGGCCTCTACAATGTTGTATCCTGAACTAACGCACCGTTTAGATACACCTCTATACGCACGTTACCAACACCAGATACATTTTTAACGATGCGGTCACCCGGTTTATTTGTATCATCATAGATAACCGTAGAACCTTCATCATCTTTAACAACTATCTTTAATTCTTGATTCTTTGAACCAGATGGAACGGTTACATCGACAGTCCCTTTAGTTCGGTTGGAGGAACTTTGTTTAGAATCCTCTTTTTTCTTAGAGTCTTTTAATTCAGTAGCTAAGTTTAGGCTACTACCTTCATTAACCTCTTCACCAGCTTTTACACTTTGTTCGGTAACAATTGCTTTTTCATCTACAGAACCAGAAATTTGATTAACCCCAATATTATTAGACCCTAGAACTTGACGAGCATCTTTCAAGGTCATACCAACTACATCAGGCATTTTAACTTTTTTAGTTTGAGGTTTATTGACAACTAGATCAACAGTTGTACCTTTAGATACTTTAGAATCGCCAGAAGGACTTTGCGCAACAATAGTATTATCCGGTTTACCTTCAATAGAACCTTGTGTTATCTTACCGACAACTAATCCTAAATCTTTAAGTCGTTGTCTAGCTTGTTCTACAGTCATACCGGATAAATCTGGAACGGTAATATCCCCAACACCCTTAGATACAACAAGATGGATAGTTCGTTGTTCCTTAACCTTTTCACCAGAACCAGGGCTTTGAGAGATAACTTGTCCCGCTGGTACATCGGTATTAGTAACTTCACTAGTAGAAACACGCAAATGTTTATCTTCTAATATATTTTTCGCTACTGATACTTGTTTGCCCACAACATTTGGCACATCAACAGTAGTATTACTCCAAAAATTACCATAACTCAAGAATGCGCCTAAAAATGCAATCAAGAAAATAACAGCCGCACTTAAAACAATATATTTTTGTGGTATAGATGCAATCTTACTAAGCATAGATTTCTTTTGTACCTCTTTTGGCGTAGTGTCATCAATATCACTAAAATCATCTAGTGTATCTGGATCTACCGCTGGAATCATTTGTGTTGCAAAATCATATGGCTCATGACGTTGAGTTTTTCCCATTGTAAAACCTTGAGATAAACGCAAGTCACCCATCATTTCTGAAATAGATTCAAAACGATCTGCTGGATTTTTAGCTAATGCTTTCAGTACAACAGATTCTAATAATGGAGGAATCGAAGGATTGTATCGCGTAGGTGGTATTACCTTTTCTCGTACATGTTTTAATGCAACAGCAATTGGCGTATCACCTTCAAAAGGAACCTTACCAGTTAACATTTCATATAGAACAACACCTAGTGAATAGATATCCGTATTGCCGTCTACAGATTTGCCACTAGCTTGTTCTGGTGAAAGATAGTGAGCCGATCCCATAATAGAGTTGGTGTACATTACGGTATTAGTAGAATTCATGGCACGAGCAATACCAAAATCAGTTACCTTTACACGACCAGTATTAGTGATAATGACATTGTGAGGTTTTATATCACAATGCACAATCCCCATCGCATGTGCGTGCTCTAAACCTTCTCCAATAGAAATGGTTATTTTAACAGCCTCATCAATAGATAATCTATGGTGACGGGTAATATATTCTTTTAATGTTTCACCATCCACATATTCCATGATGATGTAATGCATATCTTGGTCATAGCCAACATCATACATATTTACAATATTAGGATGGTTTAATTTACCCGCAGCTTGTGCTTCACGTTTAAAACGACTTACAAACTCATCATCACTAGCAAAATTTGCATGTAAAATTTTAATAGCTACTGGACGCCCTAATAAGGTATCTTCGCCCTTATATACGTCAGCCATACCACCGACGCCAATTTTAGACAGGATACGATAGCGATTATCCAACAATGTATCTTTAATCTTCATAATATTTATAACTCTCCATATCTAAGTTAGATAGTACCTACGATAATAGTAACATTATCTCCGGCACCTGCATTATATACATCATCAATCAATGCATCCAATACTTCTGTATTATCTTCAATATCATGTAATACCTGACGTATTCTCTCATCACTAATATACCCAGATAAACCATCAGTACATAATAAAATGCGGTCTCCAGATTTTACAGATAATGTACCACTATCGACTTGTAAATCTTCTTCAACACCAACTGCTCTAGTAAGTAAATTACGTTGAGGATGCTTAAACATCTCTTCTTTTGTAATTTCTCCGGCTTCTAATAGTTGTTGCACCATAGAATGATCAGTAGTAATTTGAGTTAGTTCATCATTTCTAAAAATATAGAGTCTACTGTCGCCAACACTAGCCCATAATAGTTTATCATCTACCTTAGCCACTACAACAGCAGTAGTGCCCATTCCACTGAGACGTTCCTCACGAGCTACGCGATTGACTATGCGAGTATTCGCATGCAATATAGCATCCACCAAGGATAATTCATCAATGGTTGATATAGATTGTAAATATTCTTTTATTTCATCAACAGCATAGGTGCTGGCAATTTCTCCGCCTCTATATCCACCCATACCATCGGTAACAGCACAAATATTATCGCTAATAAAAAAGCGATCTTCATTCTGCTTTCTAACTAATCCTATTTTACTTAAACCTACGATATTATTCATGAATCTCCTCTTTCCGTCCATGAGCTGCCTTTAACTGCCCACATGCGGCTTGAATAGCATCCCCCATTTCTTTACGAATTGTAACAGAAACACCATAGGAGGCGATGATATCCTTAAATATGTTCATATGTTTACTAGAAGGTTTATATAAATTAATATGCTCATTACCATTTACAGGAATTAGGTTTACATGACAATTAGGGAATTCTTTACCAATTTTTTTCCTAATTCATGAGCTTCCTCTAATGACACATTAATTGAATCTATTAAAATATATTCAAAAGTAATACGTCGTTGTGTTTTCTCATAATAATATTTTACAGCCTCTAATACCTCATCTAACTTATAACGAGATCCAACAGGCATAATCTTACGACGTGTTTCATCTGTTGTAGCATGTAGCGATAATGCCAATGTAATTGGAAGATCCTCATCGGCCAATTTATATATATTAGGAACCCATCCACACGTGGAAATCGTCATTTTTCTATAACTAATATCAAATGTAATAGGGTCGTGAATAAGCTTCAATGCTTGTAATACATTATCATAGTTTTGTAGCGGTTCACCAGCCCCCATAACGACTAAAGAATGGATGTCCTCCTCCTTTAAGGCACTAAAAAGAACAACTTGTCCTACAATTTCAGCAACAGTTAAATCCCTAAATAATCCACCCTGTGTAGAAGCACAAAAAAACACAGCCCATCGCACAGCCAACTTGAGATGAAACACATACAGAATTACCATAATGTTGCTCCATCAACACCGCTTCAATTCGACTATGATCAATAAGTTCTAATAATAACTTATGAGTTTTGCCATCTGGTGAAATAGATTGTGTAATAATCCTTGGAATCGATATTATGCAGTTCGCGTCCAACCAATCTCTTAACATCTTAGGGAATTGTGTCATATCTTGAAAGACAAAAAAATATGTCGATGATATATGTAATCTATTAATTGCTTAGCTCTGAATTTTTTTGAATCTTATGTTCTTCAAATAACGATTGCAATTCAACTAAGGATTTACCTAATAATTCAATCATGAGTTCTCCCATTTACTGATAACTACTTAGTTAAGATATACGTTGCATTTTAACCATAAAGAAACCATCCATATCATCTGTAGGTGGATATGTTGTAATCATACCATTATTTGACTTTAGTGGAAAATCAGCACCTACAGGGACTATGGAAAATTCTTTATGCTTTTGTAAAAATGCTTCAACTACATCTTCATTTTCCTTGTAGTTTAGCGTACAAGTGGAATATACTAAATAGCCCTTTTCTTTAACAGTCATTGCTGCTCGTTCTAAAATTGCCAATTGTAATGGCGGTAATTCTGAAAGAGTAGATTCATCCTTGCGCCAACGCATATCAAGTTTCTTTTGTAATATACCTAGACCAGAACAAGGGACATCAACCAATACTCGATCAAAGTACGATTTCCATGCAGATGGTAATTCAGTAGCATCTTGAACCTTAGTTTGAACAATAGAAATACCTAATCGTTGAGCATTCGACTCCATTAGAGCAATCTTATGCTCATGTATGTCACAACTCATCAATGAACCCGTATTATCCATTAAGGCTGCCATATACATTGATTTCCCACCAGGAGCAGCACAACAGTCTAATACACGTTCACCAGGCTGAGGATTAACTAATCGTGCTACCAACATAGAGGCCTTATCCATGAAAGTTATATAACCTTTTATAACTGCATCAGATTTTTCAAGACTACCGCGATGGCTATTTATATAAATAATATCCTTGTAATTACTATCCTGCGAAACATCCCAGCCTTGTTCTTTTAATAAAGTTAAACATTGAGGAATATCTATAAGAATTGTATTAATTCGTGCAGTCAATTTAGGCTGTTGATTAAACCATGCACATAAATCCTCTGTCTTATCACGACCAAACTCACCCATCCATAAATCGATAAGCCATAAAGGAATATTATAAATAAAAAGATATTACCTCTATATCATTTGATGCTAAATCCTCGACACCAATGCTATCTTGTTCCCGTATAATAGATCTCAATATGGCATTCACAAAACCCGATAAGCCACGAGTTAATTTTTTAGCTAGTTTAACTGATTCATTAACAGCTGCACTTTCAGGAACTTTATCCATATAAATAATTTGATAAATACCTAGACGCAAAAATCTCTACAACCATAGAAGATAATTTCTTCAAAGGTCGTTTAGCAAAATGCACAATAATAGCATCTAAATAATTACGTCTTCGCACCACACCATATACAAGTTCAGTAAAGAAACGTCTATCTAAATCGGCTAAATTATGTTTAGAAATATAGTCCTGTAAAGTTATATTAGCATAAGCACCATTTCGATTGATATCAGATAATGCCTTTACCGCCAATAATCGTATATTTTGTTTTTGTCCATTCTTAGCAATTTCGTTCATAAGTATCCTTATCAATCAATAATTCTACAGCCTCTCGCACCTTATTAATATCGACAGTAGTATTACAACAAGGCCCGTTAGGTCGCTGATTTAATACGCCAATGACAGGAATCGGAAATACATCAGCCATGCCGCTGGCAAGATCCCGTTCACATGCTATAGCAATAATAGCCTTTGGCTTAGCTTCTTTAACCTTCATACGAGCTAATGTACCGCCAGTAACGACAATAAATTGACAACCATATTCCTTTGCTATTCCTAATAGGCCTCCCACCTGACAACGGCCACATTGTTTACAATTATATACATCATGTGTCACCTTGTGAATACATGTATTTTCTTGTAAACAGTGAGGTGTTAACAGAAGAATTCGCTCAGGACATACCTTATATAATTTCATGCCTACTAAATGATTAATCAAATCAATCATGGATTGACGCAATTCATCTTTTTTTATACCTATAAGAACCCTTCCTAATCCCAAGGATACTGGAAAAAGTAAATATATAAAACGATTTGCAATACGTAATAATATAGGATGAATATATGTAGCCCCTGCTGATGCAATAGCTAGAAGAAACCATAGGAACCAAACGATTAAAATTATGATTCCCCCAATGATTTCACTCACCAAAGCTAAGGTATAAGATATCTGTTCTAAACCAGGCCACACTATATACATAGTAAAGCTCATGATTAAGGTTATTGCCATACAAGACAGGGCAGATAGCTTAAATATAATGGATATGTTTTATAAGATTCATTACACTTCATCAAATGCAATACCACCTTTAATTTGGTGACCATTAATAAAATCTTGCCCACTTATGCGTTTTTTATTTTCTGGTTGTACCTCTATAAGCAGAATGTAACCTTGTTCACCAGTTGAAACGACAAGACCTTTCGTTGTATGAACAATAGTACCAGGCTTGGCAACATCTAGAGTAAGCTGATTATTATTTATAGAAACAATAGCCTCATTTGCATTTACAGACTCAACAATCACCTTTTGAGCACGCCAAACCTTTAAACGTTTCCCCTGTAAATATGTATAACATCCAGGGGCAGGATTTAAGCCGTGAATTAAATTAACAATCTTATCTGCTGGTTGATACCAATCGATAAGTCCCATCTCTTTAGTAATTTTAGAGGTATGGCTAGCAAGACTATCATCTTGAGGCATTGATATAATCTCACCATTCACCCATTTATCTAAACAGGAGAAATTGTACGGGCCCCCAATTCAGCAATACGATTAAATAAATCGCCTGTCGTCTCATCTGGAAGAATATCTATTTCTGCAATATCGATAATATCACCGGTGTCTAAACCATCATCCATATGCATAATAGTAACACCCGTTTTAGTGTCACCATTTAAAATTGCATAATGAATAGGCGCAGCCCCTCTATATTTAGGTAAAATAGATGCATGGATATTAACACAGCCGTATTTAGGCAAACGAATTAGCCATGGTGGTAAAATCTTTCCATAAGCAATAACAACGATAACATCTGGAGCAAGAGCCATTAATTCCTCTTGTACAGTTTCCTCACGAAGCGTTACAGGCTGATAAATAGGCAAATCTAAAAATAATGCCGCCTCTTTTACAGGGGGGCATTTGAATTTGTTTGCCTCTACCTTTTTGTTTATCAGGTTGACAGTACACACCTACAATAGAATGCCCTGCTTCAACTAATGCTTGTAATGTAGGTACTGAGAAATCTGGAGTGCCCATAAATACAATGCGTAACGGCTTATAATTAGACAATTTCCTTCTCCTCCGGATGATCTGCAATACGGCGTAAATTTGTTGCTTTTTCAATAAACAAATGGCCCTCTAAATGGTCTATTTCATGTTGAAAAATTCTCGCCAAAAACCCTTCAGCTTTGATAGTAACTTTCTTATTATGAGGATCAATCCCCTTTACAGTTACCTTTTCATAACGCTCTACATCACCAAAATATCCAGGAACACTCAAACAGCCTTCTAAGCCGATTTGAGAACCTTCACCATGAGTGATTTCAGGATTGATAAGAGCTATTAAACCACTACCAGCATGGTCATCAACAACAATAATTCTCTTAGATACATTAACTTGAGGCGCTGCTAATCCAACACCTTCAGTTTCATACATTGTATCTGCCATATCTTCAATTAGTGTGCGTAATTTTTTATTTACATGTTCTACAGGTTCAGCCACCTCTTTTAAAACTGGATGACCTGCTTTTACTACTTCAAGTACTGCCATTTATTCCTCTTATTAAATGGGGTCTACATCTATGAGTAAGCCCTCTTGTGTAAAAATCCAAGAATTATAAATATAATCTTTCACAGCATCTAAATCTTCACCGCGAATCATAATCGACAAACGATACATATCGCGTATTTTTTTTATGCCAGCTTCATAGGGACCATTAAAGTCAATCGGTTGTGATTGAAAATGTTGCTCTAACTCATCTACAATCTTTTGAGCTATCTTTTCAGCCATATCGTCCTTTACATGTCTTACGACCATATAAATCATCTCGCGAAATGGTGGATAACCTAAGGCCCTACGATTTTCTATTTCTTCATTGTAAAAGCCCAAATAATCATGAGCCTTACTCTTTATTATAGCATAATTTAAAGGATTATACGTTTGTATCACAACGGTACCTGACTTATCACCACGACCAGCACGACCTGATGTTTGAGTCAGTAAATCAAACGCACGTTCTGATGCCGAATAGACTGGAATATTTAGGACTGAATCAGCCGTCAAAATCCCAACAGCTGTAACATCCTTGAAATCATGCCCCTTTAGAAACCATTTGAGTGCCCAATAAAATATCGTATTTATGATTTCTGAAATCTTGTAAAATCTCTTCACCCACATCTTTATGTTTAGTTACATCTTGGTCAAGACGAGCAATGCGAGCCGATTTAAAATGACGACGCAATTCTTCCTCTACCTTCTGTGTACCAGAACCAAAAAATTTAATTCTTTTGCTATGACATTTGGGGCATATGGTAGGGATTGGTTCATGATGCTCACAATAGTGACATCGTAGTTCTTCGCCTGCCTGATGATACACCATCGCCACCTCACAATGGGGACACATAATAGTTTCACCACAATCTCGGCACATAACAAAGGTACTATAACCACGACGATTCAAAAGAATAATCATTTGGTTTCCATCAGCGAGCGTACATTGAATCAACTCCATCATAGTATCAGAAAACACAGAATAATTACCACGTATCATTTCTTCCTTCATATCCACTATTTGAACACGAGGCATAGGTTGATCAAATATACGATTAGGTAATTCTAATAATTTATATTCACCTTCTGAAAGCTTTGTAATACGAAGTTATGGATGGTGTAGCGGAACCCAAAAGAACTGCACAATTGTGGGCTTTGCCACGCCATAATGCAACATTCTTAGCATTATATCTAATCATGTCCTCTTGCTTATACGATGTATCATGCTCTTCATCTAGTACGATGAGTCCAATATCTTCAGCCGGTGCAAACACAGCTGAACGAGCACCGATTATGATATGACTATCTTTTCTTCGTATACGCTCCCAATTATTATTTCTCTCACTAATCGTTAATTTACTATGAAATACTACGACCTCATCCCCAAAGGTAGATACAAATCTTCGAACAATTTGATCTGTTAGTATGATTTCTGGAACAAGGATAATAGCGGTTTTGCCTTTACCGATGCAACGAGCTGCTGCTTTTAAATAAAGCTGTGTCTTACCACTACCTGTTACACCATGTAACAGAAATGTTTCATGCTGTTCAAGATCTATAGTTTTCTTAATTGGTTCATATACAGTCATCTGTGCATCTGTTAAGGGAATACTTTCCTCACCACTAAGGAGTTCTGTAAAAGCAGTTTTTGTATCTTTAAAACGTTTTTCAATGTGAATGCCCTTCTCTTCACCTATTTGTTTAATAACCATATAGGAAAAGCCTTTTGCTCTTAACAAAGATTTTGGAGCACCACCGACCTCAATTAAATAAGTAGCTAGTTCCCGTTGTTTACGTTTTTTAGGACTCACTTGATCAATATTAAATTCAGCTGTAACAACTAACCATTCTTCTTTAGGTGCATCATAAGATTTTAATGTTTTATGAACTGTAAATAATCGCAATGCATCTCCAAAAGAGCATAAGAAATACTTACTAATTTGTTTAGCCGTATCCATCATCTCTGAAGTAAACCAAGGATCGCTATCGAGAATATCTATGATAGAACGTAAAGTAAAATTTGGTTTTTCTAGTAACTCTTCATAACCAATGAGTATACCTTCTTCACGGCTACCACCTAAGGGAACTAATACACGAGTTCCTGCTTTTACATCGCCAAATTTCTCAGGCAATAAATAGCTTAATGGTTTATGTAATTGTTTTGCAGGTCTATTTATAATAATACTTGCTACGCGCATTAGTTCACCTCCTCTAATCTAATTATTATATCATATGATAAAGGAATAAAAAAAAGACTTAGTAGCCAAGGCTACTAAGTCTTTCAAATTATAAACCAACTTCGTGACGTAAAATATCAGCTTTATCAGTACGTTCCCAAGGAAGATCAACATCAGTTCTACCAAAGTGACCATACGCAGCAGTTTTGCGATAATGAGGTTTTAATAAGTCTAGCATTTCAATGATACCTGCTGGACGCAAGTCAAAATGTTTACTTACTAATTCTTGAATTTTTTCTTCTTCAATTTTAGCGGTACCAAATGTATCAACTAAAATAGATACAGGTTTTGCAACACCGATAGCATACGCTACTTGTACTTCGCATTTATCAGCTAAGCCTGCTGCTACAACATTTTTAGCTACATAACGAGCAGCATAGGCTGCAGAGCGGTCAACCTTAGAAGGATCCTTACCAGAGAAAGCACCACCACCATGACGAGCCATACCACCATAAGTATCTACGATAATTTTACGACCTGTTAAACCAGCGTCACCATGAGGACCACCGATAACAAAACGACCTGTAGGATTAATGAAGAATTTAGTATTTTCATCAATGAATTCTGCAGGAAGTGCAGCGTCGATAACATAGCGTTTCAAATCATTTTTAATTTGCTCTTGTGTTACTTCTGGGCTATGTTGTGTAGAAATAACAATCGTATCAATACGTTTAGGTTGATTATCAACATATTCTACAGTAACTTGAGTTTTGCCATCTGGACGAAGATATGTCAATGTACCATTTTTACGAACTTCAGCTAAACGACGAGATAAACGATGAGCTAAAGAAATTGGCATAGGCATATATTCAGGTGTTTCATTAGTTGCGTAACCAAACATCATACCTTGGTCACCAGCACCGATTTTATCGTTGATTTCACTGTTACCATCTTTAGATTCTAATGCTTCATCTACGCCCATAGCGATATCTGCAGATTGTTCGTCAATGGAAACTAATACACCACAAGTATCGCAGTCGAAACCATATTTTGCACGTGTATAACCAATTTCACGAACTGTGTCACGTACAATACGAGAAATATCAACATATGTATTAGTAGAGATTTCCCCTACTACATGGACTAAACCTGTAGTCACAAGTGTTTCACAAGCTACACGAGCTTTTGGATCTTTTTCAATAATCGCATCCAAAACAGCATCAGAAATTTGGTCTGCTATTTTATCTGGATGGCCTTCCGTAACGGATTCAGAAGTAAAAAACATATGTTTTTCTGCCATTTGTTCCTCCTATAATAAAAAAAATCCCTCATGGTCTCTCATGAGGGAGACCCATCTATCAGTACTTGACTGTCGGATTTAGCACCTTCTTTAATAAAGGGTTGCTGTAGCTTCAACGGGCCTTTCCCTCCACTACTCTTGATGAGTTAAATCTTGTTTTACATTGTAAACGATTTTCGAAAAAAAAGCAAGCCATTCCTTATCTTATAAAGATAAGTCATGTTCTGCTTTATGTAATGCACTTTCAAATCTCCGATACAAGTGATGACGGCCCAAAATATCAAGAAAGTCGGACTTATACATTTCACGACGAATATCATAATTGATATCACTTAGTAAAACTTCAATATTTCTAGCCTGTAATTCTTCGATAATCCCTTTCAAAATACGTAGACCTGTTAAATCTACAAAAGGGACTGCTCCAAATCTAATAATTAAATATTTTGGGTCCTTATGAATCGAATTTAATGCTCTTTCAAAAGCTGTTATAGCGCCAAAGAAAAGTGGCCCTTCCACAGTACTACGCCTACAACTAAACCCGCTACAATATTATTACTCCATTGAGACTTAGCTAATGATCCTTGTTGATATGCCCTCTGTATGGCAAACACAAATAAACACTTCTTTCTATAACTACAAACTGTAACTACAATAGATTTATTAATTCGATGCCAACAATTCAACAACCTCGCCAATTATATATCTAGCAAGTTCAGATTTTTGCATATTTGGCATTACCTTTGGCTCTTTATTAGGATATAAGAAAAAACCTTCATTAGTATCTACGTTAAATCCAGCATTGGATTTACTAACATCATTAGCCACTAACATATCTAGATTCTTACGACGAACTTTATCCATACCATAATCGACAACATGTTCCGTCTCTGCAGCAAAACCAACAAGCAATTGATGTGTCTTGAGCTCTCCTAAACCTTAAGTATATCAGGATTCTTTACAAGCTCTAAGGTCATGGTCTCCATTTTTTTTATTTTTTGAGGTGCTTTATTGGCCACTCTAAAATCGGAAACAGCAGCTGCCATGATGACAACATCAGTAATATCATAATATGAATTAACTGCTTCTTGCATTGCTTCTGCAGAATCTACAGGTACATATTCAACGCCATCTGGAACATCAAGAGATGTGGGAGCACTTACTAGAATTACACGAGCATTTTCTTTAAGAGCAGCTTCAGCAATAGAATAGCCCATTTTACCACTAGATCTATTACCAATATAACGCACAGGATCAATGTTCTCTTGCGTCCCACCAGCAGTAACAAGTACGGTTTTACCAGATAGTTTTCCAGTACCATCTAATAATTGCAATTCTTTAGTTAACCATGCGACGATGTTCTCTGGAGATGGTAATCTACCAACACCAGTTACACCACAAGCAAGCCATCCAGCATCAGGTTCCATGATATGATAACCGAAGGATGCTAAATCCTCTAGATTTCGCTGTACAATAGGATTGTTGAACATCTCTGTATTCATAGCAGGGCACAAAAATTTAGGAGCTGAAGTAGCCATAATTGTCGTTGTCAACATATCATCTGCAATACCTGCTCTAATTTTGCCAATTACATTTGCCGTAGCTGGTACAACAATATAAGCATCAGCCCATGTCGCTAGAGCAATATGCTCTACATTCCAATCGTGAATTTCTTCCCACATATCAACAGCCACTGGGTGACCGCTAATCTCACCAAATGTCATAGGCGTCGCAATATGAGTGGCATTTTTTGTCATTACCACTTTGACCTCTGCCCCAGCTTTTCGTAAACGACTAACCACTTCAATTGCTTTATATGCAGCAATACCTGCTGAAACGCCTACAATAATATGTTTCCCTTTCATAATTCTCCTTTTTAAAAATTCCTTGTACAAAATGTACAAGGAATCTTGAGTAAAATTATTTAATACCTTCTTTAGTGCGTTTATATGTTACTTCACCTTCAGCAATTTCATAGAATGCTAAAGACACCGGTTTATCTGTATTATGCATATCAGTTGCAAGACAATCTTCACCATCAGTCAATTCACGAGCACGCTTAGCTGCTAATGTTACTAATGTATATTTACTATCTACACGTTTTTTTCCAATGTTTTTCAATGGAGGTTTTACCATCATACTATCACTTCTCCTTAGATTCTTGATATTGTTTGTAAATATATTTAATTTGCTCTTTATTACGGCTAATCTTACAAGCTTCAGCACGTAAAATAGAAGCAACCTTCACAGAAGCATCTTCTAAATCATCATTGACTACAATGTAATCATAACGATGAGCTAATGCTAATTCAGAGCAAGCCAATGACAATCGCTTATCTATAACTTCCTTTGCATCAGTTCCACGATTGTAAAGTCGTTCAGATAATTCAGTTAAAGATGGAGGCACAATATAAATAAATACTGCATCACTAAAACGTTCTTTAACTTGCATAGCGCCTTGAATATCGATTTCAAGAAGTACACTCTTACCCTCATCCAACAAATTCATTACATGTTGTTTTGGAGTACCATAATAATTATCATACACCTTAGCATACTCTAAAAAAGCATCTTCTGACAATAATGATTCAAACTCTTCTTTTGTACGAAAGAAATAATTAATTCCTTCCTTTTCTCCAACCCGTGGTTCCCGTGTAGTCATCGATACAGAATATACGAGATTAGGCATTTCGCCGCGTATATTAGAACAAATAGTACCCTTACCTGCACCAGATGGACCGGAGATGACAATTAATAAACCTCGATCTGCCATATTAACTCCTAAGCTTCAACAGTATCCTCATCAACTTCGTGTTGCACAATACGGTGTGCCACTGTTTCAGGTTGAATAGCTGACAATACAATTTGCCCACTATCCATAACGAGTACAGCCCGAGTTTTACGACCATAGGTTGCATCTATGAGGAGACTTTTATCTCTAGCATCTTGAACCATACGTTTAATAGGAGCAGATTCAGGGCTAATTATGGCAATAACACGATTAGCAGAAACCATATTACCAAAACCAATGTTTAGTAATTGGATACTCATAAACAGACCTCCTTACTCAATGTTCTGTACTTGTTCTCTTACTTTTTCTAATTCACATTTCAATTGTACCACATGATCCGTCAATGTTATATCCATCGCTTTCGAGCCAATCGTATTGACCTCGCGATTCATTTCTTGAATGATAAAATCTAACTTGCGACCAATGGGTTCATTCTTCATAAGTGTATTTGTTAATTGTACCACATGAGACCTAAATCGGACAATCTCTTCCGTAATATCTGTTTTATCTGCTATAATGGCAACCTCTTGAAGTAAACGATCTTCATTGATAGTAATATTTAAATTTTCAACATATTCATTAATTTTAGTTCGTAAATGTTCTTTATAGGCGACCACAGCATCTTCTTTATGCTCATTGATATAATCAATAATTGCTGTCATTTCTGAAAGTCTCTGTAACAAATCCTGTTGAATATGAACTCCCTCTGCTTGACGCATTGTTATTAATGCCTCAAGAGCATTAGTTATGGTTTCAGTAATTAGAGCAGTAAGTGAATCCTCTGTTATGTCATCATCCTTAATCTGTACCCAATCATTAGATATAGACATAACGGCAGATAAAGGTACTTCTTGTGGTGATGCATAAAATTTTTCTGCCACAAGTAAATCTTGTATTTGTGCTTTCAAAGCGCTATTAATTAAGAAACTCTTAGTTCTATCCCCCACATCTTGTAGGGTTACATAGACATCAACCTTTCCTCGATGCATAAGCTTTTGGATACATTTACGGATAATATGCTCTACTGAGTTTACTTGTTTAGGGCTCCGTATATTAAGCTCTAAAAATCTTGAGTTAACTGATTTAATCTCAATTGTACATTGTAAACCATCTAATAATTGGGTTGCACGCCCAAATCCCGTCATACTATTCATAATATCCCCTCCTTTTTTATATATTGTATCACGAATCTTAAAGATATCTATCAAATATATATGATATACTAAACTATACATCGTGTATCACCAAAAGAAAGGATCACCATGAATTTAGACGGATTAACCATGTCTGTATTGGCTAGAGAACTAAATGAAAGCCTTCAGAGTGGACAAATACAAAAACTATATCAAGTAGATAAACATTCGTTACTTTTTAAAGTGCGCAGTGCTAATCAAGATGTGAATCTCATGATTACTGTTGGTGCTAATCCTGCAGTATATATCTGCAATCCCCTACAAGACTTACCGAAAGGAACCAAGTTCTTTATGCATGTTTTTACGAAAACACATAGAAGGTAGTCGCATTACATCGGTAGAGCAAATTAATGGCGACCGCATCCTATGTATTCATATAGATAAGCTTGAAATGGATGGATCCATTACCTCCACATCTCTATATATTGAACTTATGGGGAAATATTCGAACTGTATATTTGTTCAAAACGACACTATTTTAGAGTCCATCATCCATGTATCGCCTATGATGAATCGAGAGCGCTCTGTAGGTCCTAAAATGGCCTATGAATTACCACCAAACTCTAACAGAGTTTCCTTACTAGATTTTTCTGAAGAAGAAATTTCTAATCTACTAAAGGCCTTTGGTTCTGGTACAGTTATTAATACCATACGCTCTGTATTTAATGGCTTTGGCAAAGCTTTATTAGACTATGTACTTAATCAATCTAATTTAGATGGCTCAGAAGAACTAACCACATTATCAGATACTTCATTTCAAGGTTTATATAAATCTCTATATAATTTAAAAGAAAAAGTTATTAGTGGCCCAACAATTATTGATGTATGAAAAATACTAGAGGGCAAAAATATTTATGCCTTTTTCCTATTGAAATAGATTATACATTAATCAAAAACATATCCATCTATTTCAAATGCAATTGAAGAATCTATTGTTGCAACTGGTTCCATCCATACAGCAGATAAGGAATTAGAGCGAATTATATCTAACGCTATCAAAAAAGAGGAATTGCGTCATAAAAAAATTAAGGACGAGCTAGATGATACACAAAAAATGGAAACCTATAAATTATATGGCGATCTTTTGATGATTAATGGTCATTTACAAGTACAATATCAAACCTCTATCGAAGTACAGAATTTACTTTCAGAGTCAGCAGAAACCATTAGCATTCCATTAAAAGCCGACCTTAACAATCGTAGAAAAATGGTCAATGGTATTATAAGCTTTTATACTAAACTGAAAAAAATCGTATCATAAGCGGACAATATCAGTTGGACCAAAGTACAATAAAATTAGAATACTATAGAACTATCTTATATAGTTTATCACTAGCAACAACGAGAGAATCCTTAGAGGAAATACGACACGAATGTATGGATGCTGGTATAATAAAAAAATCTAAAAAACCTCTTTCATATAAACTAGGAAAATCTAATTACATTCATTTGGAGATTCCAGAGGGCGACCTTTACATAGGCCGCAATAACCAACAAAAATGAATATTTAACACATCGTTTTGCCAAACCCTAATGATTTATGGTTCCATACACAGAATATTCAAGGATCACACCTTATTTTACGAACCAATAATGATGCAGATGATATGCTTATCTCACAAGTAGCTAAATACGCAGCTTATTTTAGTAAAGCCTCGTCATACATCAAAAGGTACCCGTAGACTACACATATATTAAAAAAATATTAAAAAGCCTCCTAAATCACCTTTAGGCTTTGTCATTTTCAATACACATCAAACAATGATTGTTGAACCAGAAAAACCACCTATGTATGAGGAATAAGAAAAGCCCCGATAGAAATCTATCGGGGCCCTTTTATGTAAGCATCACTATAATACAATCAGATTATAATGTTAGCTTTTATTGATTTTCAGCTTTTTGTTCACTTTGTTGCAAGCTTTCACGGTTTTGACGAAGGCTTTCCAAAGTTTTTTCTAAGTTATTTTCTACATATTTCAATACATCACCAGCATATTGAATAGAGCTAGATTTTAACTCTTCAGAGGATTGGTTTGCTGCATTGATAATTTGATTAGCTTGTTCTTGAGCTTGTTTAACAAGTTCACTTTCAGCTGTCAATTTAGCAATATAGTCTTTAGCTTGATCAATTAATGTATCAGCTTGACGTTGAGCATCAGCTAATACTTTATCTTTTTCAGCTACAATACGACGAGATTCATCGAGCTCAAGTGGCAAAGATTCTTGGATAGCATCGATAATACGCATAATTTCATCCTCTTCAACCATGCGTTTTGTAGTCATAGGAATACGGCTGCTGGATTCAATAAGAACCTCTAAATCTTCAAGTAATTTTTCTGTTTTCATACAATTCACTCCTATTATTTATTACCATCGATGTTAAAACGTTTTTCTAATTTAATCTTTACATCGTCAGGAACAAGTCCTTCCAATTTACCACCAAATTTGGCTAGCTCACGAATCCCTGTTGAGCTTACAAAAGAATATTTATTATTCGTCATAATAAACACTGTTTCAATGTCATCATCTAAATACTTAGCAAACAAAGCGCGTTGGAATTCATACTCAAAAATCGCTAAGTGCTCTAAGACCACGAATGATGATAGTTGCATTCTTAGATTTAACATAATCATTGAGTAATCCACCAGTACAGTCGATTTCTACATTAGGAATATGTTTGACAGAATTTCGTATCATTTCAACGCGTTCTTCCATAGTAAATAGTGAATTCTTATTAGGATTTGAACTCACTGCGATAATTAACTTATCGACTAAACGACTACCACGTTCAAAAATGTCAACATGACCATTTGTTACGGGATCAAAACTTCCTGGGCAAACTCCTATCCGCAAAGGTCTAACTCCTTTCACTATGTTTCACAAATATGAAACAAGGGTGTAACCAAATTTTTGTTCCTTTATACATTCCCACTCTGGTGGCATTGTAAAAGCCTCATCTTTATGGTGTTCTAATACTAAAACGCCATCATCAGCTAAAGCATTATGTGCCACAACAAAATCAATGGTCTCTTGTATAAAGCCATTTTCATATGGTGGATCAGAAAAAATATAATCGAACTGCTGGTCACCTATAAAATGTTTTAGTTGTGAAAGTTTTTTTGGTACAATTTGCATTCGATCCTCAACGCGACAATGAGTGGCATTTTCACGAATTAATTTACCAGTTCTAAAATCAACAGCAATAGCTGATTCTGCTCCACGACTTAGTGCTTCAATAGCAATTGCCCCAGTACCAGAAAATAAATCTAATACGCGAGCACCATATATGCCACGATGCGCTAATACATTGAAAATGCTTTCACGAACACGATCCAATGTTGGGCGCGTATCCACACCTTTAGGAGATTTTATAGTATGGCCTTTGGCAGTGCCTCCAATAATTCGCATACAATCCTCACTAGATTATACTCATTAATTATAGTATATAAATACTCAAAAATAAAAAGTATCTTTTACAATTATGACACTTCGATTTTGCTATCTCGTCCCATCAATTCCTGCAGTGCTAATCGAGGAGACTTTTCTTCATATAAAACCTCATATAGCGCTTGAGTAATCGGCATTTCTACATGATACTCAATAGCCATATCACGAATAATAGAAGTAGCAAAAAAACCTTCTACTACCATATTAGTATGATTCATAATATAATCCATAGTCTTACCATCTGCTAACTGTTGACCAGCAGATCGATTGCGACTGTGTGGACTCATACAGGTAGCAATTAAATCACCCATTCCAGCTAATCCTGCATAGGTTTCTTTTCTTGCCCCCATAGCTAAACCAAAGCGTGTCATTTCATGCAATCCACGAGTTAATAATAATGCTTTACAGTTATCCCCCAAGGATAATCCATCAACAATGCCTGCTGCCAAAGCTATTACATTTTTTGTAGCCCCAGCTAATTCAACACCGATATAGTCATCGCTAGTATATATACGAAACTTTTTACTATGCAAGGCTTGTTGAACCTTTTTACCTATCTCCATAGATGTAGTCCCCACTACAGCCGCGGCAGGTAAATTCCGACCAATTTCTTCTGCGTGATTAGGACCAGATAAAACTGTTAAATGACAGCCTATAGATGCTAATTCTTCCTTCATAACAGTGGTCAATAATTTGCCAGTATTACGTTCCACCCCCTTAGAGCAAAGAACATAAATCTGATTTTTATGAGCAAATTGCTTTAAATTCTGTAAAGCAGTTCGCACATGAATAGATGGTGTAACGATGAGTACAATATCAGCTTGTTCTATAGATGTTTGTAAATCCGAGCTAATAACCAACTCATTTGGTAATGCAACACCAGGTAAATAAGACTTATTTTCTCTATACTCAATGAGTTCATCCCTAAATTCAGGACGTCTGCAATATAAGGTTGTATCATTACCAGCGACTACTGATTTTATTGCTAGAGCTGTGCCCCAACTACCAGAGCCGATGATGCAAACTTTCATATTACTCTCCTTTTTTGACACGTTCTACCTTCAACTCTTTACCGGCTAGTAATCGACTAATATTTTCTCTATGGCGTACAATAACAAACAATGCTGCTAATACACCAAAACCTACAAACCACCAAGATTCTCCAGTTACATACATCAATATTGGAACCAATGCTGCGGCCACAATAGATCCAAGAGAGACTAATTTAGTGAAGTATACAATAATCCCCCAAATAGCAAAACATAAGCCTGCAACAATCGGAGATAATGCAACTAGTACACCTAAACCAGTTGCTACCCCACGACCACCTTTAAACCCAAGGAATAGTGACCAGTTATGTCCAACCATAGCCAAAATACCACCTAAAATCATATACATTGGATTTAATGAAGAAAACAAAAGCACTCCAATAGCACCCTTCAAGGCATCACAGAAAAATACAGGAAGTGCTGCTTTTAATCCAATGACGCGGTAGGTATTAGTAGCTCCAATATTTTTAGAACCATACAAACGGACATCTGTATTAAAAAACAATTTACCGATAATAAGACCGCTTGGTATAGAGCCAATTACATAGGCTAATAGTGCATATCCTAATATGGACATCAATTCAACCACCATTTTCACCCTTATCCTTTATAACTATTAATCTTCATCTTCACGTTTTTTACCACGAAGAACTAATCGAATTGGAGTCCCTTCGAATCCAAAACTTTCGCGTAAACGGTTTTCTAAGAAACGCATATACGAGAAATGGATTAATTCTGGTTCATTTACAAACAGTATAAAAGTTGGTGGCTTAACACTAGCTTGTGTCATATAATAAATTTTCGGAATTCTGCCATTACGTGATGGAACAGGATTTACTGTTTGAGCATCTTGTAATAACTGATTTAAAGTACCTGTAGAAACACGACGGTATTGTTGTTCAGATACGAATTTAAGCATATCCGCTAAACGATGGATACGTTGCTTAGTTAATGCAGAAGCAAATAGAATTGGTGCAAATTGCAAGAAACCTAATTCATCGTAAATGTCTTCAGTATAGCGCAATGTAGTCTTATCATCCTTCTCCACAAGATCCCATTTGTTTACAACAATGATAACACCCTTACCAGCTTCATAAGCATAACCAGCAATTTTTTTGTCTTGTTCCGTAACGCCATCAACGCCATCTAAAACGAGAACTACAATATCAGATCGGTCTACAGAACGAAGAGAACGAACGATACTATAACGTTCAACAGCTTCATCAATTTTAGCTTTACGACGCATACCTGCCGTATCAATAAGAACAAATTTTTGATCCCCATGTTTCCAATGGGTATCGATAGAATCCCGTGTAGTACCTGCCACATCAGAAACGATAACACGATCTTGACCTAATAAAGCATTAGTTAGAGATGATTTACCTACATTAGGACGACCAATAATAGCAACATGAATGGTATCCTCTTCATCTACATTCGTTCCTACTGGTGGAAAATGTTTAACCGTATCATCTAATAAATCACCTAGGTTCATTAAATTTTTAGCAGAAATACCAATGGGATCACCTAAGCCCAAATTATAGAATTCGTAAATATTAGCTTCTTGGTTAACACTATCAATCTTATTTACAACTAATACTACAGGTTTGCCACTAGTTCTTAAAATATTAGCAACCTCTTCGTCGGCAGGTACAATTCCTTGTTTACCATCTACTACAAAAAGAATTACATCAGCTTCTTCAATGGCAAGTTCTGCTTGAAGTCTCATCATCTTAGGAATAACATGACTATTTTCTGTAACGAACTCAATGCCACCGGTATCAATCATAGTAAATTCACGATTTAACCACTCTGCATCAAAATAAATTCTATCGCGCGTAACACCTGGAATGTCTTCTACAATAGAAATTCGCTTATTAACAATGGCATTAAATAATGTAGATTTACCTACATTTGGACGGCCTACAACGGCCACTAATGGTTTTGCCATACTTTCACCTCATTTATAATATATATCACTTCATTTTATCATATTAAGGTGATTGTACGCAAAAAGGCTAATCAAGGAAAACCTTGATTAGCCTTTTTATAGATTCTGAATTATACTGAATTATTCAGCGTCTTCTTCAGTTTCTTTAGATTCCATCAACTCAGTTAAAGCCAAGCCCAATTTCTTTTTCATCTTTGTTAAGAGAAATGATTTTAACTTTCAACTTCTTGACCACGGTTCAAATAATCTTCAACTTTTGCATTACGTTGTTTTGTAATTTGAGAAATGTGAAGTAAACCTTGAATATCGTCGTTAACCGCTACGAATGCACCGTAAGCTACCAAACGTACTACTTTACCAGTGATAACATCACCAACATGTAAAGTTTCTTCAGCAACATCCCATGGGCTCTTAGTCAAAGCTTTTAAGGATAAGGATAATTTGTTGCTTTCAGCGTCGAAGGATTGTAATTTAACTTCGATTTCTTGACCAACGGAAAGAACATCTTCCACTTTTTTGATTTTTTGCCAAGAAATGTCAGAGATATGAAGTAAACCTTCAATACCACCGATATCTACGAATGCACCATAAGGCATAATTTTACGAACGATACCTTTATAGTTTTCGCCTACAGTAATGTTTTTCAATGCTTCAGCTAATTTTGCTTGACGTTCCACTTCAAGTACTGCACGACGGGAAAGAACCAAACGGTTTTTCTTTTCATCGATTTCAAGAACTTTTGCTTCGAATTCAGTACCAACCAAGTTGTCCAAAGATTTTACGAAATGCACATCACCTTGGGACAATGGAATGAAACCACGAAGGGATTTTACTGTTACCACCAAGCCTGCTGGAATAGCGTCGATACCTTTACATACGATAGGCTCGTCTTTTTCTTGAGCTTCGATAACATATTGCCAATCTTCATCTTTAGCCAAACGAGTCATGGAAAGATAAATAGGATTATCTTCTTTGATGTGGTTCATGATAACTGCTTTAATTTCATCACCATTTTTCAACACATCTTTGGCAGAGTTTGGTGCTGGATAAGAAATTTCAGTTCTATTCAAAATTGCTTCAGTTTTGTAGCCAAAAGATACCCATGCGCGTTCATCTTCTACTTGGACTACTTGACCTTCTACAACATTTCCTTTCTTAAATTCTTCTTGACCTTCTGCTGCTAATAATTCTGCAAAATCTTTCATTGTCTCAATGACCTCCTTAATAATCCAGTCGGGAGTCGATGCTCCTGCTGTTACTCCTACCGTCTGTACTCGGTTAAACCATTCCAGTTGTAATTCAGTAGAAGTTTCAATGTGGTGAGTCGTACATCCAACGTCACGACAAACCTCTGCCAATCGGTTTGTATTGCCGCTATTCTTACCACCTACCACAATCATAAGATCTACATTACGAGCTAATTCAACAGCAGAGTTTTGTCGTTCCTGCGTTGCATTGCAAATCGTTTTGAAAAATCTTAAGATTCTTAGATTTTTTTCTCTAATATCTCTATTATACTTGTAAATTTGAATTGTGAAAAGGTTGTTTGTACAACAACACCCATTTTTTTCAACAATTTGTAGTTTTTGGGTGGATTCTTCATCTTCGATGATTATTCCTTCATTATTTGCCCATAAATTAATACTTTTGACCTCAGGATGGTTTTTTTCCCCTAAAATCACAAGTGTCATTCCGTCTTCTATAACAGATTTAGCATCTTGTTGGGCTTTTTTAACATGTGGACAAGTTGCATCTACTATATTAAGACCTTTATTTTCAGCCTCTTCATAAATAGCAGGCCCTACACCATGGGAACGAATAATCATAGTTCCTGAATCAATATCAGAAACTTCAACAATAGGTTTCACACCTTTACTTTCAAGTCGGCCTACTACCTGTGGATTATGAATGATTGGCCTAATGTATAACTTTTACCAGCACTATTAGCTGCCTCATTCGCCATTTCCACAGCTCGTTTTACACCATAACAAAAACCATGATTCTCTGCCAAAATTATTTCCATAAAGTCTCCTCTACACGATTTTCATGATACGAATCAATCATACGTTGGATTTCAGCCTTTACAATATCATTAACAACTTTAATAGCTTCAGGTGTGGCCTTAGCTTTCTCTACTGGTATTTGCTTTCCAATAATACAAGCCACCTTACCGCGCTCCATATTATAGGAGCCAATTATCGCAACTGGAACTATACCAACACCTGTGCGCAACGCAATAGATGCTGCGCCATCATGGAATCGGCCAAGTTTACCACTCTTTTGACGATTCCCTTCCGCAAAAATACCTAACACCTTATGATCTTTTAATAAGCCCATAGCATGTCGAATTGCAACTTTATCTATAGCACCTCTATTTAATGGAAATGCACCTAACCATGTACAGATAAATTTAGAAATTGGATTTACAAATAACTCTTGTTTTGCCATAAAATGTACATGTCTCGGAAGAGCATAGCCACAAATGGGTGGATCATTATTACTCAAATGATTTGGAACGACGATAACAGGGCCTTCCATAGGGAAGTTATCTCGACCATATATTTTTAAGCCATATCCAACTTTGTAACGCAACCAAAAGGCCGTACGCCAAAGCCATGTAGATATTTTATTCATGTTCAATCTGCTCCCGTACAAGATGTAAAATATAAGCTACTGTTTCATCAAATGTCATATTACTAGAATCTACCAAAATAGCATCTTCGACCTGAATCAACGGGGACTCTTTACGAGTTTTGTCCATCTTATCACGTTGCATAACACTAATTTTAATATCTTCTAAAGATTGTTCATTAGTTGTACCCTTAACCTCTAAGTAACGGCGCATAGCTCGCGCCTCAACAGATGCAGTCAAATAAATCTTTAATTCCGCATTAGGTAATACGACAGACCCGATATCACGACCATCTAGAATAACGCCACCAACCGAAGCCATCGCCTGTTGTCGCTCAACCAAGTATTGACGAACCCCTTTATAAGATGCAATGGTTGAAACATTCTCATTGATTTTTTGTTGTCGAATATAGTCAGTTATATCTTCACCACGTACAAAGACCTTAAACGCCGTATCAGTAGGTTCCATAGTCAAATCCAAAGAAGGTAATAAGGCTTCTACCGCTTTTTGATTGGACACCTCAAGATGTTCATGCAACACAGCCCACGTTACAGCGCGATACATAGCACCCGTATCAATATATAAATATTGTAATTCCTTTGCTACCACCTTTGAAATACTACTTTTACCAGCACCAGCAGGTCCATCAATAGCAATAGCAATCTTTTTATGACTCATTACATCCCCCTTAAACTTCGCCGTGAACAATATGCATAGCAGCTACATAACCAGTAGAAAATGCAGCTTGTAAATTATAGCCCCCTGTAAAAAGAATCTATATCAAGTACCTCACCAGCACCGTATAAACCTTTCACTAATTTAGATTCCATAGTTTTGGGATTAAATTCTTTTAAAGAAATACCACCAGCCGTTACGATAGCCTCCTCAACAGGACGAAGCCCTTTAACAGTTAAGGTCATATGTTGTAACACATGACAAAGTTGCTGACGTTCTTCCTTTGTAATTTGATTTATCGGTTTAGCTGGATCTAACTTAGCTAATGAAATAATGATGGGAATAAGATTTGAGGGTAATAAATCCTTCATGCCATTAGCTAATTGTTTTTTAGAATACAAATCAAAAATCCTTTTTGTAATCGTTTATCTAAAACATCAGCAGTCAATGCAGGTTTTTAAATTAATTGAAATTGTAATAGGCACAGCTTTTTTTCTTACGTAACAAACTTTACCTACTGTATGACTAAGAGATAAAATAGTTGGACCAGTTACACCAAAATGTGTAAACATCATTTCACCAAACATGCTAGCCTGTACCTTTTCCTTTGATACTACAGATACCTCTACATTACGCAAACTAAGGCCCATAATATCTTTTACCCAAGATTCTTCTGTAACAATAGGCACTAATGAAGGACGTATATCGGTAATACTATGACCTACACCTTCCGCCAAACGATATCCATCACCAGTAGACCCAGTCAATGGATATGATGCACCACCGGTAGCAATGATGACAGCCTCACAAGCATAGGACTCTTTAGTTGTAACAACACCTGTTACTACGCCATCTTTTGTAACAATCTTTGTAACAGCTTCATTTAAATGAACAGTAACATTATATTTCTTAAGCATCTTCATAAAAAGATTGCGTACCTCTAACGCAGAGTCAGATTCAGGGAAAACACGACCGCCTCTGTTCGACCTTAGTTTTCAACCCCCATTCATGCAAAAGAGCTAATAAATCTATATTGCTAAAACGCTCATAAGCACCATATAAGAATTTACCATTTCCCGGTGTATTTTTAATAAAATCACTTATGTCAGCACTATTTGTTATATTACAACGTCCTTTACCGGTGATGCCCATTTTTTTGCCCACCATATTCATCTTTTCCAGAAGAATAACACGAGCCCCCTCACGACCAGCAATGACAGCAGCCATTAATCCGGCAGCACCACCACCTATTACAACGATTTGCTTCATTTTTTAGCTCCCAACGCTTTTAATGCATTAACTTCACGTTGAGTTAGCTGGACGAACACCCACCACGTTTTACACCACTTAGTGATAAGCCACCATAAGCAATACGTTTAAGATTGTGAATGCGATAGCCAAAATGTTCAAACATTCGACGAACTTGACGATTACGACCTTCATGAATGGTGATTTCAACTTCGTGAACACCATTATGATCATCAAAGCCTAAATCAACAATCGTTGCTGGAGAGGTAATACCATCCTCTAAGGGAACCCCATTTGCAATCACTTGAAGATCATCTTCTTTAACACGTCCTTTTACACGAACTTCGTATGTTTTTTCAACGCCTTTAGAAGGATGTGTTAAAGTTTTGTGCTAACTCACCATCATTTGTTAAGAGCAATAAACCTTCTGTATTCAAATCAAGTCTACCTACAGGATAAATTCGTTTCTTTTCGTTCTTAATATAATCTAAAACTGTTTCACGGCCTTGAGGATCTGTGACAGATGTAATGACACCTTTAGGTTTATTAAGTAAATAATAGACTGGTTTTTCAACAGCCAACAATTGACCATTTACCTTAACCTTATCTTTTAGAGGATTTACTTTTACACCCAATTCAGTTACTTTTCGACCATTAACTAATACTTTACCTTCGGTAATCAGTTCTTCTGCTTTACGTCGTGATGCTACACCGCAACTAGCAATAAATTTTTGTAAACGTTCCATGTTATATCCTTATCTATAATGAATGCTAATCATTATTTAATTCGTCACTTGCATTTGTAATATCCAACTCTTTATGTAAATCATCAATCGATGTTACACCTGTGCTGCGCAAAAATTCATCGGTAGTACCGTATAAGATAGGTCGTCCCACAGTATCCTTATGACCTAATTCAGCAATTAAAGCGCGAGATAATAATTGTTTAATAACCTTATCACTATTTACGCCACGCACCTCTTCAATTTCAGCTTTGGTAATAGGTTGTTTATATGCAATCACAGCTAATGTTTCCATCGCTGCATTTGATAACTTATCTTCTTTTTTACGAATATGACCTACATATTCAGAAGATGAGGAATTACTTACAAGTTCAACACCTGCTGCGGAAACACGTATGCGTATCCCTCTCTCAGCTTCAATTAATTCACTAGCTAATGTATCAATATATATTTCAACCTCTTCTTTTGAAAGGTCAAACACATCCATCAGAACATCGATTGATAGTGGCTTAGCAGCTGAAAACAAAACTGCTTCTAAATGTGATGTTTTCATGCTAAACCTCCTCTATAGATAAATCCTTACCGTCTATATTGACTGGTGCTGTAAAAATAATATCCTCTGATTCATAATGCATAATCAATTGTTGCTGCTTTAATAACTCTAAAACAGCCATAAAAATCGTAACCATACCACTTCGAGTTTCAATAGCAATCAATAAGTCTCTAAAGGCTAATCGTTCACCTCTACGAGCACGGCTAGATAAAGATACAATCATATCCTCTAGACTATATGTATCTTTCTCAACAGTTACTTGTGGCACCCTTTCAGTGGACTCTTTTTCTACAGTACGATTTAATACAGTGTAAAAAATATCATATAACTTTGTAAGCTCAAGATTATAGTAGCTATCTAATCCCAAAATACTCGTTTCTTCAGGACGACTAAATACATTAGACTCAATAGATGCCTTCTCCATAAGTAAATGAGTGAAATCTTTAATCTTTTTAAATTCCACAAGTTTCGCCACCAATTCATCACGAGGATCTTCATTTTTCCTCTGGCTCAGGTTCAACTTTAGGTAATAACATACGAGATTTTATCTGCAATAATGTTGAAGCCATTACAAGAAATTCACTACTATAATGAATATCAAAAATGATTCCAATTATCTAAATATTCCAAATATTGACTTGTAATTTCAACAATAGGAATATCAGTAATTTCTATCTTATGTTTTTTTCAATTAAATGCAAGAGCAAATCGAGTGGTCCCTCAAATACATCAAGCTTTATAATTATAGTCCCCCATGAATCCCCATTCCTTATTGATACTTTTATCTTCAATCATATAATTATAACGTAAATCAGAGATTTCTTCTACGCTCGTTATATATAATTGTATTTTTTTATTGTTCTCTGCTATCTTATTAATGTAAAGAATTACTATATAGTTTATTTTAAGAGCTCCTTTAGAAAGGTATTTACAATGTTATCATCGGTGAAAGAACTTCTCCGTAACCCCATATTACGTTTTGGGATTATCGGTATCGTGCTCTATATTGCACTTTTTTTGATTTATGAACCCATTACACTAGGCCTAGATGTTGAAAATATCACTATTCTTGCAGTGCCGACAATGGTTGGTTTATTTTTATTCCAATATTTTTTGAGCTGCACTGTATTTCATCGTCCTTTTATCGGTTACGGCCTTGTAGGCCTACTATGGGGATTAACATTCCCGCTCTTATTTCATTGGTCGTATGTAAAACCCCTATATTTTTACGAATTTGCTAATGATTTCCTCTTTGGTTTACTCCTATTTATGGGACTTTCAGGTATCCAATATTTAATAACCCAAACAGGACGCTTTCAAAAAATAACGTCCGCTATTATGGCATTATTTGCCACCACACTTAGCTTAATTCCTCTTATTCAAATTGGCTACTATATGACTACGTGGCACTGCTTAACACCTGCTAGCCTATTAGCCCTCTATATGACCAATCCTGAGGAAGCATTAGGCTTTCTAAAAAACGCAGCAGGCATCCCTGGACTCATTGCTGTAGCCATCGGATTAATTCTGTTCACCCTATTCCTATATTGGTGTAATCTTGGTATGAAACGTGTAGTTGAAATCAATACAACACGTCCATTACGTTTAGGCGTACTTGTCGCCTCTATGGTTGCCTTTCTAGTATATGTACCTTTTTATTTATTTCCCCAAACTTGTATTATCGCCAATTGGATTGCAGCTGGTAACTATGTAAAGGAAATGCAACAATATAATGATAATCATCATATTGTATTCGACTCGTTCAATGTTAATACATCTGATACAGCAGCTAAGAAAACACCGGGTACAATTATTCTCGTCATCGGGGAATCTAGTTCTCGCGATTATATGAAAGTATATAATCCAGAATTTCCGTATGATGATACACCTTGGCAAGAAGATATGAAATCAAACAATAAAGATTTTTATCTTCTATAATAATGCTTATTCCTCATATGTACAAACGGTACCAACCTTAGAACGAGCTCTTTCTGAACGTAATCAATATAATGACCGTCCATTTTTAGACTCCGCCAATATCTTAGACGTTGCCAAAAAAGCCGGTTATACTACATCTTGGTTTAGTAATCAAGGCGTATTCGGTGAATATGATACGGCTATTTCCTTAATGGCTAAAACAGCAGACCTCACCAAATGGTCCCATGAGTCTTATGGATTTTCAGACTTATACGATGAAGCTTTATTACCATTACTAAAAAATGTAGATCCCAAGAAAAATAATTTTGTTGTTATCCATATTATGGGCAGTCATATTTATTATAATGACCGTTATCCACACGAGTTTAGTAAATGGAAAAAAGGTCCTTATCCTGATGGTATTGAAGCCTATGCTAATAGCCAACTATATACGGATTGGTTATTACAACAGATTTACACATATGGCAAAGATAATTTAAATCTCCAAGCCATGGTATATTTTTCTGATCATGGTGAAAGTCTAGATAAATCACATAATCCAGATACCTTTGATTTTGTGATGACTCATATCCCGTTCTGGATTTACTTATCCCCTCAATATCGTGCTGCCTACCCTCAAACAGCAACGACATTAACAAATCATGAACAACAATATTTTACTAATGATCTATTATACGATACCTTAGTAGGACTTATGCATGCACCAAATAGCCGCTATGATAAATCAAGAGACTTTAGTAATGATGCATATCAATTTAATTTACATAACCTTACTACATTATTAGGTGAACAGCCACTTACTAATGATCCTGTAAATCAGGGTAAATAGAACGTCAAAAGCGACGATTGAATCTGTCAATCGTCGCTTTTCTTCGGTATAAGAGAATCTATGTTTTTCTCTGTAAATACCTCTATATGATTTTCTAACAATAAATCTGTAGTAACACCATTTCCTGTTGTTAAGATGCCAGAAAATGTACCATCATAAATCTCACCACAGCCACAACTAGGGCTTTTAGCCTTTAATAAGGCCCTATGGCAATTATTATCTTGTGCAATAGTTAAAGTACGCAAAGCACCTCGGACAAATTCTTTTGTTACATCTACACCTATATTATTGATTACAAGCTGCCCCACACGTTCAGCAGGTGGTCTAGGCGTAGATAATCCGCCTAATATTTCCGGACAAATTGGAATAATATTATATAATGACTGAATACATTCTAATTCATCTATTCTATTATTCTTTCCATCATATCTACAGTGAACGCCACACAGACATTCACTAATTAGTAAATTAGGCTTTTTCATGTTTCATTTCCTTGGAATCGATAGATATGTATAGTAGTAATAAAAAAAGACTAACCGAAGTTAGTCTTAATGGTGCCGAGGACCGGAATCGAACCGGTACGGTTATTTCTAACCGACGGATTTTAAGTCCGTTGCGTCTGCCTGTTCCGCCACCCCGGCATGGGTAACGATTGTGGAGGCGGCACCCAGAATCGAACTGGGGAATAAAGGTTTTGCAGACCTCTGCCTTACCGCTTGGCTATGCCGCCATATAAGTGGAGCGGGAAACGAGATTCGAACTCGCGACCCCCGCCTTGGCAAGGCGGTGCTCTACCGCTGAGCTATTCCCGCATGTACATGGTGCCTCAGGACAGAATCGAACTGTCGACACACGGATTTTCAGTCCGTTGCTCTACCGACTGAGCTACCGAGGCATGAATGGCGACCCCGATCAGATTTGAACTGACGATCTTCGCCGTGACAGGGCGACATGTTAACCGCTACACCACGGGGCCGTATCCAAAGTACTTGCTTAGTATATCGGTTATCAGAGTTTTTGTCAACACTATATATTAAAATTCATAATGAAGTTTTTTTCATCTCCCAAAATAGTGCTATCTTTGTGTCCGGGTTCCACTAATAATGCATCATCTAACTGTAATATTTTTATCAAGACTTTTTACGTAAATCATCTGCATTACCATTATAATTATCACTATTACCCACATTTTGTTTAAATATGGTATCACCGGTAAATAAATGATTTTCGATTTGCAAACAAACTGATCCAGCACTATGTCCCGGTGTATGATAAACATAGAATTTGAAAGGACCTATTTCTAAGGAACCCTCATGTAATGAGATACATTGTGTAAACATTTTCTTTTTATATACACTAGGACGACGACGAATAAGCTGTAATAATTCGTGATCACCTTTGTGTAAATAAGCAGGAATTTTATAATGTTCACAGATTTCATCGAGAGCAGACACATGGTCGCAATGACCATGTGTCAATACAACAGCTAACGGTGTTGTATCCCCAACCATATCAATAATATGTCGACTGTGAAAACCTGGGTCTATTATAAGAGATAGGTTATCTTGTTTTAACACGTAACAATTTGCTTTATATAAGCCTAGTGGACGTTTTATTATCTCCATATACGTTTCCCTTCTCTTATAATAAACCCGCCATATACAGTAATTAAACGAATTATAGAACTGTATATCGTTTTGTCATATCCTTTTTAATAAAAATAACCTTCCCAAAATTGTGGATGTAGCATAACTAAAATTGTAAATAATTCCAGACGGCCTAATAACATATCTATTATAGCGATAATCTTAGCACCATCAGGCAATATAGAAAAAAAGTATCTGTAGGACCGTAATTAGCAAAAAGCTAAACCTACATTACTTTGAAATGCCGTTACAATTTGTAATGCGTCACTAGTAGACAAACCAAAACAAGTCATAAAGAAAAACAGAAATTACATAAATCATAAAATATAAGAATATGAACTGTTGTGTCATCCGAATCCATTTATCAGGCAATGGTTTTCCATTGATTCGCACAACTTGAACCATATCAGGATGTATAGACTTACGCAAATAAATAATACTACTCTTGATTAGAATAATAAGTCGTATAATCTTAACACCCCCTGTAGTAGAACCACTACAACCGCCAAAAAAGCTAGATATAAATAACATCATTTGAGCTGCAGCAGGCCATAAATCATAATCTGCCACAGCAAAGCCACTACCTGTTTGAATAGAAACCAAAGTAAATGCAGCATCTTGAAATAACTTGCCTATATGAGTAGCTTCGGATTGGATACATAAAGCTATAAATGTAATAAGAATACCTAAAGCTAATACGAGCCAATACATACGTGTCTCAAAGTCAGAGATTAATGCAGAAAAACCTTTATGAATTACGTTGTAATATACAGCAAAGTTGCCACCAGCAATAATCATAAATAAAATGAATACTACACAAATATATATATTATCACTGTATATAAAGGTTCCAGCTGTAGTCGGTGTTAATCCCCCTGTGGCTATAATGGAAAAAGCATAATTTAAAGCATTAAAAGGATCTATACCGCCAAGCCACAACATAATAAAACAAATTATTGTAAATACAACATATAGAGACCATAATTTGGAAGCCATTGATTGTATACGTGGCAATACTACACCTGGCTTAGGGACGGATGCTTCAGCATTGAAAAAGTGGGCTGCATCAGCACCCAGGTTACGTAAAAATGACAAAATTAGAACGATAATTCCCATACCACCTATCCAATGCATTAATCCACGCCAAAGGATAAATGTTTTAGGTGCTTGATCGACATCATATATAACCGTAGCGCCCGTAGCAGTTAACCCTGAAGAAGCTTCAAATAATGCATCTACAGGATTAATGAGAATACCAGATATCATAAAAGGAATGGAACCAAGTAAAATAGTAGAAAGCCACGTAGATGCAACTACGAGAAAGCCATCACGCAAGCTAAAACTTTTACTTTGATGACCATTAGTAACCAATAAAAATCCTGCTAATCCGGATATAGTAGCTGTAACAGCAAATGACCAATATGCAGTTTCAAATATAATGCTATATATGAAATGGTATAAGGAGAAAAGCTCCAAAGATATAGAGTAATTTCCCTACCAAAGACATGACAATTTGTATACGCATATAACCCCTACGTCAAATAGTTTAATAATTTAGTAACTGACTCTGGTAATGTAAATAATACAATATGGTCCCCTACCAAAATCTCTGTATTACCACGCGGCACAATAGCCTCATCACCGCGGAGTATAACGCCAACAAGTGCTTTACCAGGAAGGCGAATATCCTTAAGTTGTTTGCCTGCTACTGGTGATTGATCTGTAATAAGAATTTCAATGGATTCAGCCTTACCACCTTCGAAGGTTGAAATTGACACAACGCCTTCACCACTTCGTACAATTCTTAGTATTTGACCTGCCGTCATAAGTCTAGGAGAAAATACAATATCAATCCCCACTTGTTCCATTAACATGATGTATTCTGGACGACTACACGAACAACAGTTTTAGGTATGCCCATATGCTTACCCACCAAAGCGACAAGAAGATTCAGCTTATCGTCATCTGTGAGGGCAATGATAACATCGTTATCAGCCACTTCTTCTGCTTCGAGCAAATCAAAATCCGTACCATCGCCATTGATAATAATTGCTTTATCCACTTGAGCAGCCAAGGCTTCACATCGCTCGATATCCTTTTCTATAACCTTAACCGTAAAGCCAGATTTTTCTAATAATACAGCAAGATTTCTACCTAACAAGCCAGCACCAATGATAATAGCGCGTTTATGAAAGGCCGCATGATTAGAAAACCATTGTTGTTCAACAGCATCAACGCCATCTTTTAAGCCTAGAAAGAAAACACTATCATTAGGTAAAAGAATACTTTCACCATGAGGTATAATCATTTCGCCTAAGCGTAATATACCAACTAATAAAACCCCTTCTGGAAAAGTTAGTTCTTTTAACGGTTTATTGATGAGAGGAAATGTACTATTAATCTTAAACTCTATCAAACGTACAGAACCTTGACCAAACTCCTCTACATCAAGAGCAGATGGCGTTTCAATAATATGAAGTAACTCTTGAGCGGTAACCATCTCTGGATTGATGAATAAATCAACACCTAACCGTGCTTTCATTGTGTCATCCATATGTTTCAGCGATATTCGTATCCCTAACACGAGCTACCGTAGATGGAACACCGGCTATCTTGGCTACCGCACAGGATAACATATTCACTTCATCAGAGTCGGTAACGGCAATAAATATGCCTACATCAGACATACCAATTTCGTTTAATAATTGAATATCGCTACCATTGCCACAAACAAGGCTAACATCTAGCATATTTCTAAATTATGAATCCGTTCTTGTGAACGATCTATAAGATATACATCATGATTATCCTGAACCAATCTTTCACACAAAGAATATCCAACTTTACCAGCACCTACTACAATAATTTTCATAGTTTAGTCCTCTTTGTCAGTTGATGGTGTCCAATCTTTTCCCGTTTCTGTTAATAATGTCCATCCATCTTCCTGAACTACAAGACGGTCCTTCATCAAATGACCAATAGCACGTTTAAATGCAGCTTTACTGATATTAAATTTATCTTTAATCAGCATTGCTGATGACTCATCACTATAAGGCATTTTACCACCCCGCTGTAAAAGATATTCCATAATAATCTGACCATCAGATACCAATGCCTTCTCTTTTATAGGGCGCATAGAAACATTAATACGACCATCGTCACGTTTAAATGTGACGCGGGCTTCTACCATTTCTCCAACATTTAGTTTTCTTGTCATTTCAGAGCGATGCAAAAAAGCAATCCATCGCTCTGGAGTAATGAAAAATGCACCATCACTAGTCAAATTATAAATAGCACCATTAACTTGTTGCCCTACAACAGCTTCTGTAGCCGCCTTAGAAGCACGGCGCATTTCATCATCAACATCCATCGATACAGCCATACGACCAGATTTATCGGTATAGAGTTTTACCCATACCTTTTCCCCAACTTGTGGTCTACCACGCATTTCAGCGTGAGGCATGAAAATTCCTCGTTCAGTACCAACCTCTACGAAACATCCAAAATTAGTTACATTAATAACCTCAACATAACCAATTTGTCCTACCTTCATAGCTGGTAATCGCATGGAAGCTGTCAAACGCCCCTTTGGATCACGATATAAAAATACCTCTACATCATCCCCAATAGATACTGGTGATGTTTGTTGATCCTTATGGAGTAATATATCATCATTTGTATTACCTGTTTGACCATCAAGGAAAGCACCATGATCACTGGTACGTAAAACACGTAAGGTGGCTATGGTATTCTCCAATAATTCGCTAGCCATATATTATTCTCCTTCAAAAGGAACACGCTCAGCGTCATTCCATAAGGCTTCTAGACCATAAAATTCACGAATTTCATCATTGCCAAATACATGGCAAATGATGTCACCGAAGTCTAGTAAAACCCACTCACCTTCACGATAACCTTCACGATGAAGCACTGTCATACCTTGTTCAGCTGCTACATCTTCAATTTGATCAGCAATACTTTGAGATTGCTTAATATTGTTAGCACTTACAATCATAAAATAATCGCCTAACATAGAAATGCCTTCTAAATCTAAGATTTCAATATGTCGACCTTTTTTATCAAAAGCTGCTTGTGCAAGGGATAATGCATGTTGTTTAATTGCTTCTTTTTGTTTCATTGTATCTCCTATTTTACTCTTTCTTTTCTGCTTCTGAACCTGGTTCACTTGGTTTAGCTCTTGTGCCTTGTTCCGATTCAACAGCAACCTTTTCCTTAGTTGCTACAGGAGCAGACACAAATTGACTCATATCTTGTGGTGATAATGTTCCCATAGTTATACCTACTAAACGCTGTGCTTCAGTAGGATTAACATGCCAGTAAACGATATTATCAATTTTCTCTTTTTCACCAGGTAAAATATAAAAATGAATATGATCTTTTTCAGTTTGACTAATGGAACGCATCAATTTAATGGCATCCCATGTGGAAATATTACTTTCATAATGGCTCCATAAACGCCAAATATGCCAAGCTTTAGTTAGGAAAAATCGATTTTGCTCACGTTCAACCCAAAGTTTTAAGAAACGTTCTTGTCGTTGTACTCGGCTAAAATTATCATTATGTTCATCAGCATATCTCAAATAGGCTAATGCTTTATCACTATCTAAGTTTTGATAGCCTCGACGCAAATCGATATCCTTATTCCCTGTTTCAGCATCAATATGTTCCATATTTTTTTCTACATAAAACTGTTGATCACCTAATACATCACTGGTTTTTCTGAAAGCTGTTTCGTCAACAACAACATAGTAAGGAATACTGATATGAAATACATCCTCTACTACGGCCTTTGTTAGTTCAATACCACCATCTGCATACATTTGATTTAACATGGATACAGATTTTTGATCTCTACTTTCAATCTTACTATTACTAGGAATACCGATTATATCCATCGTACTCGTATTCATATTAATAGACATGAGGAATAATGAATCGGCTTGACTCGGATTATTTTTATCTTTGCCAACAATCAATACATAAACAGGCTTATCTAAAGCCTTTTGCTCTACACTGACTGTATCAGTATGTTTTGGCTCACTAGATTCCTCAATAGTAGCTGCCGTATCAGTATTAGTAATACGGTGATAAACGTAACTAACACCACTATACAGGCCCCAACCTATGCCACAAATGACAGACAGTGCTAATACAACGGCAATCACTAATCGTCCCCACTGAACCTTGGATTTCTTCATTTGTCTCTCTCGACGCCTTCTACGTCGACGGGCACGTGCTTTTTCGAGTTCATCCATTATTTGCACCTCCTTTTTTCATATGTCGCAATAGATCATTACGGCTAAGAATAGTGAGTGGATAAATTGAATCTCCACTATCAATTAAATGACGTATAGTCATATCAAAACCACATAATACACCAGCATCTAAAGACTGTTCAGCAGCTAATCGAATATCATTTACACCAGGAAATTTACGATTTGGTTCAATATAATCAGCTAGAAATATAATTTTATCTAACTTTGACATATTTTCTTTCCCAGTAGTATGAACGCGTATAGCCTCCAAAATATCTGGATTTGTTACACCATATTGAGTATTAGCCAAAACCATTCCAGCCAAACCATGTAGCAAGGCACCACTATGTAGCATATCTTGGTCACAAGGCAAATCTGCAACTAAATCACGCATTTCTAAGAGAGGAATTTCTTTAGCACAATCATGTAAAAGTGCAGCTAAATGAGCATCCTCAATATTTGCACCATATTTTTTTGGCTAAATACATAGCAGAATTCACTACACCTAATGTATGAATAAAAACGTTTTTTACTTAATTTATTAGATAAATCGGTTTCAATCTCTTTTATATCCACCTTTATATTATTCCTTCCGATAAATATCATATTTCTCAATATACTGAACTACACATTTAGGCAACATATAGCGCACCGTTAATCCATGGCGTAATCTATCACGTAAATAAGTAGCAGATAATTTCATTTCTGGTACACTCATTAAATGAATCTTATCATGAGCTTTAGGCCCTAATAAATCTAAGGTAGTATCTATAACTTGAGATCCATCGGGACGCATGGCACCAATAAAGTGACAATTATCTAATAATTGATCAATAAATTTCCAATTTGGTAAATCTCGTATTGTATCTGTGCCAGCGATAAAGAAAAACTCAACAGAGTCCCCATATATATTTTTGAAATGATGAATCGTATCAATAGTATAGGAAGGCCCTTCACGACGCATTTCCACATCAGATATTTCAAAATATGGATTATCTGCTACTGCGGCAGCGGTCATCGCATATCGATGCTTTGCATCAATAACATCATTATGTTTATGAGGAGGAATACGGGCAGGAACAAAAATAACCTTATCTAGTTTGAAAGTTTCCCTTGCGACCTCTGAAATCATAAGATGGCCTAAATGAATGGGATTGAAAGTTCCTCCCATTATACCTATGCGCCTTGTTTCTACCATATATAAGCCACACCCTTTATGACTATAATGCAAATCAAGATAAATAATGTAATTGCTTTTATATACGATACCCACTCATAAGAACCTTTTGGAGTCTGTATATAACGATAGTAAGCTCGCAATAAATAATATAAGCGTATCACGAACGAATTTGCCCCGTACCAAATACAAAATATTTATAAGATGTTAATGCTTGTAAGCCCATTGGACCACGAGCATGAAGCTTTTGAGTGCTAATGCCAATTTCAGCACCAAAACCAAATTCGAAACCATCTGTAAAACGAGTAGAAGCATTATGATATACAGTTGAACAATCTATAAGATTCATAAAACGCTGTGCAGATGCAACATTATCTGTAACAATGGCTTCTGAATGATGTGTTGTATAACGATTAATATGTAAAATAGCGTCATCCAAAGATGAAACAATGGCTACATTTAAATCAAAATCATTATATTCTGTGCTAAAAGAATGTTCATCAACAGCTATACCTTTTATTATTTGTAACACCTCAGTCGTACCATGAATGGTTACATGATGAGACGCTAATTTTTTTTCTAAAGCCACTAAAAATTCTTTTGCAATCCCTTCATGAACAAGCAGTGTTTCCATGGAGTTACAAACTGAAGGACGTTGTACCTTAGCATTTACAGCTATATCAAGGGCCATCTCAAGATTCGCATCAACATCAACATAGGTATGACAAACACCACTTCCTGTTTCAATAACAGGAATCATACTATCCTGTACAACACGTTGAATTAAACCAGCACCACCACGCGGGATAATCACATCGATATAACGACGTTGTTGTAATAATACACTTACAGCTTCACGATCTAAGACCTCCACTAATTGGATAGCCAATCGAGGTAAATCATATTCTTCAAGTACATCTTGCATAATGGAAACAATAACTTGATTTGTATTGAAAGCCTCTTTACCACCTCGTAAAATAGTGGCATTAGCGGTTTTAAAACATAGTGCACCAGCATCTACAGTCACATTTGGACGCGCTTCAAAAATAATACCTATAACACCAAAAGGAACGGCTCTCTTTTCTATATGAAGTCCATTTGGTCTATTTATACTTTCTAAAACAGAGCCCACAGGAGATGCCAATAAACTGACTTGCCGAACACCTTCTGCCATTTGTTCAATACGATCTTTTGACAAAAGTAAACGATCAAGCATCGTGTCAGGCACTACATCACGGGCAGACTCCATATCTTTATGATTAGCCTCTAAGATACGATCTGTATGTGTTACTAAAGCCTGAGCCATTGCACGCAATACATCATTGATGCGCTCCTCTGGCAATTGTTGTAATACAAGTGATGCTGCTCTAGCAGATTCGCCCATATTTTTAAAGATTGATTCATATGAAATCATGCAGCACCTCATCAATGAATAATAACAAGATTATTTCTATGAATGACTTCATCATAGGTTGTATTAATTTCTAGTACACGCGCAATATCCTGTGTATTATGACCTTTAATTTTAACTAAATCTGATGAACTGTAATTTACTAAACCACGAGCAATCTCTTTGCCATCATACAGAATGGATACAGTATCACCAGGTTCAAAAATGCCATCTACAGAAATGATACCCGCTGGAAGAATACTAGCACCCTTATCCAAAACGGCACTAGCACAACCATTATCAATAGTAATAGAAACCACTTAAACGTTTGCCATACGCAACCCAGTGATGTTTTTGAGAAACACCTTGATCATTAGCAATAAATAATGTACCTATGTCTTCACCGTTACAAACTCTGCGTAAAGAATTATCCGATTCTCCACTAGTGATAATCATGTGAATACCTGAGTTGGTTGCCATATGAGCCGCTTTTATTTTTGTATACATACCACCAGTACCCATACTAGATCCAGCACCACCTGCAATTTTATAGGTTTCATCGGTAATCATCGAAACCTCATGGATTAAGGTTGCTTCTGGATTGGTGGCAGGATTTGCCGTATATAATCCATCTATATCAGATAAAATAATTAATACATCTGCCTCTACGATACCTGCTACAGTAGCAGATAATGTATCATTATCACCTATTTTATATTCCTCAATGGCTACTACATCATTTTCATTGATGATTGGAATTACATGAAGTTGTAATAAAGCATGCAAAGTATTACGCAAATTCAAATAGCTATGACGAGAGGTACTATCCTCCTTCGTCAATAATATTTGAGCCACCGTTCTACCATACTCTCGAAACATACGTTCATACATATGAATTAGCACACCTTGACCAACTGCTGCAGAGGCTTGACGCAATACAAGATCTCTTGGTTTTTCTTTAAATCCTAGTGGAGCCAAACCTGCACCAGTAGCACCTGAGGAAACAAGAATAACCTCTTTCCCTTGGTTAGCAAGATCTGATAATTGACGGACTAAATGCTCAATCCGTTCTAAATTTAAATGACCATTTGGGTAACATAATGTGCTGCTCCCCACTTTTACAACAATGCGTTTAGCATTCTTAATGGCATCTCTCATAAAATCGTCTCCTATGTAAGGGAAAAAGGTTATAACAATTATTTAGGTAATATAATTTTAGGTTCTTTTTTAGCTTTATAAAGAACACCGTTAAATCCGATAACTTGCACTAATTCAGCACCAAGCATATCAGCTAATTCTTGGAAAATTTCTTTATCTTCAGGGCTATTATTAAGCAGTTTAACCTTGATTAGTTCACGAGCCATTAATGCCGCTCTAGCACTATCAATAACACTGTTTTCAAGGCCATTTTTACCGATTTGAACAACCGCTGGCATAGTAGCTGCTAAAGATCGTAAATATCGTTTTTGTTTTCCTGTCATTATTACTCCTAGTCTCTGAATGTAAAGCGTTGATCACCAATTACAACTTCATCGCCTTCTTGACATCCCTTTTCACGCAATTTATTATCCAATTCCATAAAACGCCAAATACGTTGGAAACGGCGTAAGGATTGATCATCATCAAGATTTGTCATCGCTACAAGGCGTTCAATACGTTTACCTGTAATATAAAAGGCTGCATCGTCGCCACGGGTGATGACAAACTCCGTATCAGGTTTAGCTTCATACATTACGGTATCATCAGTAGCTTCAATTTCAGGCTCATAATTTTCTACATAGTAATATGCTCGTTCCATAAGTTCTGGCAAACCTTCACCACTTAGAGCATTAATTAAGAATACTTCATAGCCTTTATCTTCAAAATACGCTTTCGTATTAGGAATAGTATCTTCATCAAATACAAGGTCAATTTTATTAAGTGCTACAATCTGTTTCTTACCAGCTAATTTTTCAGAATACTTACGTAACTCTTCATTAATAGCATCAAAGTCTACCTTTGGATCACGGCCTTCCATGCCTGATACATCGAGAACATGAATTAAAATATTCGTCCGTTCCACATGACGTAAGAAATTATGACCAAGTCCTACCCCTTCACTAGCCCCTTCAATAAGACCAGGAATATCGGCTAATACAAAGCTACGATCACCAGAGATTGTGACAACTCCCAATACTGGTGTTAAGGTAGTAAAATGATACGCTGCTACTTCTGGTTGTGCTTTAGATACCTTGCGTAAAATACTAGATTTACCAACGCTTGGATACCCAAGTAAGCCCACATCAGCTAACACTTTCAATTCTAATTGCAGCCAATGCTCTTCACCTGGTTCACCTTTTTCAGCAAATGTAGGTGCACGATTAGAGCTAGAAAGGAATCGTGCATTACCACGACCGCCACGGCCGCCCTTAGCAATGACAAATGTATCTCCATCATGTACTAAATCACAGAATACTTTACCAGATTCCTCATCCTTAACAACAGTACCCAATGGTACAGGGATAATTAAATCATCTGCACCTCGACCATGTTTATTGGCACTTTCACCATTGCCACCCTTTGGAGCTTTAAACTGACGTTTATAACGGAAATCAACAAGGGTGTTGATATTTTTATCCGCTTTTAAAATTACATCTGCCCCTTGGCCACCATCGCCGCCGCTTGGTCCGCCATTAGGAACATATTTTTCACGACGGAAACTGGACATGCCATCTCCGCCGTCACCCGCTTTTACAAATACACGAGCGCGATCTATAAACATAATTACATCCTTTTCTGCAAAACTATTTTAAAAGTTCTATTGCCTTTTGAATTTGAATATCTGTAATATTACCAGATGGAGAAGATCCCTTTGGTAATTCTAATACAATATCTGGTTGAATACCTGTGCCATCAATAACACGATCATTTGGCGTATGGTATTTAGCAATCGTAATCTTAATACCTTCTTGTTCAAAATTTGGATATACACTTTGAACTGTACCTTTACCATAACTATTTGTACCTAATATAGTGCCAAGTTTTCTGTCTTGAATAGCACCGGCAATAATCTCAGAAGCACTAGCAGACCCTTTATTAATAAGAACTACCATAGGCAATGCAGGGTTCTTGCCTTCTGATACATAGTTGCGCTTTTCATTATCTCGTGTTGTAAAGGATACCAATGTACCTTCTGGCATAATAATACTAGCTATATCCTGAGCACTATTTAATAATCCACCAGGGTTATCTCGTAAATCAAGTACAAGTGAAGTCATACCTTCAGAGCGTAACTGATCATATTGTGTTTTGAAATCATCTGCGGTGTGTTCAGCAAACTGACTAATCCGAATATATCCAATATGCTCTGTCAACATTTTACTTTTTACTGTAGGTAACACAATTTCTTCTCTTGTAACAGTATATGTTAACAACTGATTGTCGCGTTCGACCACAATTGTTACATCTGTTCCAGCATTGCCACGAATTTTTGCTGCTGATTCTTCAATAGTCATAGAACTTGTATCTACACCATCTATAGATACAATATGATCTCCACTTTTAATACCGGCCTTGTAAGCTGGTTGATCATCAATAACAGACACGGCCTCTAGACCTTTAGGACCATGACCAAGTACCATGCCAACACCAGCATAAGTACCAGAAGTATGCTCTTTCATGGTTTCTAAATCTTCTGCGTCTAAATAGACAGAATGTGGTTCTCCTAAAGATGCAATAAGACCTTTTAACATCCCATCAAAAAGTGTAGCCTTGCTGATTGGTGTCATAAACTTTTGTGTTGCCACATAATAGGTAACCACAAAACGAGGTAAACCATATGGCGATCCGGATATGTACCAAAATACAAGCCACATCATAACAATTGATGCCACTATATATTTAATTAGTTGTAAACATAGTCTTTTAATATTACTATTCATTCTATAAATAACCCATAGGATCTACAGGATCCCCATTTTCACGTACTTCAAAATGAACATGTGGCCCTGTACTATTACCTGTACTACCAGCATACGCTACTACTTGCCCTTTAGAAACAGACTGGCCTTCATCCACTGCCAATTCAGAATTATGGCCATACAATGTAGATAAACCATTGCCATGATCAATAACAACAGCATAGCCATATCCGCCCATCCAGCCGGACCAAACAATAACACCACTATCAGCGGCATGAACCGGAGTGCCTTCATCGACACCAATATCAATACCGGAATGATAAATTGTGGTTCCCCAAATTGGGTGAACGCGATATCCATATGGTGAAGTAATTTCACCACTAACTGGCCATCCTAATTGGCCTGTACCTTGAACCCAAGTATAAGATGAACCCTGTCCTGCTGATTGAGCAGCCGCAGCTGCTGCAGCGGCACGAGCCGCTTGTCGTTCTTTTAACATAGCACTAATTTGTGCTGATGAAGCATTTAGTTCTTCAATAGCTTGCATTGCAACAGCTCTATCATTTTGTGCTTTTTGAAGAACAACATTGCGTTCTGCTTTTTTCTGTTCTATCTCAGCTTGTTTTGCAAGAGCCGCTTTTTCTAATTCCACTAACTTGGCTCGATCTTCTTCAAGCTTTTTCTTATGCGCTTCAATTTGAGCGCGTTCTTTCTTGATTTCACTTATCAAGTTAATATCGGAATCAATAATTCTTTTTAAAACTTCTAAGCGATTTGCAAAATCACTAAAATCTTTAGATCCAATAACTACATCTAAATAACTAAGACGGCCGTTGATATAAATATCACGCACCCGTTTATAAAATACGGCTTCACGACCTTCTAAGCGTTTGTGCTTCTGCCAACTGACGTTCATTTAGAGTAATATCATTTTCTACAGCTACCCGTTGTTCTGTAATAGTATTTAACTCTGTAGTAGCTTGTCGCAATTGCCCCTCTATTTGACGTAATTGTTCAGATACACTACCGATTACAGTTTCTGCATCAGACTTTATAGCATTTTGTTGATTCACTTGTTGTTGAATTGAATCTAACTGATTCGTTAAATCCTCATCTTCAGCCATAATAAAGGCTGGTGTCCCGCACAATACCACTCCCGTAAGAAGGGCCGCTACGAGACGAGTTTTTAATGTATACTGTCTCATAAGCCCTCTACTATACTTTCATGTATTGTTTTAACGAAATGGTACTACCTATAATGCCCACAATGATACCACCGCCGATTAAACAACCGACCAATTGATAAAAGAATGGGAACATAGGTACTAATGGGAAGAATGCAAGAGAATCAGATACTTCCATAGTTATGAAATGATAAAACTCTCCTACACACAACACTGCAATAATAGCGCCTGTTAAGCCTAACAACATACCTTCAATAACAAATGGCCAACGAATAAACCAGTTCGTAGCACCTACATATTTCATAATCGCAATTTCTTTACGACGAGCAAATACGGTTAATCGAATTGTATTAGATATAATAAACAATGTCGCTGCAGCTAAGAATCCGATGAGGACGATACCACCAATACGAATAATTTGTGTAACGCGGAACAACTCTTCTATAATATCTTGTCCATAATGTGTACTTTCAACACCTTGGAATGTTGATACAAGCTTAGCTGTTGCTTTAACATCTTCTGGATTCTCAAAGGTAAGAACATAAGAGTTTGGCAAGGGATTTATCCCCCCCAAAGCATTAACCAATTGTTGTTGATCACCTAATCGTTCTTTAAACTCCTTCATGGCTTGTTCTTTTGTTTACAAATTCCAAATGTTTTTAGATTCGGAATTGCTTTTTACTTGTCTACCAACCGCCATAATTTGGTCAGTAGTAAGACCATCTTTTAAATACACACTTAGTTGTACTTGATTTTTCCAAACTAGCTGCCATGTTATTTAAATTGATTACACCACAAAGGAATACACCAAGCATAAATAAGGATAAGGCTACTGTGGAAATAGAAGCCAATGTCATGAGACCATTGCGTCTCATAGACTTTAGTGCTTCTTTAAAGAAATATTTCATTGTTCTAGGCTTCATTAAATTCTGCACCCCTCATATTATCACTAAGAACACGACCATCTTTTAATTCGATAACTCGCTTATTTAAATAGGTAACAATATCCATATTATGTGTAACCATAATAACGGTAGTGCCAAAATTATTAATGTGCTTAAACAAATCAACAATATCTTTACTTGTATTAGGATCCAAGTTTCCTGTTGGTTCGTCAGCAATGAGTACTGTTGGACGATTGACGATAGCTCGAGCCACAGCGACACGTTGCTGTTCACCACCAGACAAATCCTCTGGCAAATCATTTGCCTTATCAGACAAACCAACAAGCTCGAGTACATGCGCCACTTTTTCTTTAATTACCTGCGGTTTCTCCTCGATAACCTCTAAAGCAAATGCGATATTTTCAGCTACGCTCTTATTAGGTAATAGGCGAAAATCTTGGAATACTACGCCTAATTTCCGACGTAACTTTGGTATCTTACTACGTTTCATATTCGTAACATCGAACTCATCAACTATAACGGTACCAGAATCAGGCATAACCTCATGAGTCAATAGTTTAAATAATGTAGATTTACCAGCCCCACTATGACCACAAATCAATACAAATTCACCATCATTAATGGTGAGACACACATTATCAAGTGCGGTAGATCCATTGTCATACACTTTACTAACATTCTTAAATTCTATCATCGGTTCCCCTTTTATTTACGTGTCACCACTTTTTTAGCTGCCATTACAATATCATTAGCTGTTAAACCATATTTTTCCATCAATTCTTTTGGTGTACCACTCTCCCCAAATGTATCTTGGACACCAACGAATTCCATCGGTACTGGCTTATTAGCAACAACAACTTCAGATACAGCAGAGCCTAAACCACCTAAAACATTATGTTCTTCTGCTGTTACAATAGCACCCGTTTCTTTTGCAGCTTTAATAATAGCTTCGCTATCGATAGGCTTAATAGATGCCATATTAATAACGCGAGCAGAAATTTGTTCACCTTCTAGTTGTTTAGCTGCCTCAACTGCAGGGCCTACTAAGGCGCCACAAGCAATGATAGTAACATCGGAACCATCTTTTAATTGATTAGATTTACCTGGTACAAATGTGTAGTCATCTGCAGTTACATCATCAACACCAGCACGACCGAGACGTACATAAACTGGACCATTATAATCAGCTGCCCATTGAATGACAGATTCTGTTTCTTTTTCATCGGCTGGTACGATAACAGTCATGTTTGGTAAAACACGCATACATGCAATATCTTCTAAACTTTGATGAGTTGCACCATCTTCACCTACAGTGATTCCTGCATGAGTAGCACAAACCTTCACATTAAGTTTTGGATAGCATACAGCATTACGGATTTGTTCAAATGCACGACCAGTTGCAAACATAGCAAAGGAAGATACAAATGGAATCTTACCTGCTGCAGCTAAACCGGCACCTACAGAGATTAGATTTTTGTTCAGCAATACCTACATTAAAGAAACGTTCTGGACACTCTTTCTTAAATGTATCCGTCTTAGTAGATTTTGATAAATCAGCATCAAGAACAATAATATTAGAATTTTTCTTTACCAATTTTTGCTAGCGCATTACCATACGCTTCACGTGTTGCTTTTACCCATTATTGTACCCCCATGATTTCGTTTACGAATGCCACACCTTGTTCTTCACTCGGAGCTTTACCATGCCAACCAGCTTGACCTTCCATTTCTGCTACGCCTTTACCTTTAACCGTGTGCATTACAATACATGTCGGACCTTCTGTGAAAGCTTTCGCCTCTTGAATTGCTTGATGTAATTCATCAATATCGTGACCATTTACTTCAATTACATTCCATTTGAAAGCTTTTAAATTTATCTGGAATTGGCAATGGGGACATAACTTTTTCAATATCACCATCAATTTGTAGGCCATTATAGTCTACAAAAGCTGTCAAATTATTTAATTTATAATGACCGGCAAACATAGCAGCTTCCCATACTTGGCCCTCTTCAAGTTCTCCATCACCGAGGATAGAATATACACGATAATCAGCATTATCTACTTTACCTGCTAAAGCCATACCACAAGCAGCGGAGATGCCTTGGCCCAAAGAACCAGTAGACATATCGACACCAGGTGTATGTTTCATATCCGGATGACCTTGTAAGAAATGATTGATTTTACGCAAATTCAATAATTCGGATTTAGGGAAATATCCTTTTTCTGCTAATGTAGCATAGAGTGCTGGCGCAGCATGGCCTTTAGAAAGAACAAAGCGATCTCGATCTTGCTTATTAGGATTAGCTGGGTCTACGTTCATTTCAACAAAATATAAAAGAGACATAACATCAGCAATAGATAAAGAACCACCAGGATGACCTGATTTAGCTGCTGTTACGGATTGTACGATGCTAACGCGAATTGCTTTAGCCTTCTCTTGTACTAATTGTTTTTGATCTTGACTCAATGTAGTCATAAAGACCTCACTTTCTGGATATATCCAATTTATAGTTAACACTCTTCTAAAAGGGAAATAGCAAATTCAGCATTGCGTTTTGATACCTTGCGCAATGTTTGGATACGATCAAAGGAATGTTGATATGATTCAGTAGAATTTAATAACTCTATACAGCGGTCATACAGTACCTCTGGATGTAGCTCCGTCATGGTCCCTATTGGTTCCTGTTCAATCATATGTAAAAAACTTGTAATTTTAGGATCATAAGAAATCCCAATAACAGGTTTTCCCATTAATGAACTAAATACTAGTGCATGTAGTCGAATACCAATCATCAAATCCACATTACCTGATAATGAAAGCTGCTCCTCCGTTGTAAAAGGTCCTTCTAACACAATCGGTTTAACCGTCATTAACGATGCAATAGCTTTTGCTTCCTTTGTATCATCTGGATGTGACATAGGAACAAAGATGATTTCCGCATTTTGATCTATGCTGAGACGACTCAATACATCGGCTAAACTTTGTCTATAAGCCGTATCGTCCTTCCAGCGGCGAACTGCAATACCAATTCGTTTTATCCCACTTTCAGAAGGAGCACAGTTATATTTAGTTAAAATATTCGCACCTATTGATGAATCAGCTTTATGCATTGCTAATACAGCATCCGCTGTCACCTCAACATTTTTAATGCCTAAAGCAAATAACTCATCTTTAGAGATGGTATCACGGACGGTAATACCATCCACATATTGTAACATGAATCGAACTGCACGTTTTGTAGATTTACGATACAAAGGACCAATGCCTTGAGAATACAGCATAACTGGTTTCCCTAGTAATTTTGCAAGCCCCATAATGCTTAAATAGTAATATGTATTCCGTATGCTGGTAGCATCTTGTAATAAACTGCCACCACCACTAATAACAAGATCTGCATTACTTATGGCTTTAAATATACCGAAGGCAGCAAATGTTCCAACTGCCTTAATATTATGCTTTCTACTAGTTTCTTGAGGATTACCTGATATAACCGTAATATGTGCATCACCTTCTACATCACGAATGGCATCGATAATGGCACAAAGCATCGCTTCATCACCAGCATTACCAAAGCCATAGTAACCGGAAATAACAATATTACTCATGACAGTCCTCCCGACGCATTGCCCATTGTGAGATATAGATTACTAAACGAACTGCGAGAATAAGTGCAACCCCAAGCGCACAACCGAGTAATAAACCATCGTAACCACGCATGATGGACATGAATACAGGTGTTCTAATATGACAGAATGTTTCTACCATAGATGCAATACCAATAACTCCTGCTAATGTCAATACAAAATGTATTACCATAGGCCATTTACGTAAGAAAGCGAATGTAGCTAACATCAATAATGGATGCCCAATGATAAACTCTTTCCCGTGGTCTAGCATATAATGTATTTTCTAAAAATCTGCGCAATACAAGTTCAAAGGTTGGTACTGGAACACCAGCAGTATGTCCACTACGGCCTACAAATACCCAGCCTACTGCACCTAAAGCTGCCGCAACAAAGAATACATAGATTTTCACATCCATTGTTAAAAATTCACGAATAAATTTCTTAGCCTCTGCTCTAGTATTTATCATGCGGCCTTTCCATAATGGAAAACGTTGTAGATATGCAATCATAACAAGGATAATTGGCAACACAAAGGTAAGCTTAACACCTCTAAAAATGGCAAACTCCATAAAGAATTTTGTATTTCCCAATAATGCTGAAATATACATGCCACCAATAGCTGCAAACAATGCTGCTACAATTAGATAAAATACTGCGAATATAGTAGATTTCCATGGGCCAACAGGACGTGTGCCACCTGATCTACGCCATTCCTCCATGAGCATAACCATAGCACCTACCGGTGCCATAACAGCAGCAGATAAAGCCCAAATTTGTACTAGTAGAGTACCACTAGTTACGATAAATGCAACAATAGAAAGCAAGGATAGTGCGAAGAACAAAACTAATTGCTTATGCTGTGACATAGAAATAAACATTTGTCCTACATACACAAATAATGCAATACTACCGATCATAGTTAAAACAACTAATAAAGGGTTTTGTGTATATGCTGGATAAATATCAGCAGCCCCAAATTTATAACCTTTAGCGCTCAATTTATCATTAGCACTTTGGATATAATTTGATAGTTGTTTGTAACACAGTCTCATTATTTTGACCAACTTCATAAATTGGGAATAAATTATATCGAATATTACGTTCAATATCACTAATATAGAAACGTTGTGCTGCTTCTTCAGGAGTAATTTTCTTTAACTCCTCTTTAGCGATAGTATAAACACGACCTACGCTATAATTTTTCTTTTCCGCCATTTCTAAGAAACCAAGTTGAGGTTCGTATTGCAATTGATTAACAGCTTCTATACCTACCAATGGAATGTGAAGCGTATTCATAGCCTCTAAGGTTTCATCGATATGATTAGGAGCACCTAGTGCCTCTTTACCAGCAAAAATAATGCCCGTTACATGAGGGACCCCTTCTAATCGATTAAACACATATTTAATATCTTCTGGTGTTACATTTCTATAATTTGTAGGACGAATGATGACATTAAAGCCACGATTGGCAACTTCCATAGCTTGAATTCTAGAAATGCCTAAATTCATTTTCGCATAACTATCAGCGGTAGCACCTTGTAATTCTAATACAGGTCCAATACTAGTATTAAGCTCTTTTACCTTCTCTTTACTAATACGATGATATAAATCCTCTCGAATTTCCTTATAATACCCTTCTTTACCAGTAATAAGGGCAACATAAGTAGCGCCTGGTTTAATAGAACTGCCATTGATGCGGACATTTGACATATCTTGTGATGAAAGTAGTTTAATTTCACCAGCATCATTTGCTTTCTCCAAGGTTCTATCATAAATAGCAAAAGCAGTTACACCTGCCTCTTTTAGTGCATCAAAAGCTTCTTTTTGACTACGCTTTTCAAAGGCATTAGCACGAAGAACAGCATCATAATCTATAATATTTTCAATATGGTTCTGCGCCTTTTCAATCGTATTGCGCTCCACTACTAAATAGAGTGCAGAGATAAGGCCAACTATAATACATAGAATGAGAACCAATGAGTGCTTAGTTTTCTTAGCAGTATGCACGATAATTCCTTTCTAATTGAGTACAGGTTTAATCTTAATATGAATTTCACCTTTTTCAACTGTAACTGATTCAGCTTTCACTGGTATTGGGAAATTATTGAAATCATAAATAGAAATAGGTTGTAATTGTTGAGATGTAATACCACCAATAGTCAAACCACTTACTGTAAAGCGACTTGGTGCAAAGGATAAAACATTATCTTTTAATTGTAATGAACCTTGCAAACTGGCTTGCCCCTTCAAAGAACCCATAATATTAACGGTTCCAGTTAAAGAAATACGCTCATTATCAATACTTACATTTGCATCTTGCAACCCTTCCGTATTTTGAATGAGAAATGTTTTTAAATCATTTTCTAATACTACACCTTCTACATAGGACGGTCCAAGGCTTAATACGTCAACCTCATGAGATGCAATGAGAGATACTGGATTGATAACTAGATTATTAGCTTCATAACGAAAGCTAGAAAAGTTTAATTTTCCTAATTGAACATTTTCCAAAGTTCCCGCAACGCGATCAGCCTGACCATACACTAATTTAAAAGCAGGTGTAGATTCAATAACAACGGTTTGACTCGATGGTTGTAGTGATTTATTGATTTCACTTTCAACGATAGATTCCATATATTTAGGTACTACAAATTGAGCCCCTACAGCACAAACAACAATAAGAAAGACTATGAATAGTAAAAAATTTCTTCATAATTGCACCTATACAGTTAAATTAGCTTCTTTTCTTTAAATAGCCTTCAATAAATTGGTCTAAATTACCATCCATAACGGCTTGAACATTACCTGTTTCCACCGATGTACGATGATCTTTAACCATATTATATGGATGGAATACATAAGATCTAATTTGACTGCCCCATTCAATAGCTTGGTACGTACCACCAATCTGTTCCTTTAACTCAGCTTGCTTTTCTAACTCTAACTCAAATAATTTTGCACGCAATAAACGAAGTGCTTGTTCTCTATTTTGCATTTGAGAACGCTGTGATTGACACTGCACAACAATGCCTGTCGGTTTATGAGTCATACGAACTGCTGAATCTGTTTTATTAATATGCTGACCACCGGCACCACTAGCGCGATACGTATCAACTTGAACATCTTTCATGTCGATGTTAATTTCCACAGTATCATCAATTTCCGGCATAACATCGACAGCTGCAAAGGATGTATGACGACGTGCAGCAGCATCAAATGGTGAAATACGCACTAAGCGATGTACACCCTTTTCAGACTTCATATAACCAAATGCATATTCCCCTTTAACAAGGAATGTAGCACTCTTAATGCCCGCTTCGTCACCAGGTTGTTCATCCATAAGTTCTACAGAAAAGCCTGCTTTCTCTGCCCAACGTAAATACATACGAATCAACATAGAACACCAATCTTGTGCTTCTGTACCACCAGCGCCAGCATGGAAGGTAAGAATCGCATTATTTGTATCGTATTCACCGCCGAGTAAAAGCAACACCTCTTGTTTTTCTACGGCTTCTTGAATATCATTGACGAATTGCTTGATTTCACTTTCCATAGAGAGATCTTCTTCTTCAATCGCCATATCTAACATGACGCTAGCATCCTCAATATCTGATACTAATTGCTTATATCCTTCAACGGAATTTTTTAATTGCGTTGCCTCTTGAGAAACTTCACGAGCCTTATCAGGATCATCCCAAAATGTAGGATCACTCATTTGAACATCAAGTGTAAAAATTCGATCTTCCTTCTGAGCGATGTTAAAGTGAATCCCTCATTCCATAAATTCGCTCTTCTAAACCAGAAATAATAGGTTTTAAATCATCTAACAATTTATGTCACCACCTTTGTGTCTCTACTACATTACCATAGTAATAATTTACTGTATTACTAAAATGAAAAATGGCCGTTGCCCAGAAGGTAAAAGTCCCATTGAGCAACGTGCCATTTCACAAATGTTAATCTATGTTTTGTGGCTCCAACACATCTTCATGATGGGGTTGTGCACCTTCTAAGTGATCAACTGGTTCTTCAATTTCCTGAATCAATTGTGCACGAATTTTGTATAATGCCATGATTGTTTCATCTTGAATAGATTCAATCATGTGTTGGAACATATCGTAGGCTTCAAATTTATATTCCACCAATGGATTCTTTGTCCATATGCACGAAGGCCAATCCCTTCACGAAGCATATCCATATTATCCAAATGTTCCATCCATTTACTATCGACAACACGTAGCATAATTGCTTTTTCAAGTTGGCTAAACATCGCATCGCCTAACAAGTCAATACGATCTTGATATTCGCTATGAGCGATTTCATGCAAGCGTTCATCCAATTCTTGACGCGTATATTCTTCCATTTCTTCTGTAGACATAATTTCAGAAGTTAAGAAGTATTGACTCAAGTGTTTATGTAAACCTTCGTAATCCCATTCTTCAGGATACAATTTTTCATCAGCATACGCATCGACAGCTTCTGTTACAAGCTTATCAATCATTTCAATGATAGTGTCTCGTAAAGAATCATTTCCTAAAATGCGACGACGTTGTTCATATAACACTTCACGTTGTTGATTCATAACATCATCATATTCCAAGATGTATTTACGAATATTATAGTTATGATCCTCAACTTTCTTTTGAGCTCGTTCGATAGATTTTGTAATTAAGGAATGTTCAATTGGTTCATCTTCTTCCATACCTAATTTATCCATAATGCCAGAAATATTATCAGCACCAAAGATACGCATTAAATCATCTTCTAAGGATAAGAAGAATTGAGAGGAACCTGGGTCACCTTGACGACCAGAACGGCCACGTAATTGATTATCAATACGACGGCTTTCATGACGTTCAGTACCCAAAATTGCTAAACCACCAAGTTCTGGAACACCTTCACCAAGAGTGATATCTGTACCACGACCAGCCATGTTAGTGGCGATTGTAACCATACCCATTTGACCAGCATCTGCTACGATTTCTGCTTCCTGTTCATGATGTTTAGCGTTCAATACCTTATGTGGTACACCAGCGCGCAATAACATATCTGAAAGTTCTTCAGATTGAGTGATGGATGTAGTACCAATCAAAATAGGTTGGCCCGTTTGGTGACGTTCTACAGCATTGCGAACAACAGCACGATATTTAGCCGCCTTAGTTTTGAAGATAAGATCTGGTAAATCCACGCGAATCAATGGACGATTTGGAGGAATTGGAATAACGTCTAATCCATAGATATCGTTAAATTCTTTTTCCTCTGTTTTCGCTGTACCAGTCATACCAGACAACTTTTCATACATACGGAAGTAGTTTTGGAACGTAATAGATGCCAATGTTTGGCTTTCACGTTCAACCTTAAGACCTTCCTTAGCCTCAATAGCTTGGTGTAAGCCATCAGAATAACGACGACCAAACATCAAACGACCCGTGAATTCGTCAACAATAACAACTTCGCCGTCTTTTACTACATAATCCGTATCGCGATGCATCATAGCATGAGCGCGCAAGGATGCGCCCAACAAATGGTTCAACTCAATATTTTCAGCATCATACAAGTTTTCAACACCAAGCATTTTCTCTACTTTTTCAATACCTGAGTCAGTAGGTGCAATGGTCTTTTGTTTTTCATCGACAGTATAGTCTTCATCTTTCACAAGATGAGGCACTATCTTAGCTAATTTATAGTAATTGTCAGTAGAACGATTGCCAGGACCAGAAATAATCAACGGAGTTCTCGCTTCATCAATCAAGATGGAGTCCACTTCATCGACGATAGCATAATTTAATGGACGTTGTACCATTTGAGCTACGTCGGAAACCATGTTATCGCGAAGATAGTCAAAACCAAATTCATTGTTAGTACCATATGTTACATCAGCACCATAGGCTTGTTTACGTTGGTTGTAATCGAGGTTTGCAACGATGAGACCTGTCGAAAGGCCTAGAAAATTATACAAGCGACCCATTTGTTCACTATCGCGTGTAGCCAAATAGTCATTAACTGTTACAACGTGAACACCTTTACCTGTTAAAGCATTAAGGTATACAGCCAAGGTAGCCACCAAAGTTTTACCTTCACCTGTACGCATTTCTGCGATATTGCCTCTATGTAGGCAAATACCACCTAGTAATTGCACGTCAAAATGACGCATGCCAAGTACGCGCTTTGAAGCTTCACGACATACGGCAAATGCTTCCGGTAAAATGTCGTCTAAAGTTTCTCCCTTTTGTAAACGACGTTTAAACTCATCTGTTTTACTGACAAGATTAGCATCGCTTAATTTTACATAATTAGGTTCTAGTTCATTAATATGATCTACAATTTTGCGCATTTTTTTAACTTCTTTTTGCGCTATTATTTCCTATAAGACTTTGTAAAAAGCCGAACAAACAAATCACTCCTCTTCGGGATATCTTACATTATTATATCTAATTCATTATACCGAAAAAGCCTTGAATAGTCAAAGAATTCAAGGCTTTTTCTATAGAGATGTATATGCTATTACAAAAATGGATGCCCTTTCGGGCATCCATCGTCTATATGCTTCGGTTAGCCCAATGTAATAGGGCAATTAATTGGTAACCGACTATATATTATTGAATTTCTGGTTCAATCAAACCATAGAAACCATCATGTCTACGATATACAACATTCATTGTTTCTGTTTCTGCATTGAAGAACATAAAGAAATCATGTCCAATTAAGTTCATTTGCAAAATAGCTTCTTCTACATCCATAGGACGAACTGCAAAATGTTTGCGTTTTACAACTTCAATTTTTTCTTCTTCTACTGGTGTTTCAAGAGGTACTACGTCTGGATGGAAAGCTTCTGCACGTTTGAATCGTTTTGCCAAACGAGTTTTATGTTTATGGATTTGACGAACAATTTTATCTACTACCAAATCGATTGCTGCATACATATCATCGTTTGTTTCAACGCCGCGCAATACGATTTTATCTACGAAACATGTAATTTCGATAGTTGCTTTATCTCGCACTACAGATAAAACTGCTTGTGCATCTAACTCATCATCAAAGTAACGAGTTAGTTTGCCTAATCTTTTTTCTACGTACTCACGAAGAGCCGCTGTTACTTCAATGTTTTTACCTCTGATTGCTACTTTCATATGTCAACACCCTTTCTAAAAATCAACAACCAGTTTTAAGAATCTATTTAATTATTCTATTTCTGGTGTCTTATTTAGTATTTCTACATTTATGTGTAAAACTCCTCTTTTTTTCGAGTAATTTTTTTATATTTTTTTGTAGAAATATGTATTGTGCGCTATCAAACGCAAAAAAATCCCAACAAATCAAGCGTTGGGATTTTTTTATAATTTTAGTTTTTTATGTAATATTTGGTATGTATTTACGCTTTTACAACATTCGCTGCTTGTAGGGCCACGATTACCATCAACGATATCAAATGTTACATTTTGACCTTCAGTTAAAGATTTGAAGCCATCATCTTGAATAGCAGAGAAATGAACGAATACATCACTTCCATCTTCTCTTTCAATAAAGCCATAACCTTTTTTTCTGCACTAAACCATTTTTACTTTACCTAACATGGTAAGATCCTCCTAAAAAAATATATTGTCTTACTGTCTTGCTTATATTGGTATCATACCATAGCATGTATAAAATATCAAATTCAAACTAAGCTATTTTTCGACTAATTATTATACATAAATTATCATTATACTTTTTCTAGATATATCACAAAAAAATATTGTATTTACATGGTTACTCAGGTTTTTATTATATATTTCCTCTATTTATATTTATATGATTATTACTAGAATATATAATACCAATGAATCCATCCTTACTAGTTAGCATGCATAAACTCTATAGACATCACAAATATTTATATATAACATCTATTAATACGAATTAATCTATTTTAGAAAAAAATCTTTATATTATAATCAATTCAAAGAGACTCATAAACAAGATATCAAAATTTTTTTATATCTAAATGAATACAAAAATTAACCACCTACATTAACTTCATCTAATAATATAGGTGGCTAATTAAGTTCTTATAAGATTTTAGACAAGAACAATTTTGTTCTATCACTAGTTGGAGCATCGAATACTTGTGATGGAGAACCATCTTCTAATATAAGACCACCATCAACAAATAGTACTCTATCTGCTACTTCTTTTGCAAAGCCCATTTCATGAGTTACGATAACCATTGTCATGCCTTCATCGGCCAATGATTTCATAACATCTAATACTTCGCGAACCATTTCAGGGATCAAGCGCAGATGTAGGCTCGTCAAATAACATAACTTTAGGCTTCATTGCCAATGCGCGAGCAATAGCTACACGTTGTTTTTGACCACCAGAAAGAGAATCAGGATACACATTTGCCTTTATCTGATAATCCAACGCGTTCTAATAATTTCATTGCAATGTCATTAGCAGTTTTTTTATCGGTTTTTCGTACATTAATTTGTGCTAAAGTTAAATTTTCAAGCACAGTCATATGCGGAAAAAGATTGAAGTTTTGGAACACCATACCTACTTCTGTTCTAACCTCATTTAATTTATCCTTGTCTGACAAATCCATGCCATCCACAATGACTTGACCACTTGTAGGTTCTTCAAGATAATTCATTGTTCGTAATACTGTACTTTTACCAGAGCCAGATGGACCAATGATTACTACAACCTCCCCTTTATCAATATGAAGGTTGATACCTTTTAATACTTCATTTTTACCAAATGATTTTCGTACATCTTTTAAATCTATCATTTTACGTTATATTTCCTTTCAAGGTAAGCTACCAATCGAGAAATCGGTAATGTCATACATAGATAGATAATAGCTACCGTTCCCCAAAATTTCTGTGGCTGCATAAGTCTTTGCAATAATCAACTGACCACGACGCATCAATTCTTCAAATCCGATTACAGATACAAGAGAAGAATCTTTCAACATCGCAATAAATTCATTACCCAAAGGAGGAATTGACGCCTTGAAGGCTTGTGGAATAATGATATGACGCATTGTTTGCCACCATGTGAGACCTAGCGAACGACCGGCCTCCATTTGACCTTTATCCACAGATTGAATACCAGCACGGAATATTTCAGATACATAAGCACCAGAGTTAATACTACATGCTGCAACAGCTGCTACATAAGGATCAATTCGCATACCAATAATTTGAGGTAATGCAAAATAAATCATAAAGATTTGTACAAGCATTGGTGTGCCACGAATGATGTCCACATAACACTTAGCAATTAAGCGAATCAAAATAAAATTCGACATTCTCGCTAAGGAGACAATCAAACCAATAATAAAACCACAGCTTACTGCTACTGCTGTAATTTTAATGGTCATCCAAGCACCATATAATAATAATTGTAAATTACTCGTTATGACATTCCAGTCCATTTATTACTCCCTAATTATTTAAAATCTAACACTACAGGCATATCTGCAGGTGCATCTACATTAAACCATTTTTTTGTATAATGTATTGAACTCACCATCAGCTTTCATATCTGCAATTGCTTTGTTAATTTGTTCTTGCAACGCTTTATTATCTTTATTCATAGCTAAGCCAAGATATTCCTTAGTATTTGGATATGCCAAAATTTGGATTTTAGCATCAGGATGTTTTTGTGCTGTAGTATTGAGCAACCGGCAAATCAATAACAGTAGCATCAACACCACCATTTAACAGTTCCAATAAGGCTTCATTACTATGGTCAAATACTTTAACTGTTGTACCTTCAATTTTATTAGCTAAATCAGAACCAGTTGTCCCCATTTGAGCGGCGATTTTTTTATTTTTTAAATCATCTAAAGAGTGAATCTTACCATTATCTTTATAAACAATGGCTAACGCATTTTCATAATAAGGAGAAGAGAATAATACCTTTTCACTACGTGCTTTTGTAATAGTCATGCCAGAAGCAGCTACATCAATATCATGTGTATTTAACGCAGGAATCAAAGCATCAAAGGATACATTTTTTAGTTCCACATCTTTATTAATACGTTTACCAATAGCACGAATTAACTCAATGTCAAAGCCAGCGTAATCTTGAGTCTTATCATCTTTAAACTCAAAATGGCACAAAAGTAGCATTTGTACCTACAACAATCTTTATTCTTGGATGGTGCAGAGGTAGAATTAGAACCACAACCACCAATCAAAAGAAGCGGCCATAACAGCCATCAAACCACCTAAAACTAATTTTTTTACCTTTTTATTAAACATAATCTTGACCTCATACTATAACTAAATTTATTTATATAGTATATATAGAAAAGTATATTTATGTCAACAATTATGTATAAAAAAATCATTAAAAATCCAGTATATCAATGAATTTTTACATAATTTTTTTATACACTTGATGAATTATTATACACAGAATGTATAACATAAATGGCATACTAATCAGCTAAAACAGTATTTTTGTTATATACATATGCATAAAAGAAAAAAGCACATGAGAAAAGCCTCATGTGCCCGTAATACGGCTGACCTGGTCTTTGCCCCCACACTCGCCTGCTGGAAGGTTCGCTCATAAGCCCATAGCTCCCCCACTACTACTCCTCTCGGTTACCCGGCAGGACTTACATCTAAGCCGCACCATGCTCACAGCCCTTTAGACTGCTTATGTGGATCGTTTCGCCTGCGACTGGCCTCGACTTGCAACCACAGACCCGTATTTTCATATTATAGATTATAAATTATATCTATGTCTATATCTATATAATATATCTTCCATTCTAGGTGTTTATTTGTATAATATATACCTTCAAAGAATTATGACTTTACTTGGTCAGACCTTTGAAAAATTATATAATTTAATTGCAACCAACACAAACAAACATACGTATTCTCTAATATCATTGTTATGAGAATAGAAAAAAAGCAAGTCCTAATTTTAATGTATAGAAAATAGGAATAGGAATATAAAATAATTCTTCATTTTTTTATTATAATTCTTAAAACTCATTTTTTTACATCCCATTATTAAGGCATTCTTTTTTGTCAACTACTTTTTACTATGCCAAATATGAATACCTATTCAAAAAGCAAACATTATACCGATACACAAAATATATTATTTAGTGTATAATACGAATACTGTTAAAGAAGAACGGATTACAAGTTGTACGATGTAACTTCCATGGGGGTTTGGATTTTACATCCATGTATGTTAGAGGGGTTTATTATGTTTATGTTATCATTGATGCAGCCTTCAGGACTGTATGAATTGGAGAAAGATAGTTTAGAGGCCATTAGTGCTCAACTATTACAAATGATACAAATGAAGAGCTATCACTTATATACACATTCTGTACAAGTATCCAATTATGCAGTTAGTATTGCTGCTAAAATGGGCCTTCCACTAAATGAAATTGAACAAATCCGTCATGCTGCACTATTGCATGACGTAGGTCTTTTAATGATTCCTAATGCGATGATTCAAAAAGCACCTTATTTAAATAAGCAGGAAATGTCTAAATACAAACAACATGCTGCTAGCGGTGCTAATATGATTGAAAACTATCCATGTTGCCAACAAATTTTATCTTATATACGCTATCATCATGAGAAATGGGATGGCTCTGGATATCCGAAACATTTACGTGGTCCTAATATTCCTTTAGGGGCTCGTATCATTGCAGTAGCTGATTATTATGATTCTACTGTTAATCCATCCACTGAATTTTTGGGCAAAAACAAAAGGCTAAAGCAAAAGGAAGAATTATTTAGTGCATCAGGTTCCCTCTTTGATCCAGATGTTGTTAAAAGCATTTATCGATGTATTAGGTTAAACCTTACATCCATAAGGCTGATAACAGATTCCAAAATTCTGTTATCAGCCTTTTATTTTCTAAAAACTACCCACTAGCTAATAGTCAGTGCTTCATTGTATTGAGGACTGATACTCTCTTAGTATACGTGCCGCTGACTCTAAACGTAGCTCCAGTTGTATAGATATCATCAACTAGTAGAAATTCTCTTTATCCCTATATCAACGATGAATCAAAAGTTTCATTCCACAAAAAGCATCCTCTATCGATGTGTTTCTGCCGCTCACTGCCTAGATAAGCTCCACATTTCCTTTATGAGTATCTAATTTTATATAAACAATCAAACCATTGTAAATACTTTTATCCTCAGTAATCCTCTATAAATTGCCCCATATTACTGTTCTGTTTATCTTTACATGTATCACGCTCATGAATTTGTAAAATGAGAATACCCAATCATAGAAAAAAATAGAGTCTACCTGATTATATCCTCTACTCTTTTTTCTTTTCTGCAAAACTAGATGGTATAGGGAATCACATAATGCGGGCTTTATATGCGTGCATCCTCAAGTTGTACGATGCTAAAAAAAGGAGCAGCCCCTTTGGACTGCTCCTTTTTTTCGTTAAATTAACATCATATATCATGGACTTTAATACCGCCTATATAATCAGCTAAAATCCAAACTGAATCTAGTGAGGATAATAACTTGGAAGGTACTTGTCTAATATTAAGAACTGCTTCAATACAAGAATCACACCAATCCCCTTGTTGTTTTACATGAGCACCACAATGAGGACAAACAGGCGGAAATAAAAAATCAAATAGATTCATTATCCATCACATCTTCCTTGTAAACGTTCTTTAAATAAAGTGTATCGTTCTTCACCATTAACGGTTTTTACAGCTCTTTCTACAGAGCTTTTCGTGCCAATCATAATGACCTTACGCTTAGCTCTTGTAACAGCTGTATACAGCAAATTGCGTTGTAGCATACCACCATACATAGGTACAAACGGAATAATAACAACGCCATATTCACTACCTTGGCTCTTATGAACAGTTATAGCATAGGCAGGCATAATCATATGTGCTTCATCGATGGATAGGCGCACCTCTTTGTGAATAAAGCGGATACAAATATCTGACTTAGTAATAGCATATATAACGCCAATCTCGCCATTAAATACTTCTAATTCATAATTGTTAAGGATTTGTATAACCTTGTCACCAACACGGAAGGTAATACCATTAACACGAACCTCCCCTTTATAACTATCGGGAGGGTTTACCGATTGTTGTACATATTGAGATATAGTAGTACTACCTGCCTTACCACGACGCATAGGTGAAATAATTTGAATATCTAATTCATCATCGACATATTCTTTTTCTCGTTTATATACATCAATGATGGCCTTCATCATATCCCCTAAGGAATTAACAGGTATGAAAGTAAACTCATCACTGGTTATATCTAGACTAGGCATTTCGCCACGATTGATAGCATATGCACTATCAACTATACTATTACCCGAACTTTGACGATAGATATGTTGCAACCGTGTATAAGGAACCATATCGCTATCAAGTAGGTCTTTTAATACGAAACCAGCACCAATTGGTGGCAGTTGATCAACGTCACCAACGATGATAACATGTGCCTCCCGAGGGATTGCAGACATCAAAGAATAAAACAATCGCACATTGAGCATCGATGCTTCATCGATGATGATAACATCAATATCAAGTGGATCATCTTCATTTTTTGTAAAGTCATAGGAATCACTACCAGCTACAGGCATAAGCAATCGATGTATAGTTGTAGCTTCAAACTCAGTGGCCTCTGTCAAACGCTTTGCCGCACGACCAGTAGGTGCACAAAGAATGATACGACCTAATCCACCTAATTGAAAGCCCTTTACCAAGGCCTTAATAATCGTAGTTTTACCAGTACCAGGACCACCTGTAATAAGCGAAAACTTTTTCAAAAAAATGATAGTTCTATAGCTTCCTTCTGTTCAGGGACCAAAGGTTATATGATTCTCTGCTTCAAATCGCTCAATAAAACTAGGTATATCTAGCGATATAGGATCTGCTTCAATTAAGAAATCACGCGTATAATGAACGCCCTCCACCTCTGAAACATACATTTCAGGAGGATACACATACAATATATCATCATAATAGGTACTATACACGATAGCTTGACTAAATTAAGGAATCAATATGATTAGCTATTAAAGTCTGCATCTACTTGCAACAAATCGTAGGTACGACCCTATCAATTCATCGACAGGTAAAGCACGTATGACCTTGATTATCTAAAATTTCCCTAAAATCCAGTTTAACACCTAGCTTCTAATCGTCGCTCGTCATCAGCTATCAAGCCCCTAAATTCACAGCTAATGTATCAGCTGTATTGAAACAACATATCTGGGTGCGATACGCAACAAATTATAAGGATTATCCTGTATAACATCTATAGAGGATGCTCCATAATAGGTATAAACAGTACGAGACCATTTAGATGAAATTTGATGAGACTCAAAAAAGTGATTTAAATCAGATAATATACCTTCCCCCAATAAGGTGTTGTATAATTCCTCTTTCACACCTTTTCGTAAACCCGGTACATCCTTGATTTCCTCAGGTCGTTCTTCTCGTAGTACATCTAAGAGACGAGGCCAAAAGTAATCACAGATTTTCTCTATCGACTTTTTCACCCTAAAGCCTTTTATGCCTAAGTTCATCAAATACATTCTAGCAGCACCCATATTATCGGGCTTTTAATTTTTCTATACTAGATGCATCAAATTGAAAACCATATTTTTGGTGTTCTACATAACGACCCTTCAATTCAACATCTTCCCCCTCATTAGGGGCTTCAAAGCGTCCAGTACAAGTTATGTATTCCTCATTATAATCCTTTACAAGGAATACACAATACGTGTTCTGCGTATTCTGATATATAATTCGGTATACAAATCCTCGTAATGCGTCCATTATTTCTCCGTATTAGGTAATGCTTCGATAATTTCTTGAACAGCATCAGTAATGCTGCCTTCATTACCGATTTTAATATGGGCTACTTGTTCATATAGAGGATAACGTTCCTCATAAACATTGAAAATATACTCAATGCTTTCTTTCACAAGTGGTCGAATTTCTAAATCCAAATCATCGAGAATATGATTAACATCGCGATTTACAAATACAACAAGACCATTATTTCTCATAAGGTTTACGATTTTTTCGGACGTAACTGTACCACCGCCAGTAGCTATGACAGACGGTTTATTATAAATCAATTCTTTGATGGTTTCATACTCGTATTCACTAAATGCATCTTTACCATCATAGATAAAAATATTCTGTACAGATTTACCCACTTTATCTTGAATAGTTTGGTCAAGATCATAGAAATCACGGCCTAATTCTTTCGCAAGAACCTTACCAACCGTAGTTTTACCAGCACCAGGCATACCGATTAGGAAATATATGCTTATGCATATGTTCTTTTAAGAACTCATTACTAATCGAAATAACATCCTTCATATAAGATTCGATATATGTCAACATACGTGAATCGTCACTATTAGTTTTTAAGGCTAGAAATAATCTCTTGATCCCGATCTTCGTCAATAAGAGGTAAATGATGTTCATCCTTAAATTTACCGATAAATTTAATAATAGATAAGCGTTGTTTAAATAACTCTACTAACTGTGCATCAATACCATCAATTTGTTTGCGTGCTTCTTTAATATCCATAGCTCCCCCTCATGAGTTATTACGTAAAATCTGAATTGCTGTTTCCTCGTCAATCTTCATTTGATCAATCAATTCCTGCAAGGCATTAAATTTAATCTCACCTCGTATATAGGATATAAACTGTACTGTTACTTCCTTACCATATACATCTTGGTCGAAATCAAATACATGTACTTCACATCGATGATATTGATTGGTGAAAGTTGGATTGTCCCCCACATTACCAACACCATCATACCAGATACCATCTATGCAAACCCGATTAGCATATACCCCATCAGGCGGTATAGCCATCTCATTAGGCAATAAAAAGTTAATCGTTGGAAATCCCAATGTACGCCCTCGTTGATCGCCTTTTATAACGATACCTCTAAACTGATAAGGGCGACCAAGCCAAGCATGTGCTTGCTCCATGTGGCCGTCTTCAATAGCCTTACGAATATTGGTACTACAGATAGGACCTTCCTCAGTAGATAATAATGGTTCTACTATGATGTGAATACCTTTATCTGTCAATTTATCTCGCATTAACTGTGGATTACCAGCACCTTTGGCACCAAATGTAAAATTAGTGCCAATTGCAATACCTACCACATCAATATCACGACATAATGCAGATAAAAGAATTTCATCAGGGTGACATATTGAAATATGTCCAAATTCATAGGCAGTCGTAATATATAATCTACCTGTAGAGATTCGAGAATCTCATCCATAATATCAGCAGATAAAACGCGCTTTGGAACATCTCCAGGGCGTAATATCGTCATAGGATGAGCGCTAAATGTAACGAGTACCGTAACGGCATCATGTGCTTTGGCCTCTGCTATAGCATTGCCAATGACCCGTTGATGACCACGGTGTACACCATCAAATGTGCCTAATGCGTATACAATTTTACGATTAATTTGACGTAATTCATCAAACGAGTGTAAATGTTTCATACTTAACCTTCAATAAAAATATTTTTATCCACCTTAAGTGAATTCTTAGTTCTTTTGAGAATGCCTACAAAACCATTAGGCCCATAAGCTCTATACTTTTCAGATGGGACCGTATGAGAAAAAGCCTCTACGATTGGTAATTCTTTACCTTGTACCATCATCTTTAATTGTACACTATCTACGTCCACTTTTGAAAGATGCGATACCGCATGATCTGTAGGGAACACAATTTTTTCACCGTGAAGCGTTAATTCCTCTGCTATATAGGACGACTGAATATCAAATGGGCCAACAGCAGTTCTTGCTAAGGATGTCATAGTCCCAGGAATACTTAATCGAATACATATATCTCGTAACAGCGAACGAATATAGGTACCACTAGAACAAGTAACGCGAATTGTGAAATACGGAAAACCATAGGCTACAAGCTCAATATTAGAAATTGTAATAGTTCGCAACGGCAATTCCACTGAAATCCCCTTACGAGCATATTCATAAGCGCGAACTCCATTGATTTTAATGGCCGAATATTTAGATGGACGTTGCTCTTGTGTGCCAACAAATCTAGATAGCACTGATGATAATTCATCCCACGTTGGCGGTATCAATCGTTCATTAATTGCAGAGTGATCCGCCAGTAATGTAACGCCACTAGTGAGATTCATATCATCGTCAGGTAATACCGCTATTCCTGTACTATCTTCTGTATCTGTAAAAGTGCCAAACTTACATTCTGCTACATAGGTCTTATCAAAACCATCTGTATATTCAATGAGACGTGTGGCCTTTCCTAAAAAGATGGGTAATACACCATAAGCCATAGGATCTAATGTACCACTATGACCTATGCGTTTTTCTTTTAAAATACGACGACATATACCGACAGCATCATGACTTGTAATGCCAGGAGGTTTCAAAAACGGAAATACGCCATCCATTATTTAATAACCTCCAATAGGCGAGATTTAGCCTCATCAATGGAGGCCTCTATGGTACATCCTGCGGCACGTATATGACCGCCGCCACCAAAATGGTTGGCAATAGCATTCACATCAGTACCTTTAGAGCGCAAGCTAATTCGAGTGCGATTTGGACTTTCACCTTTCAACAAAATAGCAACATCTACGGTATCTACATTGCGAATGATATCTACAAAACCATCCGTATCATCACCTAGAATAGCCATAACCTCTGGAGATAATTCGATGGTTGCAACGCGATTATCTTTATAAAATGCAATGGTTTGCATAACCTGTTTTGTCAATTCAAGACGTGCTGCACTGACGGCCTCAATCGTTTCAGAAATAACATTAGGTCTTGCACCAGCAGCAACACAGAGACTTGCCATTTTAAGTGTATTAGCAGTGGTATTACTGAATTTAAAGAAACCACAGTCGGTAGCAATTGCCATGTAAAGGGCATTAGCCATAGACTCTGTAATAGGCCAATTCCATTGTTCACATAAATCCGTAATGATTTCACCAGTAGCCGCAAATTCAGGTTTTAAATATAGATGATCAGCAAATTCAGAATTAGAAATATGATGGTCTATATTAAATAGGTGCACTAAAGAGTGCACCTACGCGGCCAATCCGTTCATACGTGCTAGCATCTAATACCATGAGCATATCCACAGATACAGGGTTAGCCTCGTAATATGCTACATCCTTAATCTGATCAATATAGGATAAAAAAGAATATTTTTCAGGTATTACATCATCCACAACCATATGTACCGTTTTGCCTTGTGCTATAAGCGCCTCATAGAAGGCCACCATAGAGCCAATAGCATCTCCATCTGGTCGCACGTGGACAGTGAGCATTATAGAATTAGCTTCATACAGAGCCATGTGTAATTGATTAATTGTAATCTTACTCATAGTCTGTATCCTTTTTGTTAATTTGTTTCTTCATCCTTTTTGATTTCGTTCAAAAGGGATTCGATATGCATGCTGTAATCCAAGGATGTATCTTTATCAAAGGTAATCGTTGGAATATGGCGTAATTTCAATACCTTGCCAAGCTCGGTACGCACATGACCAGCTGCATGTTTTAATGCGATAAGTGTATCTTCTTTCTCTTTATCGGAACCAAACAAGGAAACATAAATCGTAGCTTCACGTAAATCACCTGTTACATGAACATCGGTAACTGTAGTAAAGCCGATGCGAGGGTCTTTCAACCCACGCATCAACATTTGACTTACTTCTTGTTTGATGAATTCTTGTAATTTTCTTACGCGAACATCACTCATAGTAACCTCCTACATTTGAGGTGCAATTTCTTCCATCAAGTACGCTTCGATTATGTCGCCTTCCTTGATGTCGCGGTAACCTTCCAAGGAGATACCACATTCGAAGGATGTTTTAACCTCTTTCACTTCGTCTTTAAAACGACGTAAGGAGTCAACTTTACCTTCAAATACGACGATGCCATCACGAATCAAACGAACTTCGGAGTCATTAGTAATACGACCTTCTGTTACATAAGAACCAGCAACGATAGCCTTAGGTGTAGAGATAACTTGACGCACCTCTGCACGACCAACGACAACCTCTTTAAATTGAGGCGCCAACATACCACGCATCGCAGACTCAACGTCGTTGATAGCATCATAGATTACGCGATACGTACGAAGGTCAACCTTTTCTTGTTCCGCAGCGGCGAACATTTGCATCTGGACGTACATTAAAGCCCATTACGATTGCATTAGATGCAGATGCTAACATGATATCAGATTCGTTAATAGCACCTACGGCAGCATGAACGATAACGATACGAACTTCAGGGTTTCTTTAATACCTTCCAAGGATTGACGCAATGCTTCTACGGAACCTTGAACGTCCGCTTTGATGATAATGTTAAGGTCTTTTAACTCACCTTGTTGAATTTGGTTGAAGATATCATCCAATGTAACCTTGTGAGTAGCTTGTAATTCTTGTACACGTTGTTTTAGCAATACGTTTTTTTCAGCGATTGTACGTGCTTCATTATCATCCATACCATGAATGATTTCACCAGCTTGTGGAACTTCGAGAAGCCCAAGATTTCGACTGGCATAGATGGACGAGCAACCTTAACCTTTTCTCCACGTTCATTTGTCATGGCACGGACTTTACCATATGCGGTACCAGCAAGAACTGTATCGCCTACACGAAGAGAACCTTTTTGAACGAGCACTGTACATACAGCACCACGGCCCTTATCAAGTTGAGCTTCGATAACTACGCCATATGCTTTACGGTTAGGGTTCGCTTTTAATTCCATAACCTCTGCTACGAGCAAGATATTTTCGAGCAAATCATCGATACCTTGTTTTTGTTTAGCAGATACAGGAACCATGATAACATCGCCGCCCCACTCTTCTGGCAATAAACCATGTTCAGATAGTTGTTGTTTAACATGATCTGGGTTAGCACCTGGTTTATCCATTTTATTGATGGCTACGATGATAGGCACATCAGCAGATTTAGCATGGTTAATAGCTTCGATTGTTTGAGGCATTACACCGTCATCGGCAGCTACTACGAGAACTGCGATATCTGTAGATTTTGCACCGCGTAAACGCATCGCTGTGAAAGCTTCATGGCCTGGTGTATCAAGGAATGTAATCTTATTGTCATTATAACGAACTTGGTACGCACCGATATGTTGTGTAATACCGCCCGCTTCGCCAGCTGTTACATTAGTTTGACGAATTACGTCCAATAAGGATGTTTTACCATGGTCAACGTGACCCATGATAGTTACAACAGGAGGACGAGGTTTCAATGTTTCTGGTGCATCTTCAATTTCGATGATATCTGTAGGATCTTCTTCTGGTTCTACTTCTGTTACGGTTACACCAAAATCTTCTGCTACGATGGTAGCTGTATCAACATCTACCTCTTGGTTAATGCTAGCCATAACACCTAAAAGCATCAATTTTTTGATGATTTCAGATACTTCACGGCCCATTTTTTCAGCCAATTCTTTTACTGTTAAAGGACCGCTTAATTCGATTTCCGTAGCGATTGCTTCTTGTGCTTTTACGTTCTTCTTCCGCTTTATGTTGCAAGTATTGCTCGTTACGATGTTTTACCTTATTTTTTTCTTCTTTTTGCATAGAAGTGGACAATAAGGATTGTGGGCGATTGTTACCTTTTTTTATTTTTTTCTTATTACGACGATCATTGCCATTTTGTTGGTTACCGCCATTATTGTTTCGATTATCTACACGGCCATTGCGGTTGCGGTTATCTGCATTACCATTATGACCTGGGTTTGTCATTTTTTTGACCTTGTTGACCATCACTCTTTTTGGCCTTGTTGATTGACCATTTGGACGATCTTGTTTTTTTGATGGTTACGACCATCTTGTTTATTGCCACCATTATTTTGTTTTTTAGTAGGCTCGTTAATTTGTACATGACGAACATTAGATTTCTTATCTTCATGTTTCTTATCATCATGTTTAGCCTCTTTTTTTATGGCTCTGTTCTTTTTGCTGGTTTATCTGTTTTTACAGCTTTATTAGGTGCTACTGCTTTTTTTCATGTTTGCTTGGATTAGCTGGGTGCAGCTGCCGCTTTTCTATCAGCCCCATTAGACTTACCTCCTAATTGGCTCTTCACCACACTATAGCCTGCATCATCTACCGTATTAACGGCTTTTGTAACATTAAAATTATGTTGTTGCAAAATAGAAATAACCTGTTTACTTTCAACGCCAAATTCCTTAGCGATTTCATGTACGCGCTTTTTGGACATCTACATACCCCCTTCTTACTGATCAATCTCTTTTAGTAATGCTTTTGCAAATCCATCATCCTCTACGGCTACCACTACACGTACTTCTTTTGCCTATAGCCGTACCTAATGTTTCTTTACTGCCGACTTTACGCAATGGGATATGATGTAATTCTGCTAATTGTATGTATTTCTTTTTCATTATTGGCTGCACAATCACCTGCTAATAGAAACAAGCTTTAGGGGTTTTTCTTTCTTTCATCGCTTTTCTCTACGATGAAATCTCCGAACTCAATTTTTCCGGCCCGTTGTGCTAAGCCTAAGAGATTTAAAACTTTATCTTCATTCATATGCTGAAATTATTCATGACCTTTCCAAATCGTGCTTCAATGCTTCATATACCTCTTTTGATACAGCATGCTTTTCAAAGAGCGTTCTAGTTTTTTTACCCTTATACGCAGACCTCAAAACAGTCCATGGATGCACAGATATAAGCACCACGTCCAGGCGCTTTACCAGTTCTGTCGATACTGATTGTCCCTTCTGGGCTTAGAGCAACACGCATCAACTCGCGTTTACTCTTTGGTTCACCACAGCCTACACAGGTGCGCATAGGTTGAGATTTGGTTTTCATTAGTCTTCGCTTTCCGCTGCTTCAGTACTTGTAAAACCTGTAAAAGGATTTTCTGCAGCTTGTGTTTCACTCTTAATGTCGATTTTCCAGTTTGTCAATTTAGCTGCTAAACGAGCATTTTGACCCGCTTTACCGATAGCCAAGGATAATTGGTAATCAGGTACTACAACATAAGAAGATTTTTCTTCTTCACTAACATCTACAGAGATTACCTTTTGCAGGACTTAAAGAGTTCGCAATATAAATAGCAGGATCTTCATCCCATTTTACAATGTCGATTTTTTCATCGTGTAATTCATCTACAATGTGTTGAACGCGTTGACCTTTAGGACCTACGCAAGCACCAACTGGATCGATGGATTCATCGCGGCTATATACGGCGATTTTAGAACGCATACCAGGTTCACGAGCTACAGATCTAAGTTCTACTACGCCTTCATAGATTTCTGGCACTTCTAATTCAAACAAGCGTTTTAATAGGCCTGGATGAGTACGGGAAATCATAATTTGAGGGCCTTTCGTCGTTTTCTTAACCTCTACGATATAGCATTTAATGCGGTCTCCTTCATGATATGTTTCTGTAGCAATTTGCTCAGTTGGAGGTAAAATAGCTTCTGTTTTACCTAAATTGATATATACGTTTTTACCTTCAACGCGTGTAATAACACCCGTAATGATATCGCCTTCACGGCTATAATATTCTTCGTATACAACACTGCGTTCAGCTTCTTTTCAAACGTTGAATCAACATTTGTTTTAGCTGTATGAGCTGCACTGCGACCAAAGTTAGCAGGTGTTACATCTGCTTCAACAATATCGCCAATTTCATAGCGTTTATCGATTTTACGAGCATCTAATAGGCTGATTTCGGTTTCAGGGAATTCTACAGTTTCTACAACTTGCTTCTTCGCCATTACCTTATAAGCACCAGTTTCACGATTCAATTCCACATACGCATCTGGATTAGAATGTGGTTCCTTACGATATGCTTGTAATAATGCGACTTCTAAGGGATTCAAAAAAATAACCTCAGGTGCAAAACCTTTTTGTTTTGTCAGCACCATAACTGCTTGAATTAATTCTTGACTCACTCGTATGCCTCCATATATTAAAAATCAAGATGTAATCGAATTTGTGCAATGGCAGAACGTTCAAATGTTACGCTTTCACCATTGATTGAAAATTCTATCGTTGTATCTGTAAAGCCTTGTAGTACACCCGTATATTGTTTACTGCCATTAATAGGTTTAAACAATTGGATATCTACATCACGGCCATTATAGCGAATGAAATCTTTATCCTTTTTTAGAACTCGATCAAGACCAGGAGAAGACACTTCAAGCAAATAATTTTCTGCAATAGGGTCTTTCTCATCGAGGATAGCACTCAATTTTTCACTGACCATTTGACAGTCATCCAAATCGACACCACCTGGTTTATCAAGGTACACGCGCAAATACCAATCCCGTTCTCGAACATAGTCGACATCGACTAATTCCAGATTCGTGCCAGCTATAACGCCTTCAACTACAGAGGATACAAATTCCTCTACAGCCTCTCTTTTCATAGCCATCGCCTCCTTATAACATACTACATATCGATTATATACGCTGTTTTTATCATACAATTTGATACAATTATATGACTAATTTCACCCAATCATAAACGAAAGAGTGAGCAAAAATAGCCCACTCTTAAAAAGTTTATATAAAAGTCATGTATAGTATAGCATAATTTCCATGCAAAATGTACAATTTAACCGCGTGAATTTAGTTCACACAGTATATTTTTTTAAATGTTCAGATAGTACATGTTTCCAAATCATCTAATGACTTAGCATCAAGATGATGATCGATTTCTGGATAATTTTGATACCGTAATTCTGCAAAAGAATTCATCGCGATATTCATTATAGTACAACAGTAATCCTGTACATTCATCCATCTTTTCGATATTCACCTATGATATAGGAACCATTAATCATACGCACCGCATTTTTTAGGTGTTATATCTCGTACAAATCCTTCTAACTCAGCGGGCATAACAGATTCATAATCCCAATTTTGTAGTCCCTTGCGCATATAGGTATAGGTAAAAATTTTTCTGCACTGTTGATTAGTAATTTTTGAAAGCCCCTGAACACAACGTTCTTGTAGGCCCTGCCAATACGGTTCGAACTCTTGGCGCACAAAAGATATATCTACAAATGTGAAACAAAGGCATCACTACGTGCACGGTATAATCCTCTACCTCTTTATCATAGAGAGCACACCACTTCCAACCCTAAATCATTTTTCATAGTGAAATAAAGGTAATGTCAACACGGCTTCACCTGCGACTAATGTTTCTTGCGCTTTCACAATTTCATCAGGGCCCTGTCACCTTAAGTTTAAAATTACCAATCTCCGGTGGCAACCAAGAATAGTCTAAAGACTTACAGGTTTCAATGATGTTCTCCATATAGTGACTCATACCTTTCTTGATAGGTTAAAACGGTTTAACATACATACGCGTTTCTGGAAATGGAATCGTATCAACCATGCCATTCCAATTTTTTTCCTTAATCCATGATTCTACATGTCCACGACCTGCATTATAAGCAGCTAACGCTTGTACCTCATCACCGTTAAATTCTTTTAATAAATATCCTAAATACCACGTACCTAGCTGAATATTTGTTTCTGGCTCTTTTAGCTGACGATCTGTGTAGTTACCATGCCCCATTTGTTGTGCTACCCAACGGGCCGTATCCGGCATGAGCTGCATCAGTCCAAGCGCCCCCGTCTCGGATTCCGCCGTATTCTTGTATTTACTTTCAGCTAAAATAACACTAGCCACCAACGATGGTGATACCTCTTCTTTTTCCGCAGCCGATACAACTACATCTCTATAATCAAAGGGGTATGCCGTATAGCGTGCTACAGGATCTTGCATATGGTTAAAATAAAACCAGCCCAACACGACAACAGCCAATGCCGTTGCGGTAGTTCGTTTCATACATCCTCCCCTTAATCCTAACCGTATATATTTTGAATCGATTCAATCATATATATTGATGATTATTTATTATACAACGGTAGTAGTTTCTCATGCCACAATTTTTCCAACTGAATATATAATTCATCAGGTGTACCATCATTATTAATGATGACATCTGCAAAGGAACGTTTATCATCTAATAACATTTGACTTTGAATACGCGCTAATGCATCCTTTTTTGAGTATCCATTGCGCTCCATTAATCGGCGAACCTGCACCTCTGGCGATACATAGACAAGCCAAACCGTATCGAGTCGCTCATACCACTTACCTTCAATGAGAAGAGGAATATCATAAATTACGGCTGGAGCTTCTTCCTCTTCATACATAACACTCAGTTCATCAATACGCTGACGAATGAAACCATGTAAGCAACTATTTAACTGTAGGCGTTTTTCTTCATTATGAAAGACGATACTACCAAGTGCTTCACGATTTAATCTACCATCATCGAGAATCACTGTATCACCAAATAATTCACGAATAGCAGCGAGTCCAGGCGTACCAAGATCAACTACTTCACGTGCTACTACATCGGCATCAATATAAGGTACATCCTTCTTTTTAAAAAAGTCTAGCACTGTACTCTTGCCAGATGCAATTCCACCTGTTAAACCTATTTTTAACATATGTGCCTCCTGCATCTATCCTTCTACTCGAACGTTATATGTAAAATTTATTTTACAAGTGCCCAGTTTTCCGCATTATGTACATCAACGATAAGTGGAACATGTAATTCTACAATGGATTCCATAGTTTCCTTAAGCAACGTTTGAATAGCATCCAATTCTTCATTTACCACTTCTAATACAAGTTCATCATGCACCTGTAATAATAAGCGAGATTTAAACTTTTTCTCTTCTAAAATGGATTCTACCTTGTTCATAGCGAGCTTAATAATATCAGCAGCAGTACCTTGTATCGGTGTATTCATAGCCGTACGCTCTGCAAAGGAACGACGGTTAAAATTGCGACTATTGATATCTGGCAACTCGCGCATGCGACCAAACATGGTACGTACTTTACCGGTTTCATGGGCTTCTTTTACCATGTTATCCATATATTCTTTAACCTTTGGATAGCGGCTAAAATAAAGCTCAATATAGTTTTTTGCTTCTTGACGCGTAATGCCTAAATCACGAGATAAACCAAAATCTGAAATGCCATAGATAATACCAAAGTTGACAGCCTTAGCATGAGACCGTTCTTCGCTGGTTACCTCATCTTGAGACTTGCCAAGCACTTCGGCAGCGGTAAATCTATGGATATCTTTACCATCGTTGAAAGCTTTAATTAATGCTTCATCACCAGACAAATGCGCCAAGATGCGGAGCTCGATTTGTGAATAATCGGCACTCACCAATGTATCAAAGCCTTCGCCAGGATAGAATAACGCTCTAATTTCACGACCCTTTCTGTACGAACAGGAATATTTTGTAAATTTGGATCTGAAGAGCTCAAGCGTCCAGTAGCTGTTACCATTTGGTTGAATGTGGTATGAATGCGATGCGTTTCAGGATTGATGAGGACCGCTAAGCCTTCACAATAGGTAGAAACTAATTTAGCTACGGAACGATAAGCCAAAATCTTCTCTACAATAGGGCTTTCATGACGAAGCATATCCAATACTTCTGCATCTGTGGAGTAACCTGTTTTCGTCTTTTTAATAACAGGTAAATTCATCTTTTCAAACAAGATGATTCCCAATTGTTTGGGAGAATTAATATTAAACGTTTCCCCTGCCAATTCATAAATTTCTTCCTGAACAGCTTCGAGTTCCGCCTTGAATTTAATAGTTGTTTCTTCTAATTTTACAGGGTCAATATAAATACCATTTTTCTCCATAACTAATAATGTATGAATCAATGGCAATTCAATATTGTTGTATAAATCCCATAAGGATTCGTCTTGCAATGCCTTAACAGCGGCATCGTCCATAGCAAGCAATGCTTTCACCATAGAGACGCACTCTACATCTACACTACCTGTAGCAATGGATGGCACACTAAAACGCTCTGTTAAATAGAGATATCCATAATTGGTACGCGTTGGGTCCAACAAATAGGCCATCAATGATACATCGTGAATACGGGCCACACCATTTTCATACAAACGGATTTGAGCCGGTTCATCGTGGCAAAGAACCTCCATCAATTCTTTGCTTTGTGTCGTTACAATCGTCTTTGCACCATTCAATGCATTCAATAATTTGTCATTATGAGAACCATCTAGCTTGATAGTGCTTTCACCATTATTAATGAAAGCAGACGTAATCGTACGGAACGGCGCCTTGCCGTCTGTTATGATATGAACGCCAATTGTTTTCTCTATATAAAATTCTTCAGTAAGAGCAGATGCATCTAAGAGATCATCGATTTTAATCTCTTCGGCCATACTAAAGAGTCCACCAAAATCCTCTGCGTCGTCACCTTCTGCGCCCATCACACTAGCCAAACGAGGTGTCAATTTTGTAAAACCTAATGTTTCAAACATAGGTTTCACTTCGCCAAGCTGGAAATTCTGTACAAATTGATCAAGTGTATAGGACAAGTCCATGTCAGTCTTGATAGTAGCCAATTGACGAGATAAGAAGGCTAACTCTTTATTTTCAACAAGACGTTCTTTTAATTTCTTGCCAGAAATGTTATCGATATTTTCATATACTGACTCTAAATCACCGTATTCATTAATTAATTTAAGAGCTGTTTTTTCACCAACTCCTGGAACGCCTGGAATATTATCGGAAGAATCGCCCATAAGCGCCTTCATTTCGATAACCTTATCTGGGCCATAGCCATATATTTCAGTCATATTATCCAAGGTAACCTCCAGCATGTCTGAGATACCTTTTTTTGTTAAGAATACATGACTGTAATCGGTAACAAGCTGTAAATTATCGCGGTCACCAGTAATAATTTGCACTGCTAAATCAGAAGATCCAAATTTTTTAGACAAGGAACCAAGAATATCGTCCCCCTCATAACCTTCCTCTTCAATAACACAAATGCCAAGAGCCTTCAACACATCTTGAATCAAGCTAAACTGAGGCCGTAAATCCTCTGGTGCATCAGGGCGATTACCTTTATATTCACTATACATTTCCGTACGGAACGTTTGACGACCTTTATCAAAGGCTACAGCAATATAATCAGGTTTAATCTCTTCATATAATTTAATGAGCATTGTCAAAAAACCATATACTGCATTAGTTGGCGTGCCAAGAGCAGACTTCAACGGAGGAAGCGCAAAAAAGGCACGGAATAATAGGCTGCTGCCATCTATAATCATTAGTTTTTTCATAAGTACACCTCGCTTAATCATATGTTTCATTATAGCATATTGAGGCGTAATAAAATTGATTTTTAATCGCTTATACGAAGGTAAAAATATATGTACTACGCATTCTTACTTTAGAAGAATGGGAACACGGGTGGCCTAAAGCTTCCACCGGCCGGGTCTGACTACGGCCTACGGCCTTCGCAGGGCCAAAGTCAGCTTTAGACCACCCGTGTTCCCCCATATCAATCATTTAAAACATATATACATATATTTTTACATTCTGCTTCTACGATATATAAATCAATTTTATTACTGCCGGGTACAAGGAAAAAGGACGCCATTCTGGCGTCCTTTGGGTATAAAAAAAGCCCATCAATGATGGGCTTTTGCTCTATAAAATTATAAAGCGTTTACTTTAGCTGCAAGGTTGGATTTTTTGCGAGCTGCAGTGTTTTTATGAAGTACACCTTTGGAGGCTGCTTTATCAATTACGCTAGTAGCTTGAACAAGTGCTTGTTTTGCTTCTTCTACTGCGCCTGCTTGAACAGCTTCAACGGTTTTACGAGCTGCTGTACGGATTTGAGATTTCACAGCGGCGTTTTTCGCACGACGTTCAGCATCCGTTTTTACGCTTCTAATACTGGATTTAATGTTTGGCAATTGAGTCACCTCCTTAAAAATCGTTTCTTATACCTGAATGATTATATCATACAAGATATTGTGACGCAAGGATTATATTACACAATACGACTATTTCATAATATCTTTTAAAAATGATGTGCCTACTACATATGGTGAAAGTCCAAAGTTCGCTAATACGGTTTGTCCTATATCACCAAAACTATGGCGCAAACCTAAATCGATAGCCTCTTTCATACTTGGGCTATAGGCAAGTAATGGAACATGTTCACGCGTATGGTCTGTGCCATGCCATGTAGGATCATTACCATGGTCAGCCGTGATGATGAGCAAATCATCCTCTTTCAATAATGGCAATAATCCACTCAATTGATAATCGAAATCTTCGATGGCACGTTTATAGCCTTCTACGTTACGGCGATGACCATATAAACTATCAAACTCTACAAGGTTTACCATCATGAGGCCACTTTCAAAGGAAGAACCAAGTAAATAAGGCACCACATTCATACCGTGAGCATTCGATTTCGTTGGATAGCTTTCATCCCAACCGACATGAGCATAGATATCGCCAATTTTGCCGACGGCCACCGTCGGAATTTGTGCGGCTTGTAATTCCTGTTGCACCATGCGGTGTTCAGGCATACGGCTATAGTCATGGCGATTGGACGTGCGCACAAAATGACCTGGTTCACCTATAAACGGACGAGCTATGATACGACCTACATAATAATCACCAACGCATACTTTATTACGCGTAATTTCGCACATACGATATAAATCCTCTAGAGGAATCACATCTTCGTGCGCTGCAATTTGAAATACAGAATCGGCAGAGGTATACACAATAGGTTTCCCCGTTTTCATGTGCTCTACGCCGAGACGCTCGATGATTTCAGTACCAGATGCGACCTCATTACCAAGATACCCATAACCAGTTTCTTTAGTGAAAGTATCCATCAATTCCTTAGGGAATCCATCGTAAAATGTAGGGAACGGAACCGTAACAGGATGGCCCATCATTTCCCAATGGCCACTAGTTGTATCCTTCCCTGTGCTGACTTCCTCCATTTTCCCATAAGCACCCATAACAGGTGTTTCATCGGTCTTAATATCAGCAATATTGGCCAATCCCAAAGAACGCAATGTAGGACAATGAATCAAACCTGCAGTTGCTTCGATATGTCCTAATGTATTAGATCCTTCATCATTAAATTTTGCCGCATCTGGGGCATGACCAATGCCAACAGAATCCATAACTAATATAATGATTCTTTTATACATAATAACTCCTATTGTAATATTCAGCTAGAATATTACATGCTATACTACCATTAAGAGCCAAATAACGTGAGTTAAGGAATAAAAATGCCTAACGTATGAGGTATCCTACCACCTCAACACGTTAGGCATCATCATATTTCCGTATTTTAGATGAGCCTAACGCTAACAGTACGTTATTTGGCTCTCTTTATGTGTTCATTATACTATATATTATTTTTTTAATAAAGTCCTATTTAAGATATGGCATAGCAAGCATAAGTGCAGCCAGTGATTTACTATCCTTAACTTGTTCTGCCTTAATAGCCTCTAATAATTCAGGTAATGTATAGTATTCAAGTTCTACGTATTCATCTGGATCCCAATGAGTTTCACCCATGGTGAGGTCTTTTGCTAAGTATAGATGTAATACTTCATTACAAAATCCAGGACTTGTGGCAATGGTCCCTAGGGAAACCCATTCTTTAGCGCGGTAACCAGTTTCCTCAGCTAATTCACGTTTAGCACAATTAATAGGTTCTTCGTTAGGATCTAGTTTACCAGCTGGAATTTCAAGCAAAGGTTGTTGTAAAGCATAACGGAATTGACGTTCCATTACAATTTTGTTATCTTCTGTAACGACAACGATAGCAGTTGCCCCTGGATGGTGCACCACCTCACGCCACGCATCATTTCCATTTACATCAGCTATATCATAGGTAACCTTAATTAGTTTACCATCAAACTTCATTTCGCTAGATTTGTACTTCTTTGCTAATTGCCATACTTAATTCCTCGTATATATAAAATGATTGTTATAGTATAAGACCTACAACTCATTATAGCACAAATTAATTACACCAAAAGAAGGTTCCTACTCGTCATATTGTGACTAATAGGAACCTATTTTAATTAGATTATATAAATATTAAGCTACCTTTACATAGCCTTGTAATGCTGTATCTACAATACTACATTTGGCATCTAGTTCTGCTTTGAGTGCCGTTTCAGGATTAACCTCTCTAGAAACCACCATATCAACGATGGATTTAGAGAATCCAGATACGAGAATGACACCACTCGGATGCATTTGTACAGGAATTGTATTATGTGCATAGACAGATACATTCCAGAAAATGAGCCGTGGCATGGTATACCCAAGGGCTTCAAATTTCTTACGACATGATTCAATAACGGTCGTGTTATCCTCATGCTTTGTAGCCTGATCAAACTGCATATCAGAAATAACGAGACACGCTGAAGGTAATTCATCTTGACGCAGATGATGTCTAACAGCTGTATCTAGAATTAAGTCAAATGTTGCCTCTATATCCGTATTGCTGTAATCGTTAAAGCGATGCAATCGTCTAAGCTTATCTCGCAAAGTTTCACACATCGAAATGTCTACCATCTGAGGGCGATTGCTAAAGGTAATGAATCGGTTTTTAAAGGATTCATTCTTATTATGCTGTGCACAATACAATGCAATCGAATCTGCTACGCTAAGTGCAGTGACGGAACTATTACCAGATAGTTGTTGCCCCATAGATCCAGATCCGTCGCGTATAACTAAGATATCGTCATAATCCTTAGGAGATTCTTGGGCATTCCATAATTGTTCTAGCGTTTCGTCATATGGATTTAGACTACTATCCCAGCAACTATCCGCCTTTACATAGGCTTGCACGATATCATACAAGAACATAGAGTTCGCATTAATCTTAACTGAGTCGTCTCCCTTTTCTAATGATGTAAGATACGCCTGACGGCGTTCTTCATCATGTTTTAAAAAGGCATTACGATATTTAAGATTCGCCTTAGATGGTACATGATTATAATTAATATCGTTCCATTGGTTAAGAGAAGCCTTGCGATCTACTACCTCTAGATGCTCGCGCAATTTAGACAACATTTTACGATACTCTCGTGCATTTAGATGTAACAAGGATTGTAAAATAGCCGCCTCAGAACGTTTTTGCTTAGACGATGTATTATTGGACGGCATCCATTTCGCTAACAAGCTAATAGAGTCTCCCAGTCCACACCCCATTACATCACGTCTAAACTGATTGGCAATTAATTCACCTAATCCATCATGTAAAAAACCACTTGTCGTATCAAAAAAGATACGTAACACATCATCCCAACGGCCATAGTTCCATAACTCGGTTCCAATGATGAATTGCAATGCCATCTCTGGATGCAAGTCACCAATTTTAGTAAGCATCATACGAAATACATCGCGCTCGCCAAGACCTAGCTTAATATGGCGAGCATACATAAGCCATTTCATGGTATACAGAGGGTCTTCATCATAGGATGTAATAAATAAACGCAATGTATCCACTGCATCCATAGAGCGATGTGCACCATAGAAATAGCGGTCATGTTTACTTTTACCATAAAAATTAACTGCGACCTGACGCAATGTAGGCACAGAGAAATTAAGGTCCACAAGAGGACTACCACTCGTATGATACGCAGTACCATCATTAGCGGTATAGGATTTCATTGTTTGTTAAAGCGTCCATAAATGTATTCATAGTTTATATCTCCTTGGCATATAAAAAACCGCTGCGGATTATCACAACGTAAATTTTGAAAGCAAAATAAACAAGACAACCATTAGCGGTTACAATACAAAGTTCAAGACAATTACTAACCTCACTGAGGCTAAGGATAACTAGACACGATACTCTAGACCAAAGGGTCTCCATAACTACTTTTTCTGGTTATTTAATCAAATGATTGCTGCTAGTGTCTAACCTTATGAATCGTTTATGAACGATAACTATGAAATTATACTAGATTCTATACTCATCTTAATCAAGTTATGTATGTGATAGGATTGCTGTTAGAATCTAAGTCTTTCTGTTCTACATGTTGGTGACTTCTTTCACCTGATGATGTAATTATAATACACGTATCCGTGTGTGTCAATAATTATTTTTAAAATATTTTGCTTTTTTGAAAGTTAGAACTAGCAACACACTTTTACTGTATCGCTAGTTCCATATGGTTCTACTAATACTCTGCCTCTACGCGCCAAATATGATTTCTAAGCAATCTGAAAATAGTCCCAGTAATTCCATTTGGCTCTATTCCCTTTATCAATACGCCACTAATACTAGTCTGTGTAGATACATCTAACCCAGTTTTACACCAAACAGCAAAGTGCTCACAATTATGTGTTAATAGGTTATAGCCACCTTTACCAATCTCAGATCTAGCACGCTGAACAGTTTCACGTGGACCATAAAAACTTGCAGCTACATCTGAATCTTGAAAAATGGATAGTAATGTATCCTCCTCAGCAATATATAAGGTGTCACCATCACAAAACTCTTCTATACTAGTTTCCGCAATGCGACCATCAAATGATGAGTCTCCTTTTATATAATGGATAATTTTATGATAACCCGCATATACACCATAATGTTGATATGTATCACCAAGTAAAATATTGCCACGCTGGCAAAATACAGTATCACCTAATTTTAACTTTCTTGAAGCCATTATTACTCTCCCATACAACAGATTATTTATGATTATTTATATACGTAATAATATCATCTAAAGAAATATTTTGATTCTTGCCTCGTAATAATCGCCATACCTTTCTAACTAATTTATAGAATAGATATAAACCAGCCAATGGCCAGAATACACCAAATGGGTTTTGTTCAAATGGATTCCGTGGATGTGGAAATGGTCCAGGCATGGGTCCTATAATATTAGGCCAATTGTGTTCATGATACACCCCTTCAGGATGAACACCAGTTTTATTTCTATTAGAAGAAATATACTCTACTACATCCTCATATAATTTAGGATCTTCTTTTTTTACACTTTCAAGAGCTTCTTTGATGACATCTGTTTTCATACCATACACCTCTATACTACAAAACAACATTAGAATAACTAACTGATACATGTATATTGTACAAAATTGGATGCGTAAAAAATAACGCATCAAAAAATTATTTTAATAAATCGAGACCAAACGTATCTAATAGAGCCTCTTTACTAGGTCCATTGATTTCATTTACACCTAAATGATTTAGAATGGACTTATAATCTTCATTAGGTACATTATCATAGAATGATAATTGTAAATATGTATTTGCCCGCGATGAACCTACATAGACTAACCGTTTATGTAATTCATTAGTGAGGCGATTGACTAAAATATCAATTAGTAGAACTGCTTTAGCCTCTAAACCTTTAAATTTACGAACTGATGTGAACAATATATTATTTTTCTTTGGCTCAGTAGAGATAGATACTCCGTTTATAGCAGAAATATTTTTTAACATACTATTAGGAACACTACTTGTAGTAAGAATAACAATGTCTTCAGGTTTAACCTTATCTTGAATCATTTTTGTAACAAACTTTGTAACGATAGTACGTAATTCATTTTCATTCTTGTAAAATGATCCAAGTGGTTTTATCCCAGATAACTCATTTATGTAAGCATCTTTTTTAATATCACTTAATGTTGTTCCTACAGTCTTAGCTATTTCTGCAGTATTACGACAATTTTTATACAATACAAGGCGACAATCCCCATATGTATCTAACCAATGCGTCGATTTATGCATCATTATATACTGATTTTTATCATAGAATACGTAATAATGACCACCTAACATATCTACTAATATAGAAATATGTTCTAATATATGTTCATCAATATCTTGACCTTCATCAATAACTACATTTTCATAAGACCATTCTAGATCATCATATTCATTTTGAAAGTACTCAATAAATTGAGGAATAATCTCTGCAATAGAGTAATTGCTATTAGGCATCAACTTCTCTGCAAGTGACCTGACATTATGAAAGACTATATTATCGTACGTATAATGCTCCTTCACATAAGATAATAAGAACTCGTTAAAGCATAAATATAGTACTTTTTTACCTTCCGCAGCTAACATCTTAGCCTTCTCAATGGCCAACATCGTTTTACCTGTACCTGCTGGACCATGAATAACAGCCGTTGGCTGTTCACGTAAAAAATGTAGTATAGATGCTTGTTGTTTTGTCATCTGAATATAACTTTTCGTTGATTCAATAGCTGTACTTGCAACTGATTCAACAATATTAAATGTAGGCATTAACGTCTTGATCATATTCTGAAAGTCATTAACCGATTGCTCAGAATCTCTAAATCCTAAATTAGATTTCCAATAGCTAAAAGCTTTATCCATAGATTCCTGTGGGTTAAGTAAGCAATCTACATCAAATACAATATCTCTATTTACCTCTAGTGGTAAAGAAACCTTGTTATGAATAGCTATAGATGGGAACCATACGGCTCGACCAATAACCGGCATTTGTCCATTATAATGTTTACGTAAGTAATTCTGAATCCTAAATTGACTCTCTGCAGCTTGGCCTAAAGGATCTATAATTTTTTCTTCTTTTGTATTTCGATTCGTTTGAATCCAGTTTCCATCACGATAGGAAATCCCACCAGCTTTTACCTCTACGGATAAAATACCTTTTTTAGGATGTAAAATAACAAAATCTGCTTCACCTTCACTCCTGCGTTGGTTCAACTCACCTAACCATCTATAAGAGTGAAAAATTACATATTCGTTATTTAATTTAGAGAGCGCCTCGTATACGAGACGCTCTCCTTCACTACCATGGAAACTATTAATTATTGTTGGGTAGAATTTTGGCATAGAAAATTACTCGCCTATAGATTAATTGTGTTTAACTTAGATTTTGCTTCTTTAACGCCTTTTAGAATATTATCTAAATCATCTAAGTTTGATTTACTAGATTTGTATGCCTCTTCAAGTTCCTTTAACTGAGGAAAGTATTTATCTTCAAAATTGTCACTATTAAGAACATTAAGTAATTCTTTATGAACATTAGAGATAGCATCTGATAACTCTTTCTTTGTCTCTCTAAGCTTTTTCTTGCTGTTGAGCGGTAAATATAGCACCAATTATTTCAGCTATAGTAGAAACAATTGGACCTAAATATTGAGAGAATTTTGCAATTTTTGCAACTTGCCATGGTTTAAATTTTATTACTACAGAAGTGTATTTGCTCAATAAATCTCTAGCACCAAAAAAATACCTTTAGAAACCCAAGATGCCATTTTTCGAACCAGGAAGGAATTTAATATAATTCACAGATTTCTTAGATATTGAAGAAAAAAATCGTATCTTGATTACTGAATTCATCTTCAACTGTAACATTCAAACTCTTAATAGAATTATTCATTCTCTCAAAATGTTTATTCATTATACTTGAAATTTTATCAGAAAAATATAAATCCTACATCATCATTAGTTCTACCTAATTCAACTCTTATAAAACTATCAATATTACTATTATCTAAGCCTTCAATTTCATGATGTAAATTTCTGAAATACTCATTTATTTCATATTTACAATCTTCTTTAATTTTCTTTTAATTCATTTAGGCAATCCTTAAACTTACTATTTAATAACTCATTGGATTTCTGTAAATCTGATTGTTCTTCGGTGATACATTTAAGAAAACTCTCTATATTATCTTTAACATCATTAATTATACTATTAAAGCTATCAACATTGCTTTTTAATTTTTTTAACTTCAAATTAGCTTCTAAATTATTAAATAAATCTACTAAAAGTATATGAATAGAATCCATATTTGAAATATCTTTGTACTCATTATATGCTTTAGGATTATTTAACCAATAATCAAGCCCCTTTACCAAATGGATCGGCAGCGACACACTTTATCTCAAGGTTATTTGCTACATCAACAGATATCCCACCTTCTATCATATTACTAATTAAAAACTCCCGTTTTTATGCTACTATCATCTTCATACTCTTCAGGATCATATAAGTCTGTAATAGAATCCATTTTATTAATAATAAAAACCATATTATCTTGTTTATTTAAATCATCCATAATATATTTTAATGTATCTATATGGCTTTGTTTAATTGGATTCTTGGCTGCAGATATATATAATATTAAATCAGCCTTAGATAAATAATCACGAGTTTTTTTGATCATAATATTCTTTTTTTCCATTTACATCTAAAGTTTTATGTCCAAAAAGACCTGGTGTATCAACTATTGAAATTGAAGTATTCTTATTAGAATTATAAATAATAATCTCATCAGATGACTCATTTTCATCAATCTTCATATCATTCCATATTTCTCCTAATAAGGAAGCTGCAATAGTTGTTTTTCCCATCTGAAAATGCACCTAATAAAACAACTAAAATTTTTTTCATTATCTATCGTTTGATAAATATCCTTGATTTTATCTAAACCTTTATTGACATCAATACCATATATAGATAATTCTTTTTAGCTTACACTCTAAATTATTAAATTCTTTTTTTAATTCAATTTTTTTAGTGTTAAAAATTTTTTTGTCGCATCCATATTTTTTTCCTTCACTTTCTTTATTTTTGCTATCAAGTAAATAGTCTATATCACTAATAAATTTAATAGACTCATTATTTAAATCTATCAATTTATCAATTATATTAATTCGCTCTTCTCTCGCGTTCTCAAATGTCTGCTTAAACTCTAACCAAGAATCAGATTTATGCATAAATTTTACAAATTCAGAATAAAATTCATCAAAATATTTTTTTGACTGATTTTTTTAGCTTTACTAATCCTTTTCATCAGTAGTTAAAAAAACCAATTTAAAAATAGTCCCAGCCAAACTTACTACTGCACCGATAGCAGCTCCGATCCATCCTAATGGAGTAAGAAAACCGGCAATTGCAGCAAATATCATTGAACCAAGTGCTTTTTCCTGCATCAGATGCTTTAAAAATCTCCTTGAACTCAAATTTAATATTAAAACCTCCGTATTTTTTTGAGAAAAATTCAAATTTCCGTTTAAACTCATCATCGAATTCTTTTTATTTTTTTCTCAAAATTATTAATAATCGGAGAAATATTTTTTTCAAGTTCTTTAATAATAGTACTGATAATTTTATCTTTATTTTTCTTGTACAAAATAAGTTAAATCTTCTTTATCATAATCCCCATCTTTTTAGTTCTATTTGTTTACATACTTGTTCATAGAAACTATTACAGACTTGTCTTACAGCTTTCTTTATACTTTCATCTATCTGTGTTATCGTTTCTTCAAATAATGTGTTTATTTTTTACCTTCTTCTCTTCATACGCTTTAATAATATCTTTATAAATATGCCTGTCATCAACTAATAATTGAGTATTATTTTTTTACAGTTTTTTAAAAAGCTGCAGATAGTTTTTATCTTCAAATTATTTATAAGATACAAATTAGCAGATTCAGTAATAGACTCCATAAATTGCTGAAATCCTTTTAAATTACTTAAGTTCCTAACTACTTCTATATTGTTTCCAGCTTCTTTAAGTAATTTTAATTGCTTTTTTTCCTAAGTTTTTTTGTCTGATCCTCTACTAAAGTTGAAGCATTGCCCTCCTTATTTAAAAGCAATACTAGATAATGCTGGAAAAACCTACAATATAAGTTAATGCCTCATATTGTCTAGGAAAAAAATATTCTTAAATAAACTATGAACAGTACCATGTGATGTTTTTTTGCATGCTCAACTTCTTTATTTATACGTAACTTAAATCTATTTAGCTGTTCAACATTATCCGCAACATAATTTGATTGACCATTGAATATTACATTATGAATCAAATAAATCTTAGTTTCATCTTTTATATAAGATTTGATTTTTTTCTAAAAGTATTACGATCAGGACCTTTAGCATCACTGTAAACATAGAAAATAACATGTGATTTCAAAAGATTCTCTTTTATACACTCTTTATATTTTTTTCAGCACCTTCTATCCCTGGTATATCTCTCAAAATCACTTTATCATTATTAATATTGATAATAAATTCTTCACCGTTAGTAGTATAATCGCTTCTACCATTACCAATAATTTTTCCCATCAACTGGTGGTATTCCATAAAAAGTCAGGATGTTGGATTTGATATTCCTGAATGGCTTTCTTTCTTTTATCCTCATCATATAAAAATTCTTAGAATTTCAATTATCAATGATTTTTCCTGCATTAGTTTCTCCAAAGAATCCAATATTTAAATAATCACTATCACATAATGTTTTTTTATATTATTAATATCTTTATGGTACTCTTGATTAATCTCTCGTAATTTATTTATATGATTAGGGTTTAATCTATTTAATTTTCTAAAATAATCAAAAATTTGCTTCATGTAAAACACTATCATACAAAGTATATAATTCTTTATAATCAAATATGCCTATACTCATATAACTCCTTAATATATTTTTATTTCTCAACTACTGATATAATATCAACTCCATGCAAACTATTCGCATAACGTGCTTTTTACTTGATTACGTGCATCAAACATATTAGAAGCAGTAACCATAGTTGTATTTACCCCATTTCTAGATGTTGATTTAGGGTCAGATTTTATTCTAAACTTTACTTGAAATCGTTTTGACATGATAAACTCCCTAAGCATTATTTCTAAGAACTAAACTTAATTCTTCATAATTTGACTCACTTATGGCAATTGAATTCATTACTTTATCATAAGCTTCTTTTTCTTGTTGGGATCCAGAGATCTTTTCTCCATAGATTTTTTCATATCCACCTAATAATTCATCAATAACTTTATTGATTTCTTTTTGAAGTTCTGTAACAAGTCCATCAAATGCATAACCTAATTTATTATGCAAATCATTACGAGCATCTTTCATTGCTTCAAGTTGACGCATTTGAGCTTCATTATACGCATCTGCTTCAGCTTGTAATTGTTCTTTACTTTTGCCACCACCAAATAATTTTTTTATGCCTATAAAACCAATAATTAATGGAGCAAGATATGGCATAGCAGTGGATATTGCAGTGCCTAATGTTGTTGCTGCTGTAGCTAGAGTGCCACCTATAGAAGTAGATAATATGGCGGAACCTAAGGTGGTCTTTGCTAAAGCACCTGCTACAGCACTTCCCACCTCAACAACAGAAAATGTTTCTGCAGTAGATAAACCTACACTTGCTGCAATAAGTGGCATTATGGATTTATCCTTATTATGTGCATCTAATAATTCTTTACTTGTAACTAATACCTCTTTTAAATTTGCAATCTCGCTATTATTAGATGAGAGCGATTCACTAATTGATTCAGAATAATCACTTTTATTAACATCAAAAGTGAACTCCCCTTTATGGGTTTCTAAAGCTTTAAGTTTAGCTTCTATTTCTTTTGTTACATCAGTAATATGAGAGAATATATCTTGATTTGTTATAGCTAATTCTTCTTCTAGTTTTTTTAACTATATCTTGATTCAAATTTTGAATATGTTCATTGAAGACCATAGAAATCTTATCTTCATTGTCTTTATTTTTCCCAAATATCAGCTTCTACAATTGGCATTAACTTATTTGTTTTTTTAATGTAATATATTCACTCATATTAGACTTCAAAACTTTTTTTGAATTTCTAATATTATCTAATAAGTTTTTTTAATGCAAGAATTTCAGATTTGTTATCATAAGCTACCAAGTAACTTTGAATACTATTAATTTGAGTAAGAATATCTAAAATAGCATTATTAATAACAATATAATTATTTGTTTTTTTCAATTCAGATAAAATAATGCCCTTTAGTTCTTGAATATTACTTTTTTTCTATAAGAGCAGGTTTATTTTTTTATACGTCCATCTCTTGCACGCTTAGCATTTACTATAGTAATAACATAATCATTACTGTCTAGATTGTATTGTCTAAGATTCTCTTTCACTTTAGTAGTAATAATTCCTAGCTCTTGATCATTACTTCCTAAGTCTCCATTTTTATCATTAATTATAATAATAACTTTTTTACCAGCATCAGTTATTGCTTTTAATCTTCTATAATTATCATCTTTTTCATTTGATCCTGTAGAAGCCATTACAAACATAACAATATCAGCTCTTCGTAAGTGCTCTGTAGTTACTTCTTCATGTTTAATAGGAGCACCTACACCCGGTGTATCAGCAATTGTATAGCCATTCCATTCATACTCATCTACAGAGTCAGTTTCTGGTTTGTCATTTACTGCAGCTAAATCATCGCCTAATAATTCATTTATAATACTACTTTTACCAGCATTATAAATGCCATAAACCATAATATATGGTTTTACATCTTTTAATTTATTAGAATAAATACTTTCAATTTCAGAAATATAGTTATTTAATTTGATATCTTCTGAATTATATTCATGAATAGCATTTACTAAACTAGTTTTTATTATTTTTCTAAGACACTTTTTATAATCTAATAAAATTGAATTTTTCCATGATGCCTCCTAATATTTCGAATATACTAATAAGTATTGAGATGATAATTTTCTTAACACATTTTTCAATATTTTTCATTGTTAATTAAAGTAATATCATCGTACTTTTTCGCGAAGTTTTAATATTAACTCTTCAACTGACAGTTTGCCTAATGAATAAATTAAAATATCAACTTCAAGGTCATTTAACTTATATCCAAACAAAGACTTATTACCACTATCATTTTTTTAAATATTTTTGATAATTGAACTGTACGCATTGGGTGTATATGAGGAATATTTTTTTACTAATTGTATCTATAAAGTTACATTCCCCACTAAATACCATTGAATAAAAAGTTAAGCATATGAGGTAATTGGTTTTAAAGCATATATCCATCGACCAATATATTTAGTATGTTTTTCTAGATAACCAACTATTTATTAATTCAGTTTTTACAAAACCTTTTTATTAATAATTCTTTCATATATTCAGATAACTCATATTCCATACTTTTCATCATCTCAATTAGTTCCCATCGATCAATATCATTAGTTTCTATTTGAGGAAAATCTCCACTAGAAGTAATAAAGTCATAATCTAATATATTCAAACCATAATCTTCTGGGTGATTAGTAATTGTAGTTTCTGGTAATGGCCAATAAGAGACAACACCAATTTCCATTACGCCAGGGGCAATCTTTAATAGTTCTTTAGCAAAATCTATATTCTTAATATATACATCTCTAGTAAAGTGAGCACCAGCTAAAATGATATTACTGTAAACTTCTTCTATCCCACTATCATAGCAATGTTTAACAACTGTCTTGATTTCTTGTAATGTTGACCCTTTTTTATATGCATCTAAAACCTCTTGTGTACCGGCTTCAATACCAAGTTGAATACGCTGGGCTCCTGCTTTTGCAATATAATTAATCATTTCTGGATTCATAAATAGAGTATGTACATGACCTTCACAAAACCATCTAAAAGGCTTTATTTTTTGTAACTGCGCCAATCCTTCACAAAGCTTTTTTACACGTTCTGGAATTAAAGTGAAAGTATCATCAGTAAATAAGATATGTAGATTTTTTATATATTCATGTGTTTCTATATAAGTCTTGATTTCCTCTATAACATTTTCAACCGATCTAAATCGAACCTTTCGTGTATGATGCCCTTCATGACAAAAACTGCAGTGAAATGGACATCCTCTGCCAGTCATTATACTTAGCTCAGTATAGTCTTGCTTTGGTACTAAATAGCATTCATCATTAATAAAAGGAAGTGCATCAAGATTTTCTATTAAATCTTGCTCCTCATGAGTAATTACATCATTATCTTTTAAATATGATATCCCTTTGATATCGTCAATAACACCTAGGCTTTCGATATAATAGTTAGCTAAATCTAATACTGTTATCTCACCTTCATATCTAACAACAACATCACATTTGGACTTAATATAAAAGTCTTTTTTTAGACTTGTAGATTGTGGGCCTCCAACAATCACAGGAATCTGATATGTCTCTTTAATATAACTAGATAAAAATATTACTTCTGTCACATTTTCATAATCACAATATAAACCTATCATTTTTTTATATTATGATTTTGACAAGCTTCATCAATTAATCGCAAACCCTCTGTCAATTGACCTGCATAACTTTGAGCCCTATATCCATTCTCATTTAAGAATGCTGATAAAAGTAAATATGCCTAGAAATCCTCCAAATTGAGGAGAAGCATTTAGATAGCGTCTATGAAGATTAAAAAAATAATATATCGTTATCTCTCATCATGTAATTCCTTAATTAATTTATCTTTTTTTCTTCTATCAATAATCGATAACGCATTTTACGATTAACTAATGCTTTTTTTAATTCAGTTAGCCCCTCAGTCATAAAAATAATATAAAAGCTCTTTATAACCTTCACAATAATGGTACTTACTATTTATATCTCCATTAGAAGACAATGCATCTACCGTACAACCACCATGACAAAAATTCCCAAAAAGCACATTCTTTACAATCATTTTTCTTGTAAATAAATTTGACGATTTCTAATTTTTTTCACTAACTTCTGAATCATATAATGATATAATATCGTGATTTAAGATATTGCCATAAATATACGACTTATTTTTCATTAGTCATACGGCCACAAAATCCAACATCCCCATTGGGATATAAAGTTATGATATTTCTAGTACAAGTACCATTATATGAGCATTCACCAATACTGTTATTAGTTAATATTGTTGTAAGAAGATTTGATATTGGTTGCACAGTAATATCCATATGACTGGTTAAAAAGCTTTTTTAAAAATATACTTTAAAACAGTCGAGTAATTATTATAAATATTATTCGTTTCGACTAATTGATTCTCTGCATTACCAATTGGTACAACAGGTTGAATTTTTAAGATTTAAGTTTAAATCTTCTAATGTATTCAAAGTTTATCTAAATCAATTACAGTAGAATTTAAAACCATTAGTAAAGAGGCTGGTATTCCCTGACTCTTTAATGATTTAATGTTAGTAATAATTGTTTCATATGTACCTTGGCCATTCTTTTGCGATTCTATATTGATCATGTAATTCTTTATATCCATCTAAAGAAATTCCTATACTAAAATCAAATTCTTTAAATATTTGAATCCACTCTTCATCTATCAAAGTCGCATTTGTTTGTATAGAATGAGAAATTTCAAAATCTGAAAGAACTTCATTTGTATATTCAATGGCTTCGGTTATCCATTGTTTGCCGATTAATAATGGTTCTCCACCATGCCATATAATATCAACATTTTTATGTCCAACATGCCTCAATAGTTTTGGAATACCATCTACAAATCTTTTATATATTTCTATATTAAGATTTTCTAACTGTCTTAATCCTTCACTACAATACGTACAGCTTAGGTTACATGCAGATGTAACCTTAATAATAAATTGCATTTAAGCATCCTCATATTTTAGTCGTCTTAATTGTTGAATTGAATCTTGTAACATATTTGTCATAGTAGCAATATACTTTTCTTGTGGTAAAAAAATATTGCTTTTTGTATATCTAGCAATGCAGCTTTTACCTCTTGCTCTATAATTGCTCTACTTTGATTTAATAAAGACTCTAAAACATCATTTACATTAGTACCAACATCTATTTTTAAAATTTCAGTATGTGTAATCGTACGCGTTCTATAATATGTTTTACCAAAAAATGATCTTGTTTTTTCCCACCAACCATCTGGATCACGTTCAACTAAGATACGTTCTTTATAACTATGTTCAACTTCTTCATAGTTTTTCCCCAAAGATTGAACAGTAACAAGACTAGAAATAGACTTTATACTATCATTGCTATAGCCTTCAATAATTGATGCCACTTCTTTATTAATACCCTTATTAATACCTTTTTCAATAATCTTATTAATTTCAGTATTCATTTTGTTAGAATCAATTGTATTTTTTTGAGGATTCTACAATTTGATTCCACTCTAATAATTTTGATTTCAAATCTGATTGAATATCTTGAATAATCAAGTTTGTAACACGTTGTTTACGGTTTTTCTAATTTTTGTTTATATTCATTAATTGGATCTTGTAATTCTTTAAATTTATCTAATAATGTCTCTAATCCCTCAAACTTATGATCAATGTTATCTCCCGTAATTAAGCGTTCTATAAAACTATTCATATTACGTTTTGGCCTTGCAATTTTCAAATCAGTTGTTTGAGTAGAAGCCTTATCAGCTAAAAGATTCATAAGTTTATCAAGATTGCTATCTTTAAATTTAGATTCATCCTCTTCTTCAATAGCATGACGAGCTAACATAGTAGATACACTCATTGCTCTAAATTTCTCAGAATCTAAATCAGGATATTGTTCAGCAAGACGTGTTACAATATCATCCTCTTGTAATTTACGACGTTCTGGTTCTTTCGGTCTAAGAATTTTGATAATTTCATCGTTCTCATCAATATCTTCTTCTACTACATCAGAACGTGTGATGACAACTAAAGACTCTTGCCCCTCACGAGAGAGCTTCTCCATATATTTCATATCTTCTTGTAAACCGGGTTCTGAAGAGTTCATTAAAAAAATGCATAGATCCACAAATGGAATATAGTCATTTACCATTTGCTCCATGTCTTTACTATCACCATCTTTTTTTACCGCTCCAGTACCAGGTGAGTCCATCCATCGTAATCCAGATAATGTAAAATATTGAATCGCCCCAGTAGTATCAGTAACACCTTCGGTAAACCAAGTATCTCCATTAAGTTCTTTAGTTAGTCCGCCTGTTTCCCGACCACTTTCTTCGCTAATGAATTGCGGCTTATCTCGATGATTGTATTCAGTTTCCACGTTTGAGTTACTAAAATATTTACCAGCAAAAAAATTCCCTAAAGAACTTTTACCAGCTTTAACAGCACCAAATACCATTACCACAAGATACTTCTCATGTTTTTTCATGAATTCAGTACCTTTTAATTGGCTAGTAAGATCATTATTCCAACTATCAATTGATGCATTAATCTCAGTTAAGATTGATTCAACAGCTTTATCTACTAAATTGGAATCTTTTTTGGGTTTTACTACTTTACTGAATTCATTAGATTTTGCAGGAATAGACAATAAAATTTTATTAATCTCATCTCGACGTTCATCGATTTCTTGAGAAAAGCCATCTAGATTTTTTTACTTGCAATATCAAGCTTCTCAAATAAATTATTAACTGTACTTGCAATATATTCTGTTCCCATTATTACCTCTATTTCTTTTGCTTTTAATATCATTTTTTTACCTTTAATTGAATTTCATTAATTCTCTTTAATGTATCATTGATATCTTTTAATGCCGCTTTATCTTCATCTAGACTTGCCATTAATTTTTTTCAATATCACGTTTCAACTTATTTTTGACTACTCTTACTTGATAAGTCACATGTTCTAAGATCGATATCCGATGTACAATTATTTTTCTTGTAACTCTAATTTAATCGTCTCATAAGCTTGATTACATTCATTCTCTAATTGTTGTTTTAATTGTTTTTAATTCATTTTTCTTTAGCATTTAATTCTGCTTGCTTTCTTTTACGTTCTTTTTCAGCATAATCACTGTAATCACTATAATAATCACTATAGTCACTATGATCACTATGTGCAATTACACCAATAGTACCTGCAACCCCTCAAGCAATAATCCCAGCTATAAACATTATTATTTCCTCCGTAATTAAAATTTAACCTCTCAATGAACTAATTTCGTCCATACAACGATTTAATCTATCATTTGCTCGTTCTATAATATAAAAACGTGAGCTCAAGATATCATTAATTCTAGATTTAAATTCATTAATAACTATCTCTTCTTTCTTTAATTTTTTTCAGTTTTCTCTTCTTTTTAATAGTTGTAATTTATCTTTAACCTTCTCAGTTTCTAAATCAATTCTTTTCACATATTCTATCTTGAATTTCACTATTAGATGACATTATGAAAGAATCTATATACTCATGTAATAATTTAATACCACTATGTTCGATAAGTTTATTCTTATTATTCTTCAATCCATTTTTTTGTATGTTGTATTAGAAACAGTAAAGACTTTAAAAGCCAGTTAATCCAGTCTCATTTTTTTAATATCTAATAAAACTTTATTTTTTTGATATTATTTAAATCATCCTTAGATTGAATTGCATCTTTCCCTGTCAAGACTAGGACAAATTTATCAACTAAATTATCGATATTATTAAAGCAAGATATAATAGTCTTTATATCCCTAACTTCTTCTTTCCTAATATCACCAACAGATAGATTATGAACAAATAAAATTATATTTGCTTTTTTTATATGCCTTTATAGCCTCTTGATCATCGTTATCGTGAGCATTTTAAACCTGGTGTATCAATAAAATAAATATTCTCATTATATTGATATGTCTTATTCTTAACAGTGGTTCGTTTATCTTGTACTTCAAAAAAACATCTTCAACTTGACCTGTCAGTGAATTCAATAAACTACTTTTTACCATGATTCATACGTCCAGCATTTACTAAATAAAACTTATCGCTATCACTGATAATTTGATTTAATTTATCTTCATAATTATTAACTATTGTTTTTTAAAGTCATATTATTACTCATAGCCTCCAGTCTAATTTCATTTAGTGGTAAAATAACTTTTTCTTCTGATTTTTTTCTATTAAATCTCCAAAACATTCTATTTCATTTAGTGGTGAAATAACTTTTTTTCTTCTGATTTTTTTCTATTAAATCTCCAAAACATTCTATTTCATTTAGTGGTGAAATAACTTTTTCTTCTGATTTTTGCTATTAAATCTCCAAAAACATTCTATTTCATTTAAAGATTTTACTACATTAGAAATAAATTGATTATATTCTATTTTTTTACTTGTAGTTTCCATAATATGTTTCTCCAATAATATTATTCAAGCCCCTCTAATAACCTAATTGTCATATCACTAAAATTATCTACGTCTGCAATCCATGGTTTTATATATTCAACTTCATTTTTGTAATTTAAGTGCATCTCCATATATATACTTCTCTATTTCTGTAAATGATACTCTAAGAATGTACAAAAATGATGATATAAGAATGTACAATTTTGATTGTATCACCGATACTATAGTTGAGGTGATAACAACATGCAATACGTATACGCTATTAACAGTTCATTTACTGTAACATCATTATTAGACTTACCATTATTAAGGGACATTCTGGAGGTTTGCAATTTGAAACCTAATTATAGTTTACTAGGTCGTGAATTAGGCTATGATAGACGCACCATAAAATCTCATTATGAAAATGGAACGCCTGATCCACATCGTCATAAACCATCTATGATTGATAAATTTTATGACGTAATACAGACTTTATTATCTGATGATACACCCCAACAATTTTATTATAAGCGTGTCTTGTGGCAATACTTGGTAGATAACCATGGACTCACAGCTGCTTACTCTACATTTCGCGGTTATATTTTAAAGATACCAGTATTTCAATCCTATTTTGATAGAAAACATACATCGCCTAGCACACAGCATACGATTCGCTTTGAAACCGCACCAGCTGAACAGGCTCAAGTTGATTGGAAAGAGAATATTAAATTCCTATTACATGATGGCACACACATAACTTTTAATATATTGCTGATGACATTAGGCTATTCTCGATACAAATTAGCAAAGGTCACTTTCGATAGAACTACTGAAACACTACAAGATGCATTGGTAGAATTCTTTGAACAATTACAAGGTGTTCCACATGTACTATTAACAGATAATATGAAAACCGTGATGGTACAACCGAGGCTAGCTGGAACTAAAGGACAGCTTCATACCAAAGCAGAACAATTTTCAAGTGACTTTAGCTTTACATTTAAGCCGTGTATGGCGCGCCGTCCACAAACGAAAGGCAAAGTAGAAAGCCAAATGAAAATTCTAGATGAAATTCATGCGTACCAAGGAAAATTAACAATACAAGAAGTGGAAGAACAGATTCAAAAAATTATTTTACGTAGTAATCTAGCGATTTCTCAAGCTACAAGACAAATACCGTCTGCACTGCTTGAAAAAGAAAAGGAATCTCTTACCCCACTTCCAACAAAAGTGATAAGAGATTCCTACCGCATAGATCACCCAAAAGCTAAGGTTTCAGCAAGTAATCTCATTAGCTTTCGTGGTAGCCACTATTCTGTACCACCAGGATATGTGGCCAAATCTATGACCTTAAAGACCATAGATAAGATGCTATACATATATGATAGCACAGAATTGATTGCACAGCACCCATTAAGTGGTAAGAAGGTTAACTATTTGCCTTCTCATTATGAGGCACAATTGCAGAAAACAATTCCTTATCTAAGTTCTGAAGATGTGAAAGCTAAGCAAAATCTAATTTGGAAAAGATAGGAGCTATCTATGACACTACAGACTAATTACCAACGCTTACAAGATAATCTAGCATATCTAAAACTAAAACAATGCATGTTACACCTAGATGAAACAATTGAATTAGCTAATACACAGAGCTTATCTCATATTGAGTGGTTATTGAAGCTGAGTGATTACGAAGTTGATATTAAACGACAAAACGTAATTAACCATATGGTGAAAATTAGTAATTTTCCTCATTTGAAAACACTAGCTGATTTTGAATTTTCATTTCAACCACAAATTAACGAAATGCAAATTAAGGATTTAGCATCATTAGGATTCATGGAACAAGCTGAAAACATTGTATTTCTTGGCTCTAGCGGAGTTGGGAAAACACATTTAGCTACATCACTAGGTATTGAAAGCTCTCGTAACAGACGAAGCACCTATTTTATTAAATGCCATGATTTAATTCAAAACCTTAAGAGTGCAAAAGATGAAGGACGATTAGAAACTCGGCTCAAGCATTATGCACGCTACCAATTACTCATCATTGATGAAATTGGCTATTTACCGTTACAACCAGGTGATGCTAACTTACTATTTCAAATTATTGATAGACGATACGAAAAGAAAAGTACCATCGTAACGTCTAACATTAATTTTGATGAGTGGGCTACCATTTTACATGATGAGCGAGTAGCTAATGCTATTGTTGATCGATTACTTCACCATGCACATGTGATTAGCATAACTGGAGATTCATACCGGTTACGAAACCATATGCAACAGAAGGAATAACTGTACATTGTACATCGTCAAAATTGTACATTCTTATATTGACATTTACATCTATTTCTACGATAATATGTCTAAAAAAATTTTTCTTCAAGAAGTCCATTTTTTTGTAATTATAGATTTAGATTTTTTTGTATAATTGAATCATTCATATATTTGTTATATAAATACTCATGAGATGAATTAAATTTTTTTACTTATTTGTTTAACCTCTTGTTTTTTTAGCTAACATTTTAGTTTTTTTAATATTAATATTGCCTTGTCTTTATAACTACTTGGAAGATAAGCTCTTGACGGGTAACGACTTAAAAGCATTCTTACGTATTTCATCTATATTAATTAAAGAACCTGATAAAAGGTATTCTAAAAAAATTCCCAGACAGACCAAATATTCTCTTCCATTTCTGGTTCAATATATTTATAATAAATATATTTAGATGGCCCATCAGAAATAGAATCTATAAATAAATTTAACTCTTCTTTTTCTTGTTTTAAATGTTTATATTGACTATGCAAATCATTAATCTCTTTTGTTATAAGAGTCTTATATTCTTCATATAACTTATCAGCATCAATTAGTTGGGAGTCTAAATTTACTGTTTTTATTTTTGAAGAATTTCATTAAAAAGATGTATTGCTGTAGCTTGTATATTTCTTATCTTTTTCAATAGTTTGTTTCGTTCTTAACGGTTTTTAACTCTTCAATTTTACTAGTAATATACTCCAATAATGTTGGAATACCACTATATGTAATTAATTTTTTTCTTTATTTTTCAGATTTTTCCCTTCATAAATGTTGTATTAGATACTTCAAATATAGGGAAGTTTTGTAATCCACAAAATTTTTTTAATATCTTTTAGTAGCTTTAATTTGATTAGCTCTCTATCATTTTGATCTGTAATAGCATCTTTACCGGTAAGAACTAATATGAATCTATCGCTAAAAGCCTCACTATTATGAAAATCAGCAATACGTTTTTAAAGCTTCTAATTCACCTTTATGAAAATCACCTACATTATAATTATGAACAAATAAAATAATATTAGAGGATTCATATGCAACATTTGCAATAGCATCATCATTTATATTGGCATCTAGTCCGGGTGTATCAACTAGAAGAACATCTTTAAATAATTCATATCTTGAATTAGCAGTTGTTTCACGAATATCTTGAACTTTAAAAATATTGTCACCAATTAGTGAGTTAAGTAAACTACTTTTTACCATGATTCATACGACCTGCAACAGCAATTTTTTTACATATCGTTTATCATCAATAATTTTACTTAAATTTTTTTCTTATACTGATTCAAGATGGTATCTAAATCCACTTCTAATGGATTAATATCATTGGTATCATCATACTTTTCGTATATTTGTCTTTTTTTCCCGATGTACTAATAACATCATTATTATTTTTTTATTTATCCCCATTACTCCCCCATAGAATGTACGTATTTTTTTATAGACATATTCTACCAATAAAATATTATTATATATTTAATATTTCATAAATTCTTCATAAAAGAATTCATCTCACGCTCATAAATCAAAGTCATAAAAGGCTACATAAATTCATATGTAGCCTTTCTCCTCCTATCGCAAAACAACTAACTAATTTTTTTGTAGCAAATCATAATAAGTCTTATAAATTGCTTGTTTAACTTTTTCCTTCTTGTAATTCTGCCCAGGTTTCATTGATATAATTTGGACAGTACGATATGTAGCAATCTAAGGAATTATTAGGTATAAAAGATAATAGTTTTTTTAATTGGTAAGTAATCATCATAATAGATTTCTTCTAAGTCTGATTTTATATGCCAATAGTATGTCAATGGTTTGGCATTACAATACCATTCTGGGTCTTGTAGATTTTTCCTCAAGTGTTACATACGCTTTCATAAAGATTGTTCTTAATTCGTTAGTTAATGAACTAGGTTTATAGGTTTTCTCTTTTTAAATAAGCTAGTATCGCAAATAATTCTTCGCTCCAGGCAAGATTAGGTACGATAAAATTATCAAATAAATAAGGAAGTTCATTATCATGACTATTAAGTCTTGTATGTAACAAATCCTTTACTTGTTTTTTTATTTCATTATAGGGTCCACTTTTAATACACGGAATAATCATAGGTCGCCCCACACCATGAAAAACCTTCTAGTAATTCCTCCATTCGAATTTTTTTATTTTTATTTATGATGAGAAGCTCAAAATTTTCTTTAGATTCAAAAATTTGATTCAATATATGTATCAAATGAATTCAAATGCTTAGATGCCTCTATAATTTCATTTTTTTAGGTTTTAAACCTTTTGCATCCTAATCAGCCTGTTTGATTTCTGCTTCTTTCAATTTTTACATTCAATATTTTTTTCAAATAGATTTAAAACAGATTCTTTTTGATTCTTCATTAACTAACATATTTCTCATATACAAACACTCCTTAGCTCATATAAATAATCTATACTACTATTGATGCAAAGAATTATATAACTCTTTGCATTTTTCTTTGAAAAGTATTTACATGCTTATTCTTGATACTCCAATTAATTGAATGAGCATAATACATAACATCACATTCATATGGACTACCAGGCAATATAGCTAATAGTTCTTCTACAGGATTTAAATCATCTAAATACAAAGTACTCCCATTCATCTTCTAAATCCACATAATATTCAAAGGAATGAGCATCACTATATTTAACCTTTTTCACTTAGATTTCTATCTAACAAGGTAAATACATTTATATGAGATCTGTTTTAATTCATCTGTAAATGTTCCTTTCATATAGAAATCATTAGTCAAGAAGGCTTTCATCACAAGTAATTCTTCGTTCCACTGTAAAAGTGGTACTACTTCTACATCAAAGATATTAATAATTCTTTGGTCATGTTCTTCTAATGCTTCTTCTAGTTTTCGTTTTACCTTTTCTTCAGCTTCATCTCTTGAACCACTTTCAGAAGGAATAAAAATTTTCATCAATGCAGCGCATTCAGATGCTTCTCGAATTGATTCGATAGAACGTAAACGTAGTTCTTCATTAATTACAGCAATGAAAGTGTCTACATTGCCCCATCGATCTATTACCCAATCCTTAAAATGGTCTTTGTCTGCAAAGGTTTCCTTTAATTCATCTCTATACTTCTTTAATCCTTTTACAGCCCATTCTGCATGTAATCGATCATAGCGATCACCAAAATCCTCATCTTCTCTTGGAATATCAAATTCTGCTTTTTCAATTTCTGCTTTAATGTCTTTTACTGTGATGATGTTTTCTTTTAAAGTTTCCATAGTTAATCTCCTGTATAACACAACAAACAAAATAAATATGGTTCTGGATTACCTTTAGTATATCTAACCCTATACGTAATTTTTTACACCTTGAATTGTCAAGTCAAATGCAACTCTACTGAATGATAAACCTCGTATGGAGTTTTCCAATTTAAGCATTTGCGCGGCCTAAGATTTATTTCTTTCATTTTTGCTTCAACATAGCTATCTGACTGATTAATATCCACAGTTTTCGGGAAATATTCTCTAAGCAATCCATTGGTGTTTTCGTTTGTTCCTCTTTGCCAAGGATGATGTGGAAATGGAAAATAAAATTCTACTAAATTCAACTCCTGACTAATTTCTGCATGTTTAGAGAACTCTTTCCCTCTATCTGGAGTTATTGTTTCTAGAGGTTGATTTTTTAAAAGCTTAATCATCGCTTGTTTGACTAAAAATGCATTCTTTTTTGCAATTTTTTTACATAGCAGATACCTACTTTTTCGATCAGTTAATGTTACTAAGCAAGCCTTACCAGTCTGCCCCATAAGTGTATCAGCCTCCCAATCACCTAATCGTTCTCGATTATTTGCAGGAGCTGGTCTATCTGTAATTAAATTACTAATTTGAATTTTTCCACGTCTTTCTTCATAATTTTTTGTATGACGACTTTTACCACGATGTCGTAGTTTGCGAACAACTCCTCTATTTCCATGTGATAATTCTTTTTTTCATCAAAACGACCATTATATATTTCCCTGTAAATTGTATTGTAACTAATAGTGAAGCTTGAATTTTTCAAATTTCAATCGAGAGGAGATCTGTTCCGGAGACCATTGATGTCTCAAAAATAAATTCTTTACAAATTCATATAGACTTGGATTATCTAGCTTTTTTTCTTGGTTTACAATTAAAGCGTCTATTTTTTTATATCTGTCATGGGCTTCACAAGGTATGTACTCGCCATTTTGACTATTTCTTTTGATTTCTCTTGATATAGACGATTTATTTTTCCCAAGTAAAATTGAAATTTCTGTTTGATTTTTTCCTATATCAATAAAATGTTTTAGAATTTCGCGCTCTTTTAGTGTAAAATGAGTATAATGATTCATGGCTCCTCCTGATTTTTAGATGTCTTTGCAAACACTATTTTATCAGAAAGCCATGAATCTTTTTTAGTTGCACTTAGATTATAAATTCAAGACACAAAAAGCCGCCCAACCTAAGTTGAGCGGCTTTCACCATTCTATAAAGAATTATATATAGTTTACATAGTTCCAGTACTACCGATACCACCTGTACGTACGCCTGTTGCATCGTCGTCATTAGTGATAAGGTATTTAGAGAAAATGCCTTGCGCAACGCGTTCGCCTTTTTCAAGGGTAACAGGTTCGTTGCCAAAGTTTAGGAGGGCGATCATGATATGACCTTCATTGTCCTCATTGTTGTAGTAATCACTATCGATGATACCAGTACTATTCACCAATGCTAGTTTACGTTTGATAGCCATGCTAGAACGGATATGGATGGCAAGGTATTCGTCGTATGCCATGAAGGCCTTAAGGCCTGTCGGTACGAGAACCACTTGATTTGGTTCTAAAGTAACAGCTTCAGCGCATTCAATATCATAGCCTGCGCTTTCTGTGGTTTTACGTGTTGGTAAATTGATATTTTGTTCTTCAAAAGCAGAAACTACTTCAAAGCCACGAATATCCATGTAACACCTCTTATTTCAAACAATCTTTACGGGACAAGTTCACACGGCCTTGTTTATCGATTTCGATAACCTTAACCATAATTTCGTCGCCTACATTTACAACGTCTTCTACATTTTCAACGCGTTCTTTTGCAAGTTTAGAAATATGTACAAGACCTTCTTTACCTGGTAATACTTCTACGAAAGCACCAAATGCCATCAAGCGAGTTACTTTACCAAGGTAAACTTCACCTACTTCAACCTCTTTAGTAAGGTTTTCGATGATTTGTTGCGCTTTTGCAGCCCCTTCTTGGTCTACAGAAGCGATGAATACTGTACCATCATCTTCGATGTCGATTTTTGCACCTGTTTCGTCAATGATGCTACGGATTACTTTACCGCCAGAACCGATTACGTCACGAATTTTATCTGGATCAATTTTCATTGTAATGATGCGTGGCGCATATTGAGACATTTGTTGACGAGGTTCAGCGATGGTATCTAACATAATGCCCATGATGTGCATGCGACCTTTATGAGCTTGTTCCAATGCTTCGTGAAGGATTTCACGAGACAAACCAGAAATTTTAATATCCATTTGGATGGCAGTTACACCTTTAGCTGTACCAGCCACCTTGAAGTCCATATCGCCAAGAGCATCTTCCATACCTTGAATATCTGTTAAGATTGTGTAGTGTTCACCTTGTGTTACAAGACCCATTGCAATACCAGCTACAGGAGATTTAATAGGTACACCAGCATCCATCAAGGACAATGTGGAACCACATACGGAAGCCATGGAGCTAGAACCATTGGATTCTAATACTTCAGATACTAGACGCAATGCATATGGGAATTCTTCTTCACTAGGAATGACAGGTACCAATGCGCGTTCAGCTAAAGCACCATGACCGATTTCACGGCGTCCAGGACCACGAGAGGAACGAGTTTCCCCTACGGAGAAGGATGGGAAATTGTAGTGGTGAATATAGCGTTTCTGTTTCTAAACCGATGCCATCGATAGTTTGTTTTTCAGACAATGGCGCTACAGTAGCTACGTTCAATACTTGAGTTTGACCACGTGTAAATAGTCCAGAACCATGTGTACGAGGCAATACGCCTGTACGACAAGAGATTGGACGAACTTCATCGAGTTGACGGCCATCTGGACGAATTTTTTCAACAGTGATCATATGACGAACAATTTCCTTCGTCATCGCATCGAATGCTTTATTTACATCAGCTAAGTTATCTGGGTAGATGTCCGCGAAATGTGCTAATACGTCTTCACGTACTTCTGTTTCTTGTGCATCGCGTTGTTGTTTATCTGCACAACGAACGGCTGCATCAAGTTTATCGTGACCATATGCGCGAACAGCTTCAGCGATTTCGGCAGGTACGTCTTTGCTTTCAAATACGCGTTTTTCCTTGCCTACTTTAGCTTTTACATCTTCTTGGAATGCAACGATTTTCTTAATTTCTTCGTGAGCAGCCATGATAACTTCAAGAATTGTTTCTTCCGGAACCTCTTGAGCGCCACCTTCAACCATGAGGATAGCGTCTTTTGTACCAGCTACTACGATATTAAGGTCAGTTTCTTCTAATTGTGCTTTTGTTGGGTTAACGACAAATTCACCATTTACACGACCCATGCGAACGCCAGCAATTGGGCCAGCCCATGGGATATCGGAAATAGATAATGCTGCAGATGCACCAATCATACCACAGATAGCAGGATCACAATCTTGATCTACGGACATAACGGTAGCTACTACGTGTACTTCGTTACGTACACCTTTATCAAATAGTGGACGAATAGGACGGTCAATCAAACGGCTATTCAAGATAGCAGATTCAGGTGGACGTGCTTCACGTTTAATAAAGCCACCTGGCAAACGACCAATAGCATACATTTTTTCTTCATAATCTACTGTGAGTGGGAAGAAATCGATATCCTTCGCCTCTTTAGAACCTGTAGCGGTAACGAGTACGCGTGTATCGCCATAACCAACCATTACGGCACCGCCAGCTTGTTTTGCAAGTTCCCCAGTCTCGATCGTAAGCGTACGACCAGCTAGGTCCATTTGGAATTGTTCCATTCCTATTCCTCCTAAAAATCTTCTTATACGTATACCTTATTATTATATATCATCTAATTAAATTAGGCTATTTTTTCTATCCATATGATATACTTTAATTGTTGCTAACTCCTATTCTGGCAACAGAAAGGAGGTGTTTCTATAGTGGATTATGTTGTTTCCCTTTATAATCACTATCATAGGTGGTGTAACTTGCCATTACATCATCAAGTGGCTAGATAGTAGATTTAAATAGCAACTAGCATTAATAAAAAGGACAGAGTCGCCGCTCTGTCCTTTTTTCTGTGTTTCCACAATAGATTATCGGCAGTTGTTTCCCTTTGCCTAAATTCATTATAACACAAGGAAATAAAATAAAAAAGCCGTCCAAATGGACGGCTAATTGTATTATTTACGAAGACCAAGACGTTCGATAAAGGGAACGGTAACGTTCGATATCTTTACGACGAAGGTAGTCAAGCATGTTACGGCGTTGACCAACTAATTTCAACAAACCACGACGGGAATGATGGTCTTTTTTGTGTTCTTTCAAGTGTTCAGTTAAGTATGTGATGCGGCTTGTCAAAATCGCAACTTGTACTTCTGGAGAACCAGTGTCACCTTCATGAGTAGCGTATTCTTTAATTACTGCTAATTTAGCTTCTGTAGTTAACATTAATGTTACCTCCTAAAAAAATAATAATCCCGATAAGCTTAAGTAACCGTTGGAGATTCGAATACTTCGCTTACGATATGTCTTATGACTTAGTTAAGTATACAGTATAATCCCCATAGTGTAAAGGTTTTCATGAAAAAAGAGAGGATAATATCCCCTCTTTTTTAAACCATATTATTTAGGTACTTATTTTGAACCGAGCATCATACGGTCGCTTAACGCACCTTCGCCAGCTACTTCAAATTTTTGTAACAAATCAGCAACTGTTAATTTTTTCTTTTCTTCCCCTTTTACATCATAGATGATACGACCAGCGTCCATCATGATAAGACGATTACCAAAGCGCAATGCATCACGCATGTTGTGCGTAATCATAAGGGTTGTTAGATTATGTTCTGAAACAAGTTTATCTGTTAATTGCAATACATTTTCAGCTGTCTTAGGATCAAGTGCTGCTGTATGTTCGTCCAAGAGTAATAAATCAGGACGAAGCATAGTAGCCATAAGCAATGTAATAGATTGACGTTGACCACCAGATAATAGGCCCATCCGTGCAGATAGACGATCTTCAAGGCCTAGACCTAATAGTGCAAGGCGTTCTTTAAAGAATGCTTGTTCACTATCTTTGAAAGCCCATTTAAGACCCAAGTTTTTGCCACGGCGCATCGCAAGGATCAAGTTTTCTTCGATTTGCATATTGCCTGCTGTACCAACCATAGGATCTTGGAATACACGGCCGATGTATTTAGCACGTTTGTATTCTGGCATTTTTGTTACATCAATATTATTGATGGTAATACTGCCTTCATCGACAGGAAATACACCAGCGATGGAGTTTAGCAATGTACTTTTACCAGCACCATTACCACCGATTACGGTACAGAAATCGCCTTCTTCTAAGCGAAGGTCGATGCCTTGTAGTGCAGTTTTTTCATTAATTGTGCCCTTAAAGAAGGTCTTTACCATATTTTTTACTTCTAACATAGTGTCCTCCTTAACGAGCTAACCATTTGGCTTTCAATGTAGGCAAAGAAAGCGCGATGGCAACAAGAATAGCAGTGAATAATTTTAAATCGTTTGGTGGCATACCCATGTAGAGTACGGCAGCGATAACGATACGATATACGATGGAACCAAGTACTACAGCAATGAGGCTACGAACAAAGGATTTTGTACCGAATACAACCTCACCGATGATTACAGACGCCAAGCCGATTACGATGGTACCAATCCCCATGCCTACGTCGGCAAAGCCTTGAAATTGACCGATAAGCGCACCGGACATACCAACGAAACCATTGGAAATCAATAGACCAAGAACGATCATATTATCTGTGTTCACGCCTTGGGCGCGAATCATTTGAGGGTTAACGCCTGTTGCACGTAATGCGGTACCAATTTCAGTACCGAAGAACCAGAATAGTAATAAACATACAACAACAGCTACGATAACACCAACAATGGCAGCAGACCACATATTTGGTGTATGAAGCACGCTACCAATAATTGTATAAATTGTATCCATGCGAAGTAAGGATACGTTGGCTTTCCCCATAATATGAAGGTTAATGGAATATAAAGCAATCATCGTTAAGATACCAGCTAACAATGCAGGAATCTTTAATTTTGTATGGATCCAACCTGTTACGGCACCGGCAGCCATGCCACCTACGCCAGCAATCAAGATAGAAAGAATTGGGTTCATACCAGTTGTAATCAAGATGGCGGAAATGGCCGCCCCCATTGGGAATGTCCCTTCAACAGTCAAGTCGGCCACATCAAGAACGCGGAAGGTAATGAATACACCGACCGCCAACAAGGACCACAAAAGGCCTGTTGTTATGGTGCCTACCACTAAATCTAACATCAAAATCTCCTCTTTTATTTCATATCTTTACGAAGTGCATCAGGAATTGTGATACCTAATTTTTTAGCACGTTCTTCGTTGACAGTTAATTTAATATCCTTTTGTGTTTCGATGGCCATATCGCTAACTTTTGCTTCGCCAGAAAGAACTTTAGCTGCCATCAAACCTGTTTGATAACCCAATTTATAGTAATCTACAGAATATGTCGCTACGCCACCAGTCATTGTCATACCTTCATCAGCTGCAAATACTGGAATTTTAGCAGCATCTGTAATTTGTGCTAAGTTAGCCATAGCAGATGCTAATACATTATCTGTTGGTGTATAAATAGCTTGTACATCTTGATTTACAAGATTTGTTGCTGCTTGTTGAATATCGTTTACGTTGGAAACGGTCGCTTCTACAACTGTAATACCTTTTGTAGCAGCATAGGCTTTCATTTTTTCAACTTGTAATTGGGAATTAATTTCAGAGGATGTGTAAATTGCACCAATACGTTTAACATTTGGCACTAATGCGATGATAAGATCTACCTCTTTTTCAACAGGTGTCATATCAGATGTACCAGATACATTGCCACCAGGATGTTCATTGGATTGAACGAGTTTAGCTGTTACGTAATCTGTAATAGCTGTACCTAAGATTGGCATATCATGAGATGCATTTGCCATCGTTTGAGCCGCTGGCGTTGCAATCGCTAGTACTAAATCCTTTTTATCGGATACAAAACGTTGCGCAATACTATTCAAATTAGATTGGTCAGCTTGTGCATTTTGTTGGTCTATTTTAATGTTTTCCCCATCTTTAAAACCTTTAGATGCAAGACCATCTACAAAGCCTTTATTAGCAGCATCAAGGGATGGATGTTCTACTAATTGAATAACGCCAATTTTCTTTTGGTCACTAGTTGTAGTAGTATTGGAACCACAACCAGCTACCATTGCCATAACAGTGATGGCACTAAGTGCCACTGCAATACCTTTTTTCCAGTTCATGTGTAACTCCTTACCAGTTAAGTACTAAATCATAGTTGCTTTGTTCATCAAATCCTCTGGTAAGGTGATGCCCAATTTTTTTGTAATTTATCTTTATTTACAACTAATTTGAATTCTTTTTTTGCATTTCAATCGGCATATCTTCGACTTTAGCTTCACCAGTTAGCACCTTAGCCGCCATCAAGCCAGTTTGGTAACCAAGTTTGTAGTAGTCTACAGATAAGGACATAACCGCACCGCCTTTTACGTGGTTATCTTCACCGCCGAATACAGGAATTTTTGCAGGGTCGGTAATCGCTACAAGATTGCTCATAGCAGATGCTACCACATTATCTGTTGGTACATAAATGGCATCAACACGTTGAGATACAAGGTTTTGTGCCGCTTGTTGAATATCGTTTACATTGGAAACAGTAACCTCTTCAACCTTAATGCCCTTTGTCGCTGCGTAAGCTTTCATCTTTTCAACTTGAATTTGAGAATTTACTTCGCTAGAGCTATAAATCGTACCGATTGTTTTAGCATTTGGCAATACTTTTAAAATCAAATCTACTTGTTGTTCTACAGGGTTCATATCAGATGTACCGGATACATTACCACCTGGATGTTCATTAGATTTAACAAGTTTAGCAGCTTCGTAATCAGTAATAGCTGTACCCAAGATTGGAATATCATGAGTTGCGTTCGCCATGGATTGAGCCGCTGGCGTAGCAATTGCTAAAATCAAATTTTTACGATCAGATACAAAACGCTGTGCAATACTATTCAAATTAGATTGGTCAGCTTGTGCGTTTTGTTGATCAAAGGTAATTTTATCAGATAAGCCCTTTTCCTTAAGAGCATCAACAAAACCTTTATTTGCCGCATCTAGTGCTGGATGTTCTACGAGTTGTACAACACCAACCTTATATTCTCCATTAGATGTAGTTTCATTTGTGCCACAGCCTGTGAAAGCCATCAATGCTGCCGCCGTGAGCGCGAGGGCAATGCCTTTTTTCAAGTTCATTGGGTCTTCCTTCCTATATTCGAAATAATAATACTTCTATTATAAACAACTTTGAGCACTACATCAATGTATCAGACTAAAGTATTTTTACATTTGTCCTTATGTAGAGCACATATTGTATTCTAACAGATTTATTATTTATCTAGAGAAGCTAGCATATCCTCTGTCAATTCATTGGCTGCTAGAATGTATTCTTTTAGTGTCCCCTTATCGAGGGCCACCTTCATTACAGGGCACTTCAAATGGGTCAAGGATGACACACATTAAAATTTCTCCCGTTACATAATAGCCCACAACGGCTTCCCTTCATCTTCATCTAAGGTTTCCCGTTTAACAGTCACACAATATGGTTTCATGACCTCCATAGCAGCTTTAGCCACCTCTTCGCGGGTAGCGATATACTCTTTTGCCTTTGTTTCAGGAATATCAAAAATATCGACCTTTACGGTCTTAACCTCTGTTGCCTCTCCCTTCGCCGCCTCGATAGCAGCGCCTAATTCCGTTTGTTTCATCCTATACCTCACATAACATGGACTTTCACCAATGGTGAAAGCCCCATCATACTAGATTGTTTCATCATCTGCATTCAAAAATGCTACGTAACAACGTTTTGCTTCATAAATATCGGCCTTAGATGTAACCTCCCATGGTGCATGCATGCTAAGAACAGCAACGCCGCAGTCGATTACATTCATACCATATAAGGCCATGATATACGCAATGGTGCCACCACCGCCAAGGTCAACCTTGCCAAGTTCAGCCGTTTGGTATGTTACGTTATTAGATTCCATTACACGGCGGATAAAGCCCATATATTCTGCATTGGCATCGTTGGAACCGGATTTACCACGAGAACCGGTAAATTTATTAAATACGACGCCCATACCTAGGTAAGAAGCATTTTTCTTTTCAAAAGCAGATGCATACAATGGATCATATCCAGCACTAACATCAGAGGATAGCATACGAGAATTTTCCAATGTACGGCGCACATTTACTGAATTAGGTTTACCCATCAATGTTAAGATTTCTGCTACCGCATTTTCAAAGAAGCGCGATTGCATGCCTGTAGCACCAACGGAACCAATTTCTTCTTTATCTACCAATAAACAGCAAGTCGTACGTTTTACCTTATCAACTTCGAGCATAGCCACCAAGGATGTATAAGCACAGACACGGTCATCTTGGCCGTATGCTAATACCATGGAGCGATCAAAGCCCATATCTCGCGCCTTACCAGCTGGTACAATTTCAAGTTCAGCAGATAATAAATCGCGTTCTACAAATCCATATTCTTTTTCAAGGAGGTTATTAATAAATTTAGTAACCCCTTCTTTTTCTTCATCTTTAACAGGACGACTACCGATGAGAAGATCAAGAGCCTCACCTTCAATCACCTTTGGCTGCATTCTTTTTGCATTTGTTCTTGTCCCTAAGTGAGGCAATAAATCTGTAATGCAGAATACAGGATCAGATTCTTTATCACCAATATTAATGTTGATGCGTGTACCATCTGTTTTTTTACTACAACCCCATGAATGGCAAGCGGCATAGCTACCCAGTGGTATTTTTTTATACCGCCATAGTAGTGTGTATCCCAAAACACCAAATTGCTATCTTCATATTGAGGGTTTTGTTTTACGTCAATACGCGGAGAATCGATATGAGCACCAAGGATGTTCATACCGAGGTCTAAATCATCGGTACCGATATTAAATAGCGCAATAGATTTATCCATATGAGTATAGTAAATCTTATCGCCCGCTTTAATTGGCGTGTTAGATTTAATCAAGTTTTTTAAATCAACATAGCCCGCTTTTTTGGCAGCTTCTACAGATTGAATGACACATTCGCGTTCTGTTTTACCATTATCCAAAAAAATTGACGATACGAGTCACCCTAATGACATCACGTCTTGTAATGTTTGTTCGTCATAATTATGCCAAGCATATTTACGTTCCATAATTTTATTCCTTTCTATATAAGCATACAGCACAGTATATCGTGTGTTATGCTTTTGATTTTTCTAATAATTCTTTTTGACGGCGCTCATAGTAAAGCCGCTCTTTCTCTCGGTTAATTTCCGATTTTTCTCTATATAGTTTATCGATTTCATCAGTACTATGACTCAATACCTTTGTTACATAAAACTTGGTAATTCCCTGACTTAATCGTATATTTTTCCTACCTTTAACTGAATGGCAAATGCTCCGTGTTTCGGACAAACGCCTATAGATAAATGCTTATCTCCTTGTATCCGCTCAGGACGTGTCGTTTCCAACCGACTTTGGCAATAGGGACAAAAGGATAATCGCACTCGTCTATCATATACGATACGTTTCTTTTCTTGAAAGTTATCGTACATAAAGAAGGTCAAACCCGGTGGATATAAAAATGGATTTGGCGCCTCTTTCCGTATGGAATCATAATGCACAATGCTGTTGGCAAATCTAGCTTTTTGGCAGATATGTGCCGTAAATATAGCATCGTGAAGTGCATTATGAGCAGATAATGCTTCAGATGATATGAGTAAATCCTCCATAGCATGAGCTACGGAGTACTGTTGTGTCGTGCCATATCGTTGATAGCTGTATAGCATCTGTGCATCCGCCCAAGAATCATAGTCGATACTCTTTAATTTATGGAGCAATAAATTTTCTCGCAATATAAGAATATCGTCAGCGCCCCAAGACAGGAGCATATAATCCTTGCCACACCATTGTTGAAAATGACTGTAAGCCGCCCTAAATGGGACACCGCGATTCAAATCTTGATTGGTTATCCCTGTAAGGGCCTTCACATGCTTATGCATATGTGGTAAATATTTAGGTTTTACATACATTGTGAACGAATCCACAATCTCTAAATTCTCATTGAGCTTAATAGCTCCGATTTGAATGATTTCACCGGTCAACGGCATCCGTGCTCGCTTCATAAAGCTAATGTCGTTGCTATATGGTTGATTCCACTCTAAATCAAAAATAATATAATCCATAACTTACGATTCCTGCAGTAATGTTTCAGCTGCCTTAATCACTTGTTCTTCGGTAATAACAGAAATACCTTTGTACTTGCCTTCTTTTAATAACCTGTTTCATACTTTTACCAATTTCATAATGGTCCATCGATTCAAGTACGATAGATTTTGCTTGGTACGGACCATAGAAAAATGGATTAGATGGTCCATAAAGGGCTACGATAGGAACACCCTGACTAATGGCTACATGCATAGGTCCAGAATCATTCGTAATCAGCAAGTCACACCATTTCATGGCCGCAGCTAAAGGGCCCAATTTAAAAGCACCTGTAGCCACGATTGGCGACGTCTTCATCTGTTCTACAACAGGTTTTACCATGTCCAAATCCATGGGCCCCCAAAGAATACAGTTTTATACCCTTTATTGCCAAAATAATCGGCTACATCCGCAAAGCGCTCTGCAGGCCATCGTTTTTCAGGCACTGCACTGCCAATATTAAAACCAATAATCTTATCACGAGGCATAACGCCTTGGCTTTTATAAAAACGGAATACCTCGTCATTCCATTCCTTACTAGTCTCGATATGTAATCCGTGATTAGCTACGTCGGTGACGCCTAATTGCTCTAATACGTTAATGTACATATCAGCAGCATGACGTGTCTTGCGATCAAGACGGGTATATTTCGTCATAAATGGTCTAAATAGGAAATGACTCATCCCTGTCGTTATCTTACCGTGAATTTTCCATGCCAAATATGATGTACGTTCATTAGGATGCAGGTTGATAACGATATCTGGACGACCTTGGTCGTTAATGCGACGAGCGATTTCATTTAACCCTTTAATGCTATTATGACGTCCTTTTTTATCGACCGTAATCAAATCATCGATATAAGGATTGTATTTCATCACATCTTGTAACTTTTCATCAATCACATAGGTGATATGACTATGAGGTGCTGCTTTACGCAACACCTCTAGAAATGGAGTCGTTAATACTACATCACCTAAATGCATGAGAAAGGTTACGACAATACGTTTATAATCAAGTTCCATCATAAATCCTTTCTCAACATTTCAGAATACACATCCCATACCGCATCTACTGGAATTTGTGCCATACAGTCGGAATCATCTACTAGCGGCTGTTCAGGTGTAGCCTTAGATGTAGGGGAAATAATAAGATGCACATGACTGCCCCCATACGGGCCCGTTCTATGCGGTGATGTCGTACCAAACAACGCGATTAATGGTTTCTTTAATGCATTGGCAATATGTAAAGGCCCCGTATCAGCGCTGATGAAAATATGGCAGTGACGAATCAACTCGATTAACTCAGCCATGGTCGTTTGACCAACTAAATTAATGAGATTATCGCTCTTCACATAGTTTTCTATAAATTGACCTTTTTCACTATCATCAGGCGAACCTGCAATGACCACCTTTTTACCACTTTCACAAAGGCGAATACATAATTCACCAAAATTTAATAACGGCCATTCCTTAACAATCCATCGTGCACCAGGTACAACGACAACATAATCATCGGTTACACCTAGTTCGGATAGCCGGTTGCGAATCTTCCCTTCTGCTGCATGGTCATGAGGCATTGGAAATTCCACGCCATCCACTTCGCCACCTAAGGCACGTACCGTATCGAGATAGCGCTCAATAACGTGATCATATTTATGAGCTCCTACTAGAGCTTTATTAACTAATTGACTGCCCTCGCGAAGTTCCCAATAGCCATATTTCTCAGGAGAACCCGATAGTAGAGATACAATGGCACTTTTGGCGATACATTGTAAATCTAAGGTCATATCGAAATGACGACTATGTAATTCTTTACGAAGATTCCACAAATAAGACGGCGATTTTAATTGTTTCTTGTCGATGATAATTACTTCGTCCACCCAAGGGGTACCTGGCAATAAACTCGCAAATTGTTCATGTATGGCCCAGGTAATTTTTGCGTGCGGCAAATTTTGGCGCAATGCATATAATGTTGGCAATGCGTGAATGACATCACCTAAGGAACTCATTTTTATGATGAGTATATTGGAATAGTCCTTCATAATAACCCCTCTATGAACGAAGAATACACACAAATGTGGTTCATCCAAAAATTAATGCTTTAAAATCTTTTTCATGAAATGTAATAGATTGGATTCTGTAAACAGATATCCCTTTACCCCTGCAGCCTCAGCAGCATCTACATCACGTTGGCTATCACCGATGAGAAAGCTATGTTCTACATCAACATCAAAATCCTTGATAGCTTGCAAAATCATACCAGGCTTTGGTTTACGACAATTACAATCGACAGCATAGCGTTCTACAGTGCCATCCTTGTGATGTGGGCAATAATAGAAATGTAAAATAGGTGCACCCGCTTTAAACAGTTCATTCCCCATATAATCATGTAGGATTTGTACATCGGTTTCCTTATAATAACCTCGTGCCACACCACTTTGGTTTGTTACGACTATAAGTTCATAACCAGAATCATGGGCTAATTTCAATGCTTCTTTTGCACCATCAACCCACTGTAGATCCGCTATCTTATAGAGATAGGAAACATCCTTGTTGATAACCCCATCTCTATCGAGGAATAACACCTTTCTCATACTACATCCTTTACAATTATCAAAGAATTGACATTAATCTGTCACAACAAATTAACGCAAGTAACCTTCGTTATTATCTAATAATTCACAATATTCTTTTACGGCATCAGCTAATGGCGTAAAGCCTTTATCATAGCCAGCAGCCATCAATTTAGTCGTGTCTGCTTCGGTAAAGCTTTGGTATTTACCAATCAACACTTCTGGGAACGGAATGTATTCAATGCGACCTTTACCATTATAGTCAATAACAGCTTGCATGAATTCATTGAAGCTATGTGCGTGACCTGTACCGCAGTTGAATGTACCAGAAATTTCAGGATGTTCCCAGAAATAGAAGTTTACATTTACCACGTCTTTGACATAGATGAAAATCACGTGTTTGACCACCATTTTCATAGCCATCTGTGCCTTCAAACAAATTGATAACGCCTGTTTCTTGGTTCTTATAGAACATTTGGCGTACAAGAGATGCCATTTTATCCTTATGTGCTTCATTAGGACCAAATACATTGAAATAACGCAAACCTACAACTTGTGCTGTATATTCACCTTCAAATTTACGTACATAGCGGTCAAATAATAGCTTAGAATATGCATACGGATTTAAAGCTTCTTCTGCTTCTGGCTTTTCAACAAAGCCATTTGTACCATTGCCATACGTAGATGCAGAGGATGCATAGATAAATGGAATAGCACGATCTTGGCAATAGTGGAATAGATTTTTGGAACCTTCGTAGTTGTTCTTCATCATATATTTGCCATTGTATTCCATCGTATCTGCACATGCGCCTTCATGGAAAATGACTTCAATAGGACCTACATTGAATGTGCCGTCTGCAATGGCAGCATCAAAATCATCACAGTCAATGTAATCTAAATAATCTAAATTTTGGAGATTGCGAATTTTACGACCATCTGTTAAATCATCAACGATTAAAATATCATTGCGACCGCGTTCGTTTAAGGCTTTCACAATATTACTACCAATAAAACCGGCACTACCAGTTACAATAATCATAATTTCCCCTCCTTAGCCATCGTGGCTATTTTCTTTACGATATCCGATGTGGAGTATCCTTCTTTAAATGAAAGTACCTCTACTTCATCTACAGATTCTCTACCAACGATATCCTCTTTTTTATAATCGCCGCCCTTAACAAGAATATTAGGGCGTAAGTATGCTAATAATTCGGCAGGTGTATCCTCCTCAAAAAGGACAACACCATCTACACATTGTAAGGCACTTAACAAGGCTGCTCTATCCTCTTCGGATACAATAGGTCTTGTTTCACCTTTTAAGCGTCTAACAGATGCATCAGAGTTTAGTCCAATAATGAGGTGAGCCCCAAGTTGTGCCGCCTCTTGTAAATACGTAATGTGCCCTCGATGCAGAATATCAAGCAACCATTTGTAAATACGACGGTTTCGTCCATGCTTTGCCATTTATCGATTAACGCCTTCATTTCTTCTTTCGTATATAAAGGACTAGATGTTGTCAATTGGCGTACAGAGCGCCATAACTCAATCAACTCTTGGCGATGGATTGGATATGTTCCCACCTTAGATACGACGATACCAGCAGCGCCATTAGCGATATGTAGGGCTAAACGCATGGATAAACCACTGGCTAAGCATGAAATCATCATAGCTACGACCGTATCACCAGCGCCACTCACATCGAATACATCCTGTTGTGTTGCTGGATTATGCCAAGTTCTACCATCCTTAGCCACAACGGTAATACCCTTAGCGGAACGAGTACCGATAATATATTTAATATTAACCTTATTAAGTACTTCCTTAGCCGCCTCAATAACTGAGGTATCATCATTCGGAATCACACGACCTAATGATTCACCCAATTCTTTTACATTCGGTGTAATACATGTAGCACCATCATATTTGGACCAATCAGCACCTTTAGGATCTACGATGGTCTGTACTTGATACGTGTTCGCCAACTTGAATACATGTTGCAACAATGTAGGTGTACAAACACCCTTGCCATAATCGGATATGACAATACCTTGTAAACCACGATGACAAAGCCCTTCTAGCCAACTGATTAATTGTTCTTCTTCAGCAGCTGTAATAGGTGTAATCGTTTCAAAATCGAGGCGCATCATTTGTTGACGGTCACCTAAAATACGCATTTTAGTAATCGTAGACCGACTTTCATCATGGATGAGACCGGATGTATCAATATGATCAGCGGCCAATAAGTTATCGAGCACTCTACCATGGTCATCGACACCAGCTACGGCCCCTAAATAGACATGGCAATCGAGATTAGCTAAGTTAGACGCTACGTTACCTGCCCCGCCAAGCACTTCTTTCACAGAGGATACGCGATTGACCGGCACAGGAGCCTCTGGTGAAATACGGCTCACATCGCCAAATACATAACGATCCACCATAACATCACCGATAACTGCAATGTTTAGGTTCGGTAATGAATTTGTCAAAAACTCATTCACTGTTTGTAATCATAGGTCCCCTTTCAAGAAATCTGTGATTTCTTCCCTATCTCGATTAATAATCTTCTTCAATAAGTTCGCAAATGATATGACCAGCTAAAATGTGCATTTCTTGAATACGCGCCGTAACAGTACTTGGAATAGCTAGTGTAAGATCGCATAATTCTGCCAATTTACCGCCACCTTCACCGGTGAAAGCAATCGTGTGCATACCTGTATTTCGTGCCATTTCCACGGCTTTCACAACATTTTTTGAATTACCCGATGTGGAAATACCGATAAGTACATCCCCAGAACGGCCTAAGCCTTCAACTTGACGCGCAAACACTGCATCATAGTCATAATCATTGGCAACAGCTGTCAAAATAGATGTATCTGTAGTAAGCGCAATGGATGCAAGAGAGCGGCGTTCTTTTTTAAAACGTCCAATAAGTTCTGCAGCAAGATGTTGAGAATCCGCAGCGGAACCACCATTACCACAGAATAAAATTTTATTACCACTATTCAAAGCCACAATACAGCGGTTAGCAATTTCTTGAATAACATCCATCTGATCCATTGTTTTACTAAACACATCAAGATGGTCTGTAAATCGATCCGCAATGATTGGATTTATATCTGTCATTATAAAATCTCCTTTAGTAGGCGATCCGCGTTTTTCCAAAATAGTTTTTCCGTTTGTTCTTCTGAAAGCCCGGCGCCTCGAAATGCATCATACAAACGATGCATATCTGAAATATCCTCAATTTCTGTATTTGGCTTGATACCATCAAAATCAGTGCCTAGAGCGATTACATCTTCACCGCCCTTATTGATGATATACAATCCGTGCTTCACAATATCATCGATGCGACTGATAGGTGAAGTCCCTAAGAAGGATTGAGCAAAGTTCAAACCTATAACGCCACCCTTTTCGCCAATTAGACGAATCAAGTGGTCCGGCAAATTACGACGATGAGCTGTCACTTCTCGCGCATTAGAATGAGATGCAATAAAAGGCACATCAAGAATATCGCCTAATTGTTCTGTTCCCCCATCATTAAGATGAGAACAATCAACAATCATGCCTAATTCTTGCATCCGTTCTACAAATGCAATGCCTGTTCAGTCAATTTCTTATGAGAATCTCCAGTATTAGGTTCCCCCAATTCATTAGGATAATTCCAAGTCAATGTAATAAGTCGAACACCATCAGCATAAGCCTTATCTAACTTAGCTAAATCGCCTCCAAGGACTCCCCCCTCTTCAATGGATAATAAAGCAGCTACTTTATGATTTTCATAACACGCTGTAATATCATCATAAGAACGCACATGACTGATATAGTCGCTATATTTTTGTATCTGACTATCGAACAATTGGCGCATAGATTCATATCTACCATACGAATCGTCTTGTTCTTCTAAGTCTACAAATAATGCAAAATCCTGCAATCGACTATGCCCTTTGATAAGGCGCTCAATATCAATTTTCCAGTTATTAGAAAATAAATCACCATCATGAGGATGGTCGATTAATTGCATTATCGTATCACAATGTAAATCAATCATATATTCACGCTATTTCTTTGCTTTTTTAGCATCTAATTTTTTTAATGCTTTAAGTTCAGCCATAAAGCTGTCAATATTATCAAACTTACGATATACTGAAGCAAAACGTACATAGGCAACTTGGTCAATATCTTTTAATTGTTGTAGTACAAGTTCACCAATACGATCTGTAGAAATCTCTTGATTTACTTCATTGCGAATGTCTCGCTCTACATTATTGACCACTTCTTCCATAACGGACATAGGCACTGTTCGTTTGTCACAGGAACGTAACAAGCCATTTAACAATTTACCACGGTCAAATAATTCACGGCGACCATTCTTCTTTGCTACCATGAGTGGTACTTCTTCGATGATTTCATAAGTAGTAAAGCGGCGTCCACAATTAATACACTCCCGACGACGACGGATACTATTTCCTTCATCTGTCGTTCTTGAGTCTGTTACCTTCGTGTCTGTATGTTGGCAATAAGGACATCTCATTAGCTAATACTCCTTTTCTAATCAGTCAGTAATCATGAAAAAGGCACAATACGCCTATTTTCTTATACCTTATATAGTACCATATTTAGTAGGAAAAGTCCCCCATATAATACAAAAGAGTATTATATGGGGGACTTTTTTATGCACTTACGTGCTAAATCGTATGAAATTAACGTTTAATAGCATCTTCAATGTGTAACAAGCAATCACCGGATTCGATACGGCTGCCTTCACGAACAAGAATTTCTTCAACGATACCACCGATAGGAGCTGTAATTGTTGTTTCCATCTTCATAGCTTCTGTTACGATTAATGGTTCACCTTTAGTTACGGATTGACCTTTCTTAACTAGAATCTTAACAACGGAACCAGACAACGTAGCACCAATTTCACCAGGGTTGGATTCATTTACTTTTACGACGAACAACGCCAGTTGTTTTTAGCATGTTTATCATGAACTTTAATAGAACGTGGTTGGCCATTGAATTCAAAGAGAACGATGCGATTACCATCTTCATCAGGATCGGATACACCATTCATCTTGATAATTAATGTTTTACCTTTTTTTCAATAGTAACTTGAATTTCTTCACCACGTTTCATACCAAAGAAGAATGTTGGTGTATCTAGTACAGATACATTACCAAAGTCTTTAGTAAATTTAGTGTAGTCTTTAAATACTTTAGGATACAAGCAGTATGCACTTACATCTTCATCAGTAGTATTAGCACCCATTTCGTTTAATTCATTACGAACATGTTCGAAATCAGTTGGAGGTAATACAGCACCAGGACGAACAGTAATAGGGCGAGCACCTTTCAAGATGATTTTTTGAAGTTCTTCAGGGAACCCTTGATATGGTGTACCTAGACGACCTTCGAAGAATTCTACTACTGATTGAGGGAAATCAAGAGTATCACCTTTTTCATAGATATCTTTTTCAGTCAAATTATTTTGTACCATGTACAATGTCATATCACCAACGACTTTAGAAGAAGGTGTTACCTTGATGATATCACCAAACATCATATTAACTTGGTGATATACTTTTTTAATGTCTGTCCAACGATCACCAAGTCCAACCATTTTAGCTTGTTGTTGCAAGTTGGAATATTGGCCGCCTGGCATTTCATGTTGGTATACTTCTGTATTTGGATATTTTTCAGCTTTATCAACGCCTCTGTAGTAAGGACGAATACTACCGAAGTAATGAGACATTTCTTCCATGTAGTCGATGTTCATTTGTGGTTGACGTTCTGTACCTGCCAATGCATAGTACATGGAGTTCATGCTAGGTTGGCTTGTACCATTTGCAAATGCAGAGTAAGCTAAGTCGATTACGTCTACACCAGCATCTACAGCGCGGCCATAGGAGTAAATCGTATTGCCAGAACCTTCATGAGAATGCAAATGAATTGGTACTGTTACAGCATCTTTCAAAGCAGAGACTAAGTTGTATGCAGCTTGAGGTTTCAACAAACCAGCCATATCTTTAATAGCAATGATATTGGCACCAGCATTTTGCAATTCTTTTAGCCATTTTTACATAGTAATCAAGATTGTATTTAGGACGATTGCTATCGAGGATATCGCCTGTGTAGCACAATGCAACTTCAGCAATCTTATTTTGATTGCGAACTTCATCGATAGCAACCTTCATATTGTCAAGGCTATTCAAGCTATCAAATACGCGGAATACGTCGATACCATTTTTAGCGGACAATTGAATGAAATTACGAACTACATTATCAGGATAGGATGTATAACCAACGGCATTAGCACCGCGAATCAACATTTGAAGCAATGTATTAGGCACTTCTTTACGGAACATGCGCAAACGTTCCCATGGATCTTCGTGCAAGAAGCGATAGGATACGTCAAATGTTGCACCGCCCCAACATTCTAAGGAGAATAGATTTGGTACACCTTTAGCGGCATCGCCAGCTACGCGTGCCATATCGATGGTACGCAAACGTGTAGCAAATAAAGATTGGTGAGCATCACGCCATGTTGTATCTGTAAAAAATACTTGTTTTTGGTCAGCCAACCATTTACTGAAGCCTTCTGGACCTAATTCGTCGAATTTTTGTTTTGTACCAGGTGCAGGAGATACATCTAATTTAGATGGCAATTGCATTGGTTCAAAATCAGGCACTTCTTGAGGGCCTGCACCGGAGTAACCATTGATTGTAGTATCCGCAATATAGCGAAGCAATTTAGTACCACGGTCGCGATCTGGTTTTAATTCGAATAATTCAGGATGGTCTTCAATGAAGTTAACTGTGTAGTTACCGCTTTGGAATTCAGGGTTTTCAAGAACGTTAATCAAGAAATGAATGTTTGTTTTAACGCCACGAATACGGAATTCTTTCAAGCAACGAAGCATTTTACGAATAGTTTCTTCATTGTTAGGACCGAATGCAGTAGCTTTTACAAGCAAGAATCATAGTAAGGTGTTACTACAGCGCCTGTGAAAGCATTACCGGAGTCAAGGCGAATACCAAAGCCGCCGGAACTACGATATGCTAAGATTTTACCAGTATCTGGCATAAAATTGTTCTTAGGATCTTCTGTAGTGATACGACATTGAATTGCAGTACCTTTACAAGGAATTTCATCTTGTTCAGGAATGCCTATTTCTGGGCTGTGCAAATCATAGCCTTCAGCGATACGAATTTGAGAATGAACAATATCGATGTCCGTAATCATTTCTGTTACGGTATGTTCTACTTGGATACGAGGGTTAACTTCGATGAAATAGAAGGAACCATCAGAAGTTACCAAGAATTCAACAGTACCAGCATTAACGTAGCCAACATTTTTCATGATTTTAACAGCTGCGTCACAGATACGTTTACGAGTTTCTAAAGGCAATGCAAAGGCTGGCGCCATTTCAACAACCTTTTGGTGACGACGTTGTACAGAGCAGTCACGTTCATGTAAATGAACTACATTACCATGTTCATCACCTAAGATTTGAACTTCAATATGTTTAGGTTCAACGATGAGTTTTTCTACATATACATCATCATCGCCAAATGCTGCTTTAGCTTCGGATTTAGCGCGGTCATAAGCATCGCGTAAATCTTCTTTGCGGTGAACTTCGCGCATACCACGACCGCCACCACCATTTACGGCTTTAATCATCAAAGGATAGCCGTGAGTTTCAGCGAATTCTTCCAATTGTGCAAAATCACGCAATGCCCCATCAGAACCTGGAATCATTGGAATATCTGCCAATTTAGCTTGCGTACGAGCATTAACCTTATCGCCGAACATATTCAAATGTTCTACGTGAGGTCCAATAAAAATGATGCCTTCTTCACCGCAACGACGAGCGAACTCTTCGTTTTCGGATAAGAAACCATAGCCAGGATGGATCGCATCAATATCATGTTCCTTAGCAATGCGGATGATATCTTCGATATCCAAATAGGCATCAACTGGTTTTTTTACCTTCCCCAACCAAATATGCTTCATCAGCTTGGTTACGGTGCAAGGACAATGTGTCTTCTTTAGAATAGATAGCTACTGTTTTAATACCCATTTCGTTACATGCACGAAATACGCGGATTGCGATTTCGCCACGATTGGCTACCAAAACTGATTTAATTTTTCTTCATAATTGCCTCCTACCGAGTCCTATCGAATGATAGATTTGTGTGCATTGATATACATTGTATATATGCATATCGAAATACATGTTTTACTTAAACATTTATCACTTTTTTTGATATCCGATTATGAATCAAATATACTTATATTATACAATAATTTTTCAGATATTAAAAGCATTAATCATCAATATGGTTATATTTATAAATTATTTAAACCTAATATAGAAATTATTCTATTCATTAATTTTTTTCATATGTATTTTTCACATACATCGGATGTGGAATAAGATTATATTTATGTAATTTATTCATCACCCAAGAAATGTTGCATTAAATGATTCAATTGTTCTTGGTCACGAGCCCCCATCGTTTCAACAGCGGAATGCATAGCCAATAATGGTAAGCCAATGTCCATCGTCCGCATCGGTAGCATAGCCGATGAAATAGAACCTACTGTCGAGCCACCCGGAATATCAGACCGATTGACATAAATTTGGTATGCTACACTAGCTTCCTCACAAAGGCCTTTCACAATGGCAATAGCCTTTGCATCGCCTGCATAAGATTGGCTGCAGGCCTGTTTCAATGTAACGCCTCCATTAAGAACAGGGAAATTGGTAATATCATTTTTCTCTGGATAATTTGGATGCAATCCATGAGCTACATCAGATGAAATCATGAAGCCACGAGCCACGTCTAAATCCATATCATCACGGCTTAATCCCAAACTGCGATACACACGTTCTAATAAGTTTGGCAATAGCATCCCTGCTCCACCTTGTTTAGTACGACTACCGACCTCTTCATTATCGAATAGGATTGCACAGCGAATACCATCAACTTTATTTATCTTTGCCTCTACAATGCCTGCAAGAACACCGAAGCAAGACGTTAAATTATCAAGTCGTGGAGAACTAATGAAATCAAAACTCTGTACCAACTAACGTACCTTCTGTTACAGGATAGAGTGTAATTTCATAGGATAGAATTTCAGAAGGATCACAATTAATCTCGTCTGCTAAAAATTGATTCCATACCTCCGCCTCGGATTTTGTCGTATCATCATTGGGCTTCATCATGATGATAGGTAACATTTCTTTTTGACGATTTAATGCTACCCCATCATTCACACTACGGTTCATATGAATTGCTAAATTAGGGAATAATAGCGATTGGACGCTTTCGTATCAAACAAAACAGAATCCACATCATATGGGTTCTCACCCTTTTAAAACGACGGTACCCCTGCCGCACCTAAAGGTCGATCCAACCATGTATTTTTGTATTAATCCACCATACATTTCAACATTGAGCTTTCGTGTATCCCTTTTTACATCAGTAATAGGATTAGGGCTTTTGACCCGTATAGCAGGAAAATCTGTGTGAGCCGATGCAATGCGTAAGGAATGACGATAGTCCTCGCCTATGTGAAAGGCAAATAACGTCGTACCATATACATTAACCACATAATTTCCAGATGTTAGATTCCAAGGTTCTTCTAAGGATAACTCTGTAAATCCTGCATCTAATAATAGTTGTAAACTAGTATCTACCGTATGATACGGAGATGTACATCCCTTTGATATATTTTTATTAATTGAGGATTATCAAATTTCATATGACCTCCTACTTAATTATTACATGCAAATTGTTATGCAATATACATAATCTATAGCCATTGTATCACAAAAACGCCGTCCCACAAGGGACGGCGTCATGTATACATAATCGTATAAGTTTATGTAATTGTGTTTTACCACATACCGATGGCTTTCATCCAGATAGAACCTAATCCTACAAAGATGATTAAGTTGATAACAGATGAGAAGAAACCAAGTTTCCACCATGTATTTTGAGGCACATAACCAGTATTGAAGATTACTGGAGAAGGACCTGCTGCATAGTGAGTCAAGGACATACACAAGTTAGATGTGAATGCAATCATCAACAATGTCAACATTGGTGGTGCACCAGCGGAAATCGCAATAGCGGAGAATGCTACGAACATAGCAGAAACATGTGCAGTCAAGGATGCGAATACATAGTGGGAATATGTATTAATAAGTACAGCTATAACGAAGGCAATAATCCAAGAGCCTTCTGGAATATAACCACCTACAAGTACTGTAGCCCATTTGATGAATCCTAATTTGGATAAGAATCCGGCAAAGCCCATCAATGTCCCCATCCAAACCAATGTATCCCAAGCACCTTTTTCACTTTTAACATCGTCCCAAATAAGAACGCCTGTAGCAAGCAAAATAGAAATGCCTAAGAATGCAACAGTGGTAGCATCAAGGTGTGTAAATTGAGAAGTAGCCCACAATACTAATGCTAAAATGAATACGCCAAGCATAACCCATTCTTGGAAGGACATTTTACCAAGGCCTTTTAGCTCTTCGCGAATCATTTGTTGTGCTTCACGAGCATCTTTAATTTCAGGTGGGTATGCTTTGTAAATGAAGTACGGCATAATGATCAATGCAATAATACCAGGAACGATGGCTGCCATAGCCCAATCACCCCAAGTAATACCAATACCAAAGGATTGAAGTGCCAATGCAGCAACCAATGTATTACCCGCCATGGATGTTTGGAACATAGCTGATGTAATCGTATTGACTTGATAAATAGATTGCATCAAGAAGGAACCAATTTTACGAGGGCCATTTTGAGGTTCAGAACCAAACGCTTTGGCCAAACTTGTTGTAATTGGCATAATAACACCGCCCACACGAGCTGTGTTAGATGGTGTTGCTGGAGCCAAAAATCAAATCAGATAAAGCTAATGCATAGGCTAAGCGTAAAGAACTACTACCAAAATGCAGCAATCAAATTATACGCAATACGTTTACCCCAAACCAGTCTTTAATAAAAGCCACGAGAGAATAAGAAGGCACCCAACAATTAGCCAAATGGCAGAATTAGCAAAACCAGAAATAGCTTCACCAATTTTTCAATGTACCTGTGATGCAGCCACAGTGATAACAACGATAGATACACCACCAATCGGTAATGGCTGCGTAATAAAGCCTACGATTGTAGCAACAAAGATGGCGAATAAGTGCCAAGATTGAGGTGTCAAACCCTCTGGTGTTGGAATAAACCACAGGCCTATACCAAAGACGGCTGGAATAATCCAGTTCAATAGTTTTCTTTCATACACATACCTCCTACATAGGAAAAAAATTTAAACTTTAGTATGAAAAAAAAGCTGTACATCTAAAACTATGCACAGCTTTCATCGTCATATACAACCTACTCAGGCAAAGATACATCCTCTAAATTTGTTTTTGTCGATAGACTCAATATCACCTTTATCGCAAAGGTTTGCAATATTAGGATCGATTGGTAAACGGCTCAACAATAATAGACCGTATTTTTGAAGAATTTCTTCAATATGGCTTTCACCAAAGATTTGGTAATCCTTACCATTATCTGGACAATGGAAGTACGAATAGTTTTCTACTACACCGATGATAGGTACTTGCATCAAATCAGCCATTTTAACTGCTTTTTCAACAATCATAGATACCAAGTCTTGAGGAGATGTAACAATGATAATACCATCCAATTTCAAGGATTGATATACCGTAATTGCTACGTCACCTGTTCCTGGTGGCATATCAACGAATAAATAATCGATGTCTTTCCAAATAACATCACTGTAGAATTGTTTTACAACATTGCCCTAAAATAGGACCACGCCACAATACAGGATCTGTATCATTTTCAAGCAACAAATTAACGGACATTACATCAATGCCATATTGCTTAGTTTTAACAGGATACATACCAACTTCGTCAGCGTAAGCCTTTTCTTTGATACCAAACATCTTAGGAATGGATGGACCAGTTATATCAGCATCAAGAATACCTACTTTATAACCTTTACGAGCCATCGTTAAGGCCATCAAGCTTGTAACGGAGGATTTACCTACGCCACCCTTACCGGATACAACACCGATAACATGTTTAACGGAACTCAATTCATGCAATGGCGCCGTCATATCTTGAGGCTGTTGTGCACCACCGCAACCTGCGGATTTGGATGGACAACTATTGCAATCACTACTGCTGCTACCGCAACCCATAGTAAACACCTACTTTCTTCGAGGACTTCCCTCAACAATATATAGTTAGAAAATTATTATCTCATTGTAAATATCGTTCATTGTGAAAGCTCTTTCTACAACTAACACATCATATATTTACAGTGTTATTGTATCATGTCATTTCAATAATTTTCAATATAGATATATTCATTAAAATATCTAAAAGGAATTATTCACCACAATATTCCTTTGTAAGAGCACAGAGGATTTCCATCCCCTTTTCAATTTCCGGAATGGTTGGCACCGTATAGCTCAAACGGAATGCATGACCATTTTGTACGCCATCAGCTGCAAAGGCACCACATTTAATGATGCCTACATTTTTATCCATGCACGCTTCAAAGAATTCATCACAATCAACAGTATCCGGCATTGTCATCCATGCAAACATACCACCTGTAGGTTGTGTCAAATGAACCTTGGAGCTTCCTTTTTCTTTAAATACACGCATCATAGCATCACATTTAGATTTATATACCTTCCGTACATTTTCTAAATGTGCATCATAATCGATGTGGTCTAGTACGTGTGCTACCACCTTTTGTGTAACTAGTGGCATTTGTCCAGCCGTATTATTTTTTAATGCTTGGATAGTGCCGATAACATCTTCTGGGCCCAACAAGAACCCTACGCGCAAGCCTGCCGATAATGTTTTAGAATAGGAGCCAGCATAGAGAACACGGTTTTCCGTATCAAAGGATTTAAAAGGCGGTACATGTTCACCAGCAAAACGGATTTCACCATATGGATCATCTTCATAAATGAATAAATCATATTTAGATGCAATAGCGTAAATTTCTTTACGACGCTCTAAAGGCATGGTAATACCAGTTGGATTTTGGAAATTTGGAATTAAATAGATATATTTTCCCTTACCAGATTGAGCTGCTTTTTCCAATTCACTTGGAATCATACCAAACTCATCAGTTTTGATACCGACTGCCTTAGCCCCCATATTGCGTACAGAATTGATAGCACTGGTGAAAGTATAATCATCCATGTACACTTCATCGCCAGGTTCACACACGGTAATTGGTACTAAGCCCAATAGTTGACCAGCCCCATTGGAAATGATTAGACCTTGGCCGTCTAAATTCATATGATGAACTTTCGATAAACGTTGTAAGGTCAATTCTGCTAATCGCGCATCTCCTTGCATCGGACCGTATTGTAATAAACCCATAGGATTATCATGAACGATGAAATCAAAGGCATCTTCGATGACTTTCACAGGAATTGCCTCTGGTGCTGGATTACCAATACCAAAACTGATAAATCCAGGTACACCAACACCACGTTCAAATACTTCGCGGATGAAATTAGGACCTTTTAATATGACACGTTCAGGAAGTGAAAAACTCATAGTATCGCCTCTTTTATTTTAACTACATAGAATTACATGTTTATTAAGCATTAGGATCATGTTCTCGTTCTGCATTACGCTTATTAATATAGCGTTTGTATACCTTCCATAAAATGAAATATACAATGGCTGCTACGACGACAATAATACCTAGACGCCCCATATTTTCTTGAAAATTTACAATATCTGTGCCAATAGCAACTTCAAGAGCTGTAGACGGGAATTTACCAATTAAATTAGCCAAGATATAGTCACGCGGTTTAATCTTACTGATAGCCCCTAGTGCAGTGATGACACCAGATGGAAAATAAGGTAATGATCTAGCAAACAACATAACTACAAAACCATTGTTACCGGAGAAATCGTCAACCTTCATCAATGTGGTACTCTTAGAAATTAGCTTATCCGCCGCATCTCGTAAGAAATAACGCATAATGTAAAAGCTGATAACTACCCCAATGGTTTCAGCGAGCCATGAAATAATGATGCCTGGCCACATGCCAAACACGAGACCATTCGCTGTGGAAATAAAGATAGATGGCAAAAAGCCTACGGCATTGACAAAAATATCAAGGAGCATACTCACCACCATGGCCATAGGGCCATAGCCTTGAATATACTCAGCAATTTCCTCCATAGAACCACTCGTAGCTAGATGCCACATAGTTGGGTAAAATGTAGGATCTACAATATTAATGATGATAAGTAATACGACAAATAATACGCCCGCTATTACCTGCACCAAGCCTTCACCAGAAGGCGAAAATTTTCGTTCTTTCATAGTTACCTCGTTTAATAAAACTAGTACTATTATAGCACGGATTCTATAGAGTCTGTATAATTAAGTCTATTTTAGGAAATAATAAATTTTATCATTACAAAATTAGCATATATACTCATAAGAGTTGTATAATACAAATATATTCTAATTCATTACGAAAGAAGGTTTACTATGGTACAAGTTGGTCAATCTGCGACAGCAACAGTTACAGTTACAGAATCTAATATTGCAAAAACAATGAAGTCTGGTTCTCTTGAAGTATTCGCTACTCCTGCTATGTGTGCACTTATGGAAGAAGCTGCACAAGCAGCGGTACAACCAGAATTAAACGATGGTGAAGGTACGGTAGGCATCTCCCTATCGATTAGCCATGATGCTCCCTTCCCCAATGGGTGCTACCATTACAGCCACTGCTACAGTAACAGCTGTGGAAGGACGAAAAATCTCCTTTGCCATCGAAGCATCCGATGGTGTTGGAATGTCATTGGTAAAGGCACACATGAACGATTTCGTCATTAACAACGAGAAAATTTATGTCTAAAGGTCGGTGCACGAAAAAGCATCAAACTAAATAGACCGATTTCAATTAAAACTAAATTTTGTAAAGCACAAACATCCTCCACAATCGTCTGATTATGGAGGATGTTTTTCATATTATATTCTTTTATATTACTAAAAGATTAGCAAATCTTAACTACCCAACCTTCTGGAGCTTCGATTTCGCCATGTTGGATACCAAGTAATGTATCATATAATTTTTTTAGTTACAGGGCCCATATCATCCATGCCAGCTGGTACATTGATAGTGCCTTCTGGAGTATCGATTTGACCTACTGGAGAAATAACCGCTGCTGTACCGCATAGACCCGATTTCTGCAAAAGTCTTTTAATTCATCTTTATGAACAGGGCGATGTTCTACTTTCATACCAAGATAATGTTCTGCTACATACATCAAGGAACGACGTGTAATGGATGGCAAGATACTATCAGATTTAGGTGTTACTAATGCACCATCTTTAGAAATGAAGATGAAAGTTTGCACCACCAGTTTCTTCTACATGAGTACGAGTAGCCGCATCAAGGTACATATTTTTCAGCATAGCCTTTTTGCATGTGCATCAGTGATAGCATACAAGCTCATAGCGTAGTTAAGACCAGCTTTGATGTGACCAGTACCATGAGGAGCTGCACGGTCAAAATCAGTAATGCGGATTTTGATTGGTTTTGCGCCACCTTTAAAGTAAGGGCCTACTGGTGTAGTAAATACGCGGAATTGATATTCGTCAGCTGGTTTTACACCGATAACGGAGTTAGTACCCATCATGTAAGGACGAATATAAAGGCTTGCACCATGACCATATGGAGGTACAAAGTCTTTATTCGCTTTCACAACTTCTTTAACCGCTTCAAGGAAACGTCCTTCAGGTAATGTAGGCATTACGAGGCGTTCACAAGATTGATTTAAACGTTCAGCGTTTAAGATCAGGGACGGAAACATACGATGTGACCATCTTTAGTGTAGTATGCTTTTCAAACCTTCGAATACAGTTTGTGCATATTGGAATACACCTGCACATTCATTAAGAACAACGTTAGCATCAGTAATTAATCCGCCTTCGTCCCATTTACCATCTTTATATGTAGTCAAATAACGGTAGTCGGTTTCTACATAACCAAAACCGAGATTATCCCAATCGATATTCTTACTCATAACAATGACCTCCATGCTATATTAATATACTAATAATCTTAACACTATGAGCAAGTTATTTCAACATATTCTATAGAGGCTTTAGAAGTTTATCTATAATAAACTTAGTACGATTTCAAATCATAAGGTACGTCGTAACGCGTATGATATGAAATAGATTCTACACGACCAGTACGAACCGTATTATCTTGATCCAAAACGGAACTTTTTACAATATCCCCTTCATATATATCATTTCTATCAGTACGATAATAAAATTCCTGGTTTATCTTAAAAAATATATACAGAACAATACGTATAAACTTTCTTCTATCAGATGTATGATTTGATTGTAAAAACTCTTGTAAAGATTTATCTCTTGTATGAGCATGTATAAAATTAATTAGATTTTTTTATACCAAGTGGGCACATACTGATTAATTACATTTCCCTATAAACAATGTATCCTCTTTATGCGCCCATTTAATACGTACTGTTACTATACCACCACGAGCAGGGTCTCTATCAAGGTCATGACTTTCACTAAGACTAAAGGTATCTAGACTATATAGTGTTTCGCCAATGTGAAAAGTCAATATCTTGCTTTCAATTGATGAATCATTTGATTATCTACATACTCGCTATGACTATGAGCTAGAGTGACCAAATTGCTTACTATTACAATCAATGGAAATAGACGGCTCATTCCAATTAAAATTCAATGTATTTACGTCACCATATTCTTGGTATATATTTTTTTGCACTTCAATATGAATCTCTTGAATTCTATCTTTTTTCTCGATTTCCATCAAATAAAAAGTAATGTAGGCATACCTAGGATTTGTCTGAATAGTATAGACATGGCCCTCAGGGTCATTATCAAAAGGAAATTCATATATGAAATTCCTGATCCCTCAGTGTTGATGAGCTGCACTTGGACAGCACACTCATCCTCATCATATAGGTCAATATCATCGGAAAATCTACACCTCATAAGCTCTAATAGATATTGTTTTTTTAGATTCGTCAATTGAGTACTCCTTAGTAGTTAAAGGATTCTATTTTACCCTCTACAGGTTTTGAGATATGCTCCCATTTAATGCCATAGGTAACACTAATGGTTTTCCTTAATAGAAATATGTTGTATCTCTTCAATATAGTAATCTTTATGATTTAATTTCACTTCCTTTGGAACGCCATCTGGTAAATCACCCATACCAACTACCCGTACTTATAATGTCACAAGATGCTACGGTACCTATAAATTTATCTGTCACATTTCTATGCATATACATAGGGACTCCTCCTTTTATTACTTTTGTTTAAGTATAATCAAACAGGATGTGACAAAAATGCCTCTATATAATTATTTCGTCAAAAATTATTCTTTACATACCGATTTATATTATAATTAAACTTTCAATAGTATCTAATGTGTAAGGAGGTATCTCTCATGAAAGAATCTACTAAACCATAAACTAATTACTAATCCCTAAAAATATCATCTGTATAGGCCTTAATTATGCGGATCATATTGCGGAAACTAGTCTTGCTACACATGAGTTTCCAGAAATCTTTATGAAAACATCTAACGCATTAGCGTCACATCAAGATATAGTTCACATTCAAGATGAAAACCTTCATTATGATTACGAAGGAGAGCTCGTCATCGTCATTGGTAAGGCGGGTAAAAATATATCTCGTGACCAAGCTAAAGAACATATCTTAGGATATACCATAGGTAATGATGTATCAGCTCGAACCTTACAATTTAGAGGTTCTCAGTGGATTCTTGGCAAATCACTAGATAACTTTGCCCCTATCGGTCCTGTTATCGTATCACCTGACGATTTTGATTTTGAAAATGCTACCATTACCACAACAGTCAAATGGTGAGGTTCGTCAACAAGCTAAATTACAACAAATGCTATTTAAACCAGATGCAAATTATCAGATTTGTATCCCAGTATATTACACTACAAGAAGGTGACATCATCTTTACCGGTACACCTAGTGGCGTTGTACTCGGTAAAAATGAATCAAACGATATGGTTGGTTAAAATCAGGAGATACCGTATCTATATACGATTAGTGGTATTGGTACCTTAGTAAATCAATTTAAATAGTCCCCTCAAATAACCTATATATACCAAAAGAGATTACCTATGATGTGTCTATCCATCATGAGTAATCTCTTTCTTCTTTTCTATAAGTCTATTTAAATATGATTTTACAATCTAATATGTACTATTTATGTTTCGCTTCTAGATCAAGCATGTATTTCTTGCGTTCAATACCGCCCGCATATCCTGTTAATTTACCATTACTACCAATAACGCGATGACACGGAACAATAATAGATATAGGATTATGTCCTACAGCACCTCCTACAGCTTGAGCAGAAAATGTTTCTTTACCTTGCTTTTTCAGCTATCTGCTTTACCCTATATCTCCATAAGTTGTGGTTTTACCATAAGGGATGGTTTGTAATATAGACCATACAGATTTACGAAATTCTGTTCCTTCAAGTTGTATTGGTGGAGTAATAAATGGTTTTTGACCTTTAAAATATTGGTCTAGCCACATAATGGTCACTTCAAAAGGGCCTGTTTTTTGTTCAATATACTCCGCATCATCATAACTAGGTGCATGCGCTTCATCAACGAAAAATAAATCTGTTAAATACGTTAATGTACCAAGCATTATCATCGTTCCTAACGGACTTTCATAGGTGTATTTATAATTCATAGTACATTAACTCCTTTCTTTAAAGCTAACAAATCATTCATAAACTTTTTAATATCATCATTAAATGATACAGTATTTTTATGAATTTCAAAAGGGCTATTACACCCAAAAACTGCTAGCACATAATTATATGCTAGCAGTAACTACTAGTTATAGTATATCAAGGACTATGGTCTTACAAAATCTTGACCACCATGATTTACTAGAGATATCTCCTTGCAATACTTTTTGTAGTACACGTTTGTAAACTACCTTGAATTTGGCTCATCATAAAACGATAGCCTGGACTATTTACATGATTATTGAAAGCTGATTCATCGCTATAGATTTGAATTACATACCAGTGAGTTTTATTGTTTCTTTCACGTAATACATAACCCGCCTTATAACCCGCATCATCACGAACGGCACGGTCAATATCTAATTGATATTGTTTTTGTACTGTATCAACTTCATTACCGTCTACAGTAAATTCCGTTAAGGTCACAACAGATTGACCATCATTAATCAAAGATAAAGCATCCGGTTTTTCAATCAATAACAAAGGCTGTACATCATACAACTTACGATTTGTCAGTTTAGAACCTACTTCATTAATATAGTTTTGGAAATGTTCAGATTTGCGGTGTGTTTCTAAGGCAGCCGTATCTTTATATACCTCCACTACATATGATTCAGATGGATTACCTTTTACATGAGCCACATTCATAGATAATGTATTAGGCTCATTAGCCATAGAGGCTGTTAAATTCTGAACACCTGCAGTATTATACACACCTTGTAATTCAGCTGGTACTTGGAAACGATACAAACCTACAATAGGGGCTGTATCCACTTGTTCTTGTTTATCAAATGTGAATGCTGCAAACGATGTGCTAACGCCTAATATGGCAATAGCAGAAGTTAGCAAAATTCGTTTTATAATTCTCTTATTCATTACTGACTCCTTTACATATATCTTGATAATTTTTCAGCCCATAATCAATACGTTTATAAGTTAAAAGTTCACATACTTTTGATGTAAAATAGCCAAAATCTACGATAAAAAGAAATTAAAGGTTAAATAGGCTGGTATCGTTCCGATAGTCTTAGGCATACGACGGAAATATATTTCTTATGGAATATAACTCTTGATATATCCAAAGATATCCTTCTTCTAATTCCTCTTTAGACATACCAAGCGGCGTCTACAACTACATGAGACGTATTATATCTAGATAAGTCATGATCAAAAATTCTATTTTGTTCTTCCATTCTTTTGTAGAAATTCAGTCCCCAGGATATGGTGTTACAATATGAGATGTAATGGTATCAATTTTTCTGGCTAATAATCCAATCTAATGTATTTTTAAATGTCTCTGGCGTGTCTCCATCTAGACCAAATACAAAGCTAGCATTGACCATAATGCCACGCTTATGTAATTCGTTAATAAGTCTTTCAAACTCTTCACGATTGTTTTTGCATTTTATGAACACTAGATAAAGACTGAGGACTGATACTTTTCAAAACCAATAAATAAACTCTGACAACCAGTTTCTTTCATCAAATCCATTAATTCAGGGTATTGTCCTATTTTCATAGTAACCGCTGCATTCCAGTTTAATTTTAAAGGTTTAATACGCTCTAAAAACTGTTTAGTCCAAGAAATATTACCAATAAAATTATCATCAATAAACATAATATGCTTTGTGCCTAAACTTTTAATATCTGCTAACACATCATCTATATTACGATTTATATATTGATGAGTTCCAGAACTATTATAGCAAAAAAATCGCATTTATGAGGGCAACTGCGACTTGTAGAAACAACGTTATACCATAAATAATCGGTCTTATCTATCATGTCATATGCAGGCGCTACAATATCATTCCCAGAAGTTAAAGGCTTAGATACATATTCAGATTGTAATCTATTATGTTTCATGTCCTCTATAATTTGAGGCCATGTATTTTCTGCAAAACCAATACATAAGCTATCAAATGCATCCTTTGGCACAGAACTAGATGCAGTTGTGATATGTATGCCACCAGCAATAACCTTAACACCTTTTTGTCTATATATAGATGCAATTTCAATAGCTCTAGGTAAAACATCTACAGTAACTGCTATGCCTACCAAGTCAGGCACATCATCAAAATCAATGGGTCTAATATTTTCATTTTCAATTGTAACTTCACAATCATGTCGAATAATATTAGCCACCGTCAATAATCCTAAATGAGGGACATGCGTATTTTTAAATCTGTATCCATAGGACGTTTTTAACATACGCGGTTGAATCAATTTAACTTTCATGTAAAACCTCTTATGTTACATCTATATTGTTATATATTCAATTATTGTACCATGCTCCTCTATAAGCTTAACAAGGTCTTTTCCTTGTAACCACACGGTCGCATCATTTTGATTTGGATGGATACCAATGAGATTATCCTTATAATCCGCATCAATGTAGTAATGCACCTTACGCTCCTCATCGTGGAGTAAGCAGAATGGTGATACATGACCTGGTTTAATCTTCAAAATATCCCATAACTCTTCTTCAGAACCAAAGGAAATCTTTTTAAGATTGTGGTCCTTACGGAATTGTTTTAAATCTACACGCTTTGAACCGCGTACAGTAATTAAATAGTAATGCTCCCGCTTATGGTCTCGGATAAATAAATTCTTCGCATCCCATTCTGGATATGGCAGTTCTACATCTGGTTTATCATCCATACTAAATAGCGGTGCGTGATCCGTAATTTCAAAATCGATATGATGGTCACGCAAACAATCATATACGCCTTGTTTATCTAACATGTATACCTCAATACATATATTGGTAGTGAAAGTAGCACTTATATGCTATATCACTACATTTATTCTGGAACCTTATAGGTCCCATCAAATACAAACAATTCAGGATGTTCATGTACGAATGTGTCTTCATAGATTCCATCATATTCATACACTACATCATCTTTTTTATCAAGGAAATCGAACAGTTCATCCTCATTTTCCCAATCTTTTAAAATGGTCCATCGTTCTTCCCTATCAAATGGAACTGAGCCACCAAAATAATCGATGACAGATTGTAAATTATCTGCTAGTTCATCCATCTTAAAGAGACGTAAACCGGCTAGAGCATCTTCCCATACAATACCGGTAGAGTTATAGAAGAATTGATGATGACCACCATTATTAACCTCTGCGAAGTACCAAGATATAGCATTAAGATAGCGTTGCTCTAAGGTGAAAGGTTTTGCGGATTCTATATAATCATCATAAGATCCATATATATTGATGGTCCAATACATGGGTTCATTAATGGTCCATACATCGTCTGTAGCCATGATTTCTTGAACCGTGATAGTGCGATGACGAGGTACACCTTTACGTTTCTTCTTTTTCTCTGCTACGTATTCATTATAAGCGGAACACAATTCAGGATAATCAGCTTCACATGTTTCAAAATCCATTTGCAAATAGCACATATCAATGACTTCAAAACAGTACGATTTTATATCATCTAGTTTCGCTTCCGTAGCTAAACGTACACCTTTATCTACTAATCTTAGCATCTGTTGCATAGTATCCGATGTGTATGATTCATTATTATCTAAGACAATAGCTCCATACGCATAGGCACAGCGATAATACCACACCGCATCACGATACGCTTCATCAATAGATTCTAATACCTTAATAGCCTCTTTTTCATTGCTATTATTGTTATAAGCTCTACCAAGCTCACCCTAATAGAGGTACGGATAAATTTTTCCATGCCCACATCAGTTAATATATCAATAATAGTTTCTACATTCCCCAGTATCATTAAGCTCTTTAATGGTTTGTAATTGCTCCTCATCAGAAAATGCTTTAAATTGTTCAACCGTTAATCCCATTATGTCACATCCTGTCATATTTCATATATAGTCTTATAAATAAACATTATCTAGAAGCTAGCTACCACAAACAATATAGAATACTGGTATACCGTCTTCGTTATCTATGAGACCATACCCTTCACATTCATGGCCTTCGTATTCAATACCTTCAAAAAATACGTGATCGCCTAATTCTTTATTGGCCATCAAATTGTGCAATTTAAAGAGCAATTCTTCTCTAGTAAAAATATGTACCATTATCCGCCACAAGATGAGCCATAATTTCTACCTGCCACATGCCATCTTCTTTATCTTCTTCCAGCAACTCTTCATCGGTAACACGTTCATTATCAAAAAGTTGGTCTTCACTTTCAATCCAAGCTTCATAGGTTACTAGAATTTCAGGTTCTTCTAATCTATCGTCGTCATCTTCTTGATCATCATCTACATAGTTCTTTACATTTTCATTGTATTCTTTGGAAAACTCTTCTTTGCTATATGTTTGCTTATTAAATACCCAATGAACTACATCATATGTAGGATAGTTATCTTCATCGCATTCATTAACGTCTTCGACATCTTTACCTTCTGTAGCATCTTGACTGTTTTTCTTATCAAATACATTCTTAATGGTTTCAAATATCACAGGATAATCCTCCTTGTACTGTTTCGGCTTGATTTTAAATAGGTGATATTTTACTACTTCACAGCACCAACCAAGTTGTTTATCTAAATGGGCTTCTTTCGTCATTTTTATGCCTGTTTCTATTAATTGTAATGCCTTCTGTACATGTTCAGATTCATAGCTTTTACCATACCCTAGCATCCCATGAGCATAGCCACAACGATAATACCAAGACCAATCGCGATGTGCCTCATCGATACGTTCAAATAACTCGATAGCCTCTGCTGCGCGGCCATTATTGTTATACATACGTCCTAAGGCGCTTAACAATATAGGCGACAAATTATCAATGCCCTATGTTAGTTAATAACTCCATCGCACGCTTGATATCGATGCCCTCTTGTTCATTAAGGAGCTTAACCTTTTCCGTATCACTTAATTCTTGAAACTCTTCATCCGTAATTTCTTCTATATTGAAATATAAGTTCTTAATAAAAGTCACCAAAAGTTATCTGCTAACGGAGTAATTGAGTAATCACATTCTTGGTCTACACGGACAACCTTAGGTTCACCGGTTGGACCACACTCACGATAATCGAGGAAAATCATGTCGTGACCGCCGGAAATCGTATCGGCTACAACGATACCGATAGGGGGATATTTTACTTTTGAAATCCAAAATTCATTACCCATCTCACCTAAAAGAGAGTATTTTTTATCTCTATCGATGCCATATATTCCTGTTATATATACACAATCGTCATCATCGTTAATAAAACAATTCTTATTTACTACACCACCATTATGGTTTTTAAGTAGCTCTATATATGCTGTAGGCAATGTATAGCCTAGTTCAGCTTCAGCATTCTTAATATCCTCATCGGTAACATCTCTACCGATATAGGACTCAAATGCATAATCGGTGTCTTTCCAAAATCCCAGTCCAATTGAAATCTTTTAGATTACTCATAATACTCTCTCTAAACAAATGGATATAATCTAACCACATTTTATGTCATGAATGGAATATTTTTTATTAAAGCTTTCACCTCGCATCGTATCAATATGGTATCTACAATATAGGAAAAAATGATATAAGGAGATACGTTAATAATCGCTAGAGGGCATCAATATAACGGGCTGCCCACAATAAATCTCAGTGAATACGCATACCACTTAAAATCATATGGTATTTTAAAAATGGGTATAACATTAGTCATATAACTCTTACTTCCCATTTGCATTAATGGGTTTAATTTCCTCACTTGTGCCTAATAGCCAAGCGAAAGTAATCGCAAAATATCAAACCATATACTATGCCAACAGGAATTAATATCTTCGCTCTCTGTTTTAACAGATTACGGCAAATCTCATCTTCTTCCTCTGGTGCTATATCATATACCATATTACATTGAATCTGAATCCGTCTAAATCGATAGCGAATATACTTATACAAAAGGTTATTCGGTGTATATAACATAATAGACTCCGCATACTATTGATAGTAACTAAATCATTGGAGAATATATCATCCATCTATGGCAAAAAGTAATGTAAATCTTTGAATTCATCATCCCAAAATGTAAAAAGGAAAAGATATGCGTATCATCAAAGTGTTTGCTCACAATAGGTCACAGCATCTCGCTCTGGTTCAATAATAGGCATACCTATCCGTGTTTTCACTTCATCAATGTTTACATCGCCATACCAATCTTGGATTTCGTTATGAATGAAAGTAACAATAAAATCTATATTCTTATGATAATTAGTAGCTAATAATTTAGCAGTATCTACATTAGCATCCGTTGGCTTCTCATCCCAACAAAATTGTATGCCTTCATAGGTCAATGTATATTGCCTTAACTGTTCATCATATATTATCTCATTAGTCATTTTCAGTATCCTTTTACATAGCTTTCCATCTTAGGTCTTAAATCTAACACGATTTCCCAATCATCTAATGCTGGCACCTTATGATGTGCAACAAAGTCTTCTATGATCTGTAATACCTCTTGATGACCTAGCTCATTTTTACCATATATGATGGCGCCTTGGTCACCATCATTAGTTACACTTAGCTCTATATGTAATAAATCGGTATCTTGATCACTACAAACCTGTACAAAGTTATATAGTTTATTATCTATGGAGATTGCCTTTGATGGAGATATAACTACAAAACCTTGCTCTTGATCCTCAATAGCATACAGATTTTGCTCAACCTCATTCAGTGTAATACCTTCATATTTATAGGTCCCCTACATCAATTGACCAATCCGTATATGTTTTCTCAAATATATCTATCATATGTATCGCCTCTCCTTTACGATATCCATTAAAACAAAGTTTCTAATTGCCCTGCCATATCCGCTATAAACTCATCAAATTTACAGAGCTCTCGTAGTTCTTGATGTTCCATATCATAACAGCCAATCTTTTTAGATTTAGGGTCCCATACAATTTGATAATCGTTATACTCACCTAGCTCTTTAGATAAACGTAATAGTTTACGACGTCCCCCATTTAAATGGAACTGTATCAATAGAGGTAAGAACTCTATAGAGATGAAATCTGAGTCTGGCAATTCAAAGTAAAGATTATCTCCCTCTAAAAAGGATATTAACACTTTTGGTAGTTTAAATGGTTTTAATTGATCCATTTTATTCTGTTTATCATGGTACTCAGCAGACTCTAAATTTTTAAAATACTCTGCCATTTCCATATCGCCTTTTTCAATAGCAATACTATAGGGACGCATACCATCCTTTTTCCGTGATGGTTACATCTGCACCATGTTCTACTAGATATTTGCACATCTGTAAATCCACATACCGAGTACTACTACATAATGGGCGTTGGCTTAAATGGGATACACAGAATCAGGCTTGTTGTAATTAATATCCACACCATTATTAATAAAGAAATCTAAGACCTCATAATTTTCATCTGTAATGGCATTTCTGAAAGCTTTACCGCCATATTTCTGTACTGTATGGCCTAAGTCATGAATGAGTTGTAAGTTCTCATATCTCTTACCATATAATGCAGCTTGAAAGGCATCTACATCCACAGAGTTCAAGGCGTTAATATTGGCCCCTTGAGCTACAACATAGTCTATAATCTCTTTATTACCATACCGTACTGCTAATAAGAAACTTGGATTTTCTTTATCATTTAAATCTACGCCATGTTCGACCAACCATTGTACACTTGGCAAAACAGTCCATCACTAACGCTAATTGTAGAGTGTGATACTCACTATATTTACCAATTTGTATAGGTTCATCTATATCCCAACCACTTTTTAATGCGCTTTCAAGAGTAGTTATATTTCCATTTATAATATCTGTCACTAACTCTGGTACAGATTCAAAACTACCTAAGTCCTTAAGATGTATCATATACCTCTCTCCTATATACTATTTACTTATACCACAACTGTATAAACTTCTCTTCAAAGGCAGTCAATATACCTAGTAGTTTAGTATCTAAAAACGATAGAGCCTGTTTTCTAATATCCGTTGGAATACCATAATATGCCTGTGCTACACCACCACAAATAGCAGCAACAGTATCACTGTCACCACCTATTGAGATGGCATTGCGAATAGCATCTTCAAAATCAGTGGATTCAAAGAAGGCTTGCAATGCTTGTGGGCACGGTTCCTTGACAGCTTTCATTAAACCTATAGGTGTCTCTGATTTCATCCAATGTGAAATCCATGGTGTAATAATGCTGATTAATATAATCTCTGATTTCTTGTATATCTTTACCAGTTTTAGCTAAGTATACGGCAACTGCTGTCGCCTCTGCACCTTTCATGCCTTCTGGATGGTTATGAGTGACCTCAGTAACTAATTTAGAAAGAAGCTTTGCTTCGTCCAAACTATGTGCTGCAAATCCAGCAGCACTAACTCTCATAGCAGAACCATTACCATAACTATTATATGGCTTTTGGATTTCTCGCAAAAATCCATCTATAGAACCGATCGCCATATCCATAACCTGGATAGCATCTCCCAATCGTCTGCATACATTCCACTGCATTTTTTGAAAGATTTCTGTAATCTGGTTGGCTCATAAGAATGGCCTTTGCTACAGCAAGCGTCATGATACTATCATCAGTTAACACACATTGATCTGTAAAGAGATCAAAGTCCTTCCGTCTAATATTATTAAATTCGAATCGTGAACCAACTATATCAC